>Ga0213835_100025_pt1 | contig 242991 bp, 217 predicted proteins | sample SWPATP01_FD_160576 | JGI IMG/M metagenome (GOLD analysis project Ga0213835, IMG submission 160576) | Coastal seawater microbial communities from Marineland, Florida, United States - SWPA TP0 #1 | ecosystem: Environmental > Aquatic > Marine > Coastal | place: USA: Florida | collected 2016-08-05
CCCAGTCGCTGGGGCGCCCGGTGAACAGGCGCAGGGCGATATCGTAGAGCACCACCAGGGTGATGATGGCGATCAGCGGCGCGATGACCCGCCCGAACAGCTCGTTGAGCGTGTCGATCGCCTTGGCAATCGCATTCATGGGTCCAGTCTCCGACGTCGGAACGACAGCCGCCCCGGGTGGGGCGGCCGGCACAGCCTTACAGACAGGCTTCGATCTCTTCGAGCGAGGGCAGGTTGTCCATGGTGCGGCTCATGTTGAACGGCGCGGAGATGTCACGCCAGGTGGCGTAGTGCTCCAGGTAGCCGATCATGGAGTGGTAGACCTTGGCGTGGTCCGGGTGCTCGCAGGCACCGCGCAGGATCACGTCGTTGGTGACTTGCTGGATATGAGCCAGGTCGGATTCAGAAAAATGGTTGATGGTCACACCGGCGTCGATGAATTTCTGAGTGCCCTCGGTCGACTCCCTTTCCGACCAAGCCAACGACCAAGCCAGGGTGGCATCGGCGGCGATCTTCAGCTTCTCCTGGGTCTCCTCGGAGAGGGCGTCCCAGGCGTCCTGATTGATCATCACGCCGAACACCGTCGCCGACTGGTGCCAACCCGGCGTGGCCCAGTAGTCCGCCACTTCCGCCAGACCCACGCTATAGTCGATTCCCGGCGCCGAAAACTCGGCGGCATCGACTACACCACGCTCGATGGCCTGGTAGACCTCACCGCCGGCCAGGGTGACTTGGGAGCCGCCCAGTTGTTCGAGCACGCGGCCCTGGTCGCGTCCGGCGAGACGCAGGCGCTTGCCGTCGAGATCGGCCAGGCTCTCGATGGGCGTGCGGCCCATGAAGCCCGACTCGTTGTTCAACACGCCATACGGCAGGTAAACCAGGCCGAACTGGCCATAGATCTCTTCGTAGAGCTCGCGGCCGCCCCACTGCTGGATCCAGTTCAGGTAGTCCACGGCGTTGAACAGCATGGGCGTGGAGGCCAGCGGCGAGAACGCCGGGTTGCGGCCGGCCCAGTAGCCGGGCCAGTCGCCGGACGCTTCGATACTGCCGGTCTCGGTGGCGTCGAACACCTCGGTGCCGGGCATCAGGGTGCCGCCGGCGCGGAAGTCGATCTGCAGCTCATCGCCGGCGATCTTGTTGACCAGCTCCACCCAATGACGATCGATCTTGATCGCATCGATACTGTCCGGCCAGGTGGTGGTCATGGTCCAGTTTTGCTGAGCCTGAGCGGTAGCGCTCAGAGAGAACAGGCTCACACCGATGGCGAGCCCGGCGAGCATGGTGGCGTGCTGGGATTTCATCTTGTTTTCCTTACCTTCTCAATCAGCTTGATGCTGTTTTTATAAAAGAGGCGTTTTCACTCCCGACAACCCAGGCCTGACTGGCGCTCTTTTGGCGACCCCTCATGAATGGCCTCGGGAGCGATGTTGTCTGGGGCTACTCTACAAAGGTACCCTGGGTTCAAGGAAGGTCAGAAACGGTCTTCATGAGGTCTTTTTCGGACATTCATCGAGGCAGCCATCATGCCAGCTTTCCAAGCCAACCTACTGAATCAGAAGATTTATGCGCCTTACAAGATTGCCGCTTTGGTCGATGCCGTGGCGGCACAAGGCATTGCACCCGAGGTGGTGATGGATGGCCTTGGCTTGGATCGGGAGGCCCTCGCGGACCCGGCCACCCTGGTTTGCATCAAGCAGTACATCGACGCCTGCACCAATGTCATCGAGGCCGGGGCCAACCTATCCACCCCTTTCGAGACGGCCGCCAGGCTGCATTTGACGGCTTATGGCATGTATGGCTATGCCCTGCTTACCAGCCCGACCATTCGCGATTACTTCAATTTCGGCGTGAAGTATCATCCCCTGGCGACACCTACCCTGCATATGACATGGCGGGAGTCAGAAGAGTCGGCCATCTTTGCGTTCAAGGAGGCCTACTCGTATATCACGAACATCGACACGAGAAATTTCCTTATCCAGCAACAGATGGGGCAAAACGTCATTCATATTCGTGACGCCGTTGGCCCCAGCCTGACGCCAACGAAAGCCCTGCTTGCCTATTCCGACGAAGGCACACGAGAGATTCACGAAAAGTATCTTGGCTGCGAGTGTCACTTCGAGCAGGAAACGAGTGAGATTCACTATCCCAAAGAAATTCTCGATCAATCTCCATTGCTGGGCAATCAGCTCTCCATCAAGCTGCTTCAGGAGACCTGCAACCAACTTCTGGGCCAGACCAAGATGTCGTCCGGTATCACGGGGGAGGTCTATCAAGTCCTGATGATGTCGCCGAACAGCTTTCCCAGCATGGAAGCCGTCGCCAATTTGCTCTGCATCACCACACGCACCCTGCGCAGAAAGCTGGATGCGGAAATGACGAGCTACAGGGAAATTCTGGATGACGCGCGCTGCACCTTGGCAACTGAATATCTGCTGGCAACGAAAATGAGCACGGACGACATCGCCGCAAGGCTAGGGTTCAGCGACAGCGCAAACTTCAGGAGAGCCTTCAAGCGCTGGACAGGTAAATCGCCACATCAATTCAGAAAGAGCGGGTAGTCGGTACTGCAAGACGCCGCGTGGCACGTTCTGCCTCTTCACGCCTAGACTAAAGTCTTATCTTTCTCTTTTCCCGTCATAGATGGCACGAATTGCAAAAAGTGTGGCTCGATGCGTAAACCCAGCGAATCACTTTCCTCCTACCATGAACGGGTGTGCTTGGGAGCGAGCTGCCCCCTCTGAGCCAACACACACCCTTTGCACAAAGGTTCACCAAATTACGCACAGACTTATCCACAGCCTGTCGCCACGACCCAAAGCCTCACACAATAATGACAGGGGCAGACAATGACAACGACACGCCAAGGCCACACAAGAGCTGCCCCATGAACGCACCGCAAGACGACCTGACGCCGCTGTACCACGACACCATCCGCCGCTTCCTCGAGCAGGAAGTGGCGCCCCATTACGAGGCGTGGGAAGAAGCTGGCGAGATGCCGCGCTCGCTGTGGCAGCAGCTCGGCGAGGCCGGCCTGCTCGGCATCGACCTGCCGGAGGCGCTGGGCGGTAGCGGCGCCGACTTCGCCATCGTTCAGCTGGCGCTGGAGGAGATCTCGCGGCAGGGCTTCGGCGGGTTGGCCAGCGCCTACAACATCCACGCCAACATCGTCATGCCCTACCTGCTGCACATCGCCACGCCGGCCCAGCGTGAGCGCTGGCTGCCGGCCATGGCCAGCGGCGAGACCATCGGCGCCATCGCCATGACCGAGCCCGGGGCGGGCAGCGACCTGGCGGCGATGAAGACCCGCGCCAGCCGCACCGAAACGGGCTGGCGGCTGGACGGCAGCAAGCTGTTCATCACCAACGGCCAGGTGGCAGATCTGGTGATCGTCTGCGCCAAGACCGACCCTGCCGCCGGCGCCCGCGGCGTCTCGCTGTTCCTGGTCGACACTACGCTTGCCGGCTTCTCCCGCGGCCAGCCGATCGAGAAGATCGGCCAGCACGCCAGCGACACCGCCGAGCTGTTCTTCGACGACCTGCGTCTGCCGGAAGAGGCCCTGCTCGGCGAGGCCGGCGCCGGCTTTGCCTACCTGATGCAGGAGCTGCCCCGCGAGCGCCTCGGCGTGGCGGCCCAAGCCTTGGGCGCCATGGAGGGTGCGCTGGCGCTGACCCTCGACTACGTGCGCGAGCGTCGCGCCTTCGGTCGGGCCATCGGCGAGTTCCAGAACACCCGCTTCACCCTGGCCGAGGTGCGCGCCCAGATCGACATGGGCCGCGCCTACTTCGAGCAGTGCGTGGCCAAGTACCGCCAGGGGGAGATGAACGGCACCGATGCCGCCATCCTCAAGCTCCAGCTCAGCGAGATGCAGTGCCGCACCATCGATGCCTGCCTGCAGCTGTTCGGCGGCTACGGTTATACCCGGGAGTACCCGATTTCACGCTTCTACCTGGATGCCCGCGTGCAGACGCTCTACGCCGGCACCTCGGAAATCATGAAGGAAGTGATCGCCCGCTCGCTGCTCGGCAAGAGCGACGCGGCCTGATCGCTCTCAAGATCCAAGACAGGAGAATCTCATGCGGCTCGATTCCGTCGTCATTCTCGGCAGCGCCCGCACCGCCATCGGCAGCTTCGGCGGCAGCCTGGCCGGGCTCGCTCCCCATGAGCTGGGCACCGTCACCGCCCGCGAGGCGCTGGCCCGCGCCGGCGTCGAAGCCGGGGCCGTCGACCATGCCGTCTACGGTCACATCATCACCACCGGACCGCAGGACGCCTACCTGGCGCGCCACATCGCCCTGGATGCCGGCGTACCCGAGGGCGCGGCGGCGTTCAACGTCAATCGCCTGTGCGGCTCCGGCGTGCAGGCGATCCTCTCGGCAGCGCAGCAGATCGTGCTCGGCGACAGCCGCCTGGCGCTGGCCGGCGGCGCCGAGTCGATGAGCCGCGGTGCCTACCTGCTGCCGCCCCAGGCACGCAACGGCCTGCGCATGGGCCACGCCAGCGTCACCGACCTGACCCTGGGTGTGCTCAGCGACCCCTTCGGCAGCGGCCACATGGGCGTGACCGCCGAGAACATCGCCAAGCGCTGCGGGCTCGAGCGCGAGGCCATCGACCGCTTCGCCCTGGAGAGCCACCACAAGGCCGCCCGCGCCATCGCCGAGGGCCGCTTCGACGGGCAGATCGTGCCGGTCACGGTGCGCGAAGGTAAGAACGAGCGCCAGTTCGCGCGCGACGAGCACGTGCGCGACGGAGTCACGCTTGAGGACCTCGCCCGGCTCAAGCCCGCCTTCGCCAAGGAGGGGGTGGTCACCGCCGGCAACGCCTCGGGCATCAACGACGGCGCCGCCAGCCTGGTGCTGGCCCATGCCGACGAGACCGAGCACCGCGGCCTGACGCCTCGCGCGCGGCTGATCGCCGCCAGTACCGCCGGGGTCGAGCCCAATCTGATGGGCCTGGGGCCGATTCCTGCCGTGCGCCGCTGCCTCGACGAGGCGGGGCTCACCATCGCCGATATCGATGTGATCGAGTCCAACGAGGCCTTCGCCGCCCAGGCCATGGCGGTGGCGCAGGAACTCGACTTCCCCGCCGAGCGGCTCAACCCCAACGGCGGTGCCGTGGGGCTGGGGCACCCGGTCGGCGCCACCGGCGCCATTCTGACCATCAAGGCGCTGGCCGAACTGGAGCGCACTGGCGGTCGCTACGGGCTGATCACGCTGTGCATCGGTGGCGGCCAAGGCATCGCACTGTTGCTGGAGAGGTGGGGCTCCTAGAAAAGAGACCGCCCGTGAGAAGGCATCCTTTCCGGCTCCCCAACGCTGTGCGATTCTCTATTAAGAACTTATTTAGCCATTATTGCTTGGCAGCACAAATGGTTACTGTAAGAACGTAATAAGAAAGGGCCTGAGTCGCTGCACCGGCGTAACGCTTGCGCAGCAGCCAGCCCGCTCACGAGAGGCCATTCATGTCGAACGTTCAGTATTACGATAACAAACCCTGGATGAGCCATTACCTTGCCGTCCGACCTGCAACCGATGAAGCCACCGCCAGCCACCACCTTCACGACAGCCTGCCGGCGCTGATCCAGGCGGCCGGGCAGACCTACAGCCAGCAGCTCGCCTTCACCACCTGCATGCCCAACGGCATGAACGGCCGCCTGACCTATGCCGAAGTGGAAGAGATGTCGGATGCTTTCGCCGTCTACCTGCGCGAATCTCTCCAGCTGAAAGCAGGCGCCCGTGTGGCCGTGCAGATGCCCAACTGCCTGACGCTGCCGGTGGTGGCCTTCGGTATCCTCAAGGCCGGCTGCATACTGGTGAACGTCAATCCGCTCTACACCAAGCGGGAAATGGAGCATCAGTTCAACGACAGCGGCGCCCAGGTCCTGATCATCGTCGACATGTTCGTCGACAAGCTCGAGGCGATCGTCGACCGGACGGGAATCAAGCAGGTGGTGGTCACCTCCGTAGCCCAGTGGTTCCCGCCCATGGTGAAAGGGGTCTTGCAGCTGGTGCTCAAGTACTGGAACCGGGTGATTCCCAAGCACCGGCTGGACGTCCACACCATCGACCAGGCCCTGGCGAAAGGGCGGCAGGCGAAGGCCGCTAACGGTATCGACACGCGCCAGTACTGGCAGCATCTGACCCGCACGGATACCGCCCTGCTGCAGTACACGGGTGGCACCACCGGGGTCAGCAAGGGTGCCGAGCTGACCCACGGCAACCTGATCAGCAACCTGGAACAGGTCGACTCGGTGGCCGGCAGTCACATCGAGCCGGGCAAGGAGTGCATCCTGACGGCGCTGCCGATCTACCACATCTTCGCCTTCACCGTTAACCTGCTGGCCTTCTACCACAAGGGCGCCCACAACGTATTGGTGCCCAGCCCGCGGCCGATCCAGAACTGCCAGCGCGCCTTCGACAACTACGACATCTCCTGGATCTCGGGGGTCAACACGCTCTACAACGCTCTGCTCAACGAGGAGTGGTTCACCGTCTACCCGCCCCGCTCCATGAAGGTGGCATTGGCCGGCGGTACCTCACTGCACAAGGCGGTGGCCGAGCGTTGGCGCAACGTGGTGGGCAGCCCCATTACCGAGGGCTACGGCCTGACGGAAACCTCCCCCGTGATCTGTTTCAACCCCATCGGCAAGGAGCGCACCGACTCCATCGGCATCCCCGCGCCGGAAACCGACGTGCGCATCGTCGATGAGCAGGGCGAGCCGGTAGCGGTGGGTGAGCCGGGCGAGATCATCGTGCGCGGGCCGCAGGTGATGAAGGGCTACTGGAACCGACCCGAGGAAACCGCCAACGCCCTCAAGGATGGCTGGTTCTACACCGGCGACATCGCCGTGATGAGCGAGGACGGCCACTTCCGCATCGTCGACCGCAAGAAGGACATGATTCTGGTCAGTGGCTTCAACGTCTACCCCAACGAGGTCGAAGACTGCATCGCGCGTATCCCTCAGGTGCAGGAGTCGGCGGTGATCGGAGTCGCCGACGCCCAGACCGGAGAAGCCGTGCATGCCTATGTGGTGCTGCGCGAAGAAGGCATCAGCGAGAAGGATGTCATCGCCCACTGCAAGCAGGAGCTGGCCGGCTACAAGGTGCCGAAAAAGGTGGTGTTCTGGGACGAGCTGCCCAAGACCCCCGTCGGCAAGGTACTGCGCAAGGAAGTGCGAGCCGCCGCCACTGGCGGTAACCCCTCATCGGCCGCGTAACGGATCTGATAACAACGACGCTGGAGCATAAAGAATGCTGAGCCCATTGGAAGAGACCCTGCTCTCCCTCATGATGGTGATCATCATGTTCGGCATGGGGTCGTCGCTGACCTTCAAGGACTTCAGGCTGGCCCTGCGCCACCCACAGGCCGTCGGTGTGGGGTTCGCCTCGCAGTACATGCTGATGCCGCTGATCGCCTTCCTGCTGTCGCGGGTGCTGAACCTGACCCCCGAGCAGACGGTGGGCCTGATACTGGTGGGCTGCATGCCCGGCGGCACCACCTCCAACATCTTCGCCTACTTCTCGAAAAGCCTGCTCAGCCTGAGCATCATGATGACCATCTGCTCCACTTTGGCCGGTTTCATCATGGTGCCGCTGCTGATGGAGCTCTACACCCAAGGCATCGACGACGCCTTCCGCATTCCGCCGGATCAGATCGCCCGACTGCTCTTCGTGCTGCTGATCCCCACCCTCATCGGCATGTGGCTGCGGCGCAAGAACTCCAATGTCGGCGCCGTCATCGAGCTGATGGGGGGCATCCTCGGCGCCATCGTCATCCTCTTCCTGGTGGTCACCTGGGTGCCCAGGAACTGGCGCCTGCTGGTCGAAACCGGCTGGGAGGTCTATGCCGCGGTCATCCTGATCGGCCTGATCGGCTTCGCCTTCGGCTACCTGTTCTCCCGCGCCCTGCGGCTGAATCCGCAGAAGGCCAGAACGGTGTCGCTGGAAACCGGCATCCAGAACGGCCCGCTGGCGGCGCTGATCGTGATCATGACCTTCGCCGACGAAACCCAGCAGCTGATCCTGCTGATGCCGGTGATGTACTCGCTGTTCATCGTCATCAACTCCACCATCGCCACGCTCTTCTATCGCCGCATGACCCGGCGCGAGGAGCTGGCACGCGATCAGGCCAAGGTCGAGCCGGCCTGACGACGCAAAGTCAGGCGCTCTGGGGCAGCCTTGTACTCGCCCGCCGGTAGGCGGCGGGCGAGTTGCCCGTCCAGCCCTTGAAGGCACGGCTGAAGCAGGCCAGATCCTGAAAGCCCAGCTCGTCGGCGATGGCCGGCAGCGACCGCTCGCTGCGGGTCAGGGCCTGGATGGCGAAGTCGCGCCGGAACTCGTCCTTCACCGCCTGGAAGTGGGTGCCCTCGGCGGCCAGTCGCCGCGACAGCGTGCGCACCGACATGTGCAGCGCCCGGGCCACGTCGTGTACCGAGCCCGAGGTGGCCAGATGACGCGCCAGGTGCTCGCGCACGCGGTGCGACACTACCCGGTCCTCGAGAGAGACGTAGAACCAGTCGGCCGGCGCCCGGCGCAGGAAGGCGCCCAACTGCTTCTTGGTCTGGCGGATCGGCTGCTCGAGCAGGGCAGCGTCGAAGTAGATGGCGGTCTGCTCGCGCTCGAAACTCACCTTGCCCGGATAGAAGTAGAGGTAGTCGGCGCTGTGGGGCGGCTGGGCGTAGGCGCACTCCATCATCACCGGCGGAATCTTGCTTGCAATCAGCCACGAACAGATGCCGTGAAATAGCTTGAGCATCAGCTCGTGCACCAGGATTCGGCTGCCTGCCGGCGGCCGATGCTCCACCAGCGCCACCCGCGCCAACCCGTCCTCGACGCGGTACTCATAGCCGAAGTCGTCCAGCACGATGCGGAAGAACAGCGTATAGCGATGCAGCGCCACCTTCAGCGTGGGCGCTTCCAGCACGCTCAGGCACAGCAGCTTGAGCGTGCCGCTGCGCAGCGGCCGGGCGAAGAAGCCAGGCGTCTCGTCGTCGCAGGCGTTGACCAGCAGCCGGTAGAGCGTGGCGAACTGCTCCACCGTCACCCGCCCGTGGGGTGCGCTGAGCAGGAACGGCGAGATGCCCGCGCGGGCGAGATAGCCCTCGCGGTCCGCCTCGCTCTCGGGCACCCCGCGGAACAGCTCATTGACGAAATGCATGGATACCGTGACGGTCAAGACTGGCTCACCTGCAAGCGTGATATCGCGTAATGATGCTAGACTCATCATGCCATTGATGGAGCACACCGCAATGCGCCTGACACATGAACAGGTTCATATCATCCTGACGACTGTCCACGATATTGTCGGTGGCGACGTCGAAGTGCGGTTGTTCGGCTCTCGCCTGGACGACAACCGCAAAGGCGGCGATCTCGATCTTCTGCTCATTTCATCGACTCCGCTGCCACGCCTTTCTCTGGCCGAAATCAAGTACAAGCTCGAAGAGAGGCTTTACCTGCCTGTGGATATTTTGGCTTACTCGCGAGACAAGAAGCCTTCGCCTTTCCAGGCCATTGCCCTTAACCAAGGTTGCCCATTGAAAGAGGCGGCATGACACACGACCTGCTCGAAGAACAGCGACTCCACCTGGCCAGGCTGCTCGAAGCCATTCAGCGCTGCGCATGGTTTCTTCATCAGTCAGATGGCAAGCTCGAGTGGCCGATCGATGCTGCCCAGTTGGAAGCGCAGAAGAAGGACGTCGACCTGTTCGAAACCTTGGCTGCCATCAATGAGCGATTTGCCAAACTGCAGGACTCCCTCGCTTCCGCCATGCGGCACAGCGCTCTGCTGATGGGTGAGCCTACCGACAGCTTCCTGAAGGTACTCGCCTTTTTCGAAAAGCAGGGTGTCGTCGAATCAATGGACGACTGGCAGCGCTGCCGCATGGTTCGAAACATGGCAGCACATGACTATGCCACGGACTACAGCGAGATCGCTGAGCATTTCAACTTGCTTCATGACCTCAGCAAGATGCTGTTCCAGGCAGCACGCAGGTTGCTCGATCTTTGCCATCGCCTGATCGGGATTGAGCCCGCCTCCGCCGACTTCACCAACGAGTTCGAACGCATCTTCGCCTGAGCCGTCCGCTTGTGGGACGATGAGCCTTTACCCAAGGAAGGCCCGGCCATGCTCGAATTTCGCCAGGTTCACAAGACCTACCCCACGCCCCAGGGGCCGCTTGCGGTGCTGGTGGGCGTCGACCTCGAGCTGCGCGGCGGCGAGAGTCTGGCGTTGATGGGCGAGTCCGGCAGCGGCAAGTCGACCCTGTTGCACCTGGCGGCGGGGCTCGACCTGCCGGACAGCGGCGAGGTGCTCCTTGCCGACCGCTCGATCTCCGCGCTGGACGAACCGGCCCGCGCCCGCCTGCGTCGCGACACCCTGGGCCTGGTGTTCCAGCAGTTCCACCTGGTGCCGAGCCTGAACGCGCTCGACAACCTGCGCCTGCAGGCACGGCTGGCCGGGCGCGACAATGCCGAGTGGTCGACGCATCTGATGCAGCGACTGGGCCTTGCCGGCCTGGAGCGGCGCTACCCCGAGCAGCTCTCCGGCGGCCAGCAGCAGCGCCTGGCCATCGGCCGGGCGCTGGCGCCCCGCCCCGCCCTGCTGCTGGCCGACGAGCCCACCGGCAACCTCGACGAGACTACCGCCGGCGAGGTGCTGGCCCTGCTGCTGGAACTGGTACGCGAGGCCGGCAGCGCCCTGCTGATGGTGACCCACAGCGCCCAGGTGGCGGCACCGCTGGACCGCTGCCTGCGCCTCACCCACGGCCGGCTGGGCGCTCTCACGGAATCGGGGCTCACACAACCGGAGCCGAGCCGCCGCTGATGCTGACCGCCTTCGCCACCCTGCTCTCCCACTACAAGCGCCACCCCGGCCAGCTCGCCATGCTGCTGCTGGGGCTGTGGGTGGCCAGCGCGCTGTGGAGCGGCGTGCAGGCGATCAACGCATCGGCCCGCGACAGCTACGCCCGCGCCGAGGCGCTGTTCACCACCGGACTCGACCGCCTGGAGCGCCGCGACGGCGAGCCGCTGACCCGCGACGACTACCTGCGCCTGCGCCGCGCCGGCCTGCCCGTCTCGCCGCTGCTGGAAGGCAGCATCGAAGCCCCCGACGGCACCCGACTGACGGTGATCGGCATCGAGCCCTTCACCCTGCCCGGCGACAGCGACTTCGCCGCGGCAGGTAGCCTCTCTTCAAGCCCAGGTGAACTCACCGCCTTTCTCACCCCACCGTGGCAAACCCGCGTCGCCCCGGATACCCTGCCGGCGCTGGGCGTGAGCCACCGCGAGGCACCCGGCGCCGAGCCGCGTCTGGCCGGTCTTGTCGAAGCCCGGCTGCCACCGCTGATCCTGGCCCCCAGGCTGCCTCCCGACACCCTGGTGATGGACATCGCCGCCGCCGCAGCGCTGCTCGACAGCGGCGAGCGCATCACCCGCCTGGTCACCGCTCCCGAGGCGCTCGAACAGGCCCCGGAAGGGCTGGTACTGACCCGGGCGGCCACCTTGGTCTCGCCCGGCCAGTTGACCGAGAGCTTCCATCTCAATCTCACCGCCATGGCGCTGCTGGCCCTGGCAGTGGGGCTGTTCATCGTGCAGGCGGCGCTGGGTCTGGCCCTGGAGCAGCGCCTGGGGCTCTTGCGAACGCTACGGGCGCTGGGGGTGTCGGGGCGCGGGCTGGTCGGGCTGCTCGCCCTGGAGCTGTTGCTGCTGGGCATCATTGGCGCCCTGGCCGGCATTGTCAGCGGCGTGTGGCTGGCCCGGGTGCTGCAACCCGACGTGGCGGCCACCCTGGGCAGCCTCTACGGCGCCGACGTGGCGGTCACGCTCAACCTGCCTTGGCACTACTGGCTCGGCGGCCTCGCCGTGACCCTGGGCGGGCTGCTGCTGGCCGGCAGCGGCGTACTGTGGCGGGCGGCACGCTTGAGCGTGCTGGGGCTGGGCCAGGCCCAGGCCTGGCGCAGCGGCTTTCATCGCCAGCTCAAGCTGATGAGCGCGGCGGGCGGCGCCGTGGCCCTGGGCGGTCTGGCCCTATGGCTGTGGCTCGCCTGGCAGCCGCCGGGCGAGGGACTGCTGGCCGGCTTCGGCCTGGTCGCCGCGCTGCTGCTGGCCAGCGCGCTGTGGCTGCCGCCGCTGATCGCCCTGCTGCTGGCCGGGCTCGGCCGCCTGCTGCGCCGCCGCCCCTTGGCCCAGTGGGCGCTGGCCGATCTGCAGCTGCAACTGCCGCGACTGGCCCTGGCGATGATGGCGCTGCTGATCGCGCTCTCCGCCAACCTGGGCGTGAGCAGCATGGTCGGCGGCTTTCGCCTGACCTTTCTCGACTGGCTCGACCAGCGCCTGGTGGCGGACTTCTACCTGCGCCCGTCCGTCGAGCAGCACGACGACATCCACGCCTGGCTGGCCGAGCACGACGAGGTCGAAGAGCTGCTGCCCACCCGCCGCAGCGAAGGCACCTTGGTTGCCGTGGGGCGCGACGCTGACGCGCGCCAACTGGCCCTGCCGGTAGGCCTCTACGGCATCACCCCCGGCTCGGCGCTGTTGCCGAGCTGGCCGCTGCTGGCGACCCGGGCCGGCCGCGACGACGCCTGGCAGGCCTTCGCCGCGGGTGAGGCGGCCTTCGTCAACGAGCAGCTCGCCATCGCCGAGGGGCTCGCCCCGGGCGACCGCCTCACCCTGACGGCGCCGGGCGGAGAAGCGGTTCTGCCGGTGGCCGCCGTCTACCCCGATTACGGCAATACCCGCGGCGAAGTGCTGCTTGCCACGCCGGAGCTTGCCAGCCGCTTCGCCGCCCCGCCGGGCTCCATCGGCATCGTGCTGGCTCCGGGCGGCGACGGAGCCGCGCTGAGAGCTGGCTTGCGCCAGCACTTCGCCATCGGTGGCGACGAGCTGGTGGATCAGCGCGAGGTGAAGCGTATCGCCACCGGCATCTTCGAGCGCACCTTCACCATCACCCGGGCGCTCTCTGCGCTGACCCTGGCGGTAGCCGCCCTGGCGCTGCTGGCGAGCCTGCTGGCCCAGGCCCGGGAGCGCCGTCTTCAGCTGGCGCCGCTGTGGGCGCTGGGGGTACCGCGCCAGCGGCTGGTGACGGTGCAGTTGGCCCAGCTCGGCGGCGCGGCCTTTGTGGTTGGCGCCCTGGCGTTGCCGCTGGGCACGCTGCTGGCGCTGGGGCTGGTGGCAGTGATCAACGTGGCGGCCTTCGGCTGGCGCCTGCCGTTGCATGTCTTCCCCGGTGAGATGGCCCTCACGCTGGCCACCGCGGTGGGCGTGGCGCTGGCCGCCGCCGCGCTGCCGGCAGTGAAGCTGTGGCGCGCGCCGCCCCGCGCCCTGCTGGCGGAGGAGGCCACATGATGCGTATCGCCATCTTGGCCGCGCTGCTGGCGGCGCTCTGGCTGGCGGGCTGCGCCGAGGAATCGCCCCCCGGCGAGACCGCCGGCTTCGCCGGGCTGGGCCAGGAAGCCGGCGAGTTCGCCCAGGCCCACGAGGGAATTCGCCTGAGTTTCCCCGAGGACCACGCCGCCCACCCGGACTACCGCATCGAGTGGTGGTACCTCACCGCCAACCTCGAGGACGAACGCGGCGAGCCGCTGGGCCTGCAGTGGACCCTGTTCCGCCAGGCCCTATCTGTACCGAAAGAGCCGCCTCCGGACGAACGCCCCGAACCCGCTCCCTGGGCCGCCGACCAGCTGTGGATGGCGCACATGGCGGTCTCCCGCGGCGAGACCCACCGGGTGGCTGAGCGCTTCGCCCGCAGCCATTCCCGGCAGGACGACGGCCAGGCGGGCGCGGTGGCCGAGCCCTTCCGCGCCTGGATCGATCACTGGCGGTTGGCCACTCGCGTCGATACCTCAGACGAGCCGGGCGACACCTTCACCGAGCTACAGCTGACAGCCCACCAGGACGACGCCCACGGCGGCTTCGGCTACGACCTGACCCTCGTCGCCGAGGGGCCGCTGGTGCTGCACGGCGTGGGGGGCTTCAGCCAGAAATCCGCCGACGGCCAGGGTTCCATGTACTACAGCCAGCCGTTCTGGCGCGTGGAAGGCGACGTCACCCTGGACGGCGAGACTCGCGCGGTGAGCGGGCGCGGCTGGCTCGACCGCGAGTGGAGCAGCCAACTGCTGGGCCCCGAGCAGCAGGGCTGGGACTGGTTCTCGCTGCATCTGGAGAGCGGCCACAAGCTGATGGCCTTTCAGTTGCGCGGTGGTGGCGCCGACGGTGGCGACTACCGCTCCGGCACCTGGATCGACCCCGAGGGCGAGCCCACCGCGCTGGCCCCGGGCGAGATCATCATGACGCCGCTGGCCACCCGGCGCGTGGCAGGGCGCGAGGTGCCGACCCGCTGGCGCCTGGAGATTCCCCGCGCCGAACTCGACCTGATCGCCGAGGCGCCCCACGCCGAGCGCTGGATGGACACCAGCGTGGCCTACTGGGAGGGCGAGGTGATCGCCCGCGACGCCGAGAGCGGCGACAATCTGGGCATCGGCTACCTGGAAATGACCGGCTATTGAGGTGCGCGAGGAGATCCCATGAACCTGCTGGATGCCATGACCGCCTTCGTGCGGGTCGCCGAACTCGGCAGCTACACCCGGGCGGCGGAAACGCTCGACCTGTCGCGCACGCGCATCTCGCGCCTGATCATGGAGCTCGAGAGCCACCTGGGCGTGCGCCTGTTGCAGCGTACCACCCGGCGGCTACACCTCACCGAGGCCGGCGAGAGCTACCTGGCCAGCGCCCAGGGCATCCTGCAGGCGCTGGAAGAGGCCGAAGCCGAGCTGGGTGCCGGCAGCACCGAGGTATGCGGCCGGCTGCGGGTCAACGGCCCGATGTCCTTCGGCATGCGCTTTCTCTCGCCATTGATCGCACGCTTCATGGTCGAACACCCTGCGCTGGAGGTACGCCTCGACCTCAACGACCGCCGCGTGGATCTGCTGGAAGAGGGCTACGATCTGGCCATCCGCATCGGCAGCCTGCCCGACTCCAGCCTGGTGGCACGGCGCCTGGCGCGCTGCCGCCTGGTGCCGTGCGCCTCGCCCGAGTATCTGGCCCGCTACGGCGAGCCGCGCAGCCTGGCGGAGCTGACCGAGCACCGCTGCCTGCGCTATCGCACCACCGGCGGCAGCGAGTGGCAGTTCGGCGGGCAGCGCCTCACGGTTCACGGGCCGCTGGAGAGCAACAACGGCGACGTGCTGACCCATGCCGCCGAGGCCGGACTGGGCATCGCCCATCAGCCGAGCTTTCTGGTCACCGAAAGCATCCGCCAGGGGCGCCTGGTAGCGCTGCTGCAGAATGAGGAACCGGTCACCCTGGGGATCTACGGCGTCTACCCGGCACGCCGCCACCTGCCGGCCAAGGTCGAGCGGCTGCTCGACTACCTCGCCGAGACCTGGGGAGATCCTCCCGAGTGGGAGCGCGAGATGGGATTGTCGCCCACTGCGCAATAAAGTTGTTCGCCTGAAGAGGATTATCCCGAGTCAAGTGCGGCGTAGAGTGAAGGCATCCCTGACGACAACGGAGTCCTTCCCATGCAAACCACCGCTACCCCGCTTACAGCTGCACCCGCTCAAGCTCAGATCCAGTCTCAAAACCAGGCCCATGCCACCGCCCTGCTGCGCGTGTCGCTCGGCGTCATGGCCCTGGCCCACGGCCTGCTCAAGGTGTTCGTTTTCACCGTGCCTGGCACCGTCGGCTACTTCGAGTCGCTCGGCCTGCCCGCCTTCATCGCCTATCTGACCATCCTGGCCGAGATCGGCGGTGGCCTGGCACTGCTGCTCGGCGTCTACACTCGCTGGGTGAGCTTGGCCCTGGTGCCCATCCTGCTCGGCGCCGCCTGGGTCCATATCGGCAACGGCTGGGTCTTCTCCAACCCGGGCGGCGGCTGGGAATTCCCGGTATTCTGGGCCGTTGCCCTGCTGGTCCAGGCCGGCCTCGGCAGCGGCAGCTTCATCGTCAGCCGCCGCTTTGCCTGAGCCACTCCGAGTCACCTTGCGCCTGCCTCTCCTAGGGCAGGCGCACCCTGTTTTCAGGAGTACTCCCATGTTCCCCAGCCTCTTTATTTCCCACGGCTCGCCCATGCTGGCCCTCACCCCGGGGCCGGCCCACGACTTCCTGCGTGAGTTCGGTGCCGCGCTTTCGCCCAAGGCCATCGTGGTGGTCTCGGCCCACTGGGCCAGCGAGCGCCTGCTGGTGAGCGTCAGCCAGCGACCCGAGACCATCCACGACTTCGGCGGCTTTCCCCGCGAGCTCTACGAATGCCAGTATCCGGCGCCGGGCGACCCCGAGCTGGCCCTGCGCCTGGCCCGCACGCTCAATGCCGTGCCGGTTGAGCGGGGCCTGGACCACGGCGCCTGGGTGCCACTGTCGCTGATGTTTCCTGCGGCGGACGTGCCGGTGGTGTCGCTGTCGCTGCCGGTGACCTGGTCGAATCAGGCCCTGGTCGATATCGGCGAGAAGCTGGCGGCGCTGCGCGATGAGGGCGTGCTGGTGATCGGCTCGGGCAGCCTGACCCACAATCTCAGCGAGATGCAGGTGCAGGGCGCACCGACACCGGCCTGGGTCGAAGAATTTGCCGACTGGATACACGACAAGCTGACGAACGGCGAGCGCGATGCGCTGCTGGCGTGGGAAACCGCGCCCCAGGCGCGGCGCAACCACCCCACGCCGGAGCACTTCCAGCCGCTGCTGGTGGCGCTGGGCGCGGGCGGCGAGACCAGCCGCCTGCACCACAGCGTGGAGCATGGGGTGCTGGCCATGGATGTCTACGCCTTCAGCTAGCTTCAGGCGCGACCTGAAATTCGCCCTGATGACGAGCCCGGAAATGCGGCTCGCCCGGCGCCACATCGTTGCGCACCGCCGCCCGCAGCGCGTCGTCCAGGCTGGGGTCGTCGAGCGAAAGCAGACCGCACTGCGATAGCGCCCGGCGCAGCCCCACCTGCTCATCGATTCGCTCGAACAGCACCCGTACGCAGCAGGGCATGCGCTCGCTGTTGTCTGCCACGCCTAGCCGGAGCCCGGTCAGCCGGGTCACCTGGCTCTGGAAGGTAGGAAACAGAATGGTGTGGGTCACTTCGTAGCCGTTGAGGGTTTCGTGGTCGGTCAGGAAGATACGGTCGGCGAGCTTGACCGCGACACCCGTATAGCGGTTGTGACAGGGTCGAGACTGGTTCGCGCCCTGCATGCGTTCGGTACGCTGATAGACGATGCCGCTCTCCTGCTCCTCCAGACACACCAGCGTGCGAATGATATGCCCGGGCTGTGCCATCGAGTGGTAATACTCAAAATAGCGGCCAAGATAGCGGGCCATGTCCGCACGGCCACGCAGTAGTAGAGCATTCGGCCATTCGATACCGCCCATGCGCGACGACTCGGTCGGCAACCGCCCCGCCTGCACCAGTGAGAGGAAGTCTGCATGGGGCAGGTAGAGTTCGTGCTCTTCCACGCCGAAGAAAGCGCAGAGGCGACGCATGGCGGCATGCCGGGGGCGGTAACGCCCGCTCAGATAGCGGTTGAACTGGGCGCGGTTGATCTCCAGCCGACGGCAAACCTCGGCAATCGAAGGGTAATAGCTGCACAGCAGCCGGAGGTTGTCGACGAAGTCGTCGTGCATGTGGGCTCCCGGTGCGCCAGGCAGGATGGTGCAGTCTGGCGCACTTACCTTCGCAGAATGTGCACCAGAGTGCAACGTAGCGCCAAATCCCCGCGCACTTCACTGCTGTTTCAATTCAGTGCCTGACCTTTACCGGTTTTCACCATCAGTAAACGCAACGGCACCGATAACAATGAGCGAAAATCCCATACCGTTACGCATGAACTTCTGGTCCGGCCTGGGCGTCGCCGCCCTCGCGGTGCTGCTGCTGGCCTGGGTCATCCCCCACTACGGCGGACGCGGCTTCGCCGTCGGCATGCATCCCCGCACCCTGGCAACCCTCGGCGCCTGGGTCATGCTGGGCTGCGCCCTGGCCCTGGCGCTGCTCAGTGCCATTGCGCTGATGCGCCAGCGCCTGCCGTTCTTTCGCTTGCCCGAGTTCGGTCATCTTTGGCATCAGACCTGGCCCTTCCTCTTCGTGCTGTTCTTCATCGTGCTGGTGGATCGCTTCCCGCTGACCTGGGTGGCGCCGTTCATGATCGGTTCGCTGCTGCTGTTGCTGGGAGAGCGCCGCTGGCATGTGGTACTGCTCACGGCGGTGATTCCCGCCATCGGGCTCTATGGGCTGACAGCGCATCTGATGCGTATCGGGGTGGTGTGAGATGATCGGGTTCGATGCCATCGTGTCGTCCTTTGCCGCGGCACTGCACTATGAGTCGATCGCCATCATCCTCGGCGGGGTGCTGCTGGGGTATATCGTCGGGGTGATCCCAGGACTCAACCGCGCAGTGGCCATCGCCATCGCCATTCCGCTGACGTTCTACATGTCGGCCTATGCGGCCATCGCCTTTCTGATCGGGTTGTCCAAGGGCACCGCGGCGGGCAGTGCGGTGTCGGCGATTCTGCTCAATACACCGGGGGAGCCGTCGTCGGCGGCGACCTGTCTGGACGGTTTTCCCATGGCGCGGGCGGGCAAGCCGCGCAAGGCGCTGAAGGTGGGCTTGCTGGCGTCGGTGGTGGGCGATCTGCTGGCGACACTGCTGTTGATTGCGGTGGCGATTCCGTTTGCTTCGGTGGCGCTGAAGTTCGGCCCGTACGAGCTGGCGGCGATTCTGATCTTTGCCTTGGTGTTCATCGCCGGCATGGCGGGGGGCTCGTTCCTCAAGGGGCTGGCGGCCGGCGGCATGGGAGTGATCCTGGGCACCGTGGGGCTCGATCCGGAGACCGGGGCGGCGCGCTTGACCTTCGGTTATGCCGAGCTGATGGAGGGGGTGCCGATCCTGCCGCTGGTGATCGGCACGCTGGCGCTGGCCGAGATGTTCGTGCAGTTGGATGAGTATCGCCGCAACAAGGGCGCCAGCGTGATCAAGCTGAGCCACGACAAGGCGGACGATCTGTCGTTCAAGGAGTTCAAGGCCACGCTACCGACGGTGTTCAAGAGCACCGGGATAGGGGCGTTCGTGGGGGCACTGCCGGGGCTGGGGCCGTCGGTGGGGGCATTCATGGCCTATGGCCTGGCCAAGCGCAGCGCCAAGGATCCGGACAGTTTCGGCAAGGGCAATCCCAACGGTATCGCGGCCGCCGAGGCGGCGGACAATGCGGTGATCCCGGCCAGCTACATTCCGCTGTTCGGCCTGGGCATTCCGGGCAGCGTCTCCGCCGCGCTGCTGGTGGGGGCGTTCATGATCCACGGCATCCAGGTGGGGCCGCTGATGCTGCGCGACCATCCCGAGATGCTGTTCACGCTGTTCTCGGGGATGATCGTGGCGAGCCTGTTGATGCTGGCGGTGGGCTGGTACGGCCTGCGCATCTTCGCCAAGGTCACCAGCGTGCCGCCGCACATCGTGATCCCGGTGGTGATCTTCCTGTGCCTGGCGGGCATCCAGGTGCAGGGCTACGGCACCTTCGGCCTGGTCACGGTGTTCGCCTTCGCCATCTTCGGCTACTTCCTCAAAAAGTTCGACTACTCCTTCGTGACCTTCCTGGTGGCCTTCATCGTCACGCCGATGCTGGAGATGAACCTGCGCCAGGCGGTGATTCTCTCCGGCGGCGACATCGCCATCCTGCTCAACCGCCCCATCGCTCTGGCCTTCGTCGTCTTCACCGCGCTGATGGCGCTGCACCTGAGCTGGAGCGGTTATCGCCAGTGGCGCCAGAAGCGCCTCAAGGCGTCGGGTAACTGAACCACAGCCGGCAGCGACCGGCATCACCACAACACAACAAACGCAACCACGAGGTTCCAACTCATGAAAATGAAACTGCTGGGTACTGCCATCCTCTCTTCCGCCATGGCCTTCGGCGCCGCCGGCATGGCCCAGGCCGATGACTTCCCGACCAAGCCGGTGACCATGGTGATCGGCTGGGGTGCCGGCGGCAGCACCGACATCCAGGGCCGCGTACTGGCCGACATCCTCTCCGAGGAACTGGGTCAGCCGGTCAACGTGGTCAACCAGCCGGGTGCCGGTGGCGGCGTGGCCCTGGCGCGCCTGGCCAACAGCCGTGACGAGGGCTACACCTTCGTCTTCGGCACCTCGATGACCATCACCTTCGGCCCGCTCTCCAGCGAAACCACCTACGAGCTGGACGACTTCCGCTACGTGGCCGGCGTGACCCTCGGCCAGTCGGCCATCGTCACCGGCGAGGATCGCCCCTTCGGCGACAGCTGGGAAGAGCTGGTGGAGTACGCCCGCGAGAACCCGGGCATGAGCTATGCCACCCAGACCGCGCTGGATCGCATGATCATCGAGTACATCGCCCAGCAGGAAGGTCTCGAGCTGCGCATCGTACCCACCTCCGGCGGCGCCGGCATGGCACCGCTGATCCTCTCCGGCGACGTCGACTTCGCCTACAGCGGCGGCACCCACTCCGGCTACGCCGAGACCGGCGAGATGCCGGTGCTGCTGAGCCTGGCCGAAGATCGTCTGGTGGCGTTCCCGGATGCGCCGACCCTGCCGGAAGCCGGCTACGACATCAATGCCGCCGAGATCCGCGTGGCCATGGTGCCGAAGAACACCCCCGACGCCCACGTCGAGCGTCTGGCCGAGGCGCTGGAAGCAGCCACCCAGGATCCGCGCTTCATCGAGATCACCGAGGAGCGCATCCTGATGCCGGTGACCTACATTGCGGAAGACGAGGTCACCCAGACCCTGCGCGATCAGGTGGAAGGCTACCAGGCGCTGATCGAAGAGCTCGGCGGCCTGCCCGGCGAAGAGTGATCCGCGCCATGGCCCTGTCGTGACAGGGCCGCTCGAACAGCGACGCCGCCCTACGGGGCGGCGTCGCTGTTTGTATGGGCGGTTGGCATGGACAGGAGACTTGGGTGGCGAGTTCAGTCGCCCAGCGCACCCAGGCGGTCGGCCTGGACCACCTCGATCCAGTAGCCGTCCACGTCCTTGACGAAGATGACGTCCTTCATCTTGCCCTGGTCCGAGCGCTTGACGAAAGTGACGTCGTTGGCATCGAACCACGCCTCGGCGGCGTCGAGGTCGGGCACCGAAAAGCAGATGTGGCCGAAGCCCTGGGGCTGGGCATTGCCGTCGTGATAGGCGAAGTCGTCCTGGCTCTCGGTGCCCCAGTTGTGGGTCAGCTCCAGCAGCCCCGTCTGGCTGAAGGTCCAGACCGTGCGCTCGCCCTGGTCCTCCGGCACCTGCTCGCCGTCATCCAGCCTGGCCAGGAAGTAGAGCGAGAAGCTCATCTCCTCGAAGTCGAGCCGGCGCATGACTCGCATGCCGAACACCCGCGTGTAGAAGGCCAGCGCCTTTTCCGGGTCTTTCACCCGCAGCATGGTGTGATTGAGACGAAAGCCCTGCGAATCGGCCGTCGGTGTCTGCACACCGGGGTGCTGCTCTCCCTTGAAGCTCATGCGTTTCTCCTTTGGTGTCGCTGTCATCTTGCTCGTCATCAGGATGATGCGGATCGTTACGACGTTTTTCCAGCCGTCGGCAGCTGTCATGCCCTTCGGATCGCGCTAAAGTAGGAAAAGCACCGCCATGAAGAGCGACCGCCCATGCCGACCTCATCCAGGCTAGAACAGGTAGCGCCAGGGGCCTTTCACAGTGCCGTCGGGCATTTGCTGCGCCATCTGACCTGGCTGCTGGCACTGACCCTGCTGGCCGGCTGCGCCAGCCGCGATATCGCCACTCACGATCCGAGCCGCGGCCCGGACGCTCTCTCCATCGAGCGGGCGCTGATCCTGGCCACGGCCAAGAATGCGCTGGGCACCCCTTATCGCTTCGGTGGCAATACCCCTGAAGGCCTCGACTGCTCGGGCCTGGTGGAGATGGCCTACCGGGCGGCAGGCATTCAGGTGCCGCGCACCGCCGACGAGCAGTTTCGTGCCCTGCCGGCGGTGCGTCAGGCCCAGCCAGGCGACCTGCTGTTCTTCGGCGACCGCCGCAAGGCAACTCATGTGGGCATCTACCGCGGCAACGGCCAGATGATTCACGCCCCGGGCAGCGGGCGCGAGGTCACCAGCGTGCCGCTGCATATCGACTACTGGCAGCAACGATTCCTGGGTGCCGCCGGCCCGGCCCCCTAAGCTTTGTCCGAAAAGTCGTCGAGCGACGGTCAGACAAGGCAAAAATCGGTGAAAAGACGGAGTTTACGCGGTGTAAATGAGTACTTTGAGCCGAGTTTTAACGCCGTATGACCGAGCGCAGACAGTTTTCAGACAAAGCGTAGCCTCATCGCTCTGGTAAGATGAGTAGCTTTCCAATCGCATTGGTGATGCCATGCCGCTCGATCTTTCCCTCTATCTGGTAACCGACCCCGAGCTCTGCGCCCGCCACGGGCTGGTGGAGACCGTGGTGGCTGCGGTGCGTGGCGGTGTCACCGTGGTACAGCTGCGCGACAAGCACGCCTCCGACGACGAGATGATCGATCAGGCGCGCCGTCTCAAGGCGGCCCTGGCCGGCAGCGGCGTGCCGCTGATCGTCAACGACCGGCTGAGGGTGGCGCTGGAAAGCGGGGCCGATGGCCTGCACATGGGTCAGGACGATGGCGACGTGGCGGCAGCCCGCGCCGCGCTGGGTGAGCACGCCATCCTCGGGCTCTCGGTGCAGAACCATGAGCAGCTTTCGCGCCTCGACCCGGCCGCCCTCGACTACCTCGGCTTCGGCCCGGTGTTCGCCACCTCGACCAAGCGCAACCACGCCACCCCGCTCGGCTTCGACGGCCTGGCCGCCCTGGTGGCGGCAAGCCCGCTGCCGGCCGTGGCCATCGGCGGCCTCAAGGCGAAGCATGCCGCCGCGGTGCGTGCCGCGGGAGCCAAAGGGCCGGCGGTGGTATCGGCAATCTGCGGACAACCGGACGCCGAGGCCGCCGCCAGGGCGTTCTTCGCCAAAGCCTAGAGAAAGAAGCGTACGAGGAAGACGGCAAGTGGCAGCCTGAGGCGAGTGAGCCTCAGGCGTCACGGCGCCCCTGTTCGCGGGTGTAGCGCTGCATGATCTCCAGGGTTTCCTGGCTGACGTGATGCTCCATACCTTCGGCATCGATGCGCGCGGTGCGGTCGCTGACGCCGAGGGCGCGCAGGAACTGCAGCACGATGGCATGGCGCTGATGCGACATGGCCGCCATCGCCTCGCCCTTCTCGGTCAGGAACAGCGAACGGTAGGGCTTGCTGGATACCAGTCCCAACGACTTGAGCCGGGTGACGGTCTTCGACACCGTAGCCTGACTGACCCCCATGCGAGCGGCGATATCCGTCGAGCGCGCCTCGCCCTGATGCTCGAGCAGATCGGCGATCAATTCCACGTAGTCTTCGAGAAGTTCGGTTTCGTGGGCGTTGCGCACGGCGGCGTACTGCTGCGCATGCTGGTCGCTGGGCGGCAGGGCATCCGCCTTGCACAGGCGATCCGGGGTCACGTCGTTCGGCGAGTCGGTCATCGCGCCAATATAGCCAAAGTGCTCATAGGGCAGCAACAAGACCTCGATAGAGATTTCCTACTACTCTACAAGTTAACCTTGGCTAAAATACTGTCTATGCGCTTACAAATTCACCAGAACGTAACAACTGCCTTTCAACGCCTGGCCACAGAGGAGAGTGACCGATGCCGACCCCCAAGGGCTTCCTGCTGCTCAGCGCGTTTGCGTTTGCGTTTGCCTTCGCCATGTCGACCTCGGCCCAGGCCGAAGAGCCGCCCCTGAAGGTGGCGGCTACTTTTTCCGTGATTGGCGACCTGGTGCGCGACGTGGCGGGTGACGACGCCGATGTCACGGTGCTCACACCGGTAGGGGCGGAGGTCCACGAGTGGGAGCTGATTCCGAGCAACTTCATCGCGCTCGAAGAGGCCGAGGTGGTGTTCTACAACGGTTACGGCCTGGAGCAGTGGCTCTCGCAGATCAACGCCACGGTCGGCAGCGGCGTGCCGGTGGTCGCCTTGGCCGAGGAGAGCGGCTATACCACTCAGCCGATCGCCACCGGCGAATACGCCGGCGAGGTCGACCCGCACATGTGGATGGACCCACGCGCCGCGGCGGCATACGTGGGCGTGATCGCCGACACGCTTGCCGAGGCCCGACCCGACGCCGCCGATGCCTTCCAGGCGCGCGCCGAGGCCCTGCAGGAGTCGCTGCATGCGTTGCACGAGGAGCTGCTGGAGACGCTGGCAGACATTCCCGAGGAACGGCGCCTGCTGATCACCAGCGAAGCGGCCTTCGTCTACTTCGCCGATGCCTTCGGCTTCGAGCACGACGGCATCTGGGGCACCAACGCCGAGGAAGAGGGCTCGCCGCGCCAGATCATGCGCATCGTCGATCTGATCGAGGAGAAGCGGCCAGCCGCCATCTTTTGGGAGAGCACCATTTCCGACCGCCACGTGCGCAGCGTGGCCGACGAGACCGAGGTAGAAATCGCCGGCCCTCTCTACGTCGATTCCCTCAGCGAGCCGGACGGCGCAGCACCCAACTACGCCGGCATGCTGCGCCACAACGTCGGGCTGCTGCGCGAGGCCCTGGGAGGCACTCATGAGTGACACGGCACCGGCGCTCGAGGCACGCCGCCTCAGCGCGGCCTATCACCAGCACCCCGTGCTGGAAGACGTCACCCTGGCACTGCCGCAGGGCGAGTGGACCGCCATCGTGGGGCCCAACGGGGCGGGCAAGTCGAGCCTGCTCAAGCTGGTGATCGGCGGCCTCACGCCGCTGCGCGGCGAGCTGCGTATCCTTGGCGAGAGCCCAGCGGTGCAGCGCAGGGCCGGCCATATCGCCTACATGGCGCAGCAGGAGCACATGGAGTGGGAGTTTCCCATTTCGGTACGCGAGACGGTGCTGACCGGCCGCTACGGCCTGATGCGCCAGGACCCACTGTGGCAGCGCCTGCTGCCGCGCCACTGGGCCAACCCCAGCCACCGCCAGGCCGTGGAAGCCGCGCTGGATGCCGTCGACATGGCCGAGCATGCCGAGCGCCCCATCGGCGAGCTGTCCGGCGGCCAGAAGAAGCGCGTGCTGCTGGCCCGCGCGCTGGCACAGCAGGCCAGCATCCTGCTGCTCGACGAGCCGCTGGCCGGGGTCGATCCGCCCAGCGAGGCGCTGATTCTCGCCACTCTGGAGCGTCAGCGCGACGCGGGCCGCACCGTCATCATGGTCACCCATGACATGCCCAGCGCACGTCGCCATGCCGACCGCGTGCTGCTGATCAATCGTCAGGTCGTCGGCATGGGCACACCGGAAGAGATGCTCAGCGACGCCATGCTGGCCCGCCTGGCGGTAGGAGCGGCCTCCGGCTCTGCCTACGGGGGTGCACGTGCCGCAGCTTGAGACGTTGGCCCAGGTGATCGATGGCCTGATCGCCCTGCTGATGCTGGTGGTGAACCTGCTGCCCGAGCCGCTGGCCGCGCCCTTCGAGTACCGTTTCATGCAGCGCGCCCTGCTAACCTCGGTGCTGGTGGGAGCGATCTGCGGGCTGCTCTCCTGCTACGTGGTGCTCAAGCGCTGGTCGCTGCTGGGCGATGCCATCTCCCATGCGGTGCTGCCCGGGGTGGCCATCGCCTACCTGCTGGGTTGGCCGTTCTTCATCGGCGCCTTCGTCACCGGCGCGCTGACCTCGCTGGGTATCGGCGCGCTGGAGCGCCATACCCGGATCAAGGCGGATGCGGCCATGGGCCTGATGTTCACCGCTGCCTTTGCCTTGGGCATCGTGATCATCAGCAAGATCGCCACCAGCACCCACCTGATGCATATTCTGTTCGGCAACGTGCTGGGCGTGCAGACCACCGCGCTGATGCTGACGCTGGCGGCAAGCCTGGTGACCGTGCTGACCATCTGGCTCGCCTATCGCCCGCTGCTGCTCTACACCTTCGATCCGCAGCAGGCTCAGGCGCTGGGCTTCAATACCAGCTTCATCCACTACGGCCTGATCCTGCTGCTGACCTTGACCATCGTCGCCAGCCTGGAGACCGTGGGCATCATCCTGGTGGTGGCGATGCTGATCACCCCGGGCGCCACGGCCCACCTGCTGACCGACCGCTTCCCGCTGATGCTGGCGATCTCGGTCGCCGTCGGCGTCATCTCCGCCGTGGTGGGGCTGGTGCTTTCAGTGTCGCTGGACGTCGCCTCGGGCGGCGCCATCGTACTGGTGGCTTCCGGCCTGTTCCTCGTCGCCCTGCTGGCGGCTCCCAAGCACGGCCTGGTGGCGCGCCAGTGGCGGCGCTGGCGCCTGAATCGGGTTTAACTGAATCGGAACAAGGCTTTGTCTGAAAAGTCGGTGAGCGAAGGCCAGACAAGGCAAAATCGGTGAGAAGACGGAGTTTACGGGGTGTAAATGAGTACTTTGATCGGACTCGCGCACGAGCCGATTTTTAACGCCGTATGGTCGAGCGCAACCAGTTTTCGGACAGAGCCTAGGATGTGGGGCGGCGTTTGAGTGTGGTCCGGCGATCATGATAGGCAATCGCCAGCCCGCTGCCGATGATCAGCGTGCTGCCCAGGAAGACCCAGAGGTCCGGCATTTCCCCCCAGAACCACCACCCCAGCAGCACCGCCCACAGCATGGCGGTGTAATCGAAGGGGGCGGCGATGGCCGCCGGAGCGAAGCGAAAGGCCATGGTGATGCAGGCCGTCGCCCCTATCCCGATCACGCCGGCACCGAGAAATCCCAGCCAGTGCCAGGGGTGCGGATCCTGCCATACCCAGGGTAGCGCCACGGCGGTCAGCACCAGCGGCACCAGAGTCATGTAGAAGACCATGGCCCAGAGATGCTCGGTGGCCCCGTAGCGCCGCGCAGTGATCATCATCAGCGCATAGAACAGCGCCGCCCCGATGAGCACCAGCGAGCCCAGTTGAAAGGCATCCCCGCCCGGGCGCACCACGATCAGCACGCCGAGAAAACCCAGCAGCGAGGCGGCTAGCACGGGCGGGTCGATGCGCTCACCCAGCAGCGGCACCGATAGCAACGTGACGAACAGCGGAGCCACGAAGGCGATGGCCGTGGCCTCGGCCAGCGGCAGCAGAGTGAGGCCAAATACGAAGCAGACCATGGTGCCAGTGTAGATCAGACCGCGCACCAGATGCACCACCGGGCGTTGGGTGCGCAGCTTTCGCAGCCCGCCGCTGTAGTGCGCCAGCAGGGCGATCAAAGGCAGCGAGACCAGCGTGCGAAAGAAGATGATCTGCAGCGGCGAGTGCACTTCGCCAAGCCACTTGGCGATGGCATCGCCAATGGCCAGGCAGAGTACGCCGGCACACATGAACAGAATGCCCTTCAATGACGGCGACATGGCCCCTCCCCCGACAGGAAAAAACCACCCCGCCGACCGGGATGGACGGCGGGGCTTGTTGGTTAACAACCTAACGGGTGGGAGACATGGCGGCAAGTGCCATGCCACAAGATGGCGCATTGGGTAGGGCGGAGGTCGAACCCAGAATGACGCGAGGTCTGTTGGGCATGGTCACGCCATAAACGCTATGTTATAACGAATCATTCTCAGCGTTCGAGCGGTTGGCGTAGGCGAGCGCCCTGAACCGACTCCCGAGGCTTCGCGCCGGGCGGGTCTCGCAGCACAATGATATGTTATAGAGTTTCATAAGGAGGTGTCATGCAGCCCCGTCTCTCCCTCGATACTCCGGTGCACTGGGCGTTCGGCCAGGAGATCGAGGTGTTGCCGCGCATTTTCGACGACGACATCACCCTGGCCGTCATGCAGCGACGGCTCGACCCCGCCCTCACCCTGGCCGTGCGCACCCAGCTCAACGGCACCCGCTCTCTCGACTGGCACTGGCGCGGCGCCCCCGGCCAGGCAATGAGAGAGGACCTCGAACGTCGGCTCCCCGCCCCCGAGGCCGGCGCAGCCCTGGTGGAAGACGTCGGTCATATCGCCGAGGCCATGGCCTATCTCTTCTCCGCCGAGTCCATCGGCATTCGGCTGCGCACGCTGGAAGGCGCCATGTGCCCGCGCTTCCACGTCGACAACCTGCCGGTGCGTCTCGTGACCACCTACGCCGGTCCTGCCAGCGAATGGCTGCCGGAGCACGCCGTCAACCGCGCCGGACTGGGCGCTCCGCATCCCGACAAGCCCGATATCGTCGCCGATCCCGATGCCATTCGACAGCTCGCCGTGGGCGATCTGGCCCTGCTCAAGGGCTGTGGCTGGGTCGGTAACGAGGAGCGCGGCCTGGTCCACCGCAGCCCGCAGCCGGCTGCGGGCGAACGTCGCCTGCTGCTGGCGCTGGACCCGGGCTGACACCGCTCCGCCGTTACGCAACCTGTTCTTTCCACCTGAGCAATCCGTTCTTTCCACCTGAGGAAGCCCGGCAATGACTCCATGCCTTCGCCCCCTCCTGTTCGGCCTGGTGCTGCTGCCCCTGGCAGCACAGGCCGACCGCCCGCTGGCGGTCGTGGCCCCCTGGGAAATCACCGGCCTCGATCCCTCGACCTCGGGCTACGTCTTCGCCCGCATGCGCGTTGCCGAGACCCTGATCGATACCGATGCCGACGGTCAGCCGGCCCCTGGGCTGGCCAGCGGCTGGCAGGTCTCCGACGACGGCCTGACCTGGCGTTTCACCCTGCGTGAGGGTGTGTCCTTCCACGACGATAGCCCGCTGACGGCACAAGCCGCAGCATCGAGTCTCGAGCATGCCCTGGCCAAGCCGGGCATACTCGACTCGGCGCCCATCGTCGCCATCGAAGCCGAAGACGCCGACGTCGTGGTGCATCTCGACAGCCCCTTCGCGCCGCTGCCGGCCCTGCTGGCCCACTCCACCACACTGATCCTGGCAGTGGATGCCTTCGACGACGAGGGGCGGGCCGCCCAGATGATCGGCACCGGTCCCTATCGCGTCGCATCGGTTGCACCGCCTCAGCGCCTGACGGTGGAGCGCTTCGATGGCTATTGGGGCGAGACTCCCGCCATCGGCAGTGCCAGCTACCTGGCGGTGGGCCGCGGAGAAACCCGCACGCTGATGGCCGAGAGCGGCGACGCCGACGTGGTGTTCACCCTCGACCCGGCCAGCCGCGCACGGCTGGCACGCCATGATCGTCTGGCGCTGCATGCCGAGCCGCTGCCGCGCACCATCGTGTTCAAACTCAATGCCGAACACCCCTTCCTCGAGGACGAGCGCGCCCGCCAGGCACTGAGCCTGGCCATCGATCGTGAAGGCATTGCCGCCGGCCTGCTGCGTCACCCCGAAGCCGCCGCGGCCGAGCTGTTCCCGGCAAGCCTCGGCCCCTGGCACTTGGGTTTAAACACCAATGGGGGCCTCGCTGCGGACGTAGCGCAGGACGTGGAGCGGGCCCGCGAGCTGCTCACCGAACTGGGCTGGGAAACCAACGGTCGCGGCATGCTGGAGCGCGACGGTGAGCCCTTCCAGCTGACCTTGCGCACCTTCTCCGACCGCCCCGAGCTGCCGCTGGTGGCGACGGCGCTGCAGGATCAGTGGCGCGAAATCGGCGTGGCGCTGGAAGTCGCCGTGGGCAACGCCAGCGAGATCCCTTCCGGGCACCGCGACGGCAGCCTGGAGCTGGGCCTGATGGCGCGCAACTACGGCCTGGTGCCCGACCCGCTCGGCACCCTGCTCGACGACTTCGGCACCGACCCGGAAACGATGGGCGGCGACTGGGGCGCCATGGGCTGGCGCGACGCGGACGTGGCGGCCTGGCTCGACACCCTGCGCCAGGAGGCCGACATGGATGCTCGCGCCGAACTGGCCGGGCAGGTGGCACGCCGGCTCAACGAGGCGATGCCGGTCGTGCCCGTGGCCTGGTATCAGCAAACGGCCGCGGTCAACGCCGAGCTGGAGGGCTTCTCCATCGATCCGTTGGAGCGCAGCTATCGCATCGACGAACTGAGGTGGGGGGAATGAGCGAAACGCTGGCAGCGCGGTCGATGTCGCGCAGAGCCTCTGGCATGACCACGGGCCTGGGCGGCCTGCTGTTGCAGCGCCTGTTCCAGGCAGGGCTGGTGGCATGGATGGTCGGCACCCTGACCTTCGTGCTGACCCGTTCGCTGCCCGGCGACATGGCCTACCGCATCGCCGCCGGGCGCTATGGACACGATATGGTCAACACCAGCGCCGCCGAGGCGGTGCGTGCCGAGCTGGCACTGGACCAGCCGGCGCTCGGCGCCTACTTCGGCTGGCTGTGGGACCTGATTCAACTCGACCTGGGTCGCTCACTGGTCAGCGGCGAGCCGGTGGTGGCCGAGCTGTGGCATCAGCTCGGCCACTCGCTGGGCCTGGCGACGATGGCCGTGCTGCTCTCGCTGCTGCTGGGCCCGCCGCTGGGACTGCTCGCCGGGCTCAAGCCCAACGGCGTGCTGGACCGTATGAGCGAAGTGGCGGCCAGCGTACTGCGCGCCCTGCCGCCCTTCGCCGTGGGCCTGATCCTGATCCTGATCTTCTCGGTCAGTCTCGGCTGGCTGCCTGCCGCCGGCCATGGTCGCAGCGCACACGGCGTGCTGCCGGCACTGACCCTGGCGTTGGCGCTGGCCGCGATTTCCAGCCGGGTGGCGCGCAACGCCATGGCCGACGTATCGCAGTCGGCCTACTACGCCTTCTCGCGTACCAAGGGGCTGGGCGAGCGCCTGAGCTTCCTGCGCCACGGCCTGCGCAACGCCGCGGTGCCGGTGGTGGCCTACCTCGGTGTGCAGTTCGTCTACCTGATCGAGGGCGTGGTGGTGGTCGAGACCCTGTTCGCCTGGCCTGGCATCGGCCACGCCCTGGTGCACGCCATCGTTGCCCGCGACGTGCCGATGATCCAGGGCACCGCGTTGGTGATGGGGCTGATGTTCGTCGCCCTCAATACCGTGGTGGATCTGCTCTGCCACTGGCTCGACCCCAGGAGGCGCAGCGCATGAACGGCTCTACCCTGACGTCTTCCCGCCGCCTTGCCCTGCCCACGCTGAACGGCCGCCAGCGCCTCGGTGCCACGCTGCTGGCGCTGCTGCTCGCCTTCGCCTGGCTGGTGCCCTGGCTGTTCGAGGCCGACCCGGCGCGCCAGCAGCTCACCCGCATTCTGCAGCTGCCGACGCTGGCCGAGCCGCTCGGCACCGACCACCTGGGGCGCAGCCTGCTGGCGCGGCTGGCCAGCGCCGTGCGCCTGTCGCTGGGCATGGCGCTGCTGAGCGTAGCCAGTGCAGCCATACCGGGCGTGATTCTCGGCGTGATCGCCGGCTGGCGCGGCGGCTGGCTCGACCGCGTGCTGGGCAGCATGGCCGACGCCTTCCTGGCCCTGCCGGGCCTGCTGCTGGTGCTGCTGCTGGTGGCCATCGCTCCAGGCAACTTCTGGGCGCTCTACGTGGGTATCTCACTGGTGCTGTGGATCGAGTACTTCCGCGTGGTGCGCGCCCGCACCCGAATCCTGGTCGCCTCGCCCCAGCTCGAGGCGAGCCGTCTGCTCGGCTTCGGCCCGCTCTACCTGTTCCGCCGCCACCTGTGGCCGGAGCTGGCGCCGCAGGTGCTGACCCTGGCCGCCTTCGGCGCCGCCAGTGCGATCCTGGCCATGGCCGCGCTGGGTTTCGTCAGCGTTGGCCTGCGCCCGCCCACCGCCGAGCTGGGGCTGATGATGATCGAACTGCTGCCCTACTACCACGAGGCCCCCTGGGCCATGGCCCAGCCGATCCTGGTGCTATTCGTGCTGGTGCTGAGCCTCAACCTGCTGGCGGGAAGGGACCCACGATGAGTACGTACTTACTCCAGGCCGAAAACGTCACGATCCAGGGCGAAGGCGTCACCATCGCACCCTTCTCCTGTGCGCTCGAAGCGGGCAGCCGGCTGACCCTGCTCGGCGAGACCGGCTCGGGCAAGAGCCTGCTCGCCCAGGCGATCATGGGCACGCTGCCCCGCGGCCTGGCCGCGCGGGGGCGGCTCGTCATCGACGGAGAAACCTTCGATGCCGCCGATGGCAAGTCGCGCCGCGCCCTGTGGGGTCGCCGCCTGGCGCTGCTGCCCCAGGAGCCGTGGCATGCCCTGGACCCGACCATGCGTGCCATATCGCAGGTGGCTGAGAGCCACCGCCACGTGGCCGGGCGCGACCGCCGCGCCGCACTGCAGGCGGCTTGGGCCGACCTGGCCGAGCTGGGCCTGGCCGAGGCCGGCGGCAAGCTGCCCGGCGAGCTCTCCGGCGGCATGGCGCAGCGGGTGGCCTTCGCCGCCGCCAGTGCCGGTGGCGCGCCCATCGTCATCGCCGACGAGCCGACCAAGGGGCTCGATGCGCCGCGCCGCGATGCCGTGGTCGAACTGCTGGCCCGCACGCCCGAGAGCGGCGGTGTTCTGATCACCATCACTCACGACATCGACGTGGCCCGCCGCCTAGGTGGGGAAGTGGCGATTCTGCGTCAGGGACAGGTGGTCGAGCGCGGACCGGCCCAGCAAGTGCTCACTCACCCCCGGAGCGAGTACGGACAGGAGCTGCTGGATGCCGAGCCCAGCCGCTGGCCGCGCCCGGCGCCGCTCGGCGAAACGGCCCAGGCACCGGTGGTGACTGCCACCAACCTAGCCAAGGCCCGCGGCGGCCGCGAGCTGTTCCGCAAACTCTCCCTCACGGTGCGTCCCGGCGAGATCGTTGGCGTGGTCGGTCCTTCCGGCTGCGGCAAGAGTACCCTTGGCGACATGCTGCTCGGCGTGACACGCGCCGACACCGGCGGGATCCTGCGCGCGCCAGGGCATCCGCTCGGCTTCCAGAAGCTCTATCAGGACCCGCCGGCGGCCTTCTCGCCCCACTGGCGGCTCTCCCGCCTGCTCGACGACCTGGTGCGCCGCCACCGCCTGGATCGCAACGCCATCCCACCGCTGATGGCGCGCCTTGGACTCGATGAGCGGCTGCTGGAGCGCCGGCCCGGTGAGATCTCGGGCGGCGAGCTGCAGCGCTTCGCCATTTTGCGGGTCCTGCTGCTCGAGCCATGCTTCCTGTTCGCCGACGAGCCGACCTCGCGCCTCGACCCCATCACCCAGCGTCGGACTCTGGCGCTGCTGGTGGAACTGGCTCGCGAACGCCGCTGCGGGGTGATGCTGGTGAGCCACGACCCGGCGCTGATCGAGCGAATCTGCGATCGCCGCATCTTCCTCAGCGAGGAGCAGGTGAGCGCAGCCGGACAGGCACTCCAACCGACGCCGGTGCTTATCTGAACGGGCACCCAACGACATCGCCCCGCATAAGCGGGGCGATGTTGGTGCGGAAATGTATGAACGAAGAAGCGTGGATGGGTTGGCAGGTAGGCGTCAGTAGTGCGCCACCACCATGCAATCCATCCCCTGGGCACGTAGGCTGTTGCAGGCGAAGTGGGCATCGCTCTCCTGCAGGTCGACCAGCCTGGCGCGGAAAACCCGCCGCTCGCCCCCCGACTCCGCCACCGATACCCGCACGTCACGCATCAAGCTGGCAAGCTGGTCGGCGGCGCGGGTCGCCAGGTGGCGAGCCTGATCCGGGTCGTTGAAGGCACCGACCTGTACCGCCCAGTTGCCACCACTGCTGGCACGGGGCATATCGGCCTGGTAGGTGGCACGCGGCGTGTCGGCCTGGGCGATCAGAGCACGAATCGGGTCGTCGGCGGAGCCCATCTCGACACCCATCTCCGACTGGAAGGAGAACTGGCGTTCGCCGCTCGAGGCGGGCTCGACGGCCTCGGGTGCGGCAGCCAGCTGTTGGGCGGAAGGGGACGGGCTCTCCGGCAGGTCCATGCGATCGCCCAACACATCGGCCTGAGCAATCCAGTCGCCGCGCTGCAGCATGGAGAGCCTGGCAAAGCCACGGTCGAGCAGATCGGCCATGTGCGTATCACGCGAGGCAGCGGTGAAACCGCCCATCACCACGGAGACGATACGCCGGTCGTTACGGATCGCCGAGGTCGCCACGTTGAACCCGGAGGCGCGGATGAAGCCGGTCTTGAGGCCATCGGCGCCGGCATAGTTGCGTAGCAGCCGGTTGTGGCTGGTATGGGTGGTGCCGCGGTAGGTGAAACTCTGGGTGGAGAAGTAATGATAATACTGGGGGAAGTCCTGCATCACGCGGATCGACAGTGTGGCCATGTCGCGGGCCGTGGTGACCTGGGCATTGTCGGGCAGCCCGGAAGCGTTACGGAACACGGTGCTGGTCATGCCCAGCTCGTTGGCGCGCTGGGTCATCATACGAGCGAAACCGGACTCGGTATTGCCCAGCGCCTCGGCGACGACCACGGCAACGTCGTTGGCCGAGCGCACCACCAGCGCCTTGATGGCCTCTTCCACCGTGATCGTGCTACCCGCCGCGAGCCACAGCTTGGAAGCGGGCATCGAAGCGGCATGGGCCGATACCGGTAACGGCTGGTTCAAGCGCATGGTGCCGTTCTCGAGGGCCTCGAACAGCATGTAGAGCGTCATCATCTTGGTCAGCGAGGCGGGATAGCGCGTCGCATCGGCGTTGGCCTGATGCAGTACGTCGCCGCTCTCGACATCGATCACGATGGCCGCATAGCGGGGGTTGGCCTGCGCCGAGCCGATCGTCAACAGTTGAAGTAAAAGTAAAAAGAAAATGGCCACACCGAGGTAATGTCGGTTGTAGGAGCGCATGACGAACACCTCTGGTTCCCTTTTGATTCCCCGTGGTCCGTTTCTAAAGCGGACCTTGCCTCAGTATGGCCGGATAACGAAGCGCTTAACAGCCGGAATAGCGAGTTTTTTTGCATATATACCGGCTGCTTCCATCAAGCTACCGTTTATTAATCAACTGGAATAACAGCCCGTTACCTCTGGGTTTCAGACCCGCTACTCCCAGGCCGGAAAGGGATCGGGCAAGTCAGTCCACGCCCGATGACCATCCGCTAATACGGCATCGCTCAGCAGGCACTCGTCCAGGGCCTGACGGATACGCGCTTCGTCGAGATTCTGGCCAATGAACACCAGCTCCTGACGCATGTCGCCGAACGGCTCTTCCCACTGTTCCATGATGTAGCCACGCGTCTCCGGATCCTTGGGCCAGCGCGACTCGGGTACGGCCTTCCAGAACATGCCGGCAAAGCCGTAATGGGCGATGCCACCCGCCTGGCTCCACTGGCCGGCGTACTGGGGTCGCGTAGCGAGCCAGAAGAAGCCCTTAGAACGCAACAGCTTGCCGCCGAACCAGTCGCCATGCAGCAGGGCATGAAACTTCTCCGGATGGAAAGGTCGCCGGGCGCGATAGACGAAGCTCGAGATACCGTATTCCTGGGTTTCGGGCACGTGCTCACCGCGCAGCTCCTTGAGCCAGCCCGGGGCGAGTCTGGCCCGTTCGAAGCTGAAGCGACCGGTATCGAGCACCTTATCGAGCGGCACCTGGCCGTGGGCCATGGGCACCAGCTCGGCGTCGGGATTGAGCGAGCGCAGCACCGCCTTCAACTCCGCCAGTTGCGTTTCATCGATCAAGTCGGTCTTGCTGATCAGCAACACGTCGCAGAACTCGATCTGGTCCACCAGCAGGTCGGCCACGTTGCGCTCGTCCTCCTCGCCCAGGCTCTCGCCCGCCTCGGCGAGGGATTTCGCCTCCCGGTACTGAGCCAGGAAATTGGCCCCATCGACCACCGTCACCAGGGTGTCGAGCCGGGCAACGCTGGAGAGACTCCGGCCCTGCTCGTCCTCGAAGGTGAAGGTCTCCGCCACCGGCAGGGGCTCGGAGATTCCGGTGGACTCGATCACCAGATGGTCGAAGCGGCCTTCCCGCGCCAGGCGGCTCACCTCTACCAGCAGGTCCTCACGCAGCGTGCAGCAGATGCAGCCATTGCTCATCTCGACCAGCCGCTCCTCGGCCCGATTGAGCGTCACCTCGTCATCGCCGCTGCCCGGAGCGCCTCGCACCAGGGCGGCATCGATGTTGACCTCGCTCATGTCATTGACGATCACCGCCACGCGACGCCCATCGCGATTGGCCAGAATATGGTTGAGCAGGGTGGTCTTCCCCGCTCCGAGAAAGCCGGAAAGCACGGTAACCGGCAGGGGCTCATGGGACATCACGCGTCTCCTCGCTGCTTACTGTAGTGGTGTTCGCGTTTCTCCTGCCGCTCCTTGGCCTCCAGGCACAGTTCGGCGGTCGGCCTGAGCAACAATCGTGGCAAGCCGATAGGCTGACCGGTTTCGGCGCAATAGCCGTAGTCGCCCTCTTCGATACGCCGCAGTGCCTGATGAATCTTGCGCAGCAGCCGTGTCTCGCGATCGGCCTGGCGCAGCAACAGCCGCAACTCCTCCTCCACGGCGGCACGATCGAGCTCGTCGCCGCTGCGCTCGTTGTCGGCGATGGCGCTGCGCACCTCCACCAGGTGCGCCTCCACTTCGGCCCGCTCGGCAGCCAGCCGGCGCCGGAAAAACGCCAGCTGCTCATCGTTCATGTATGCCTCTTCGGGCATGGCCAGCAGTCGCTGCACCTCGGGATCGGCCGACATGGGCATCCTCTCCTGAAAATAGACGTTATAACATAACAATACTATTTCCATGGCAAGCCCTCTACACCAAGCGGTGTTGTGCTCCCGATTTCCCATGGATACCAGGCAATTTCTTGCCCGCTGGGCAACTTCTTGCCCGACCCGGGCAACTTCTTGCCTAATTAGGCTTAGCAATGATTGGCCAGGAAATCGCTAACACACTGTATCAAAACAAATTTGAAGGGGCTGGCACACATACTGCTCATATCGAACTGTCCATCGGGACATTTCATTCACATCGTCAAGGAGCAGACCATGCCGACTCCCTGCTATATCAGCATCCAGGGCCAGACCCAGGGCAACATCACCGCCGGTGCCTTCACTCCGGATTCCGTGGGTAACATCTACGTGGAAGGCCACGAAGACGAGATGCTGGTCCAGGAGTTCAAGCACGTCGTCACCGTGCCCACCGACCCGCAGTCCGGCCAGCCCTCCGGCCAGCGCGCGCACAAGCCGTTCGTCTTCACCGTGGCCCTGAACAAGGCCGTGCCGCTGATGTACAACGCCCTGGCTTCCGGCGAAATGCTGCCGAACGTGGAGCTGAAGTGGTACCGCACCTCCGTCGAGGGCAAGCAGGAGCACTTCTTCACCACCACCCTGACCGACGCCACCATTGTCGACATCAACCTGCGCATGCCGCACGCCCAGGACTCCACCAAGTCTGAGTTCACTCAGCTGATGGACGTTTCCCTGGCCTACCGCAAGATCGACTGGGAACACACCGTCGCCGGCACCTCCGGTTCCGACGACTGGCGCGCCCCGATCGAGTCTTGATCGGCTAGCTCCGCGCCCCCACCCGCCAGCTCGCCGGGCGGGGGCGACGGCTTGCACCACGACGCCAGTGCTCTTTTCGAGCGCTGGCGTCGTGGTTTCTGCAGGATGGTCGAGCGTTCAGGCGCCCATGCACTGCCGAGCGCGCCTTACGTTGGCCAGCAGCAGGCTGCCGGTGGCGGGGTCGGGGATCAGCGTGCAGTCGATGTCGTAGAGCTGGCGTACCAGCTCGGTGGTGACCACTTCGCCTGGCGGGCCGGCGGCCACCAGTTGGCCATGGCGCAAGGCGACGAGGTGGTCGGCGTAGCGGCAGGCGCTGGCCAGATCGTGCAACACCATGACCACGGTACGGCCGTGGGCGGCCAGCCGGCGTACCAGTTCGAAGACTTCGATCTGGTGGCCGAGATCGAGCGCCGAGGTGGGTTCATCGAGCAGCAGCAGTGGGGTCTGCTGGGCGATGGTCATGGCGATCCAGGCGCGCTGACGCTGGCCGCCGGAGAGGGTATCGAGGGGCCGGTCCGCCAGTTCGTCCACATCGGCCGCGGCCAGCGCCTCGTGTACCACTTGCTGATCCTCCGCCGACCACTGGCGCAGCCAGCCCTGGTGCGGCTGGCGGCCGAAGCGCACCAGCTCGGCCACGGTCAGCCCCTCCGGGGCGCTGGCCTCCTGCGGCAACAGCGCCAGGCGTCGGGCCAGTTCCCTGGCCGGGAGCTGCTGGATGTCCTGACCGTCGAGCACCACCGCGCCCTGGCTGGGCGCGTGCAAGCGCGCCAGGCCGGCCAGCAGGGTCGACTTGCCGCAGCCGTTGGGGCCGACGATGGCGGTGACCCGGCCCGCCGGCAGCGACAGTGCCAGCGCGTCGATGATGGTGGTACGGCCGTAGCGCAGGGTCAGGTCGCGGGTGGCGAGTTCATGTCGGGTCATGCCAGATTCCTCGAAGCCGGTCGCAGCAGTATCCACAGCAGCCAGGGGCCGCCGACCACGGCGGTGACGATGCCCACCGGGATCTCGATGGGCGAGAGCAGCACCCTGCCCGCCAGGTCGGCCAGCACCATCACCAGCGCCCCCGCCAGCGCCGAGGCCATGACCGGCACCCCGCGTGGCGAGGAGAGCGAACGGGCGATTTCCGGGCCGATCAGGCCTACCAGCCCCACCGGGCCTGCCACGGTGACCGCCAGGCCGGTAAGCAGCACCGAGACCGCCAACACCTGCCAGCGGCGCCGGGCGACGTGCAGGCCGAGGCCAGAGGCCACGGCATCCGAAAAACGCATCAGGCTCAGCGCCCGGGTAAGCCACAGGGCAACGCCGAGGCCGAGCGGCAGACCTACCGCCAGCAAGGTGACGGCCCCGGCAGGCCGGGCGTTGAGCGAGCCGACCGTCCAGGGATAGGCAGCGTTGGCGGTGTCGATGTGCACCTTGGCCAGCAGCAGCTGAGTGATGGCGCCGAACACGGCGCCGACCCCGATACCGGCGACGATGAAGCGGTAGCCGCGGGTGCCGCCGCCGGCGGCCAGGCCGAAGGTGAGAGCGGCCGCCGTGGTCGCCCCCACCAGGGCCATGGCCGGCGGCGCCAGCGACACGCCCAGGCCGATCACCGAGGCCACGGCGAAGGCGGTGGCGCCGTTGTCGATACCGATGATGCCGGGCGTGGCCAGGCGGTTGCGGGCCAGGGTCTGCATCAGGCAGCCCGCCACGCCGAAGGCGGCACCGGTGAGGCAGGCGGCAAGCAGCCGCGGCAGGCGTAGTTCCTGGACCAGGAACACCGCCATCAGATCGCCGCGCCCCACCAGTGCCGGCAGCACCGCCCTCGGCGCCAGGGCGCTGCTGCCCATGGTCAGATAGGCGAACGATGCCGCCAGCAAGGCCAGCAGCAGGAGCAGCGCGGCCAAGAAGGCGCGTCTGTCCACCAGCACGCTGTAGGGTGCTCGTGCGCCGCCCAACTGCCAGGCCAGGCACCAGTGGCCGGCCGGCGCGGAAGCCGCCGTTGCCCGGTCGTAGCCGTGCCCGACGGGCTGCTGTTGGAGCCCGTCCTCGGCAGTGTTGCCGTACATTGCCCCCTCCTCTCTCATCAGGCGCATAGCGTTCATCAGGCTCATAGCGTTGGCATGCGCCGCGCTCTCACCACGGCCACCAGCACGGGCGCACCGCACAGCGCCGTGAGCACACCGAGCGGCAGTTCGGAAGGTGCGACCAAGAGGCGCGAGACGATATCGGCCGTGATCACCATCAGCGGACCCAGCGGCAGACACAGCCACAAAGTACGGCGAATATCGGGACCGGCCAGAGCGCGAGCGGCGAACGGCACCACCAGCCCGACGAAGGCGATGGGGCCAGCGGTAGCAGTAGCGGCACCCACCAGCAGCGCAACGGCCACGATCACCAACAGTCGGATGAGCCCCGGACGATGGCCGAGGCCGCTGGCAACGCGCTCGCCCAGCGACAGAGCCGCCAGCGGGCGCGCCACGGCGAGCACAATGCCCCCGGCCAGCAGCAGGCTGGGCAAGATGGCTAGCAAGTGTTCCAGGCGACGCCCGGCCAGACTACCCACGATCCAGAAGCGGATTTCGTCGGCGGCGCGTTGGTCGAACAGCAGCAGCAGCGCGGTGAGTGAGAGCAGTATGCCTGTCAGCGCGGCGCCCGCCAGCACCAGCCGCACCGGATCGTTGCCGGCACCGCTCACCCGTGCCACGCCGAGCACGCAGAGACAGCCGACCATCGCGCCCAGTTGGGCCACGCCGATCCGCATCGTGGTGGCGGTGGCGCCGAGCACCAGCGCCACGGCAACGGCAAAGGCTGCCCCGGCGCTGACGCCGAGCAGACCCGGCTCTGCCAATGGGTTGCGCGTCACCGCCTGAAGCAGGGCTCCCGCCACCCCCAGGGCCAGACCGACCACGAGGCCCACCAGCGTCCGCGGCAGGCGCAGCGAGCCGACCACGAACTGGGCTTCGGCATCGCCCTGCCCGGTGATGGCGGCCCAGGCCCGAGCCGGCCCAACGTCGCCGGCCCCCCACAGCAAACTGGCCAGACAGACCAGCACCAGCAATGCCAGCAGGCCCGCCAGCCTCGCGGAGAGGCGGCGGGCCTGGAACAAGCCCGAAGGTCGTGCTGCGTACATCAGGGTGTCAGCGCAGCATCGAGCTGATCGAGAATCGTCAGCGCCGCCAGCGGGCCGGTGGCGCTCGACCACAGCTGGCCGTCGACGGGCACGACCTGGTCGCGAGCCACCACGTCGAGGCGGGCAAAAGCGGGCGTGGCCTGCGCGGCTTGCAGGGCTTCCCGCCCCTCCTCGTTGAGGGTGGCCAGGAACAGCCAGTCGGCGTCCACACGGGAAAGGTTCTCGAGGCTTAGCGGATCGCTGTGTGGGCTGTTCTCACGGGTCAACCCGGCATCGTGAACCGCCACGCCTGCTGCGCGCAGAAGGCCGGCCGTGAAGAGATCGGCGGACATGACCATGGGGCCTTGCGGCATCCAGCGCACCAGCACGGCACTGGGGGCCTCGTCGGCCGCAATGCGCTCGGCGACCTCGGCGGCGCGAGCATCGACCTGCTCCAGTGCGGCTTCGATTTCCGCCTCGCGCCCCAGCGCCTGGGCGAACAGGCGGGTCTCGGCGCGCCATGCCTCCGGATCCAACCCTTCGGTCAACGGCACGACGGTGGGCGCCATGCGCGAGAGCAGCCGGTATTGCGCTTCAGGTAGCTGCGGCGGAGCGAGAATGACGTCCGGCTCCAGTGCCAGCACGGCCTCGAGGTTGATCTCGCGTACCACACCGACGATGGCGGGTCGCTGCTCGCCCAGATGCGCCTCGATGTAGCGGGCCATGCCGTCGCCACCACGGGTGGTAACGGCACCCAGCGGCGTGACGCCAGCCGCCAAGGCTACGTCGAGTGCGCCTTCGTAGAGCGTCACGACGCGTTCCGGCGACCTGGGTACCACGACCTCGCCAAACGCCGTCTCCACGCTGCGCTCGGCCCAGGCGGTCAGCGGCAGCAACGCGAGCACGGCGACTGATAGGGGCAGGCGCAGCGCGCCGGCCCAGTTCCGCATCCCTTTCATCACGAACCTCGCACACAAAAACTAATGCGAATTATTATCACAAAGAATTGCGAAACTATGCCATGCAACACCTTGTTGCGGAAACTGCAACGCCCTCCCGACCCAATGAAACTCAACCAGAATCGTTTTCATTTATCGCCACGACTCTTACACTGTCGCATTCGATGCCACTCATCGCCGAGGAATGGCCATGTACGATCTCGACGAGCTGCTCGCCTTCGATCACGTCATGCGTTCCGGCAGCCTGACCCGCAGCGCACGAGCTCTCGACCTAGCCAAGTCGACCCTCAGCCGGCGTATCGCCCAGCTCGAACGAAAGTTGGGCCAGCCCCTGCTGCGCCGACAGTCCAACCGACTGCTGCCCACCGAAGCTGGCCACGCCTTTCATGTCTACTGCCGACAGATTCTCGAGCTTGCCGAGCAGGGCCGACAAGCGTTGGAAGAGTTGAACGAGGAGGTCAGCGGCGAGCTGCACGTGGTCGCGCACAACGCGTTGGCCCGCAGCTGGTTGTCCGCTCGGCTGACCGCCTTCATGGAGGTCCACCCCGAGGTACGTCTCACGCTACGCACCGGAACGACACCCACCCTCACCGCCGATAGCCAGGCGGTGACCGTGTGGCTGGGCGAGGTGCGCGGCAGCGAACTGCGCCAGGAGGTGCTGGGCTGGCTCCACCGCGGCCTTTATGGACACCCGGACTACTTCTCTCGTCAGGGCCAGCCACAACACCCTCGCGAACTGATACGGCACACCTGGATCGATCTGCTCGGCGAAACCGAGCAGGGGCTCACCCTCACCCACCGTGGGCAAGGCGGCGAGTTCCACTTTCGCCCCCCCGAGTCGCGCTTCCGCGTCGACCAGCAGATGCTGCATGGCGATGCCCTCGCCAGCGGGCACGGCCTGGGACTGATGTCCGACTGGTTGGCACAGGCGCGCGAACGCGCTCACCCCGGCTCGCTCGTGCGTTGCCTGCCGGAGTGGGATGCACCGGCCGTGCCGGTCACGCTGCTGTACCCCTATGGCTTCCGGCCGCGGCGGCTGAGTGCCCTACTGGCCTTCCTGCGTCAGTCGCTACCGAACGCATGGCAACCAAGCCCAACCCCTCAGCTCGAGCCGACGAGCGTAGCCGGAAGCGAAGGTGTTGCCAGTCGCGCAACGCAACGTTGCCTGTCCTCCCCCTGAGCAAAGGGAACTTTCGGCATTAGAATCACCTGAGTTTGATAATTAATATCATTTGATAATTCTTCATGCTCAGCAGGTGATCTCATGCTCCATGCCCGTCGCACCGCTCTGGCCGTTGCCGTCGCCAGCGCACCGCTCGCCTTCACCGCCCAGGCGCAGGATAGCGCCCGCCTCGACAACGTCGTGGTGACTGCCGCCGGCTTCGAACAGTCGCTGCGCGACGCCCCGGCCAGCATCTCGGTGGTGACCCGCGAGGAGCTGGAGCGGCGCCAGTTTGCCAATATCGCCGAAGCCATCGCCGACATTCCCGGCGTCGACGTACGCTCCGGCGTGGGCAAGACCGGTGGCCTGAATGTCAGCATTCGCGGCATGCCGAGCAACTACACCCTGATTCTGATCGACGGCCGGCGCCAGAACGCCGCCGCCGACATCACCCCCAACGGCTTCGGCGAAACCGCCACGAGCTTCATGCCGCCGCTGTCGGCCATCGAGCGTATCGAGGTCATTCGCGGCCCCATGTCGACCCTGTACGGCTCCGACGCCATGGGCGGCGTGATCAACATCATCACCCGCCGTGTCGCCAACGAGTGGAGCGGCTCGGTCAGCGCCGAGAGCACCTTCCAGCAGCATCGCGAAGAGCCCAACTCCCAGGCGCTCAGCATCTTCGCTTCCGGCCCGCTGGTCGAGGAGACCCTGGGCCTGCAGCTGCGTGGGCGGGTCTACAACCGCGGTGCGTCCGAGCGCCTGATGGAGGGTACGGGACGCGACCCGCGTCCGGCCGAAGGGGAGATCTACTCCATCGGCGGACGCCTGAACCTCACGCCGGACGACACCAACGAGTTCTGGCTCGACGCCGAGCGCGCCCGCCAGTGGTACGACAACACCGACAGTCGCCTGGGCAGCCTCGATGGCAGCAACCCGAACAATCCCGACCAGGTCTACGGCTACGACGATCACATGCGCTTCAACCGCGACCAGATCGCCTTGGGGCATACCGGACGCTTCGCGGCGGGCACCTGGGAGAGCAGCGTGACCCACGCCATCACCGAGACCGTCGGCCGCACCATTCCGCACCCCAACGCGGGGCCCGGCACGCCGCATCCCGCCCTGCCCCACGCACCGATCATCGGTTCGCCGCGTACCCTGGAAAACGAGCAGACCGTACTCGACACCAAGCTCACCACCAACCTCGGTGCGCACATGCTCACCTTCGGCGGCCAGTACATGGAAGCGGAGCTGACCGACGACCTGGCACCGAACAGCTACGACGAATCCCAATGGGCGCTGTTCATCGAGGACGAATGGTGGCTGCGTGACGACCTGGCGCTGACCCTGGGCGGCCGCTACGAGAACCACGACGCCTTCAGCGGCCACTTCACGCCGCGGGGGTATCTGGTGTGGAATGCCGACGACAGCTGGACCCTGAAGGGTGGCGTCAGCCGTGGCTACAAGACACCGACGCTCAACCAACTGAGGGATGGCATCAACAACGTCACCGCCCAGGGCGCCAGACTGCTGATCGGCAACCCGGACCTACAGCCGGAGAAGAGCACCAACTACGAGATCGGCGCGCATTACGACAACCTGGCCGGCTTCTCAGCGGGCGCCACTTTCTTCCACACCGATTTCACCGATCGCATCGTCACCGCCAGCGAGCGTGCCGTCAGCGGGCATCCGACCATTCCCGACGGCACCTATGACCAGGCGATCAACATCGGCGAAGCGCAAACCCAAGGGGTGGAACTGGAGGCCCGCTATCGTTTCGCCCCTGCCTGGGAAGTGCGCGGCGGTTACACCTACACCGATACCGAGATCAAATCCGATGAAGCGCGTGGCGCAAGCCTGACGCTGGCGCCCCGGCACAAGCTGACCGCCGCCGTGAGCTGGGAGATCAACGAGCGCTGGAGCACCACCCTGGAAGGTGAGCACTACAGCGGTCGCAAGCGCTTCGCCTCCGCGCCGGAGGCCGGCACCCAGGATGCCGCTCTCGCCGCCGCCGTGGGCGACAAGTTCAAGAGCTACGAGCTGTTCAACCTGAGTTCCACCTACCGCGTGGCGGACAACGTGCGGCTGACCGGCACCATCTACAACCTGCTCGACACCGACTTCGGCACCGGCACGACCTACGAGTACGAAGGCGAGACCTTCGCGGCCTATGAGTACTTCACCTCGGGCCAGTCCATCAACGGCGCTTACATGCCGCGGCGCAGCTTCTGGCTCTCCGCCACTTACGAGTTCTGACCGGCACCTGCCTGCCGTTTCGTATCGTTACCTTCGCCCCGGTTCTGCCGGGGCTTTTTCTTGCACGGCGGGCAGCGCTCGATTAACGCGCACTATCGAAACCATCCGCATTATTTTCTTAAACTATTGCCTGGCCACCCCTATCCTTGAGCTACGTTTCTCGGCTGCGGAGTGCTCGCCATGAAGAAGACCGTGTCCTTTGCCATCGTGCATTTCTGCGTAGCCTTCGCGGTAACTTATCTGTTGACCGGCAGTTGGGTGCTGGGCGGCATGACCGCCCTGATCGAGCCTGCGGTGAACACGGTGGCGTATTTCTTCCACGAGAAGGCATGGAACTATGTCGACCGGCGGCAAGCCACCGTGGCCGGCTAACCTACCTCAACGATTCCTATCAATATTCAAGGTCACCGAATACTGGTAGTCACGTTCCAACATACCGAAGGACCCGAGACTCGCATGCGGTGTGGTCACCCGCAGGAACCAAGTGCCCGCATCGAGCTGACGCTCGATCCTGAAGTTACCGTCGCGTCCGCTGTTCCAGTCGCGCTCAATCACCTGCCCATTGACGTCGAGCAGCTGCCCTGCGGGTGCCACCAGCCCCACATCCCACGCAAAGGTGTGGCTCTCCAGCACCACGCGGGCCGGGGCATTCAGGGTGAAGGTGAAATAGCGATGTCCGGCCGTCATGACTTCGTACGATCGACCGGGTACCAGCTCGGTCGCACCATCCCGTGGGTCCCAGGTGCCGGCACAGCCAGCCAACAGCAACATGATCAAAGGCAGAGAAGAGAGGAAGCGCTGCATGACAGACTCCTTTCCGGATAGGTCAACCCGCGTTCCCCTTCAGCCTACTCCGAATAGCCGTTCCACGCCCAGCCAGATCAGACGCAGCGCCAGCAGGGTCAGGGTCCACTTGAAGAAAGAGTCGAAGCGATGGTCGGTCACCCGGTTCAGCAGGCGCAGGCCCAGCCAGGTGCCGACGAAGCCCGCCACGACCATGACCAGCATCAGCCCCAGCCAGTCGCGGAAGACGAAACCGGCAAAGCCGAAGATGAACGCCTTGGTGGCGTGTTGAAAGGTCATGCAGGTGGCGAAGGTGGCCACCCGCGGCAGCCGCTCGCTCATGCCGAGCTTGATGAACGAGGCGACCATGGGGCCGCTGGCGCCCACGAAACTGGAGAGCAGCGTAGTGAGCGCGCCGGCAATCACGGTGCCGGTGCGCCCCACCGCCCGCTGGGGCAAGCCCGGCCCCCAGCAGGAGTAGAGCACGAAGGCGGCGATGCACAGCTCCAGCAGGCCGTAAGGCAGGCGGATCAACAGCCAGGCCGCCACCACCGCGCCGACGATCACGCCGGGCAGGAAGGCGGCAACGATGTCACGACGAACGTGCCGCCAGGTCATCAGCGCCCGGCCGCCGTTGGAGCCGAGCTGCACCATGCCGTGCACCGGGATCAGCGCCGTGGCCGGCATCACCTGGGCCATGGCGATGATCAACAGCGTGCCCCCGCCGATGCCGGCCGCTGCCGACAGCGCCGAGGTCACTACCGAGAGCAGCACCAGGATCAGGTTGACCCCGGCCGACAGCGGCGAGAGCAGCTCCAGCATCAGGCCGGACGCCTCACGGCAGCCTGCCCTCCTCGACGCCGTGGCACGCCACCTCGCTGCCGTCGCTGCGCGCGATCAGCCGCGGCACCTCGGCCTTGCAGCGCTCGTTGGCATGCGGGCAGCGCGGATGGAAGGCGCAGCCGGTAGGCGGATGCACCGGGTTGGGCACCTCGCCCTGGATCACGGTGCGCTCCTTGCCCACCCCCTCCAGCGACGGCACCGCGGCCAGCAGCATCTTCGAGTAGGGATGGTGGGGGTTCTCGAAGAGCTGGTCGGCCGGGGCGATCTCGGCGATGCGCCCCAGGTACATCACCGCGATGCGGTCCGACATGTGCTTGACCACCGCCATGTCGTGGCTGATGAACAGGTACGTCAGCCCGTACTCGTCCTGCAGGTCGCGCATCAGGTTGAGGATCTGCGCCTGCACCGAGACGTCCAGCGCCGAGGTCGGCTCGTCGCAGATCATGAACTCCGGCTCGTTGGCCAGCGCCCGGGCAATCGAGATGCGCTGGCGCTGACCGCCGGAGAACTCATGCGGATAGCGGTTGGCGTCCATGGCCGACATTCCCACCTGCTCGAGCAGCTCGCCCACCCGCCGCCGACGGTCGGCACTGCTCATCTCGGGGCGGAAGAAGCGCAGCGGCTCGCCGATGATGGTGCCCACCCGCCACAGCGGGTTGAGACTGGCGTAGGGGTCCTGAAAGATCATCTGGAAGCGCTTGCGCACGCTGGCGGCCTGACGCCCGGTGCGCCCGGCCAGATCGCTGATGTCCTCGCCGTCGAACACCAGCTTGCCGCGAGTGAGGCCATAGAGCCCCACCACCAGCCGCGCCACGGTGGACTTGCCGCAGCCCGACTCGCCTACCAGCGACAGCGTCTCGCCGCGGCGGATGGAGAAGCCCACGCCGTCCACCGCCTTGAGCGTGAGCTTTTCGCTGCGCTCGATCACCCGGTTGAGCCAGGGCTTGGAGACGTCGAAATAGCGCGCCAGGTCCTGCGCTTCCAGCAGGATCTCGCCCTGCGCCGCGGCGCTCTTCTTCACTGCCGTATCAGCGCACATGGCTCACCTCCTCTCCCTCTACGTCCTGCCGTGGCGGCAGCGGATCCACCGGGTCGTGCAGCCAGCACGCCGCCCGGCTGCCCCCGGCCGGCATCAGATCCGGCCGCTCGTCACGGCAGCGCTGCTGGGCGTGGGGGCAGCGCGGGTTGAAGGCGCAGCCCGAGGGAATCGCCGCCAGCCGCGGCATGGCGCCCTCGATCTGGTAGAGCCGGTCGAGGCGCTTGGCAATCCCGGGGATCGAGGCCATCAGTCCCTTGGTGTAGGGATGCTGCGGGTGGCGGATCACCTCGTCCACCGGCCCGATCTCGATCAGCCGCCCGGCATACATCACCGCCACGCGGTCGGCGGTCTCGGCGATCACGCCCATGTCGTGGGTGACCAGCATCACCGCCGTGCCGTGATCGGCACACAACCGCTTGAGCAGGGCGAGAATTTGCGCCTGCACCGAGACGTCGAGCGCCGTGGTGGGCTCGTCGGCAATGATGAACTCGGGGCGCGCCGCCAGCGCCAGGGCGATCACCACGCGCTGGCGCATGCCGCCGGAGAACTGGTGCGGGTAGCTGTCGATGCGGTTCTCGGGGGCCGGAATGCCCACCTCGCGCAGCAGCTTGAGCGCCTCCTCGCGAGCCTCGCGCTCGTTCATTGGCAGGTGGGCGCGGATCGTCTCGATCAACTGGTCGCCCACCGAGAACAGCGGGTTGAGGCTGGTCAGCGGATCCTGGAAGATCATACCGATATGGCGCCCGCGCAACGGCACGAAGTGCTCTTCGGCAAGATCGTCGATGCGCTTGCCCGAGAGGTGGACCTCGCCTGCCGCGATATGACCGGGCGGCTCCAGCAGGCGGATCACGGCGTTGCCGGTCATCGACTTGCCGGCGCCGGACTCGCCCACCACGCCCAGCACTTCGCCGGGAGCGATGTCGAAGGAGACGTCGTCGAGCGCCACCAGGGTACCGTGGCGGGTGGGAAACTCGACCCGCAGATGGCGTACGGAAAGGACCGGCTGCTGACCCGCGGCGCCAGGCTCGTGGCCGGCCACCGGGGCGGCTTGATTAACGGAGCCCTTATCAACGGAGCTTGGGGTTGAGGACATCACGCAACCAGTCTCCCAGCAGATTGACGGAGAGCGCCAGCATCAGCAGCGCCATTCCGGGGAAGAGCAGGATCCACCACTCTCCCGAGAACATGTAATCCTGGCCCACCCGGATGAGGGTGCCCAGGCTCGGCTGGGTGGCCGGCATGCCGACCCCCAGGAACGACAGCGTGGCCTCGGCGATGATCGCCAGCGCCAGGCCGATGGTGCCGATCACCAGCACCGGCCGCATCACGTTGGGCAGGATGTGCTGGAACAGGATCTTGCGCGCCGGCAGGCCGATCACCCGCGCCGCCTGCACGTACTCCTTGCTCTTCTCCACCATGGTGGCGCCGCGTACCGCGCGGGCGTACTGCACCCAGTCGGAGAGGCCGATGGCGATGATCAGCACGATGATGGCCACTTCGGCATGCATCGAGCGCGGCAGGAAGCCTCGGATCACGCCGAAGATCAGCAGCGCCATCAGGATCGACGGGAAGGTGAGCTGCACGTCGGCGATGCGCATGATTAGCGCGTCGCGCCAGCCGCCGCGGAAGCCCGCCAGCAGGCCCAGAGCAGTGCCCATCACCAGGGCGAAGATCACCGCGGCAAAGCCCACCAGCAGCGAGATGCGCGAGCCGTAGAGAATCGCCGAGAAGACGTCGCGGCCCTGGCTGTCGCTGCCCAGCAGGTAGTAATTGCCGGTGAAGTCCGAGGTGGTCATCGGCGGCGTGAAGGCGTCGATCAGCTCCAGTTGACGCGGATCGAACGGGTTCTGCGGCGCAATCCACGGCGCGAACAGCGCGGCGGCGAACATGGTCAGCGTCACCAGGGTGGCCAGTATCACCACCGGCTGACGCTTCCATGAGTAGACGATGTCGCTGTCGAGGAAGGTACGCAGCTTGCTCGGCTTGGGCGGCACGACGGGTACGGCGCTGTCACGGGTCTGAACGTCCTGACTCATTTGCCACCTCCCTGGGCGCGCAGCCGCGGGTCGACGGCATAGTAGAGCAGATCCACCACCAGATTGATGACCACGAACACCAGCGCGATCATCATCAGGTAGGCGGCCATGACCGGCACGTCGACGAAACGCACGGCGGTGATGAACAGCGCGCCCACGCCGGGCCACTGGAACACCGTCTCGGTGATGATGGCGAAGGCGATGATGGTGCCGAGCTGCAGACCGATGATGGTGATGACCGGGATCATGGTGTTCTTCAGCGCATGGCGCAGATGCACCACCCGCTTCGACAGCCCCCGCGCGCGGGCGAACTTGATGTAGTCGGTGCTCAGCACCTCGAGCATCTCGGCCCGCACCAGGCGCATGATCAGGGTCAGCTGGAACAGCCCCAGGGTGATGGCCGGCAGGATCAGCGAGCGCAGCCCGCTGGTGGTGAGCAGGCCGGTGGTCCACCAGTCGCCGATGCGCACCGTCTCGCCGCGACCGAAGGCCGGCAGCATGCCGAGCTCCACGGCGAAGATGTAGATCAACAGCACGCCGATCAGGAAGGTAGGCAGCGACACGCCGATCAGCGAGGCGGTCATGATGAAATTGGCCAGCCAGCTGCGGCGACGCAGCGCGGTATAGATACCCAGCAGGATGCCCATGACCACGGCGAAGATGGCCGAGATGATGGCCAGCTCCAGGGTCGCCGGCAGCCGCTCGAGGATCAGGTCGGTCACCGGCCGGGCCGAACGATAGGAGATGCCGAACTCGAACTGAGCGGCATTGACGATGAAATTCCAGAACTGCACCACCACCGGCTGGTCGAGGCCGAGCTGGGCCCGCAGCGCGGCGCGGTCGGCCTCGGTGGCCTCCTGCCCGAGCATGTTGAGCACCGGGTCGCCGACGTAGTGGAACAGCGAGAACGAAATGAGCGCGACCACGAACATCACGAAGATGGCCTGCAGTACGCGCTGGATCAGAAACGCTAGCATGGGATTACCACTGCAACGAGGCTCCCACCTGCTTATGGCAAGAGGGAGCGCACATAAATTTCAAGGGGGCGCGGATTTATGTCGCGAGCGACGCTAGGCTGGTCGCCGCCGGAGCACAGGAACCGGAATGTAGCCTGCTACATGAGGATTCCGAGCACCGCCGGCGGCCAGGATTGCGAGCGCAGCAATAAATCAGCGTCTCCTTAGTTGAAACGCAGATACTTAAAGTGCGGTGTATTCTCGCTCTGCACCTTGAAGTCGATATCGTCACGCATCGACCAGGTCAGCATCTGATGGTGGATCGGGATGTAGACGATCTCGTCGTGAACGATCTGCCACGCTTCCGCGATCATCTCGTTGCGCGCCTCCTCGTCGACCTCCTGGCCCATGGCCACGGTCAACTCGTCCACCCGCTCGTCGGAGAAGCCGGTGAAGTTCCAGGTGCCGTGGTTCTCTTCCTTGGTGTGGTAGAGGTAGTTGAAGACGTACTCGGAGTCCATGGTGGGCACGCCCCAGCCCAGCAGGTAGAAGTCGTACTCGCCACGCGCCAGCTCGGCGAAGTGCAGCGAGCGGGTCTGGGCCACCAGATCCACGGTGATACCGATGCGCGCCAGCATGCTGACCACCGCCTGACAGATCTGCTCGTCGTTGACGTAGCGGTCGTTGGGGCAGTGCAGGGTGACACGGAAGCCGTCGCCGTAGCCGGCCTCTTCCATCAGTTCCTGAGCGCGGGCGGTATCCGCCTCGAGAACCTCGTCCATCTCCTCGCTGTAGCCGTTGACGAAGGGCGGCGCGATCATGCCTGCCGGCTGGGAGTTGCCGCGCATGACGGCACGCTGGATGGTGGTGGCATCCACCGCCAGGTTGATCGCCTCGCGTACGCGACGGTCGGCGAAGGGATTGTCGTCAGTGTCGGCGGTACGCAGCTGGGCCGAGCCCATGTCCATGCCGAGGAAGATGGTGCGGTTCTCGGCGCCCTGCTCGTTCTTGATGCCGTCGGCGTTGGCCAGGCGCTCGATGTCCTGTACCGGGGTCTCCTGGAGGAAGTCGACCTCACCGGAGAGCAGTGCCGCCACGCGGGTGGAGGCCGACTCGATGGGCGTGAACACCAGACGAGAGATCTCCATCGGATAGTGGTCGATGCCCCAGTAGTCGTCGTTGCGCACGAACACGGTGCGCACGTCGGGCTCGCGGCTCTCGACGCGGAACGGACCGGTGCCGTTGGCGTTGCGCACGGCATAGGTCTCTTCACCGGCGGCGTAGTTCTGCGCCTCTTCCACCCCGTGCTCTTCCGCCCACTCGCGGCTCATGATGAACAGGTTGGTGAAGTTGTTGGGCAGCAGCGGGTTGGGCTCGTGGGTCTCCACTTCGACGGTGTGGTCATCCACGGCGCGCACTTCGGAGATCGAAGTCAGCAGACCGCGCATGTCGGCGGGCTCGCGGCGCGCCCGGTCGATGGAGAAGGCCACGTCATCGGCGGTCAGCGACTGGCCCTCGTGGAAGGTCACGCCCTCGCGGATCTTGAACACCCACACGGTGGGCTCGTCTTCCTTCACGTACCACTCGGTGGCCAGGCCGGGCTGGTAGGCCACGTCCATGTCCTGATAGATCAGGGTATCGAAGATCTGATGGTTGACCGAATGGGTCGGCCCCTCGTTCTGCGAGTGGGGGTCCATGGTCAGGCTGTCCGCGGAGCGGGTCCAGCGCAGGGTTTCGGCGTTCGCTGCGGTGGCCAACATGGCGCCGATCACGGCGGTGGCCAGTAGGGTCTTCTTGGGTAGCATGTTGTTATTTCCTCAATCAAGCGTTCGATGGGCAGCTGCCCTGGAGAGGTTTCTCCCATACCTTAGCCAAGAAAGCCAGAATTACCTTAGGATTGCTTTTCAGCGTTATTTCGACTGTGGACAGTTACATTTCCGGTGTTGCGAGCGATTCCTGGCAAACCGCTCGGCCGGCCTCGCCGCACCGGCTACAGATGGAAACATTCAACTCGGGTGAACGAAGATGAAACTGCTGACGACCCGGGTCGCCCCAGAGTGGGTCGACTACAACGGCCACATGAACGATGCCGAATACGCCCGCGTCTTCTCGCTGGCGGTGGACACCCTGATGGAGCGGATCGGCCTCGATGCCGAGGGCCGCGAGCGTCAGGCCTATACGCTCTTCACCCTGGAAACCCACCTCTGCTACCGGCGCGAAGCTCACCAAGGGCAAACGCTGGTCGTCGAGGCGCTGCTGCTCGACCGCGACGCCAAGCGCCTGCATGTGTTCTTCACCATGCACGACGAAGCCGGCGAGACGCTCGCCACCAGCGAGCAGATGCTGATGGGTATCGATACGGCCAGCCACCGCCCCGCGCCCTTTCCGTCCGGCGTGGCGGATGCGATCGACACCCTGCCGCAGGCCGAGGCGGGCGCCTGGCCTGCGGCGGCTGGGAGGCGTATCGGTATTCCACGACAAGACATACCTGAACACTAGATTGACACCAGTGTACATTGCCATCTACTGTTGTCGGACAGACAACAAGATGGAGGCCCGGGCATGGCCAACGATCCGCTGCTGCAGCCCTTTCAGCTCAAGCACCTGACCCTCAGAAACCGGCTCATGCTGACCTCCCACGAGCCGGCCTACCCCGAGGACGGCATGCCCAAGGCGCTCTACCGCGCCTACCACGTCGAGCGCGCCCGGGCGGGCCTGGGCCTGACCATGACCGCCGGCTCCGCGGCGGTGGCCAAGGACAGCCCACCGGTGTTCAACAACATCCTGGCCTACAAGGACGAGGTAGTGCCGTGGTTGCGGGAACTCGCCGATGCCTGCCACGAGCACGGCACCGCGGTGATGATCCAGCTCACTCACCTGGGCCGACGCACCCGCTGGGACAAGGGCGACTGGCTGCCGGCGGTATCGGCCTGCCACCGCCGCGAACCGGCCCACCGCGCCTTCCCCAAGCAGGTCGAGGAGTGGGACATCGAGCGCCTGATCCGCGACTACGCCGATGCCGCCGAGCGCATGCACGCCGCCGGCCTCGACGGCATAGAGCTGCAGGCCTACGGCCACCTGATGGATCAGTTCTGGTCACCGCTGACCAATACTCTCGAGGGGCCCTACGGCGGCGACCTCGACAACCGGCTGCGCTTCACCTTCGACGTGCTGCGGGCCATTCGCCAGCGGGTCGGTGACGAGTTCATCGTCGGCGTACGCTACACCGGCGACGAGATGCTGGCAGGCGGGCTCACGGCCAGCGACGGCATGGCGATATCGCGGCGCCTGAAGGAGAGCGGCCTGATCGACTTCCTCAACGTGGTACGCGGTCACATCGACACCGACGCGGGGCTCACCGACGTGATCCCCATCCAGGGCATGCCCAGCGCCCCGCACCTCGACTTTGCCGGCGAGATCAAGCGCCAGGTCGACTTCCCCACCTTCCACGGCGCCAAGATTCAGGACGTGGCCACCGCCCGCTACGCCATCGCCTCGGGCAAGGTCGACATGATCGGCATGACCCGCGCCCACATGGCCGACCCGCACATCGTGCGCAAGATCGTCGGGGGGCGCGAGGAGGAGATCCGCCCCTGCGTTGGCGCCAACTACTGCCTCGACCGCATCTACCAGGGCGGTGCCGCCTACTGCATCCACAACGCCGCTACCGGGCGCGAAACCAGCATGCCCCACACCATCCCCAAGGCGGCGCAAAAGCGCCGGGTGGTGATCGTCGGCGCCGGCCCCGCGGGGCTGGAGGCCGCCCGCGTCGCCGGCGAACGTGGCCATGAGGTGGTGGTGCTGGAAGCCGCCAGCGACGCCGGCGGTCAGGTGCGTCTCACCGCCCAGAGCGAGCGCCGCCGCGAGATGCTGGGCATCATCGACTGGCGTCTGTCGCGCTGCGAGGCGCTCGGCGTCGAGATTCGCTACAACGTCTGGGCCGAGGTCGAGGACGTGCTCGCCGAGCAGCCGGACGTGGTGATCGTGGCCACCGGCGGCTATCCCATGGACGACCAGCCCGCGGTCGGCCATGAGCTGGTGGTCAATACCTGGGACATCCTCTCCGGCCACGTGGCGCCGGGCAAACGCGTGCTGCTGTTCGACGACGCCGGCGATCACGCCGCCATGCAGGCGGCGGAGATCATCGCCGCCAGCGGCGCCGAGCTCGAGATCATGACCCCCGACCGCACCTTCTCGGCGGAGATCATGGCCATGAACCTGGTGCCCTACATGCGCGCCCTGCAGCGCCCCAACGTCACCTTCACCCCGACCTACCGGCTGAAGTCGGTGCAGCGCGACGGCGGCGAACTGCTCGCCCGTATTACCAGCGACTACGTATCGCCAGGCAAGCAGGACCTGGAGCAGGAGCGGCGCATCGACCAGGTGGTGGTCAACTACGGCATCACGCCGATGGCGGACGTCTACTTCGAGCTCAAGGCGCACTCGAACAACGGCGGCGAGGTAGACTACGACGACCTGATCGCCGGCCGGCCCCAAGCGGTCGTGCGCAACCCGGACGGTGGTTTCCAGCTCTTTCGCATTGGCGATGCGGTGGCGGCCCGCAACACCCATGCGGCCATCTACGACGCCCTGCGGCTGGTCAAGGACCTGTGACGCCATGACTCAGCAGACCCTTCCCGCCCGCGAGGTCCTGCGACTGGTCGAGCGGGCCTGTCTCGCCGCGGGGGCCAGCCGGGGCAGTGCCCGCTCTCTGGCCCGGGCGACCCTGGCCGCGGCGCTGAATGGCCGACCCGGGGTCGGCTTCCCCCACCTGCTGGATTACCTGGCCGGCTTCCGCGAAGGGCGCATCAAGGGCGACCCAAAGCCACGGCTCGGCTCGCCGCTGCCCGCCCTGCTTCATTCGGATGCCGACGGTGGCATCGCCCAGCTCGGCGTCGACCAAGCCCTGCCCACGCTCGTCACCAGGACCCGCGAGCTGGGCGTGACGCTCTTTACCCAGGGCAACGCCTTCACCAGCGGCGAACTGGGCGACTATGCACGCCGCCTGGCACTCGAGGGACTAGTGGCCTTCGTCGTCGCCAATAGCCCGGCGGTGATGGCCACCGCCCCGGGCGGCGCACGAGCCTATGGCACCAATCCGTTGGCCTTCGCTGCCCCTCTGGACGATCCCCGAGCCCCCCTGGTGATCGACCAGGCGACCAGCGCCACCGCCTTCGTCAATCTTCGCGAAGCGGCGGCGCAGGGCGAGCCGATCCCCGAAAGCTGGGCCATCGACGAAACGGGCCAGGCCACCACCGACGCCGCAGCGGCCCTGCGCGGCGCCTTGCTGACCTTCGGCGGCGCCAAGGGGGCCAATATCGCCTTGATGGTGGAGTGCCTGGCGGCGGGACTCTCCGGCGCCGCCTGGTCCCTGGACATGGCGGATTTCCAGGGCGGCACGGAACGTGTCAACGCCGGGCTGACGATCATCGCCATCCACCCTTCGGCCCTGGCGGAATACTTTTCGACCCGGCTAAGCCGCCAGCTCGATCGCCTGGCCGCCCGGGGCGTTTACATACCTGGGCGGCGCCCGGTGCGGAGTGGCAGCACGGCTGAGGACCGCGTAGCCATCGATGCTGTGGTGCTTGAAAAGCTCCGCCGCTACTCATGAGCGACGGATGTCCGCGAATACCGAAAGCAGTGAGGAGAGTCAGAACGGCAGCGACAGCTTGGCGGTGCGGCCGCCGTCGACGATCATGACCTGCCCGGTGATAAAGGCCGCCTCGTCCGAGGCCAGGAAGACCACGGTGGCGCCGATATCCCCCGGTGCCCCGGTGCGGCCCACCGGGTGCAGCCGCAGCAGCTCACGGCGCGCCTGCTCCGGGTCGGGCTGGGCCTCGATATAGTCGTTGCTCAGGTCCGAATCGATCCAGCCCGGCGCGATGGCGTTGCAGCGAATACCATCGCGCCCCAGGTCGACCGCCAGCGCGCGGGTGAAGCCGTGGACGCCGGCCTTGGAGCCGCAGTAGGCGGCGTGCCAAGGGTTGGCGCCGATGCCCTCGATGGAGCCGATATTGATGATGCTGCCACCACCGCGGCGGCGCATCTGCGTCAGCAAGGCCTTGGCGAGGAACACCGGGGCGCGCATGTTGACGATCATCATCCGGTCCCAGTCCTCCTCGGTCATGTCGTCGAGCGAGCGCTCGAACATGAAGCCCGCGTTATTGACCAGGATATCCGCGCCGCCGAAGGCCTCCTCGACCGCTGCGGCGATCGCCTGGGGCGCCTGGCGATCCGCCAGGTCGGCCCGGGACCAGGCGACGTTCGGGTTGTCGTTAAGGGTATCGTCCAGCGGCTGGCGCTGGGCCACCAGCACCCGGGCGCCTGCCGCGAGCAGTTTGTCGGTGATGCCGCGGCCGATGCCGCGCCCACCGCCGGTGACGACGGCCACTTTGTCGTTCAGCTTCATCGTTTTCTCCTCGATCTATCGCCTCAGCCCGAGACGGGTTTGGCACCGGTGACGTCAAGGCATGCGCCGGCGATATAGCGGGCTTGGTCGGATGCCAGGAAAGCGATCACGTCGGCGATCTCTTCCGGTTCGGCGATATGGCCGAGCGGCACGCTCTTGTTGAGTTCCTCGACCGCCTTGTCGGGGTCCAGGCCTCGCCGCTCGAAGCCGCTGCGCAGCATGGAGGTGTTGATCTCGTGGGGGCAGACGGCATTGACGCGGATGCCCAGGGGCGCACAGTCGCGGCCCAGATTACCGGTCAGGGCGGCGACGGCCCCCTTGCTGGTGCAGTAGGCGACATGCGCGGGTCCCGGGCAGGTGCCCCAGACCGAGGAGGTGTTAACGATGGCACCACCGCCGCGCTGCTTCATATGGGGGATGGCGGCACGGCAGAGGAAGAACACCGCGTTGAGGTTGACCTCCATGGCGGTGAACCACATCTCGTCGCTGGTCTCTTCGATGGTGCCTCGCGGAATCACGCCCGCATTGTTGAGCAGGATATCGACGCCACCGAAGCGCTCGACCGTGCGGTCGATAACGGCCTCGCAATACGCCTTCTCGCGCAGGTTGCCGGCGAGAAAATCGACCTCGGCACCGAGCCGGCGAGCCTCTTCGGCGGCATCCCGGCACCCGGACTCGTTCATATCGGCAATCATCAGGCGCGCCCCCTCGCGGGCGAACAGCCTGACCAGGCTTTGACCGACGCCACCGGCACCACCGGTGATCACGACGACTTTATCGTTGAAGCGCATATCACGAAGACCTCAGCAGGGGGTGTGAGACCAATAATCGGGGATGCGCAGGCATGCGGACAAACGAGTTTTCCGTCAAATTCGATTAACTTTTTATCAACCGGCAAGAAGGTTACCTTGCGATTTTCCACGTGTCAGAATGACGATTCATTAACACGAGGCCGGCTGAGGGAGTGGACAAGCGATGAGCAGTTCCCGGCTGAGACTCCCGCCGCTGAATGCGCTGCGCACCTTCGAGGCGGCGGCCCGCCACGGCAGTTTCAAGGCGGCGGCCGAGGAGCTGTGCGTGACCCAGGCGGCGGTGAGCCGCCAGATCCAGACGCTGGAGGCCTACTATGGCCTGAAGCTGTTTATTCGTGGCAATCGCACAGTCGCGCTGACCGAGGAGGGCCAGATGCTGCAACTGGCGGCCTCCTCTGCCTTGCAGCACCTGGCCACGGCCTCACGGGACCTGCTGCGTCGACATGGCCAGGGCTACCTCTCGCTGGTCACGACCACCGCATTCGCCCAGCTGTGGTTCATGCCCAGGTTCAGGATGCTCAACCAGCAGTATCCGGACCTGCAGTTGCACCTGATCAGCGGGGAAGGCAACCCCAGCTACCAGGAGGGATTCGATGCCGCCGTCACCCTGGGACTGGCAGAGCATCCGCACTACGTCGCGGAGTATCTATTCTCGGAAGAGATCTTCCCGGTCTGTACCCCCGGCTTCCTGGCCCAGCACCCTCATATCTCGACCCTGGACGGCCTGCTGGACGTGACGCTGCTCAATCTCAGCGCCCGGCACTGGAAGGCCCAGCTGTGGACGCCGATCGACTGGGATTCCTGGCTGGGGCTGTTCGGGGTCGACGGGGCCAGGAACAGCAAGGCGATGAACTTCAGCCATTTCTCGATGTTGCTGGACGCCGTGCATCAGGAGCTCGGGGTAGGGCTCGCCTGGCGGCACCTGGTGGAGCGCCAACTGGACGAGGGGCGACTGGTACGGCCCGTCAGCGAGAGCCACCAGGCTGAGGACCGGAAGCACTATTTCGTCTGCCGGCGCGAGCGGGCCGAGGCCGCGGAGATGCGTGCCCTCCGGGACTGGCTGCTGGCGCAGACGCAACCGCTACGGGAGCGGCACTGAAAAGCCGCCGCTCCCGTTCGCCACGCGGGTCAGCGATCCAGTACCAGGGCCAGCAGCTCACCGCAGTCTCCGGTCTCGTCCAGGCCATCCACCGCGGCGATGATCGCCTCGATACGGGGGCGGTCGACGTTGGCCGAGGCCAGCCATTCGAACTTGTCGCGCAACTCCCGGGCCGTCATCGCCGTTTCCGGATCGCCCTTGGCCTGGGTGGTCGGGCTTTTCAGCTCGCGGCCGTCCTTGAGCAGGATGCTGACCCGGGAGAGGATCTCCTGCGGGAAGCGGGCCGAGAGATCCTCGGCTTCGACGATCTCGATCCTGCGGCTCACAGCGAGGATGTCCTCGGCCTGGATCGCCTCACCGGTGACCTCGTCAGGCCCCACCTGACCGCGGCTTATCAGCGCCGCCAGCGGGAAGGCCAGGCCGTACTGGGCCTCGTCGGCATTGGCCGGGCAATGGCCCTGCAGGCGCATCGACTCGTGGAAGGTCTCGACGCGGATCCACTCGATGGTGTCGCCGCGGAGCGGCGGACCGTCGGCCATCAGGGCGGTGGCGGCGGTCAGGGTCGGCTGGGCCCAGCGACAGACCGGCCAGGGCTTGAAGTACTGAGCATCGATCTCCCAGCGGCTCCCCAGGTCCGCCCAGCAGTGGCGCACTCTTTCCAGTGTCACCGTTTCCGCCGGCGCGCCGGTGATGCCCGCCTGGGCCAGCAACAGGGCGTTGAGCCCGGCATAGGCACCGGCGCCGTGAGCGTCGCGGAGCATCGACGGGTGGTCGATCAGGCGCATCATCGGGCAGCGCGGTCCGAAGTATTCGGCGATGCCGAGGGCGTGTCGGAAGGTCGTCTCGTCGATCCCCAGCAGCCGGGCGCCGCCGCAGACGGCGCCGATACCGGAAAAGGCCCCGGAGGCGTGATACTCGGGGGCCGTGTCCATCAGGGCGACCCCGGCACGTAGCCCGGTTTCGTAGGACACGGTCAGTGCCGCCAGGAACTCCTCGCCGCTGATATCGCGGCCCTGGTCACGGCAGGCATCGGCCAGCGCTAGCAGCACCGGCACCACCGTGGCGCCCGCGTGGCCCTTGGAGGTGAAATGCCCCTCGTGGGCATCCAGGCTGTCGACACAGAAGCCGCCGGCCCAGGCGGCGCCGAGCGGGTGCACCGGGCGGCCGTCGAACAGCAGTCGGCTGGCCAGCCGGCCCGGCGGGTAATGGTCGAGCGCATAGGCCTTCACCCGTTCGCTGGTCTCGTTGCGGCAAGCGCCGGCGGCGACGCCGAGGATATCGAGCAGCGACGCCTTGACCAGATAGCGGGTGTGGGCGGGAACATCGGTAAAGCACAGATCCTGAACGAAGCGGTACAGCGACATGCTTGGCCCCCCTTGACAGAAGAATCATCCGAACCGGTACCCGCCCGGGTCAGGTCAGTACTCCACCTCGACATGCCCCTTGACGCCGGTGCAGCAGGTCAGCACATAGCCCTCCGCGATCTCCTCCTCGCTGATACCGCCGTTGTGGTTCATCTCGGTCTCGCCGCTGACAACCTTGACCCGGCAGGTGCCGCAGATGCCCATGCCGCAGGCCTTGGGAATGGTCAGCTCGGCGTTGGCGGCGGCCTCGTGGAGGGTGGTGCCGTCCACCACCTGCACCGACTTGCCGGATTCCTGGAAGGTCACCCAGAAGCTGTCCTGGTCGAGCTCCTCGCGCTCCAGGGCCTCGGCGGCGTGCTCCTCGGCCACGGCGATGTCCTCTTCCGGGGTCGCGCCGAAGGACTCTTCGTGGTAGCGGGAGAAGTCGAAGCCGGCGTCCTTGAGCAACTGGCGCACCGCGCGCATATAGGGCGTCGGGCCGCAGCAGAAGACCTCCCGGTCGAGGAAATCCGGGGCGATCAGTTGCAGCATCTCGCGGGCCAGGTAACCGCGATAGCCGCCCCACACCTGGCCGGTCTCATTGCGCTCGCAGATCAGGTGCAGCTTGAAGTTGTCGATGCGGGTGGACATATAGTCCAGCTCGGCGCGGTAGATGATGTCGCTGGGCGTGCGGGCGCTGTGGGCAAACACCATGTCCACTTCGGAGTTGGTGTTGAAGAACCAGCGCGCCATGGACATCACCGGGGTGATGCCGACGCCGCCGGAGAGGAAGAGCACCTTCTCCGCCGGGTAGTCGATGCAGTTGAACTGCCCCACCGGGCCGTGCACCGCGATCAGGTCACCTTCCAGGAGGTTGTCGTGCAGCCAGTTGGAGACCTGGCCGCCGGGCACCCGCTTCACCGTGATGGAGAAGCTGTAGGGGATCGAGGGCGCGCTGGAGATGGTATAGGAGCGCATCACCTGCTCGCCGTCGATCTCCAGCTCCAGGGTCACGAACTGGCCGGGCTTGAAGAAGAACAGCACCGGCTGCTGCATGCTGAAGCAGTAGGTCCTGACGTCCCGGGTCTCCTGGATGATCTTCAGGCAGCGCACCAGGTGACGGCCGTTGGTCCAGGTCTGGGTGTTGACGGGATTGAGGAATTCGGAGCTGGCAAGGCTGTTCATGGGGCAGTTCCTATACGAGGGCCACCACCCCCGGGACGGGCCGAGGATGGCGGGTCAGGCTCTGGTGGAGGCGCTGGGATCAGCCCAGTTGGATCCAGGTAGTCTTGAGTTCGCAGTACTGGTCGTGAGCATAGACCGACTTGTCGCGGCCACCGAAGCCGGACTGCTTGTAGCCGCCGAAGGGCGTGGTGATGTCCCCCTCGGAGAAGCAGTTGACCGACACGGTACCGGCGCGGATGGCCGCCGACATGCGATGCACGGTGTTGAGGTCCTCGCTCCACAGCGAGGCCGCCAGGCCGTAGCAGGTGTCGTTGGCGATGGCGATGGCTTCCTCCTCGGTGTCGAACGGAATCACCGCCAGCACCGGGCCGAAGATCTCCTCCCGCGCCACCGCGGCATCCTTGGGCACCTCGTCGAAGATGGTCGGGGCGACGAAGTAGCCCCCCATCTCTTGCAGGATACGCTTCCCGCCGGCCACCAGGCGCAGCCCATCGGCCTTGGCCCGCTCGATATGCGCCAGCACCTTGTCCATGTGCGCCTGCTCGATCAGGGCGCCGAGCTGCACTCCGGGATCCAAGGGGTTACCGGTCGTCCACTCCGTCTCGAGCTGGCGCTGGATCTCGTCGACCAGGGCGTCCTTGATGGAGCGGTGCACGATCAGCCGCGAGCCCGCCGAGCAGTTCTCGCCCATGTTCCAGAAGGCGGCGGCCAGGACATTGCTGGCCACGGTCTTGAGGTCGCTGACGTCGGGCATCACCACCTGGGGGTTCTTGCCGCCACACTCCAGCACCACCCGCTTGAGGTTGCTGGCCGCCGAGTACTCGAGGAACTTGCGGCCCACCTCGGTGGAGCCGGTGAAGGCGGCCAGATCGATATCCGCATGCAGGCCGATGGCCTTGCCCGCCTCGTGGCCCAGGCCCGGCACCACGTTGAGCACCCCGGCCGGAATCCCGGCCTCATGGGCCAGCTCGGCCAGGCGCAGGGTGCTCAGCGAGGTCAGTTCGGCGGGCTTGAGCACCACACTGTTGCCGGTGGCGAGCGCCGGGCCCAGCTTCCAGCCGGCCATCATGGCGGGGAAGTTCCACGGCAGCACCGCCCCCACCACCCCGATGGGCTCACGCGTGACCGTGGCCACCACGCCCTTGGCGGTGGGCGCCACGGCGTCGTAGAGCTTGTCGATGACCTCGGCGTGCCAGCGAATGGTGTTGGCGGTGTCGGGGATATCGACATTGAAGCATTCGCCGATCGGCTTGCCCGCCTCCAGGGCCTCCAGCACTGCCAGCTCCAGGCAGTTGGCCTCGATCAGATCGGCGAAGTGCTGCAGGATGGCCTTGCGCTCGGCGGGGGCGAGCCCCGACCAGACGCCGGCCTCGAAGGCGCGACGAGCGGCCTGGACGGCCAGATCCACGTCCTCGGCGGTGCAGGCGGCGATCTCGGTCAGGACCTCGCCGGTGGCCGGGTTCAGAGTCTCGAAGGTCGCACCGGAGCGCGACGGAACGAAGCGCCCGTCGATGAAGGCCAGGTTGCGGTACTCGAGGCGCTCGATCTGTTGCGCGATGCTATCCGGGGTAAGGGTCGCGGACATTGTTGTTCTCCTCCTGTGCAATGAATCAGCGTTCGGTGCCGGCCTGCCACTCTTTCCAGGCGAGGGTGGCGCGTACCCCGATGCCGAGCAGCGGCTCGGGCGGGTTGGCGACCGGCTTGGGTTGATTGAGCATGATGTCGAGCAGTTCGCTCTCGACGCCGAGGGCATGCTCGGCGATCAGCTTCCCGGCGATAGTGCCTCGGGTCAGGCCCAGGCCGTTCTGGCAAACGGCGCTGAACACCCCGGGGGCCAACTCACCGAAGGGCACCCCGCCGTTGCGGGAGAGGCAGAGGGCGCCGCCCCAGGTGTATTCCAGCTCGACCCCGGCCAACATCGGGAAGCGTCGCTCGAAGGAGCGCCGATGGGCGGCCAGGGCACTCTTGAGGCGGCCGGCGCCAGCGCTGACCCCCGGCCGGTAGGCGAAAGAATTGCGGATGCAGATACGTCCGCAGGCCAGACGCCGCACCGTGGTGCCCATGGGATCGGCGGGGATCAGCCCCCAGCTCTCCTCGCCGCCCAGGGTGGCGAGCGCCTCGGGACTCAGCTGGCGGGTCAGGCTGCCGTAGGTGTAGACGGGCAGGATGCGCCCCTTGAGCCCGAGCTCCCCGAACTGGGCCGCGTAGGCGTTGTTGGCGAGGATCAGCCGGGGCGCGGTGATCCGCCCCCCGTCGGTGGTCAGGACGTGGGGCTTGCCGACCTGGATCTCGCGCACCGCCGTCTCCTCGTAGAGCCGCACGTTCTCGGGCAGCGTCTCTCCCAGGCCCCGGGCCAGGGCGGCGGGCTGAACCAGCACGCAGCCGGGGGCATGCAGGCCCGCCCGGTAGAAGCCGGTGCCCGTCACCGCGCGCATCTCCTCGGCATCGAGCACCCGGTAGGGCTCGCCCAGCCCCGACAACCCCTTGGCGAAGGCCTCCAGGGCACGCTCGCCGTGGGCCTCCACCGCGCCGTGCAGCTTGCCCTGCTCGCGCCAGTCGCAGTCGATCTCATGGCGCCGGACGATCCCGCGCATGTAGTCGATGGCGCCGCGGTTGAGGCGGATCTGCTGCAGATCCTGGCGGCGGTCGCCGGTGTAGTCATGGGAGTTCAGGTCATGGGGCAGATCGACCATGAACCCGGAGTTGCGCCCCGCGGCGCCAAAGCCGACGCGCCGGGCGTCCACCAGGGCGATATCGGCCTCGGGGCGCAGCTCGGCCAGGCGACGGGCCGCGGCGAGGCCGGCCAGCCCCGCCCCCAGCACCACCCAGTCGGCCTTGACCTCGCCGCGCAGCGGTGTCTCGGGCGGTGGCGGCGGCAGCATCTCGTACCAGCCGCAGCGGCCGTCGTCCTGGGGCAGGAGTTTGCATTTCAGCTGCATGGCAGGGCCTCCACCGACCGGGGGTCAGCCGCGCTGGGCGACCAGGGCCTCGTAGGTACGCTCGAAGGCCGCCTTCTCGGCCTCGTCCAGGGGCAGCAGCGGACGGCGCGCCGCCCCGACCGGCAGGCCGGCCAGTTCGCAGCCGTACTTGATGTACTGGCAGAACTTGCCGCCCTGCTCCAGCAGGTTGAGCATCGGCAGCAGGCGGGCAGCCAGCTCGCGGCCGGCGACGAAGTCCTGCTCGATCACGCAGGCCCGATACAGGGCGACATGCTCCGGTGCCAGGAAGTTCGAGGCCCCGCAGACCCAGCTGCGTGCCCCCCAGACGAAGAACTCCAGCACCTGGTCGTCCATGCCGCAGCTGAGCTGGAGCTGGTCGGCGTAGTCGTTGGCCAGGGCGTGCATGCGCTCGATGGAGCCGGTGCTCTCCTTGATGGCCTGGACATTGGGCCGATCCTTCAGCGCCTCGATGAACTCGAAGCTCATCGGCGTGCCGGTGCGATCGGGGAAGTTGTAGAGCATGATCGGCAGGCCCAGGGCGTCGTCAACAGCGCGAATGTGGGCCAGCAGCTCCTCCTGGGTCGGCTGGCAGTAGTAGGGGGCTGCCACCAGCAGGGCATCGAAACCGGAGGCCTTGGCATACTGGCCCAACTCCAGGCTTTCCGCGGTGGTGGTGGCGTTGATGCCGGCCATCAGCGGGATACGCCCCTTGGCATGATCGGCGACGTAGTCAAAGACGCGCTTACGATCGTCCTTGCTAAGCGCATAGTACTCGCCGGTGGTTCCACCAATGATCAAACCGTGAACACCCTGATCGATCAGAGTGTCAATTAAATCACCTAGCGTTTGGAGCTGAATGGCGCCATCTTGGGTGAAGGGAGTTACAACAGGGGTCCAAATACCATCGAAGTTCATGCAGTCACCTTGCGAATATTGTTGAGGGTTGTCGCGATAAATAAAGGGTAATTTCGCCCCGAAAACAGGACAATCAACATTTCCTTCCGGCTAATCATTAGTGGATGTTATGAATATGGGGTCGCCGCCACCTGCGATTGCCTGACATGGAAAAAAGCCTTCCAAAACGACTTCGGGGCGCCAAAAATGGGCGCCCCGAAGATCGTGTAATTGGCAATCAATAGTCTCACTCGGCTACGCTTCTAGCCTGCTCCAGCCAGTCATCGAACTGCTCGCGATGTGCCTCTACCCACTCGGCGGCATGGCGGCGAATATCGGCCGCGCTGTTCTCGCCCTCCTGCATCCTGAGGTTCTGGGCGCTCTCGTCATCGGTGGTAATCTGCACCAGGGAGAGAAACTCGCGGGCGGCGGGGTTTTGCGCGGCAAAATCCTTGTTGAGCACTGCCTGAACGGTATCCACGGCGAAGCCCAGGTTCTTGCCGTTGAATTCGGTATCGACGTCGTTGTTGCCATCCGGAAGGTCGGTATATGGCACTTCCAGCCAGACCACATCCTCGCCCGGCACCAACACGCCGGAGATCCACTGAGGCACCCAGGTGTAGTAGAGGATCGGCTCACCCTGCTCGTAGCGGGCGATGGTATCGGCCATCAAGGCGAAGTAGGAGCCACGATTATGGCTGACGGTGTCCTCCAGGTCGTAAGCCTCGAGATGATGGTCGATTACCAGCTCGCAGCCCCAGCCAGGGTTGCAGCCGGTGAGGTCGGCCTTGCCGTTCCCGTTGGCGTCAAAGAGCGCAGCGATCTCGGGGTCTCGCAGATCTTCCAGTGACGTGATGCCGTGCTCCTCGGCGGTGCGCCGATCAACAAGATAGCCCTGCAGAACGCCGGGGATCACATTGCCGACCTTCACCAAGGCATCGTCTCCACCGACCCGCTGGTAAAAGTTGTCGTGGAGCTTGTCCCAGAGGTGGACAGTAAAGTCCGCATCGCCATAGGCCAGGGCCAACATCATGGCGGCGTACTCGGTCTCCCGCGGTGCCTGTACTGCATATCCGAGCTCTTCCAGGCCGATCATGGCCACCTGGCCGCGGAACTGCTCCTCGGCAATCGGTGGAAAGATGGGGGTGACCCTGACGCCCTCTCCCGGGCGCTCCTCGGCCAGGCCATGCAGCGGTGCCAGGGCGACGGCGGTGAGCGCAAGGGCTGCGAGTAACGGCTTCTTCTGCATCAGCATGATGACTTACCTCTTGTTGTGGTTGTAACAGTCTCGCAATCGATTCCGGGCTCAGGAGGCCTGAGCATCAGTGCTGGGCTTGTGACGGTTGAGGCCGACCAGGCGCAGACTCAGACCGAGTGGGCCCTTCTGATACCAGCGCCGGGTGCGATCGTTTTCGGCGCTGCGCTGCCCCATGGTCTGGGTGAGGCGGTCGAGGAAGATTGCCAGCAGTACCAGGCCGACGCCGCCGACGGTAGCGAGCCCCATGTCCAGGCGGCCGATACCGCGCAGGACCATCTGACCGAGTCCCCCTACCGAGATCATCGAGGCGATCACCACCATGGACAGCGACAGCATCAGGGTCTGGTTCACCCCGGCCATGATGGTGGGCGTGGCCAGCGGCAGCTGCACCTTGCGCAGCATCTGCCAGGGGGTGCAGCCGAAGGCGCGCGCCGCCTCGATCTTGTCGACGGGAACCTGACGAATGCCGAGGTTGGTCAGGCGCACCAGGGGCGGCAGGGCGAAGATGATGGTCACCAACACCCCGGGCACGTTACCGATGCCGAAGAGCATCACCACCGGCACCAGGTAGACGAAGGCCGGCAAGGTCTGCATGGCATCAAGCACCGGCCGCACCATCTGCTCCAGGCGGTCATAGCGGGAGCAGAGGATGCCCAGCGGCACCCCGAGCAGGCCGCAGAAGAAGACTGCGGTCAGCACCAGCGCCAGGGTGGTCATCGACTCGGCCCAGACGCCGATCAGGCCCAGCAGGAAAAGCGTGAAGGCACAGAACAGGCCCATGCGCCGCCCTGCCACCTGCCAGCCGAGCAGCGAGCCCAGCAGGATGCCGATGGTGGGCGGCACCGACAGCAGCAGGCTCTCCATGCCATTCAACACCTGGTCGATGGGCCAGCGCACGGCACGAAAGACACCGCGGAAGTTCTGGACGAGATAGTTCAGGCTCGCCTCCACCCAGTCTCCCAGGGGGAGATGGAGTACCTGAAACGGATCGAGAAGGGACAATTCGGACATCTTGCCTACCACCCTGTTGTGTTGCCTTGATGGGCTGACTTAATGGCTGCTGAGCGTTTTTAGCAGCGACTCCTTAGTAATCATCCCGTGCAGAGCGCCGTCCCGGGTCACCACCGGCAGCGGATAGGGCACCGACGCGGCCAGGCCGAGGACGTCATGCAGCGGGGTATCGAAATCGACCACGCTTAGCTCGCTCGGGGCGAGTTGGCGCGGCGCTTTGCCGTGATCGGCCCCGCTGCTGTCGAGCATTCCCACGAACTGTCGAGCCTCGTCGGTCAAGAAGGCGTAGGGAGTTGGGTTTATTGAGCCGGAAGAGGAGCCACCCACTTGAGGGATAACGATGTCTGATTCGAAACGCGCCACATCGCCGGCCCTGAGTACCTTGGAGGCATCCACGCTCTTGAAGAAAGCCTCCACATAGGGGGAAGCGGGATTATTGAGGATCTCCTGGGGCGTTCCCACCTGCACGACGCGTCCGCCCTCCATGATGGCAATGCGGTGACCGATACGAATCGCCTCGTCCAGATCGTGGGAGATGAATACGATGGTGCGCTGCTGTTCGGCCTGCAGGCGAATCAGCTCGTCCTGCATCTCGCTGCGGATCAGTGGGTCGAGGGCCGAGAAGGCCTCGTCCATCAGCAGGATGGCGGGATCATTGGTCAGCGCCCTGGCAAGCCCGACGCGCTGCTGCATGCCGCCGGAGAGCTGATGGGGGTAGCTGTACTCGTGGCCGGCCAGTCCCACCTGGGCGAGGGCCTCGCGCGCCCGCCGGTAGCGCTCCTGTTCGCCGACGCCGGACACCTCGAGGCCGAAGGCAGCGTTGTCCAGCACGGTCATGTGGGGCATCAGGGCGAAGGACTGGAACACCATGCTCATGTCCTTGCGCCGGACACCGAGGAGCTCCCTGTCGGTCAGGCCGGTGATCTCGTTACCGTTGAGGTGGATGCTGCCCGAGGTGGGCTCGATCAGGCGGTTGAACAGACGCACCATGGTCGACTTGCCCGAGCCGGATAACCCCATGATGACGAAGATTTCACCCCGCTTGACGGAGAAGCTGGCATCAAAAACGCCGATGACCTGGCCGGTTTTATGAAAAATTTCGTCTTTGTCGGCCCCGTTCTCGAGCATCCGCATGGCCTCTTTCGGCTTGTCACCGAACACCTTGAAGACGTTCTTTACCTGTAGAATTTCCTCGTCATGATTCATCTTCGGCCTCTGTTTTCTTGTAATTGAATGGGTGGGGATATCGCTGGGCACGGCACCCCTCATCGCTGTCATTTACGCTACTGAGTGCTGCCATCGAGCGTCCAGCAACATTTTTTCGGTGCATTCGATGATTTATGGTTATGAGAAAAGTGATCCCCCAGCCCCGAGGGTCAGCTTGAAGAGGCAAAAGGGGGTACCGCCCCGGGAGGAACAGAGCGGCACGCGGAAGGCAACGGCAGGAGCCGGGGTCAGCGGCCACCTGCCGGAAGGGAGGAGTCAGTCGCCGAGCTTGCGGCGCATGGTCTCGCAGTACCAGTCATCGAACTGGCAGACGCCGTTCTCGGCCAGGTCGGAATAGGGGCCAGGCTCATAGGCGGGTGAAATGACGCCGGCCTGGGTCCCCTCAACCAGCTTGCGATCCTGGTCATTGGTCGCCAGCCAGACGCGGGTCAGGTGATCGAGGTCGTAGTCGATCCCCTCCTGGGCATCCTTGTGTACCAGCCACTTGGTAGTCACCAGTGTCTCCGTCGGCCCCAGCGGCAGGATACGGAAGCTCAGGGCGTGATCCCCCAGGAAATGGTTCCAGGTCGAGGGATAGTGGAAGTAGAGCAGGGCCCCGATGTTTTCCACCCCGCTGCGGTCGAGCCGACGGGATACCGCAGGCTGGCCATTCATGGTGTAGCTGACCGCCTTGGCGGCGAGCGGAATGCGCGTCATGCGATACTGGCCCGACTCGTCCATGGTCATGCGGCTCGGCAGCCCACCCGCCTCACAACGGTCCCAGAAGGCCTCCAGCTCGGGATCCTCGGCGTCGGCCACGCCGGCCACGGAGAGGTTCTCGACGAAGGAGTTCAACAGCTCCGGGTGGGAGCCGTCACAGTGGTAGCACTCGCGGTTGTTCTCGAACACCAGCTTCCAGTTGCCTTTCTCGATCAGGTTGGACTCGTGAGCCACCTTGCAGTTGTCGAGGCCGTGCGGGGCGATGTAGGGCGTGACTGCCTGACGGAACGCCTCGAAATCGGGTGCCGTCTCCGCCACGCATACGAAGATATAACTCTCTACCACGGCACAGTGGGCCGGCTTCAGCCCATACTTCCTCGGATGGAAGTCATTGCCCATGTTGCCGGCATACAGCAGCTTGCCATCCAGGTCGAAGGTCCACTTGTGGTAGGGGCAGACCAGCTTGGCGGCCTTGCCGCTGGCTTCCTGGCAGACCTTGGAGCCGCGATGGCGGCAGGCGTTATGAAAGGCTCGCAGTTCGCCGTCCGCCCCGCGCACCACGACGATCGGGTAGTCGCCGACCTGCAGGGTCAGGTACTGACCGGCCTTCTCCAGCTCGAAGGTGTGGCCGGCGAAGATCCACTCCTTGTGCCAGAGGTGCGCCAGGTCATCACGGTACACTTCCGGATCGCCGTAGAGCTCACGCGGGAGGGCATGGCGCGCCTGGCGCTGCTGTACGAAGCCGAGTGTTCTGTTCTGGTTGTTCACTGCTGATGACTCCTGCTATCCGTCCCGACGCCCCCACCATCGTCAGCCCCCCGGTTGACCGGAGGCGGCCTGTCGCCTGCAGAGACTTTCGGTTAGCCTAAAAAAGCGGCTTGTTGCCTTGTCTTTCGGTCTCTCGAGTCTAGTGACGCGACCGTCCGGGCGAAATTGACTTTTTTTCTCGAGTATTGATGAGTCCATGTTATGACCAAGCACACCGACCCCGACCAGACGCTGCTCAAGATGCCCTCGCTGCGGGCCGTGAAGTCCTTCGTCGCTGCCGCGCGTTACCAGAACTTCACCCGTGCTGCCGAAGCACTATGCGTCACCCAGGCAGCCATCAGCCGGCAGATCCGTGAGCTCGAAAGTCACCTCGGCACGCCCCTGTTCAAGCGAGCCGGACGTTCGGTCGAATTGACCAAGGCCGGTTCCATATTCTTCGATGCGGCACAGTTATCCTTCATCAATATCGCGCAGGCAGCGGAACGTATTCAGAAGGACCATGGCAGCAGTGCCAGGCGCACCCTTACGCTATGTTGCTCCCCGGCTTTTTCTGCGCTTTGGTTGTCATACCGGTTGCCCAGTTTCTTCAGTGACAATCCGGACATTGACCTCAACCTGGTAACGACCCAGAACTTTCTGACCATGGAACCGGGGGTCAATCCAGACATTTTCATCACCAAGATGTCACGGGTAAGGGATGGCTATATCAGCACTCGACTGTTTCATGACCGGATCTACCCGGTGTGTACACCGAGCTACCTCAAGGCCCATCCAGAGATACGAACCCTCGAGGGACTGCGAGATGGCGTGCTGCTCAACCTGAGCCCATATGGCCGCTCCCAGGTGGCCGAACACGTGGATTGGGGGGTATGGCTAGCCATGCATCACTTGGACATCGAGGATCGCCTTTCCCAGGGCACATACTATTTCAACGCCAACGATTACAACCTGCTCATTCAGATGGTGCTCAACGATCAAGGTGTGGCATTGGGCTGGCACCATCTCGTCGATCCGCTGGTCACTCAAGGTCGGTTGGTCAGGCCTGTCGAGCAAGAGGTCGTGCTGGAAGAGACGCACCATTACATGGCCTACCGCGAGGACAAGGCAGACGAAGAGGCCATGATTCGCTTCAGGGAATGGCTCATGCAGCAGAGCAAGGCGACGCAGGAGCCCAACTCTGCTCCAGAACAGGTCTAACACCACACGGACGACTTGGCTCGGTCAACAATGAGCCTTCAGCGCCAGCCACCATCTGACCGGAGCGTACCTCACCTGACATAGCGCCTTGTTTTTTCACCAATGTGCACATTAACCAGACAGTGGTGTACACTGACCTTTTCGCTGGCGCCTCCCTGCTGCGCTGCGTCCTGGACGTTGGAGACCTTCGCGATGCCGCCTGGCAGTGATAGCAACACAAAATGGAAAGGCTCCCGCGAGGCCTGGCTCGACGCCGCCTTCGAGCTGCTGCTCGACTCCGGCGTGGATAGCGTGCGTATCCTGCCGCTGGCCAAGCGGCTCGATGTCTCGCGCACCAGTTTCTACTGGTTCTTCAAGGATCGCGAGGCGCTGCTCGATGCCCTGATCGAACGCTGGCGGGAGAAGAATACCCAAGGCCTGGTGCGGCAGACCGAAGCCTACGCCGAGAGCATTACCGAGGCGATCCTCAACGTCTTCGACTGTTGGCTGAACCCCGAGCTCTTCGACTCCCCGCTGGAGTTCGCCATGCGCAGCTGGGCGCTGCAGTCGGAAGCGGTAGCCAGGGAGATCGACGACGCCGACGAAGCGCGCATCGAGGCGCTGACCCGCATGTTCGAACGCTTCGGCTTCGAGCCGCTGGCGGCCAACGTGCGCGGCCGCACCATCTACCTGACCCAGATCGGCTACATCTCGATGAAGACCCAGGAGGCACTCGAGGTCCGCATGCAGCGCATTCCCGCCTACGTCGAGATCTTCACCGGGCAGGCGCCGCAACCCCGCGAGCTGCAGCGCTTCCAGGTCCGGCATGGCGTTGAGGTGGAAGCGCTCTCCCACTCCGGCTGACCGGGCCCTATTCCTCCCCCGCCAACGTCTGGCCGAGAAACGTGAACGCCAGGGCCTGCATATGGGCGCGCTGGCGGTTGTCGGCCGCACCGCCGTGGCCGCCTTCGATGTTCTCGTAGTAGAGCACCCGATGCCCCTGCTCACTCATGCGCGCCATCATCTTGCGCGCGTGGCCGGGGTGGACGCGATCGTCACGGGTGCTGGTCATCAGCAGCATGGGCGGGTAGTGGGCCGCGGGATCGAGGTTGTGGTAGGGCGAGACATCGCGCAGGAACTCCCAGTCGTCGCTCTCTGGGTCGCCGTACTCGGCCATCCACGAGGCGCCGGCCAGCAGCAAGTGGTAGCGGCGCATGTCGAGCAGCGGCACCTGGCACACCACGGCGCCGAGCAGCTGCGGGTAGCGGGTGAGCATGTTGCCCACCAGCAGGCCGCCGTTGGAACCGCCCTGGATGCCCAGCCGCCGCGGCGAGGTGACGCCACGCTGGATCAGGTGTTCGGCCACCGCGGCGAAGTCCTCGAAGGCCTTGTGGCGCTTCTCGCGCAGCGCCGCCTGGTGCCAGCGTGGGCCATACTCGCCGCCGCCGCGGATGTTGGCCACCACGTAGACGCCGCCCTGGCTGAGCCAGGCGCGCCCCACCCCCGGGCTGTAGCCGGGCAGCAGCGGCACCTCGAAGCCGCCGTAGCCGTAGAGCAGAGTCGGATGCTCGCCGCTGGGCTCGAGATCGCGCTTCGCCACCTGGAAGTAGGGAATCGGCGTGCCGTCGCGGCTGGTGGCGAAGTGCTGGGTCACCTCGAGCCCCTCGGCGTCGAACAGCGCCGGCGCCTGCTTGAGCGTCTCGAGCCCCTCGCCGACCCGACCGTGCAGCAGCGTGGTGGGTGTGAGGTAGTCGCTGACGATGACGAACACCTCGTCGCTCTCCTCGTCGTCCACCGCGCTCACGCTGACGCTGCCCAGCGTCGGCACGCCCGCCAGCGGCTCGGGCTGCCACTGGCCTTCGCTCGGGGTGAGCACGTAGAGTCGGTGCTTGACGTCGTCGAGCACGTTGAGGATCAGGTAGCGGCGGGTCCAGGTGACATCGGAGAGCGAGGTGCGTTCGGTGGGGGTGAACAGTACGCGCAGCTCGCGTTCGCCGCCCATGAAGGCGTCGAAGTCGGCGATCAGCAGCGCGCCGGCGGGATGGGTGGTGCCCGCCACCTCCCAGGGCTCGCGCAGCTCGATCATCAGCCACTCGCGGTGCACCTGCTTGTGGGCAGAATTGGGCACCTCGATACGGGTGAGGCTGCCGTCGGCCTGGCGCAGATAGAGCTCGTTGTCGTAGAAGGCCCGGGCACGGCTGACGAAGTCACGCTCGAAGCCGGGGGTGGAGTCGTGCGCGGCGCCTACGGCCATGTCGTCGGGCTCGGCCTCGAACACCGTCTCGGCGTCGGCCATCGGCGTGCCGCGCCGCCACTGCTTGACGATGCGCGGGTAGCCGGAGCGGGTCATCGAGCCTTCGCCGAAGTCGGTCTGGACATAGACCGTGTCACGGTCGATCCAGCCCAGGCCGCCCTTGGCCTCGGGGCGGTAGAAGCCCGCTTCGACCCAGCGCTTCTCGACCAGGTCGAACTCGCGGGTGACGTCGGCGTCGGCACCGCCGCGGGAGAGCGACACCAGGCAGTGGCGCCAGGGCGCGTCCGGCGATTCGGGGCGCAGGCAGTGGGCGCCGTGCCATACCCAGTTCTCGCCCTCCTCGGCGTTGAGCGCGTCGAGGTCGATCAGCACCTCCCACTCGGGCCGCGCCTTGCGGTACTCCGCCAGGCTGGTGCGCCGCCACAGCCCACGGGGGTGGTCGCGATCCTGCCAGAAGTTGTAGAAGTGCTCGCCGCGCTTGACCACGAAGGGGATGCGGTCGTCGGCCTCGAGAATCGCCTGCAGGTCGTCGCGTAGCGCGGTGAAGCCCGGCGCATCGGCGAGCCTGGCCTGGCTTTCCTCATTATGTTTTTTCACCCAGGCCAGGGCGCGTTCGCCCTCGACCTCTTCCAGCCACAGATAAGGGTCGTGCTCGTCGAAGGGGGCAGCCATGCGGATCTCCTGGTGGGCAGTCGTTTTGCCCACCAAGCTAGCCCGCTATGGCCGCGGACTCAATGCGTCCGAGGCTTTGTCTGAAAAGTCGGCGAGCGAAGGCCAGACAAGGCAAAAATCAGCGAAAAGACGGAGTTTACGGAGTGTAAATGAGTACTTTAAGCTGATTTTTAACGCTGTATGGCCAAGCGCAGCCAGTTTTCGGGCATAGCCTAGCGCTGGAATACCACGGTACGGTTCCTATTCAGAAACACGCGCCGCTCCACGTGCAGCGCCACCGCCCGGGCCAGGGTCAGACATTCGATGTCGCGGCCCTTGGCGACCAGGTCCTCCGGGTAGTCGGCATGACTGACCGGCTCGACGCCCTGGGTGATGATCGGCCCCTCGTCGAGGTCGTCGTTGATGTAGTGGGCGGTGGCACCGACCAGCTTGACGCCCTTGTCGTAGGCCTGGTGGTAGGGGCGTGCGCCCTTGAAGCCGGGCAGCAGCGAGTGGTGGATGTTGATCGCCCGGCCCGAGAGCCTGGTGCACATCTCGCTCGACAGTACCTGCATGTAGCGCGCCAGGATCACCAGCTCGGCGCCGCTCTCCTCGATTACCCGCCACACCTGGGCCTCCTGCTCGGGCTTGGTCTCGGCGGTGATCGGGAAGTGGTGGTAGGGAATGCCGTGCCACTCCGACAGCGATGCCAGGTCGGGGTGATTGGAAACGATGGCGCGGATGTCGATGGGCAACTGCCCGGTACGGTAGCGATAGAGCAGGTCGTTGAGGCAGTGATCGGCCTTGGAGACCATGATCACCACCGGCATCAGCCGCCCTGGCGGCGTCAGCTCGGAGCTCATCTCGAACTCGGCGGCCCGCTCGGCGAAGGCTGCCTGGAAGGCATCGGCATCGAAGCCGGCCTCTTCGGGGCGGAATTCGGTGCGAATGAAGAATTGGCCGCTCAAGCGGTCGTCGAAGGATTGCTGCTCGGTGATGTAGCAGCGCCGCTCCTTGAGGAAGCGGGTCACCACGTCCACGGTACCCAGGCGGCTGGGGCACTGCGCGGCCATGATCCAGATGTCGTCGTGTCGCTTCATGCTGCTCCCTCCGGCGCTTCGGCGGCGAGTGGAAAAAGGGCCGGGGGACCCCCCCGGCCAAACGCGCCTGGCAAACGCGATGTCTTGTTACCGCTCAACGCCGATGGCGTACTCCGCGCCGGCGTCCAGCAGCCAGCGGTAGCAGTAGTCGGAGAAGCTGCGGCGCAGCACCAGTTCCCAACGGGTTTCCGTGGGACGGCGCAGGATCAGGTTGGTCTTGGCGAACACCGCGGTTACGCCCTTGCCCACCGGGAAGGCCTCGGGGTGCACGTCGCTGGGCGTCGACTTCATCAGCAGCTCACGCGCCTTCTCGCCCGACAGCTCGAGCAGCGTCTGGCCGCCGCTGACGTTGACGATGGCATAGTGGGCATCGCCCAGGGCGTTACGCAGTGCACCCTCCAGCTCGAACTCTTCGCCACCGGGTACGATCAGCAGCCACTCATCGGGCGAGAGCCACTGGATCGAACGTTCGCCATCTTCGCTATGGCTGAGGGTGTTGGGCCGTGCCGGCAGGCCGAAGCCCAGCACCGCGCGCACGGCCTCGTCGAGCACGATGGCACCGCCGCGCAGCACCAGATGACCGAGGAAGGGCCGCTCGCGCAGTACCACCCGGCTCTTGGCGCTGGGGGCCGGAGCCCCCGAACGCTGGTAGGAGTAGGCCAGCGGCGATTCCACCGGGATGTTGGCCTCGGTGCGGGTATCGAAGGTACGGGCCTTGGCAACGACAGGGTTAGACATTCTGGCGCTCTCCCTTGGGGTCGACGAAGATCGGGCTGACGATTTCGGCCTCATGGACCTGGCCGTCGGCCATGGGCAGGTAGACGGTCTCACCCATCTTCTGCTGACCGCCCTTGACCACGGCCAGGGCGAAGCCTGAGTCCAGGGTCGGGCTGTAGTAGCTCGAGGTCACGTGGCCCGCCATCGGCATGGGAATGGCGTGCTTCGGATCGAAGACGATCTGCGCGCCTTCCTCCAGCACCACCTTCGGGTCCTTGGGCTTGAGGCCGACCAGCTGCTTGCGGTCCGTGCGGCGGGTGTCGCTTCGCGTCAGCGCGCGCTTGCCGATCCACGAGTACGGCTTGTCGTAGCCCACGCACCACTGCATGCCCAGGTCTTCCGGCGTCACCGAGCCGTCGGTGTCCTGGCCGACGATGATGAAGCCCTTCTCTGCCCGCAGCACGTGCATGGTCTCGGTGCCGTAGGGGGTCAGGCCGTACTTCTCGCCGTGCTTGAACAGGGTCTTGCACACGTGCATGGCGTAGTTGGCCTGGACGTTGATCTCGTAGGTCAATTCGCCGGTGAAGGAGATCCGGAACACCCGCGCCGGTACCCCAGCCACCTTGCCAGCCCGCCAGTCCATGAACTTGAAGGAGTCGCGGTCGAGATCGATGTCGGTGATCTCGGCCAGCAGATTACGCGCCTCGGGGCCGGTGATCGTCATGGTCGCCCAGTGATCGGTCACCGAGGTGAAGGTCACGTTGAGCTCGGGCCATTCGGTCTGATGCCACAGTTCCAGCCACTCCAGCACCGCGGCAGCACCGCCGGTGGTGGTGGTCATCAGGAAGTGGTTCTCGGCCAGGCAACTGGTCACACCGTCATCGGTGACCATGCCGTCGTCCTTGCACATCAGCCCGTAGCGGCACTTGCCGACGGCCAGCTTTTCCCACTTGTTGGTGTAGACGCGACCCAGGAACTCGCGAGCGTCGGGGCCCTGGATGTCGATTTTGCCCAGGGTCGAGGCATCGAGGATGCCGACCTTCTCGCGCACCGCCCGGCACTCACGGGCCACCGCCTCGTGCATGGTCTCCTTCTTGCCGTTGACGACCTGGGGGAAGTACCAGGGGCGCTTCCACTGACCGACGTCCTCGAACTCGGCGCCATTCTCCACATGCCACTGGTGCAGTGCGGTGTAGCGCTCGGGGTCGAACAGGTCGCGGCAGTGGCGACCGGCGATGGCCCCGAAGGTGACCGGCGTGTAGTTGGGGCGGAACACGGTGGTGCCCACCTCGGGAATCGATTTGCCCAGGCAGCGCGCGGCAATGGCCATGCCGTTGATGTTGCCGAGCTTGCCCTGGTCGGTACCGAAGCCCATGGCGGTGTAGCGCTTGACGTGCTCGATGGACTCGAAGCCCTCACGCGTCGCCAGTTCGATGCCCCCGGCGGTGACGTCGTTCTGCAGATCGACGAACTGCTTCGGTGCACGAAGGGTCGGCTTCTCGTGAGGCACCTGATACAGCGCACAGGCCGTTCCCTCGCGGCGGGCGTCGACCTGCGGCAGCTCGACCGCCTTGGCCGAATGCCCCAGTGCTTCCAGTGCCTGGGAAGCCATGGCCACGCCATCGGCCAGGCCTGCACCCAGGTCGTGGATGCCGCGGGCGCTGCCGGCAGCATGCACGCCTTTCACCAGGCTGGGCACGAAGCCGAGGATCTCTTCGTTCCATGTCGGCCGCGCACCGGTGTGCGAGGCCAGGTGGATCACCGGGCTGTAGCCGCCGGAGCTGGCAATGGTGTCGCAGGTCAGGGTCTCGGCCTGGCCGGTGACCTTGAAGGCAGCGAGGTCGATCTTGGCCACGCGGGCTGCGCTGACGCGCTTCTCGCCCTTGGCCTCGATCACCGCGCTGCCGGTGATGATACGAATGCCCTTGGCCTTGGCGGCGTCGATCCAGTCGCCCTGCGGATTGGCACGGGCGTCGACGATGGCCACCACCTCACGACCCGCTTCGACCCAGTCGAGCGCGGCACGATAGGCGTGATCGTTGCTGGTGGAGAGCACCAGCTTGTTGCCCGGCACCACGCCGTAGCGGCGGATGTAGGTGGATACCGCACCGGCCAGCAGGTTGCCCGGCACGTCGTTGTTGGCGTAGACCAGCGGCCGCTCATGGGCGCCAGTGGCCAGCAGCACCTGACCGGCGCGCACTCGGTGCATGCGCGAACGCACGCCGCGATGGCCGTCGACCAGCGGTGCCGTCTCGCCCAGGTGCTCCGTGCGCCGCTCGTGCAGCGTGACGAAATGGTGGTCGTGGTAACCGTTGGCGGTGGTGCGGGGCAGCAACGTGACGTTGTCCAGCCCGGCGAGTTCCTCCAGCACGCGCTCCGCCCACTTGGCGGCCGGCTGCTGATCGAGCAGTTCACGGCTGTCGAGCAGCGAACCGCCCATCTCTTCCTGCTCATCGGCCAGGATCACCCGGGCACCGCTGCGAGCCGCGGTCAGCGCCGCCGCCAGGCCGGCGGGGCCGGCACCGATCACCAGCAGGTCGCAGTGCTGGTTGAGGTGATCGTAGCTGTCCGGATCGGCTTCCATGGGGCTGCGGCCCAAACCTGCGCCCTTGCGGATGTACTTCTCATAGGTCATCCACATGGAGGCCGGCGCCATGAAGGTCTTGTAGTAGAAGCCCGGCGGCATGAAGCGCCCGCCCAGCTTGCCCACCAGACTCATGACGTCGCGCTGCACGTTCGGCCAGCCGTTGGTGCTGCGCGCCACGAGGCCGTCGAACAGCGCCTGCTGGGTGGCACGCACGTTGGGCACCTGGGCGGCTTCGGTGCTACCCAGCTGGACCAGCGCGTTGGGCTCCTCGGCACCAGCGGCGACGATGCCCCGCGGGCGCGAGTACTTGAAGCTGCGGTTGACGATATCCACGCCGTTGGCCAGCAGCGCCGAGGCCAGGGTGTCACCGGCATGGCCCTGATAGTGCTGGCCGTTGAAGGTGAAGCCGAGCTTGCGCGAGCGATCGATACGCCCGCCCTCTGCGAGACGATTCGGCTGTGTCACGGACTTGCTCATGCCTGCTCCCCCTTGACCGATGCCACTGCGGCGTTGCTGGCGCCCACGGTCTGTTGTCCGCCGCCGGCGACCTGCACGTTGCCCTGGATTTCGCCACTCGCCAGGCTCTCGGCGGTGATACGGGGCCGCTCACCCATCTTGTAGGTTTCGAGAATCTCGTAGGTCACGGTATTGCGCGTGACATTGAAGAACTTGCGACAACCGACGGCGTGCACCCACATCTCGTGGTGGATGCCGCGCGGATTGTCACGGAAGAACAGGTAGTCGCCCCACTCCTCGTCGCTGCAGGCTTCGGGGTCCTTGGGGCGGACGATGTGCGCCTGGCCCTTGGGCCGGAACTCCTCTTCCTCGCGATGCTCCTCGCAGTAGGGGCAGTAGATCAGAAACATTTTTTATTCCCCCCGTAAGTCGGGATAAGGACTGTGAGCTTCTGCGCCAGCGAGCCGCGTGAGGGCAAGACGTCCGATAAAGAGGAGCCGCAGTGTACGGGGTAGGTACATGAGGACTCCGATGAATCGGACAACGCAGCCATCGCGTGGCGCAGCTCGCAGAAGTCAGTGAGCAACGCCGGCCGCACCATGCTCGTCGACCAAGGCACCGGTATGGAAGCGGAACATGGAGAAAGGCTCGGCGATGGGATGCATCTCGCCCTTGGCCAGGCTGGCGGCGAACACATGGCCCGAGCCCGGGGTGGCCTTGAAGCCACCGGTACCCCAGCCACAGTTGAAGAACAGGCCCTTCACCGGCGTGGCCGAAAGAATCGGGCAGGCGTCCGGGCAGGTGTCGACGATGCCGCCCCACTGGCGGTTCATGCGCACCCGCGAGAAGATCGGGAACATCTCGACGATGGCCTGCAGGGTGTGCTCGATGGTGGGGTAGCTGCCACGCTGGCCGTAGCCGTTGTAGCCGTCGATACCGGCACCGATGACCAGGTCGCCCTTGTCGGTCTGGCTGATGTAACCGTGCACGTGGTTGGACATCACCACGGTGTCGAGCACCGGCTTGAGCGGTTCGGAAACCAGCGCCTGCAGCGGATGCGACTCCAGCGGCAGGCGGAAACCAGCCATCTTCGCCAGCACGCCCGAGTTGCCCGCCGCCACGCAGCCGACGGTCTTGGCTTCGATGTCGCCGCGGTTGGTGTGCACGCCATAGACACGGCCATCGCGAATCTTGAAGCCGGTGACCTCGGTGTTCTGCAGCAGGTCGACGCCCAGCGCGTCGGCGGCGCGGGCGAAGCCCCAGGCCACGGCATCGTGACGCGCCACGCCGGCGCGCGGCTGCCAGGAGGCACCGAGGATCGGATAGCGGGCGTTCTTCGAGCAATCCATGATCGGCACGATCTCCTGGATCTGCTCGGGAGTGAGCACTTCACCATCGATACCGTTGAGGCGGTTGGCGTTGACCCGGCGCTGGATGTCGCGCATGTCCTGCAGGGTGTGCCCCAGGTTCATTACGCCACGCTGGGAGAACATCACGTTGTAGTTGAGGTCCTGGGAGAGCCCCTCCCACAGCTTCATGGCGTGCTCGTAGAGCGCCGCGGCTTCGTCCCACAGGTAGTTGGAGCGCACGATGGTGGTGTTGCGCGCAGTGTTGCCGCCGCCCAGCCAGCCCTTCTCGACCACCGCCACGTTCTTGATGCCGTGTTCCTTGGCCAGGTAGTAGGCGGTGGCCAGGCCGTGGCCGCCGCCGCCGACGATGATCACGTCGTACTGCTTCTTGGGGGTGGGGTTGCGCCACTGGCGCTCCCAGTTCTCGTGGTGACTGAGGGCGTGCTTGGCCAGCCCGAATCCTGAATAGCGTTGCATCTCGTCTCTCCTCGACCGGCCCCGCCGAGGGGGCCGATTTCATACATTCAGGCGGTGGCGGTTTCTTCTACCGCGGCCGAAGCGGCGCCGTAGACCGGGTGCCGTTCACACAGCTCGGCGACCTTGGCGCGTACCTCGGCCTCCACGGCATCGGTATTGCCCTGCTCGGCCAGCACGTCGAGGATGTCGCAGATCCAGCCGGCCAGGGCCTCGCAGTCGGCCACGTCGAAGCCGCGCGAGGTTACCGCCGGGGTGCCGATGCGCAGGCCGGACGTCACGAACGGGCTCTGCGGGTCGTTGGGCACGGCATTCTTGTTGACGGTGATGTGGGCCCGGCCCAGCGCCGCATCGGCGTCCTTGCCGGTAACGCCCTGACGAATCAGCGAAACCAAGAAGAGGTGGTCGTCGGTGCCACCGGACACCACGTCGTAGCCGCGTGCGACGAATACCTTGGCCATGGCCTGGGCGTTGTCGATCACGCGCTGCTGGTACTGCACGAAAGCCTGGCTCATGGCTTCCTTGAAGGCCACCGCCTTGGCCGCGATCACGTGCATCAGCGGACCGCCCTGCTGACCGGGGAACACCGCGCCGTTGAGCTTCTTGTACAGCTCCGCATCGCCATGGGCGGAGAGAATCAGGCCGCCGCGCGGGCCGCGCAGGGTCTTGTGGGTGGTGGTGGTGACCACGTGAGCATGCGGCACCGGGCTCGGGTAGAGGCCGGCGGCAACCAGGCCCGCCACGTGAGCCATGTCCACCATCAGCCAGGCGCCGACTTCATCGGCGATGTTGCGGAAACGCCGCCAGTCGACCACACGGGAGTAGGCGGAGAAGCCGGCAATGATCATCTTGGGCTTGTGGCTGCGCGCCAGCCGCTCGACCTCTTCGTAGTCGATCTCGCCGGTCTCGGGGTTCAGGCCGTACTGCACGGCGTGGTAGTGCTTGCCGGAGAAGTTGGGCGCCGCACCGTGGGTCAGGTGGCCGCCGTGGGCCAGGCTCATGCCGAGCACGGTGTCGCCGGGGCTGACCAGCGCCATGAAGACGGCGGCGTTGGCCTGGGCGCCGGAGTGGGGCTGCACGTTGGCATAGTCGGCGCCGAACAGGTCGCAGGCACGCTCGATGGCGAGCTTCTCGACCACATCGACGTGCTCGCAGCCACCGTAGTAGCGCTTGCCCGGGTAGCCTTCGGCGTACTTGTTGGTCAACTGGGTGCCCTGGGCCTCCATCACGGCCCGGCTGGCGTAGTTTTCGGAGGCGATCAGCTCGACGTGGGCCTCCTGACGGGCCACTTCATCGGCAATGGCGGCGGCAACCTGAGAATCGAATGCGGCGAGACCAACCTGGTTCATGACTGACTCCTGTTGTTGTCTGGTATCTGCTGTCTGGTATCGGCAGGGGTTGCCTCGAATCTATCGGCTACCTGCCCAGGTGAAAAATTTGAAATCCTTATGCTTGGATTAAAGGCAACCGGGAGCAGGAAAGATTGAACGAATGCGACAGGCTTGCTGAATGTCCGAGTCGAGCCGGCAGCCCTGGCATATTGATTCGAGCTGATGAAGCACGCGCCAGGGAAGCGAGCTCAAAGCCGCATGGGGCGGACGGGTGGAGCAGGCCGGCTCAGAGCGCCGGACGGCCCTCGACATGCAGGAAGAAGGGATCGACCCGGGCGCCTCCCGGCTCGCTGACGCTCTTGCGCATTTCCGACGGCGTCATGCCGAAGGCGCTGCGAAAGTGGCGCGAGAAGTGGGCGGTATCGGCGAAGCCGCAGCGCTCACCGATTTCGGTGATGCTCTTGCCGGTGTAGTGCAACAGCCACACGCCGTAGCGCAGGCGCAGGTCGCGGGAGAACTTCTGCGGGCTGACGCCGAGCGTCTCCTTGAAACGGCGCTCCAGATTACGGCGTGAGGTGCCGACCCGCTCGGCGAGCACCTCCATGGAGATCATCTCCCCCAGGTGCTGCTCGAGCAGGGCAATGGCCTTGCGCACCAGGCGGTCCTCGATCTTGCCGAACACCACCGGCTGGGGCTGGGGATGCACCCCCGTTCGCGCCTCGTCAAGCAGCATGATGTGCAGGCTCTTCATCGCCCACGCCTTGCCCAAGTGACGCTCGATGAGATAGGCCGCCAGGTCCGCTCCCGCCGCGCCGCCGGCGCAGGTGAGGCGGTCGCCGTCGTCGATGAACAGGCGGTCGGCGACGGGCTCGATGGCAGGAAAGCGCTGGATCATGTCGCGGTGGTGATACCAGCTCACGCAGCAGCGGCGCCCCTTCATCAGCCCCGCCTGAATCAGCGCAAAGACCCCGGTGCACAGCCCCACCAGCGGCACCCCGACATCCGCCGAGCGACGAAGATAGGCCAGCGCCGTGGAGTCCACCCGGTCGCGCTCGTCCTGCACCCCGCCGATCACCACGATGTAATCGAAGCTCGCCGGATCGCGGAAGGGCTCGCAGGGCGAGATCGCCGCCCCGCAGCTGGAAGTGGCCTGCTCCCCCGTGCTGGTCATGAAGGTCCAGTGGCAGCGCAGCTGGCGGCTGCGGTCACCCTCGTCGGCCGCCAGACGCAGACAGTCGACGAAGGCCGCAAACGGCAGCAGCGTGAAGCGGTGCAGCAGGACGAAGCCGACCGAGAGGGGCTCGCCCCTGAGAGGAAGATTCATGACGACTCCTGCATCGCGAAGGGCACCGGGGGACGAACCAAGCCCGTCGCCTCGACTCTATCGGATTTCACGTGGCAGGCAAGGGGCAGCGCCGTGAACCCGGACCAACGTCTCCGACAATGAGCCGGAGACGTTGGCAGTCTCAGGAGAGTCGCTGGCTTAAGGAAACCTGCCGCGCCATGAGAGAGACGCCGACATAAAAGACCGACGAGGCCACGCATCCTGTCAACGGCCCGATCAGCCAACCTACATCGGCGAAAAGCATCATGTAGCCGCTGGTAAAGAACCCCACCAGCATGGCGATGAGAGCGCCCCAGGCACTGCCTTTCCAGAAAGTGGAGATGAATACCGGCCCGATCATACTGGCCAAGAGGGTGCCGGAGCCCAGAATACCCAGCCAGGAGAGCATAAATGGCGGGGCGTAGAGCATCATCAACAGGGCTAGCAGCCCGAGAGCCACCACTGCGGCCCGGTTGATCGCCAAGGCCAGGCGTTCGCTGGAGACCGGCCCAAACAGCGAGAGACGCAGGTCATGCGAGGTCGCCGAGGCTACCGTGTGGAGCAACGAGTTGGCCGTGGATTTCATGGCAAAGATGATGAAGAGCGTGATGATGCCCTGAATGGCCGGATGCATGAACTGCTCGAGATAGACCGGCATGGCCATGTCAGGGTCGGCCAAATCCGGTACGTGCATGCGAACGTAGAGCCCGACGATGGGGATCAGGCTTAGCAACGCCCCGAGAATGGCGACGTAGACTCCCACCTTGTGTAGCTTGACGTCAGGCCTCATGGCCATGAAGCGGATCGCCATGTAGGGCAGGACGGCGGCAAACAGAAAAGCGTAAGGTAGCACCAGGAAAACGGTTGCGATGGAGTCGCCATAGTGCGCACCCGTCGTAGGATTGAGCAACTCGGGGTCGATGGCGTTCAGCGAAGCTTCCCAAGTGCCAAGATCCACAGAGGTCAGAATCTGTACGAGGATGATGACGGCGGCCAGCGCCATGCCGCAGACCATGACGGTATCGGTCCAGGCGACGGCTGCCAAGCCGCCAAGCATGGTGTAGATGATGATCACCGACACCATCAAGAAAGCGCTCTGGTTGAGCTCAATCCCCAGCCAGCTGGCCCCCAGCAGCCCTACCGCCTTGATTTGACTGGTCAAGAAGACGAGTAGCAGCAGGATGGTAATGAAAGCAGCCACACCCTGCAGCACCCGCCCCATCAAACCGCCACCGTGGCGCTGGGCGATATACTCGGGGATAGTATTGCTGCCCATTTCGATGGCACGTCGTTGCAGGAAGCGAGCGAAGTAAAGCACTGCTATCATCATCGCCGGGGCGAAAAAGAAGTTGCCCAGCACCTCGATGGCCCCGAACTGATAAGTTACGCCGGGTGAGCCCATGAAGCCCCAACCGCTGAAGCCGGTTGCGACAATGGTCCCTGCCGCCACGAAGGCACCCAGCGAGCGGCCCGCTACCAAGAAGCCGCCCTCATCGCCCTTGTTCATGTAGCGCGATGAGAGGTAGCCCAGATAGATCAGCAGGCCGAAGGTTAGAAAAAGCAGGCCCCAATTGAACAACTTGTAAGCGTCCACGGCTATCTCCTCAATGAGCTATTGTTTGACTTTCGTTTGAGCTCTCTGCGGAGATAGGCCGCACCTGCATGCATAAGCATATAGCAGGTCAGCACCAGAAAAGTGCTCAATACCCAGGAATTCATTTTTCACACCTCATTGTTCTTGGTTTGGCTCACGACGCGGCCTTGCGTGTTGCCGCACTCGGCATCAACAAGTTATTTTACTCACTGAAAGCCGACCAATTTGAATGCACAATGCGTTCATAAAAGATCAAAATGGCAACGCAATGACCAACATCCCCACCGACCTTCTGCGCACCTTCGTCACCATCAAGGATCTGGGTGGCTTCACCAGCGCGGGTGAATTTCTTGGCCGCTCACAGCCGGCAATCAGCCTGCAGATCAAGAAGCTGGAAGAAATACTGAATACGAAGATATTCCTGCGGGGGGCAAGCCTGGAACTGACCGAGGATGGCGAATACCTCTACGAAGCCGCGCGCCAGATGCTGGAGATCAACGACCAGATCATCGCCAAGGTCAGAGGGGAGAATGTCTCTGGAAAGGTCAGGCTTGGCATTCCCAACGATTTCGAGCTGGCCTTCCTGCCCAAGGCACTGAGAAATCTTTCACGCGTCTATCCCAATATCATCGTGGAAGTCGACTGTGAAATCAGCAAGGTAATACTCCAGCGGTATCAGAAAGGGCATTACGACATTGCCTTGGCCATGGAGCACGCCAAGGAGAACGAAGACCGGGACGCCCGAGATTATCGGCTCGAGACGCTGGAGTGGGTCTACAAGGACAGTCGGCTCATCAATGGCTATGACGAGCCTATTCCGCTGATCGCCTATCCGCAGGGCTGCGTCTATCGCGCCATCATGGAAGAGTCGCTTCAGAGCCAACGCCACCCTTTCCGCTTCATGTACACGAGCACCAGCTTGTTAGGGATCTTTTCTGCCGTGGAAGAGGGGCTGGGGATCACGGCGATGGCAAGGTCGGTCATTCCCGAACATTTGAAGCATGCCTCGAGTTCGAAGAGCCTTCCCGAGCTGGGCCAGGTATGCATCGGCCTTTACTACAAGGAGCGCGAGCTGAACGTGGCGTCGCGGCATGTACTCGATTTTCTTCGCTCTGGTATCGCTAATATAGGATAAAGTTTCGGCCGTTATGCCCTACCGAATGCTCGGCGGAGGCGCCGAATTGGCCCGATAGCCGAGTGACACGGCTATCGGGCCTCGCTTTCGCGGTAACTCAGGTTGGTCGTGAACGGTAACCGATCGAGTCGGCGTCATCGTTGATCCTGGCTTTGAACTCACCGTCACTTTCGACGTCGAGCTGTACGCTGGGGTCGGGATCGTTCACCGCCTTTTCCAGCTCCTTGATCGCCCTGTCCCGACTGAGCAGTCGCCTTATCGTATTGACGATCATCAGCAGAATGACGATGGAAAAGGGGAAGGCGCCGATGATGGTGCCGGTCTGGACCGTATCGACAACGCCGCTGCCGCCCAGGGTCAACAGCACGGTGGCTACCGCACCGATGCTGGCCACCAGGACGACGCGGAACCAGGCCCCTGCCCGTTTCGGCGCCGAGACGAAGTCGGCCAGCGCATAGGTGCCGGCATCCAGCGAGGTTACGTAGTAGGTCGCCACCAGCACCGTCGCCACCACCAGCAGCAAACCGCCAACGACAGGGATCGATTCCAGCATGACGAACAGGCCACTGGCAACGTTCTCGTTCACCGCTGCTGAAAGCCCGCGCCCCGTCAGGTCATCGTAATAGATGGCAGCGGAGCCGAGTACGCCGATCCACACCATGACGATCAGGGAGGGAATAATGGTGACCCCGATCACGAACTCGCGCAGCGTCCGGCCGCGGGAGATGCGCGCAATGAAGCCGGCAACGAAGGGTGAGAAGGCAATGACCCAGCACCAGATGAACACCGTCCACCAGCCGTTCCAGCTCTCCTGCCACGAGGTCAAGGGCTGAGCGGTACTGGGGGCATCCGTCCAGAAGCTCATCGGAATGAAATTGGTGAAGTAGGAGCCGAACGTCTGGGTGACGTTGGAAATGATGAACAGCGTGGGGCCGAAGACGAAGGCGGCCACCACCAGCACGACGCTGAGCACCGAGTTCGTTTCGCTGATCATACGCATCCCCCGGCTGATGCCGAAGAAGGCCGAGACTGCCGCAGCGGTACCCAGCCCGACGATGACGAACAGCCAGACCCCGGGGCTCGAGGTCACTCCGGTAAAGGACGTGAGGCCAGAAGTGAACTGCATCGCCGCAAAGGCAAAGGAGGTGGAAAGGCCGAGGATCGTGGCCATGATGGCCAGTAGCTCCACCACCACGCCGGCGCCGCCGCGCGCCCACTGGGGCAGGATATCGACGGTCGCTTCACGAAACGTCAGCGTCTTGCCCAGGTTGTGATGCGAATAGGCCAGGCAGACCGCCACCACACAGTACATGGCCCATGCCGTGAAGCCCCAGTGGAAATAGGCCCAGACGAGCCCACCCCCCGCTTCGTTCCCCGCCAACCCCTGGACGACCGGACTTTCGTCACGCAGCATGATGGGCTGCGCCACCGACCAGAAGATCAGCCCGATACCTTGGCCGCAGGCGAAGAGCATCGAGTACCAGGCAAAATTGCTGTACTCCGGCTTGGCCTTCGGGCCGCCGAGTCGCACCCGTGCGCCGATCTTGCTGAACGCCAGCCAGGCGCATACCGCCACGGCAAACAGCGAGTACAGAATGAATAGCCAGGTAAAGCCGCCGGTGACGAAGGTGCGCAGGTCGTAGATGACGGCTGCCACGCTGTCGGGCCGGCTGAGCACCATGACGATGAGCGCCGCGATCGCCAGCGGGGGCGTGAACTGGATGAACAGCCTTCCGATGGGGGGCAGATCTCGCCCGGTGAAGCGGGGTATCGCAACGGGTTCGGGGAAGTCCTTGCTGTCGCCAGGGTTCCTGTGTGGGGGGTTGCTGTTTGACACGGTTCTCTACCTCACTGTTATTGTAATGGCCGGTTCATGCCGAGTGCGTCTGCCACAAGCGTCTGTGGACAAGTTCAGCCAAAATGGCTGGCGATCCCCGAGATGCACTCATCGAGAATGATCTCGCCTTTCTCGGCGGTCGCCGGCAGTGGGGATGAAAGCGTTCCAGAAGCTGCTACCCAGGAAGGGTCGGGGGGGAAGACGTCGTAAGGCGGAAAGGTAGCCGGCTCCACGTCCACCGCTTTCGACATGTCGACGAGTTCCGGATGTATCTTCAACATGATCGAGGTTTCAAGCACCCCGCCATGCTCGACGGCCCAGCCTGAAAAGCCATCTGGAAAAACCTTCTCGATCGTTTCTTCGCTGATGAAGTCCCAATAGGAGAGCAGATAGACCTTGACGTTCACGCCCTCGTTCTTGCACTTCTTCACCAGCTTGTCGGCCGCTTCGCAAAGATACATGGAGTTCTCGAAGTGACCGTTTATCAGAATGAACTCACGGTTTCCGTGATTCACGTAGGCTTGCAGAACATCGAACACATAGCTCTCGAGTGAGCTACCGGAGACACAGGTAGTGCCCGGGAAGAAGTTCCCGCCCCCTGACTTGACCTGCGACTTGTAGCCATAGCTGATAGCGGGTGCCACCAGCATATTGTCGCACCTCTCTGCCACCTTGACGGCAATATGACTGGGTATCAGCACATCGGGATTGAGCGACATGTGGGGACCATGCTGCTCGATGGCACCTACCGGAAGAATTATCTTGCATCGGCCCTTCTCGGTCAGCTCCCGGTAGGACACCCAGTCCAGGTTCTCGATCTTTACGCTCTTCATCTCAATCCCCCAGAAACCTGTTTCCTTTGTCGGAAAAAGGGGAGCCTGGCTCCCCTTTGCTTTCTTCACTTGACGATGTTGTGCTCCGGCCCATACGGGAAGCCGGTGATGTTCTCGGCCCCGTGCTCGTTGACGACGAGAATATCGTGCTCGCGATAGCCACCGGCGCCCGGACGACCTTCCGGCACCATGATCATCGGCTCCATGGAAACCACCATGTTGGGCTCGAGCACGGTCTCGATGTCCTCACGCAGCTCGAGCCCCGCCTCACGGCCGTAGTAGTGGCTCAGGGTGCCGAAGGAGTGGCCGTAGCCGAAGGTGCGATACTGCAGCAGATCGTGCTTGGCAAAGATCTCGTTGAGCTCGTGGGCGATGTCGCAGCAGCGCACGCCGGGCTTGATCAGCTCCTGGCCACGACGATGCACCTCACAGTTGACCTCCCACAGACGCAGGTGCTCGTCCGAGGCGTGCTCGCAGAACAGGGTGCGCTCCAGTGCCGTGTAGTAGCCCGAAATCATCGGGAAAGTGTTCAGGCTGAGGATGTCTCCGGGCTGCACGCGGCGGCTGGTCACCGGATTGTGGGCGCCATCGGTGTTGATCCCCGACTGGAACCAGACCCAGGTGTCCATCAGTTCACTATTGGGATAAGTCTTGGCGATCTCGCGCACCATGGCAGCTTGGCCGGCCAGCGCAACCTCGTATTCCGGCACACCAGCCTTGATGGCATCGCGCACGGCCACGCCGCCCACGTCGGCGATGCGCGCGCCCTGGCGGATCAGCGCGATCTCTTCGGCCGACTTGATCATGCGCATCTGCATGGTCGGCACGCCGATATCGATGAGTTCCACCTCGCCGAGTGCGGAGAGCAGCTTCTGCTGGTTCTGCAGCGTAAGGTGGTCGAACTCGACGCCGACGCGCTGCTTGCCTTCACAGAGCTGCTTTACCGCCTTGAAGAAGTTGTCCTTCTGCCAATCGGTGTAGACGACGTTGTCGCCCAGGCGATTGCGCCGATAGGGTTGGCCCCCATCGATGTTGGCGGTAACGGTGGTAAAGCGATCCTGGGTGACGACCAGACCATAATCGCGCCCGAACTTGCAGTAAACGAAATCACTGAAATAATTGATATTGTGATACGAGGTCAGCACGACGGCGTCGACGCCATTGGCTGCCATGTAATCCCGAAGACGCCTCAGACGCCCCTGCATTTCGGCATCGGAAAATGTCGGCACGACCTTGTCGCCATTGGGGATCTCGATCAGCGATGGAAGTTGCATCTTGTTGTCTCCTTCGTCTTTTCACGCGACACATGTCGCAGGTTGGGAACCGACCTTTACTGTCACGCCAGGCTCATCGGTAACGTCAAGTTCGCTGAACTGCATGATCGAAAGGCGATATCTGGTTTCCAGGATCTTCACCAGACACATGATGTGATTGAACTCATCGTCTTCGGCCAGGAAGTCGATGCCGAACATGTTGATACCGAGGCAGGCCACTTCGTAGGTTTTATTCACGCGCAGAAACGCGCTGGCGTTGCGCCTCAATTCACCGGCGTCCTGTAACACCATCGAGTCGGAAGCCACTCTCAGTACCAGTCGCCAATGTTTCATTTCCGCGTTCTCCAGCCGTCTGAGATGACTATGGCCAGCGCGACTCGGCAACACCAATGACTAGTGCAAATAGGGCCATTGACGACAGCAATGCCGACAGCGAGACGCGGCATGCCGCAGCGCGGAGCGAGTGAAAACAGGGCGTGGGAAGGCAAATAGACCGCAGCGGCAGCCTGGCGGCTGCCGGGTCAACGGCGAACGACGGGATAGTACGAGGTTGGGGTCAGCCCCCGGTCATGTTCATGAAGCGCACCACCTGCACGTCGCCATCGGTGGTGAAGTGGTGACGCTCGGGCTTCTTCTGCATGGCGGCGACAATGGCGGCCTTGAGCCGCTCGAGATCGCCGGGGTGGCGGCGCATCACGGCACGCAGGTCGACCGAGTGTTCGTTGCCCAGGCAGAGCGAAGAGCTTATCCAGTAATCATAGATACTGGTCTACACGACCCTCCTGGCCAGTAAGGGCTCGGGGCTAATCAGAGCGACACTCCTCCGCCACGCAAATTAGTTGTTATTGCGGTATACCTCCCAGAGTCAATTTGGCGGGCTCCAACAATCTCGCCAGCTCATCGCGTGAAATTTCAGTTTCCTCTTCAGCAACATCAATGATCGGACGTCCGGCCTGATAGGCCTTTTTAGCAATGGCCGCTGCCGCATTGTAGCCGATCACTGAGTTCAGAGCTGTGACCAGAATCGGGTTGCGTGATAGTGATACCTGAATGGTATCTTCGCGAACCTTGAAGGTAGTAATGACTCGATCGGCCAACAATCTGCTGACATTGCTCATTAAACGAGTCGAGACGATAAGATTATGCGCAATCAAGGGGAGCATTACATTGAGTTGGAAATTGCCGCTCTGGCCCGCTACCGTCACTGCGCTGTCGAGTCCGATCACCTGAGCTGCCGCTTGAGCGGCACACTCAGGAATTACCGGATTGACCTTGCCCGGCATGATGGAGCTGCCCGGCTGCAAAGCCTCCAACTCAATCTCACCGAGTCCGGCTAGGGGACCAGAGTTCATCCAGCGTAGATCGTTGGCGATCTTCATCACGACGCAGGCATAGCTGCGCAGATGTCCTGAGAGCTCTACAGCAGTATCCGGGGAAGCTAGGCTGGCGAAGAAGTTATCGCTGGGGGTAAGTTCAAGACCGGTCTGCTTGCTGAGCGCCTTGGCGATGCGGGCGGCAAACTCGGGGTGGGCATTGATACCGGTTCCCACTGCGGTACCGCCCTGGGCCAGTTGCGAGAGCCGCGCCTGGCAGTCTGTAAAGCGCGCAATGGCCTGAGCCACTTGGCTAGACCAGCCACCGAGTTCTTGACTCAGCCGTACCGGCATGGCATCCATTAGATGGGTACGACCGGTCTTGACCACTCCATCGACCTCGGTAGCCTTGGCATCGATTGCCGCACGTAGATGCTCAAGCGCCGGCAGTAGCTGCTCCTGCACTGCGAGTGCCGCCGAGAGATGGATCGCCGTGGGAATGACGTCATTGCTCGACTGCCCCATATTTACGTGGTCATTAGGTCCGACCTCAATCCCACCCCGAGACGCCAAGTGCGCAATCACCTCATTGACATTCATATTGGTCGAGGTACCCGAACCGGTCTGGAACACATCGATGGGAAACTGGTCGTCGTACTCACCGTTGATAATCGACTGTGCCGCAGTAGTGATCGCTTTCGCCCGCCGCTGGTCCAGCAATCCCAGCGCCGCATTGACCTCAGCGGCAGCGGCCTTGATGCGAGCCACCGCCCGGATGAAGTCCGTCGGCATGGGCTGGCCACTGACCGGGAAGTTGTTGACCGCCCGCTGGGTCTGGGCGCCGTATAGAGCGCCGGCTGGGACTTCCAACTCACCCATGCTGTCGCATTCGATACGTGTGTCGTTCATTAACGTCTCCTATCGCCTTATATGGATTTTGCTAATTCCGTTCAGGCGCCATTCTGTGCTCTCTCGTTCATCATGACACGGCGCTTGCGGCGCTGCTTGGCCCCGGCAGTGAACGACATGGAGGCAACGATCACCACGATGATGGCAATGGCAGCCGGACGCTCAAGAAGGTAAGTGAAATCACCACCGCTCACCTGGTTGGAGCGCAACAATTGCGTTTCCACCAGCCCCCCGAGCAGCAATCCCACTACGACCGCGGCCACCGGATAGCCGTAGCGCGCCATCAGCCAGCCAATCACCGAGAAAACGAACAGGGTGATAGGCCCAGCGATGGTGCCATCAACGGCGTAGGCTCCGAAGCAAGCAACCACAAGCACCGTTGGTACTAGATAGCGCAACGGAACGCGCACAACAGAGCTGGCAACGAAGACGAAGCCCAGCCCGACCAGCAACAAGAGGAAGCCCTGAGCGAAGTTCGCGAACAGGATCGCATAGACGATGTCCTGGTTGTTGGCGATGAAGCTCGGCCCACCGACAACATTGTGCATAGCGAAAGCCGCAAGTAGAATCGCGGTGGCACCGCCACCTGGAATTCCTAATGCTAGCATCGTGGCCATAGCGCCGCCCTCGGAGCTGGAGTTGGCGCTTTCAGCAGCCACAACCCCCTTAGGATTTCCCTTGCCGAACGACTCAGGATCATCGTCGCCGCGCTTGGTATAGGCATAGGAAAGCAGGTTCGAGATCGATGACCCTACCCCCGGTATGGCACCAATGAAGACCCCGATGAAGGAACCACGCAGGATCACCAAAGGGTGCCTGAAGGCCTGCTTGAAACCGTATAGAATCTTGCGGCCGCTGATTCTTCTCTTGGACTCATCTTCGACGAGAAACTTAGCATTAACGAGGTTGAACAGCTGACTGGCTGCCAACAGCCCCATCATTGCCGGCACGACCGGGATACCATCGAGCAGCCAGGGCACGCCCATGGTGCCACGCATATAACCAGCGGTATTCATGCCTACCGTGCCCAGCAGAAGCCCAAAGACACCGGCCAAGATACCTCGCGTCATGTATTTACCTGCCAGAGAGCCCAACAGTAGGATCCCCCAGAGTGCAATCACCAGCATTTCCAGGGGCCCAATGCCCAGCACGATATCGGCCAGTGGCGCGATGATCAGGAACAGTACGGTGTAGCTGAGCAGCATGCCGAACACTGAAGAGGTCAAGGCCACACCCATGGCCTCATTGTGCCGCCCGTCCCTGGCCATGGGATAACCATCGAAGGTGGTGGCAACTGCCGAGGAGGTGCCGGGGATATTCATGAGAATTGCCGGCACCGAGCCACCGAAGCCCGCACCGGTATACATAGCCGTCAGAAAGATGATCGCCGGCAGGAAATCCATATAGAGAGTTGCCGGAAGAAAAATGGCCATGGCCATGGTGATGGAGATCCCCGGCATGGCGCCAAACACCAACCCGATCACGATGCCGGGAACCACCCACATCCAGGCCTCGGGCGACGAAATCAGCAGCTGAAAGGCCGCGCTGGAGGCTACCAGATCGATCATAAGGAACCTCAAAGTATTAATGTGAACATGGGGTAGGGAATCAAAGCCTTGAAGGCAAAGACCAGGAGTGCGGCCGTGATTGGCGGGTACAGCACTAGGGCCAGGATCCGCCTCTCCCCACAAATGAACAGGCCGAGAGTGATGAACAGCCACGATGCCACGTCGAAGCCGATACGTTCGAGGGAATAGACGAACAGGCCGAAGCCGATAACCAGCAGTGCAATCCAGCCTAGATCACGCCAGGTTTCGGATGGCGCATCCTCCTCGGCCTGAGCCTTCTGAGCAGGCTCAGGCACTTTGCTCTCAGCGACTCTCCTAACAGCCTGTGGCACGATGGCCGCAGACAATAGCAGGGCAATAATCGAAGCAGGGAGTACAAACAGGATATTATTGACATGGGTCGAGGTGGCCAGGGTATCTCGCAGATAGGCCGCACAGATCACGGCGATCATAGCGATGACCAGCAGGTGCCCCCAATCGACCGTATAACGATGGTTGCCGAACCGCATGGTGAGACACTCCAGAACAGTATACGTTATGCAACGAGGCGCCCCTCGTCCGCCAGTCGGACGAGGGGACGGCATCATGCCTCGCGAAGCAGATCGATATGACGCTCGAGTGATTCATAATTGGCTAGAAAGTCAGCCTGGGACTGCTCGGGACCGTACCAGGTAGTGGCTAGCTGCTGCGCTTCCAGCGTCGCAATGCACTCGGGGTTCTTGGAGGCACGCTCGACGGCGTCGACCAATATCTCGTAGCGATCTGGATGTTCGTTCATGAAGGCAGTGGACACTACCCAGCCGCGCTGGGAACCCTCGACGGACTCGACCTCTTCACCGATTGCCTCAGCCAACTCACCGGACGACATCGTGTCGGGGTAAGCATCGACGCGGTTGTTGGAGAACACCATCAACGGCTTGATGCGATCAAGCAGCGGCAGGAAGCCCTCGCCACCTACGAAGGAAATATCGACGTGCCCACCGGCCGCAGCATTACGTGCCGGACCGCCGCCATCGTAGGTGACCAGGCGCAACTGGGAAGTATCGATACCCGCAGCGTTCATGGTCAGCACCAAGTTCAGATAATCGGCCGAGTTGGGCTGCACGCCCAGGCTGAGGCTGCGCGGGTTCTCGCGCAGGCGCGAGATCGCCTCCTCGAAACTTTCCAGGTCGCTGTCTGCCGGCGCCGCGGCCAGAGTGAAATCGCGCGACGGCAGATTGATCATCTGGAAATCACGCACGCTGTAGGGGGCATCCTGCAGCAGGATGGTCAGCGGAATATAGGGCGCCACCGAGTTGCACATCACAGTGTAACCATCCTGCGGCTGCTGCAGGAAAAAGGTATTGCCCAACATCGTGCCGGCGCCAGGCCGGTTGGCCACGCTGAACGGCTGGCCGAGTTCCTCCTGCAGGAAGGGGATGAAGGCGCGGGCCAGGCGATCGTTGTAGCCACCTGTAGCGAAGGGCACCACCATACTCAGTGGGCGAGTGGGCCAAGTGTTTCCCTGGGCCATCAGCATGGAGGGTGCGAAGAGGGTGGACGCCGCACCTGCTGCAGCGAATTTCAGAACGCTTCGACGTGAGAAGTTTGTCATTATTGATCTCCATTTTGGATTTGCGACGACGCTGTGACCGTCGCTGCCTCGGTTGCCATGGCGCGGCTGTGGCGAGTGCGTGCTTGTCATGTTGTGTCGATGATCTGGGGTGTCCTCTTGACTGGGTGCCCATCAGAATGTAAGTCGCTCAAGCGTCAACTGTCAACAGTTGTCAGATGTAGTTGTTACCGATCGTCCTTTGTCGGGCGGACAGCTTTCAAGGGGTCGACTTCAAAGCGCAGCGATGACGGCCTCGGTTACCGCACGGGTGCCAGCGGCGCCCCCAGATCCGGCGGCAACACCTCACTATGCCCAGTCACGCTCTCGAGGGCCCATATCAAGCGTTCGGCGGCCTGGGCCTCGCCCAGATGATCGAGCATCATGCTGGCAGCCCAGAAAGCCCGATAGGGTTAGCAACCCCTTGCCGACCAGATCGAACGCCGAGCCGTGAATCGGCTCGAACATCTACGGCACGCTGCGCTCCGGGTTGATGTTGGCGGTGGCCCCGATGCCCAGGCTACCGCCCAGCGCCGAGGCCAGGTCCGAGAGAAGTTTGGCGTGCAGATTGGTGGCCAGCACGGTATCGATGCTCGTCGGGTCGAGCACCATGCGCGTGGTCCTTGCATCAACCAGCATCAGTCGACATCGAGCGTCGGATAGTCGCGAAGCACTTCGGCACAGACCTGATCCCACATCACCATGCCGTGTCGCTGAGCATTGGACTTGGTGACCACGGTCAACTTGCGGCGCGGGCGGGCCATGGCTGACTCACAGGCGAAACGAGCCACTCGCTCGATGCCGGTACGGGTGAACACCGCCACGTCCATTCCTACTTCAAATAGGCAGGCCGCCGTGCGCTCGCCCACCCTCGCCGGCATACTCACCTTCCGAGTTCTCGCGAATGATCAGCCAGTCGATGCCCTCACCAAGTGCCGGCTTGAGGGGCCCGGCAATCCCGGGCAACAGCCGCGTGGGACGCAGAGGCCCCTCTCAAATTGCGAGGAGCAACCCCCAGAGGGTCAGATCGTCGGGCAGTTCGGCATCCCCACCACCCCAAAGTAGATGGCATCGTATGCGCGAAGCGTATCGACGCCATCCGCCGGCATCATCTCACCGTATCGGCGGTAGTAGTCGGAGCCCAATCGAACCATTGGAAATCGCAGCGAAAGCCGCCATCTGCTCTGACCAGGGCCTCAAGCACCTCACAGCCGGCACCGATCACCTCCGGGCCGATGCCATCGGCCGGAAACACCGCCACCCTGTGGTTACGCATGGGTCATCTCCTGTTTAATCGCCGCGAGCATGCCATTGACCATATCGCTGAGCCGCCCCTGTCCGCGGATGTCGGGGGTCCGGGTCCGAGGATCGGCTAGCGCTGCCTGGATACCCTTGGCCATCAGCGCGGCTGCCGCCTGTGCCCCGGGCAGTTCGTGACGCCTTCCCAGCCACTCGATCAACATGCGTGTCGATTCGATCATGGCGTAGGGGTTGGCCAAACCGGTACCAGCAATATCTGGTGCCGAGCCATGGGTGGCCTGGGCCATGGCCATGTTGCCACGGCCGATGCACAGCCCCGGCGCCATGCCCAGCCCACCGACCAGGCCAGCGGCCTCGTCGGTGAGGATGTCGCCGAACATGTTGGTGGTTACCACCACATCGTACTGCTGCGGATTGCGGATCAAGTGCATAGCGAAGGTATCGACAATGGCCTCATCCACCTTTACATCGGGATAGGCCTCGGCGGCCTTGTAGCACTCCTCGACGAACATGCCACAGCCCAGCTTATAGACGGTGTTCTTGTGCACCACGGTGAGCCGTTTGTTGCGGGCCCGGGCCAGCTCCAGCGCGGCGGTGGCCACCTTGCGACTACCTTCACGAGTGATCACCCGTACCGAGATGGTCACGTCCTCGGTGGGTCGAAACTCACCCGAGCCGGCGACCACATTGCGATCGGGCTGGAAGCCTTCATTGTTCTCGCGCACGATCACTAGATCGATATCGTCGTAGATGCAACCGATATCCGGGTAGGAGCGGGTCGGCCGCACGTTGGCAAACAGATCGAAATGCTTGCGCAGGATCGGGTGCGGATTGATCGCCCCTTCCACCTTGGGGTATTCGCGATGGCCGATGGGCCCGAGGATGAAGCCGTCGAAGGTCGACAGTGTCTCCAGGGTGCCATCGGGCATGGTGGTGCCGAACTCGTCCAGGGCCTTGCGGCCCAGCGGCATGTGCCGCCAGTCGATGACGAGGCCACAGCGTTCGGCCGCGGCCTGCGCCACCTCGACAGCGGCCGGCACGATCTCGTGGCCGATATCGTCGCCGTTGAGCACCCCCAGCGTCAGATGGGCTTGGGTCATGTGAGTCTCCGTTGTCGGTTGTACGTATCAGTATCAGGACACTCAGCGAGGCAGGCTGGCAGCGGCCAGATCGCCGACGCGGGTCATCTCCGCTAGTCTCCAGGCTTGCTCGAGCAACTCATCGCTGGCCGCCTCACCAATCACCAGCGCGGCCTGGCCGCGGAACTTGGCATTGAGCTGTTCGTCGGAGAGCGGGCGCTCCCGCGAGCCGATGGCGCGCTCGACGTGCTTTTCGATGACGCGTCCATCATCGAGGGTCACGGTGATGGTCACCGCCGCCTCGTGGCACGCCTTGTCGGTGACAACCTCAACCTTGCGGCGCATGGCAATCAGTTCAGGGGCATTGACCGCCTCGTCGGTAAAGGCGGTGGGCGAGCCGTCGCCGCGCAGCAGCGCCGCAGCCGCCGAATGGAAGACGCTGAACTTGCCCTCCAGGCCAGTTTTCGGCTCGGTTTTTCCGGTCAGCTCGAGCACCAGCGGATGCGCCACCAGATCGACACGCGCGATCTTCGCCACGTCGTCACCCAGTTCTTCACGCAGTTGGATGCAGCCATCAATGGTGGGGTGAATGACGATGCCGCAAGCAAACGGCTTATAGGAGTTGAGGCCTGCCTCCCAGGTTTCGCCCAGGCCGCCGAGGATTTCGTTGTAGTCCTGTTTATCGGACATCACGTTGGCAAAGCCGCGTGGCGCCTCGATGGCCCGCTCCGAGGAGTCGAAATTGGCCTCGGCGAGAAACGCTGCCAGTGCACCGTTCTGTGCTGCGCGACCGGGATGCAAGCTCTTGCACATGGTGCCGAACATCTCGCGCAGGCCCGAGGACTGGGTGGCAGCGATGCCCAGCGCCCAGGCCATCTGCTGCACCGTGAGACCGAGCAGGCGCCCCACTGCTGCCGCTGCGCCGAACACCCCGGCGGTACCGGTGATATGCCAGCCGCGATCATAGTGGTCGGGATAGACCGAATTACCGATCCGGCACTCGACCTCGACACCGACGATCAATGCATTGAGAAAATCGCGCCCGGATACCGGCCGTGTCTCGGCCACTGCCAGTAGTGCCGATGCCACTGGCCCCGCCGGGTGAATGATGGTCTTGAGGTGGGTATCGTCATAATCCAGGACATGAGACGTGATGCCATTGAGCAGCGCAGCATGCAGAGCATCAAGGCGCTCACCACGCCCCAATACCGTGGAGGTGGGTTCGCCGGCGAAGCGCGTCACCGCCGCCAGGGCATGGTCCGCGGTCTCATGGCGAGCGCCGCCCACCGCACAGCCCAACCAGTTGACGAAGGTTCTGACGCCTTCCTTCTGCACCTCGGCGGGAATCGCCTCCAGGTCGCAGTTGACAATCCATTCGGCCAAGGCCTGGGTCACATCGGGTCGCAGGGACATTTAAGGTTCCTCATTGGTTTCGCCAGCGCGGCCTGCAAGCAATGCGGCCAGCGTCGGCTGCTTGACATCTGCGTCGTGGCCGGCTAAATCGGCCTGTCACGCAGGCGTTTCTCGAGTCGTTCGAACAGCGCAAAGGTCAGCAGAATCGTCGATGCAATCACTGCGATGCGCATCACATGAAAAGCCGCGACGATCTCGGCGTCGAGGTTCATGACCTTGGCGGTTATGACCATTTCGGTGACTGCCGCCGGTGCCAGCGCCAGAAAGCTGGTCACATAAGGCAGGCCACTGGCCGCCGACATCACCCAGGCAGCGCCTGCCGAGCTGACGATCATGTAGGCCGAGACCGCCAAGGCCGCTGCCACCACCCGTGGTAGGCGCAACAATAAGGTGCGCTTGAAACGCACCCCCAGTGAGATGCCGATCAGCAACTGGGCGAGAATAATCAACAGCTCCGGAATCGCCACCGTGAGCAGCCCCGAGCCACTCAGTGCGGCACCCAGAAAGATGGGGCCCACCAGCCAAGGGTTAGGGAATGGCAGCGGGCGCATCAGCAGTGCCGTCAGCCAAGCCAACCCGAGCGCCAGTGCCAACAGCGGCAGCGACTCGATGGCACTTCCCGCTTGCACCAGGTCGCCCGGCTCGCCGAAGCCGATCACTAGCACCGGCACCACCGCCACCACCGACGCCACCCGGATGGCATGTGTCAGCGATACCACATCGGGGTCACCACCCCGCTGCTGAGCCACCGTGGCCATATCTGCCATGCCCGCCGCAGCCGTGGCAAAAAACGCCGTGCGGTGATCGACCCGCGCCAGCGGCTTCAGCAGCAGCGCCGCAATCATGGTCATCGCCACCACGAAGAGCGTGCCAGCGAGCATCGCCGGCAACAGCACCGCCGTGGTGGCCATGGCCGCTGCGGTCATACGCATGCCGATAGCCAGCCCGACAATCACCTGCCCCCCTTCACGCCCCTTGGGAAGACCGGCCAGTGACACCCCCACCACCGAAGCCACCGCACACCCCAGGAAAGGGCCAAGCATCCACGGCAGCGGTATCCCCCAATACACCGCCGCAACCCCACCCAGGCTACCCACCAGCAGGGCTAGCCCCATTCTGGTGAGGTTCCTGATCCAGCTCGTGTGGCGTGGCGCTTCTTGCCGTGGAGCGTTATCGGTCATGGCACGGCTCATGGCGAAAGGAAAAAGGGAGTAGTCATCCGCCAGGGGGCAGGTTCAGGCGACCTATCGAACTGGCCAAGATAGCAAAACACCCCGACAGTAAACTGTCAACAGTTGTCAAATAGAGTAACTGCCTGCCTGCGCAGCTGACAGGATGACCGACACTATGCTAAAGTCGTAGAAAACTGATTGATGACAGTCAACAATCAACCAGCTTACGAGAGGATCATGGCAGAAAAAGCACAACAGAGCGGGCAACTGCAGGCCCACTCGCTGACGTCCTTGGCTCAGCGCGAGATCGAACGCATGATCCTGGGTGGCGAATTCACCCCCGGGGAGCGCATCAACGAAAATGCCCTAGCCATCCAGCTGGGTATCAGCCGGGGGCCCGTTCGCGAGGCATGTCGTGCTTTGGCAGCCATGGGGCTTGTACAGCTGGTCCCCAATCGAGGCGTCTTCATTCGTGTCATCAGCGAAGGTGAGGCGCGGGAAGTCTATGAAATGCGAGCAGGGATCTTCGGCTATGCTGGTATGCTACTCGCCCCGCGCATCACCGACGATCAACTGGCCTACCTGAGTCTGCTGGTTGAGCAGATGGAAGGGGCCGCACAGGCCAACGACTTTGATCGCTACTATCCACCGAACCTGACCTTCCATGACTATCTGGTCTCGGCTACCAACAACCAGTGCCTGATCAGCACCTATCACGATCTCGTGCGCCAACTACACCTGTTCCGCACGCACGGCCTGGTCGCAGGTAACGGCATGCTCGAGTCCAATCGCGAACACCGCGAGATCGTCGAAGCGCTAGCGGCCAGAGACCCCCAGCACGCCTTCAATGCCATGGCCAGCCATGTGAACGCCGGCCAACGGCGCGCCTTGGGCGATATAACCAGCCGGCATTGACCGTTTGCTAAGCAACACGTTGGCGCACCTGCTTATCATGTCTTGTCGATGGCCGGCGCTCGCAAATCATGTGGCTTGTCCCTGAGGCTGCTGGCCAGCGACATCAGACGTTCTTTAGCCTGTTTCACATGGTCCTCCATGGCCGCTGCAGCCTGCTCCGCCTCACCCTGCTCCAGCGCCTCAAGGATACGATGGTGCTCAAGATTGGAGTCATGTATACCCGCCGTGATCAGCGATACATGTCGGAACAGCCGCAGTTCCCGTGCAAAGCGCTCGCTGAGCTCCACCAGCCGCTTGTTGCCTGATGCCTCATGGATCATACGGTGAAACTCAAGATTCGCCACGAAATAGGCTTCGCGGTCGCCGGCCGCTTCGCAGACATCCATGCGCTCTACCTGCTGACGCAGTCGGGCCAGTAGCTCAGGCGTCATACGACGTGCGGCTGCCATCACCCCGGCTCGCTCCAAAGCAGCACGGATATCATAGATTTCAAGGGCATCGTCAATATCGATGACCCGGACATAGGCCCCCTTATTCTGGATCATCTCCACGAGTCCCGCGGATGCCAGACGGCCGATGGCCTCCCTGACCGGGCCGCGGCTAATACCGAAGCGCTTGGCAAGATGGGAGTCGTTGAGACGCTTCCCAGTTTCCAACTCACGCGCCAGTATCATTCCCTCGATCTCACGATAGGCCAGATCGGTCAGGGAGGGGGCCCGAAGGGTACGCCGCTCCGGCCTGACAGCCGGTCCTTGCTGCTTGTCTAGCTCTGTTGGCATTGCCATCACCATCAAGATTCCGGAGGTTACTTTCAGTCATCTGTTGACACTACAATATCCTATCCCGGCGGTTACCGCCTTGCAGCGACACGCTCCTCAGACACGTAAGAAGCGGTTCAAGGCCGCGTAGGTTTCCTCGGGGCACTGCTCGGCAGGATAGTGCCCTGAAGCCAGCGAGACACCCGTGACATCTCGTGCCCACTCCTGCCAAGCCTCGAGTGGCGCGAAGTGACGCCCGACATGGCTATTTTCGCCCCATAGCACCAGCAGGGGACACTCGACGAAGCGCTTGCCATAGTCGGCGGCATCCAGTTCGAAGTCGATGGTCAGGGTAGCCCGGTAGTCTTCGCATACCGCGTGGATGTTTTCCGGTGTGCAACAGCGAATGTACTCGGCCATTGCCTCTTCCGTGAACGGGCCCAGACCAACGCCCTTCTTCGCCAGCTTGTAGCGAATGTAGTACTCGAGATCGGCGCCCAACAGCCGCTCGGGAAAAGGTGCTGCCTGCGCCATGAAGAACCAGTGATAGGACTCTGCGGCCCAGCCCTTGCTTATATGCGTCAACAGGTGGTGGGTCGGAACGATGTCGAGCACCGCGAGCTTCTCGACACAATCGGGATGATCCAGCGCCAGGCGATGTCCCACACGGCCCCCGCGGTCGTGACCGGCCACCCGAAAATACGAGAAACCCAGCGCAGCCATCACCTCAACCTGATCCTCGGCCATGGCACGAAACGAGTAGGCGGCATGATCCGGCCCACCCTCGGGCTTGCTACTGTCCCCGTAGCCACGCAGGTCCGGAGCAACCACGGTGTAGTCCTGCGCCAGCCGCGGGGCGACCTTGTGCCAGCTGACGTGCATCAACGGATTTCCATGGAGTAACAGCAGGGGTGGCCCTTCGCCACCGACCACTAAGTTGATCTCGGCCCCCGAGGTGGCAATGCGCGTGCGCTGGAACCCCGGGAACATCGGCCCTTCGACGGGCTGCGCGGAAGCAGGAAGTTGCAGGTGTTGCGTCATGACATTGGCTCTCTTGTATGTATGAAAAAGGCATGCCAAACAGGAGGCGTCAGACCCCGGATGCCCGCTCCGGCAGCAGGCGACCGGCTACGCGCAACCACAGCGAGGCAACCGGCGCGGCAAGTAGGTTGACAACCAGGATGCGCACGGTCTGGAACGCCACCACCTCGGGGATGCTGAGTCCCAACGCGGCGGCCGTAATGACCATCTCGGCGACGCCCCCGGGTGCGCCGGCCAGGACCATCACTGGCACGGCGATGCCGAGTGGCAGCGCGACCATCATTGCCGACGCGATAGTCAGCAATGAGGTGATCAGCGAAGCGCCCAGGCCGGCGACCAGCAGACGCGGCAGGCGTGTCATGTCGCGGCGCTCGAAACGCGACCCCAGCGCTAGGCCGATGGCGACTTGGGCAGCAATGAACAGCACATCGGGAATCCCGGCACTCACCCAACCGGTGGTGGTTACCACCACCGACACCGCCAGGGCACCAACGATGAAGGCATTGCGAATACCCAGGCGATCGATTCCCCAGCCCAGCGCGAAGCCGAATCCCAAAATCAGCAGCGTACCGAGTCCCAGACTCCCCCCGGCCAGCGGCACGACCAGCGGCCGACCGATATCGTCGAGCAGCAGCACCATGATGAGTGGCAGCAGCAACACCAGCGAGCTCAAGCGCAACGCCTGCACCAGGGCGATGGAGGTGCTCGCGCCGCGGGCCTTGCCACCCAGGAAAGACATCTCCGAGACCCCGCCGGGTAGGTTGGCGAGCACTGCGGTGTGACGGTCCAGATGCCCCCAATGCACCAGCAGCAACGACCCCAGCGCTGCCATGAACAGTGACCAGAATGAGAACAGCACCATCCATGGCAGCAGCCCGGCCAGCGAGACCAGAATAGCCGTCGTGAAGCTTTGACCGATGGCCGCCCCAAGAACCACCTGAGCCCACTTGCGAACCGGCCGGGGTTCCGGCAGGCCGACACCACAAAGCGCCGCCAGGGCGCTGACCAGCATTGGCCCCAAGATCCATGGCAGCGGCATGCCTAGCTCGACGGACAGATAACCGGTGATCAGCGCAGCAAAAACCCAGGCGACATAGCGCACCGGATGCGGCAGTGTCACGGCATGTACCGGCCGCCGTTGACGTGTAACGTCTGCCCGGTGACGTAATTGTCATATGGATCGGCAAGCGGCAGTACCGCGCGCGCCACATCCTCAGACGTCCCCAGCGGACGACCCTTGCCGACTTCGCTGGCGGTAGGGTTGGACTGCCCTGGCTTACGCACGGTCTGAATGGTGCCCGGGACCACGCAGTTGGCGCGTATTCGCCCGATACCCTCCTCGGCCAAGGCCCGCGTCAGGCCGATCAGACCCGCCTTGGCCGCGATCACGTGCGGACGCTCAACCTTCGGCACATGGGCACTCAGCCCGCCGAGATTGACGATCGCTGCCTGCCGATCGGCCGGCAAGCGGCGAAACAGCTGTTGCGCCGTGAGAAAGGCGCCGGTGAGGACCACGTCGATCACCTGCTGCCACTGCGCACGAGTAATCTCGGTCAGCGAGGCATGCGGACGATTCGCCGCGCCATTGATCAGAATTGTCACCGTCCCTAAACGCGTCTCGGCGTGGTCGAAGATCCGCGCCACCTCGTGTTCGTCGTCGACCGCCGCCAATAACCCGGTAACCCCTGCGCTCTCCCCCCCAAGCTGCGCCAGAGCATCATTGAGTGCCTTCTGATCGTTGCCGCCGACAATGCAGACTCGCGCACCGTGGTACTGCAGCCCTTTGGCGATGGTTAGGCCGATATTGCGCGTGCCGCCAGTGATCACCGCGGTATGTCCACCGAGCTCCAGATTCCAGCTCATGCTGTCGTCTCCTTCTGCCATCGTTCACCAGCACGGCCCGAGGCGAGCATGCCCCGGGCCGTGCAGCGTCACTGAGTGTGACCCGTGGGATCAGGCACTCATCAACTTGGTCAGCTCACGCACCGAAGAGAGGTTCTCGAGGTCGCGAATCGCTTCAATCAGCGCTTCAGTTTTCTCCTTACTCCAGCCGGCAAACTCGGCGCAGCCGCGGAACTTGTCGGCAACTTCGTCGTAGCTCATCGGGTTGGCGGGGCTACCCTTGCCAAAGTCGGCACGCCCCGAGATGGTGCGTCCATCCTTGAGATGGATATCGATGATGGTGGTCATCTTGTCGTAGCCAGCCGCCTCCGCTTCCGGATGCACGCCGAAGTGCACGCGGCCGATCATCTCCTGAACATCAGGGCGGTTGACCACCTCGTCGGTGAACTCCGGCAGCCCTCCGCGGCGCTCCAGCAGCAGGATCGCCATGCAGAACTCCATGGAGAACTTGGCCTGCAGCTCATTGGTCGGGCGGTGGTGGATCAAGGCGTTAGGCATGTTGTGGTTGGTGCCCACGTCGACCCGCTCAACCTCTTCAGGCTTGATGTCGTGCTCGAGGATTATCTCGAGCATCTTGGTCATCCCCGGGTGGGTCAGCGAGCCGGAAGGGTTGGGCTTGATGGAAACGCCCGGATCGAGGAAGGTCCAGGGCTTGCCGAGCTTGCCGGAGATGGCCTCGAGCATGTAACCACCGCCGTGGGCCTGGAAGAAGCCACGCGGCGACTCGAGGATCTTGTCGGTGGCGGTCCAGCCGGCACGCGCGAAGTCGGCGGCCACGACGCCGGATTCCGAAGAACGCCCGGCGTGGAACGGCTTGGTCATGGTCCCGAAGTTCTCGCGCAGCCCGGCCGACTGACTGGCCGCAATGGCCAGGGCACGCAGGGTGGCTGCTTCATCCAGACCATAGAGGCGCGACGCAGCCGAAGCGGCGGCCAGAGTGCCGCAGGTGGCGGTGGCATGGAAGCCGTGCTGGTAATGACGCGGTGAGATGGCCTCGGCGACCTTGGACTCCACCTCGACCCCAAGGTGATAGGCCAACATCAGCTCCTGGCCAGTCATGTCCTGAGTTTCTGCGATTGCCAAGGCCGCCGGCAGACAGGGCGCCGTGGGGTGGGTCAGCAGACCATAGACGCGGTCCGGACCGACCGCCAATTGGGTGTCATCATAGTCGTCGGCGTGGATGCCCACGCCATTGGCAAAAGCGGCGAAGCGCTCCGGCACGCGCATGTCGGTGCCGATCACCGTGGCCTTACCGCTCACCCCCTGCGACTTGAGGTAGTTCTGCACAAGGCGGCCGGACTCGGCGACCGAGCCGGATAGCGCCAGACCGATGCCATCAAGGATGGATTTCTTGCCGACCTCGATCAGCTCGGCGGGCAGAGCCGCATAGTCGGTACCCAGTACGAACTGCGCCACTTCACGAGTCAGCCCCTCTCCATGCGTGGAAGTGATATCGGGGGTGAACTTCTCGATGGCGGCTTGGTTGCTCTCTGACATACCGGCTCCTTGTGATCAATATGAGTGAGGTTGTGAAGGGACGGCTCTCCGCCCCGGCATGAGCTTGCTCATGCCGACTATCAACTATCGATCCTCACCTGTCAACTGTTAACAGTTTTTTGTTTTCTTACACCACCATGGCCAGCCCTTGAATTAAATAGCAGCCACCGATGGCCGTGACGATCCAGCGTGTCCAGATGCGAAAATTGGCATCGGTAAGGCGTTGCAGGATGCGGTTGCCGGCCTGGGTGCCTAGCATCGCAAAGGGGGCAGCCAGCAGGATCATGGTCCACTCACCCTGGCTCAGGCTCAGAGCCGCCCCCAGATAGAACACGATCTTGATGCCGTGCGAGATCACCTGGATCATCGCCTTGGTGGCCACCACCTGGCGCCGATCCATCGAGGTGCGAATGAAGAAGATATCGATCAGCGGACCCGAGAGGCCGACGGCGATGGTCAGGCCGCCGGCCACGAAGCCACAGCCCAGCGCATGGCTGGTTCGCGCCGCATCGAAGTGGAACCATGCCTTGGGCATCCAGACCAGGATCGGCATCAGCCCGACCAACAACGAGACCGTCACGGTATTCGGCGTATAGTTGACCAGCAGCAGGCCAAGTGCCGCCGTTATCACTCCGCAGGTCATCAAGGCCACGATGCGCCATTCAATGAAGTGCCGTGACAGCCAGGCCCGGGAGGCATTGGCAGTCAACTGGATGACCCCATGTACCGCGATCGCCGCCGTTGCCGGAAACAGCAAAAGCAGAAACCATAGCAACACCAACCCCCCAGCCATGCCGAAAATGCCCGACAGTGCCGAGGTCAGAAAGACCACCGCCACGAACAGCACTCCAGAGATCAAGGCCATGGTATCCCTCCCAGGTCCATGTCACCGGCTAGCTCACAAGGAAAGGAGTCAGCCAAGGCGGTTGGCTGACTCGGGTGGCGACCGGCCATGCATGTGCTCAGGCGCTTCAGGCAGTCTTTCGCATCCGGCGTGACAGGGACACAATACCAGGTGCCAGAAGCGAGACGATGATCATCGCCAGCAGGACCATGGAGATCGGGCTCGCGATCAGCGACTCCAGCCCGCCGATACGGGTTGCACGTAGATAGTTGGACTCGAGCATCGGCCCCAGAATGATAGCCAGCATCAGTGCTGGAACGGGGTAGCGATAGGTCCGCAACAGTACGCCGATTAGGCCAAAGATGATCATTAGCAGGATATCAAAGGCCTGGAATCGCCAGGCATAGGCACCAGTAAAGACCAGCACTGAAACAATCGGAACCAGAAGAGCAGTGGGGATGAAGACCACACGCTGCGCGGCTCGACTGAGGATCACCCCAAGCACGCCGATCAGCAAGGAAGCCAGGAACAGCGAAAACAGAATGGTATAGGCCTCGACCTGGAAGGTGCCGAAGAACTGCGGCCCCGGGCGAACCCCATGCAGCACCAAGGCTGCCAGCATGACCAGGGTCGATGCGCTGCCCGGCAAACCGAGTGTCAGCATCGGCACCATGGCGCCAGTGGCTGTGGCATTGTTGGCCGAATCAGTAGCCACTAGTCCCTCGGAATGCCCGGTCCCAAATTTTTCGGGTGTCTTCGACCATTGCCGTGCCTGACCGTAGGCGAGAAAGGAGCCTATCGTAGCACCAGCGCCTGGAATCACACCGACGAAGAATCCCAGAATCGAGGAACGAGCCAGATTTACTTTCTGCTTGATACCATTCTTGAACCCGGAAAGGATCTCCCCCCAGCCTTGGGCATCAGCGCCCTTCTCACTGGAGATAGTTTTCTTGCCCAGCAGCAGCAACAGTTCGGAGAAGCCGAATAACCCAAGCAATACCGGGATCAATGGCATGCCATCGTAGAGGAAGGGGATACCGTAGGTGCCGCGAGGAAAGGCGGCCATCGAGTCGGCACCGATCAGTGAAATCAAGATGCCGAAACCGACCACCAGCAGACCTTTGCTCATGCTATCAGCGGACAGAGTACTGACCACAGTAAGTCCCAGGACCGCTACCATGAACATCTCGGCAGGGCCGAAGCGCAGGGCGAACATTCCCAGTACCGGCGCCAGTATCAACGTCAGAGCCGCCCCCAGAAGAGCGCCTATGGAGGAGGCACCGAGTGATAGGCCCAGGGCGTAGCCAGAGCGCCCGGACTTTGACATGGGATAACCTTCAAGGGTAGTGGCAGCGTTGCCTGGCGTGCCAGGAATATTCATCAGAATCGCTGGAATGGATCCCGCCGCTTGCGCACCAGCGTAGATGGCTGCCATACATACGATGGCGACTACCGGCTCCATCAGCAGCGTGAAGGGCAGCAGAATCGCCATGATATTGGCGTCGTTGAAGCCGGGAATAGCGCCGACGAAAAAGCCCAGAAAAAAACCAACCAACAAGAAGGCAAGGGTATGCGCCTGGAAAAGAGCCATGAGGCCCATGAACATAGCATTGACGTCATACATGGATGAGTCCTGTCGAGGGGAGTGTGCCAGTAGGGTCAGATGCCCAAAGGAGCCGGAACGTTGAAGTCCATGATGCTCGCCAGTAGGTGAAATATGACGCTGGCCAACACTGCCACGCCGACTACCAGTCCGACCCGGGCAACGAGCGGTCGATCTTTCCCCAGCCCTGACAGCGGCAAGGCCAGGCACAAGAAGAGCAGATTAGCGATATTGAATCCCAGTGAGACGAAGGCCGGAAAATATGCCATACCAATCACCGTGAACAGGCAGCGCTGGCGGTTGAGGTCAAACCAGCTGGTAAGATGTTCACGCAGTAAGGGCTCGTGAGTCTGCCGGACACGCTTGGCAAGCAGCAGGACAACATCACGCATGACCACAACGGTAGCCATCACCAGTATGAACAACATCACCACGTTGGGCACCCGCTGAGCGCTGCTCGGCGCATCCTGAATGCTGACCCAGTAAAGGCCCGTCATGAGCAGGATGAAGCAGGGAACCAGCAAGGCACGGGACAAAGCCTGAAATGACATCTTTACTCTCGATCTTCAGGAAAAAGGGGGGCCATGGCGGGCCGGAAGCCGCCATGGCAAGCTCATGACCCAGTAGTCGGCCTTACATCTCGTCCAGGTCGCGCTCCATGGCCGGACGATACTCGTCGAGTAGCGCAATGTACTCCTCGATGAACTGGTTCATACGCTCCGGGCCCCAAACCTCGGCGAAGAAGTGGATATCTTGCTCTTCCGCGGCCTTGCGGAAGGTCTCGGTCTCCAGCGCCGCCACGAATGAATTGGCAAGCCGCTCGAAGACCTCGGGGTGGTCTTGTTTAACCTGGGTGGACACCAAGGCACCGTAGGGCTCTTGGAGGTGGGGCATCTCGAAATCAAGTACGTCATTGGCCGGCGGTGCATCCCACATGCCAGTGGACGGATCACTATCGGCGAAGATGCACAATGCGCGCGTCAATTCCAGGACGTTGCTGGCCGACCAGTAGGGCGCAAGGCACAGGTCGACATGGCCGCCAGCGACGGCATTGCGCGCTTCGGCACCGCCGTCGAAGGGCACCACACGGATGTCGATGCCCGCATGCTCGCGGAAGACCACGGTAGCGGCGTGGGCGGCAGACATCGGGCTCGACACGGAGGCAGTCAGGGTACGACCACTCTCGCGGGCGTCATCCACCAATTCCTGGGCAGTCTGGTAAGGAGAGTCGTTGGGCACCAGCAAGACATTAGGATCCTGGAAATAGGAACCCAGCCAGGCGACCTGATCCAGTGAAAAGGCATCCGCTTGCAGTACGCTAAGCCAGGCGACGTGAGGAGCCGGAGTAAAGAGCACGGTATGGCCATCATGCGTCGCATTGCGCAAGGCGTTCTGTGCAATCAGGGTACCGGCCCCTGGCTGGTGATTCAGACGGAAGGGTTCACTCATCCCGAGCGTTTCTTGCCAAGCCGGCGTGACCAGGCGAACCGAGCGGTCGGTCCCTCCACCGGGGGAGAAGGGGACCAGCACTTCAATACGCCCGCGGGGAAACTCATTGGCAAATACAGGCTTGGTCAGCAGGCTACCTCCGAATGCAACGCCTGCTGCTGCTGCAACTGAGCCTTGCAGGAAACGGCGACGGCTGGTGTTGATGTCATCGATCATGGTCGAGTCCTGTACTTGGAATTGTTAATAAGTTCAGTGTGAAAGAAGCGCTGCCGGTGACCGAGTCACTATCGCGCCCCCCCGGCTCGGGGAGAACCATGACCATGGCCATGACAGCGCTGGCCATGAACTCCACGCTTCACCGCCAAAGACTAGAGCATAAATGAATATTGTCAACAGATGACAGTAGTACTAAGCTCAGGAGTGTATCCCCGATAACAGACAACAGGAGTTCCCATGGCGCCACCCTTGCTCGCGACACAACCTGCCTTCAGCGACCTGGTGGAAGAATTCCGCTCTGGATCCCGGACACCCAGGGAATACGTTGAGTCGTGCATCGAAGCCATAGAGGGACGTGAACCGATAGTGAAGGCCTTCACCTGCCATGATATCGAGCAGGCCCGCAAGCAGGCCGATGCCTCTACCCGCCGTTATGCTGAAGGGCGGCCTCTGTCCCCGATCGATGGCATGCCCATCGGCATCAAGGACATCATCGACACGCGCGATATGCCAACGGAGAGGAACAGCGACATCTTCAGCGCTCACTATCCCATGACCGAAGCGGCTTGCGTGCGCGCCATCAAGCAGGGCGGCGCCTTCCCTCTCGGCAAGACCGTGACCACCGAATTTGCGATTGGTCGCTCTGGCCCCACAGTCAATCCCCATAATCCTGAACATACCCCAGGGGGATCATCATCGGGGTCGGCAGCAGGGGTCGCGGCCGGAATGTTTCCCGCCGGCTTCGGCACCCAGACGCAAGGCTCTATCATTCGTCCTGCCTCATTCTGTGGTGTAGTGGGTTTCAAGCCGACACTGAACGCCCTATCGCTCAATGGGGTACACCCCTTGTCGAAATCACATGACCATCTCGGTACCATCGCCGACAGCGTGGACGATGCATGGTGGCTAGCCAGGTGGGTCTCTGATTGCGCCCCGGAGCAGGGGCATCCGGGCTTGGCGGGCCCCTTGCACGGCCCCGTGGTCCCAGGCAAACCCGCCAACCTGGCCGTGCTGCGCACCAACGGCTTCGAAGACCTGGATGCGGCCAGCCTGAGTGCCTTCGAGCAGCAGCTCGACTTGCTGCGCCGTGACGGCATCACCCTCGTCGAACCCGAGGATGACCCGCTGCTCCAGGCACTGGTAGATGCCCTGCACGATGTACCAGAGCGCTCTCTTGAGCTCCTCGCTTACGAAATGCGCTGGCCCTACCAAGACTATGTGGAAGCGTTTCCTAACAAGGTTGGTGAGCGCATACACGGCCTGATGGAGAGCGCCTCCCACATGACACGCCACCAGTACCGGCGCTTGCTAATCGACCAGCAGCAGTTGCGTGCGCGGTTGCAGGAACTCGCCGGCTATTATGACGCCTTGGTCCTGCCAGCCTCTTCAGGGCCGGCGCCGCATGGATTCGAGTTCACCGGCTCCCGTCGCCTGCTGGTGTACAGCACCTTCATGGGCGCGCCTGCATTCAGCGTTCCCCTGATGAAGGTCGCCGGCATGCCCTTCGGGTTTCAACTCGTGGGCTTCCCCGGGCAGGACTATCCACTGGCTCGACAGGCGCAGTGGCTGACTCGGCACTATCTCTAAACCAACAATCTCTGAGTCACAACCTCGATGCCACAACCCGCGACAGCGTCATGCATAACGGTTCTCGCATGACGCCTTCACACCGGCATCATCCTAAGGAGGAAGGACATTGTTAGGCGGGGTTGCTGATCGTACTCGGCATCATCATCCTGATCTTTGGCACCCAAAAACTGCGCAAGCTCGGCGGCGACCTGGGTGGCGCCGTGAAGGGCTTCAAACAGGCCATGCATGCGACAGACACGAATCTGGGCACCAAGGGTCGTGGGTCCAACCTCACGTCAACTGCAGCAAAACTTGGACACTGACCTGCGGCAGGTAAAGCACGCTGTCGAGCGTATCACCGAGCCCGAGTTGCCCGCCCCACCGAAGCAGCAGCCAAACGCACCGTGTGGCCCAAGTGTCATGGCGGCGGCTGAGGCGTTACCCCCTGCGCGCCACACCAAGGAAACCGCTTCCCGATGCGCGACACCGGCAACGATCCGGATTCCGGCCAGGCCTCGCTGATCGAGCTGCGCACGCGGCTGTTGCGCACGGTGATGGCGATCTTGGTGGCTTCCTCCCCCTCTGCGCCTTCGCCAGCGACATCTAGCTCTTCGTGGCCCAGCCGCTGATCTCTATGCTGCCCGAAGGCTCCCAGATGATCGCCACCGAGGTGGCCTCGCCCTTCCTGGCCCCCCTTCAAGCTGACCCTGGTGGTGGCAGTGTTCATCGCCATCCCCTACGTGCTGCACCAGGCCTGGGCCTTCGTCGCCCCGGGCTCTACGAGGTGGTGAGCCTGTCGAAGAAGCGCCCCTACATCTTCCTAGGCTGCTTCGTGGTGGGAATACTGCTGACCCGCCAGACGTGATCTTCCAGAATCTGCTGGTGGTGCCCATTGTACCTGCTCTACGAGGTGGGCCTGCTGTCCGGGCACCTGTCAAACACCGAAATCTTGGCGAAAACGCTGATGGCAAGCATGCCGATTGAGCACAAGCGCCAAGGGGGCGATATGCTCGACCAATCAGACCTGACAAAGTGAACAGGATCAACCGTCCGAGGCGGCAGAAGCTACCGCTTTAAAAGATCATGGCGGTGACGTTTAGGGTCAGCCCCCGGTCATGTTCATGAAGCGCACCACCTGCACGTCGCCATCGGTGGTGAAGTGGTGACGCTCGGGCTTCTTCTGCATGGCGGCGACAATGGCGGCCTTGAGCCGCTCGAGATCGCCGGGGTAGCGGCGCATCACGGCACGCAGGTCGACCGAGTGTTCGTTGCCCAGGCACAGCAGCAGGCGACCCTCGGCGGTAACGCGTACGCGGTTGCAGGCGGCGCAGAAGTTGTGGCTGTGGGGCGAGATGAAGCCGATACGCGAGTCGCTGTCGTCCATACGGTAGTAGCGCGAAGGGCCCAGGGTGGTCTCGGTGGTGGGCAGCAGCGTGTGGCGCGCCTCGATGGCGGCGCGCACCGTATCGCTTCCACAGAAGGTCTCGCCGCGGTCGTGGCTCATGTTCTGGCCCAGCGGCATCTCTTCGATGAAGCTGATGTCGACGCCTTCGGCGCGGGCGAATTCCACCAGGTCGAGCACTTCGTCGTCGTTGCGCCCCTTGAGGATCACCGCGTTGAGCTTGATGCGCTGGAAGCCGGCTTCCCGGGCGGCGCGGATGCCGTCGATCACCCTGGCGAGATCGCCGGTGCGGGTCAGGGCGCGAAAGCGCTCGGGATCGAGTGAGTCGAGGCTGACGTTGAGCCGCTTGAGCCCGCCCCGGTACAGGGCACGGGCGTGCTTGACCAGCCCGGCGCCGTTGGTGGTCATGCCGAAGTCGCGCAGGCCCGGCAGTGCGCCGAGTTCGGCCACCAGCTCCTCGATGCCACGACGCACCAGCGGCTCGCCGCCGGTGAGGCGGATCTTCTCCACCCCCAGTTCGACGAAGGCTCGCGACAGGGTGGCGATCTCTTCCAGGGTCAACAGCCTGGCCCGAGGCAGGAAGGTCATCTCCTCGGCCATGCAATAAACGCAGCGGAAGTCGCAGCGGTCGGTGACGGAGAGGCGGACATAGCGCACGCTGCGGCCGAAGCCGTCGATCAGGCTCATGCGTTCTCCTCGGCGTTGACTTCTACGTGAGATACGGCATCCATCGGCAGACGGGCGATCAGCTCGCCGACCTGCTCGGCCACCTCGTTGACGGTTTCGTCGTCGTAGCTCTGGCCGCGACGCTTGCGAAAGCCCTGTTCATAAAGCTTGACGTGTTCGCTGGCGCTCACCCCTGCCCGGGCCAGGCAGTGGGTCACGCAGTGCATCTGGCAGCCGTCGATGGCAACGATGGGCCGCCCCGAGCGGGCGATGCGCACCAGGCCCGGCACACCGCCGCCGACGCCGGAGATGCACGACATCTCGGCCACGCCGGTATGGTCGAGCCGCACGGCCACGTCGTTGGCCAGCTGCGCCACGTCGGAGCAGCCTGAGCAGGAGTAGACCAGGGTGCGAGGTTTGTTCGCGGTTCGGGACATGCAGCCCTCCCTTTTTGCCACGCGCGACCCCGCGCCGACGACCTCAGTCGTCGGCCAGCATGGCGTCGCGCAGTTTCTGCTCGTCGAGCACCGTCAGGCGTTGGCGGTCGATGCCGATCACGCCGCCGTCGCGCAGCTTGGCCAACAGCCGCGACAGGGTCTCCGGTGTCATCGCCAGTTGGGCGGCGAGCCAGCGCTTGGGAATCGACAGGCGCACCACCCGCGGGCTCTTGCTGCGCCCCGCCGGCAGCTGACGCAGGATGTAGCTGACCAGCCGCGACATGGCATCGGCCTGGGTCAGCAGGGCCAGATCCTCGAGACGCTCGGTCAGCTCCAGCGCCAGCCGGCTCATGAACTCGGCGCGGCAGGCGGGCTGGCGGTCCATGATCTCGCGACAGTGCTGAGCGGGAATGGCCAGCACGTGGGTGCGGCGCAGCGCCTCGGCGGAGTAGAGATAGACCCCCGCACTGGAGACCATGCTCAGCTCGCCCAGGGTGCCGCCGCGCTCGACGCAGCGAATGGTGGCCAGGCGGCCGTCGCCCGCGCTGCGTGCCAGGCGCACCGCACCGTTGATGACGATGTAGAGCCAGTGCGCCGGCGCGTCCTGACGAAACAGCCATTCGCGGGTCTTCAGCGACTGCAGCTCGGAATCCTGCAGCAGCGCCGTGACCTCTTCTTCGTCGAGTTCGCTCAACCAGGGCACGCCGTTGACCAGCTCGCGCAGCTGCTTGGGCTTGAACAGCAGGTCAGTCGACGAACTGTCCGGCGGGTAAATAGGGATATTCACGACCTTCCTCCACGTCGGTATCGGCGGCCATCATCAGATAGCCGTGCGCCTGGCTGGCGGCATGCAGCATGTGGGAGCCCTGCCCGCCGGCGAGCAAGGCTACCGGATGGTCGCCCTGCCAGTCGAGCGTCACACGCAGCAGTTCGCGCCGCCCTGGACTGCCCCGCCGCGAGAAGCCGGCACGCACACGATAGTGTTGTAGTGGCCCGACGGTGCGGCCCTGGCAGCCCTGAACGAAAGGTCTCGCCAGCAGATGCCAGCCCACCAGGGATGCCACCGGATTGCCCGGCAGGCCCAGCAGCGGCACGCCCTCGGGCGAGCCGTCGTCCAGGTAGCCGAAGGCGAACGGCTTGCCCGGCTTCATCGCCACGCCATGGAACCAGAGCCCACCGAGCTCATCGAGCACGGGCCTGACGTGGTCCTCTTCGCCCACCGACACGCCGCCGGTGCATACCACCAGATTAGCGCCGTCACGGGCGATGGCGAACGCCTCGCGCAAGGCATCGGGATCGTCGGCGATGATGCCGAGATCCAGCACCTCGCAGTCGGCCTGCTCGAGCAGCGCCTTCAGCATCACCCGGTTGCTGTTGTAGACCAGCCCGGGAGCGAATGCCGTGCCCGGCTCGATCAGTTCGTCGCCGGTGGATATCAGCGCCACCTTGAGGCGCGGCAGTACCGGCACCTCGGCGATGCCTTGGCTGGCCAGCAGCGCCAGTGCCGCAGCGTTCAGCGTCCAGCCTGCCGTCAGCAGCGTGTTGCCCTTACGGTACTCCTCCCCGCGGCGGCGAATGTTGGCCCCTGGCTTCGCTTCGCCGACCACGTGCATGCGCCCCGCTTCGTCCAGGCATACCCGCTCCTGGGGCACCACGCAGTCGGCTCCCTCGGGCACCGGCGCGCCGGTGAAGATACGCGCGCAGCCGCCTGCGGGCAGCGGCTCGATGGCCGCACCCGCCGGCACCCGCATGACCACCGGCAGGCCGGCGTCGCTGAGTTCCGCCAGGCGCAGGGCATAACCGTCCATCGCGCTGTTGTCGATGCCGGGCATGTCGAGCCGTGCCGTCAGGTCGCGGGCCAGCACGCGCCCGGCGGCACGCTCCAGCGCCACGGGCTCCTCTCCCCGCACCGGCTCGGCCGCGGCGATCATCCGCGCTCGCGCCACGTCCAAGTCGAGTAATCCTTTGGCAAGCGTGGCACAGCTCATGCGCGCACACCTTGACTGCGGTTAGGTACCGATTCGACGCTGCGCGACTCGCAGCAGCGCTGTTCGGGCAACACCATGGCGACGAAGTTGCACGGCCGGGTGCGGGCATCGAGCTGGCTGGCCAGAATGCCGTCCCACGCCGTGGCGCAGGCCTTGGGCGAGCCGGGCATGGCGAAGATCAGGGTGCGGTTGGCCACGCCGCCCACCGCCCGCGACTGCACGGTGGAGGGGCCGATACTGTCGAACGAGAGCTGGCGGAACAGCTCGCCGTAGCCGTCGATGGCACGGTCGAACAGCGGTGCGAGGGCCTCGGGTGTGGTATCGCGGGCAGTAAAGCCGGTACCGCCGTTGACCAGAATGACCTGCACGTCGTCGCGCACCACCCACTTGGAAACCACCGCACGAATCCGGTAGATGTCGTCGGGCACGATGCGTCGGTCGACCAAAGCATGGCCAGCCTCGGAGAGGCGTTCACTGAGCAGGTCGCCGCTGCCGTCGCGGTCGAAGCCGCGAGTGTCGGACACGGTCAGCACGGCGATACCGAGCGGCACGAAGCGAGCGTTGGCGTGGACGTGGGACATGAATGTTCTCCTCACTGCCGCCATGCAGGCAGCGTATTAAACGTGGAGAAATCGCCGAGCGGGATGAAGCGCAAGGCGCACGGAGCGCAGCACCCGGAGCCTAGTGGGTTCTAGGTGAGGAGTGCGAGCACCGCGCAACGCAGCGATTCGCCCGCGCAGGCATTTCTACTGCATCAAGCTGCCGGCGGCGTTGTCGTCGAGCTCTACCCCTTCGACGCCGATCTCTTCTTCCAGCGCCAGCAGGTAATGACGCAGGGCGCGGCGGGTGGCCTGTTCGCGCAGCGTGTGGCGCACGCGCTCGGCCACCTGTTCGAAGGGCAGGCGCTGGCCGCCCTCGCGCGCGTCGATGCTCACCAGGTGCCAGCCGTAGCGCGAGGCCAGGGGCCGGTCGTGCAGCCCTTCGGGCAGGTGCTGCAGGGCGCGGTCCAGCTCGGCCACGGTCTGCCCCTGCGCCAGCCAGCCCAGCTCGCCGCCCTCGCTCTTCGAGGGGCAGGCGGAGTGACGCATGGCAAACTCGGTGAAGCGCTCGGGGATCGCCTCGAGCTCTTCGAGCAGCGTCTCGCCCAGGCGGTACTGGGCGTCGCGCGCCTCGGCGTCGTCGGGAGCGGCGGCCAGCAGAATATGGCGAACGGCGATGCGGGTCGGCGCACTGAAGCGTTCGGGCTCGGCGTCGAAGAAGCGGCGGCAGGCTTCTTCTTCGGGCTCCGGTACCTGCAGTTCCCGCTCCAGCAGGGTGGCGATGGCGGCATCGTGCTCGCCTTCGTCACGGGAATCTGCGCTCAGCAGACCGAGTTCGACGGCGCGCTGGCGCAGCAGCTCGCGAACCACCAGGGCGCGGGCGGCCGCAAGCTTCGCCTCGTCGGCGGTCGCCGCCGGGTGGTACTGCATCTCGCGGGCGATGCTCTCTTCGTCGATAGCCTTGTCCCCGACCTTGACGGGCGGCGGAGCGTAGCGGCCCGGCAGCTGTGCGATCTCGATCATTTGCATGGTGCTGATCCTCTAATACATGACATAAGCGGCTGTACAAGCTCGGGGCTGTTCCGTCGGCAGGCCTGCGAGGAGGCGCTGTGAACCCATCCCTGGGCGCTACTTTTTCCATCCCTGGAAAAAGACCTCCTCTTCGGCCTGCCCCCGGCGCCCCTCACGGGTGGCACCGAGACTGCGAAGCTGAGCGAGCGCAGCCAGCTTTAACCCCCTAAGCCCGGCGACGCACGATTTGATAGCGCCGAGTCACGTAACCCATCGGCACGCTCCACACGTGAACCAGACGGGTGAAGGGGAAGACCAGAATGATGGTCAGACCCACCAGGATGTGCAGCTTGTAGATCCAGCCCACGCCCTCCAGATAAGCGGCAGCACCGCCCTGGAAGAACACGATGGACTGCGCCCAGCCGGAGAACTGCAGCATCTTGCCGCCGTCCAGGTGGCCCAGGGTGGGCAGGATGGTGAGCAGGCCGAGCGCCACCTGAAGCACCAGCAGGCCGATGATCACGGTGTCCATGGTGCTGGAAGAGGCACGCACCCGCGGGTTGGTCAGGCGCCGATGGAACAGCATGGCGCCACCCACCAGGCACATCACGCCGGCGATACCGCCTACCACCACGGCGATCACCTGCTTGGTGCCGGCACTGATGAAGGGGCTGTAGACCCAGTGCGGCGTGAGCAGGCCGGCCAGGTGGCCGAAGAAGATCACGATGATGCCGATATGGAACAGGTTGCTGGCCATGCGCATGTTCTTCGACGACAGCATCTGGCTGGAGCCGGTCTTCCAGGTGAACTGGCCCTGGTCGTAGCGCAGCAGGCTGCCGATCAGGAAGACGCTGCCGGCGAGGTAGGGGTAGAGCCCGAACAGCAGGGTATCGATGTAGTTCATGACAGGTCTCCGTTAGTGTTTCTTGGCGGCATCGACGGGGTCGAGGATGCGAATCGCATCGCCCTGTACCTGCCGCTTGCGCTCGGCCAGCCGGCGCCCTTCGGCGGACTGCAGCGCGCAGTCCTCGTCGGACTTGGCGGAGAAGCGCACCGCCTCCTCCTCCCATACCGCGTCCAGCGCTTCGGGGGTGTCGTCGCGCTTCTCGCCGGCCACCGCCTGGCGCTGCGCCTCGATGTCCTCTTCGGCATCGATCAGTGCCAGCAGCGCGCGGGTGACCAGGGCCTGGTCGGCGCCGCGCTCTTCCAGGCGTGCGGTGAGCAACGCCAGGATGTGACGGATCTCGCCCAGCCAGCGGCCAATCTCCTCGTCGCTGCGAGTGGAGAGGTACTCCAGGAACAGCGGCAGGTAGTCGGGCAGCTCGCGGGCGTCGAGCTCGAAGCCGGCGGCCTTGTACTCGTCGATCAGGTCGACCATGGCCTGGCCGCGGTCGCGGGATTCGCCGTGCACGTGTTCGAACAGCAGCAGCGAGTGGGCGCGGCCCTTGTCGAACAATGCGACGTACTCGGACTGCAGCTCGAGCAGGTCGGCCTCGGAGATACGTTGGCACCAGCTCATCAGGTCGCCGCGCAGCACCGCCGGCAGGCGGCGCTCGGCGTCGAGCGCCTCGATCAGCTCGCCCACCGCGCCCTGCAGCGCCTCGGTGGGGTAGTCCAGCAGGCGGGCCAGCACGCGCAGGCTGCGCATGCCGACCTCCGGCTGGATCATCGCCTCTTGGGGCATCTGGAGTGCTGCATCAGCCATGGTGAGTCTCCTTGGCGCCGGTCTTCGGGTCGAACACGGTAGCCGGCTTGACCAGCGCGCTGGTCTGCTTGCGGCCGTTGAACAGGCTCGGCTTGCTCTCGCCGTGGCAGCCGTCGCCGAAGCTGAAGCCGCACCCGCCGCGCTCGGGGAACGCTTCGGTGGCCATCTCGCGGTGGCTGGTGGGGATCACGAAGCGATCCTCGTAGTTGGCGATGGCCAGGTAGCGGTACATCTCCTCCACCTGGGCCTCGCTGAGGTCGACGGCGTCGAGCACGGCGGTATCGACCTTGCCTTCGACGTGCTTGTTACGCATGTAGACGCGCATCGCCATCAGCCGCTTGAGCGCCAGCACCACGGGCTCTTCTTCACCGGCGGTGAGCATGTTGGCCAGGTAGCGCACCGGGATGCGCAGCGATTCGATCTTGGGCAGCACGCCGTCGTACTCGACCTTGCCGGCCTCGGCGGCCGACTGGATCGGCGAGAGCGGCGGCACGTACCAGACCATCGGCAGGGTGCGGTACTCGGGGTGCAGCGGCAGCGCCAGCCCCCAGTCCATGGCCATCTTGTAGACCGGGCTCTCCTGAGCGGCCTTGATCACGTTATCCGGAATGCCGTCCTTCCTGGCCTGCTCGATCACCTTCGGATCGTTGGGGTCGAGGAAGATCTCGCACTGGCGGTGGTAGAGGTCGCGTACGTCCGGCGAGCTGGCCACTTCCTCGATGCGGTCGGCATCGTAGAGCAGCACGCCGAGGTAGCGGATACGGCCCACGCAGGTCTCGGAGCACACGGTCGGCATGCCCGACTCGATGCGCGGGTAGCAGAAGATGCACTTCTCGGACTTGCCGGTCTTCCAGTTGTAGTAGATCTTCTTGTACGGGCAGCCGGAGATACACATCCGCCAGCCGCGGCACTTGTCCTGGTCGATCAGGACGATGCCGTCCTCCTCACGCTTGTAGATCGCGCCGCTCGGGCACGAGGCCACGCACGCCGGGTTGAGGCAGTGCTCGCACAGGCGCGGCAGGTACATCATGAAGGTGTTCTCGAACTGGCCGTAGATGTCGGCCTGCACCTGCTCGAAGTTCTTGTCCTTGCGGCGCTTGGCGAACTCGGTGCCGAGGATCTCCTCCCAGTTCGGGCCCCATTCGATCTTCTTCATGCGCTCACCGGAGACCAGCGAACGGGGACGAGCCACCGGCTGATGGTCGCCCTGCTTGGCGGTATGCAGGTGCTGATAGTCGAAGTCGAACGGCTCGTAGTAGTCGTCGATCTCGGGCAGGTCGGGGTTGGCGAAGATGTTCGCCAGCACCCGCCACTTGCCGCCGATGCGCGGCTCGATCTTGCCGTCGCGGCGACGCATCCAGCCGCCCTTCCACTTGTCCTGGTTCTCCCACTCCTTGGGATAGCCGATACCGGGCTTGGTCTCGACGTTGTTGAACCAGGCATATTCCATGCCTTCACGGCTGGTCCAGACGTTCTTGCAGGTGACCGAGCAGGTGTGACAGCCGATGCACTTGTCGAGGTTGAGGACCATGCCTACCTGGGAACGAATCTTCATTTCACGGTCTCCTGCACGCTGTCGTTGCCTTCGCCATCCAGCCAGTCGATCTTCTTCATCTTGCGGATGAGGACGAATTCATCGCGGTTGGAACCAACGGTGCCGTAGTAGTTGAAGCTGTAAGAGAGCTGCGCGTAGCCGCCGATCATGTGGGTCGGCTTCGGGCACACCCGGGTCACGGAGTTGTGCATGCCGCCGCGGGTCTTGGTGACCTCGGAGCCCGGCACGTTCACCTGACGCTCCTGGGCGTGGTACATCATCACCATGCCGTCCTTGACCCGCTGACTGACGATGGCACGAGCGGTGATGGCGCCGTTGGCGTTGAACAGCTCGATCCAGTCGTTGTCCTCGATGCCGATCTCCTGGGCGTCGTTTTCCGACATCCATACCACCGGACCGCCGCGGTTGAGCGTCAGCATCAGCAGGTTGTCGCTGTAGGTGGAGTGGATACCCCACTTCTGGTGCGGGGTGATCCAGTTCAGCGCCTTGGTCGGGTTGCCGTTGTCCTCCGGCATCTGGAAACCGGTAATGGTCTTGGTGTTGATCGGCGGACGATAGGTCAGCAGGCTCTCACCGAAGGCGCGCATCCAGGGGTGATCCTGGTAGAACTGCTGGCGGCCGCTCACGGTGCGCCACGGAATCAGCTCGTGCACGTTGGTGTAGCCGGCGTTGTAGGAGACGTGCTCGTCTTCCAGGCCGGACCAGGTCGGGCTCGAGATGATCTTGCGCGGCTGCGCCACGATGTCGCGGAAGCGGATCTTCTCCTCGTGCTTGGGCGTGGCCAGGTGGGTGTGGTCGCGTCCGGTGATCTTGGACAGTGCATCCCACGCCTTGACCGCCACCGCACCGTTGGTTTCCGGCGCCAGGGTCAGGATCATCTCGGCGGCGTCGATCGCGGTCTCGATCTTCGGCCGGCCCTTGGCGGGACCTTCGCTCTTGCGGTAGTTCAGCTTGCCGAGCAGCTCGACCTCGGACTCGGTGTTCCAGGCGATACCCTTGCCGCCGTTGCCGATGGTCTCGAGCAGCGGGCCCACGGAGGTGAAGCGCTCATAGGTCTCGGGGTAGTTGCGCTTGACCTCGATCAGCGCCGGCATGGTCTTGCCGGGGATCGGCTCGCACTCGCCCTTCTTCCAGTCCTTCACTTCGGGCTGGGCCAGCTCGGCCGGGGAGTCGTGCTGGTGCGGCAGGGTGACCAGATCGGTCTCCTCGCCCAGGTGGCCGACACACACTTCGGAGAACGCCTTGGCGATACCCTTGTAGATGTCCCAGTCGCTGCGCGACTCCCACGCCGGGTCGGTGGCCGCGGTCAGCGGGTGGATGAACGGGTGCATGTCCGAGGTGTTGAGGTCGTTCTTCTCGTACCAGGTGGCCGTCGGCAGCACCACGTCGGAGTAGAGACAGGTGGAGGACATGCGGAAGTCCAGCGTGACCACCAGGTCGAGCTTCCCTTCCGGCGCCTCGTCGTGCCACTTCACCTCTTCCGGCTTCTGGCCGCCCATTTCGCCCAGGTCCTTGCCCTGGATACCGTTACGGGTACCCAGCAGGTACTTGAGCATGTACTCGTGGCCCTTGCCCGAGCTGCCCAGCAGGTTGGAGCGCCACACGAACAGGTTGCGCGGGAAGTTCTGCGGGCTGTCCGGATCCTCGGCGGCGAACGCCAGCTCGCCGCTCTTGAGCTGCTGTACGGCGTAGTCCTTGGTCGACATGCCCGCTTCGGCAGCCGGCTTGGCCAGGCGCAGCGGGTTGGTGCCGAGCTGCGGCGCGGAGGGCAGCCAGCCCATGCGCTCGGAGCGCACGTTGAAGTCGATCAGGCTGCCGGTGTACTTGCTGGCATCGGCCAGCGGCGACAGGATCTCCTTGACCTCGAGCTTCTCGTAGCGCCACTGGGAGGAGTGGTTGTAGAAGAAGGAGGTGGAGTTCATGTGGCGCGGCGGACGCTGCCAGTCGAGGCCGAAGGCCAGCGGAGTCCAGCCGGTCTGCGGGCGCAGCTTCTCCTGACCCACGTAGTGAGCCCAGCCGCCGCCGCTCTGGCCAATACAGCCGCACATGACCAGCATGTTGATCAGGCCGCGGTAGTTCATGTCCATGTGGTACCAGTGGTTCATCGCGGCACCCACGATGACCATGGAGCGACCCTGGGTCTTGTCGGCGTTGTCGGCGAACTCACGGGCGATGCGGGCGACCTGCTCGGCGGGCACGCCGGTGATCTTCTCCTGCCAGGCCGGGGTGTAGGGGCGGATCTGGTCGTAGGAGGTGGCGCCGTCGTCTTCACCGAAGCCGCGGTCGATGCCGTAGTTGGCGCACATCAGGTCGAACACGGTGACGGCGAGAATGTCAGTGCCGTCGGCCTTCTTCAGGCGCTTGGCGGGCAGGCTGTGGAACAGCAGCTCGTTGCCGGCCACGTGGTCGAAGTGCTCGTGGGCGATGCCGCCGAAGTAGGGGAACGCCACCTTGGCCACGTCGTCGTGGTTCTCGGCCAGGGTCAGCAGCGGCTTGATCTCGGTGCCGCTGGCATCGCGCTCCTCGAGGTTCCACTTGCCTTGGTTCTCTTCTTTTTCACCCCAGCGGAAGCCGATGGAGCCATTGGGCACGACGAGACGGTCGGACAGCTCGTCCCAGGCCACGGTCTTCCACTCGGGGTTGTTCTCCTGGCCCATGGCGCCTTCGAAGTCGCTGGCGCGCAGCTGCTTGCCGGGCACGAAGCTGCCGTCCTCGCGGGCTTCGAGCTCGACCAGGAAAGGCATGTCGGAGTACTTGCGCACGTACTCGGTGAAGTAGGCGCTGGGCTTGTCGAGGTGGAACTCCTTGAGGATCACGTGACCCATGGCCATGCCCAGGGCGGCGTCGGTGCCCTGCTTGACCGACAGCCACTCGTCGGTGAGCTTGGAGACCTCGGCGTAGTCCGGGGTGATGGAGACGGTCTTGGTGCCCTTGTAGCGCACTTCGGTGAAGAAGTGGGCGTCCGGGGTGCGGGTCTGGGGCACGTTGGAACCCCAGGCGATGATATAGCCGGAGTTGTACCAGTCGGCCGATTCGGGCACGTCGGTCTGCTCGCCCCAGGTCTGCGGGCTGGCCGGCGGCAGGTCGCAGTACCAGTCGTAGAAGCTCATGCACACGCCGCCGATCAGCGACAGGTAGCGGCTGCCCGCGGCGTAGCTGACCATCGACATGGCGGGGATCGGCGAGAAGCCGATGATACGGTCGGGGCCGAACTGCTTGGCGGTGTAGACGTTGGAGGCGGCGATCAGCTCGTTGAGTTCGTCCCAGTTTGCGCGTACGAAGCCACCCATGCCGCGAGCGCGCTTGTACTGCTTGGTTTTGGCCGGGTCGGAAACGATGGAGGCCCAGGCATCGACCGGATCGCCGTGCTGCTGCTTGGCCTCGCGCCACAGCTTGAGCAGCGGCTTGCGGATCAGCGGGTACTTGAGGCGGTTGGCGCTGTACATGTACCAGGAGTAGCTGGCACCGCGCGGGCAGCCCCGCGGCTCATGGTTGGGCAGATCCGGACGGGTGCGCGGATAGTCGGTCTGCTGGGTTTCCCAGGTGACCAGGCCGTTCTTGACGTAGATCTTCCAGCTGCAGGAGCCGGTGCAGTTCACGCCGTGGGTGGAACGCACGACCTTGTCGTGCTGCCAGCGCTGACGGTAGCCGTCTTCCCAGCCACGCGACTCCTCGCGGGTCTCGCCATGGTCGTTGGCGAAGGGCTCGCGGGCCTTGCGGAAGAAATTCAGCCGATCTAAGAAGTGACTCATGGTCGATCTCCAGGCTTCTTGAAGTGTTGCGTGGCACCCGGGCCACCCCGCCTGCCGTGTCGTGCGACGTGATCCACACGACCGCCGGGGCAGGTTCTTGAAGCGAAGTCTGGAGCATTGAAAAGCGGATTACTGCCAGGTTACCTCCATATACACCCCGTCTACCTACAAGGTGATAGACGGCCCGGTGAAAGGGGGTTAGTCCGCCTGGCGGGGCGACTCGCGACAACTCCGCGGCGCTCGGCGTCAACTCCCGTCCTTCCCGCCGCGCCACACTGCTCCTCGTCGATCCCCCGTGCGAGGAGCCCCCATGAACCGCAACGTCATCCTGACCTGTGCCGTCACCGGCGCCGGCGACACCGTCGCCAAGAGCCCCCATGTGCCCGTCACGCCCAAGCAGATCGCCGAGGCCGCCATTGAGGCCGCCAAGGCCGGCGCCAGCGTAGCGCACCTGCATGTGCGCGACCCCGAGACTGGCGCCATCAGCCACTCCCTGGACCACTTCCGCGAAGTGGTCGAGCGTATTCGCGAGGCGGACACCGATATCGTCATCAACCTCACCGCCGGCGGCGGCGGCGATTGGATCCCCGATGCTGCCGACCCCACCCGCGGCGGCCCAGGCACCGACATCCAGACCCCGGCCGAGCGACACGCCCCGGTGGGCGAGCTCTTGCCCGAGCTGTGCACCCTGGACTGCGGCAGCCTCAACTTCGGCGACATGGTCTATGTGAATCCCGCCGACTGGCTGCGCGAACACGCCCGCCTGGTGCAAGCCGCCGGGGTCAAGCCGGAGCTGGAGTGCTTCGATCTGGGCCATGTGTGGTTCGCCCGCCAGCTGCAGCAGGAGGGACTGCTCGACGGCGACCCGCTGTTCCAGCTCTGCCTGGGTATTCCCTGGGGCGCCGAGGCGGATACCGAGACCATGCTGGCCATGCGCAACAAGCTGCCGGCGAACGCCAACTGGGCGGCCTTCGGCATCGGCCGCCAGCAGATGCCCATGGTGGCCCAGGCGGTGCTGCTGGGCGGCCATGCCCGGGTCGGCCTGGAGGACAACCTCTATCTGGAGAAGGGGGTGCTGGCCACCAACGGCCAACTGGTGGAGCGCGCCCGCACCCTGATCGAGAACCTCGGCGACCGGGTGATGACGCCTGCCGAGACCCGCGCCCATCTGGGACTGCGCGATCCGCATAGCGGCCGCATCGTTGAGAAAGTTGCGGGGGGTGTCGCATGAGTCAGCGTCTCGCCGTGATCGGCACCGGGGTGATCGGCAACGGCTGGATCGCCCGCGCCCTGGCCCAAGGGTGGGAGGTGGTGGCCTTCGACCCGGCCCCCGATGCCCCCGCGCGCACCCGGGCCTTCGTCGACAACGCCTGGCCAGCCCTCGAACGACTGGGCCTGGCCAAGGGCGCCAGCCCCGCGCGGCTCTCCTTCGCGGAGAGCCTGGAGATCGCCGTCGAAGGCACCACCCTGATCCAGGAGAACGTCCCCGAGCGCCTCGAGCTCAAGCGCGAGATCCTCGCCGCCCTGGACGCCGCGGCGGCGCCCGAGGTGCTGATCGGTTCATCGACGTCCGGCTTCAAGCCCAGCGACCTGCAGCGTGACTGCACCCGAGCCCCGGGACGGGTGATCGTCGCCCACCCCTTCAACCCTGTCTATCTGCTGCCGCTGGTGGAACTGGTGGGCGGCGCGGCCACCGAGCCCGAGCAGCTCGATGCGGCCCGAACGCTCTATCGGGAACTCGAGATGCGCCCGCTGGTGGTGCGCCGCGAGATCGAGGGGCACCTCGCCGACCGCCTGATGGAGGCGCTGTGGCGCGAGGCTCTGCACCTGGTCAACGACGGCGTGGCCACCACCGAGGAGATAGACGCCGCCGTGGTCTACGGCTGCGGCCTGCGCTGGTCGCTGATGGGCACCTTCCTCACCTTCCACCTGGCCGGTGGCGAAGCCGGCATGCGCCATATGCTCGAGCAGTTCGGTCCGGCCCTGAAGCTGCCCTGGACCAAGCTCGAGGCCCCCGAGCTCAGCGACGAGCTGATCGACAAGGTGGTCGAAGGCTGCGAGTACCAGGCCGCCGGCCGCCCGGTAAGCGAACTCGACCGTCGCCGCGACGACTTCCTGGTGGAGCTGCTCGGACTGGCGCAGAAATACTGGCCGGAAGCCGAAGGCCTGGAGGGGCGCATCTGATGCAGATTCTGGAAACCCGCGTCGCCCCGGCGTGGGTCGACTACAACGGCCATATGAACGATGCCGAATACGCCAGGGTCTTCTCCCTGGCGGTGGAGACGCTGATGGATCATATCGGCCTGGACGCCGCCGGCCGCGATCGCCACCGCTATACGCTCTACACCCTGGAAACCCATCTCTGCTATCGCCGCGAGGCCCACGAGGACCAGCCTCTGCGAGTCGCGCTGACCCTGCTCGACCGCGACGCCAAGCGGCTGCATGTCTTCTTCGAGATGCAGGACACCAAAGGCAACCTGCTGGCCACCAGCGAGCAGATGCTGATGGGCGTGAGCCGCGAGAGCAGCCGCCCCGACGCCTTCCCTCCCGCCGTGGCCGAGACCATCGCCGCGCTGCCCCAGGCCAAGCCCGGTGCCTGGCCGGCGCTCGCCGGGCGCACCATCAGCATAAGGCGCTGAGCGGATGGATATCGAGGCCTTTATCCGGCGCTTCGCCGCAGGATTGAGCGATCTGGAGGGCGTGCCCCTGGCAGTGGCGCGCCCGCGCTACGAGGCCCTCTGCGCCAGCTTCGCCCCACCCGATCCAGCGGGAATGCGGGTCGAGGACAGCGCCCTCGGCGGCGTGGCGGTACGTCGTTTTCTGCCCGATAGCGCCAAGCCCGGTACGGTACTCTTTGTGCACGGCGGCGGCTTTACCCTCGGCTCGGTGACGAGCCACCACGGGGTAGCGGCAAGCCTCGCCCAATCCCTGGGCCGCAAAGTGGTCAGCGTCGACTATCGCCTGGCCCCGGAGGCCGACTACGCGGCCATGCTCGCCGACTGCCGGGCGGTGACCAAAGCCATCACCCCCATCGCCCTGGTGGGCGATAGTGCCGGCGGCCGGCTGGTACTGGACCTGGCCGGGACTTGGACCCAGAACCGGGCGGACACCGTGCCGCCCCTGGGACTGATCTATCCCCCACTGGGCGCCCCCGATGCGGCCGAGCCGGGCCCGGATGCCCCGCTGCTGTCCCGGGCCGAGGTCCGCCAGTTGGGCCAGTGGGTGGCCCCCCTGCCACTCTCCCCGGCCATGCCCCCGGCGTCCCTGGTCGAGGTGCTGGCGGTGGAGCACGACCCTCTGACCCGTCCCCTCGAAGCCGCCGTGGCCGCCTGGCGCCGCCAGGGCGCCCGGGTCGGCTATCGCTGCGCGCCCGGCATGGTGCACGCCGCCCTCCACGCTCAGGCCCACCTCCCCGCCATGGGCAAGGCCTGGCAGGCGTTCTGTCGGGCCCTGGCCGGCCATCTGGCATAAGTGCCTCAGACCTGCGGCTCGTGGCGATTTCGCTTCGCCTGGTGACAAGTCTGGCGGCTCAGGTCCCCATAAGCTGAAGCGACAACAACAGCAAACACGGGCCCTGCCATGAAACACGATTATCTGACCACCCTCGCCTCGGTACTCACCGTCGGCGTCCTGCTCGGCGCCATCACCCTCTTCCCCGCCCAGTTCGAGGTCGGCCTAGAGCTGGCCAAGACCCAGGTGATCGGCAACTTCGGCTTCCTCTTCACCTACCCGGCCTTCGCCGCCTCGCTGTTCTTCCTGGTGGCCGCCGTCACTCCCCTGGGCCGCCTGCGCTTCGGCGAGGGGCCTCCGGAGTTCTCCACCCCCAGCTGGCTGGGCATGCTGTTCTCCACCGGCATGGGCATCGCCCTGCTCACCTGGGGCGTCAGCGAGCCGCGCTACCACGTCGAGGCGGGCATGAGTTCCCACGAGGCGCTGCTCACCGCCTTCAACCACTGGGGCCTCCTGGCCTGGGTCGGCTACCTGGGGGTGGGGGTGATGTTCGCTCACGCGCTCTACAACCTGAATATCACCAAGCCCGCCGAGCGCCTGCTGGGGAATGGCTTCCTCAGCCGCCTCAACCTGGTGAGCCTGGTGGTGGCCACGGTGATCGGCCTGTCGCTGACCTTCTCCTACGCCAGCACGCCGCTGCGCCAGGCGCTGGCCGACGGGCTCGGCCTGGAGGTGAGCAACGCCGCCATGATCCTGACCCTGGCCGCCTTCGCCATCCTCTCCTCGGTCTCGGGGCTCCAGCGCGGCATCAAGTGGCTGAGCAACTACAACAGCGTCTTCGCCCTGACACTGATGCTGGCGGTCTTCGTGCTCACCTTCCCCGCGGAGATCCTCAAGCAGTTCATCCTGCTGCTGCCGGAGTATCTGGTGCGCTATCCGGCCATGGCCACCGATATCGGCCTCGGTGACCCCGAGCGCAAGGCCTGGCTGGCCGACTGGCTCTATGCCTTCGAGGCCTCCTGGTACGGCTGGTTCATCTTCACCGGGGTCTTCATCGCGCGCATCTCCAAGGGCCGCACCCTGCGCGAGCTGGTGCTGGGCATCCTGATCGTGCCCACCCTGCTGACCTGCTTCTGGTTCGTCACCTTCGGCTTGGCCGGGCTCGAGGCCGACGTCGAGGACGTCTTCCAACTGGTGCGCGGCCTCGACACCAGCGGGATCCTGTCGCTGGTGCTACTGCTCAATATCCTGCTGTTCTTCGTTACCAGCGCCGACTCGGCGGGCCTGGTGTGCGAGATGCTCACCGCCAAGCGCACGCGAATCTTCTGGATCCTGGCCATGGCTACCCTGGCCATCGTCATCGGCTGGCTGGGCGGCGACGTCTACCGGGTGATCCTGACCCTGATCTCGGTCACTGCCATTCCGGTGGCGATCGGCATCTTCGCCCTCACCTTCGGCTTCCTGCGCCGCGTGCTGCCGAGGCGCGCGGCCGGCCTCGAGCAGTCGCGGGACTAGTCGTGGGCGGGCTTGCTAGCCAGGACCTGCCACAAGAAGGTGGCCGAGATGCGCAGCGGCTCGCCAAGCTCCAATCTACCCCGTCGCCCGCCGCGCCTGGCGCGGCGAGTGCCCATACTGAACGCGGAAAGCACGGGAGAAGCTGGAGCCGGAGGTGAAGCCACAGGCCAGGCCCACCGTGAGCACGTCCATATCGGTCTCGGTGAGCAGATGCCGGGCCCGCTCCAGGCGCAGCTGCAGGTACCACTGGCGGGGTGAGGTATCGAGCTGCTGCTCGAAGAGCCGCTGAAGCTGGCGCGGCGAGACGCCGCTACGGCGGGCTACCTCGGCGAGCGACAGTGGCTCTTCCAGATGCTGCTCCATCAGTGCCACCGCCTCCACCAGGCGACGGTTATGGGTGCCGAGGCGGCGCGCCAAAGTCATGCGCTGCTGGTCGCGGCGGCTGCGCAGTCGTTCATGGATCAATTGCTCGGAGACGTCGATGGCCAGCCGTGCGCCATGGCGCCGGGAGATCACCTCCAGAGACAGGTCCATGGCCGCCGCGCCGCCGGCGCAGGAGAAGCGGCGCTCACGGATCTCGAACAGCTCGTCAGTGGTCTCGATGGTGGGGAAGCGCTCGCGGAAGGCGGGCAGGCTCTCCCAGTGCAAGGTCACCCGCTCACCCTTCAAGAGGCCCGCCGCGGCTAGCAGGAAGCAGCCGGTGTCGAGCCCCCCCAGGGCACAGCCGGCCTGGTCGAGGCGGTGCAGCCAGGCCATTAGCGGCCGGCTCAGGTGCGCCTCCGGCTCGAAACCGCTGCACACCGCCAGGGCGGGCAGCCGCTTCACCTCGGCGATGGCCTGATCGGCGAGCAAGGTCATGCCGTTAGAGGCGGTGACCGGCCCGCCGTCCTCGCTGATCAGAGTCCAGTTGAACAGCGGCCGGCCACTGATGCGATTGGCGATGCGTAGCGGCTCCACCGCCGAGAAGAAGGCCATCATCGAGAAGCCGGGCAGCAGCAGGAAGCCGACGCTCTCGGGCAACGGCCCGCAATAGTCCAGGCGCATGGGCGACTCCTCTCGGCGCGCGTTTCCCGGCAGCATCGCCTGGCGGCGAGGCGCTGACCATGCGCAATACGTCATACCTTGTGCATAAGCCGCCAGACCTGAGGTGATAGACGGCCCGGTGAAAGGGGGTTAGTCCGCCTGGGTGGGGGTGGAAGAAGCCGACCTGGAGCGGGAGCGAGTGCCATCCCACAGCATCACCAGCATGCACACCGCCAGCGCGGCGTAGAGGAACATGAAGCCGGCGGTGCGCACACCGATCCACTCGTTGCCGAGCACGAACATCAGCGGCAGCACCGCGGCGAACAGCCCGCCCAGGGCCAGCGCCAGCCCGCCCGAGCGCACCATGTCGTCGCCGTACTCGCGGTGAAGCAGGCACATCAGGCTACCCTTGCCGATACCCATGGCCAGCCCCATGACGGCCAGCAGCGCGGTGAAGCCGTAAAGCGGCATCGAGAAGTGCAGGGTGAGGTCGCCATGTACGCCGTGGATCTGCATGGTGAAGTCGGGATAGGAGAGCAGGAACAGGCACACCATGACGCAGGCGCTGACCCACCAGCGCAGGTCGCGGAAGTCGCGCCGATCGGCCAGCGCGCCGCCGGCGATCTGCCCCACCCCGCCCGGCAGCGTGAAGGTCAGCGCCCACAGCGCGGCCAGCTTGAGCGAAAGCTGATACTGCGCCGCCAGATACCCCGGCAGCCACAGCGCCAGCGCCACGAAGGCGCCGTAGAAGAAGCTGTAGTAGAGCGCCAGGCGGCACACCGCCGGCGGCGGCAGCCAGCGCCGGCGCACCCGAACGTGCTCGGGCGGGGGCGCGAACTCATCGAGTGCTTCGGCCGACAGGGAGTCCTTTCTCGGCGCATCCTCGGCGAACACCCACAGCAACAGCGCCACCAGCAGCACCGGCAGCAGGTAGAGCTTGGGCGCCATGGGCCAGCCGTAGGCCTGGCTGATCAAGGGCAACAGAAAATAGGTCAGTCCCGCCCCCAGCATGCCGGCACCGTAGAGCCCCAGGGCCAGGCCGGCATGACGACGCGGGCACAGCGCCGCCACGTAGACCAGCCCGGCAGCCAGCGAGCCGGCCCCCAGCCCCAGCCCGGCACCGGCCAGCAGAAACTCCAGGTAAGCGTCGGAGTAGGCAATCGCCCACAGGAAGGGGCAGATCAGCAGCAGACAGCCGATCATCACCCGCCGGCCGCCCACACGACGCGCCAGCACCGCCATGGGCAGCGCCGACAGCGCACCGGTGAACATCGGCATGGCCAGCAGCAGGGCAAACTGCACTTCACCGAAGTGCAGCACGCGCTTCAGCTCGACGCCCAGCACGGCGAAGATGGTCCAGCTGGCGAACACCAGCGCAAAGGCCAGCGGCGACAACAGCACGACCACCAGCGAACGGTAGTCGACCTGCGCGCCCAGCGGCGGGGCTTTCACGGCAGGCTGCATGAACGGTTTGTCTCATGGAGTGGTCGAAGAGATTCTCGTTTGCGCCCCCCGCCAGGTCAAAAGGGCAAGCGAGGTACCTCTTTGGTGGCAGAACACCGCATCGGTCGGTAGGATGCGCCGCCAGCCCTTGGGGTTTAATGTCGCTGAGGAGTTATAGTGTCGACATGCCCCGCGCCTTTCTGGAGACGCCCGCCGTCAATGAAACTGCTGCAACGTTCCCTCGTGGCCCGTATCGTCGCTTCGCTGCTGGCGATCAGCGCCATGGCCCTTATCAGCATCGTGGTGACCATGGCCGTGGCCGGTGGCAGCCGGGGCGATGCCGCGGCGATCAACGTCGCCGGCTCGCTGCGCATGAACACCTACCAGATCGTGGCCGCCCTGCAGCGTTACGAACGCATCCCCTCGCTGGAGCATCAGGCCGAGGTGCACGTGCTCAAGCGGCGCTTCGAAGAGCGCCTGGCCAGCGACGAGCTGACCGGGGCGATTCCGGTTTCCGAAGCCCATGAGTTGCGTCGCCAGTACCGCCTGATCCTCGGCCGCTGGCACAACGAACTCGCCCCCCAGGTGAGCGAGGCGGTGGCCAGCCAATACGTGCGCATCGATCCGCTCAACCGCACCCTGGATGGCCTGGTGGGCGACATCGACACCATGGTCAAGCAGCTCGAGCAAAACACGGAAGCCAAGATCCGCCTGCTCAGTGCGCTGCAGATCCTGTTCCTGGGCCTGACGGCGGTGGTGGTAGCCATCGCGCTCTACGACATCCGCCACAACCTGGTGTCGCCGCTGCGCCAGCTGATGGTGCTGGCCCGCGAAGCCGCGCGCCGCAATTTCTCGCTGCGTACCCAGCTCAAGGGCAGCGACGAGCTGGCCATGCTCTGCAAGACCTTCGACACCATGTCCGAGGAGCTGGGCACCAGCTATGCCGAGCTCGAAGCAAGAATCAAGCGCAAGACCCGTGAGCTCGAGCGCAGCAGCCAGGTCATGCAGGTGCTCCACGACGGCAGCCGCTCGCTCTACGGCGGCGGCAACGACCTGTGCACCAGCGCCGCGCCCATGCTGCGCCGGGTGGCGGAACTGCTCGACATCGGCCCCATCCGGCTGTCGCTCAACGACCCTCACGACGATCGCCAGATTCCCGTTCTCGCCACTCACGCCGCGCGACGTCCGGACTTTTGCCGCGACCACGACTGCCACGCCTGCCTGATCTCCCCGCGCCCTCTGCGTCTATCCGATACCGAAGAGGGCGACTGCGTGCTGCTGCCGGTGAGCGTGGGCGACGAGATGCTCGGCACCCTGGAAGTCTGGCACCCCAAGGACGAGCGCCTCTCCGACGGCGTGCGGCGACTGCTCAATGCCCTGGCCGACCAACTGGCCACGGCGGTGTACCTGCAACGACGCATCGAAGAGGAGCAGCAGGTCTCGCTGATGAGCGAGCGCACCATCATCGCCCGCGAACTGCACGACTCCCTGGCCCAGTCGCTCTCCTACCTCAAGATGCAGGTGGCGCGGCTGGAGCGCATGCAGGCCAAGGATGCCCCCAAGGAGATGCAGGCAGCGGTGTTCGACGAGCTGCGCACCGGACTCAACAGCGCCTACCGCCAGCTGCGCGAGCTGCTCACCACCTTCCGCCTCAAGCTGGAGGGGCCCGGCCTGCAGTCGGCGCTGCAGCAGACCACCGAAGAGTTCTCCGAGCGCATGGGCGCCCCGGTGGAGCTGCACTTCGACGTGCCGCCGCATTTGCTCAACCCCAATGAAGAGATTCACGTGCTGCAGATCGCCCGCGAGGCGCTGAGCAACACGCACAAGCATGCCCAGGCGCACTGGGCCGCCGTCACGGTGAAATTCCACCATGCGCGTATCGTGCTGCGCATCGAGGATGACGGCGTGGGCCTCGAGAACGACGACTCGCCGCCCATGCACTATGGTCTGGTCATCATGCGCGACCGCGCCCACACCCTGAGTGGGGAGCTCAAGCTCTCCAATCGGGCCGAGGGCGGCACCTGTGTGGAAGTGGTCTTCACGCCCCAGACGGCGCGCCTGATCACCCGCCAGCCGGCCATCGAACCCACCCTTCACGACCAAGGAAACTGAGACCCATGGGCCAGTCAGTCAACGAGACCCCCGCCAGTATCCTGATCATCGACGACCACCCTCTGCTGCGCCGCGGCGTGGCTCAGCTGCTGGAGCTGGAGGACGACCTCGAACTGGTCGGCGACACCGGCGAACCACAGCAGGGCGTGGGCCTGGCCGCCGAGCTCGACCCCGACATGATCCTGCTCGACCTCAACATGCCGGGCATGGACGGTATCCAGACGCTCAAGGCGCTGCGCGACTCGGGCTATGCCGGGCGCATCGTGATGTTTACCGTCTCCGATCACGAGGATGACCTGGTGGCGGCCCTGCGCGGCGGCGCCGACGGCTACCTGCTGAAGGACATGGAGCCCGAGGAGATGGTGCGCCAGCTGCGCCAGGCGGCGCTGGGACGCATGGTGGTGAGCGAAAGCCTCACCGCACTGCTGGCCGAGGCGCTGCGCAACCAGCGTACGGCGCCGGCCACCCCGGACATCCACAGCCTGACCCAGCGCGAGCGCGAGATCCTGCGTGAGCTGGCCAGCGGTCTCTCGAACAAGCTCATTGCGCGCAAGCTCGACATCTCCGAGGGCACGGTGAAGGTGCACGTGAAACACCTGCTGAAGAAGCTCAATCTGCGCTCGCGGGTGGAAGCGGCGGTTTGGGCCGTGCAAGAAGGCATCGATAGATAGAAAGGCTCACTTCACTGCTGCGCTCGATATCCCGCCCGCCGGCGATGCTCACAATCCTCATTGAGCACCAGTCAACTCCGGTTGCTGCGCTTCGGCGGCGGACGGCCTCTCTTCGCTCGCGACGTGAAGAGAGCTTTCTACGCCAGCCGGGGGGATACCCCGGTTCTGTGTGGATACCTCCAAAGACTTCCAGGCGCCGACAAGGCGCCTTTTTCTTGCCTCGGTGCTTTTTCCTTCGTCACAAAAACAATGACTTAGCCAAATACCCCTGCTACCTCTCAAGAGGTATTTCCCTGATTTTGCGGCATTTTCGGCCGGTTTCGCCGTTCTTTTCCCAGGCGTATCTTTGCCTCAACCGAGCCTGAATTGATCCCGGTCAGGACGGATGTCGCAAGGCGGGATCAGTGGAAACTCAAGGGGAAAACGTCATGGCTAAATCGAGCGCCGATATCGGCAAGCTCGGCGCCGGCAGACCGAAGAATGCCGACATCGAGCACTGGGATATCGAAAACGAACAGTTCTGGGAGCAGGAGGGCAAGCGAGTCGCCTCCCGTAACCTGTGGATCTCCATCCCCAGCCTGCTGATGGGCTTCGCGGTATGGATGATGTGGGGAATGATCACCACCCAGATGCAGAACCTGGGCTTCCCCTTCGCCGTCGATCAGCTCTTCATGCTGACCGCCATTGCCGGCCTCTCCGGGGCCACCCTGCGCATTCCCGCCTCGTTCATGATCCGCATCGCCGGCGGGCGCAATGCCGTATTCTTCACCACCGCCCTGCTGATGATCCCCGCCTTCGGCACCGGCGCCGCGCTGATGAACCCCGACACACCGTTCTGGGTGTTCCAGGTCCTGGCGCTGCTCTCGGGCATCGGCGGCGGTAACTTCGCCGCCTCGATGAGCAACATCTCGACCTTCTTCCCCAAGAAGAAGCAGGGCTACGCCCTGGGCATGAACGCCGGCCTGGGCAACTTCGGCGTCACCACCATGCAGATCCTGATCCCGCTGGTGATGACCGTGGGCATCTTCGGCGCCATTGCCGGCGGCTCCATGGAGCTTACGAGCGCCAGCGGCACGCTGATCGGCCGCATCGAGGCGGGCACGCCGACCTGGATCCAGAACGCCGGCTTCATCTGGCTGGTGTTCCTGGTGCCGCTGGCCTTCCTCGGCTGGTTCGGCATGAACAACCTGCGTCCCATCACGCCCAACCCGGGCACGCCGATGCAGGCCTTCGGCAAGATCCTCGGCCTCTACGGCGTGGGCGTCATCGCTACCGTGGTGGGTATCGTCACCCTGCAGTGGTTGGGCATGTGGGTCGCCCTGCCGGTCACCATTCTGCTGACCCTGGGGCTGATGCGCCTGATCCCCGGTGAGATCAAGCCCAACATCCAGAAGCAGTTCGCCATCTTCTCGAACAAGCACACCTGGTCGATGACGGTGCTCTACATCCTGACCTTCGGCTCGTTCATCGGCTTCTCCGCCGCGCTGCCGCTCTCGATCAACGTCATCTTCGGCAACATGATGGAAGTGGCCGCCGACGGCAGCGTGACCCGCGTGGTCAACCCCAACGGCCCCAGCGCCCTGACCTGGGCCTGGATCGGGCCCTTCGTCGGCGCCCTGATCCGCCCCTTCGGCGGCTGGGTCTCCGACAAGGTGGGCGGCTCCATCGTCACCCAGGTGATCTCGGTGGTCATGGTGGTGGCCTCGGCGGTGACCGGCTACGTGATGATGCTGGCCTACAACTCCACCGACCCCAACAGCTACTTCGCCCTGTTCATGCTGCTGTTCGTGATCCTGTTCGCCGCCAGCGGCATCGGCAACGGCTCCACCTTCCGCAGCATCGGCGTGATCTTCAACGCCCAGCAGAAGGGCCCGGTACTGGGCTGGACCTCCGCCGTGGCCGCCTACGGCGCCTTCATCGCCCCGGTGGTGATGGGTGGCCAGATCCGTGCCGGCACCCCCGAACTCGCCATGTACGGCTTCGCGATCTTCTACGCGGTGTGCCTGCTGATCAACTGGTGGTTCTACCTGCGCCCCGGCGCCGAGATCAAGAATCCCTGAAATGCCGTCCGTGCTCCGGCTGCACGCCGGAGCACACCCCTTACCCTTGCCTTCTTCGGAGGGATGTCATGAAAGTCATGATCGCTTATGACGGCTCACGCAACGCCAAGCTGGCCCTGGCACAAACCGTCAGCCTGTTTCGCTGCAACGCCCCCACGCTGATCCTGGTCGGCGTGGCGGAAAATCCCGGCGACTCCACCGATGCCAACGAGGAACTGTTCCAGCAGGAGTACGAGGAGCTCAAGGCCGCGCTCAAGGAGGGAGCCGACTTCGCCCATCAGGAAGGCTTCGAGGTCGACTGGGTGCTGGCCGAGGGCGACGCCCGCAAGATGCTGCTGCAAGCCACCAAGAAGCACACTCCCGACATGCTGGTCATCGCCCGCCACAGCAGCAAACCCGACGGCGGCATCATCGCCCAGTCGCTGAGCTACTTCGTCGACGAACTCGACTACATGACCTTCGGCAAGGTCAGCTCGTTTCTCGCCCGGCGCGTCGAATGTCCGCTCCTGATCCTGCCCAGCCCGTGACGGCGATCCCGTCATACGTGGCCAATTTCGCTTTCACTTCAGGATGATACGACCATGAAAGTGTCTTCCATCTTCAAATTCCGCAGTCCGGAGATCAGGGCCCTACACCTGACCTGGATCGCGTTCTTCATCACCTTCTACGTCTGGTTCAACATGGCGCCCTTGGCATCGAGCATGCTCAAGAGCGTCGACTGGCTGACCCGCGACGACATCCGCCTGTTCGCCATCGTCAACGTGGCGCTGACCATCCCGGCACGTATCATCGTCGGCATGGCGCTGGACCGCTTCGGCCCGCGCCGGGTGTTCTCGGTGCTGATGGTCTCCATGGCCGTTCCGGCACTCGTGTTCGCCTTCGGCAACACCATGTCGCAGTTGCTAATCTCGCGCCTGGTGCTCAGCTCCATCGGCGCCAGCTTCGTGGTCGGTATCCACATGACCGCGCTGTGGTTCAAGCCCAAGGACATCGGCTTCGCCGAAGGCTTCTATGCCGGCTGGGGCAACTTCGGCTCCGCCGTGGCCGCCATGACCCTGCCCACCATCGCCCTGACCATGTTCGGCGGTGCCGACGGCTGGCGCTACGCCATCGGCATGAGCGCCATCGTGATGGCCGCCTACGGGGTGTTCTACTGGTTCGCCATCACCGACGGCCCCGACGCCCGCGCCCACCGCAAGCCGCGCAAGGCGCTGGCCATGGAAGTGAGTTCCTGGCGCGACATGATCCTGCTGATCCTGTGGACCATCCCGCTGGTGGGCTGTCTGGCCATCCTGGTGTGGCGCATCGAGGGCATGGGCTACCTCTCCTCCACCGGCGCACTGATCTGCTACGCGGTGATCGCCGCCGTGGTGATCTACCAGATCGTGCAGATCCTGCGGGTCAACATCCCGATCCTCAAGAAGGGCGTACCGGAGGACGACAAGTACTCCTTCGGCAGCGTGGCCGCGCTCAACAGCACCTACTTCGCCAACTTCGGCGCCGAGCTGGCGGTGGTTTCCATGCTGCCGATGTTCTTCGAGGAGACCTGGGGGCTGACCGCCGCCGCGGCGGGGATGATCGCCGCCTCGTTCGCCTTCGTGAACCTGGTGGCGCGCCCCATGGGCGGCCTGGTATCCGACCGCATGGGCAACCGCCGCTTCGTCATGCTCAGCTACATGTTCGGCATCGGTATCGGCTTCGTGCTGATGGCCCTGCTCAACTCCAACTGGCCGCTGATCATCGCCATCGCCATCACCATCTTCACCTCCTTCTTCGTGCAGGGGGCAGAGGGCGCCACCTTCGGCATCATTCCCTCGATCAAGCGCCGCATCACCGGGCAGATCTCGGGCATGGCCGGCGCCTACGGCAACGTGGGAGCGGTGGTCTACCTGACCATCTTCACCTTCGTCACCCCGACCCAGTTCTTCTACATCATCGCCGGCGGCGCCTTCCTCAGCTGGCTGATCTGTCTGATCTGGCTGAAGGAGCCGGAAGGCGCGTTCGACGAGGAGTACTACGTCTCCTCGGTGGACCGCATGATCGAAGAGCAGGAACTGGCCGCGGCACAGGCGCAGGCCAAGTCATGAGGGTGGGTTGAATCGAGCCTGTAGGGCTCACCCAAGCGGCGACTTCGGTCGCCGCTTTTTTTTTCGGTGGGGTGTTGTCAGGGCTAGGCTTTATTGGGCGTGACGCTCGAGTTCATGCAGCGCAGCCCGGGCCAGGAAACCGGAACGGCTCTTGTAATCGCCGTGCTTCGCCACGGTGCTGTCGATGCGCTTGATCAGCAGGTCGGGCAGGGTAACGTTGATCTTGTGACTCTTGCCCAGATAGGGAGTCATGTCGATCTCGACCGCGGCCCAGATCCACCCGGCGAAGTCGGGATTCTCCAGATGCTGCTGGATGGCGGTAGCGGTGGGAATGGAGTCGCCGTGCTCCGACAGGCTTTCGAGATGTCCTTCTATGGCCTCCCGCGCATTGGCGATTGCCTCGTCGAAGGTATCGCCAGCGGAGAAGCAGCCCGGCAGATCGGGCACGACTACGCCATAAGCGTGCTGCTCGTCGCCAACCTCGATCGCAATGGGATAGTGCATGGTGTCACTCCTGTGTGGTGGCCAGGCGCTACCGGACTCACTTGAGACCGGCTTGTTTTCTGATTCCCTGTATCAAGCCCTTCTCCTTTATTAGGTCTGCGCTCTTCACACCCGGCTCTTGCCGTACCTTTTGGGGCTATAGTAACCCCAGGCAGGCGGCTTCGCAGAATTCATAACCTTGATAACTCCAAAGGAGCACTCTGAGACTAGCCAAGGCGTAGGAATGGGCGGAGCCAAGCCCTGCCGCTCTGCTCGGCGATGGGCGTGCGTAGCGCCCGGGTGGGAACGGACTCTCCCGTGCTGGTCGGTAGGGGAGAGCCGAGTCGATAGAAACATGTGTCAGGCGAATACCATCACTGTACAGTCAGATGAATACGATCACTGTACACACCACCGCTTTGCAGAGTGATAAAAGTAAATTATTAAACATCAAATGAGAGCTATTACGTTTGGATATCAAAACACGCCATGCCAATTTGCATGCATGAGTTGAACACCACCATCTCACAGCCGCCTTAGACTCTCTATAATTTGACGACACTTCTCTTGAGTTATCTCTCCCTCCAAGACAGGATTAGCCAACTCGTATATTAGATTGCTAATAATACCGGATTTATTTTCCTGAAAGGCAACATCCTCTCTACACTCAATGAGATTTGCCCAGCCTTCCACGTCATCAGCATTAATTTCCCCATCAATATACCTCCTTAACACATCAACAACTTGACATACCTTCAAAACCACCAACTCATCTTCACAATCCCAAGAAATACCCCCCAGCTCCTTTTCTATTTCTGCCAAAGGCCTTTTGAACCCCACCAAGTCTTCCAATATTCTATCTCGACTTTCCATCCTAGCCTTCCTTAAAATTCATGGAAAAACCCCACCATCAACTTTATCCTTCACATGCACAATTCTTCCTGATGGATCATAAGTAGTCTTAGTATATTGGACCGTTCTTCCACTTGAGTCTATTTGTTTCTCGTATACTGCTTTGGAATCAGGAACATTACCTGGCGATGTGGCCTGAACAGCAACTCCTCCATTAGGCAATCGATAAACATCAATATTCTCTTTAGCATTGGCTGGGATCTTTTTATAAAAACGAGCAACGTTGGATTGTTGGGCATCGTTGAGAATTCCTTGGCCTATAGCTCTAGTTCGCGCAGGAAGTCCTCCTACGGCCCCCGCAGCCGCTGCCGAAATCAACGACGCCAGCTCAAGATCCAGACCATGCTGCTCCTGAAGGAACTGGGCAAAACCTTCATGCGAGATGATCGATACTGCTTCCGTATACTGTCCCAACAAAGGGCCGGCATCCAGGCTCATTCGGAAGGGCACTTCCCTTCCACCAAGCCTATCTAGAGCTTGGCGGAATGAGTCGTAATCATCAACCAAGTCTTGATAATTAGCCAAGCAAACTGCCGCATCGGCAGCACAGAGTGCGATTAGCTCATCCTGCTGGGCGATGCTGAGGGCCCGGTATTTCTCTTGAATCTCAGCACAATCACCACGCGCTTCACAGCCTTCGAGCTCATCGACGTACGCATCGACTTGATCGTGCCGCAGGTAGTTATACCGCGTCGCCTGCGCGGCGATCTCGGCCCCCTGGTACACATCGCCGTTGACCAGCTCAGCGGCGACGATACCCACCAGCTGCGAGGCGGTGGTCAGGAGGTGGGTTCGCGTTTCGGGGTTGCTGCCCAGTTGGCTATCCAGAAACTCCACCAAGGCTTCATTGGCACCTGCGGCCATCGCGCCGGTTTTGAAGTCGCCGCCCATGGCTTCGGCGGCCAGACCACCGGCCAGGGCGTGCAGGGCAATTTTCTCGGGGCTGCCGTTGTCGAAGCGGCCCTGGCTGAAGTCGCCCACGGCGTTGAACAGCACGCCGGTGACTACATGGGTCACTGCGTTTTCGAGGCTGTCACCGAGGTTCCCCCTGAAGCTGCCGCCATTGATGGCGGTTTGCAAGCCGGCGTTGGTAATCCCTTGAGTCACACGCTGCCCGGCGAAGCGGAGAATATCACTCCCTTGGCCGAAGCTGAGGTTTAGGTTGCCGGTGCCGCCGTTAGGGGTGGCGCCGGCCGTCAAGGCGGCGGTGGCGGCGTTGCGCAGGCTGCCTGAAGAGAAGGTGTCGCCGAGGGCGGTACCCAGGTCGCCGCGGTTGATCTGGCTGAAGGAGCCGGAAGGCGCGTTCGACGAGGAGTACTACGTCTCCTCGGTAGACCGCATGATCGATGAGCAGGAACTGGCCGCGGCACAGGCGCAGGCCAAGTCATGAGGGTGGGTTGAATCGAGCCCGGTGGGCTCACCAAGGCGGCGACTTCGGTCGCCGCTTTTTGGGTGGGGTTAGGGGCAGGCTATCTTGGCTAGGCGAGCCTCGCGGACATGTCAGGTGAATACCATCACTGCCCAGACTGGAAAACTTGATTGCCTTGCCATTCTTATTCCACGCCCATGCAAAAAAATCCAAAATTCAATCAGTTACCCTAGAGATTTTATCAGGAGTGGCAGCAATTTGGGCTATCACAACTCCACTCTCATCACAAAACTCAATCTCATATGCTTCCACTGGGTCGTTGAACTCTGCCACCACTACTCCAATTAACCCTTTCTCAAGACCTTCCTTCGGAAGGTCTTCAACCAACTCGACAACATCATTAATATGAAACATCACAGCATTTCTCACTTAACAAATATGGTAGTCATTTCTGGTACAGTTGAGCCTGACTTATAAATCCATCCAGTTCTTACAACTCCGCTTCCAGCCGGACCTGTGACAGGAATATCCACAGTGAATCGTTCACCAAACTGATCAACTCTACCTGGAATTGGAGTATTTTCCATAATCCCCTGACGAACCTGCTGCATTAGGTCATCTGCATTATTTCTTGTAAAACCAAGAGCGGACTCAAAAACACGGGCCTTACTTCCACCGACGGGATGCTGAGGATTCAATGCGTACTCAGTTAATTTCCTCGGATCAATGACCGCCCGATTTGCTCCAACCAGTGAGTACCCACCTTCAATATTAGAGTTATTACCTTTCCCTCGGAGGTTAACCCCCCACGGGGCCGCAGCAAGCATCGCCGCCACTTCCGGTGCGAGCCCCGCCCCCTCCATCAAGCTGCGGGCAATGGTCGCCTCGCCAAACTGATTCTGCACGCCGATGTTCTCATCGAACAAGGCCTGCATGTAGGGCAGCGCTACAGTGGGCAGATCCCAAAGCGTGTCGTCCCCATAGCGGGCGTATTCGCCGTTCGCCGCGGCGAGCGAGTGTTCCTGACAGGCCGCCAGGTCGGTGCTACAGGCTTCGATGGCGGCTTTGTTCTGCTCTTCGCTAATGGCCCGATAGCGAGCGACCACATCGGCCATGCAGTCGCTGTCGCCATCACAGCCCACCAGCTCGGCGCGCGCCATGGCCAGTTGATCATGCCGCAGGTAGTTATACCGCGTCGCCTGCGCGGCGATCTCGGCCCCCTGGTACACATCGCCGTTGACCAGCTCAGCGGCGACGATACCCACCAGCTGTGAGGCGGTGGTCAGGAAGAGAGTTCGCGTTTCTGGGTCGCTGCCCAATTGGCTGCCCAGTTGGCTATCCAGGTACTCCACCAGGGCTTCATTGGCACCGGCGGCCATCGCGCCGGTTTTGAAGTCGCCGCCCATGGCTTCGGCGGCCAGACCACCGGCCAGGGCGTGCAGGGCAATTTTCTCAGGGCTGCCTTCAGCGTAGCGGCCATGGCTGAAGTCCCCCACGGCGTTGAACAGCACCCCGCTGACGACGTGGTGCACGGCGCCTTGCAGCGCGGCATCCAGGTTGCGCTCGAAGCTGCCGCCGTTGATGGCGGTTTGCAGGCCGGCGTTGGCGATGCCGTGGGTGATGCGATGGCCGGCGAAGCGACCGATGTCACCGAGGCTGCTCAGGTCCAGCCCAGAGACGCTATTGGTGGTGGTATTGGTCATCCCGCCCCAGGCCTTGTCGACATTGGGGGCCATACCGGCACTGAGCGCGGCGGTGGCGGCGTTACGCAGGCTGCCTGAAGAGAATGTGTCGCTGAGGGCGGCACCGAGATCGCCGCGGTTGTTGGCCAGGCTGACCGCGCCGGTGCCGGCCAGTGAGCCTGCTGCTGCGCTCACGGCTGCAGAGTTGATGATTTGCCCTACGTAGTGCTGCCCCATGGCCGAGGCGACGATGGAGATGGCCAGCGCTGCCCCCGGCCCGAGGCCGGAATGGGAGTAGTCCCAGCTGTCGTGGAAGGCCTTGATCTGTTGCCAGTCGACGTCGCCGCGCTGTTCCATTTCCTTGAGCCAGGCGAGGTCGGGGTTGGCCGCAACCATGGCGTCGATGCTACGGGTAACGCTGCGCCGGTCGATTCTCTCCACGTCGATGTGGATGCCGTCGGCCGCCTGGATGATGAGCTCGCCCTGGGCCACCAGTTCGCTGTGGCGCAACGTTTCGCGGGTGAAGCCTTCGCCGGTGGCGGATTGCCAGGCGAAGCTGCTACGGCTGCGCTCGTGGGATTCGCTGTGCACGTCGCTGGCGGTTTCGAAGCGGATGGTGCCGCCGCTTTGCAGTTCGATATCACCGTCGGCGGCCAGGCGAGCGGCCTGGTAGGTCTGGTCGAGCCCGCTGGCGAGGAGCAGGTCGCCGCCGACGCTGATCTCGCTGCCAATCGAGCGAGTCTGGCTGACTTCGTCGCGCTGGGTGCGGCTGCCGCCGAGCAGGCCGCCACGGCGGCGTGATTCGTAGAGGGAGTAGTCGTGCTCCTGAGCGGTGAGGAGTTCGATGTTGCCCCCGGCCAGCAGGGCGGCGCTCTCGCCGGCTTGCAAGCGGCTGGCGGTCAGGCGCAGATCTTCGCCTGCGGTGAGGCTGAGGTGGCCGCCCGCGGCGAAGTCGCTGCCCTGCACGCGGCTGCGGCTGTCGATGGTGTGGGTTCTGCCGCGCCGCTGCTCGTCGTAGCGGCTGGACTGTCCCACTTCGATCTCGATGTTGCGCCCGGCGATGACGTCCAGGTCGCCTTCGGCGCTGACGTCGGCAGCACGGGCATAGAGGTCCTGACCAGCCATCAGGGTGAGGTCGTCGCCGAACGCCAGACTGGTGCCGATCTCTTGCTGGCGGCTGCGCTGGAGGCGAGGAGTGCCACGCAGGGCACTGCCTGTGGTCAGGGTTTCCAGGCTGAGGTCGCGACCGGCGGCGATCAGGCCGCTGCCTCCGGCGCTGACGTCGACCGCGGCGAGGCTGAGGTCGCGACCGGCGTTGAGGAGCAGGTCCTGGCCGGCGCTGAGGGTGGCCTGGTGGCCGATGTCGGCTCGGCTCAGGGTCACTCTGCCGTAGCGGGTGGATTGGGTGTCGAGGGTGCTGGCGATGCTCAGGTCGCGTTCGGCATGGAGGGCGAGACTACCGGCGGAATCGAGGGCGGCGCCGGCGATGGTGAGGTCGCGACCGGCGCTGGCTTGCAGCAGGCCGTCAGCGCCGGTGACCGTGAGCGAGGTCTGCCGGTCCGCCTGACTGGTCAGGGCGAGATCGCGACCGGCCTGCAGGGTCAGCTCACGCTCGGCGGTCACACCGCCCCCTTGCAGGGCGAGGTCGCGGCCGGCGAACAGCGTGACGGCGCGGCCATCGATGTCGCCGCCCCGGTTGAGCAGGTCGCTGGCGGCGGTGAGCGAGACGTCGTCGCCGGCAATGCGCCCGTTAAGGTTGGCGATACGGTCCGCGGCGACGGTCACGCCCTGGCGGGCGGCCAGCGTGCCGGAGTTGATCAGCTCGCCGGCCACGTTGAGGTCCAGGGAGCTGCCGGCGATCAGGGTGCCGTCGCCACGCAGGTCGCCTTCTCGCACCCGGGCGTAGACTTGCGGTACCAGCACCTTGACCGTGCTGCCGTCCTCGAGCGTTACGGTCTGCTCCACCAGCCAGACGATGTCGCTGGTCAACTGGGCCATCTGCTCGGCGGTCAGGGCCACACCGGGGCGCAGGCCGTGCTGCTGGGCGAAGGTCACGGCGTTGTTCATCAGCGCGGCGTACTGCGCCTCGTCGTCGGCGTAGCCTTCGAGGAAGCGCTGGCCGGTGAGTTGGGTGATCTGCTCGCGAATCAGGCGCTGCTCGTAGAAGCCGTCGCCCAGGCGCTTCTGGGTCATGGCCGGGTCGGGGTGCAGGGCCGAAAGCAGGTAGTCGGAGCTGAGCCACTGGCGTTGGTTGGTGAAGCGCGGATCGGTCTCGATCAGAGGACGAATGCCGGTGGGCCTGAGCTGGAACAGGCTGTTGCTGGGCAGCTGGAGCTGTGGCGTCAGGGTGCGGACGGTATCGTCAAACGCTGTGGAACCGTTGCTCTGATTGGCCGTTTCCCCTATTGCTACCCCTTGGTGGGGATTGAGGGAAATGGCAGTTTCCGAAATGGCTCGATTGCCTTCGACAATGGAAATCGGAATGTCGATATTACTGCTTCCTGAGGTGCTGTATGACTGCCACTCGGTCAAACCAAGATATGAAATATTACACCCTTGGGCATCTTCACAATATCTCTTCGGATATGTGCTTCGAACCAGCCCCTCAAAAGAATAATACTCCTTTCCAAAGGCATCTATATTATTAAACACATCAGCCTGAACAACCAAGACCTGAGACGCTACGATTTTACTTTTATTATTTAACAGCTCACCACCCTGAAAACGCAAACCACCACCAGAAACGATATTACTTGGCAAGGAGCCAACAACAACATCTCTATAAATATCGCGTCGAATATTATACTCAATCCAATGACCTGACCCAACACCTGTAGGCGTATGCATAACGCCTGTAAGCAAATAAGAAAACATAGCACCAAAAACGCTACGAAATTCATTAGCAGGATACATCTCGTCCCATCCATGCGGATGGATATAGTGTTTCGGAACGGTTTCGCTCACCACCAAGACCCGCTCAGTCTCGAAGTGATCATTGAGGTTATTCAACACATCCGCCGCAATGCTCATATCACCCAGCGACTCGATGGTGGCACTCCGGTTATCGATACGTCGCGCCTGGCCGGTGGCATTGCCTTCGGCGTCGAGACTGCCCGCAATGACCATGTCGCCGGCGCTGAAGAGCAGCGCTTCATCGCGGTTGGTCAGGTGGCCCACGCCAAGGTCGAGCCGTTCACGGGCGGCGATGACCGGAGCAAGGCCACCCGCGCGCCGGTTGGTCAGGGTGGTGGCCTGGATACCGAGCCAGTCGCCGTAGATGCGCCCGGTGCCGAGGTTATCGAGGGTGATGGCGTCGATGCGGGTGGTCACGCCGTCGATGAGGCCGCGGTTGGTCAGGGTGGCGTCGATGGCGAGGTGGGTGTCGCCGCCGGAGATCTCGCCGCTGGTGCGGTTGTCGAGGCTTTGGGCCTGAAGCAGCAGGCTACCGCCACTGCCGATATGGCCTTCGTTGATCAGGTTGCCCGCCACGTCGAGGGCGACATTGCCCGCCGCCTGCAGCCGGGCGCCGTCGAGGTGGCGGTAGTCTCTGGCCAGGTCCAGGGTGAGGTCGCCCTGGCTGAGGATGTCGCCTCGGCCGTGCAGGGTGTCGAGCGAGGCGTAGAGCCCGGCGTCGGCGATCAGGGTGCCGTCGGCGTTATCGAGTTCGCCGCTACGCAGCGTGGCTGTTCCGGTGGCACCCATGACGCCGTCGCGGTTGTTCACGCTCTGGGTGAGGGTGGCCTCCAACTCGCCGCCGGCCAGCAGTGTGCCCTGGCGATTGTCGAGCCGTTCGCCGTTGAGGGTCAGGTCGTTTCCGGCGTCGAGCACCCCGTCACGGTTAGCGACCGTCGTAACGTCCAGCGTCAGATCGCCACCGGCCCCAAGTTGGCCGCCTTCGTTATCGAGTTGTTCGCCCTGCACGGCAAGGTTCTGGGCGGCCAGTACGCTGCCCGAGCGGTTGTCGAGGGTGTCGACGTTCAGCTCGAGGTCGCCGTGACTGGCGACGAGACCGCCGCGGTTGTCGAGCTGTCGGGCGTCGAGCGTCATGGTGCCCTCACCGGCCTGGATGAGCTCACCATCGCGGTTGGAGATGGCGGCCGCGCTGAGCTCGAGCCGGTCGGCCTGCACGCTGGCGTCGTCGGTGCGCAGCGTGGCCGCGGCGCTGGCGGTGAGGGTATCGCTGGCGCTGAGGGTGGCGCCGCTGGCGTCGATATCGCCCTGGCGGGCGGTGATGGCGATATCGAGCGCCTGGGTCTGGCTGTCACGCAGCGAGACGGTGTCGGCTTCGGCCAGGAAGCCGCCGCCGGCCAGTTGGCGGCCTTCCACCGTGATGCGGTCGCCGGCGGTGAGGCTGAGCTGGCCGCGGTCGCCGAGGGTGAGGCTGTCGGCGTCGACGCCGGCGGCCAGGATGCCATCCGCGGCGCTGTGAATGCGGCCTTGGGCGCCGCTGGCACTGAGGGTCAGGTCGCCCTGGGCGAGGATGGCGCCCTGGTCGGCGTTGTCGATGCCTGTCTGGCTGGTGAGCTGGATATCCCCCTGGGCCGTGATCGCGCCGCGGTTGACGATCTGGCCGTCGGCGGTGAGGACCACTTCGCCCACGCCACCGGCGTGGGTGGCGGCGATACTGCCGGCGTTGTTGACCCCGACGCCGGCTTCGGTGGCGACCAGCCGGATCTTGCCGGCGTACATGCCACCCAGGTGGGCGACGTCGATGGCGACGTCCGGGGCGTCGCCCTGGGCATCGAGGCGTTCGATCTGGCCGTCGCGGCCGATGCGGTTGGCGCCGGTCACCACCTCCAGCTCGTTGGCCCATACGCCGCCCTGGACCTCGACGGCCCGCGCCAGGATCGCGGTGTAGTCGGTGCTGCTGGCATCCAGCCCGGCGCCGCCGATGTTCACGGTGCCTTGCTGCACGCGATAGCCGGTCAGCTCGCCGTTGCGCAGCTCGGGGGTGCCGGTGGTGAGGGTGGCGCGGCTGGCGTTGATGAAGCCGGCGCCGTTGACGTCGATGCCCGCCGGGTTGGCGATGACCACTTCGGCCCGGGAGCCGGCCACTTCCAGGTAGCCGCGCAGTTGGCTGGGATGGCGCGAGTTGACTTCGTTGAGGATGACCCGGGCTTCGCCACTGGTGAGGTGGGGGTTGCCCTGCACCCAACCGCCCAGTTGGGTCTGGGTGTTGCTGCGTGAGTTGTTGAGGATCACGCCCTTGGAGGTGACGTCGAACTGGCGGTAGCTGTTGCGCGAGACCCCGGCGGCGCTGGGGGTCTGGATGTTGACCTGGGGCACGCCGTTGGCGGTTTCCAGCACGGTGGGGCGCTGGTTGCCCGGGGCGTTGGGGTCGCTGGCGATGCTCGCCTGGACGACCGGGCTGCCGAGCAGCAGCGCTGCCAGCGTGGCAGCAATGGCCGGTTGCCGTGCGCGATGGCGCCCCACCCTGCCGCTCTCCGCGGGCGACTTGCCCGAGGCCGCGGCCAGTTCCGAGGTGACGACGAGCTGGCCCTTGGCCGGATTGAAGACAAGGCGGTAACACTGACGATTCATAAGGGCGTCCCTGCTTGGCTTATGTCGAATTTTTGGTCAGAGCGTGAGTCGATCAGAACGAGAGGTAGAGGCCGAAGCCGGCAACGCGATGATCGGTGCGAAAGCCGTCGGGCTTTATCACCGGCGTGGAGACGAACGCGTCGTAGCTCACATGGCCCAGCAGCGAGCCGCGCAGGCCCAGCGTCGCACCGGCAAGCTCCTTGCCGAGCAGCCACTCGCGGCTGGGGCCGCTCACCCGGCCGTAGTCGAATCCGGCATAGAGCGATTGGCCGCTGTTGCCCAGCGCCAGCCCGAGATCGTTGCGTACCAGCCAGCCCCGCTCCGCCGCCAGACTCGCCTCGTTGAAGCCGCGCACCGTGTAGCGGCTGCCAATGGAGAAACGATCCAGCGGCGTGAGCGGCGTCAGGTTGTTCTGCATGCGGAAGCGGCCGCGGTACTCCAGCGCCTGGCCACCCACCTGGAAGGGCAGCGTGAGCCCGGCATGGGTGGAGACGAGCTGGAAGCGCGAGGTGCCTTCATCGAACGCCTCCTCGGGTGCCGGCAGAGAACCGAAGGCGCCGGTGCCGCGCTTGTAGGCGGTGCCGAGGTCGAGGGTGGCGCGGCCGATGAACTCGCGGTGATCGACGCCGGCCTCCCAGCCTCCCACTACCCGGCGCTGGATCTCGATCTCGATATCGTCGATGTAGTTGCGCGAGCGGCGCTGGAAGCCGCCCAGCGACACCGTGGTCTTGCGGGTGGCATCGCGATAGACCAGACGCGACAGGGTCACCCCGGCCTGCTGGCTGTTGCCGCTGTAGACGTACTCCTGGAAGGCGCCGGCAATGGTCTGGTAATACTCGTGGTCGCTGTAGTCCAGCGCCAGGCTCCAGTAGCCCCACGGCACCGAGTAGTGCAGGCTGTGGCTACGACTGCCCCGCGGCCCGGCAGCACCGCCGCCGAGGTCGCGCCCCAGATGGATGTGAAAGAGGTCGTTGAGGCCCAGGGGGTTGTCGAGGGAGACACCGATACCGCCCATGTACTGGCCGGTGGCGTCACTGCCGCTGTCGTCGGCCGACCAGGTGGAGCGCAGGCGCCAATCCTGCTGATAGTCGATGACCAGGTCGCTGGTACCCGGCTCATCTGCCGGTGCGATCTGAATGTCGGCCTCGACGGTGGGCAAGCGCTGGAAGTTCTCGAGTGCCTGTTCGATGTCGCGCAGGTTGAGCACATCGCCCGGACGGGCGGGCACGGCATTGCGCAGCGAGGCATGCGAGCGACTGGGGTCGGCAACGCGAATGGCGGCAATTCGCCCTGGTATCAGGCTCAGCGCCAAGGTGCCTTCGCTGAGATCCTGGGCTTCCAGCAGGATGCGACTGGTGATGAAGCCGCGCTCGATCAACGCATTCTGGGCGCGCTTCATCACCAGGTTGATGCCTTCGGTTCCGAGGCAGCGCCCGAGGGGCGAATCCTCGCCCTGCTCTCCCGCGGTGGCGTCCAGCACCCAGCCGAAGCGCTCCACTCCCTCGCCCTGCAGGGCCAGCTCATGGATGACGAAGCAGGGCGACTCCTGCTCCGGCAGGAATTCGAGTTCCTCCACGGGAACTGTCAGGCGCACGTCTGCCTGGGGCAGTTCGCGCTCCTGAATGGCCTGCTCGCGCTCCTGCTGGCGGCGCAGCGCCTCATCCGGCGTCACGTCCTGAGCCACGAGCAGAGCCGGCCAGGCCAAGGCCAGCCAAGCGGGGTTGAAGAAATGGCGAGTAAACCTGCGTTCCCTGCCGACTGTCTTGCGGCCGGCTGCCTGCGTAAGGCGGCCGGCAATTCCCTGTCGTACGGCGTCCATTGCACCACTTTTCTATATCGTTTGAGTTCTATGTCTTGCGTTCGCCGGCACCGATCGTCCTGCGCCAAGGTGGCGGGCGTCATCGTGCTCAAAGCTGAAAGTCGCGCCGGATTGGGAACCTTATCGGCAGGCTGAGCGCAAACTTTAGCCCTATTGACATTCCCCCCCCCGCCCCACCGCCCTCGCGCCGAAACGGCCCTGCATTGACCCAAGGCAAGGACAGCCAGCACCTCGCGAGGCATAGTGTCGATAACAGGCATTCAAAATACTCATTAACTTCCGACACACCGCGTCGACACACACCCACGGGAGGGAGCGATGTCCACCATCTCGTACTCCAATGCGCCAGCCGACACGGCCGCAGAGCCGCTCGATACGCGAGGCCGGGCTCTGGCCGCCGTCGTCTACGTGCTCTATCTGGGCAGCATCATGGCGGTGGTCACCGCACCCATCGGCGTGCTGCTCGCCCACCTTCGCCGTCGCCGTCGCCGCAATGCGGAATGGGTGGAAAGCCACCTGCTGTTCCAGATCCGTACTTTCTGGCTGGGTGCCCTGGCCGGTGGGGCGGTGCTGGCCGCCTGGTACCTGCTGGGCCTGATCGGCGCACCCTCCTGGGCTTCCTGGGTGCTGGGCTACGGTTTCTTCACCGCCTGCCTGGCCTGGACCATCGGCCGCAGCGGCGTGGGGATCAACCGCCTGCTGAACGACCGCGCTATCGATGACCCGCGCAGCCTGCTGTTTGGCGGCGCCAAGGTGTCACTGGAAGACTGATTGGGGAGCTCGCCGATGACTACCGCCACCTCGCCCCTGCGCCTGGCGCCGACACGTTCCGCTGCCGTCACCGGCCTGGCTTGGGGCTTCATTGCGTTCTCCACGCTGACCGTGGCACTGCTCACCCTGCCGCTACTGCCCGGCGAGGCGCTGGTCGCCTCGCTGGGCGTCGAAACCGGCAGCGGTGGGCTCACCGGCGGGGTGGCCTGGCTGATCGAGCGCAGCAGCACCGTGGCCGGCCTACTGATGGTGGGCGCCGCCGTGACCCTGGCGCTCTCCGTGGCGCTGCTGCAACGTCGGCGCTGGGCGCGGCCGGCTTTTCTCGGCCTGATGGCGGCCGGCTTCGTCGGCGTGCTGGGCGGCGCCGCCCTGACCCCGCTGACCTTCGGCTTCATGGCCGATGCGGCCGGCGAAATGGCCCGCTATGAGGATTCTGTAGCGGGTCTGATCGGCGCCCTTTCGGTGTTGATCATGGTAGCCACCGCGCTGGTGGTGCTGTTCGCCTGGGCCGGCTGGAAGCTCACCACGCCGGCGGTTCGCGCCGAATTCGAGCGCACGCCCGTCGCCCCGGAGCGCTGAGTGGCGAACCGTCACGAGCTGTCTCAGCCGCGGCCGCTGCCCAACCCTGGCTGGGGACCGCTGGCGGCGCTGCCCGGCAATCCGCTGATGTGGGTGCTGATCCTCAGCGAGATCGTGGTGTTCGCCGCCTTTTTCGGCCTGTTCGCTTGGCTGCGGGCCGGCGAGCGCGAGGTCTTCGACGCCTCCCAGCAGTTGCTCGATCCGGTGATCGGCGGCATCAACACCATGGTGCTGCTGACCAGCGGGCTGTTCGCCGCCCTGGCGGTACGGGCCATCACCCAGGGCAGGATACGGCGCTGCCGCCAGTGGCTGGGAGCGGCCTTCGCCCTGGGCGTGGTGTTCTGCGTGGTCAAGGTCGTGGAGTATGCCGACAAGCTCGGCCAAGGGCTCGCGCCCGAGACCAACACCTTCTTCACCTTCTACTACCTGCTGACCGGCTTCCACTTCGCCCACGTGCTGTTCGGCCTGGGGCTGATCGCCCTGGTGGCCTGGCGCATCTCCCACGACAACGTGGAGACCGCCGCGGCCTTCTGGCACATGGTCGATCTGATCTGGATCCTGCTCTACCCGATCATCTACCTGCTGAGGTGAGCCCATGCGCGCCATGCAAGACGCCTTTCGCGATGCCGCCACCCGCCGGCTGCTGATTACCTGGGCGGTGCTGATGGGGCTGACGCTGGTTACCATGCTCTCCGCACAGTTGGGCGGCGATGCCCGCCTGGCCGCCCTGCCGTTGTGGTCGGCGGGCCTGCTGCTTGCCACCACCTTCTTCAAGGTGCACCGGGTGCTGATGGTGTACCTGGGTCTGGCCGACGCTTCGCCGGCCTGGCGCGGTGCCTTCGTCGGGCTGGTGCTGGCCACGCTGGTGCTGGTGGCATCCGGCTATCTTGTCGCCCAGTTAGCCTAACCATCGTCCTCGAGAGAAGTGAACGAAACGGCGCCGCTATCGGGGATAGCGGCGCCGTTTGCGTGGTAGTGACGGCGGGGTCAGTAGGTGGGAGGAGGTGGTCCTACCCCAGCCCACTCCGCCAGCCGCCGGCCCAGGCGGATCAGGCCGTAGACGGCGAAGGGGGCGACGAACATCATCAGGATGCCCCAGTCCTGGGTGTTGATCACCCAGGCCAGCGGGGTGATCACCGCGAAGGCGGCCAGCAGACCAAGGCACAGGGAAATGGCGGGACGGTTTACTGTCATCTTCACTCCCCCTAGTTACCGATGATCTGGCGATATATACCCGGCAGCGCCAGCGACAGGTGCTCCGGCCGGTTGACGATGGCGTAGCTGCCGCGGCCGAACAGGTGCGACACGTACTGGTGCGCCTCGCTGTCGATGGTCACGCCGAACACCCGCACCTCGTGCTGGCGCGCCTCGAGCACCGCCCGGCGGGTGTCCTCGATGCCGTAGCGGCCCTCGTAGTAGTCGGTATCGTTGGGCTTGCCGTCGGTGAGCAGCAGCAGCAGCCGATGCCGGTTGGGGCGTTCGGAGAGCTCCTTGGTCACGTGGCGGATCGCCGGTCCCATGCGGGTGTAGTGGCCGGGCTTGAGCGCCGAGATGCGTCTTGCCACCCGTTCGTTCATGGGCTCGTCGAAGGTCTTGAGCGTGTTGACCCACACCTTCTGACGCCGGTGCGAGGTGAAGCAGTGGATGCTGTAGTCGTCGCCGCAGCCGGCCAGGCCGTGGCCCAGCACCAGCAGCGCCTCCTTGGCCACGTCGAGCACCCGGCGATCCTCCAGCCAGGCATCGGTGGAGAGCGAGACGTCGACCAGGATCGAGACGGCCAGGTCGCGGGCCTGCTGGCGGGTGGCCTGATAGAGGCGGTCGCTGGACTCGCCGGTGGCGGCCAGGTCGCAGCGTGAGCGGATCACCGCGTCCATGTCGAGCTCGGTGCCGTCGTACTGGCCGCGCAGGGTCTCGCGACGCGGGCGCAGCGCCTCGAACTCGCGCCGCACGCGACGGATGCGCCGCTGGGTGGCGGCATCGGGCTGCCACTGCTCGCCCTCCTCGCTCTGCAGTTCGGTATGCACCAGGCAGTGTTCGGGCAGGTAGATCTGCTTGCGGTAGTTCCACTCGGGGTAGGTGTGCTTGCCGCGCAGGCGCTCGCCCAGCGCCTCGTCCGGCGGCAGGTCGAGGTCGACCTTGATGCGTGTCGCCGCCCGCTGCTTGTGCGGGCTGAGGATGATCTCCTCCATCTGCTCGGCGGCGCGCTTGGCTTCCTCGTCCTCGTTGTCCTCGACCAGGCGATTGAGGTTCACCATCTCGGTCCAGGAGAGCATCTTCTCGAAACGGTTGGCGATCAGCGGGTCGTCGCGCTCGGTCTGGTCCTGGCGCTTGCGCTCGGCCTTGCGCTTGCCGTCGCTCACCGTCTGGGCACTGTTGGTCTCGCCCTCTTCCGGGTCTTCCCGACTCTCGTCGCGACCGGCCCCGGTGCCGAGGGCTACCACCTGCCCCCACAGCGGCACCGGCAGCGGCGGACGATAACCGCGCGGTGCGCCGATACCGTCGAGCGACAGCTCGGGCCGCGTCACGGCGTGGTGCATGGCCGCCGCCCAGCCTTCCAGCTCCCGCGCTTCGCCGAGCAGCACGCGCAGGCTCTGCTCCAGCGCCAGCTCCATGGTCGGCAGGCGCTTGCGGGCCGGGCGCACCAGCAGTAGTGCCTGGCACAGCCGGCGATAGCGCTCGGCCAGCCCGGGGAAGCGTTCGAGCGCGGCGTCGCGGGCGCGTACCGCCTCGCGCAGGCGAGCCAGGTCGGCGCGCAGCGGGTCGCGCTGCGGTTCGGGCTCGCGCGCGACGGCCAGGTAGGCCACCAGCCAGAAGTAGAGATCGCGATTGAGCCCGGCATCGGGAAACAGATCGATCTGCGGCGGCAACAGCAGGTTCTCCTCGTCGCGCCGGGCCTGGTCGATGGCCTCGTCGTCGAAGCCGAGCCGCTGACGCAGCGACAGGCGGTGATGCGAACTGCGCGCGACGATGGCCGCCACCTCCACCCCCGCCTCGCCGCCGCTGGCACGGAAGAACACGCCGAGCACATGGCGCATCTGCTCCATGGAGACGGCCGCTTCTGGATAGCGCTGATAGCTGGCGGCGCTGGAGGCCCAGCGGTGCCAGTGGCGACCGACGAACTCCTCGAGTTCGAGAAACTGCATGGCCAATCCTCCTGGAGCGCTATCGAGCGCAGTAATGTGTCAGTGCTTCCTCAGCCGAAAGTGGCGCGAATCGACTCCAACAGCCCTTCCTGCACGTCCAGATCGTCCGAGAGCGGCTCGACCAGGGTGGCGCGGGTGGCCTCGAGAATCGGCATGCCGGCATTGATCAGGGTGGCGCAGTAGACCAGCAAGCGCGTGGAGACGCCCTCTTCCAGATCCTGACCCTTGAGCTCGCGCAGACGTCCGGCCAGGTTGACCAGCGCGGCGCAGCGTTCATGGGAAAGGCCGCTCTCGCGGGCGACGATGTCGCACTCCACCCGCGGCGGCGGGAAGTCGAACGACATCGCCACGAAGCGCTGGCGGGTGCTCGGCTTGAGCGACTTGAGAATGTGCTGATAGCCGGGGTTGTAGGAGACCACCAGCATGAAATCGTCCGGCGCCTCGAGCAGCTCGCCGGTGCGTTCCAGCGGCAGCAATCGACGGTCATCGGTGAGCGGGTGCAGCACCACGGTGACGTCCTTGCGCGCTTCCACCACCTCGTCGAGGTAGCAGATGCCACCCTCGCGCACGGCGCGGGTCAGCGGACCGTCGACCCAGCGGGTCTCGCCGCCCTGCAGCAGGTAGCGCCCGGTGAGGTCGGCGGCAGTGAGGTCGTCGTGGCAGGAAACGGTGAGCAAGGGGCGGCCCAGCTTGGCCGCCATGTGGCTGACGAAGCGGGTCTTGCCGCAGCCGGTCGGCCCCTTGAGCAGCAGCGGCAGACGCTGTCGGTACGCCTGCTCGAACAGCGCGCACTCGTTGCCGACCGGTTCGTAGTAGGGCAGGTCCCGCGCGAAGGCGGAAGCGGCGTTGGTGGCGGTAGCGGTATGCATGGCGAAACCTCCAGGGAAGAAGAGCCGGGAGAGAAGAGGACGGGGCGGCATGCCGCCCCGCCCCTGGCTCACTCGGTAGCGACGATGGAGGGCTGCTTGACGTGCGCACCTACCTGCTCACGCGCCGGCCCGAACACCGCGTAGAAGAACATGGCGGCGGCAATGGCAACGAAGATGCCGGTGCCGAAGCGCATCACGTAGAACAGCTCGAGCTGTGCCTGTACCTGCATGAAGTTCATGCCCAGCACCCGCTGCAGGTGGGTCTGTACCACACCGGCGAAGGTCAGGGTGAAGGTCATGAACCACATGGCCGAGGTCATGATCCAGAACGCCCACATGTTGAGCACCTGGTTGTAGGGCTGTACGCGGCGCAGCTGCGGCATGGCGTAGGTGATAATACCCATCACCAGCATCACGTAGGCGCCGTAGAAGGCCAGATGGCCGTGGGCCGCGGTGATCTGGGTGCCGTGGGTGTAGTAGTTGATCCACGAGAGGGTGTGCATGAAGCCCCACACGCCGGCGCCGAAGAAGGCCACGGCAGCACAGCCCAGGGTCCACAGCATGGCGGCCTTGTTGGGGTGGTTGCGGCTGCCCTTCCAGAACATGTAGAAGGCGAACACCACCATGGCGAAGAACGGGATCACCTCCAGGGTGGAGAAGATGCTGCCGATCGGCTGCCAGTAGCCGGGGGTGCCGATCCAGTAGTAGTGGTGACCGGTGCCCAGCAGGCCGGAGAACAGCGCCAGGCCGACGATGACGTAGAGCCACTTCTCGATGATCTCACGGTCGACGCCGGTCATCTTGATCAGCAGGTAGCCGAGCAGCGAGGCCATGATCAGCTCCCACACGCCTTCCACCCAGATGTGCACGATCCACCACCACCACAGCTTGTCCAGCGCCAGGTTGTCGGGGTTGTAGAAGGCGAACAGCCAGAACACCGCGGCCAGCCACAGGCCCAGCATCAGCACCATGTTGATGGCGGTCTTGCGGCCCTTGAGCATGGTCATGCTGGTGTTGAACAGGAACATCAGGAACGAGACGGTGATCATCAGCTTCGACCACAGCGGCTGCTCGAGGTAGTGTCGCCCCTCGTGGATACCGAACTGGTAGCTGATCAGCGCGCCGGCGCCGGCAATGGCGAACAGCAGCAGCTGGAAGTAGGCCAGCTTGGGGCTGTAGATCTCGTTCTCCGCCTCTTCCGGCATCAGGTAGTAGGTGCTACCCATGAAGCCGATCAAGAGCCACACGATCAAGAGGTTGGTATGGCTGGTACGGGTGATGTTGAAGGGCATCGCCTCGGACATGAAGTGCGGCCACACGTAGGCTGCCGCTGCCGCCAGTCCGAAGACGATCTGTAGAGCGAATAGTGCCATTGCCAGCATGAAGAACGGCAAGGCCACCTTCTGCGTTTCGTATTTCATGGTGCGACTCCTTGGTTCCTGGAAGGGGGGTCAGCCCGCCGGGTGCGGCGGCCAGCCCTGGGTGTCGATGGAATCGGTCCACTCCAGGAAATCGATCAACGCCCGCATCTCTTCGTCGTTGATGTCGTGAGCCGGCATCTGGCGACGTCCCGGGGCACCGGTGGGCTGGGCGTTCATCCATGCCGTCAGCGCCATGCGGGCCCCTTCGGGGTTGTCGCGTCCGCCGAAGCGGGTCCAGACGTTGCCGATCTCAGGCGCGAAATAGGAGCCTTCGCCGAGAATGGTGTGGCAGTTGATGCAGTTGTGCTCTTCCCAAACGTGCTTGCCCAGGCGCACGGAGTCCGACATGGGCTGGGTCGAGGTGTTGACGATGTAGAAATGGCTGTGAGCCGTCAGTGCGGCGAACAGCAGGAAAAAGAATAGCGAGCCGCCGTAGAAGATATTACGGGCCGCCGCCTTGGTGAGGCCTTCGGTCATGGGCCTTTCCCCCTCGCTGGTGACACTTCAGGGACCTGCGACCGAAGTCGGCGAGCCCCACCCCTTAAACAAGCATTTATAATGCATCTTAAGAGTAACGCCACGAGTCAGAGGCAGCATTGACCTTCGTCAAATCGGCGGTGATGAACGGCAGCGGCAGAGAGAGAACGGGGCTTTCAGAGAGCGGTGGAATGTCGCACGGCGGGCCGCTGGGGCCCGCCCGTCAGGCGTTTACCGCCGGGTATTGGTGATGTCCTCGATCCAGGTCAATGCCGCCACCCCCGCCGGCAGCCCCAGGGTGGGAATCGCCAGCATGGCCACCTGCTTCAGGGCCTCCGGCTCGATGCCTTCGTCCATGGCACGCCGCATATGCGAATGTACGGCCCCTTCCGAGCCGCCGCCCACCGCCAGCGCCAGCTTGACCAGGCGCCGCGTGCGGTCGTCCAGCGGCCCCGCCTCGGCACATGCCTTGCCCAGCGAAGCGAATGCGCGCCACACCTCGGGATAGTCGTCGGCCACCTTGCCGGCACCGGAAGGAAGATCTTGATTGGCCATGTGGTTTTCCTCGTCTTGTCGTGAATGTCTCGGCAGGCTTCAGTATAGAAGCCTGCTCCGTCCGGGAAAGCGCCCGTCTCAGAGAGGGAGGAAGAACCAGGGATCCTTGGTCATGGCCGTGCCCATGATGTAAACGAACACCACGATCGCGGCCAGCGCTGCCAGCCCCCGCGTCATCGGCGTACGCCCGCGCTTGATCGCCACGGTGCCGAGCAGGATGTAGCCGAGCAGCCCCAGCAGCTTGGCGGCCAGCCACGAATGCTGGTGTGGCCACATCGAGAGCATGGTCGTCAGCGTGATCCCCAGCAGCAGCAGCAGGGTGTCGTTGACGTGGGGCAGTATCCTCACCCAGCGCCGCTGCAGCAGGGAAACCTCGCGCACCGACCACCAGGCGCGCACGATGAAGAAGGTGATGCTGAGCACTGCGGTAGTCATGTGCAGATGCTTGATCAGCGAGTAGTACTCGATCATCGACTGGCTCCGTCCCTAGCTGTTGCCCGTCCGCCTCGGGCCGCCTAGCCCGCCTGGCCGTCTGCCCGGGCGCTCAATAGTGGCAGCGTATAGTGAAACAGGAAGATGAGGTAGGCGATACACCAGAAGATGATGCTCAGGTTGTAGGTCCAGTGGGTGATCTGCGGGAACATGGCGAGTATCGGCGAGCGCAGCAGGGCACCGGCGAAGATCAGCGCCAGGCCCACGCCGATACCGGGCAGGGTGCGGATCTCGCGCCCGGTGTGGCCCAGCGACACGCGGGCCATCATTGCCAGCATCATGGCGCCGATGCCGCCGATGGCCAGGGCATGCAGGGCCAGCTCGACGCGGAAGACGCCCAGCAGTGCCATGGCCCACATCGTCAGACCGACCGGCACGAAGGCATAGCTCAGGTGCAGGCCCCACAGCAGCGGCTCACGCAGGGTCAGGTGGCCCTCCCAGCGCACCAGACGCACCAGACTGGCTGCTGCCGCCACCAGCATCACGCTGGCCAGCAGCGCAGGCGGCACGGCGGCACCGAGCAGCACCGCGAGTTGCAACAGCACGATCGCCAGCAGCGAGCCCAGGGTCAGCCTCTCCAGCGCCGGAATCGCCGCCGGCTGCGGCCGCCCCAGCTTGCGCGAGGTGAAGAAGGGAATCACCCGGCCGCCCAGCAGTACCATCAGCACCGCGATCAACAGCACGCCGAGATAGCCGCCTTCGCGAATCAGCGCGAACTTGCCCTGGGCCACCCCCAGGTGCATGGCCAGATTGGCCCCGGCCAGCAGCAGCAGTACCGGCACGAACATCAGGTTGCGCCACAGCTTCACCGCCACCACCAGGCGCCCCATCACCAGCGCCGCCAGCGGCAGGAAGGCCACGTCGAGGGCGATCAACAGCCACACCGGCAACCCCATGGGAAACGCCAGGGTGATCCTCGCCGCCAGCCACAGCGCCACCAGGCCCAGCAGCGGTGCACCGCTAAGGCTCGGCCGGCCGGTCCAGTTCTGCACCGCGGTGAGCAGGAAACCCACCACCACGGCGGCGCCGAAACCGAAGATCATCTCGTGCTGGTGCCACCACATCAGCCCGCCATGGGGGCGCAGCAGGATGTCGCCGTGCCAGAACGCGAACCACACCACCATGGCCAGCACGCTGAATAGCGACGCCAGCAGGAAGAAGGGGCGAAACGCCAACCGCGCCAAGGGCAGGCGCGGCTGGTGGGGAGCGGGGGAAGCGGTGTTCATGGCGGCATACCCGACTTGAATGCTTGGATGAATCCATTATGGCGATTCGCGTCGGGTTGCTTTATGACGAGTATCAAGAATGCTTCTTTTTAATCGCCCGCGCAGCCAATGATTACTAATGGCTGGTGCCTTCTTCGTACTGGGTCTTATTCCACACATTGTACTTGCCCGATGGCCGCTTCATCGGCATGCGCCCCAGCTCCTCCAGGGTGTTGGCGTCGAGCCACAGCAGGTAGCCGTCGTCGTCCCAGATACTCAGCAGCAGGGTCTCGCCGCGGCGGTCGAACTCGACGTGGGCGGCGGTCTTGCCCGGTTCGGGAATCAGCGTCTCGACGATCTCCAGGCTCTGCTTGTCGATCACGTGGATGCGGTCGTGGTTGGGACCGAAGAAGACGTCCACCCAGGCGTAGGGAGAGTTCTCGTGGCTGCGCATGAAGAAGCCGGGACCGTCGGTCTCGATATGGGTGATCAGCGACCAGTCGGTCATGTCGAATACCGAGACCTGCCCCTTGTCGATGTGCGGCATCGCCATCACCCGGCGCCCATCCAGCTCCCAGGTGATGCCGGCGCCCAGGTGCGGCATGCCCTCCAGCGGCAGGTCGGCGACCTTGACCTCCTCGTCCATGTCGAACACCTGGCCGCCCTTGCCGCCGCGGGCGGCGCCGACCAGGTAGCGGTACTCCATGTCGAAGAAGAAGTCGTCGAGGTAGTCCGGCGCTTCCATGCGATGCAGGGCGAAGTCGCCGACCAGCGCCTCGTCCCCTTCGGCCCGCTCCTCGGGCCAGCGGATCTCCCACACCTCGGGGATGTCGCGCAGGGCGGCGACGAAGCTGTTGCGCGGCGGCGCGGTATAGACGGCGCTGACCCGCGAGGTCTCGCCGTTGAGCCCCTCCACTGGAATGGAAGCGATCAGCTCCAGGTTGCGCGCATCCAGCAGCACCAGGGTATGCGGCAGATAGTTGCCGGCCAGCACGTAGTTGCCGTCGGCCGATACCGCGATGTTGCGCATGTTGATGCCGGCACGCACCTCGGCGGTGACCTCGAGGTTGTAGATGTCGTACTTGGTCACCCAGCCGTCGCGGGAGCCGAAGAACACGTAGCGGCCGTCCGGGGTGTACTTGGGTCCGCCATGCAGCGCATAACGACTAGGGAAGCGGGTGATGCGCTCGAAGCGGTCGCCGTCGAGCAGACTGACGTGGTGATCGCCGATCTCCACCACGATGAACAGGTTCTTGAGATCCTCGACCTCGAACACCGGTTCGTCGGGCAGCGTGCCATAGGCGTGGCTGACCACGTGGCTGGCCAGGATGTCCGCATCGCTCCAGCTCGGCTCGACCTCGGGCGGCTCGTAGATCCACTCGGCCAGGGCGGCGATCTCGGCCTCGCCGAGCAGCTCACCGTAGCCGGGCATCTGGGTCGCGGCACGGCCGTCGCGGATCACCTCGACGGCCTCGGCGCGCTTGAGCCGCGAGAGGTTGTCGGGCAGCAGCGCCGGGCCGATGCCACCCAGCCGGCTCACGCCGTGGCAGATGGCGCAGTGGTGGTTGTAGAGCACGTTGGCGTCGGGCTCGTCGGCCAGCACCGGCATGGCAGGAACGACCAGGCCGCACAGCGCGCCGAGCAGCAGTTTGGTGGTTTTCACAGCGCCACCCTCCCCAGGGTCAAAGCGGGCTCGATATCGACATTGCTGCGGGTCAGGCGCGTCATACCGGGGGCCAGCGAATCGGCCAGACGCACCACCTCGCCCACCACGATCAGCGTGGGGGGCCGCAGCGCCTCGCGTTCGATCACCTCCACCAGATCGCCCAGGGTGGCGAAGACGTTGCGCTGCTCGGCGGTGGTGCCGCGTTCCACCAAGGCCACCGGGTGCTCCGCCGGCAGGCCGTGACGCTGCAGTTCGCGGCTGATCAGCGCGGCATTGGCCAGACCCATGTAGAACACCGCGGTGTGATGAGGCACCGCCAACGCGGCCCAGTCCAGCGCCAGCTCGCCGTCGGCCTTGGCGTGGCCGGTGACGAAGGTCACGCTCTGGGCATGGTCGCGGTGAGTGAGTGGGAAACCCGCATAGCTGGAGCAGCCCGAGGCCGAGGTGATGCCCGGCACCACGCGAAAGCCGATGCCGCACTCGATCAGGTATTCGGCCTCCTCGCCGCCGCGACCGAAGATGTAGGGGTCGCCGCCCTTGAGCCGCAGCACCCGCTTGCCCGCACGGGCCAGCTCGACCAGCAGGGCGTTGGTCTCCTCCTGGGGCAGCGAATGGTGGCTCGAGGCCTTGCCCACGTAGTAGCGCTCCGCCGCGGGTGGAGCCAGCGCCAGCACCTCCTGGGACACCAGCCGGTCGAACACCAGGCAGTCGGCCTGCTGCAGCAGCGACAGCGCACGCAGGGTCAGCAGGCCCGGGTCGCCGGGCCCGGCGCCGACGATGGCGACCTCGCCAGGCGCCAGCGGTGCCTCGTCGAGCTCGAAACCCGGATGTCTCGATTGGCGGTGTGTTGTCATGATCGGCCTCTCCCCGAAGCGTCAAACGGTCTTTTTTCGTGTTCCGAGGCCTACAGCTCGACGGCCTGAATCGTGTTGAAGGGGGCGGCCACGCGCCGCTGGCGGTCTTCTTCTACCCCGATCTCCTCATTGCTGAGGTAGCAGCCGGGGTCTTCCTCCCAGGGGTCGCCGGTGACCTTCCACGCCCGTACCCGGGTATTGCCGTTGCAGATGGCAAGGTAGCGACACTCGGCGCAGCGCCCCTTGAGCGGACGCGGACGCTGGCGAAAGCCCTGCATCAAGGCGTCCTGGCTGTCGCGCCAGATCTCCGAGAACGGCCGCTGGCGCACGTTGCCGATGGCGTGGTCCCACCAGAAGGTGTCCGGGTGCACGGTACCCAGGTTGTCGATGTTGGCGATGTACTCGCCCGAGGCGTTGCCGCCCCAGTGGGTCAGGCGCCGCTCCAGCGCCTCGACCTGGTCGGGGAAGTGCTGGCGCGCCCACATCAGCAGGAAGGGGCCGTCGGCGTCGTTGTTGCCGGTGACGTACTCGCGCTCGACGCCGCGCTCGAGTTCGGCCCGGCAGTGGTCGAACAGCCGGGTCATGGCGTCGCGGGTCATCTGGTACCAGGCGTCCTGCTTGCGGTGACGATGGCCGCGCCCGCCGTAGTTGAGGTGCGAGAGGTAGAACTTGTCGACGTCGTGCTCGTCGATCAGCGCCAGGATGTCGTCGAGCTGCTCGTAGTTCTGCTGGGTCAGGGTGAAGCGCAGCCCCACCTTGATGCCGTGCTGCTTGCACAGCTTGACCGCATGCATCGACTCGCGAAACGCCCCCTGACGGCGGCGGAACTCGTCGTGAGTGGCCTCGAGGCCGTCGATGCTGATGCCCACGTAGTCGTAGCCGCACTCGGCGATCTGCGCGATGTTGCTCTCGTCGATCAGGGTGCCGTTGGTGGAGAGCCCGGTATAGATGCCGAGCTGCTTGGCACGCCGGGAGATCTCGAAGATGTCAGGCCGCATCAGCGGCTCGCCGCCGGAGAGGATCAGCGCCGGTACGCGGAAGCGCTTCAAGTCGTCGAGCACACCGAAGACCTCGTCGGTGGAGAGCTCGCCCTTGAAGTCGATGTCCGCCGAGACGGTGTAGCAGTGCTTGCAGGTCAGGTTGCAGCGCCGGATCAGGTTCCAGATCACCACCGGGCCGGGGGGCTTGGGCGGTGAGGCGCCGGTACCGACGCCTTGGGGCGTGGGTTCGAGCAGCGATTTGACGTAGCGGGTGACGCGGAACATGCGGACCTCCTCTGGCGCGGCGCAGGCTTCAGCGCGGCGGACCGGGTCGGCGCGCGAGGCGCAGACCGGTCTTCTTGAGAATGCGGGAGCTGTACAGGATGCGATGGTCGCGGCAGGCCTCGCCGAGCCTCTCGCGCAGCGCTTCGGCCTGGCGCTCGACCTCGGCCTGGCTCTTGCCGTGCAGCATCACGAACAGGTTGTAGGGCCACTCGGGAAGATGGCGTGGGCGCCGGTAGCAGTGGCTCACGCCGGGAATGGCGGCCACTTCGCGCCCCAGGCGATCGATGTGGGCATCGTCCACGTCCCATACGGTCATGCCGTTGGCCACGTAGCCCAGCCGATAGTGGTTGGGAACCGCGGCGATGCGGCGAATCACGCCGCTCTGCTGCATGCGATGCAGGCGCGCGCGAACCTCTTCACCGGCCAGACCGAGCGACTTGCCCACCGCTCCCCAGGGGTCCGGTACCAGCGGCAGGCCGGCCTGAGTGGCCAAGACGATGGCGCGGTCGATGGCATCGAGGCCGTTCGCGCCGGCATCTTCGGCCAGCGGCTCAGACGGGCAGGTGGAGACGGACATGGAATTCCTCCTGCTTGGGCATGTTGAACACCGCAAGGCCGGTGGCGGCCTCGATCGCCGCGATGGTCTCGCCGATGCGCTCGGGGGTCTCGGTGGCCAGCACGAACCACATGTTGAGGCGATGCTCGCGACGGTAGTTGTGGGCCACCTCGGGAAAGGCGTTGACCGCCGCGGTGACTCGCTCGTAATCGGCTTCCGGCACTTCCAGCGCCGCCAGAGTCAGGCCGCCACCCAGCCGCTCGGCGTGGTACATGGGGCCGAAGCGGCTCAGCACGCCATCCTCCAGCAGCCGCTCGAGACGGTAGAGCAGCTCGCCTTCGGAGAGGTCGAGCTCGGCAGCCACCGCGGCATAGGGGCGCTCGACCAGCGGCAGTCCGTCCTGCAGGCGGTTGACGATGCGCCGGTCGGCATCGTCGAGTTCGGCCGGTTCGGGCCGGTGGCGGTGTACGACGCTCATGACTGCTTCTCCCGGGTATAGCGACCGCCGCACTGCTTGTAGGCCTTGAGGCTGAACAGCACGCGGTGAGGGGTATCGTGCAGGCCGTGTCGTTCGACGATGCCATCGAGCGCCTTCAGCACCCGCTCGCGCCGGCTGCCATGGATCATGCAGAACAGGTTGTAGGGCCAGTCGGGCAGGCGCCGCGGGCGGCGATAGCAGAGTGTCACGGCGGGCTCCGCGGCCAGCCGACGCCCGACCTCGGCCACGGCGGCATCGGGCAGGTCCCACACCACCATGGCGTTGGCGCGCATGCCCAAGGCGTGATGCCGGACCACCAGGCCCAGGCGCTTGATCAGGCCTTCCCGCTGCCAGCGCCCGACCCAGGCCAGCACCTCGCCTTCGCTCATGCCGCACTGCTCGGCCAGCGCCTGCCAGGGGCGTTCGGTCAGCGGCAGGCCACGCTCGAGCAACGAACGCAACCGCTGAGGGGATGCCCCCGGGCAGTGGCCGACCTGATCAAGCGACGCGCGGCTCATGACGCCTCCAGCTCGGCCCAGGGAATCGGGAAGCCGAGATCGATGTGATAACCCTCGACCATCGGCAGGCGCAGCAGCGGCACGCCCAGCTCCGCTTCCAGGGCTTCCAGCCGCGCTTCGAGCTGCAGCTCGTCGGCGGCGGTCATCACGAACCACAGGTTGAAATCGTGTTCACGCGCATAGTTGTGGTTGACCCCCGGCGAGCGGTTGATCACCTCCGCGACCCGGTCGCGCTCGGCCTCGGGCACCGCCACTGCCGCCAGCAGGCTGGCGCCGGCCCGGGCATGGTCGAACACCGGCCCGACCCGGCTCAGCACCTGGCCCTGTTGCAACCGCTGAAGACGCTCGATCACCTCCGCCTCGCTCGCTCCCAGACGCTCGGCCATGGCCGCAAAGGGCCGTTCGCAGAGCGGCAGGCCGCGCTGATAGGCATCGATGAGGCGACGGTCGAGTGAGTCGAGTGCAGCCATGGGCAGTGTCCCGGCAGGCCGAAGGAAGCATGATCTTAAGCGGTATCTTACATGCGACATCAGATCGGAAAGCGGTCATCGACGCTGCCGTTGACGCAAGTCAAAAGAGGCATTTCCAAAGTACCTTTTCAGCATCCTGGAAACCGCTACTTGCCGCGGCATTGACGTTCGTCAAAACAACGGCGTGACCGGAGCGCAACACTGCGTGAACGCCGCACCCCGTTGCCGGTGCGGCAAACGCTTTCCTTTGGCTGCATCGTGAGGCTTTCCATGCACCTGCCGGCCCTGCTGTTACTCCTTGCTCTAGTGCTCCCAGGCATCGCCATGGCGGAGCCTCACGCGGATGACGTCGACCCGCAGCGCCAGACCGAGCTGGAAACCCTGCTCTATCAGGACTGCGGCTCGTGCCACGGCATGACCCTGCGCGGCGGACTGGGGCCGGCAATGCCCCGCGACCGCATGGAAGGCTTCAGCGTCGAGGCGCTCGCCCACATCATCCAGTACGGCATTCCCGGCAGCGCCATGCCGGGCTGGAAGGCCCTGCTCAGCGACGCCGAGGCACGCTGGCTGGCGGAGCATCTGCGTACCGACAACCGCCTGAAAACGCTGCAACAAGACTGATCCGGAGACTGCTCATGGCTATTCCACACTCGCTGAAAACGCTGCTGGCCGGCAGCGCCCTGGCTCTGCTGACCGCCGGTCAGGCGCTGGCCGAGCCCCCCGCCCTGAACGGGGAGCTGCGCGGTACCGGCGACCTCGGCGTGGTGATCGAGCGCGCCACCGGCAGCGTGGCGCTGGTCGACACCAGCGCAAGGCAGGTGCTGCGTCATGTGGAAGGCTTCGGCGATCTCTCCCACGCCTCGGTGAAATTCACCCGCGACGCGCGTTACGCCTTCGTCTTCGGCCGCGACGGCGGCCTGACCCGGCTCGACCTGCTCACCGGCGAGATCGACGGGCGCATCATCCAGGGTGGTAACAGCATCGGCGGCGCCATCTCCCAGGACGGCCGCTTCGTGGCGGTGGGCAACTACGAACCGGGCGGGGTCAAAGTGTTCGACACCGAGACCATGGAGCTGGTCATCGACGTGCCGGCCACCTATCGGCGACCGGACGGCAGCACGGCCCAGGCCAAGGTGGTGGGGGTGGTGGACGTGCCGGGCAACGTGTTCGTCTTCAGCCTGTTCGAGGCCGGCGAGATCTGGACCCTGGACATGTCGCAGGACGAGCCCGAGCTGACCCAGTACCGCGACGTGGGCAGCATGCCCTATGACGCCCTGATCACCGCCAACGGCCGCTACTACATCGCCGGCCTGTTCGGCGAGGACGGCATGGCCCTGCTCGACCTGTGGCATCCGGAGAACGGCGTGCAGCGCATCCTGCCCGACTACGGCCAGAACGACTATGGCCAGGGCGAGCAGCGCCTGCCGGTGTACAAGATGCCCCACCTGGAGGGCTGGGCCATGGCCGGCGACCAGGCCTTCTTCCCTGCCGTGGGCCGCAACGAGGTGCTGGTGGCCGACACCCGCGACTGGTCGCTCACCAACCGCATCGAAGTGCACGGCCAGCCGATCTTCGTCATGAGCCGCCCCGACGAGCGTCAGGTGTGGGTCACCTTTGCCCACCCGCTCAACGACAAGGTGCAGGTCATCGACACCCAGACCCACGAGGTGATCCAGACCCTGGAGCCGGGCGCCTCGATCCTGCACAAGGAGTTCACCCCCCGCGGCGAGCACATCTGGATCTCGGCCCGGGACAGCAACCAGGTCGTGGTCTACGACACCCGCACCTTCGAAGAGCTGGCCAGGCTGCCCGCCCAGTCGCCGAGCGGGATCTTCTTCACCCACCGGGCTCACAGGATAGGGCTATGAATCAGGGCTATGAGCCAGGGCTATCCCGCTTCTGCATGACCCTCATCAAAAGCCGCTCTGTCGTAGTCGACTAGCATGGTCGGGTTTCCCCAGACTGCGAGGAGAGCGACATGGAGCTCGTCTGCCCGGCCGGCAACCTGCCGGCCCTGAAACGGGCGGTGGATGAAGGCGCCGATGCCGTCTACTTCGGCTTCCAGAACGCCACCAACGCCCGGCAGTTCGCCGGCTTGAACTTCACCGACAAGCGCGCCCGCGAAGGCATCGACTACGCCCATGCCCGGGACAAGCGGGTGTTCTGCGCCATCAACACCTATCCGCAGCCCGACGGCTGGGCCCAGTGGACCCGCGCCGTGGACCAGGCCGCCGAGCTCGGCGTCGACGCCCTGATCATGGCCGACATGGGCCTGCTCGACTATGCCGCCCGTCGCTATCCGGAGCTCCCCCGCCACCTCTCGGTGCAGGGCTCCGCCACCAGCCACGAGGCGCTGCGCTTCTACCACGACCAGTTCGGCATCAAGCGCGCCGTGCTGCCGCGGGTGCTCTCCATCACCCAGGTGCGCGACCTGGCCAAGCAGAGCCCGGTGGAGCTCGAGGTGTTCGCCTTCGGCAGCCTGTGCATCATGGCCGAGGGGCGCTGCTACCTGTCGTCGTACCTCACCGGCGAGTCGCCCAATACCCGCGGGGTCTGCTCGCCGGCGGCCCACGTGCGCTGGGAGGAGACCCCGCAAGGCCTCGAGTCGCGCCTCAACGGCGTACTGATCGACCGCTACGGCGACGGCGAGCGGGCCGGCTACCCCACCCTGTGCAAGGGGCGCTTCGAGGTCGGCGGCGAGACCTACCACGCCATCGAGGAGCCCACCAGCCTCAACACCCTGGAGCTGCTGCCGGAGCTGCGCGAGCTGGGCATCAGCGCGGTGAAGATCGAGGGCCGCCAGCGCAGCCCCGCCTACGTGTCGAAGGTCGCCGGCATCTGGCGCCAGGCGCTGGACCGCCTGGAGCGCGCGCCGGAGCGCTTCCACCCCGACCCTGCCTGGATGGCCGGCCTCGGCGAGGTCTCCGAGGGCGCCACCACCACCCTGGGCGCCTACGAACGCCGCTGGAAATAGGAGGTTTCATGTCATCCGATTCCCTGCAGCTCGCCCTGGGCCCGGTGCTGTTCTACTGGACCCGCGAGCGCTACGCCGACTTCTACCGCGAGGCCGCCGACTGGCCGGTGGAGATCGTCACCCTGGGCGAATCCGTCTGCTCGCGCCGCCGCGACATGAAGCTCGACGACTGGCTCGGCATCGGCCGCGAGCTGGCCCAGAGCGGCAAGCAGGTGGTGCTGGCGAGCCAGACCCTGATCGAGTCCGAGGCCGACCTGCGCGACCTGCGCAAGCTGTGCGACAACGGCGAGTTCATGGTCGAGGCCAACGACCAGAGCGCCCTGCAACGCCTGGCCGCCGCCGGCCTGCCCTTCGTTGCCGGGGCGGCGCTGAACCTCTACAACCCGGCTTCCATCGGCGTGATGGCGCGGGCCGGCATGCAGCGCTGGCAGGCGCCGGTGGAGATGTCGCGTGACGATCTCGCCCGGCTGCTAGCCGACTGCACCGCCGAGGGGCTCGATGCGCCCTGCGAGGTGTTCGCCTACGGTCACCTGCCGCTGGCCTGGTCGTCGCGTTGCTTCACCGCACGGCGCCACCAGAAGCCCAAGGACCGCTGCATGTTCGTGTGCCAGAAGTACCCCGAGGGCCTGGCACTGCGCTCCCAGGAATCCAAGGAAGTGTTCACCCTGAACGGCATCCAGACCCTCTCCGGCGCCTGCCAGGACCTGCGCCACGAGATCAAGGACATGACCGCGATGGGCGTGGGCGTGGCGCGCCTGAGCCCCCGCGCCGAGGGCATGGCCGAGGTGGTCGCCGCCTTCGACGCCGCCCGCCGCGGCGAGCTGCCCGCCGCCGATCCGCTCAGCCTGGTCGAGGCCGAGGTGTGCGATGGCTACTGGCACGGTCGCCCGGGCATGGACAACAGCCGGCTGCCCGCCGGCTGAACCGCCCGCCATGAGCGCCTTTGCGGCCGTCTTCGAGCCCCGCCAGCCGGCGGGGCTCGTCGTTCCTCAAGTTTTCAACTGGACTTTTTCTGACCTGGGTCATGTTCTCCCGCTGCCGAAGGCACTAGCCTTCAAACACCATATGTTGTGGTTGAAAACACCAAACGGCAGCACATATAGGGAGATTACGGTGAACGCCCCCACAAGCCAGGCCGGCCCGCGCCGCATCGACGTCGCCTCGACCGTCAACGAGTACCTCGAACGCGCCGACTGGCGCGTGCACGCCAACGCCAACCAGGGCTACTCCCTGGGCGGGCTGATCCTCAACGTCTCGGGCAAGCTGATCGCCAATTATTGGCTCGACGAGGTCTACCCGGCCGAGGTCGGCACCGCCCACCGCGAGGGCGACCTGCACATCCACGATCTCGACATGCTGTGCGGCTACTGCGCCGGCTGGTCGCTGCGCCAGCTGCTGATCGAGGGCTTCAACGGCGTGCCCGGGCGCGCCGAGAGCGGCCCGCCGCGCCACCTTTCCAGCGCCCTGGGGCAGATGGTCAACTTCCTCGGCACGCTGCAGAACGAGTGGGCCGGCGCCCAGGCCTTCAGCTCCTTCGATACCTACCTCGCCCCCTACGTGCGCAAGGACGGCCTCGACTATCCGGCCGTCAAGCAAGCGATCCAGGAGTTCATCTACAACCTCAACGTGCCGTCGCGCTGGGGCAGCCAGACGCCCTTCACCAACCTCACCTTCGACTGGGTGTGCCCGGCGGACCTGCGCGACCAGGTACCGATCGTCGGCGGCGAGGAGCAGCCCTTCACCTACGGCGAGCTGCAGGCGGAGATGGACCTGCTCAACCGCGCCTACCTGGAGGTGATGGAGGCCGGCGACCGCCAGGGACGGGTGTTCACCTTCCCCATCCCCACCTACAACATCACCCCCGATTTCGACTGGGAGAGCGACAACGCCGAGCGGCTGTTCGCACTGACCGCCAAGTACGGCCTGCCCTACTTCCAGAACTTTCTCAACTCCGACCTGGAGCCGCACATGGTGCGCTCCATGTGCTGCCGCCTGCAGCTCGACCTCTCTGAGCTGCTCAAGCGCGGCAACGGCCTGTTCGGCAGCGCCGAGCAGACCGGCTCGCTGGGCGTGGTGACGCTCAACTGCGCGCGGCTGGGCTACCGCTTCGCCGGCGACCGGGCGGGCCTGTTCACCGAGCTCGACCGCCTGCTGGCGCTGGGTCGCGACAGCCTGGAGCTCAAGCGCGAGCGCATCCAGCAGTGGATGGACGAAGGGCTCTACCCCTATACCCAGCGCTACCTGGGCACCCTGCGCAACCACTTCTCCACCCTGGGCGTGAACGGGCTCAACGAGATGGTGCGCAACTTCTGCGACGACCGCTACGACATCACCGTCCCCGAGGGGCGCCAGCTCGCCCTGGAAGTGCTCGACCACGTGCGCGTCAGGATGCAGGAATTCCAGGCCGAGACCGGCCATCTCTACAACCTGGAAGCGACCCCGGCGGAGGGCACCACCTATCGCTTCGCCCGCGCCGACGCCGAGCGCTTCCCGGGCATTCTGCAGGCCGGTACGCCGGAGGCGCCCTACTACACCAACTCGAGCCAACTGCCGGTGGGGCACACCGACGACCCCTTCGAGGCGCTGATCCATCAGGACCCGCTGCAGACCCGCTACACCGGCGGCACCGTGCTGCACCTCTACATGCGCGAGCGGCTCTCCAGCGCCACCGCCTGCCGCAAGCTGGTGCACACCGCGCTGTCGCGCTTCCGCCTGCCCTACATCACCGTGACGCCGACCTTCTCGATCTGCCCGGTGCACGGCTATCTGGCCGGCGAACACGAGTTCTGCCCCAAGTGCGACGAAGCACTGCTGGCAAGACGCGCCGCGGCCCTACCGGCCTGAGCGTTTTTTCACCGCTGTCATCACCCCTTTGGAAGGAGCCAAACCATGACGAACATCGACACCCTGCCCACCGAACAACGCCAGCGCTGCGAGGTCTGGACCCGCGTGATGGGCTACCACCGCCCGGTCAGCCAGTTCAACGTCGGCAAGCGTTCCGAGCACCGCGAGCGCCGTCACTTCACCGAGCGGGCCGCCGCCCTGACGCCCTGACATTCGACCGACTGAGCGGCCGGGCCCTGCGCCCGGCATGCGCCCACATCTGGGTAAGGAGCTTCCCGATGATCGCCACCGACCTCGACTCGTCCTCAGCCGAGTTTCTCGACGGCATCCGCCTGCCCATTGCCGGCCTGACCCAGATGACCACCCTGGACTACCCGGATCACCTGGCCTGCGTGGTGTTCCTGCAGGGCTGTCCGCTGCGCTGCGGCTACTGCCACAACGGCCACATGATGCCGCCGCGGCGCGGCGACGAGAGCGAGTGGCAGGCGGTGCGAGAGTTCCTGGAGAGCCGCCGGGGGCTGCTCGAGGCGGTGGTGTTCAGCGGCGGCGAGCCGACGCTGCACAACGCCCTGCCGACGGCGGTACGCGAGGTGAAGGCGATGGGCTTCAAGGTCGGCTTGCACACCGCCGGCCCCTACCCGGCGCGGCTCTCGCGGCTGCTGCCGTGGCTCGACTGGGTGGGGCTCGACGTGAAGGGGCGCGGGGGCGACTTCGACCGTATCTGCGGGCGCCCCGGCATCTGGCAGCGCAACAGCCAGAGCCTGATGGCGCTGCTCGACGGCGGCGTCGACTTCGAATGCCGCACCACCGTGCACTGGCGCGACTTCTCGCTGGCCGAGGTGGAGCGCCTGGCCCTGACCCTGGCCGACTGCGGCGTGCGCCGCTACGCCATCCAGGTGGCCCGCACCCGCCAGTGCCTCGACCCGGCCTACTGCCAGCCGGTGGAAAACGCCCCGCCACGGGCGATGCTGGCCGGGCTGGTGAAGCGATTGGCGCCCCACTTCGAGCGCATCGAACTCAGGGAGTGAGTTTCAGATTCTCCGGCCCGAATGCATCGGGCAGTAGTTCCTCCATGGTGTAGCGCTTGAGCAACCTGCCCTCGGCGTCGACCACGTGGATGCGTGTCGCGGCGTCGGCGAACTCGCGGATGCGCTGGCGGCAGTCGCCGCAGGGGGTGCACAGGTGCTCGCCGGGGCCGATCACGTAGACGTGACGCAGCCGCCGCTCGCCGGCGCTGACCATAGCGGCGATGGCCGAGGCTTCCGCGCACAGTCCCTTGTAGTGGGCCACCTCGACGTTGGCGCCGAAGTAGCGCGCGCCGCTCTCGCTCTCCACCATGGCGCCCACCGGATGCCGCGAATAGGGCGCGTAGGCGTTGCCGCGCGCCGCGATCAGCGCGCCGACGACACTCGGATCGACCTGCGGATCGATGTCGCTCATGCCGCCCCCGCCGCGTCGTCGCGCAGCACCGCGTCGAGGGCCACCTCGACCATCTCGTTGAAGCTGCGCTCGCGGGCCTCGCTGGGCAACGACTCGCCCTTGAGGATGTGGTCGGAGACGGTGCAGATGGTCATCGCCCGGCCGCCGAACTCCGCCGCCACGCCGTAGAGCCCCGCCGCCTCCATCTCCACGCCGACGATGCCGTAGCGCTTCATCAGCGTGAACAGCTCCGCCTGGGGGTTGTAGAACAGGTCGGCCGAGAACAGGTTGCCCACCTTCACCGGCACGCCCTGAGCCGCGGCGGCATCCACCGCGTGGCGGGTCAGTTCGAAGTCGGCGATGGCGGCGAAGTCGTGACCCATGAAGCGGGTGCGGTTGACCGCCGAGTCGGTGCTCGCGCCGAGGCCGATCACCACGTCGCGCACCGCCACGTCGTCACGCACCGCGCCGCAGGAGCCGACCCGGATCAAGCGCTGCACGCCATAGTCGGTGATCAGCTCCTTGGCGTAGATGGAGACCGAGGGGATGCCCATGCCGTGGCCCATCACCGAGATGTCGCGGCCGCGGTAGCGCCCGGTGAAGCCGAGCATGTTGCGCACGCTGGTGACCTCGCGGGCGTCCTCGAGGAAGGTCTCGGCGATGTGCTTGGCGCGCAGCGGGTCGCCGGGCATCAGCACGGTGTCGGCGAAGATGCCGCGTTCGCCCTGGATATGGGGAGTCGCCATGTCACGTTTCCTATGCAGCGAGAGGGTCAAAACCAATGAAGCTCGTGCCGTCGGCCATGGGCGGAAGGCCCAGGTGCGCCGCCAGGCTCTGGCCGATGTCGGCGAAGGTGTCGCGCGCACCCAGCGAACCGGGGGCGAGCCCGGCCCCCAGCGCCAGCACCGGGACCCGCTCGCGGGTGTGGTCGGTGCCGTGCCAGGTAGGATCGCAGCCGTGGTCGGCGGTGATCACCAGCAGGTCGCCGTCGCGCAGTCTGGCCAGCAGCTCGGGCAGCCGCGCGTCGAAGGCCTCCAGCGCGGCGGCATAACCGGTCACGTCGCGCCGATGGCCGTAGAGAGTGTCGAAGTCGACGAAGTTGGTCATCACCAGCGAGCGCTCGCCGGCCTCGTCCAGGGCGGCCAGGGTGGCGTCCATCAGCGCATCGTGGCCGCTGGCCTTGAGCGTGCGCGTCACCCCGCAGTGGGCGTAGATGTCGGCGATCTTGCCGATGGCGATCACCTCGCCGCCGTCGTCGCACAGCTTCTGCAGTACCGTGGGTGCGGGCGGCTCGACGCTGTAGTCGCGGCGGTTGGCGGTGCGGGTGAAGTCCGCCGCGCTCTGGCCGACGAAGGGCCGCGCGATCACCCGGCCGATGTTGTAGGGCTCGAGCAGGCGCCGGGCGGTCTCGCACAGGGCATGAAGCCGCGCGAGGCCGAACGACTCCTCGTGGGCGGCGATCTGCAGCACCGAATCCGCCGAGGTGTAGACGATGGGCTTGCCGCTGGCCATGTGCTGCTCGCCGAGCCGGGCGATGATCTCGGTGCCCGAGGCATGACAGTTGCCCAGCACGCCGGGCAGCTCGCCCTCGCGGATCAGCGCTGCGAGCAGCTCGGGCGGAAAGCTCTCCTCGCGGTCGAGGAAGTAGCCCCAGTCGAAGCGCACCGGCACCCCGGCAATTTCCCAATGGCCCGAAGGGGTGTCCTTGCCCGAGGAGATCTCCCCGGCGTGGCCGTAGGCGCCGATCACTTCGGCCGGCAGCTCGACGCCCTCGGCCCAGGTGCCGGTGCTCTCGCGGTGGGCGTGGAACAGCCCCAGCCGGCCCAGGTTGGGCAGTGCAAGCGAGCCCTGACGATCGGCACCGTCACACTCTCCACGAGAGCAGGCGGCGGCGATATGGCCCAGGGTGTCGGCCCCGGCGTCGCCGAAGCGCTCGGCATCGGGGGCCGCGCCGATGCCGAAGGAGTCGAGTACCAGCACGATGGCGCGAGTCATGGCGCCTCCCGACGGATCACGTCTTGAATGAGTGTAGGCAGTACGACGCCTCCGGGCGCGACGTCGTTCACTTCGATGGCCTCACGCAGCTGGCTGGCGGCGCGCTCGGCGTCGGCCTCGCTTGCCGCATGCACCCAGGCCAGCGGGCGTTCGCCGTCGACGGCGTCGCCGAGAGCGGCGATGCCGGTCAGGCCAACGGAATGATCGATGGCATCGCTCGGCGCACGGCGCCCGCCGCCCAGCGTCACCACGGCAAGCCCCACGGCGCGGGTGTCCATGCGCGTGACCCGGCCGCCGCGCGCGGCATGCACCGGGCGCACCACAGGCGCCCGGGGCAGATGGCGCTCGGGGCGTTCGAGCAGGTCGGCGGGACCGCCCAGCCCAGCCACCATGCGCGCGAAGCGCTCGGCGGCAGCGCCCGAGGCGAGCCGCTCGTCGAGCAGGGCCAGGGCGCCTTCATGGTCTCTGGCCAGCCTGCCGGCCAGCAGCAGCTCGGCGGCAAGCGTGCGGGTCACCTCCAGCAGGCGCCCGCCCCGCTTGTTGCAGAGGAGCAGGTCGATGGCCTCGCGTACCTCGACGGCGTTGCCGGCGCAGGGCGCCAGCGGCTGGCTCATGTCGGTGAGCAGCGCGGTGGTCGGCGTGCCGGCGCGGCTGGCTACCTCGGCGATGGTCTGCGCCAGCTCCCGCGATTTCTCGAGGGTGGGCATGAAAGCGCCACTGCCGGTCTTGACGTCCATCACCAGGGCGTCGAGGCCGCAGGCGAGCTTTTTCCCCAGGATCGAGCTGACGATCAGCGGCAGCGACTCCACCGTGGCGGTGACGTCGCGGATGGCGTAGAGCCGCCGGTCGGCCGGGGCCAGTTCGGCGGTCTGGCCGACGATGGCCACGCCCGCCTCGCGTACCAGAGCGCGGAAGCGATCCCGCGAGGGAGCAATGTCGTAGCCGGGAATCGCCTCGAGCTTGTCCAGGGTGCCGCCGGTATGGCCCAGGCCGCGGCCGGAAACCATCGGCACGTAGCCGCCGCAGGCGGCGATCCAGGGTCCCAGCACCAGCGAGACGAGGTCGCCCACGCCGCCGGTGGAGTGCTTGTCGAGTACCGGCCCCGGCAGGTCGAGCCCCTCGCCCAGACCGCGCCACGCCAGCACCTCGCCGGAGTCGCGCACCGCCTCGGTCAGTGCCACCGTCTCGGCGGCATTCATGCCGTTGAGGAAGATCGCCATGGCCAGCGCACCGACCTGGGCGTCGGAGAGGCTGCCGTCCGCGATACCGCCCACCAGCTCGCCTATCGCCTCGGGCGAGAGCGCCTGGCCATCGCGCTTGGCGCGGATAAGCTCCTGGGGAAGCGCACGGAACGTCATCAGTAGCCCTCCGTCGAGCCCTTGTCCTGCTCGACGCCCAGGGTCTCGAGCAGGCTGCCGAGCAGCCCCGAGGCGCCGAAGCGGAAGTGCGCCGGCGTGATCCACTCGGCCCCCATCACCCGCTCGGCGAGCTGCAGGTAGGCGGCGGCATCCTCGGCGGTACGCACCCCGCCGGCGGCCTTGAAGCCCACGTCGCGGCCGCTTGCCTTGATCGCGGTGAGCAGGATCTTGGCCGCATCCAGGGTGGCGTTGACCGCCACCTTGCCGGTGGAGGTCTTGAGGAAGTCGGCGCCGCCGTCGATGGCCAGCATGCCGGCACGGTCGATCAGCCCGGCCTCCTTCAATTCGCCGGTTTCCAGGATCACCTTGAGCACGGCGTCGCCGCACTCTCGCTTGCACGCCTCGACCAGCTTACGGCCGACCTCGGCGTCGCCCGCCATCAGCGCGCGGTAGGGAAAGACCACGTCGACCTCGTCGGCGCCGGCGGCGATGGCCGCGCGGGTCTCGGCCGCGGCGCGTTCGACGTCGGCCTCGCCGTGGGGGAAGTTGGTCACCGTGGCCACCTTGACCTTGCCGGCCAGGCCCTGTTCGGCCAGCGCCGCGCGGGCACTCTGTACGAAGGCGGGGTAGACGCACACCGCCGCCGGGTGGCCCACGGGCGTGTTGGCGCGGGCACACAGCTCGCGAATGACGGTATCGTTGTCGTCGTCGTTGAGGCTGGTGAGGTCCATCAGCGCCAGGGCCTGGCGCGCGGCCTGCTGCAGTTCGGTCATGACGTTACCTGTCGAAGCGAAGTGAATTGGCGGCGACCATCAGATCACCCCGCCGATGGAGAGAAAGAAACCGGCAATGGCCGCCGACATCAGGTTGGAGAGGGTGCCGGCCAGCACCGCCTTGACGCCGAAGCGGGCGATGTCGTGGCGCCGGCTCGGGGCGATGCTGCCCAGGCCGCCGAGCAGGATGGCAATCGACGAGAGGTTGGCGAAGCCGCACAGGGCAAAGGAGAGAATGGCGATGGTGTGGCCGCTCATGGCCTGGCCGGTATTCGTCACTATCGCGTCGCCGTCGATGTAAGGCGCCAGATTGATGTAGGCGACGAACTCGTTGACCACCAGCTTCTGGCCGATGAAGGAGCCGGCCAGGGTGGCCTCCGCCCAGGGCACGCCGAGCACGAAGGCGAGCGGCGCGAACAGCCAGCCGAGGATCAGCTCCAGGCTCAGCTGCTCGAATCCGACCCAGTCGCCGACACCGCCCAGCATGCCGTTGATCAGTGCGATCAGCCCGATGAAGGCGAGCAGCATGGCGCCGACGTTGGCGGCCAAGCGCAGCCCCGACGAGGCCCCCGCCGCCGCCGCGTCGAGTACGTTGACCGGCCGGTCCTCCGCCTCGATCACCTCGCTGGCCTCCTCGACGTCGTCCACCGGCTTCTCGGTCTCGGGCATGATCAGCTTGGCGAACAGCAGGCCGCCGGGGGCCGCCATGAACGAGGCCGCCACCAGGTACTCCATGGGGATGCCCAGCGCCGCATAGCCGGCCAGCACCGAACCGGCCACCGAGGCCAGCCCGCCGCACATTACCGCGAACAGCTGCGAGGGGGTCATGCGGGCAATGAAGGGGCGCACCACCAGCGGCGCCTCGGTCTGGCCGACGAAGATGTTGGCGGTGGCCGAGAGCGACTCGGTGCGCGAGGTGCCCAGCGCCTTCTGCAGCGCGCCGCCGAGGATGCGGATCACCCACTGCATGATGCCGATGTAGTAGAGCACGGCGATCAGCGAGGAGAAGAAGATGATCACCGGCAGCACCTTGATGGCGAAGACGAAGCCGATGTTGTCGGTATCGGCGAGGCCACCGAAGAGGAAGTCGATGCCGTCGTTGGCGTAGAGCACCACCTGGCTGACCCCGGCGGAAATGGTCTGCAGCACCGTCTGACCGAACGGCACGTAGAGCACGAAGGCGCCGATCCCGGCCTGGATGGCGAAGGCGCCACCCACGGTTCGCAGGCGGATGGCCCCACGGTTGGTGGAAAAGATGAGAGCGATGACGATCAGCGTCGCCATGCCGACCAGGCTCATGATGGCAGTCATGGAATCCTTCCTTTGGTGCCGGCGGCGATGTGCCAGGACCCGCCGCATCTGGTTGTCGTGATATCAGCGCAGGGGAAGACTGCACGAATGTGAAAAATATAACATCCCCTGTAACAGTTCCAACATTCGCCTTGCACAAACGCCGAAGCCGCCATCGCTGGATGGCGGCTTCGGCGTTCTGGCTTACTGGCTGGCGCCGGCGGTGGCTCGGAAAGGCGGTACCTTACTTCAACCGAAGTCCTTGCGCAGCGCCTCGAGCACGTCGAAGGCGCGCAGCAGATCCTCACGGGAAACGCTGCTGAAGCGGTTGAGCGAACGCTTGAGCTCGGTGGTCGATACTCCGTCGGTACGGGGCAGGTAGACGACCTCGCAATAGCGCGACAGGTAGTCGAAATGACCGCGCCAATCGTCGCCGATGGCGAAGGTGTGCACGTCGTAGCGCTGAATGTCGTCGACCTTCTGCTCCCAGCAGGTTTCGGGAATGACGGCATCCACATAACGAATGGAGCGCACGATCTCGGCGCGCTGCTCGAAGGGGATCAGGGTGCGCTTGCCCTTGCCGGCGTTGAACTCGTCGGTCGAGACCGCCACGATCAGGCGGCTTCCCATCTCCGCCAGGCGGCGCAGCAGGTTGAGATGGCCGATATGGAACATGTCGAAAGTGCCATAGGTAATCACGCATCCGCTCATCGCGTTATCCTCCTGTGCGGGCAAATCGTTCAACCCTTCGCGGTCATTTCCCTCATTCACTTCCGGTGGCGCTCATAGCAGGACTGGGGAAGCATCAGTACGGCGACATGTGCGCAGTGGCTCAGGCCCAGTCCGGACAGCGAGATTGCGGCAAGTTCGGCCTTCACCGAGAGCCCAAGCCGCTTCTTCCGCGCCGCCCGGTCAAGCACCTTGCGATTGATGGTCGCCCTTAGATAACGCGCTTCCCGCCACGACAACCGAGCCGAACATTGCGCAAGCCATTCAGCATCGGGGCGGGGGGGAGTCGACTCGCCTGCATCCCGATTGCCGTTGCGGTCATCGCTGAGCCACAGGCAGGTAACGGTATCGTCGTAGTGGATCGCCGCCAGCTCGCACAGCACCTTGAGCCAGAAATGGATATCGCCATCGTCGCGCAAGCCGTCTAGCGGAAAGCCGCCCAGCGCCAGAAAACGCCCGCGACGAATGCAGGTGCCGCCGGTGTGAATGAAGTCGTGCTGGGCAATGGCTGCCAACGCCGTCCGCCGAGGGATCACCCCACTGGGCAGGCTGGCCGTTCGTGGCAACCTGCGATGCCCTTCCATCTGCTGATAGGCGTTGACGAACAGCTCGATGTCGGCGTGCCTGGCGATGGCCTCGGCATAGCGGGAGAGGTGATCGAAGAGCAGGATGCTGTCGGCATCGAAGAACACCAGCCAGGCGGCCCTGGCCTGCTCCGCTCCGAAGTTTCTGGCCTCCTGGGCTCCACCCTCGTCTTGTCGATACAGGCGTAGCCGGCCCTTGCCTGCATGTTGTTCGAGCAGTTGGTAGGAGCCGTCGGTCGAGCCGCCGTCCACCGCAATGACCTCGAAATCGCGATAGGTTTGCTGATAGAGGCTGGCAAGCGAGTCCGTCAGCGTCGCTACCTGATTGAGGACAGGTATCACGACCGAGAAGAATGCCATGTCAGTGACTCCGACGGCGACGCCAGCGATGTTGATAGGCGAGCGTCAGCCCGCCGTCCCCAGGTCGTATCTGATGCAGCAGCCAGCGAGAAAGAAGGCGGCGCCCCAGGTCAAGCTCATAGAGCGTTCGATGCCACAGCAAGGCGAGGCGCTTTCCCCTCACCAAGGCCTGCATCATGCTCAGGTCACGGCGGTCCGCAAAGGTGCCGCGCGAATGCTTGAAGCGAATGATCTGCTCGAACGAGACACAACGGAGCTCGCCCAGGCGAAAATGACAGGAGGGGGTAGCCAGCATTTCCCGTAGCGAACGCCCATGGTGATGACTCGCGTCGTCGTTGCGCCTGATCCGCGGTCGATGCGTCGTCTCGTCCTCGAGAGCCAAGTAGTCGATGCACTCGGCCTTGCGTACCCCGTACAGCTCGAGCACCAGACTCGCATCCAGCAGCACCTCGTCATGGCGGAAGCGATTGTTGGCGAGGAACGAGCGAAAGTACGAGAGTCTGGCCGCAGTGACGGTATAACGCCCCAGGCGGGCATGACGCAGGAAGTGGCCGGCGCTGTCGTCGAGCAGCCAGCGCGCCAACTGGGCCGCCTCCTCACCAACCAGAATCAGCCAGCCATCCCGCGGTGCATGGTGGCCTCCCTCGGCTACAGGTAACGGTTGATATACCAGCAGCTCCAGCGCGGTTTCTCGCCCCGGTAGAATGATCCCGACCAGCGCTTCCAAGTTCGCTCTGGCACGCGGTGTGAGCCGCACACGCTCGCGGTAGCCGACCTCGGCCAGGGCACAAGGCAGCCTTTCACGCCCGCACGCTCCACGCGGCTTGAGGGCAAGCCGCCAGCAAGAGCCGCTCCGCTCCAGCGCTTCGACGGCGGCGCTGCGTGACATGGGCTCAGATGGAAAACTCAGGCCTGCGTATGATGCTTTCATGGCATCTGCTCCACTCCGCCTAGGCTGCGTGAGGGATTGGATCAGCCAAGGAAGTTGTAGTTGTCAGCGATCCACCGGTTGCGCTTCGCCAGTCGCCTCAGAGTGTCCCGATCGGGTCGCCACCCCAGCCCTGCAAGAAAGGCATCGAGCCGTTCGAGCGTCATGTCAAGCTCCTGGGCGGCATAGCTCGACTGACCGTGCAGCGTCTCGAGAATGCCCCGGTAGTCGTGGTCCTTGGGCGGCCTGACCTGGGCATTGCGCTCACTGAACTCCGACGGGATACCCGACAGATATCCCTTGTGGTAAATCGCGTGATAGCTCAGTGACAGGAAGTGCTCATCGGCCGCGGGAACGCGAACGAGTCCCTTCATCCAGATCGCGTTGGCAAGAATTTGCCGAGCCTTCGCCGCGGGGTAGTAGCTGCCTTGGTGATGGCTCGTTCCCGGCAGTCCGCTGACGCTGTAGAGGTCGCAGGCGATATCCCGCTTGCGACGATTGACGCTCACACACTCGCTGAGCTTTCCGACATCCTCGTCGGCAACGAGAATATCGACGTCCTCGCCCGGTTCGATGACAGGCAGGGAGTCGAACCAGCGCAGCACGACGTAATCGACCTCCCTCTTCTTGAGCGCATCGAGAAAGCCCATCATGCCCAGCCGTCCGTCGATGTAGCGCCGGTGCGTCATCGGTCGCCCCAGGTGGCTGGCATAGCGCTGCCTGGCGTAGCGCTTGATCTTGTTGAGCAGCATGTTCCCCACCCCCGTTCATCGATGCACTTGCGCATCCCGGCGCGTCGTGCTGTCCTGCATGGGTGCTATTGCGGCGATCTCAGGCTGCCGGCCCCAGACCGACCGACCTCCTGCACCGGTTTGGCCCGTGGCATACTCTTTCCGGTCATGCGCCGTAGCTTGCGCCAGCCCATGCGACGCACGCCTGCCAAGGTGATGGCAACCAGCGTGATACGCCGCACCACGACCAGCACAGGGCGTGGAAAGGAATAAAGGCACATGAAGCGCGGCAGACCGGTATACGTCAGCCAGCGACGCAGGTAGGGGCGACGCTGGGTCGTGGGGGGTATGTCACCGGGGAAGGTGTCCGGCACCGGATACCAGGCGTAGTTACCCTTCAAGGTGTCCTGCTCTTGATCGCCGGGCTGAAGGAACTCGAAATCGATCACCTTGAGCCCCTTGCAGGGGTCGTAGATCACGTTGTGGGGATTGAAATCGATGCACTCATAGCCCAGCTGTCGGTAGTGCAGGATGATCGCTCGCAGCCGCTCGATCGCCCATATCGGCAGCAGCCCATGCGGGTAGAACAACGGCTTGGGCGAAAGAATGCTCGGCAGACTGTTTTCGTACCACTCGAACACCAGATAGTGAGAGCCGATTTCTAGGATGCGCGAGACCTCCGGCAGCGAGCTGCCCAACTCACGCGCCTTGACCTCACGCTCGAGGAAACGCTCGCGACCCGGTCGAAAGGTCTTGCAGATCGCCCACCGCCCGTGGAAGTCGATCAACTCCACCTTGGCCCGGCGGGCATGCTTGCTCAAATCGGCCAGCACCGGGTATGGCGAGGCGAAGGCGGCATTGCGCTGTCGGGCGCACGCCACCACCTCATCCACTCTCTCGGGCGCCACAATGCCGAGATACTCCACGGCCTGCATGGCGTTGTCGGAGGAGTGAACGGGGTTGCAGTGCTGCGAGGTGGGTTGGCCCCGGTTGACCAGGCGGCGCATCTGCTCCTTCACCGTGAACACTCGGGCATTGTCCACCAGCTCGGAGGCGCCCGATGCCTTCGAGGGCGAGAGGTCCGGATAGACATCGTGGGTCACCAGGAGGTACGCAGGCAGGCCTCCACTGGTCGGGTACGGTCCTCGCCCCCAATTGCCGCCGCGGATCAGATCGGCCACCTCGTCGCGTTGCTCACCGCTGATCGGCGCCTCATGGAGCACGTCGAACCCGTTGCGGACAAGCACCTCCCGCAGCCCATCGAGCCTCTCCAGCCCGCGCTCACGGATGAGATATACCGCCAGGCCCGGCGCGACGTCTTGGGTCGAGACCTGCAGGCGCAGCTTCAGCCAGGGATTGACTGCAGACAGCTTCTCCACGGTATCCGAAAGCGGTGCCCAGCCAGCCTCGCCGAGCAGCCCATCCAGCGACTCGAGGTCGAGCCGGATAGGTGGCGGCCACAGGCCGCAGCGGGCGTTCAGCGCCTTGATGGCGCTGGCGTGGGGCGATGCCATGTAGCCATCGCCGATGGCGCTCTCGCTGGCCAGGCCGCTGGCCAAGCCGAGGTGGTAAACTGCTTCCACGCTCAGTGCCATCAGTCGCTCTGCATCGCTGGCCAGGCGGGGGGCGGGCTGGGCACGGGCCGCAGCAAGCAGTTCACGTGCCCGTCGCACCGGCAGGTAGGCCACCTTGTTGCGGTCACTGCCCGGCAGCCCGCCCACGCTGTAGAGGGTACAGCGCAGATCGCCCGACCGCGCGGTGGTGCCGAGCAGCGCCGCTGCCTGCGGCAGGCCGTCGTCGGCCACCAGCAGCACCACCTCCTCACCGCTGGGCCAGGCCACCTCCGCGCCGGGCCAGTGCAGGAAAAGATGGTCGACGCCGCGCTCCGCCAAGGTCTCGGCCAGCCTATCGAACCCCGCCTGCCCGGCAACGTAATAGTGCCGAGGGGCGCGTCGCTTACCCCGGGGTCCCCGGGCCAACCTGTTCCGAACTCGCTTCCAGCTCATCATGGGATTCCCCCTGATTCGGTTCTCGCGGCTCCTGCCCCGTCGTGACGGTTTCGGGCGGCGTTTGCTCGATGCAACGGCCACCCTCGCTGAAACAGTCGTCGAACACCTTGAGTGCGGCCGAAGGTGTGAACAGACCGGAAGCCACGCCCGGCCACAGCATGACCTCCTGACGACGCACGAACTGCTCTACACGAATGGCGATGCGCTCCTGGCCCAGGGCGCTGATCACGGCATAGCGATGCTGTCCCACCAGCACCTGCCAGCGCCAGCGACCGTCGGGATGGCTCAGCACAAGGGCGCGAATGTCACCATCGGTGCCGTCATGGCGGCGCACGCCATGGGTGCGTATCGACTCCACCAGCCGTGCCAGGCGCTCCACCTCGACGTGTAGCTTGAGCTCACTCACCGGCCCGCAGAACTTCCAGCCGGCCTCAAGACCAAGCTCTTTTCCCAGCACCCTGGCGTTTTCTCGCTCTTCAGCGCGACGTCGCTGGATGCGCTTCTGCTCCAGCGTTAGCGGGTCCCAGGGCCATGGCGAAAGCCAGGTTGGCAGCGCATCCAGCGCTTCGCTCTCGCACCTGTCCAGACCAAAAAACTCGGCTGCCGAGCGAGGCTGCCAGGCTTGATAGAACGCCACCAGCGCCTCCCGGATCAGCGCTCGTTCCTGGCCAGGATTGGCCAGGGCACGCGGTATCACGCCGGCAAGGGGCCGCGGACGGCCGAACGGGAAATTGAACAGGCCGAAGCCCCAGGCCACAGGGGCATCCAGCAGCAGCCGGCGCCCTGGGTGGCGATAGCTGAGGGCCAGCGGGTTGCCTTCGTGGCTGCGCGCATCCACAGGGCGGAAACGCTTCATCGACAGCAGATGAAAGCCGCACTTTTCCCCCTTGCGAATCAGCCAATGCTTGATCAGTAGCGGCTCGACTCTCATGTCAGCCCCCTTTGGCCACCGGACCCAGCATGGCCGTGAGCGTGGCGCCGGAGGGCAGCCCCGCCTGGATATGGCGAACAGCGGGCGTAGCGATCCGAGCCTGACGGGCTTGCCAGATCAGATCGGCCAGCTCGTCCGTCGGTCGGTAATCCAGCGGCGCCGCCCGCAGCAGCTGACGAATCAGGGCATGATCGGTACCGGCCAGCGCCGTTTCGAGCCTGCGCAGGAAGGCATCGAGCATCGGCCACTCCCAGTAGCGCTCGGAGCTGGTCATGATGCGGTCATGACAGGTACGCGTCGCAGCAGCGCCGATCAACAGCTCTTCATAGAGCTTTTCGCCCGGCCGCAGCCCGGTATAGACGATTTCGATATCCCCCACCGGGTCACGCTCGTCCTTCACCGAGAAGCCGGAGAGCCGAATCATGTTCACCGCCAAGTCATGAATGCGCACCGGCTCCCCCATGTCGAGCACGAAGACCTCTCCCCCGCTACCCATGGCGCCGGCCTGAATGACGAGCTGGGCCGCTTCGGGAATGGTCATGAAGTAGCGCGTGATGTCGGGGTGCGTGACCTCGACCGGCCCCCCCTGCTCGATCTGCTGGCGGAAACGCGGCACCACCGAGCCGCTCGAGCCCAGCACGTTGCCGAAGCGCACCATGCAGAAGCGGGTCTGGCTTCCCGCCCGGGCGAAAGCCTGGCAGATCAGCTCGGCCAGGCGCTTGGAGGCCCCCATCACGTTGGTGGGCCGCACCGCCTTGTCGGTGGAGATCATGACGAAGGTTGCCACACCGCCTTTCATGGCCGCCTGGGCCAGTTCGAGGGTGCCGAACACATTGTTGCGCAGGCCTTCGACCAGGTTGTACTCCACCAGCGGCACATGCTTGTAGGCCGCGGCATGATAGACGGTGTCTACCTCGAAAGTGGCGAAGATCGTCGCCAGCGCATCGCGGTGCTGCACCGATGCCAGCAGCGGCTTGAGCTCGACACCTGTGCGCATGGCCGGGTGCCGCAGCAGCTCCTGCTCGATGGCGTAGAGAGCGAACTCGCACTTGTCGAGCAGCAGCAGACAGGCCGGCTGCTGCCCCAGTATCTGCCGGCACAGCTCGCTGCCGATAGACCCGCCGGCACCGGTCACCATGACCGTCTTGCCACGGATATCGGCATCCAGCAGCTCCGGGAAGGGTGGCACTGGCTCCCGGCCCAGCAGGTCTTCCAGGGCCACGTCACGCACTTCCGACAGGCTCGCACGACCGGCGATCACATCGGCACTGCCAGGAATGGTCTTGACCGGAACGGAGAGCGCCGAGAGACGCTGCAGGATCTCCCGGCGCCGGCAGCGCGGCGCGCTGGGGATGGCCAGCAGCACCATCGCCGCCTTGTGCTCCGCGATCAGCGCCGCCAGGGCGACCGGCTGATAGACGCGCAGGCCCTCGACCAGGGCACCGTCGAGACCGCGCCAGTCGTCGACGAAGGCCACCGGCTCGAACTCGATGCCGTGCCGCAGCGCCACCGCCAGCTCGCAGCCGGCCGCCCCGGCCCCATAGATGATGACCGGACGGCACTTGCGCCGCTGATGCTGCAGATAAAGCTCACGCAGCAGGAAGCGCACGCCGCCGATCCCCAGCAGTACCAGCAGGGCATAGGTGATGATGATGGGCATCACCAGCGGGGGACTCTTGAGTTGCGTCACCAGCAATAGCACGCAGACCGATGCCATCACTGCCAGTGCCGCCCTCAGCACCGTGGTGTGGTTCATATAGCGGATCACCACCCGATACAGGCCCAGCCACTGGAACAGCACCAGGCTGATCAGGGCCACGACGAGGCTCGTCGAGCCTAGCTGCAGGTCGAGGAAGGCCGACAGACTCTCCTGGTGTAGGGCAACCGCAAGGTGCACGCTGGCCATGACGACGAGCGCGTCGATCGCCACCAGTACGCGCCGCTTGATACAGCGTGGAAGCCGCAGCAGCGGCTGCAAGGGGATCAGCATGGCAATTCCCTCTGATTCGCATGACCTCTCACTGCGGCACTGAAAGCTCCAGGGCCTCGGCTATCTGCGCCCAGTTGAGATACTTGAAGTTCTGGTTCGTCGAAACGTTTCTGCCGCTCTGCACCACCATCAACCCCAGAGGGAAACGCTCGCCGAAGCTAAGGTCGCTGACTTCGATGCCATCGGTCTCACGCACGCTGCCGATGCCGCGTTCGCCGTCCTCGTCGATACGGAACATTCCCCGGAGGCGATAGGGTGGGCTGGCATCGAGCACGGCGAAGCGGTGATTGCCCTGGCTCGAGACGATCAGGTAGCGGTCGCCGTACAGGGCCAGCCCTTCGATGTCGGGCTTCAAAGGAGATGTCGCTTCGATCACCAGCTCGCGGCCGGTGGTCGCATCCGGCGCCGCCTGCATGACCCAGACGCCAAAGGCTTCCTCGCCGACGAACAGTAGCGAGCGCTGATCGTCTGCCACACAGCCCTCGGGCTGGGAGTCGAGCTGGAAGGAGCGCAGCAGCTCGACCTGCGGCCCCCCCTGCACGATGTCGAGGCGATGCTGGAGATAGCTGCCATCCTTGCCATTGGTGAACACATGCAGCTCTTCGCCGTGGCGGTAGAGGCAAACGCCGTAGATCTCCGACAGATCTGTCGCCACCTTGCCGATCAGGCTCACCTCTCCGCTCGCATCGATCTCGAAGACCGCCAGGCTGTCGGTGTCGCGATGGGTCGCCACGGCGATGTCTCGGCGGCGTCCGTCGAGCAGCACGTCCTGGCGCAGGTCGACGTTGTTCAACCTGCCCACCGGCAGCGACTGCACCCGCTCCCCCGCCAGGTCGTAGACCTCCAGGCCGCGCCTCTTGTCGGTACCCAGTACCAGGCTGAGCTCAGGCGCCTGGGCGTTGTACCAGATGGCCGGGTCGTCGGCGGCATCGCCGCCGCTTTCCACCGGTACCGTCTCGCCCTCGGCGCTGATGATGACCAGGGCTTGGGAGGCGGCCGGCGAAGTGGTGGCCCCGGGCCATACCAGCATCCACCCCGCTCCGACCAGGCACGCCAGGCCGATGAGATACTTGAACGACCGCCAAGAGGTCAGGTTCCGTAGGCTCATGATGGACTCCGCGTCATGATGAACTGCGTGTATAGCGTTCCGACTCCGCCACGGTCGGAGCAGCAACGGCTGAGGCCCGATGCCGCCGCCTCCCCTGCCGATAGAGATGCCAACAGATCGCCAGCATCATCCAGAACAGGGTCGAGCGAAGCCCGTTGTGGGTAATCGAATAGATCAGCGGCCCCGCCACACCCATCCAGACGTAGAGCGGCGCTCTGCTCAGCGCAATGAAGATGACGGCCAGGAACAGCCCGAAACCCGGGATGCCATAGGCAAACAGCATGTTGCCGTAGGAGGAGTGGATCTCGCTGCTGTGATAGGGATAGAAGCGCCGCCGCTCGCCCTCCGCCGCCCCCAGAATGGCGTATTCCGGGAAGTTGGCCAGGCGATCGTACTTGCGCTCCTCGTAGGCGTTCTCCACCTTGTCCGGGGCGCGATCCATGCGCGATTGCAGATTGCTCTGCACCTGGCCATCCGAGCTCAAGTTCACCATCACCACCACCCCCAGGATCAGCGGCGCCACCAGCAGCAGCCTGGCGAAACGGCGCAGCCGATCCAGATTGGCCACCACCCAGCCCAGGCCGACCAGCACCGCACCGCCCATGGCCCCCAGGGATGAAGCGGCGAGTATGCTGACCACGGCCGCCACCAACCCGGCCAGCATCAGCGGCCGCAGCGGTGGGCGGAAATCGTCCAGCAACATGAGGATCACGATCCCGCACAGCGAGAAGTAGGCCAGCTGGTTGGGATTGTTGAAGCTGCCGGTAGTGCGGTTCGCCCCGGCTCCCAGCTGCAGCAGCACCTGGCTGGCGGCGACCAGCAAGGCGATGGAGATGGCATTACGGATCAGGCTGCGCCCCGCCTCGCCCGAAATGCCGAGAAAGCGCAGCAGCGCCATGCCGATCAGGAAGTTGAAGAAGAAGAAGGCGGGATAGATGAAGAAGGAGGTGCGCTCCATGACCAGCGCCCAGCCCAGGCTGACCAGCAGCACCCAGAGCACCATCAACGCCCAGCAGATGACGAAGGACGACAGCACCCTGCCGCGATCGGTGAGCGCCAGCAGCGACATCAACACGGCAAAACCGAGCAGCAGGAAATCGGCGGGCTGAGGCTGACCGCTGGGAAACACATACAGACTCGCCAGGCTCAGCCCGAGGAACAGCAGAATGGCGGCTAGCAGGTGCATGAGCATGCCTCGTAGAAGTGACTAGAGATTGGCCATCATGCGGAAGGTATGGTTGTGTGCGACCAGCTCGTCGTAGGTGCCGCTGTCGATGATGCGCCCCTTGTCGAGCATGTAGATCATGTCGCACTCCTTCACCGTGGTCAGACGGTGAGCGATCATCACCAGCGTCTTGCCGCCGGCAATGGCATCGATGTCGCCCATGACCCGCTGCTCGGTAATGCCGTCCAGCGCGCTGGTAGCCTCATCGAGCACCAACACCTGGGCATCGCGATAGAGCGCCCGGGCGATGCCGATGCGCTGGCGCTGCCCTCCCGAGAGCTGCACGCCGCGCTCTCCGACGTGAGTCTCGAGCCCTTCGGGCAGCGAGGCCAGGAGCGGCTCGAGCTGAGCCATGCGCACCGCCTCTTGCGCCCGCGCCACGTCGATCTCCTCGCGCGGCACGCCGAACGCCACGTTCTCCAGCACGGTGGCATCCGCCAGGAATATATGCTGGGGCACGAAGCCGATGCCGGCCTGCCAGCGCGGCAGGGTCGCCTCGTTCAACGCCACCTCGTCCACCAGGATCCGCCCCTGCTGGGGTTGAATCAGTCCCAGCAGCAGATCCACGGCGGTGGACTTGCCGGAGCCTGACTCCCCCACCAGCCCGACCCGGGCGCCAACCGGAATCTCCAGGCTCAGCCCGTTGAGTGCCGGCAGGCGCTTGCCCGGGTAGTGAAAGTGCACGTCGTCGAGGCGGATGCTCGTTTTCGCCACCAGCGGCGGCAGCGCTTCGTCGTTCCCGCGAACTTCGGCCTCGGCATGGGAGCAACTGGCCACCAGGTCGTCGCGGATCGTCTCGTAGGCCGCCAGGTTGCTGCGGATATGCGAGATGGAGGCGTAGATCTTCTGATAGGCGGGTAGCATCTTGAACCCGGCCAGCGCATAGATCGACAGCGCCGGCAGGATGGTACCCAGATTGCCCTGGTGGGCATTGAGCAGATAGAGCACCAGCAGGATCACCGACCCGAAGGCGACCATCTCGATGGCATAGCGCGGCGCCTCGCTCAAGCCCTGCGATACCCCTTGGCCGCGCGCCACCTGCTGGCTGGCCTTGTCGAACTGGTGCGTGAACGTGGCCTGACGGCGCAGCAGCAGCAGATCCTTGATGCCGCCGAAGCCCTCCGTCATCAGCTTGAAACGCTTGGCCTGGAAGCGCGACACGCGCCTGCCGTTGGACACCAGAAAGCGGCGCACCGTCTTGTACAGCAGCAGATAGGAGAGGATGAAGATCACGATGCCGGTCGCGGCCACCTTCGGGTTGTAGACGAAGATGGTGATCGACATGCAGGTGACCATCACCAGCTTGGCATTGAGCTGCATGAACGGGTTGACCACCCGGTTGGTGACCCGCTGGACCTCCTGAGAGGCGCGGTTGATCAGCCGGCTGCTGCTGCCGCCGGCATGGAAGAGCCAGGGTTGATGCAGGTAGTAGCGATACAGCCGGCTGGAGAGCTCGGCGCCGACCCGCGCACCATAGAGCGACAGTCGCCAGGTGGTGTACATGGAGAACAGTGCCGCCACCAGCAGTACCGCCAGCACGCAGACTCCCAGCAGGGTGAGAAACCGCTCGGGGCTCTCGACACCGCTCCACCGATACGCCTGGGCCAGCCAGCCCTCGCCCTGCAAGCGGCTCATGTCACCCACCACCGCCATGAAGGGACCGATGGCGATCACGCTGGCGATCTCGGCAAAGGCCATGATGATGATCAGGCCCTGCAGCCGCAGCAGTCGACGGCGCTGGTCCGAGGTCAGCAGCGTGTACAGCTCACGTAGTTGGCTCAACATTCCCTGTCACCGATAGGCATAGATGTAGTTGCCGTAGTGGCCGTAGCGGCTGCTGGTCGGCTTCTCGAGACCATTGAGAATCGCTCCCTTGAGCCGTACTCCGGCACTCTCCAGCCTGCGCTTGGCCGCCTTGATCTCCGCCGGCGGACTCACGCCGAAGCGCACCACCAGCAGACTGGTACCGGCCAGCTTGCCGACGATGGCAGCATCCGTGACGGCCAGCACCGGCGGCGTGTCGATCACCACCAGGTCGTAGGCCTCGCTCATCGCCTGCAGGAAGTCGTGAAAGCTGCGCTGCATCAGCAGCTCGGAGGGGTTGGGCGGTACCGTGCCGCGAGCCACGTAGTCCAGCCCTTCCACCTCGGAGGTACGGATCGCGTCGTTGAGCTCGATGCGCTGGGCCAGCAGCTCGGACAGCCCCGGCATCCCCTTGGCATGGAACGCATGGTGCAGGCGGCCGCGACGCATGTCGGCATCGACCAGCAGCACCCGCTGCCCGGCCTGGGCACAAACGGTGGCCAGGTTGGCAGCCACGAAACTCTTGCCCGCCCCCGGCCCCGCTCCGGCGATCATCAAGCGGTTGTTGCCCGCCTCGAGCATGGCGAAGTAGAGGCTGGTGCGCAGGCTGCGCAGCGCCTCGACGGCCAGCTCGGAGGGCTCCTCCACCGCCAGCAGACCGCGGAAGACGTCCTGCTGCTGCTTCGAGCCTGGCGGCCGAATGTGTCGTGTGAGCCGGGACTGCTCCGACGACGCGGGGAGAGTGGCATATACCGGCAGACCGATCTCGTCGAGCTGGTCGGGGCTCTTGATCGCCTGGCTCAACAGCAGGCGCAGGATGACGCCCATGCAGGCCAGCACGGCACCGATCATGGCGCTGACCAAGGTGGTGAGTGAAACCCGTGGTGAAATGGCCCCCGGCCGCATCTCGGCATTGTCGAGAATGCGCACGTTGCCCACGGTGCCCGCCTTCAGCAGGCGCATCTCCTGACGCTGATTGAGCAATTGCACATAGACCTGCTGGTTGACCTGGGTGTCGCGGGTCAGGCGCAGCACCTCCTGCTGAGTCTCGGGCAGCTCACCCACCAGCCCATTCAACCGCTCGCGCTCGGCCTGCAACTGCGAGCGCTGTCGCAGCAGCGCCTGATAGTTGGGATGCGTTGGCCGGAAACGCTCGGCCAGATCCGCCTCAGCCAGGGCGAGTTCGGTCAATTGGTTTTCGACGGCCACCATCCTGTTGAGAAGGTTCTGGGTCTCGAACGTCAGGTCGACGGAGTCGCGTTGAGCCCGGTAGCTGTTCAGCTGATTTTCCGCTTCCGTCAATTGCGCATTGACCTGGGGAATCTGCTCGTCCAGGAAGGCGATCTGCTTCTCGGCCTCCTCCGACTGTCGCTGCACGTTCTGCGTCAGAAAGACCCCGGTAATGGTATCCAGCGTCTGCTGCGTCAGCTCACGATCCGGTCCGCTGAGAAATACCTGATAGACCCCCGAGTCCTTGCCCCGCGGCACGATCATGAAGTTGCGCTGCAACTGGCCGATCGCGCTGAGCCGGGAGATGCGACGCACCTCGAACTCGGCGCCCGGGTGGGCCACCATCTGGCTGACGAAGAGTCGATAGCCTTCGTCGTTTCTGGCGGTCTCGCCGGTGCGACCACGCAGCAGCGTGGTGCCGTCCAGCAGCAGCTCGTATGTGTCGGCGCCGGTGACTCTCAGGGTGTGCCGGAGCCCCTCCCCCTGTGCCGGCAGCTCGAAGCGGGAGATGCGCAGGGACTCCCCCGCCCACACATAGGGCGAACCCGACGAGGCCAGCGCACCGGGCAGCCGCTCGCGCACGAATGTCGGCGTGAAGCGCTCGAGCCAGGCGTGCCGGATCCCGTGATTGACTAGAAAATCTCCCACCCACGGCATTCGGCGCGGCTCGATGATCAGGGTCAAATCGAGGCGGTCGACGGTCTCTCCCATGACCATGCGCGACTGCAGGATCTCCAGCTCCGCTGCCGTCGGATTTCCCACCTGCTCCCCGCCGGCCAGGGACTGCAGCAGCCCCAGAATCGCTGCGCGGTTCTCCACCTGAATGAGCGCGTCGGACTGGTAGATACGAGGTTGCGAGCTCGCATGGAAATAACCCGCCAACAGAAATACGAAAATGCTGAGGAAAATGATCTTTTTCTTGTCATTCAAAGCGTCGAGCAACTTCCTCAGGCTGATATCGCCACTCTCTGCAGGCGACTGGGGTGATGCAGGTGGGTTTGGAAAAATCGTCATAGGTGGTGCCTCTCATTGACTGTGCCAGCGATGAGACAGAGTTCAAATTTCACCGACATTGTCTATGGATCTCGCCACGTCACCCGGGAGCGTTACCGAAGGGATCAACAAGGATATGACGTTGTTCCAGCGTGCCAGCGGTGCTGAAGTCACGTAGACCACATCTTGAGGATTCAACGGAAATCTCGTACCCAGCATCAAACGAGTAGCATCGCTGATATCGAGCTGATAGACCGTGGCCAATTTTTCACTTTCCGGCGGATTTCCGCGTACCACGAAAATTCCCGAGGGCTGGGCACGGCTCTCGTTCACCCCTCCCGCGCGGGCCAGAGCATCGGTCAATGACAGGCGCTCGTTGCCCAAAGGAATGGCGCCTGGCCTCAACACCTGGCCGAGCACGACCACGTTCTGATTCTCTGAGGTGGGCACGTGCAGCAGATCGCCGTCGCGCAGCAGGCGGTTCTGCGTCAGGTCACCCTGGCGCAGCATGGCGAACAGGGAAATACGCTCCTCGCGTCCGTCGCGATTGAGCAGTACGTTGTGCCAGTCGGCATCGTTACGCGCACCGCCGGCTTCGCTGATGGCATCCAGCACCGTCAGCGGCACGATGGTGAGTGGCTGCGCACCGGGCCGCTCCACCGCCCCGCTCACGTAGACCTTCTGCGAGCGGAATGCCGCAATACCCACTTCCACCTGGGGCTCGGTAATCACCTGGGAGAGCCTCCGGCTGATCAGGCCTCGCAGCTCCTCGAGGGTCATACCCGCCACCTGCACGCGCCCCACGTAGGGATAGAACATGGTGCCATCCGGCCGCACCCGGTTACCGGTTTCCGATGCCGCCCGCTCGCTGCCGGCGGGAATGGTGAGCTCGGGATGGTCGTAGACGATGACGCTGATCACGTCTCCCGGGCCAATACGGTACTCGTAGTTCTGAAGCTCCCGCTGCAGATCGGCTGGAAGAGGACGCGAGGCGGGCTCGACCAGCTGCATTCCCATGACCAGCTCAGGGGTTATCGGCTGTATGTCGACGCGTGAATCCAATGACTCTTCGAGTTGGTTGTGGTTGATATGCCCCCCCGGAGCCAAGGCACATCCCGCTAATGAGAGCATCAGAATCAATAAGAAAAGGGACAAGGTAAGCCTTGCCGCTGCAGTACAGGTGGTGCGACCATCCGGTCCGCCGGAAGCGCATATAGATGGACTTCCCTCAATGAACGTAGTCATTGCTCGATCCCCCTCAGGATCCCCGTGACACGCTACCGCCCCGGATTCATGGCAGCCATCCGAAGCCTGAACTTTTCCCGTCCTTATCAGTTCGTCACATCATGATGCAAAATATACATTCCGTTACATTGGCATCCACAAGAGCATGACAAGATGATGATGACGAAGATACATTTAGGTTACATGGACGTTTCGGTGTGGCCAGATGGTTTTTGCCTCAGCCAGATGCTGAAAATTGGCGGCAAAAAAAGACTCAGAAGAAAAATCAGCCAAGGGGATGAAGAGGGTGAAAAACGTCAGCCGGTGGCGTTAGAACCACTACTGAGGGGAGGAGACGAAACACATACCGAGGTCGTTGCAAAACCCTGCGCAGCAGGGCCGTTGACCGCTCAAAGTCGCGGGATCCAGGTATCGCTGGCATCGCCCAGGAGCCGATGCACCCGCTCGAACACCGCCGGCGAACGACCATACGGATCGGGAATGTCCAGCCCTTGCCCCTGCGCCAGCCAGTGCCCCAGGCGCATGACCTTTCCCATCGCCTGGGGCCAGCGCTCGGTGACTTCGCGGCGCTGGCCTTCGCTCATTACCAGTACCAGGTCGGCCTCGGCCAGCTGTTGGTCATCGAGCTGGCGGGCACGATGCTCCCTGACGTCGATCCCGTCGGCCTCGGCCAGATGCAGCGCCTCCGGTGCCACGCCGCGACCGGCCAACGCGGCCAGCCCTGCCGATGCCACTCGGCAGTGGGGCAGGCGTCGCTGAAGCATTGCCGCAGTCACGGGGCTGCGACAGACATTGCCGCGACACACCACCAGGATGGAGCGAATCATGACGGCACCGCATGCGCATGGAGAGAGAACATGCCAGGACTATAGCGCCTGGCGACTGCGGGAGTGGAAAATACTCGTCGCCTGGCTCAGCATAGGGCCAGCCAAAGCGATCTTCGAGTCAAGTCGTGGAGTGTGAAGTTGGAGAGCAGCGAATGAAAGACCGCAGCGCCATGCGCCTGGCCCGTCTGCAGCAGGCACTGGCCGGTGGCGGCACCCTCCCCCTCGGCGAGGCCGCTCAGATGTGCGGCGTCTCCGAGATGACCATTCGTCGTGACGTGGCCGCAAGCGACGGCGCCATGATCCTGCTCGGTGGACGCCTGGTCATGGCCAATCACTATGCGCCGGTGTATGACCTCGACCAGCAGCAGGACAGCCACACCCTGGCCAAGCGCAGGCTCTGCGAACGGGCCGCCGGCTTCATCGAAGACGGCGACACCCTGTTCATCGACTGCGGCACCACCCTGCTGCCCCTGGCGGGCCTGCTCGGCGAGCGCCGCCAGCTCACCGTGGTGACCTACGCACTCAATGTCGCCAATGCCGTGAGCCTGATACCCGACGTACGCCTGGTACTGCTGGGCGGCCTCTATCACACCACCTCGCACTCCTTCGGCAGCGACGACATGAGCGCGGCGATCAAGCGCCTGGGCATCAATCGCGCCTTCATTTCGGCCGCCGGGGTACACGCCGAGCGCGGCGTGAGCTGCTTTCACTTCCACGAAGTCGCCCCCAAGCAAGCCGCCATCGCCTGCGCCGAGCAGCGCCTGCTGGTGGTGGACGAAAGCAAGATCGGCCAGGTGCGCCCGGCCTACTTCGCCCGCCTCGACGACTTCGACGTGGTCATCACCGACGGCGACATGGCGCTACCGCCGGCCAACGGCGGCCCCAGAATCGTCGCCGCCTGACCCGGACACGACGAAGCCGGGCCATGCCCGGCTTCTGGGGTGGTGGTAATGGCCGAGCGCAGCCATTCAGGCTTGAGACGAAAAGTCGGCGAGCGAAGGCCAGACTAGGCAAAAATCGGCGACAAATCGGCAGGAAAGCCGATTTGGGCAGCTCCGCTGCTCGAAGAGCGAGCGACAAGGATGTCGCGAGTCCAAGGACGGAGTTTACGTGCTGTAAATGAGTACCTTGAGCCGATTTTTAACGCAGTATGGCCAAGCGCAGCCAGTTTTCGTCCAAGCCTAGCCGCACTTGGACCAGCCGCAGCCCGCATAGCACGTCGGGCAGCCGTCCATCATGATCAGCTCGCCGCGACACTCCGGGCAGTGGCCCACCACCGTGGGGCCGTCGCCCTTCTCGTCGGCGACTGCCGCCTTGGCCTGCTTCTCGGCCTGCGCCTCCTCTTCCGGGGTGGGCGGCTGCCAGGGATGACCGTGGGTCAGGCGGTGGGCGTAGCGGCGTACCAGCTCCTCCACCGGCACCTGGTTGCCGTCCTGATCGAGGAAGCCGCGGCGGTAGAGGATCTGCTGGATCGACCAGGCGATGGCGGCCACTTCGGAGTCGTGGAACATCGGCTTGCCCCAGCGGTTCATGCCGCAGCGCACCAGGCCCTTGTCCCACGCCACCTTGCGCAGGTCGGCCACCGCCTGGGTGACATAGCCGCCGCGGGCGGCCAGCGACAGGCTGCGCATGGTGGCGGTGATCCACTGGTGCTCGCTGGAGAGCTGGCCGGAGGGGAAGAAGAACTCCACCGGGCGCTCGATCACCACGCGCTTGCCGTCGAGCACGCCTTCCACCGGCATGAAGGAGACCAGCAGGTAGACCTTCTTGCGGCCTTCGGCGCCGACGTAGGAGATCTTCTCGGAGACGGCTTCCAGCGTCCCTTCCGGGCGCGAGGGAATGCGTACCGTGAGCGGGTTCTCGTCGGCCAGCGGCGCCTCTTGCACCGCCTTCTTGACGCTGTAGGAAACGATCTTGGACTTGATTTCGACGGCCATCAGTTGGCTCCTCCAATACTTGTCTTCATGACGCAGAAACGGATCGAGCGGTTACCACTTCCCATAGGTACCCTCTTTTAGTGCGTCATAGAGATTGGCCGCGTTGTGCTCTTCGCCGTCGTAAACCACCTTCTCGTCGCCGGCCAGCTCCAGCGTCTCGCCGTTCTCCAGCTCGAACACGTAGGTGGTGTTCTTGAGGTCGTCCTCGCGCACCAGCACGCCCTGGAACGCCTCGGGATTGAAGCGGAAGGTGGTGCAGCCCTTGAGCTTGCTCTCGTAGGCATCCAGGTAGAGGTCCTTGAACTGCTCGAAGGGGAACTCGGTGGGCACGTTGACCGTCTTGGAGATCGCCGAGTCGACCCACGCCTGGGCCGCCGCCTGCACCGCCACGTGCTGGGTCGGGGTGACCGCATCGGCGGTGATGAAGTAGTCCGGCAGGTCGCTCTCCACCGCGTCGCTGGCAATGAAGTGGCGGTAGGCGGCGAGCTCGAAGGAGACCACCTCCACCTGCTCCTTGGTCTTCTTGCCCGACTGGATGACGTTGCGGAAGTAGCGGTGCGAGAACGATGGCTCGATGCCGTTGGAGGCGTTGTTGCCCAGCGACAGCGAAATGGTGCCGGTCGGCGCGATGGAGCTGTGGTGGGTGAAGCGCGCGCCGTGCTCGGCCAGTGCCGCGACCAGCTCCGGCTCCACCTCGGCGACCTTCTGCATGTAGCGGCTGTAGCGCGCGTGCAGGATGCGCCCCGGCACCTTGTCGCCGATCTCGTAGCCGTCCTTCGCCAGCTCCGGACGCTCGCGCATCATCTTCGGCGTGATCTCGAAGTCCTCGGCGAGTATCGGCGCCATGCCCTTCTCGCGGGAGAGTTCCAGTGCCTGCTTCCAGCCCTCAATGGCCAGGTTGCGGCTCACCTCCTCGGTGAAGGCCAGCGACTCGGCGGAGCCGTAGGGGATCTTGAGCATGGTCAGGGTCGAGCCGAGGCCGAGGAAGCCCATGCCGTGACGACGCTTGGCCTCGATCTCGCGGCGCTGGCCGGGCAGCGGCAGGCCGCTGATCTCGACCACGTTGTCGAGCATGCGGGTGAAGATCGCCACCACCTGGCGGTAGCGCTCCCAGTCGAAGCGCGGCTTCTTGCCGAAGGGGTCGATGACGAAGCGGGTCAGGTTGACCGAGCCCAGCAGGCAGGCGCCTTCCGGCGGCAGCGGCTGCTCGCCGCAGGGGTTGGTGGCGCGGATCTCCTCGCAGAACCAGTTGTTGTTCATGCGGTTGACCTGGTCGATCAGGATGAAGCCCGGCTCGGCGAAGTCGTAGGTGGAGCGCATGATGGTGTCCCACAGCTCGCGGGCCTTGATCACCTCGACGATGCGGCAGGCCACGCGGCCCTCGGCGTCCACCGTGTAACCCTCCTCGACCACCGGCCAGTCGCGGTAGATCAGGTCCTCGGGCTTGACGTCATCCTTCTCGCCGGCGTGCAGCGGGAAGGCCAGCGGCCAGTCGGCGTCGTTCTTCACCGCCTCCATGAACTCGTCGGTGATCAGCAGCGAGAGGTTGAACTGGCGCAGCCGACCGGCTTCGCGTTTGGCCTCGATGAAGGTGCGCACGTCGGGGTGACCGACGTCGAAGGTGCCCATCTGCGCACCGCGGCGGCCGCCCGCCGAGGCCACGGTGAAGCACATCTTGTCGTAGATATCCATGAACGCCAGCGGGCCATTGGTGCCGGCGCCGGCGCCGAACACGAAGGCGCCCTTGTGGCGCAGGGTGGAGAACTCATAGCCGATGCCGCAGCCCGCCTTGAGGGTCATGCCGGCATCCACCACCGAGGAGAGGATGTCGTGCATGGAGTCGCGGATGGTGCGCGAGACGGTACAGTTGATCAGGCTCACCGCCGGCTTGTAGTCCTCGGCGCCGGCGTTGGACATGATGCGCCCGGCCGGAATGGCGCCGTTCTCCAGCGCCCAGCGGAACTTGGGCAGCCACTCCTCGGCCTTGTCGCCTTCCACCGCGGCGAGGGCGCGCGCGACGCGCTCCCAGGTCGCTGCCACATCCTTGTCGACGGGGCGGCCATGACGATCCTTGAGCCGATACTTGGAGTCCCAGATATCGCGTGAGGGCGCTTGCATAGGCACCTCGAGGGATGTCTTGACGGCCTTGGTGGAAGTACTCATGCAGGAATCTCCAGTAAGGGTCAAAAATTCGAATCGTTCAACGTTCCTGGCGCGCCATGCGCTCGAAGCGCGCCAGCCATTCGCCGAGCCGGCCCTGGGCCAGGCCCTCCTCGCGGCTGTCGAGCAGGTTCTTGACCATCAGGCCGAGCTCGGTGTCGCCCTCGATCACCAGGCGGCGCTGGAAGAACAGGGCGTCGGGATCCTCGCGCCGGGTCGCCAGGCACAGGAATTCGCGCCAGCCGCCGCGAATGGTGGCCTCTCCCAGCTCCGGGCTGAGCCGGAAGCGCTCCTCTTCGAGAGTCAGCGTCAGTGCCACGCCCAGGTCCTCGATGTGCAGCGAGATACGCCGCCCTTCGAGCACATCGAACTCGCCCTCGGCCAGGGGTTCGGCGAAGGTGCGGTTGAGCAGCGGCTCGATCAGCTGGCGCTTCAGGACAAGCGGCACGCGGGGGTCGATGGCGCGAATCAGGCGGGTCGGGGCGGGCGGACGTGGCAAGCGCGACAGGGATAGCGGAAGCATAGCGACTCTCCGGTGGAGCGAACCCATGGATTCGGTGCGGCCAGGTGGCCATGAAACCGATCATCCTAAGCTCGACGCCGCCTGCCTGCACTGATATGCGTCAAGCCTGTGCCAACGCCCCGACCGGGGCCTTGGCTACCATATCTAGACCACCGCTACCGATCAAGCACTATATGTATGGCCTTTGCTAACGCTGTCTCTTGACTTTTAGACCTTCCGATAACTACTTGATCCCCAAGCGGCGCGCCAGCTTGTGCAGATTGCTGGGGTCCACGGCGAGGCGGCGGGCGGCATTCGCCCAGTGGCCGTCGCACGCCGCCAAGGCCTGGCGAATCGCCCATCGCTGGGTGTCTTCGACCTGACGGCGTAGCGGTTCGATGTCGTGCGTCGCCAACGCCTGGGTATCGGGTGCGCGGGAATCGGCTTTCAACGGTGCGCCCTTCAACGTTTCGCCATGAGACAGGTCGAGCCACTCGGGCTGAAGGGTGACGATGTCGTCGCGCCGAGCGCCGTGGCCCAGCGCCTTGATCGCCGCCCGGCTGATCACGTGTTCCAGCTCGCGCACGTTGCCCGGCCAGCGGTAGCCCAGCAGCGCCGTCTCGGCCGTCGGTGCCAGGCGCAGGCTGCGCACGCCGAGTCGGGCGCGGTTGATCTCGAGAAAGTGTCCGGCCAGCACCAGCACGTCGCTGCCGCGCTCACGCAGCGGCGGAATGGCGACGGGATAGACCGACAGCCGATGGTAGAGATCGGCGCGGAACAGGCCGTCGCGCACACCGTCGGCCAGTTGGCGGTTGGTGGCGGCGATGATGCGCACGTCGACCCGGCGCGGGGTGTCCTCGCCCAGGCGCTGCACCTCGCCGTTGTGCAGCGCACGCAGCAGCTTGGCCTGGATCGCCAGCGGCAGCTCGCCCACCTCGTCGAGGAACAGCGTGCCGCCGTCGGCGGCCTCGAAGCGCCCCGCCCGATCCGCCGTGGCGCCGGAGAAGGCCCCCTTGACGTGACCGAACAGCTCGCTCTCGGCCAGGGTCTCGGGCAACGCCGCGCAGTTGACCTGCACCAGCGGCTGATCGCGCCGCGGCGAGCGCTGGTGCAGGCGCCGGGCGAACAGCTCCTTGCCCACCCCGGTCTCGCCCATCAGCAGTACCGGCAGGTCCGATTCCGCCACCACGTCGAGCTCGTGCAGCAGGCGCTGCAGTTCGGCGCTGTGGCCGAGGATCTCGCCGCCCTCGCCCGATTCGACATGGGCGATGCTGCCATGGCCCGCCATGCGCAGCGCACGCACCTCCTGTTCCAGGCGCGAGACGCGCACTGCAGCCTCCACCAGCAGCGCATAGCGCTCCAGCGCCGTACAGGCGGTCTCGTCGAAGGTACCCGCCACCAGCGCATCCAGGGTCAGCACGCCCCACGGCTCGCCCTCCACGTGCAGGCTGATGCCCATGCAGTCGTGCACGTGCAGCGGCTCCCCCGGCTGCTGTTCGACCAGGCCGTCGTAGGGGTCGGGCAGGCTGGAGTCCGGTGGGAACAGGGTCGAGCGCCGACTGGTGAGGATGGCGGCCAGGCGCGGATGGCGCGCCACCTCGAAGCGCCGCCCCAGTGCCTCGCGTACCAGACCTTCCACCGCCACCGGCGCCAGCACGTCCTGCTGCAGCCGCAGCAGACACACCGCGCCGCAGCGAAAGCCTTCGCGCAGGGTGCGGACCAGGCGCTGCAGGCGCACGGCGCTGGGCAGATCGGTGGTCAAATCGGCCAGCAGGGAGTCATCGAGCATGGTGATAATCACCTTAAAGGGTAAATATCACTCTATCACGACAGGGTAATTTTAACCATTAAAGACATAGCTTATTGAAAACAAAGCAAGAAAAAGCTGGCACGCCGCTTGCTCTGTACAGGTGGCATCCCCATTTGCAGAGGAACGTCACATGAACCTGTCCGATCAGACCGTTGGCCGTATCGCCCTGTCGCTGCCCGGCGCGACCCGCATCTTTCATACCTACAACATCGACTTCTGCTGCGGCGGGCGTATCAGCCTGCGCCAGGCCGCCGAGCGCGCCGGCCTGCATGTCGACAAGCTGGTTGCCGAACTCGAGGCGCTGCCGGCCGCCAGCAGCGAGCAGCGCGACTGGCGTGAGGCCAGCAACGACGAGCTGATCGAGCACATCCTGACCCGCTACCACGACGTGCACCGTCAGCAGCTGCCCGAGCTGATCCGCATGGCACGGCGGGTGGAACAGGTTCACGGCGACCGCGAGAGCTGCCCCAACGGGCTGGCCGACCTGCTGATGGACATTCACCAGGAGATGGAAAGCCACATGCAGAAGGAGGAGCAGATCCTGTTTCCCATGCTGCGCAGCGGCCTGGGCGCCCAGGCCCAGGGGCCGATCGCGGTGATGCGCCACGAGCACGACGACCACGGCGAGAACCTGGAGCAGGTGATGCTGCTCACCGACGACATCACCCCACCCAAGGGCGCCTGCACCACTTGGCGCGCCCTCTACACTGGCCTGCGTGAGTTCCGCGAGGACCTGATGGAGCACATTCATCTGGAGAACAATCTGCTGTTCGAGCGGGCCGGCTGAGGAAGTACACCCACCGAAACGCAAACGGCGCCCCGCGGGGCGCCGTTGTATTTCGGTGGGTAGATCAGACGGTGCGCGAGAAACGCCCCTCGTTGGGTTTGAGGTAGGCGTCGAAGGCCATGGCCATGTTGCGCATCATCAGGCGGCCGGCGGGCAGCACTTCGATGGCGTCGGCGCCTATGGTCAGCAGGCCGTCGGCCTGCATCTCCTCGAGCTGGGCGAGAGCCTCGGCGAAGTAGTCGCGAAAGACGATGTCGTGGCGCGCCTCGATATTGGCGAAGTCAATGCGCCCGTGGCACATCAGGGCGTTGATCACGTCGCGGCGCAGGCGGTCGTCGTCGTTGAGCCGATAGCCGCGCATCACCGGCAGGCGCCCCTCCTCTAGGCGCGCCTGGTACTGGGCGGTCTCCTTGACGTTCTGGCTGTAGCTGTCGCCGACCTTGCCGATGGAGGTGATGCCCAGGCCGATCATGTCGCAGTCGGCGTGGGTGGAGTAGCCCTGGAAGTTGCGCTGCAGGGTGCCGTTCTCCCTGGCCAGGGTCAGCTCGTCGTCGGGCAGGGCGAAGTGATCCATGCCGATGTAGACGTAGCCGGCGGCGGTGAGGCGGCGAATGGTGAGCTCGAGAAGCTCCAGCTTGCGCTCCGGCGGCGGCATGTCCTCGGGGCGGATCAGCCGCTGGGCCTTGAACAGCTCGGGCAGGTGGGCGTAGCTGTAGCTGGCGATGCGGTCGGGGCGCAGGGCAATGATCTTGTCGAGGGTGGCGTCGAAACTCGCCACCGTCTGCAGCGGCAGGCCGTAGATCAGGTCCACGCTGACCGACTGGAAGCCGGCCTCGCGAGCGGCGGCCACCAGCTCGACCACCTGCTCCTCGCTCTGCAGGCGGTTGACCGCCTTCTGCACATTGGTGTCGAAATCCTGCACGCCGAAGCTCAGGCGGTTGAAGCCCAGGTCGTGCAGCTCATGGATCTGCGCCGGCGTGACCGTGCGCGGATCCACCTCCAGCGAGAACTCGCGCTCCTCCACCGGGGCGAAATGGAACGCCTCGTCGAGGGCCGCCATCAGCTCGCCGAGCTGGGCGTTGCTCAGGTAGGTGGGCGTGCCGCCGCCCAGATGCAGCTGGGTCATGCGCCGGGTCTCGTCGAACAGCGCGCCCTGCACGCCGATCTCCTGCTTCAGCCAGCTCAGATACTCCGCCGCCCGCTCGGTGTTGTGGGTGATGATCTTGTTGCAGGCGCAGTAGTAGCACAGGCTCTTGCAGAACGGGATGTGCACGTAGACCGACAGCGGCTTGGGCGAGGCGACGCGGTTGCTGCGCTCGGCGGCGGCGCGGTAGTCGTCCTCGGCGAAGGCCGCATGGAACTGGGGCGCCGTCGGGTAGGAGGTATAGCGGGGCCCTGGGCGGTCGTACTTCTCCACCAGGGGGCGATTGAACAGCAGCTCGTCTTGCATGATCGACTTCGACCTCTTGAAACCTCGGCATGGGGCTCGCCATGCCCAATGCCAGTGAGTATGACATCGGCTATCGCCAGCGTCTCGGCAGCTCGCCCCTCTCTTGTCCCGAGTCAAGTTTGCTTATCTCAGGCGACGGCAACCGGCGAATCCACACCCGCAGCCGCCAGGCCACCAGCAGCCAGCCCAGGCTCCAGGCCAGCGCCGAGGCCCACAGGAGCAGCAGCCAGGCACTGCCGGCTTCGATCGCCCACAGGCGAAGGACCGCCGCCGTAGCGAACAACCCGGCCAGCGGCAGCAGCGCTCGCTCCCGCTCCGGGCGACCTTTGGCACGCAGAATCACGTGACGCAGCATGATGGCGCTGGCCAGGCTGCCCAGCGCTCCCACGGTGAAGGCGTGCAAGGCGGTGCTGGCATGCTGCGGCGCCCACCAGCTGCGCGCCAGCAGCACCAAGCCGATGGCCAGCCAGGCATAGCCCAGCATCAGCATCTGCAGGTCCGGCCGCTCGCGGCAGTCAAGCGGCCGCCAGTGCCAGATGCGAGTCAGCACCAGCAGGCCCGCCGCCAACACCAGCAAGGCCGCCAGCGGGCGCAGCAGATCGAGCAGCATGACAAAGGGCGCCAGCCCCAGCAGTACGATCAGCGCGGCTTCCAGGCGCGGCTGCACGCCCACCCCGGCCTGGCGAAACTCTCGCGTAAAGTAGCCGTTGACGGCCGGAACGATGACGCGACCGCCCATGAAGGTCATCAGCAGCACCAGCCACAGCACGCTCTGATGCATCAGCGGCGCCGTGGTCGGCATGTCGTCGAGATAACGCCAGGTCAGGGTCACTACCGCCAGCAGGCAGATCATGCCCAGCAACGGCGAGAGCAGCCGGTTGCGCCACTTCTTGGCGGCAATGAAGCGCGGCACCAGGCGCCCGGCCACCCACAGCGCGAAGGCGCCATCGGCCAGCGAGGCCACCACCGCGCCTGGCCAGGTCAGCACGCCCACTCGTCCCAGCAGCCAGAGTGCCACCAGTACGGCCAGCTGGCGGCGTGGCACCGGCCCCAGCAGGTAGCCGGCGATCACCGCCAGGGCGAAGCCGAACAGCATCTCGCGCGCATGCGCCGCCGGTGTTGCCAGTTGCACCACCGACCAGCCGTGATAGAGCGCCAGCAGCGAGAGCGGCACCATCAGGGCGGCATGCAAGGCCGCCAAAGGGAACAGCCAGCGCCAAGCCGGAAGACGCGACTCCCCCGCTTGGGGGCCTGGGGCGAACGTAGACTTGGCAAAGTTTTTAAACATGTATATAAAATACTACTTAGAGTGAGCGCGCGAAACTGCGCCGCGGAAAATTCGCGAGGGTGAGATGAGAGAGTCCGCGCTACGCCTCGGCTGGCGAATGCTGGCCTACGGTGCCATCGGCCTGGGGACCGCCGGGCTGGTGGTGCCGCTGTTGCCGACCACCCCCTTCCTGCTGGTGGCCGCCTGGGCGGCGCCCAAGGGCTCGCCGCGCCTGGCACGCTGGCTATGGCATCATCCTCGACTGGGCCCGCCGCTGCGGACCTGGCACGAACAACGGGCCATTCCCAGAAGAACGAAGCCCGTCGCCATCGCTCTGCTTGCTCTGAGTTGGCTGGTACTATGGCTCGGCGGTGCACCCGGTTTCGTGCTGGGAACGACAGCGGCGATTTTCGGCTGTGTGGCCACCTTCATAGTGACGCGACCCGATGCCACAGCCCTGCCCAACGCGAGCCAACAATGAAGCAATGTTATGATGAGAAGATGTTAGCGCACCTCAATTGACGCCCATCAAGACAGGCCGAACTTCATGCATCTGACCCGTTACACCGACTATGCGCTGCGCGTTCTGCTCTACCTCGCCGTCAAAGGGGAAGAGCGAGCCACCATCCACGAGATCGCAGAGAGTTTCGGCGTTTCGCGCAACCATCTGATGAAGGTGGTTCAGGATCTCAGTCATCGCGGCTACATCACCACCATTCGCGGCAAGAACGGCGGCCTGCTGCTCAATCGCCCCCCGGAGGAGATTACTTTGGGCGGGGTGGTACGCGACACCGAACACGAGCTCGGCCTGGTGGAGTGCTTCCGCGATCACAACGAGTGCATCATCACGCCGGCCTGCCGGCTCAAGCCTATTCTCAATGAGGCGATGGGCGCTTTCATGGAAGTTCTGGACCGTTACACCCTTGCCGACATGCTCGGCAGGCGGCAGCCCCAACTCGCTCGCTTGATGCAGATCCCGACAGGCACTGCATAGATATGCCAAAATCCGCTTTGGCTGCAAATCGAGGCCAGCCACCGAGTGGAAGTAAAAACGACTGGCTTCACCGTGAATCAAGCATAAGGAGAAACCCATGAAGAAACTTACCGCCGCCCTGCTTGCCGGCTCTGCCGCCCTGGCCTTCGCCACCGCAGCCCAGGCCGAGCCCGATGGCGAGGCGATCTACAACCAGGCGTGCATGGCGTGCCACATGACCGGCGCCGCCGGCGCTCCTATCAAGGGCGACGAAGCCGCCTGGGCCGAGCGCCTCGAGCAAGGCATGGACACCCTGTATGCCCACTCCATCGACGGTATCGGCGCCATGCCGCCAAAGGGTGGTCACGCCAACCTGAGCGACGAGGAAGTGAAGGCCGCCGTCGACTTCATGCTCGAGCCGGTGCTCTAACTCTCTTCGCGACTCGCGACCAGCGGTGGCCTGCCCACCATCCAGCGGGGCGCTAGCGCCCCGCTGCGCCCTCCTCCTTCAGCGCATCGCGCGCCTCCAAGACACGTAACCCTTTGGGATTACTCCCTCCGGCTTGACCTGGGCCACACCGGGCATGACCCAAGTCAATTAAGACCAAGCGGTCAACTGGCATGATGGGCAACAACACATAAGCAACATTTCAAATGCATGTTCTTGGCAACTCCCTTCCCTGGCCTCGAACACGCACTTGATAAGGAAGGCCCATGTCCATCCGGCACCGCCCGTTCCTCTCCCTGGCCCTCGCCTGTGTCTTCGGCTTGTCGATGCTGCTCGGCACGTCCGCGCAGGCCTTCGAGCTGTCCCAGGTGAAGGCGGGTTTCCCCAGCGCCACGCGACTGGCGGAAGTGGAGGGCGAGCATGCCGCCAAGGCGGTCTACGCCGGCGAGACCCTGCTCGGCTACGCCTTCGAGACCGATGATATTGCGCCGATTCCGGCCTACTCCGGCAAACCGATCAACATGCTGGTGGGCATCGACCTGGAGGCCCGCATCACCCAGGCCACCATTCTCGGCCACGAAGAGCCGATCATGCTGGTGGGCATCCCCGAGCAGCGCCTGGTCGACTATGCCGACGCCCACGTTCCCCATTACGTCAGCGAGCGGCTGCGCGTCGGTGAAAACCTGGACGCCATCTCCGGCGCCACGGTCACCGTGATCGTGCTCACCGAGACGGTGATGCGTTCCGCCCGGCGGGTGGCCGCCGAGCAGGGGCTGATCGACGATCCGCTGGCCACGCCGCCAGCCGAGGTGCGCTACGACGTGTTCGAGCCGGCTGACTGGGAAACCCTGGTGGGCGACGGCACCATTCGCCGCCTGCACCTGACCCACGGCGAGATCGACGCGGCCTTCGTCGGCACCGCGGCCGAGGAGTACGCCAGCGGTGCGGCCCCCGACAGCACCTTCATCGACCTCTACGTGACCTATCTCAACGCCCCCACCGCCGGCCGCAACCTGCTCGGCGACGTGGTCTACGAGCAGCTGATGGAGCGCCTGGAAGAGGGCGAGCACGCCATCGGCGTGATGGCCAGTGGCGACTACTCCTTCAAGGGCTCGGGCTATGTGCGCGGCGGCATCTTCGATCGCGTCGAGGCGGCCCAGGGCAACACCAACATCGCCTTCCAGGACCGCGACCACCGTCGCATCGTGCGCTTGGCCATCGACGGAGCGCCCAGGCTGACCGAGCGCGACATCTTCATCGTGCGCAACGAGGCCGAGTTCGACCCCGGCGAGCCCTGGGAGCTGGGCCTGCTGGTGCGCCGGGCCGCCGGGCCGCTGGAAACCGAGTTCGTGCGCTTCAACGCCCACTACAGCATTCCCGAGCGCTTCATCGAACGCTTCGAAGCACCAGTGGAAGAAGCGCTGTGGGTCCAGGTGTGGCGCGACCGCACCTTCCAGATCGCCGTGCTCGGCGCCGGCCTGACCGTACTGACGGCGATCATGCTGTTCCAGGACGTGCTGGTGCGCTACCCGCGCGTGCTCGCCCCGCTGCGCGTCGGTTTCCTGATCTACACCGTGACGTTCATCGGCTGGTACTCCCTGGCGCAGCTCTCGGTGGTCAACATCCTCACCTTCGTGCACTCGCTGATGGGCGGCTTCAGCTGGGAGTCGTTCCTCATCGACCCGATGATGTTCATCCTCTGGTCGTTCGTCGCCGTCACGCTGCTGATGTGGGGCCGCGGCGTGTTCTGCGGCTGGCTGTGCCCCTTCGGCGCCATGCAGGAGCTGATCAACAAGGCCGCACGCAAGCTCAGGGTGCCTCAGTTCGAGCTGCCCTTCGCCGTGCACGAGCGGCTGTGGGCGCTGAAGTACATCATTCTGCTGGCGCTGTTCGCCGTCTCGCTGCACTCGCTGGGCCAGGCCGAGCGCTACGCTGAGGTGGAGCCGTTCAAGACCGCCGTGACCATGCGCTTCCAGCGCGAGTGGGCCTTCCTGGCCTATGCCCTTGGCCTGCTCGCCATCTCGGCCTTCACCCACAAGGCCTATTGCCGCTACATCTGTCCGCTAGGCGCGGGGCTCGCGATTCCCGCCCGCCTGCGCCTGTTCGACTGGCTCAAGCGCCACCGCGGCAGCTGCGGCACCCCCTGTCAGATCTGCGCCAACGAATGCGAAGTGCAGGCCATCCACCCCGACGGCCGCATCAATGCCAACGAGTGTCATTACTGCCTGGACTGCCAGGTGACCTACCACGACGACCGGCGCTGTCCGCCGATGGTCAAGCGCCGCAAACGCTTCGAGAAGGCCGCTCGCGCCTCCTCCAAGGGCGGTGCCGTTGAATCCTTCCCGGCCGATGCTGCGCAGGGCAGCCAGGCCAAACTGCAGCGCATTCCCACTCTTCAGGAGGAGTGAACCATGAGCGACAAGAACGACCACATCAAGGACCTCAGCCGCCGAAACTTCCTGCGCAACAGCGCAGTGACCGGCGTGGCCGGGGCCAGCCTGGCGGGCGGCTTCGGCGCCGGTGCCCTGGTGCGTAGCCGCCCCGCCGAGGCGGCGACCAACAACGAACACCACGTGGAGCCGGGTGAGCTGGACGAATACTACGGCTTCTGGAGCGGCGGTCACTCCGGTGAGGTGCGCATCCTCGGCGTGCCCTCCATGCGCGAACTGCTGCGCATCCCGGTATTCAACGTCGACAGCGCCACCGGCTGGGGCATCACCAACGAGTCCAAGCGCGTGCTGGGGGAGAACGCCCCGCTCAACGGCGACACCCACCACCCCAAGGTGAGCTACACCGACGCCCGCTACGACGGCCGCTGGTGCTTCATCAACGACAAGCTGAACACCCGGGTGGCGCGTATCCGCCTGGACATTATGCGTGCCGACAAGATTCTCACCATTCCCAACGTGCAGTCGATCCACGGCCTCACCCTGCAGCGCGTGCCGAGTACCGAGCGGGTCTTCGCGGCAGGCGAGATGATCGTGCCGCTGAACAACAACGGCGAGCACCTGGACGATCCGTCCGAATACTGGACCATGATGACGTGTATCGACGCCGAGACCATGGAGTTCAAGTGGCAGGCGATCGTCGACGGTAACCTGGACAACTGCGATACCGACTACACCGGCCGCTTCGTCGCCGCCTCCTGCTACAACTCGGCGCGCGGCATGACCCTGCCGGAAATGATGGGCCCAGAGCGCGACTGGACGGTGATCTTCGACGTCCCCGCCATCGAAGCGGCCGTTGCCGCCGGCAACTACACCACCATCGGCGACTCCCCGGTGCCGGTGGTCGACGCCCGCGAGCAGGCCCACCAAGGCCGCAACGCCTTCGCCCTCTATGTGCCGACCCCGCGCAGCCCGCACGGCGTCAACACCGCGCCGCCGGAAGGCAAGTACTGCGTGGTCAGCGGCAAGCTGTCGCCGACCTGTACCGTGATCGAGTGGTCCCGCGTGGCCGAGTGGTTCGACGGCGGCCTGTCCGACCCGCGCGACGTCGTGGTGGCCGAGCCGGAAGTGGGCCTGGGGCCGCTGCACACCACCTACGACAACCGCGGCAACGCCTACACCTCGCTGTTCCTCGACAGCCAGGTGGTGAAGTGGAACATCGAGGATGCCATTCGCGCCTACAACGGCGAGGAGGTGAACTACATTCGCGACCGCATCGACGTGCACTACAACATTGGCCATATCAAGGCCTCGCTGGCCTGTAGCCGCGACGTCGACGGCAAGTATCTCACCGCGCTGTGCAAGTTCTCCAAGGACCGCTTCCTGCCGGTAGGCCCGATGCATGCCGAGAACGATCAGCTGATCGACATCACCGGCGAGCAGATGAAGCTGATTCACGACGGCCCGACCTACGCCGAACCCCACGATGCGCTGATGATTCGTGCCGATCAGCTCAACCCGTCCCAGGTCTACACCCGCGACGATCCCTACTTCGCCGAGACCGTGGCCATGGCCCATGCCGATGGCGTCACGCTGGAGACGGACAACAAGGTCATCCGCGACGGCAACAAGGTGCGCGTCTACATGACCTCCGTGGCGCCGAGCTTCGGCACCACCGAGTTCCGCGTGAAGCAGGGCGACGAAGTCACCATCGTGGTCACCAACATGGACACCATCGAGGACGTCAGCCACGGCTTCGCCCTGGTCAACCACGGCATCAACTTCGAGATCCATCCGCAGCAGACCTCGTCGGTGACCTTCGTGGCCGACAAGCCTGGGGTCCACTGGTACTACTGCAGCTGGTTCTGCCACGCCCTGCACATGGAGATGTCAGGTCGCATGCTCGTAGAACCCGCATGACGATGTAACCCGGCCGGCCCCCGCGGGGCCGGCCACTGCAACACCCGAGGTGACCGTAATGCAACATACTCTTTTCTCATTCCTGGGCGGCTGCGCCCTGCTGCTGACGGCAACGTTTGCCTTCGGCGAGCTGCGCATCGAGCCCGGCGACGGTCCTCTCCAAGCTCATATCGATACGGCCGCGCCTGGCAGCGAGCTGACGCTCGCCGCCGGGATCCATATCGGCGGTATCCTGATCGATAAACCCTTGATTCTGCGCGGCGAGCCCGGCGCCATTCTCGACGGCGAGGGCAGCGGCGACGTGATTCGCGTGCGCGCCCCGGATGTGCGCATCGAGGGCCTGACCCTGCGTAACTCCGGTTTCAACCTGACCGACATGAACGCCGGCATTCACGCCGAACGCGAAGCCCACCGCATCCACGTCGAGAACAACGTGATGGAGAACGTGGCCTTCGGCGTCTGGGCGTGGCACCTGGAAGCGCCCAATGTAATCGGCAACCGCATCGCCGGTAACACCAGTGTCCGTTCGCAGGACCGCGGAGATGCCATCCGCCTGTACAACATCAGCGGCGGCACCATTGCCGACAACGACGTGCGCGACTCACGCGACGCCATCTACGTCGATACCAGCCGCGACCTGACCTTTCGCAACAACCGCCTGCGCGACTCGCGCTTCGGCATCCATTACATGTTCACCCACGGCGGCAAGATCGTGGGCAACCACACCAGCGGCACCCGGGCCGGCTATGCGCTGATGATGTCCCGCGATCTGGAAGTGGTGAACAACCGCTCCGAGCGCGACATGAACTACGGCATCCTGATGAACTACGTCAACTACAGCACCATCGCCGGCAACGACATTCGCGGCATTACCGCCTGGCACGGCCCCGGCGGCAGCGAGCACGGCGTGACCCTGGGCGCCGAAGGCAAGGCGCTGTTCATCTACAACTCCCAGCACAACGAGATTCGCGGCAACCGCCTGGCCGATAGCGAGATGGGCATCCACCTGACAGCAGGCTCGGAGAACAACCGGCTCTACGCCAACGCCTTCATCAACAACCGCCAGCAGGTGATGTACGTGGCCACCCGCCATCAGGAGTGGTCCCGGGATGGCCGCGGCAACTACTGGAGCGACTATCTGGGCTGGGACCTGGACGGCGACGGGATCGGCGATACCCCCTACGAGCCCAACGACGCCGTGGACCGCCTGCTGTGGCGCCACCCCGAGGCGCGCCTGCTGCTGCACAGCCCCGCCGTGGTCGCGCTACGCTGGGTACAGCGCCAGTTCCCGATCTTCCGTGCCCAGGGCGTGCAGGACAGCGCCCCGTTGATGCACGCCCCCGACCTTGGAGAAGCCCAATCATGAATCCGGTAATCGAATGTCGCGGGCTGACCAAGCGCCACGGCGACCTGACCCGCCTCGACGCCCTCGATCTCACCGTCCAGGAGGGCGAGGTACTCGCCCTGCTGGGCCACAACGGCGCCGGCAAGACCACCACCATGAAGCTGATTCTGGGCCTGATCTCGCCCAGCGCAGGTTCGCTCGAAGTGCTCGGCGGCGCTCCCGACGGCCCCCATGCCGAAACCCTGCGCCGCCATCTGGGCTATCTGCCGGAGAACGTCAGCTTCTACGAGCAGCTCAGCGGTCGTGAAGTGCTCGATTACTTCGCCCGGCTCAAGCGGATCGATCGTCGCCAGGTCGACGTGCTGCTCGAAAAGGTCGGCCTGGGCCACGCGGCCAAGCGCCGGGTCAAGACCTACTCCAAGGGCATGCGCCAGCGCCTCGGCCTGGCCCAGGCGCTGCTCGGCGAGCCGCGCCTGTTGCTGCTCGACGAGCCCACCACCGGGCTCGACCCCGCCGCCACCCGCGACTTCTACGAAACCGTGCGCGAGCTGCGCGAGCGAGGCTGCACCGTGCTGCTTTCCTCCCACGTGCTGCCGGGAGTGGAGCCCTACATCGACCGCGCGCTGATCCTCGGCGCCGGCCGGCGCCTGGCGCTGGGCAGCCTCGAGGAGCTTCGCCACGAGGCATCGCTGCCGCTGACCATTCGCGCCAAGGGCCGCTGGCCCGGGGTCGACTGGTCCGCCGGCTGGGACGATACGCGCATCGCCCCGCGCTATCTCAACGGCTCGGCGCTGGAACTCGGCGTGCACCCCTCGGCCAAGATGAGCGCCTTGCGCCGGCTGACCGGCACGCCGGGGGTCGAGGACATCGACGTGCTGCCGCCGACGCTGGAGCACTTGTACGCTCACTTCTCGGCGCCCGTCGCCGCGGCTTCGTCCACCTCCGATCAGCGAGGCACGCCATGAACACCACCTTTATCGTCGCCCGCAAGGAGTTCCAGGACGGCCTGCGCAATCGCTGGGTGCTGGCCATCGCCCTGATCCTGGCCGCACTCGCCGTCGGTATCGCCTGGTTCGGCGCTGCCGCCAGCGGCGGCATGGGCTTCACCTCACTGGCCACCACGGTAGTCAGCCTGTCGACCCTGGCGGTATTCCTGATCCCGCTGATCGCCCTGCTGCTGGCCTACGATGCCGTGGTCGGCGAGCAGGAATCCGGCACCCTGCTGCTGCTGCTCACCTACCCGCTCAGCCGCACCTCGCTGCTGCTGGGCAAGTTCCTCGGTCACGGGCTGATCCTTGGTGCCGCTACGGCGCTGGGCTTCGGCATTGCCGGGGTGGTGATCGCCTTCGCCGCCGACGGCGTGGTGCTCGGCGATCTTATCGCCAGCCTCGGCCTGTTGATCCTCAGCAGCGTGCTGCTGGGCTGGGTGTTCATCGCCTTCGCCTACCTGATCAGCGTGTGGGTCACCGAGAAGGCGCGCGCCGCCGGGCTGGCGCTGGGCGTGTGGTTCCTGTTCGTGCTGGTGTTCGATCTCGGCCTGCTGGCGCTGCTGGTGAGCGTGCAGAGCGGCGCCGACTGGCTGCCGTGGCTGCTGCTGCTCAATCCCACCGACGGTTTCCGCCTGATCAACATGGTCGGCTTCGAATCCGCCCAGGCCTATACCGGGGTGACCGCCATCGCCCAGAACACCGCCTTCCATGCCGGCTGGCTGCTGCTGATCCTGGTCGGCTGGATCGTGGCTCCGCTGGGACTGGCCATCCTGCGCTTTCGCCACCATTCCGCCTGACCCGACCGGCCCTGACCCGGCCTGACCGTTTTGGAGAACGACCATGACTCGCACCACCCTCGCCGCCCTGGTTCTCGCCGTGTTGCTGGCCGGCTGCAGCGGCAGCGAAGACAAGCCTCTCGCCGCGGCCCAGCCGATCACCGACGGCGACAGCTGCCACGTCTGCGGCATGCTGATCGCGGATTTGCCGGGTCCCAAGGGCCAGGCCTATATGAATCGCGACGATGCGGTACGCAAGTTCTGCTCCACCACCGACATGTTCGCTTTCCTGCTGCAGCCGGAGAACGAGAATCGCCTGAGCCATGCCTGGGTCCACGACGTGGCCGTGACCCCCTGGAGCCGGCCGGCCGACGACGCCTTCATCCTGGCCAGTGAAGCCTGGTACGTGGCGGGCCACGATCAGCGTGGCGCCATGGGCCATACACTGGCATCCTTCAGGGAGCGCCACCACGCCGAGGCCTTCAGCGAGACCCATGGCGGCGAGGTGCTGGCCTTCGGCGACATCGACCTGGAGCTGCTGACCGAGCTCGCGCGGGCGGATGCCAGCATGCAGCACAACGGCGGCATGCCCGGCCACGCAGGCCATGGCAACGAAGTGAACGACCACGCCGGTCATGGTGGCGCCATGCACGGCCACTGATACGCACCCACTGCAGGAGGGGTCCAGCCCATGGTCATGAAGCTCACCTCGCTTGCCATCGCCATCCTGCTGATATCGCTGAGCCAGGCCGCCTGGTCCGGCGATGCCACCGCCCCACCGCTGGTCGGCGACGCGCAGCGCGGCGCCGACATGGCCAAGCTGTGCACCAGTTGCCACGGTCATCAGGGGCGCAGCGTGACCTCCCGCTACCCGAGCATCGCCGGCATGGGCGAAGCGCGTTTCATCGCCGGCATGCAGGCGCTGCGGGCCGGCGAGCGCGGCCACCTCATGGCCAGCATGACCCGCGGCCTCAGCGATCAGGACATTGCCGACCTGGCGGCCTACTATTCACAGTTTGAACCCCAGTCACAGCTGGAACCGCGTGCCGAGGACACCGACGCCGACGCAAGCGCACCGTGAGGCCACTCCTTGCCGTAACCGAGACCTGACGGGGTCGGCGCGGCGCGCTGCGAGTGCTACCATCCCAGGCCTGTCGATCAGGAACACGAACATGACCCGATCCCTTCGGCCACGCGCCGCCCGGCGGCGGCTCGCCGGCCTGGTGCCTACGGCCCTGCTGGCGGCCTTTCCCTTTGCCAACGTGGCGCTGGCCACCAATTACAACGTGAGCGACGTCGAAGCCCACGGCCACTGGCACTCGGTGGCCCTGTCGCTGGGCGAGGAGCGCCACTTCCGCGCCCTGGAGCAGCACAGCTACAGCGACTCCATCCTCAGCGTGAACTACACTCCCGGCGTGTGCGACCTGCCGTGGCTGGAAGTGCGCGTCGAACTCGAGGAGCTCCAGTCGGAGAGCCGCGTGGCCAACCTGGTGCCCGGCGACCTGCGGGTCGACTACGCCACCATCCACAGCGGTGCCGCGGAGTTCATCACCCAGCGCGGCGACCGCGGCTTCTACGTCAACTTCTATCTCGACGAGCTGGACCTGCTGATCGACGAAATGCGCGAGGGCGAGACCCTGCGGCTGCGCTTCGACCGCGGCGACGAGGACTACTGGTTCATGAGCTTCGATCTGGCCGGCGCCGGCGACGCCATCGCCCGCGCCGAGCGGCTGTGCGAGGCGGCCGGCTGATGGCGACGCTGCTGTTCCGGCTGGCCAACGTCTCCGAGGAGGAAGCCTGGGAGGTACGCCGGATGCTCGACGAACACGGCTTCGATACCTACGAGACCCACGCCGGCTTTTGGCGCCTGGGGGTCGATGCCATCTGGCTGCGCGACGACACCCAGCTGGAAGCGGCGCGGGAAGTGCTCGCCCGCTACCAGGCCGAGCGGCAGGAGCGGGTGCAGCAGGAACATGCCGAGCGGGTCGAGCGCGGCCAGGCGCCCACGCTGTGGCAGCGCTTGCGCCATCACCCCCTGCAGATGCTGCTGGTGGTGTGCGCCGTGGCGGCGATATTGGCGCTGACTTTAGTGCCCTTCCTGGGCCTCATCTAGGCTCTGCCGGAAAGCTGCCTGACACGACAGCCGCCGCCCGCGGGCGGCGGCTTGCCTGATGGCGGCTCTTTTCAGCGCAGCAGCCGGGTATCCAGATACTCCACCGACAGATAGTCGTCGAAGTGCCACAGCCGGACCAACCGCCCCCGCTCATTGTGTGCGCTCTCGCCCCCGCCCCAGATCGTCAGGCCGTTGGGCTCTTCCGGCATGTCGCCCTTGAGCTGCTCGAACCACCACTCGGTCATCTCCGCTCCCCAGGGCTCGCCGTACTGCGAGATCAGCTGCTCCTTCACGGCCGCGTGATCCGCCACGTTGGGGTGAAAGGCCACCACCAGGGCCAGCCGGTCGCTGCCGGCCGGGAAGACGTAGCGCAGATCGGTCACCGGCTCGCCCTCCACCTGCCGCTCGCCGTCGATGAGCAGGTCGTCGTCCTCGGTCTGGTGCCGCTCGATGTTGGCGACGTCGTCGCTCTCGAGCCGCGCCAGCACCTCTTGCGAGGTCATGCCGAACTCGGCACTGCGATAGCCCGTGATCTCTTCCGCCACGGCAGCGGTCACGGTCAGCGCCAGCGCCGTGAGCAGCCCGCCGAACAGCGCTGCGGGTCGAGTGATCATCACCATGCGTACTCCTCTTGGGCCGAAACGCCCATCATCGGTTGTCTTGCTCGGCAGCCACGACGCGAATCACGCCCACCATGCCCCGGTTGTGATGCGGCTGGCAGTAGTACTCGTAGGTGCCCTCTTCATCGAAGGTCCGCTCCCAGCTCTCCTCGGGGAAGAGGCGCCCGGAGGCGATCTCCTCGTCGGGGAAATAGATGTCGTGGTTGGAGCGGCGCTCGGCGTTGACCCAGCGCACCGTGGTGCCGACGGTCACTTCCAGCGCTTCGGGCTGGAAGCGGTTGTTGACCATCTCGATCTCAAGCACATCGCCGCCGGCCTGGGCCGCCCCGCCGATCAGCAGAGCGCCCAGCAGGCCAAGGGTGGTCATGAGCCGCTTGTGCATTTTCATTGCGCCTTCCTCCTTCGCATCACCGTGTGATGCGCGTGGCGTTGATCTCCACCATGTCTTCCTCGAAGTCGCCGGGAATCTCGGCGTCGAAGGCCAGGCCGTACTGCCAGGAGACGTGGTGGAAGCGGGAGGCGGCATAGTCGTCGTGCAGCGCCACGTTGAAGCTGTACTTGCGGTCGGTGGCGAGCGGCTTGTCGCCCTCTACCCCGGTGCGCAGCGCCCGGGTCAGGTAGGCGGTCCATACGCCATTCTCCTCCGTCGCCGTCATGACCACCGCCTCGCTCTCGGAGAGATGCCGCTGCTCGAGGATATAGCCGCTCTCGGTGAGCTCGGCACCGCTCTTGTAGCGCGCGATATCGAGATAGCCGCCACCACCCAGCAGCTCGGCGATCTCGGCCTCGTCCTTGAGCTTGTCCCAGCCGCCGCGAGGCGCTCCGCGGCGACCGCGAATCTCGATCTCGCTGCGGCTCTCGCTGAGGTACTTGGTCACGCCGTTCATCATGTCGAGGCGTTCGGCCAGCTCGCTCTGGGCCAGCGCTTCCGCTTCCGGGGCATCGGGCATGTAGGTGGAGTCGTGGTGACAGCTGGCCCAGCAGCCGCCACGGTCGGCCATGTCCACCCGCTCGTCGGCGAAACTGACGGTGAGCTTCATGGGGTTGTCCGGGTCCATGCGGCCGCCGTCGACGAAGGGCAGCGGTGCGTGCTCGCCGGCTTCCCACTGGAAGCGCATGAACAGGTAGTCGTCATCGAAGGAGGCCTGCACGGTCATCGGGATGTGGCCGCGCTTGTCGCCGAGATCATAGGTCTCGATCTTCTCGGCGCTGGTGGCCAGCGCACCGATCTGCGCCTCTTCGCCGGCATGGCACCACACGCAGCGGTCGCCGAAGCTGAAGGCACGACCGCCGCCGTGGGCACTGCCGTCCTGAATCCACTCGATGGACGCCTGGCCGGGCAGGAACAGGGTCACGTCCAGCGCCGGTACCCCGGACCAGTCCAGCGTCGAGGCGATGTCACCCTCGGCCGCCACGGCCTCGCCCAGATCCTCGGCTTCCAGCGGCATGGCTGGCTCACCGCGCTCCGGCAGATCGGTGACGGGCTCGTCATGCTCGAAGCGATAGGCCCACACCGGCGACTCGTCCCAATCTTGCGGAAGCTGATGGGCGATACCCTGGTGGCACTCGATGCAGGTCTGGCCCTGCTCGAAGCCCCGGGCGTGCTCGCGAGCCGCCCGCGGCGCCTGCTGCTCGAGGTCCATGGCCGACCAGTCGTGACAGTTGCGGCACTCGCGCGAGTCGGTACGCAGCATGGAGCGCCACACGTTCTCGGCCAGCTGCAGCCGCTTGCCCTCGAACTTTTCCTGGGTGTTGATGGTGCCCAGCATCCAGTGCCACACCTCGCGGCTGGCCTCGATCTTGCGCACCATCTTCGGCCCCCAGGAGTCCGGCACGTGGCAATCCGAGCAGGTGGCTCCGACGCCGGTGGCGTTCTGGTAGTGAGGTCGATCCAGGTACTCCTCGTGCACCCAGCTCATCTCGTGGCACGCCGTACTGCAGAACTTCATGCTGTTGGTGGCTTCCATCACGGTGTTGAAACCGCCCCAGAACAGGATGCCGGCAACGAAGAACACCACGGCGGCACCCAACGATGCCCCCATGATGGTGATCTTGCGCCAGTTTCGTAGACGCTCCCCCATGATCTCGCTCTCCCCAAAATGTCGTGCCACGAGTCTTGCTGGCTTTCTTGTGCCTTGCCGCCTGCCGGTGCTTGGGCTTTCGGCCCCTTCTGCAGGCGCTCCGGGCCTTGCCTGGCGCGAAACGACTGAAAAAGGAGCCGGAGCGCCGCGGGGCGCTCCGGCAGGCCGGCTTAGCCGCGCTCGTACTTCTTCAGGCGGTTGTAGACGTTGAACTTGCCGGTCGGCGTGTTCAGGTTCTCGATGACCTCCTTGACCTCGAGGGTCGCGTCGTCGAAGACCACGATGGCGCCGTCGTCCTGGTGACCGCGGCCGCGGGCCCAGATGGAGACCCACACCTCGGTGCCGGACTGGTCGTACTCCATGTGCACGGCCACCGCATCGTGCTCGGCGGGACGGTCGGCAACGTGGATCGGGGTCAGCTCGCGGGTCTCCTTGTTCATGACCATGACCCACTGGTTGACGTCGGCCTCCGGATGCATGGCCTGATCGATCCAGACGTGCGGAGAGTTCGGGTGGCTACGCAGGAACAGGCCCGGGCCGTCGGTCTCGACGGTGCCGCAGATCTCCCAGGCATGCTCCGGATGGCCCTCGGGATCGGTGCCCCAGAAGGTCACCAGGCCCTCACCCAGGTGGGTGGTACCGGCCACCGGACCACACTCCGGGTCGATCCAGTTGGCACCCGGACCCGGGTGCGGGATCTGGCCGGTGTTGAGCAGGCCGACGAGCTTGCGCTCCACGGTATCGACGAAGGCCATCTTGTGGCTGAAGTTCGCCGCGATCATGAAGTAGCGACCGGTGGAGTCGAAGAAGCCGTCGTGCAGATACTCGGCAGACGCGATGTGGTCGATGCGCAGGTTGTCGATATCGCTGTAGTCGACCTGCCAGACCTGCCCGGTCTCCTTGACGTTGACCAGGAAGGAGGGCGCATGAGGCGTATCGTAGAGCGCCGCCACGCGGGCTTCGTGGACGTAGTTGCCCTCGGTGTCGTAGCCGCGGGTGGAGACGACCTTGAGCGGCTCCATGGTGTCGGCGTCGGCGATCACGAAGTGCGGGGGCCAGTAGCCGCCGCCGATGACGTACTTGTCCGCCCACTCGCCGTAGTGAGATACCGCCACGTCGCGGGCGTCGATGCCGATGAACACCTCGGCGGTCGCCTGGGGCGGGTCCATCCACAGGTCGATCTTGGTCAGACGACCGTCACGGCCCTGGACGTACCAGAAGCGGCCGTCGGAGCTCGACTTGGCCACGTGCACGGCATAGCCGGTCTCGGCCTCGGTGATCAGCTCCTTGGTGTCGCCGTCGATGATGCCCATGGCGCCACGGTCACGCAGGATGGTGACCATGAAGTTTTCCCAGTTGCGGTCGTGCTGGGGCTCGGTGGGCCACTCCTCTTGGGGCACCAGGATGCGCCAGGTCTCGCGGATGTCGGCCAGCGACATCTCCGGCGGCTCTTCCGGGGTCTGCTGGATGTACTTGGAGATCAGGGTGATCTCCTCTTCGTCCAGGATGCCGTCGAAGTTGTTCATGCCGCCTTCAGTACCCAGCGCGATGATGCTCTCCAGGCGGCGCTGCCCCATCTCCTGAGTATTTTGCGGCAGCAGGTTGGGGCCGGTGGCGCCCTTACGCAGGGTGCCGTGACAGCCGGCGCAGCGCTGGAAGTAGATGGCGCTGGCGCGCTCCATTTCCTCGGCCGTCATTTCCGGGGCCGCGGCCTGGGCGGTACCCATCATCGCGGCCAATGGAAAGCTCAGGGCAAAGATCCCCTTGGTCAATGCTCTCTTGTGCATATCGTGCCTCGCTTGGTTTTCCCCTTCGGGTAGTGGCTGGCGGGTGTCCGGCATGACCTTTTCTTCTCTACGCTCGGCGACCATGCGCTTCAGCCACCCCCCACCTAGCGCCATTAGTAGCAGTTTTGCCTTGCGCCTCACTTGACCACTGTCAATTGATGCATTCCGGAGTTGACTTATGTCAGAGGAGCAACGAAATAACCTCCGCCAGACATGCAACGGCCCGCTGTGCGGGCCGTGTGGAAGGGTGGGTGCGTCAGCGACAGGGGCGCATCGCAGCCGCTTGGGGGGCATCCAGGGCGGCACAGGGCAGCGGTGAGAGCGGTTCCTCTTCGTCGGTATTGGCGAAGCGCCGCAGGGCGGCGATGTCCTCGACGTGCACACAGTTGCGCTCGCAGCTCACCCCGACCTCCTTGAGCCGAGCCATGGCCCGCGAGAAGCTCTCCGGCTTCATGCCCAACCGGCCGGCGATGAGCAGCTTGTCGCAGGGCAGGCAGACGGTGGCCCGGTTGCTCTCGACGGGACACAGGGCAACGATGAAGGCCGCCAGGCGCTGGTAGGTCGGCTGGTTGGTCAACTGGTCGAGCTGCCGCACCAGATAGCGCAGCATGCCCGTCAGGTTGGCCAGCAGGTTGAGCGTCAGGCCGTGGTTGCGCTCCAGCGTGGTCAGGAAGTGATCGGCGGTGAACACCAACAGCCGGGCGTCCTCGGCGACGGCGGCGTTGACCGGGAACCCCAGGCGGTCGAACATCGCCGCCTCGGCAAAGGACTCGCCGCGGGTGAACAGCCCCACCATGCACTCGTTGCCGTCGGGGCTCTCGCGGAACAGCTTCACCCAGCCGCTCAGCACCACGTAGAAGCGGTCCGCCGGCTCGCCGGCGCTGAACAGCAGGGTGCCGCGGCGATAGCTGCGCTCCAGGGCGCCGTCGGTGAGCAGCGCCAGGGTCTCGTCCTCGAGCCCCGAGAACAGCGGTACCTGCCTGACGGCCTGCAGGGCCTCACGACTCAGCGGCGATTTCATCGGTTTCTCCTTCATCATGGCAGCTCCGGTTCAGCCTTCCGTGGTGGCCTGCGCCACCTGGGCCAGGTTGCCGCGTATCACCTCGGCTTCCGGCGAGTCCGGCGGCAGCAGGCCGAGCAGCCGCTCCCAGTAGCCGCGGGCGCTCGCCATTTCGCCTTCCAGGTAGGCCCACGACCCGGCCAGCCACAGCCCCTGGGCATGATGGGGGTCGATCTCCAGGGCCTGCTCGATCAGCTGCAGAGGCTCGCCAGCCAGGCTGCCCTGACGCTCGGCCATGACGTCGGCATAGCGCGTGAGCAGGTCGGGGTCGCGGTCGCCGCCGTGGGCCATGGCCTCGCGAAAGGCGCGTTCGGCGGCGTCCAGGTCGTCGAGGAATACCAGAGTGCGGCCCAGCAGCACCCAGCTCTCGACATCGTCCGGCGCCTGGGCCAGGCGGCCCTGGAGCTGCTGCGCCATCAGCTGGAACTGTCGTCGCAGCTCGGCTTCGGTGGCTACGGTCGGCTCGGCGACCGCCATCTCGCCGGCGGGCCGCTGAGTGGCGAACACCTCTTCGGCATGCCCCACCGCCAGGTAGATGCCGATCGCCATGAACGGCAGCACGGCAATGCTGACGATGGCGGCAGCGCCCACCGCACGCGCCCCACCGCGTCCTGCGTCCGCGGGTGTTTCGTCGGACTCGATGGCACCGCTGTCGAGCAGCTCACGCTCCAGATCGGCCACGGCCGTGGCGTACTGGGCCTGGGTCAGGGTGCCCGCAGCCAGGTCCTGATCCAGCTCGCGAACCCGGTCGCGATGCACGCTGGCATTGATCGCCCGGCGCGACGGCAGCGTCTCTCGTCGTGGCTCACGCAGCAGCGGGTAGAGCACGAACGCCAGCGCCAGGACGCAGAGCAGCAGGGCAAAGAGTAGAAACAGTCCGTTCATCACGTCCTCCGGGGTCAGGCGTCGTGGCGCAGCCGTTCGAGCACGGCGCGCTCCTGCTCGGTGAAATCGGGGCGCTCGGCCATGCCTCGCCGCCCGACGACGATGCGCCACCACACCAGAGCGCCACCGAACATGAGCAGGAAGGGGCTCGCCCACAGCAGCCAGGTATTGGCCTGCAGCGGCGGCCGGTAGCGCACGTAATCGCCATAGCGCTGCACCATGAACTCGATGATGGCATCGGCGTCGTGGCCGGCCAGGGTCATGTCGTAGACCCGCCGGCGCATGTCGGCGGCCAGCTCGGCGTTGGATTCGTGAATGGTCTCGCTCTGGCACACCGTGCAGCGCAGCTCGCGCACCAGGGTGTCGTACTGGAGCTTCTGGGCCTCGTTGTCGAATTCGACCGGCTGGCCGATGGCCAGCGCCATGGCGAGCCCTGCCGCCAGCCACAGCGGCAGGCCCAGCAGGCTCAGCAACAGGGATCGCTTCATGATTGCGCCACCCCCCTCGCCTCGCGCAGCTTCTCCGCTCTCAGTTGCTCCGCTCTCAGCTTCTCGACCAGCGGCAGCACCTCGTCGAGCAGCAGCTGCCGGGAGAGCGGACCGATGCGCTTGTAGCGAATCACCCCTTCGGCATCGAGCACGTAGGTTTCCGGCGTGGCGTAGACGCCCCAGTCGATGCCGGCATCGCCGCGGGGGTCGTAGGCAATGGTGCGGTAGGGATTGCCGCTGACGCCGAGATAGCGCAGCGCCGCATCCCGCTCGTCGCGGTAGTTGAAGGCGTGAATGGGAATGCCGCCGGCAGCCAGCTCCATCAGCAGCGGCTTCTCGGAGCGGCAGGTGCTGCACCAGGTGGCCCACACGTTGACCAGCGCCACCTCGCCGATGAAGTCCTGCTCGGTGATCAGGCGCTCGGCGTCTTCCAGCGCTTCGAGAGCGAAGGCCGGCGCCGGTTTGCCTACCAGCGGCGAGGGCAGGTCGCGGGAGTTCATGCCCAGGCCGACGAACAGCAGGCCGAGCAGAGCCAGCGTGGCGAGCAGGGGCAGAAGCAAGCGCAGTTTCATCAGCCGGCCACCTCCTGCGGTCGTGCAGTGGCCGCTTCCGGCCGCCGCTGCGGCCTGACCACGCGGTTTCTGGCCAGGCGATAGCGCTTGTCGCAGGCTGCCAGCAGGCCGCCGAGCGAGAGCAGAATGGCGCCGGACCACATCCAGAACATGTAGGGCTTGTAGTAGAGCCGGAAGCTCCAGGCATCGCCCACCAGCCGCTCGCCCAGCGAGACGTAGACGTCACGGGTCGGCGCCCGATGCAGCGAGGCCTGATTCATGGGCATCTCGGCGTGAGTGTCGTAATAGCGGCGCTGGGGCAGCAGCGTGGCCACCAGCCGGCCGTTACGCTGCACCTCGACCACGGCCTGGTCCGCATCCCAGTTGGGGCCGCGCACGGTTTCCATGCGCAGCAGGGTGAAGTCGAAGCCCGCCGCCGACGCGCTCTGCCCCGGCTGCAGGCGCACGTCGCGCTCGACCTCGTAGGTGTTGACCATGGCGATGGCCACCACGATCAGCGCCAGGCCGACATGGGCCAGGTGCATGCCCAGGAAGCTCGGCCGCATGACCTTGCGCAGCCGCGCGGCCAGAGGCTGGCGCGCCGAGCCCATGCGCTTGTGCATGTCCAGCAGCGCAGTGAGCACGATCCAGGTGGCCAGCATCAGCGACAGCGCCGTCATCGGGCGCCAGGCGCCCACGGTCAGCGGCCACAGCCCGCCGGCCACCACGCTGACCGCCAGCACCCAGCGCAGCTGGCGGAAGGTCTCGCCGGGACTGGCCTGCTTCCACATCACCGAGGGGCCGAGCCCCACCAGCAGCAGCAGCGGCAGCATCACCGGCGCGAATACCGCATCGAAGTAGGGCGGGCCCACCGAAATCTTGCCCAGGCCGAAGGCATCCAGCGCCAGCGGATAGAGGGTGCCGATGAAGACCGCGGTGCAGGCCACCGTCAGCAGCACGTTGTTGGCCAGCAGCAGGGATTCGCGGGAGTACCAGGCGAAGGCGCCGCCAAGGCCCACCCTGGGCGCCCGCCAGGCATAGACGGTCAGCGAGCCGAGCAGGGTGAGGGTGAGCATGCCCAGAATGAACACACCGCGCTCCGGGTCGGTGGCGAAGGCGTGCACCGAGGTGATGACTCCCGAGCGCACGATGAAGGCGCCGAGTATCGTCAGGGCGAAGGTGATGATCGCCAGCATTAGGGTCCAGACCTTGAAGCCACCGCGCTTCTCGGTCACCGCCAGGGAGTGGATCAGCGCCGTGGCGGTGAGCCAGGGCAGGAAGGAGGCGTTCTCCACCGGATCCCAGAACCACCAGCCGCCCCAGCCCAGCTCGTAGTAGGCCCACCAGGAGCCCACCGCGATGCCCAGCGTCAGGAACACCCAGGCCACCGTGGTCCAGGGTCGCGACCAGCGCGCCCAGGCGGCATCGAGGCGACCGCCGAGCAGGGCCGCCATGGCGAAGGCGAAGACCACCGCCATGCCCACGTAGCCCATGTAGAGCAGCGGCGGATGCAGGATCATGCCCGGATCCTGCAGCAGCGGGTTCATGCCGCGTCCATTCATGGGACCCGGTACGATGCGCTCGAACGGGTTGGAAGTGAAGATCGTAAAGGCGATGAAGCCGACACAGACCATGCCCAGCACCGCCAATACCCGCGCCAGCATCTCCCGGGGCAGCGACTGGCTGAAGTAGGCCACGGCGGCACCCCAGGCGCCCAGGGTGAAGACCCACAGCAGCAGCGAGCCCTCGTGACCGCCCCATACCGCGGTGACCTTGTAGATCAGCGGCTGGGTGAGGCTGGAGTGACTGGCCACATAGCGCACCGTGAAGTCGTCGACCACGAAGGCCCAGGTGAGCACCGCCAGCGAAAGCGAGAGGAAGACGAACTGGCCGGTGGCCAGGAAGCGCCCGGTGCGCATCAGCCGGGCGTTACCGAGCTGGGCGCCCACCAGCGGCAGCACGCTCTGAGCCAGCGCCAGGCACAGCGCCAGGATAAGGGCAAAATTTCCGAGTTCCGCCACCATGGGCCGGTACCTCCCGCTTTCCCCGGTGCCGAAGAGAAGCGCGGCGACCGGTCACTGACGACTAGGGTGGCCGAGGCGGACGATGAGAAGCTGCAAGCGGATGCGCCCCGGCCGGCATGAAAGGAATGGTCCGACCAATGGCGTTAAATATCCATACACAATACTTCTTTTCACGGTGGGGTTGTGATCCATGTCAAACAAACGGGCGCGGCCGGATGTCGCGCCCTACTTCGGGCGACGAAAGCCTGACAGCGGACACGTCTGGACGTAAGCTAGGCACAGCGTTTTTCCCCGCCTCACACTCACCGCAAACACTCATCTCAAACACTCATCACGAACAACAGGAGCTACCGTGCTGAAGCGAACTCTGATCACCCTGCTCGCCGCCGCCAGCCTGCCGCTGGCCGCCGCCCACGCCCAGGCGGCCGACGTCGTGCTGCACACCAACCACGGCCCCATCGGCATCGAGCTGTTCAAGGACCAGGCCCCCGAGAGCGTCGAGAACTTCCTCACCTACGTGCAGGATGGTCACTATGACGGCACCCTGTTCCATCGCGTGATCGACGGCTTCATGATCCAGGGCGGCGGCTTCGACCAGGACTTCCGCCAGAAGGCGACCCGCGACCCGATCGTCAACGAGGCCGACAACGGCCTGCGCAACGAGCGCGGCACCCTGGCCATGGCCCGCACCGGCGACCCGCACTCCGCCACCGCGCAGTTCTTCATCAACGTCAGCGACAACGCCTTCCTCAACCACCAGGGCACCCACTCCGGCCAGGCCTGGGGCTATGCGGTATTCGGCCGCGTGGTGGAAGGCATGGACGTGGTCGATTCGATCAAGCGCGTGCCCACCGGCAGCCGCGGCCCGTTCCAGGACGTGCCGCGCGAGGCCGTGATCATCGAGCGCGCCGAAGTGCAGTAAACGAGCACCACCCAGACACGACGACGCCCGCCATCGGCCGATGGCGGGCGTCGTCGTATGGGCTTGGGTGTCTTACCGTCGCAGCAGGTAGCGTCTGCTAGCGGCCAGGACCAACACGGCCGTTCCCGCCCCCAGGGTGTTGGCCAGGATATCGGCCCAGTCGCCGCCGCTGCGGCCGGGCACGGGGATCTGCAGGTATTCGATGCAGATGCCGTAGAGCACCACGGTGATGAAGGTGCGCACCAGCGGCAGCCCGGCCAGGCCGACCAACCCCGCCAGGCCGGCATAGCCGACGAAGTGGTTGAACTTGTCCCATGGCAGGTTGGTGGGCATCTCGTCGCCGGGGGTCAGGCTGCCGATGGCGATGGCCACGGCCGCCAGCACGGCCAGCACCGTCCATAGACGGTGGCGCTTTCTATCTTCACCCCAGGCAAGCCGCTGGAGCCAACGAGACTCAGGCATTCTGGTACTGGATGGCACGGTGGTAGCTCGGACTCAGGTCGTGCAGCGCCTCCATGAAGGCGGTGACGTTGTCCGGGTTGGTGAACTGGCTGATACCGTGGCCCAGATTGAACACGTGCCCCGGCCCCTGGCCGTAGCTGTCGAGGATGCGCCCCACCTCGGCACGAATGGCCGCCGGCCGGGCGAACAGCACGTTGGGATCGAGATTGCCCTGCAGCGCCACCTTGTGGCCCACCCGGGCGCGCGCATCGGACAGTTCGGTGGTCCAGTCGATACCCAAGGCGTCCGGCCCCGCCAGGGCGATGTCCTCGAGCCACTGACCGCCGTTCTTGGTGAACAGGATCACCGGCACGCGGCGTCCGTCGTGCTCGCGGATCAGCCCGGCGACGATCTGCTCCATGTAGCGCAGCGAGAACTCGAGATAGGCCGGCGTGGAGAGCACCCCGCCCCAGGTATCGAAGATCTGCACCGCCTGGGCTCCGGCGCGAATCTGCGCGTTGAGATAGTCGGTGACCGCGCTGGCCAGGGTGTCGAGCAGGTCGTGCATCACGCTGGGCGTGTCGTAGAGCATGGTCTTCACGTGGCGGAAGTCCTTGCTCGAACTGCCCTCCACCATGTAGGTGGCAAGCGTCCAGGGGCTGCCCGAGAAGCCGATCAGCGGCACCCGGCCGTTGAGCTCGCGGCGGATGGTCGACACCGCCCGCATCACGTAGTCCAGGTCGCGCTCGGCGTCGGGTACGCTGAGTGCCGCCACGTCCGCGGCCGTGCGCACCGGCTTGCGGAACTTGGGTCCTTCACCGGTCTCGAAGTAGAGCCCCAGCCCCATGGCATCGGGGATGGTGAGGATGTCGGAAAACAGGATGGCGGCATCCAGCGGGTAGCGCTCCAGGGGCTGCAGGGTCACCTCGCAGGCCAGGTCGTGGTTGCGGCACAGGTCCATGAAATCGCCGGCTTCGGCGCGGGTCGCACGATACTCGGGCAGGTAGCGGCCGGCCTGACGCATCATCCATACCGGCGTGCGGTCCACCGGCTGACGCAACAGGGCACGCAGAAAACGATCGTTCTTGAGATCCATGCAGGCAGTCATCCACAGGAAATGTCGCCACATTGTAGCGCATCCTTTTCTACGCGGCTTGACCCGGGCCAAGATCGGCGACACCGCCCATTCGTGAGCCGCGCCGGCGTTCCTGCTAGAATGCGGGATTCACTTCCGGCATCGCCGTGGTCTTGACCGAGGTACCCCGTGACCATTCGATTCATCGCCTCCTCTCGGCTGCCCACTCCCTGGGCCACCTTCACCATGCACGGTTTCGAGGACGAAGCCACCGGCAAGGACCACATCGCCCTCACCCTCGGCGACGTGGCCGACGGCGAGCCGGTACTCGGTCGGGTGCATTCGGAGTGCCTGACCGGCGACGCCCTGTTCTCGATGCGCTGCGACTGCGGCTATCAGCTGCAGGAGGCGCTCAAGCGCATCGCCGACGAAGGCCGCGGCGTGCTGCTCTACCTGCGCCAGGAAGGTCGCGGTATCGGCCTGCTCAACAAGATCCGCGCCTACCACCTGCAGGATCAGGGCGCCGACACCGTGGAAGCCAACGAACAACTCGGCTTCGGCGCCGACCTGCGCCGCTACGACCTCTGCGTGCCGATGCTCGAACACCTGGGCATCCAGAGCCTGCGGCTGATGACCAACAACCCGCGCAAGGTCGATGCCCTGACCAAGGCCGGCGTCACCATTGCGGAACGCGTGCCCCTGACCACGGGTCTCAATCCTCATAACGAGCAGTATCTCTCCACCAAGGCGGGCAAGCTCGGCCACATGATGGCGCTGGGCGACTTCACCCAGGCCGGCGACGTGGACATCGAACGCAAGCCCTGAGCCAACGAAGCAGCGGGGCGCTCCTGACGGAAAAGACCCCATGCCAGAAACGCAGCGCACGCTCAACCAACGCCATCACTTCCTCGAGGAACTGCTCAACAGCATCAGCCACGGCATCGGCGCGGCGCTGAGCCTGACCGGCGTCATCGTGCTGCTGGTGCTGGCCAGCATGGCCGCGCACGTCGATCCGTGGAAGATCGTCGGTATCAGCCTCTACGGCGTGACCCTAGTCCTGCTCTATACCATCTCGACTCTCTACCACGGCGTTCGCCATCCCCGGCTCAAGCGGCTGTTCCAGCATCTGGACCACTGCGCAATCTACCTGCTGATCGCCGGCACCTACACCCCCTTTCTGCTGGTCAACATGCGCAGCGCCACCGGCTGGACGCTGTTCGCCATCGTCTGGGGGCTGGCGCTGGCCGGCATCGCCTGCAAGCTTGCCTGGCCGCATCGCTTCACCGCCCTGCGAGTCGCCATCTACCTGGTCATGGGCTGGCTGATCGTCTTCGCCGGCGACACGCTGAGTGCCAACCTGCCCACGGCCGGCATCGTGCTGCTCACGGCCGGCGGCATCACCTACACCCTCGGCGTGGTCTTCTTCGCCATCAGCGCGATCCCCTTCAACCACGCCATCTGGCACCTGTTCGTGCTGGGCGGCAGTACCTGCCACTACTTCGCGGTTTACGCCGCGGTGTTGCCGTTCGGTGGGTGAGGCGCGGCCAGCCTCAACCGCTCCAGCCGGGCGTAGAGGTATTCGGTGAAGAAGCCATGCATGAGGAAGCGCTGGCTCAGGTTCCACGGCCCGACCAGGTAGTGCGGGTACTTGTTGTAGGCCATCTCGGCCAGGCTCGGGTCGCCGATCAACTGGCCGACGCGGATGGCGATGGACTGGTCGAGGTTGAAGCCATTGATCGCGTCGCGGTACTCCTCGCGGGTCAGCAGCAGACAGAACAGGCACATGAACAGCGCATGGGCGCTCTCGAAATCGAGCACCTGGGTACGCCGCCGCGGTAGTTCGAAGTCGCTCTCTGCCAACGGACGCCAATGCGCCCAACTGATCGCCTGCGGCGCCAGGGGTGCCGGGCGCTGCCGCCAGTGGCCCATCTCCTCGATCGTCCGGAACAGCTCCTGATCGTGCTTGACGAAGCTGGCGTCGAGCATGTCCTCGATGCGGCTCGGATAGAGCGTGAGCGGCTCCACCGAGACCTCCGGGCAGTTGTCGATGAGGAAGTTGAGGATGTTGGACTCGGTGGCGAAGTGACGCAGGATCAATTGATTGGCGCTGGGGCTGACGAAGTGGGTGCAGAACCAGCAGATCAACCGCTGCAGCAGGCCGTGAGCGCGAAACTGTGGCAGCGGCAGGCGCTTCACGAACCAGATCAGATGCAGCAGCACTGCCAGCAGGAACTGCAGCAGCGGGCGCAGCGACCAGCGCGTGGGGCGCTCCAGGTCGTCCAGCCACAGCCGCACCGCCGCCGGCTCGATGGGCAGGGAGTCGTCGAATGCCAGCGCACGCAGGAAGGGGCTGCGCGGCCTCGGCCGGGTATCAGCCATGCTCGATCTCCTCCAGCTGCAGGGCGTAGAGCCGCGCCACCACCCGCGCGGTGCGCAGGATCGCCTGCTGCTGCTCCGGCGTGCGGCAGACCTGATCGATCAACGTATAGAGCTTGTCCAGGTGGGCGTCGTCGTTCTCGCCGTGGTAGCGCATGAAGCAGGTGTAGCGGCCGTCGCCCTCGGTGGCCTCGTCGATCCGCCGCGCCCAGTCGCTGGCCATCTTCTGCCCCAACCCTTCGATGATCCACATGGCGCCGATCAAATCCACCGGATTGGGCTGGCTGGCGCGATACATCATGAAGGCGTGCAGCGCCTCGCTGCCGGCGTTGCGCCGGCCGGCGCGGATCTCCTCCAACGCGCCGCCTGCCGCCACGAAGTCCGCCTCCAGCATCTCGTAGTCGCGATGCTCCTCCTTGGCGTGACCGATCACTTCCGAACGCACGTCGGCGTAGTCGCGCTCGAAGCTGGAGGCACCGCGGGTGATCCAACGCGCGCCCTCGATCACCTGCTGGCGCAGGTGCAACAGCAGGTTGCGGTAATCCTCGCGGGTGAACTTGCCGCGCTCCAGGCGCTGGATGATCGGCACCCGCCCCAGCTGGCGCTCGAAGTCGAACCACACACGCATCAACCCTTGCAGGCACTCCTGCCCCAACTGGGTGGTGACCTTGCTTTCCATGGTTACTCCTCCACGACCGTGAGCTGCATGTAGACGTTATTGAAGCGACCGCTCTCCGGCACCATGCACAGGATGGTGTCGCCGGCTCGATGACTCTGGGTGCGCCGGAACTCGTCGAGCATGATGAACATCGAGGCGCAGCCGGTGTTACCGCGGGTATAAAGATTGGTGTACCACTTCTCCTCGGGGATGGCCGCGCCGGCCTGGGTCAACATGTCGAAGATCTTGCCGCGAAAGTAGTGCGACGAGTAATGGCACAGCACGTGGTCGATCAGCCCTACCTTGACCCGCCCCTCGTCGATCAGCCGCAGCAGGCCGTCCACCCCCAGCTTGACGATGTTGTCGAGCAGGCGAACGTCCTGACGGATCAGCAGGGCGCCGGCGGCCTCCGCCTCGGCGTAGGTGGCGAAGTCCTGCCAGCTGCGCCCATCGCTTTCGGCGCGACCGACGCTCATGCACACCGGGTAGGCGTCGGCGTGGGAGAAGCCGCGAATCCAGTCGATGCGAAAGCAGCGCCGGCGCGGCTCGTTTTCCAGCAGCAGCGCCCCGGCGCCGTCCGACAGCATCCAGCGCAGGAACTCGGCATTGAAGTCGACCTCCTGCGCCACCGCCTCGTAGCGGCTGGCCTTGAACAGCCGCGAGGCCAGCTCGCTGGCGATCACCAGGGCATTGTCGTGCTCGCCGGCCTTGAGCCCGGTGTAGGCCGCCTTGAGCGCCATCATGCTGCTCGAGCAGATGCCGTGGCTGCTGTGCAGCTCCACATCGGCCACACCCAGCTCGGCCTGGACCATGCTGCCGAACCCCGGCAGCACCAGGTCGCCCTGGCTGGTGGCCACGCTGAGCATCTCGAGCCGCGACTTGTCCAGGTAGCTGTCGTCGAGGCAGGCCCGGCCCGCCCGGGCGGCCATCTCGCCGTTGCTGATCAGGGTGTTGTGCTCGGCATCGATGGCGTAGTGGCGCTGACGTATGCCGTTGGACTGCAGGATGCGGCGCTTGAGCCGGCTCGGTTTGCCGTGCACCAGGCCGAGCACCGCCTCGATCCGCTCGTTGTCCACCGGCTCGCCCGGCAGGTAGTGGCCAGTACTGGTGATATAGACGCTCACGCGGGGTTACCTCCGTGCTTGAGGTAATGACGCAGGCAGCGCAGGTTCTCCTCCATGTAGGGAAACACGCACAGCAGTGCCATGAAGGTCAGGTAATAGGGCAGGTAGCGCTCGCCGCCATGGGGCACCTCGACGGGAATCAGCCGCATCTGCCCGGCCCAGTCGAGGGAGACGAGATCGATCACCACCGGCCAGTTGATCACCATGATCATCGCCAGCATGTAGAACGGCAGGCTGGCCAGGTAGCTGTGTGCATGCATCTCCCAGATGCTGATATGGCGCCGGGGAGCGGCGTAGTGCACGTCCCAGTGGGCCACGATCTCATGCAGCACCCAGGCCAGCAGGCAGATCAGCAGCACCAGCACGTTGATTCGGTAGAGCAGGCACATGAGGATGGGGATGCCCACCTGAATGCCCATCGCCGAGTGCATCAGGGTCTCCTTCAGCCCCGAAGTCTCCTCGATGTGCGTGGCACGGTGGCAGCACCAGTCGACGAAGCCGGCAATTCCCCATAGCGGCAGGAAGACGTACAGCAGGACATGGATCAACAGCGTGTGAGTATCCATGGCGATTTCCTCTGTTTCAGCGACTCTCACAGCGTTCTTGCAAGGCGCTTACGTTTCATGGATGATGTTAGGAAACACTGTTCGATAACTAATATCCACCAGGCGCATGACATTTGCAAGCGCCAATCGAATGGAACGAAACGTCATGAAACAGGTAACCCACAGGCGAGGCCCGGCTTCGAATAGCGCAGCCGCACCGCAGCCAGCTCGGGATCGCTACCCCGATGCCCTGCGTGCCGGCGCGCTGCTGGTGGTGGTATTCGGCCACTGGATCGCCACCCTGCCACGGCTGGAAAACGGCCTGATGACCACCACCGACCACCTGCTGCTGGTATGGACCGGCGCCGGGGTGCTCACCTGGCTGCTGCAGGTGGTGCCGCTGTTCGTCTTCGTCTCGGCCGCGGTCAGCGCCGACGGCGCCCAGCGTCGGCTGGATGAGGGCCAGCGCCAGCTGCACTGGTGGGCGGGCCGGGCACTGGGTCTGGCCCGCCCCACCGTCACCTACCTGGCGGTGCTGGTGGCCTTCGTCCTGCTGGCGGCCTACACCGGCGGACGCCTGCTCGGCCCGCTCAACCACTCGCTCACCGTCCACCTCTGGTTCCTGATGATGCTGCTGGGCGTGCAGGCCCTGCTGCCGCTGAGCGTGTGGGCCGACAACCGCTGGGGGCTCAAGGCCGTGGCAGGGCTGCTGCTGATCGCCGCTGCGGTGGACCTGCTGCGCGCCGGCATTAGCACTCCCGGCGAGCTGCTGGAGCTGGGCGCTCGCGTCACCGCCAACGGTGGCGGCATCGGCTGGCTCAACGCCGCGGTGGTCTGGCTGCTGCCGCAGCAGCTCGGCATCGCCTGGAAGCGCGGGCGCTTCTCCGGCCTGGGCTGCGGCCTCGCCCTGCTGCTGCTCGGGCTGGTATGGCTGGCCGCCGCCGTGGCCTCGGGCTACCCCGTGGCCATGGTCGACGGTGCCTTCGGCGTGCCCAGCAACCTGCTGCCACCCACCCTGGCGCTGGTCGGCGTGATGTGGGTTCAGGTAGGCGCCGCGCTGACCTTCGAAGCCCCCGTGCGCCGCCTGCTGGAGCGCCGCCGAATCGACCGGACGGTGACGATCCTCGGCGCCCTGGGCATGCCGCTCTACCTCTGGCACAAGCTCGCCGAACTGCCGGCCGCCTGGCTGGGCGAGCGCCTGGGCCTGCCCATCGACGCCGGGATACCGGGCGAGGTGGGCTTCTGGCTCGGCCGCCTGTGGTGGATTGCGCTGTGCATCGTGGCCGTCGCCCCGGTGATGATCGCGGTGGTGACCTTCGAGATGCGCCGCAAGCGCGACGTGGTTTCCGCCACCGCCGCACCGGTCATCCTCGCCGGCGGCGCGGCGCTGCTCGGCGGCATCGTCGCCAGCCTGGCACTCGGCGCCCTGCCCGGCGCCATCTTCGGCCTGGCCGGCGTTGCGGCTGCCTCATGGCTGCTGCGCGTCCATCCACAGCCACCAGCGTCAGCGCTCGACGCTTCCCTCTCCAAACAGAAGGAGGCTGAATCGAGTTCCTTGTAAGCCATTTCTTACAAATTTCATCGGCAATTTCTTACAAGCCGCTTGCCCCAGGTTAACGTCGCCGAGCACTGTTAGTTGGCAAAGTAAAACCGTACTGAGCACGGAGGCTCAGCCAGGGACGACCGAGTCAGGAAGACTCACTATCCAGGGATGCTCGGGTGGAAGGATGCTCGAGGTGGAGGTAAGGAAGCGAAGATCCAGCCCGGCCGCAAGGCCGGGCTTTTCGTTTGTCCTACCCGCTGCCCCTACCCGACAAGTGTGCCGTCAAGCCACGTTGGCCGCAAACGGCAGGGTGCGGTATGCCGTGCGCGGCGACGGCGGCACCTCGACGCCGAAGCGCTTTTCGATATCACCCATCTCAATGAACTTCTCGCCGCGCTGGTAGGCGGCGCGCAGCTGCTCGCTGAGTTCAGCAAGCTGACGGGAAGGTTTGGCCCACTGCTCTTGGGGCAACGGCTTGGACCACTCTGCCAGCCAGTCTTTGGGTACTGCCTTGGGCAGCACGTGCTTCATGCGATATTCGGTGTACCAGTGAGCGAAGCGGGCGTGCTCCCACAGCCGTTTGCGACGGAAGCGCCGCCAGCGGGCCATGTCGTTGGTGCGTTCACATTCCGCCTTTTCCCGGGCGACGTAGGCGTCGTACCACTCGAGGCCCCACTCCCGGGCCGAAGGCGTGATGGCCTCGGGGCCTTCCTCCATGAAGCGGCGGATGTACTCCCACTGCGCCAGCGCCCCGGGCAGGCCGCCCACACCGACGACAATGCCGGCCCCGGGAAGAGTGTAACCCGGCCGCTCAGGATCGGGCGGCAGCAGGGCGAAGTTCCAGCCGAAGCCGGTGATGGCGCCCGGGCCTAAGCTGGGGTTGAAGCCGCATACCGCAACCACGTCTTCCCACGGTACCAATACCGTGCGCCGCTCCCGTTTGCAGAGCCGACAGAGGGTGTCATAGATAATGGGGTAAATGAATAGGGAAGCCATAGATGTGGTATGGACAAGAAAGGCGGTGAGAGGAAATATTTCCTCGGCCCCTCGAAACCACTCGCCAAGCTCAACCACCATAATAAGCCCACTACCCATGGCAATCGCCCCAATGATAGCGACTAGCCAGATGCTTTGAGGGGCAGGTAACCAAAAGCGCCCTGGCGGATCAACCACAAACGCCACTTCACGGCGCTGGCGATTTAATCTGACAGGTGGAATACGTTTAAGGACTGTATCTAGCCATACAATTCCTAAAATAAAGGGGAACAACAATCCTGCATAAAGCCCACCGCCCCATATAACAACCAGATGAAAACCAGGAAAAGCGCCACCCAATCCCGCCCACAGAACGAGAAAAAAAACAAACATACCGACAAATGCGATGCTTGCAATATTCCCAGCATTCATCACGCTTTCTGGGTTTGTGCCCAAGCGAATATCCATGCTAACGTCATCATGACGTACATCAATATTAGCCACATCCACCCCATGCTCGCTCTCCGTAGGAAGAGGTAAAGGGCTCAGGCAGTACTGCTCACCCCCGGCACGGCGCTCCCGCTCTCCAGCACGCATGGGTGGCAACGCTTCTTTTGGATTCGTTTTAATCATCCGTATTCCTGTTAGGGTGCCCAAGGTGTCACTGGCATGCTGGGCCAGCTACCTGGTTTGTTGCTACTAAAAAAACCATCCTTAAGGGCGCTCAGCTCTCGCCACTCTTCCGGCAAGGAACGGCCACGGCGGTGTAACTCATACACCTGGGTAGAGGACTCCCCGTTGAGGCGCAAGCTCACGACCAGCCTTACGAAGTGGAACTGAATCAATATCTCTGGCGCAAAGTGATAGGTAACGGCAACACCTGAGCCTTCAGCTTCCTTGTGCGCATGTGCCAGCACATCACGCGTTAGCTCCTGGTGTGAACCGCTCATGGGCACACCCCATAGCCCGAAGGAGAGCGTGTCCGCACTGGGGGGCTGGCTGCCGGGCATAGACATCCGGAAGGCCAGGTCACTGGCCGCAGGACCTGGCCCTGGGCCACCGTGGGCCGCAGCCACCCCTTGGTGTTCAATGCGAACTTCACTGCCACTCAGTTTACCTAGCTCCTGCTCATGCATTTTAAGGCTCCAACGTTCGTTGCGCTGCCCCCAGTGGCAGCGCTGGCACCAGCGCTGCACGGGGCTTAACGAGAAGCGACTGGCCAGCAAGTCACCCATGACCAACAATAACGTGCTGGCCGCCACAAACCAGCCCACAGGCCCTGCAAACTTTAACATCAGCAGCCGCCACTGAACGGCAGGCGCACCCAAAATCCTCCCCGCGACTCCCATACTACCTATCAATAAACCACTTACCGCTGTGCCGGTGGCACCTACCAATGCAACCTGAGTTGCCAAACGCTCTGCCTGGGTCTCGGTATGTCCCAGCTTTTGTGATTGTCTGAGCATCTCAAAGGTCCCCGCAAAGCCCCCTAGAAAAGCAACAACCCCTATCGCTCTGTTAGCAGAACGAGCCCAATTTCCTAACTGATCAGGGCTCCCAGCTGCTGCTCTCAAAGCAGGATCTGCCACTTGTGAAAATGAGCGTCCTGCATATAGTTTACGATAACGGGCATCCACAATCATTTCCCAGATAGCAGCCCCCCCCGCAATAGTTCCAAACCCCTGCGCCCCTGTATTCCCTATATACTCCCACAGCTTTTCATGCCCCCTACCAGCCCGTATCATCTCTTGAAACGCACTAGCGAATGCAATCCCACCCATTAAAGTTAAACCACCGTTCACCAACACCCCGGCCGCACGGGTGATAGATAGGTCATTTTGCTCGTTGCGAACCAAGGTATCCAGCGTGCTACGCATCGTCTCACGAGGTTGATTGGCCAGTTCCTTGAAAGCGTTGCGCTCGGCCAGTGCTGCACGGGTAGCCGCTTGACTCAAGCCACCTATCTTTAGCGCATGGGTACCGCTTTCATTGGTGGGGAAGCTATGCTCAGCTAGCTCGCCCAATGCTTCGTCTATCAATCGATGTTGATGATTGAGTTCCGATGTTGTGTTGCGAATATTGTTGGCATGGTATTGCTCGGCGGCGCGCCGCTGGGCTTGGCTTGCCCCCCTTCGCGAGGCGCGAGCCAGTTGCTCGTCCCTCTCTTGGTAAAAGCGCTTTAACTCCTGCTCCAGTGACTCAAGCTGGGACAAGGCACCTTCCGCTTTATTCAATGCTGCTCGCAGTTGGCCAAGCACCGTTTGGTCCGGGATATCCCAGCCCATTTCGAGAAGCCCCAGGCGCTCAACAAACATCAGCCGCTGGCCTTCGGGTAGCATACCTGCCAGATTAGCAAAGCGTTGTGGCAGCTCCAGTTGCGGTGCATCATCTAGCAGTGTTTTAACCACCGCCTCACCGAGCATCCTTTCCTTGAAATAGACTTCCCCGGCGATGTCTGCCACAACATCGTCAGAGAGGCCGGCGATACTACGGAAGCGCAGGCCCGTTTGCTGTTCTATGGTGCTTTGCCAGTCTTGGTAACGACTCAGTGCTCCTGATGCAGTGATGAGAGCTGCTGCCTGCGTTAGCGCTTTTTGCGAACCGTCCACCTCGGACAGGAAGGTGTCAACGAATGTCTCGGTAGGAATAAAATGCAGCAAGTGAGCCGCTGTAGGCGAATCCCCCATGTAGTGCCGGGCGAGAAAATTACCTTGTCCACAAGCCGCCAGCGTTTCAAGGGCGTACTGCTCAATCTTGCACGTAAGCGACACGTGCAGTTCATCTTCACGATCCAGCAGCAACGCATAGACATGCCATAGAGGCAACAGGTGAGCCAGGTCTTGCCCTATCCCCTGGTAAGCCATCTGCCAAGCGTCTTCAAGGCTGTTGGCATAAGCCAGGAAATTTTCCATTTCCTGCTGGCGAATCACATCGACGATGCCGTTGGGTGCCAGCGCGAAATTGCCACCAATCACCTCGCGGAAGTGGTCGCGTTCGGTACGCTCGACGAAGTTCTTGACCTGCTCGGCATCGGTGCCGAGTCGCTCAGCGAGTTGCTGGCTCACGGCATCGATATCACGCTCGATGGGCGCCAATGCCCTGCCAATGAACCCCGGATGTCCGCCTGAGCTGGTAGTGACACGCTCCTCGGTTTCACGATGCTGCTTATAGAGCTCAGCCAGCGCCTCCAGGTCGTCACGCTCGGCATCGCCGGCACCACCTAGCCATTCCGGGATGTTGCCTCCGCCCGCATTGGCAATGTGGGGGGCAAAGTTCAAGGTCATAAGACTTTCGATAGTGCGTGCCGAGAAGAGCTTCACCTCATTCTCGTCGACCCAGTTACCCTGCTGCTCTGCCAGGCAGGCCCAGGCCTGGGCCAGGTCCTTGATACGCCCTGCGATGTCTTCCACCACCAGGCAGGCACTATCTTCCTTGTAGTCGCCCTGGATCGTTGCTGTGATCTCCGCAGCATGGGCAAGTTGCCATTCGGGCTGTTCGCCTTCCGCTTCACACCAGGCATAGCTGCCCGAATCGAGAGTTTCGCCGCTCTGCTCGGTTGGTGCATTAGGAGTCGCGCGATGTTCGCCATGGTCGTCCGCCAGTACGTCAGCCAACGCATTGGGGTCCAGCAGATGAGCGGTGCCATTCCCCGGACAGTAGGCGCCAACGTTCACTCGTGTCATGACCTGATCGCGGAAGGCGGCCTGGCGCAGCATCGATTGATGTACTTCCGTCAGCTCCAGAAGGCTGAACAGCACCTGGATGCTGCCCTCACGCTCGACGATGATCGCATCGCCACTGCCATCGGGCTTGACCTGGAAGACTTGTAGCTCGTCGGGAGTCGAGCTGTGTACCAGATAGAGCCAGCCTTCACGTATCGGCCGTACGCCACAGCGCCGGAAGCTGCCGTTATGGACGGGTGAGAATCCCGGCGTGGCCGAGGCGCGATCCGCCTCAGGAGCTTCGACCAGGGCATAGCGCACCGGCACTAGTTGCAGGTCGCTTCGCGTAAGGGGACACACCCCCTGCTCCTGGCCTGGATCGTTGTCGCTCTGACTATCGGCAACCCGGCTAGCGGCATCCCTATCGTGGCTCATGCTTGTATCTCCCTGCTCGAAAGCCGCCGTGCTTCGGCAGCAACAGCCTTGAGTCGCTCCATGGGGGGGCGCCCATCGGCCTGTGACAATGGTCGCGCCAGATCCGGCATGCGCTGTTCATCCAGGGCAGTATGACCATGCGCCCCCAGGATGTTGGCCATGTAGTAGTGGGCACGACGTCCAAAAAAACCCAGCTCTCGTGTGGTATCGATGACTTGCTTGGCGGCCTGGGCGGCCGTTCCGCACTCTCTTATCAAGGGCCCGGTGGCAAAGTAAGTGTCGAGGTGATGCGCCAGTTCCTGGGCAAAGCGCTGCCATGCAATACGGCTCAGTGAATCAAGATGCGCCTGTTGAAGGCTGAAGCGCGCCGTACGCGTTAACGGCTCATCATGATGCGCTTGGGCCACGTGCCACCACGTGACGACAGTGTTCTCTACCGTCGGCAACCAGAGCTCCTCCATGACTCCCAGGAGCTGGCTTCGATGTGGCTGCGGCTCAGCTTCGAAAAGGCAGCGCATGACCTCAGGCGAGGCCACGCGCAATATCCTTTCACCTTCGAGCGGATGTTCGACGAACAACAGCCAGCGAAGATGTTCCGCAGCCTCTTCCAAAGATGCCTCGGTAGTGAACAGCCAACCCCAACCTTCGAGAATGCCACGCTCGAGGAAGGCCTCCCACACGGGACTGCCCGGCTCCAGCGCCACCAGGCATGGCGAAATCTGGCGACACTCAGCCAAAGGCGTATGCAGGTAGATCGGCTCGTACAGAGGTGCATCGAGATGCTGATAGAGCCATTGCTCCAGCGGCTCCAGCTTGATGCCATCGAGCAACAGATAGTGCTTCCTCTCACCGAGTGCCATCCGCGATGGTGGCGTGCCTACTGGCAATGCTTGCATGACCTTCTATCCCTAATCATCGCCAAGCGGTGTACAGGGCTGGGTCAATGCCAACTCCTGGCGCAGCGCGGCCTCCTGGCGTGGCGGCTCGATCCGCGGCACGTCGGGTGCCGCTTCCGCCTCCCGCGGCAGCGCCGGTGCCTGAGCGGCCTGGCCGGAGCCGGAGCCGGGGCTGCCTCCGGAGTTGATCTTGACCTGGCTGCCGACGATGGTGACGCCGCTGGGGTCGAGCTTGACGAAGCTGCCTCCGGCCTTGAGGGTGATCTCGGCGCCGGCTTCGATCACCACCTTCATGCCCGCCTTGTGGTGGATCTCCTGGCCGGCTTCGACCAGCTGGGCGCGGCCGTACTTCTCGTGACGGCTGGCGTCGACGATGAGGTGGTCGTCGCCGTCGATCTGGGTGTGGCGGCTGCCGTGCACCGTCAGGTGATCGTCGGCATGGATCTCGCCGATGCGGTCGTGGTGCACGGTGAGGAAGCTGTCGTTGCCGATCTCTTCGGTGCGGTCGTTATTGGTCAGCAGCTCCAGGTCTTTCTGGGCGTGCAGCCAGATCTGCTCTTCGCCGGCCTGGTCCTCGAAGCGAAGTTCGTTAAATCCTTCGCCTTTGTGACTCTGGGTGCGGATGACGGTACGCGTCTTGTGCTCGGGCAGCGCGTAGGGCGGCGTGTTGACGGCGTGGTAGGTGCGCCCGGTGATCAGCGGTTGATCCGGATCGCCCTCGAGGAACGATACCACTACCTCATGCCCAATCCGGGGTATCGCCATGCTACCGTAGCCGCCGCCGGCCCAGCCCTGGGAGACGCGCACCCACGCACTCGCCGTTTCATTGGGTTCGGCGTAGCGATCCCAGGGGAACTGGACCTTGACCCGGCCGTGCTCGTCGCAGTGGATCTCTTCGCCCTCGGGGCCGACGACGAAGGCGATCTGCGGGCCGTCGACACGGGGCTTGGCGTTGGGCGTGGGGCGCCAGGCGCGGTCGGCGGGGGTGAGAATCAGTTCGTTGTCGAACTTGGTCATCTGGCCTAAACCCGCCGCGTCGCTCTGGGTGACGCCGTCCTCTTCCAGGGCCTGGGGCTGGCTGCCGGTGTGCTTGACCTTGACCACCTGCCAGTCGCGGTTGAGTTCACTGAGGTCGTGGTCGGTGAGGGTGAACTTGACCCCCGGGGCGAGCTCGGGCAGGTCGCTCTCGGCGGCGCAGGTCAGGGCGCCGCTTCTGAGGTGTTCGAGGCGGATGCGGGTGAAGGCGTCGCCGGAGGCGTCGGCCTTGTAGCGCCCGGGGTAGTCGTAGTGTTCGTAGTCGTCCCTTTGGGCGTGGTCTTCCAGGTCACCCGCGGCGTGCTCGTGGAGCTGCGCATAGGCGGGGTTCTTGAACGAGTAGTCCTTGAGCGTGACCGAGGCCGGGGCGACCCGGGCGAGCTGCTGGAGCTTGCGCACGTGGCGGCTCGGCGGGGTGCCGCCGGCGCGACCGTGGTAGGTGCGCTCGCCCAGGTGGGCCAGCACCTGGGGCGCGTCGGCGAAGACCAGGCGATGGGCGCCGTTCGGGGCGTCTTCGCCTGTTTCGAAGAACTCGTGGAAGTAGAACAGGCCCTCTTCGGCGGCCAGGCGCTCGACGAAGGCGAGATCCGTTTCCCGGTACTGCACGAGGAACTCTCGTTCCGGCAGGTCGCGGGTGACGGCGAAGGCGACGTCGGTGAGGCCGCTCTCGTCGCACAGGGTGTTGAGCACGGTGAGCGGCGAGACCTCCTGGAAGATGCGCGCGTTGTGGCGCAGGTCGAGGCGCCACAGCGCCGGGCGGGCGACCAGGGAGTAGAGGGTACGGCGATGGCCGCGGTCGCCGCGACCGAACTCGCTGACGATGGCATGCACCCGGCGCAGCACCTCGCCGTCCTGCCAGATCGTCAGGCTCACCGGGCGGTCGAGCAGCTCGGTG
>Ga0213835_100027_pt1 | contig 235932 bp, 220 predicted proteins | sample SWPATP01_FD_160576 | JGI IMG/M metagenome (GOLD analysis project Ga0213835, IMG submission 160576) | Coastal seawater microbial communities from Marineland, Florida, United States - SWPA TP0 #1 | ecosystem: Environmental > Aquatic > Marine > Coastal | place: USA: Florida | collected 2016-08-05
CGGTTTGGAACTTTTGGAAAAAATAAAAACCAAATTCCCCCAAATCAATGTGAGCATGATTTCAGCGTATGGGGACAGTGATAACTACAATAAAGCATTAAATTCAGGGGCAAAGGGGTTTTTCACAAAGCCCATTGATTTTGAATCGCTCAAAAAAGAAATTCAAAGTTTGATGGCTTAGATTTATAGGCAGACAATGGCAAAAATATTGGTAGTTGATGACGAAGCAGATCTGGAAGTTTTGATCAAACAAAAATTCCGGCAAAAAATCCGTGCAAATGAATATGAGTTTGTATTTGCCCAGAATGGAAGGATTGCTTTGGAACAACTCCTCCTACATCCGGATACAGATTTGGTGCTTAGTGACATCAATATGCCTGAAATGGATGGTTTGACTTTATTGGGAAAGCTTCAGGAGCATAATGCCCTCTTGAAGTCTGTGATTGTTTCCGCCTATGGAGATATGGAGAATATTCGGGTAGCAATGAACCGGGGTGCTTTCGATTTTGTCACCAAACCCATCGACTTCAAGGATTTGGAAATTACTATTGAAAAAACCATCAGCCATGTCAATGCGCTCAAACGGACCATGCAGGCCCTGAAGGAAAACAATATCCTTCGCATGTACGTGGATGAAACAGTGCTTAATTTTATGGGAAGTAAGGAGGCTGAAACTTCACTTTTTGAAAATGAGATTTTAGAGGGAACTGTGGCATTTATTGATATCTGTGGTTTTACTTCTATCAGTGAAACAGAACCAGCGGATAAGGTGGTGAATATGTTGAATGCCTATTTTGATATCATTGTGAAAGAAATCATCAATCAGGAGGGCATTGTGGATAAGTTTTTGGGAGATGCCGTTATGGCTTCCTTCAAGGGGGATTATCATATAGACAGGGCACTGGATGCCAGCTTAGCCATTCGAAATGCCATCAGGGCAGCAGATATAGGTATTGGTGATTCCAAATTTAAACCTGAGGTGTCTATAGGAATAAACAGTGGTGAAATGATTTGGGGAAATATAGGTTCTGCTGCATTGAGGCGCTTGGACTATACCGTCATTGGAGACCCTGTCAATGTGGCTGCCAGATTGCAGGCTGCGGCAGATAAAGGCCAAATTTTGATTACTGAAGAAACTTTTAAAAAAATCAAAGAATCGTTTCTTTGTACCCTTGTGGGGGAGGTAAAGATGAAAAATAAAAAACAGCCAGTGGTGGTTTACCAGGTGGAAAATTAAGCCATAAAGGACTAATGGAAGGTTCATATGATGAAAATAATACGCTCATGAAAAAGATATCGTGGAAATCCGTTTTTTCCCTGCGTTCCCTGACCTTCACCGTTTTGGGAGTGGCACTTGCCATTATAGGCCTGCAAGGGTTCATGGTTCCTAATAATTTTCTAGATGGAGGGGTTACGGGGATTTCCATCTTGGTAAAGGGTTTTGCTGATATTCACATCAGTATATTGTTGATTGTATTTAATATTCCATTTTTGATTCTGGGTTTTAGAAAGATCAGTAAGACTTTTGGGATTCAGGCCACCTTGGCGGTACTCCTGTTGGCAGTAGGCATGTATTTTATACAAATTCCGGTTTTCACTTCCGATAAAGTATTGATTGCTGTTTTTGGTGGCTTTTTTATAGGCTTGGGAATAGGTTTTGTGATCAGAGGAGGAGGCGTTATTGATGGGCTGGAGGTCATTGCTCAATATACCGAAAGAAAATCTGCCTTTACTTCTGGTGAAATTATACTTGCCCTCAACACCCTGATCATTATAGGCGCAGCTTACAAATTCGGTTTGGAGACAGGGATGTATTCCATATTGGTGTATTTCACAGCCATGAAAACCACAGATTATGTGGTAGATGGATTCGAAGAGTTTACTGCCCTGCATATTATTTCCAAAGATTCGGAGCTCATCAAAAAGGCCATAGTTTTGGATTTTAACAAAGCCATTACCATATACAAAGGGGAGAGAGGTTATTTGCCAGGGTCATTTGATATCAAAAGTGACTGTGATGTGATTATGACGGTGGTGACCCGACTTGAAATTCACAGAATTAGGGAAGCAGTAAGCAGAATCGACCCTAAAGCTTTTATATATGTCCAAAGTATCAAGGAAGTCAGAGGGGGCTTGGTCAATAAAAATTGAAAACCTCGGTGCAGAATATGGATAGTGAATTCTTTGAAATGATGTATAGTCGCTTGAATGCCGGCTTACCCCCCTATTTGACCTACCATAATGTCCCCCATACCCAGTACGTACTTGAAAAAGCACTATATCTTGGAAAAACTGAGGGCTGTAATGAAGAAGAGCTTCGACTTATTTCAGTGGCAGCCTTGTACCATGATGCAGGTTTTTTGATCAAAAGGGAAAATCATGAAGCCCATGGCTGCGAATTGGTTAGAGAAGAACTCCCCAGAGAGGGGTTTGCTCCAGAAGAAGTGGAAACCATTTGCGGGATGATCATGGCGACCAAGGTGGTGCAGAACCCTCAGAATAAGTTGGAGCGCATACTGGTAGATGCCGATTTATTTTATTTGGGCACAGCTGATTATTTTTATTTCAGCGGCTTATTAAAAAAAGAACTCTTGTATTTCAATCCTTCATTAGAGGAAGAGGAGTGGAGGAAAATTCAGATTGACTTTTTGACGGCACATCAGTATTTCACAGAATATGGACAACGCTACCTCCATCCGGTCAAAATGTCCAACTTAAAATTAATTTAATGCCTTTGTGATATGTGTCTCTCTAATTTCATGACGAAGGTCATACTTTTATAGTCATAATCATTTCAACCTGTAAAAAGAGCCAATACCCCTCATTAAAATTATCCTTCCTATGGATGTAGAAATTCTTTCCCGGATACAGTTTGCTTTCACAGTCGCATTCCATTACATATTTCCCCCATTGAGCATCGGATTGGGTTTATTGATTTTTGGATAAACACCCTTTTACCCAAATTTCTGCTTCTTCCTCTTTTTCAAAAATTTTATAGGGAACAGGCTGCTTTTGAAAAGAAAAAATCATTTTTAATATGGCACGGATTGCCGCATTGGGAATGACATAAGCCGTTCCTGTACAGTATTTTTGCATGAGTTCCTGGTTTTCTTTTAACCAATTGGCCTGCATCTTTTGATGGCTGAGTGCAGGGATACTTGCTTGGGAAGCATCAAAGATGATAGCCAGTTTTTTCCCCATACGATAGCAGGCTTTATTTTGGTCCAAGTATACCTGAAAGTTGTCGTCAGTACTATTGGCTCCCGTAAATCGAATCCGTACAACGGGAAAATCGGACTCATCAATGATGGCATATGCTTCCATAGCAATGTAAACCTGAAATGGCAAAAAGAGTTTAGGACACTTAAAAGAGTCCCTGATTCGAATTTGGTAGTTAGCGTTTTAGTTCTAAATTTATTGGTATAAAAATTCCCCAGAATGAACTACTCGAGTGAATTTCAGAAATCCATTGAAAGCCCGGAAAACTTTTGGAAAGAAAAAGCGGAAAGTATTGCCTGGTTTAGCTTTCCAGAAAAGATCCTATCTACCAATAAAGAGGGATTTTACCGTTGGTATGAAGGCGGCAAATTGAATACATCTTATCTGTGCCTCGACTATCATATCACGCATAACCGAGGGGAACAAACAGCCCTCATTTACGATTCTGGAGGAAATCAGAGACGTGCTAGATGCTCATAAAATAGGGGCTGAATTTGATGTGGATTGAAAAATCAGGGAATTCTACTTATTGGATAGATAGCCATACAAGTTTTTATGGTTAATGAAGTTTCTGCCCGTTAGGGGAAAGGTAAAATAGATTTCAAACTGCCTTAAGTTCTGATTTTTCATTGAATTTAAATTAATAGAAAGGCAAATTTGACAAACCACTCCATTCTTAGGCATAAGAGATAACTTATTCCTTACCACAAAAAAGAGAAGTAAAGGCTTTATAAAAAGATAAAAATGGACCAATTCTCCCATAGCAACACCAAAAAAGAGGGTCTGAACTTGATTGGTCTTTGTGCTGATATCCGTAAAATTGCCACTAAAAATAATTTTAATGCTCCTTTGACTGAGCTCCGGGATATAGTGGACAAGCTTAAAAGCCAAACCATCTATATTGTAATCCTTGGTCTTTTTAAAAGAGGGAAATCATCCATCATCAATGCTATATTGGATGCTGATATTGCCCCTGTAGCCATTACACCGCTTACCTCAGTTATTACATTTTTTAAATTTGGCGAATCCAAAAAAGCTGAGGTCTTTTTTGAAGACGGAACATCAAAAAAGGTTGAAATCCATGGGATTGAGGAATTCATATCGGAGGATCTGAATCCTGAAAACATCAAAAAGGTCAAGCAAGTCAATGTTTATTACCCGTCAGAATTGTTAAAGAATCTGATATTAGTGGATACTCCTGGCTTAGGATCTTTGTATGAGCATAATTCCCTAACCACCACATCGTTTATTCCAAAAATAGATGCCGCCCTCTATGTATTGAGCGCAGACCTGCCCATAAGTGCAGCTGATGGGAATTTTTTGAAAAGTGTTTCAAAACATATTCCCAAAATTGTTTACCTGCTCAATAAAAAGGATTTGGTAAGCAAAGAGGATCTGGAAAAATTAAAAGCATTCAATGCTAGGAACATAGCTAAGCAAACCGGGCAAGACATTAAAGATATTGATTTGATAGCGCTTTCCGCAAAACAATTTACAGCATCCACCAATGTGTTAATTAGGAAGCAGTCTGGAATTCTAGAATTAAAGCAGCAACTAATGACGCTGGGTCAAACCCAAGGGATTGAATTGGCGGAAGCTTCAGCAGCCAATCGAATCAATATGGTAATTCATCAAATGGTTCAGTTATTAAACTGGCGTTTGGCCACCTACAATTCCCCGATTCAGGAATTGGAAGAACAATCTAGAGAATTAAAGAGGTCCTTGGACATCATTCAGTCCAACCAAGGGGATTTTTTATCCATCATCAAAAACCGCAATCAGGTGATCATGGATGAGGTAACGGCTCTAGTGAACCAAAACGCAAAGGAAATCAAAAGCAAATACAAGGCATTACTTACTTCTGAACATGGCGCTGAAATTGTAAATAATTCAGCCTCTACAAGGAAATTTTTGGACCAATTAAACAGGGATATATCTGAAGTTTTCAGCCAACTTCACCAAAAGATTGAACTACAGGTAAAACAAAAGTTTCAAGAAATCATGCTGGGTTTTCTGAAACAATCCCAGCATTATCTCAACGAGTTATCTGCAAATCTAGAAAAGCAATTAGGGATCAAACTGGATATGATCATTGGAAAGTTTGATTTGGATGTTTATTCCCCTTTTTATATCCGGAGCATTCCTGAATATAGCATTCCCTTGCCTAAATCAAATCCTTTTCTTTATCTATTACCCAAGAAAATAGTACAAAAAAGGCTGGTAAACAGTGTTTTATCTGAATTGGATAAAATCATCATTGCAAACAGTGCCGGAATGCTCTATGACATCCGCTACCGTATGGATGAATCACTGAGAAAAATGGTTTTCGACCTGAATTTGAAAACCAGTGAGTTGATCAATGAGCTAATTGCAATTCTTTCCAGAAGTAAGGAGGAGAAATTGCATATGGAAGAGGATATAAAATATGCCATAAAAAAAATAAAGACAGACTTATTGGAAATAGAAAAACTGAAAACCAGACTATGAATTTATCCACTAATCATAAACGGGCAGTCTTTTCTACCCTAAAGGCGGTTGAAAAAAGAATAGACGAAATAGAACGTCTTCTTCTTAATGATCGGATTGTACATACCCTAAAGGTTGAAAATGATTTAAGTAAAGAAGAAGTTGATACAACTTTAAAAACAATCCAACAAACCAAAGAAGTACTGGGTAAACTGATGGATAAATATGATATCAAACCTCATGTAGCTAAATTGTCTGAGGTAATTAAATCATTAAAAGCTTCAAATTGGGTGGATTTGTTGGATACGGATACAAAATCTCTTAAACGCTATGGAGATTTTAGTGATGAGGAAAGTTCAAAAGACTTGGATCATGATATTAAAAAGATTTTGAGACTGACTGAAAAACTGATAGGACGGTAAGTTGTAAAATCAGAAAAATCTTCAGTGATATTCGCTAAATTTATTGTAACACCGAAAGAAAGAAATAACAAATTGGACGGATATGAATGACTTAGCTGATTTTTTCATAAGCCTATCGTTTATCTTGAAGATAAACCTTGGGTCTGTTTATGAATAAACGCTTGAAAAAAACTGGAAACCAGCATGTATGGAGGCTATGGCCTATTGGAACACCGATAGCCATGGTTTTACCCTTGCCCATGGCTTTCTTTCAGCTAGATTGAGAGACTTTCTTCGCTTTGGCCAGGTGGGCTTCGGAACAATGAAATGAAAATGTTACCTTACCATTACCGATCTTAAGAGGTAGGGATAGGTCATAATCCAAAGTATCAATATTCACAAAGACAAAATAATCGATAAACCAGCTCAACAAATGACTAAAAAACGAATATTCTTTACAGGGGGATCAGGAAAAGCGGGTAAGCATGTCGTACCCTATCTCTTAGAACAAGGACACCGGGTAATGAATGTGGACCTGAAGCCATTGGATTATCCAGGTGTGGATAACCTGATCGCAGACATCACCGATTCCGGCCAAATGTTCAATGCCATGACTTCCTATGCAGGATTTGACGAGCTGGAGCCGGGGACAGGTGTACCCAAATTTGATGCAGTAGTTCATTTTGCGGCTATTCCAAGGATATTGATTGAGCCTGATAATGAAACCTTCCGGGTCAACACCTTGGGCACCTACCATGTCATTGAAGCCGCGGTCAAGTTAGGAATTAAAAAAATCATCATTGCCTCTTCTGAAACCACCTATGGGGTGTGTTTTTCAGATGGAAAAACCAATCCTGATTTTCTCCCGCTAGTGGAAGATTATGATGTCAATCCGATGGACACATATGCCTTGTCCAAGGTTTTGAATGAAAAAACTGCCCGTAGCTTTCAACGCCGTTCGGGAGTGGATATTTATGCGTTGAGAATTGGAAATGTGATAGAGCCCCATGAATATGCGGAGTCTTTCCCACACTTTCTCAAACATCCTGAAGTCCGAAGAAGAATGTTTTTTAACTACATCGATGCTAGGGATCTGGGGCAGATAGTGGATTTATGTTTAAAAAAAGATGGGCTGGGTTACCAAGTTTTCAATGCCGTAAATGACCACAATGTAGCTACCCTTTCCGCAAAAGAATTGGCCGATAGGTATTTCCCAGGTGTGCCACTGACCCGTGACTTAGAAGGACATGAGGGCCTGTATTCCAACCAAAAAATCCGGGAAGTCCTGGAATTCAAAGAGCAGCACAATTGGAGGAAGTATGTAGATCCGGAATAATTCCATGATTGGCAGGAATATGCCCAAATAGTAAATGTGAAAATACCTACTCCCCAACGGGGAGAAGGGATGTAGTTTTGAAAACTGATTTAATTCAAAAGGCAATGAGCAGAAATCAATTATTGAAAACCATTATGGTCTCGGTAATTATCGCAGTTGTAGTGGTGGTCATTTTAAAAAGCTTGGGGCTTGAAATCCCATCAGCTATAGTAGGTGGAATAGCAGGAGGAGTATTTGGGGCCTTGAGCAGCAGGTTTAGGACAAATAAGAAAAGTGATTAATATTATAAACGCACTATTTGGGAGTTTCGAATGGCCAACTTTGGGGGAAAAAAACTTAAATTGTTAGAAAACAATAGATTAATGAAGAATTTAACTTTAATGCTTCTATCTGTATGGTTCTTTTGTGCCTGCGGATCAAAGGAAGAACAAGAGATCAAATCGGATTTGCCAAACTTTGTTTTCATTTTCGCGGATGATTTAGGCTATGGAGACTTAGGATGTTTTGGTGCATCGGATATAGCTACTCCAAACATTGATCGCATAGCTGCTGAAGGGATAAAATTCACCTCTTTTCTATCTGCTTCCCCTGTATGCAGTCCATCAAGGGCTGGTTTGCTAACAGGCAGGATGCCCCAGCGTATGGGGATCAATACCGTTTTTTTTCCGGAAAGTCTAACAGGAATGGATCCAGAGGAAATCACCATTGCTGAAATACTCAAGACAAAAGGTTAACGCACCGGAATAGTGGGAAAGTGGCACTTGGGTCATTTGGAGAAGTTTCTTCCCTTAAATCAGGGGTTTGATGAATACTTTGGAATCCCTTACTCCAATGACATGGCATCGGTCGTATATATGCGGGGCAATGAGGTGGAGGCATATCATGTAGATCAGCGCTATATGACCAGAACCTATACAGAAGAATCCATAAAATTCATTGATGCATCAGGCGACCAACCCTTTTTTCTTTACCTGGCCCATAACATGCCTCATGTACCGATTTATGCTTCTCCTGAGTTTGAAGGAACATCAAACCGTGGACTTTACGGAGATGTCATCCAAGAGCTGGACTGGAGCGTGGGAGAGGTCTTGAGAAAGTTGGAAGAAAAGGGAATCCTTGAAAATACACTCATCGTATTTTCCTCTGACAATGGCCCTTGGCTGGTAATGGAAGACCATGGAGGTTCCGCTGGACATCTAAGAGAAGGCAAGCAGTTTACTTTTGAAGGAGGGGTGCGTGTACCGACAGTTGCCATGTGGAAAGGCAAAATTGAGCCTGGTCAGGTTTATGAAGATTTAGCCACGCAAATGGATTGGTTTCCAACATTCAGCAAGTTGGTCGGAGCAGAAATACCCCAAGACCGGATAATCGACGGCAAAGACCTTGGGCCTGTTCTTTTTGAAAATGGCAAAAGAGACGGAGATACCTTCCTTTATTACATGCTTTCCAGTCAGGAGGGATATCGGGAAGGAGATTGGAAAATCAAGCGTCCCTATGCGGGATTTGCCGGATCCAGAGGTATGAAGCGGGTTGAAGCACATGATACACTGTTATTTAATTTAAAGAATGATCCGGGAGAAACCATTAACCTAGCTGGAGAATACCCAGAGAAAACTGCACAGATGATGCGGGCAATGGATCTTTCGGTGAAGCAATTGGGACCATTACCGGAAAGTAAGGTAGCTAGGACTCCTCCGGACAACAGTCATTTTGAATATTTGGATTCTAAGAATAAAGCGAGGAATTGAAGATGTCCAATATTTTCTTTAAAATAAAGTCACAGGAAGAAATCGCCGATCAACTGGATCTTGACCTCCACCAAAGGCAAGCATATTTGAGTAAAGTGGCTGATTTTGCCAATACCTACTTGGATGACTTGCCACAAGCCAAAGCTTATGATAAAACGGGAGCAATTAAGGAAAGCTTCAGGATAGATGGAGAACCCAAGTCCATGGGCCAGATCCTGACCATTTTCAAAGAACAGGTAACGGAACCTGGAATCCGTGCTTCCTCTGGCAAGCATTTGGGCTATATACCCGGAGGAGGCATTTATGCTTCTTCCTTAGGTGACTATTTGGCCGCCATTACCAATGAATATGCGGGCATAGGCTATGCATCTCCGGGAGCAGTGGCCATGGAAAATGAAGTACTCGATTGGTTGAAAAACCTTTTTTCTTTTCCTCAAACTGCAGTGGGCAATCTTACCTCTGGGGGCTCCATTGCCAATCTCATTGCCCTTACAGCAGCGAGGGATAAATATGAGGTCAAGAATGAAAAAATTAAAAACAGTGTCATTTACCTGACGGCTCAAACCCACCACTGTATCCAAAAATCTTTGCGTATCATTGGTTTGGAGGATGTCCTTATCCGTTATGTTCCAGTCGATGAAAGGTACAGAATGGATACCCGGGCGTTGGAAAGGCAAATCCAAGCTGACCTATCAGAGGGTCTCTTACCCTATTTAGTGATAGGTTCAGCGGGTACCACCGATGTAGGGGCCATTGATCCATTGGAAGAGATTGCCCATATCAGTCAACGACATGGCCTTTGGTTCCATGTGGATGGGGCTTATGGGGGTTTTTTCATCCTGACTTCCAAAAAAGACCTTTTCAAAGGCATAGAAAAAGCAGATTCTCTGGTCATCGATCCCCACAAAAGCTTATTCCTTCCTTATGGCATAGGGGCTGTATTGGTCAGGGATGCTGAAGCGGTACTGCAAGCCAACCTGTACATGGCCAATTACATGCAGGATGCCTTGTCGGACGATCTGGTCAAAGATCCCGCCAATGTGTCTCCTGAATTGACCAAACATTTCCGGGCATTAAGGATTTGGCTGCCCCTGCAGTTGCATGGCATTTCACCCTTTATTGCCAACCTAGAGGAGAAATTGTTGCTTACTACTTATTTGAGGGAATTACTCAAAGCAGCCGGTTTTAATGTTGGACCCGAACCGGATTTGTCCGTGAGCTATTTTTGGTATCCTTACCATGGGGACCAAAATGCCTTTAACCGCCGTTTATTGCACCATATCCATGAGGATGGTCGTGTCTTTTTCAGTTCCACCCTTTTGGAGGATAAGTTTGTCATACGAATGGCCATTCTTTCTTTCCGGACCAAAAAGGCAAATATAGATCAGGCCATGGAGATGATCCAAGTTTGTCTGGAAAAAACGAAGGACGAGTTTGGGGTATAATCACGAAATGTCAAGGCTATTCAAGATTTGTAATTTGAGCTGTGCGAGATTTGCAGTCCCGAACCTATATCATAAGGATTTGCAATCGATTTACCTAACCTAAGTTTGGCGTTGGAATTGGAAATTCCATCTAACTGCTCCTCGGAATTTCAAATTTCGAGGAGCGCTGGAGCGAAAATTTGAATATATAATCAGGCATTCTGCCAACAAAAAATCCTTCCCCTACATTAAGGGGAAGGATTTTTTATGCTGACAGGATACTTTCTGATTGAGATACTTTTTCAATTTTGAATTTACGTGTTCCGGCAGGCAAGTTCCATTCTATTACCTTACCTTCCTGAAACCCGATCAGGGCCACTCCTAATGGTGAAAGGATAGAAAGCTTCTGTTCTGCTAAATTGGCATTTTTGGGAAAGGTAAGCGTAAACTGCAGTCTTTTTTCACTGGCAATGTCGATAATTTCAAAGCTGGAACCAAGCTGTATGACTTTCTCGGAAATTTTATTGTCAGCCACTATTTTGGCTCTTCTGAGTTCCGATTGTAAAATTCCCAGTTCTTTGGTTCTTCCGCTTGAAGGGATACTTTCCATAAGTTCGGAAAGCGCTTCTTCGTCTGATTTTTTAATGATAGGTACCATAATTGATTACGTTTGATTTTTGTGAAATATAGATAGCCGAACAAATACAGCAGACCTGAGAGGTGCTTGGCTATATCAGCCGGAAATTGATAGCATTTACCCTACAAGTGAATGGGAAGGGGTTCCCCTGCTAAAGCACGTTTTTAAAGAGATAGCAGGGGCTTATTTACGAAGGCCTTGCTGTGTGCGGATTTCAAAAATTGCATAGAATTCCCTTGCATAAGAGCAATCGAAGTGGTCGATATTTTTGCTTTGGGATTCATTTCGCGAAAGATACGATCATTTAAACTAAAAGAAGAGATTTCTATCGGATTTTTATATAGAAAAGTATGAAATTAAGGAAGATAGACTAGATGATCGTTACAGTCTAATCTTAGTTCAGAATCTTCCATTGATTTTTTAAGTAGATTACAGTAATGTTCACCGCTTTTGTTCTGATAATTCGCACAACTAAAACACATTCGTTGCATGGGAACCAGACCGTTTGCTTGAAGATCTTTGATGGTATTGAACAAAATGCCATAAAAAATTTCCTTTTGATCCCTAGTGTATTTTCCGATTACCTTTGTCATAGGGTTGGCCATTTGGGCAGCATCTTGTGCATGGTCTCTGCCTTTAGAAGTAAGATTCAGAGAAAAACTTCTGGAATCACTGGGGTCGGATACCTTCTTGATTAAACCTTTTTGGATCAAAGCTTTAACCGAATCACTGATGGTCGCCTTGGTCAGATTAAATTCCTGGGCAAGATAACTTACTCGGTGCATCTCAGGAGAATGATACAGCAGGAAAACCAAAATCTGGAGTTGGATAGGGCTCAAATTGGTTTTTTTTGCCTGCTCCAAATGCATAGACTTGAATACCAGAGATATTCTCTCCAAAGCAAAGGTAATCTTTGCATCCAAATTGTTTTCCTGCTGTATGGGATCAAAAAGGGAGGACATCATGTGCAGTTTTCCATTTCATAAATATAATAACCTTTCTCCAAGATGGAGGTTTCCCAATCCGGTTTGATGGTTTCTATATGACAAAACCGACATTCTTTGGAAGTGATTTCCAAATGCTTCAAGTTTTTGCCTTGTAGATACTCTTTTCCAAAACCATAAATAGTTTCCGGATTATCGGTTTCCTGGGGAACGATGATGTCAAAGTGCATCAATTTACTGTCTTCCCGCTTTACATAGGTGTCCCAAACTGCTACTTTCATATTTTAAGATTTAAAATTCGCCTTCATTGATATAGGGATATGTCCAGGTGATGACGGTCAGTGTCACCGCCTTGAACCAGGCGTTGTACATGTTCTCCACCTCTTCTTGACTATTTCCTTTTTTTGCCAAAAATGACTTGATCGTCATCGTGATGGGAACAATAAAGGCTACCATATAACGATAGTGAATAATTGGTACAGCATCCACACCATCTGTTTGGTTCTTTTTGGATTTGTGGTGACGTTTGGCAATTTCATGTTGGTAATCCAGCCAGGGTTGGTCATAAGGTTTTTGGCAAATATCCAAAATCCACTGCCCAAACCTTGCTCTGACAGCAGACAAGTACTCCATGTTAGGATTGTCATTTTTTCCAAAATAACGGACCAAATGTGCATGTCCTCCTACAAACCCATACCATAAGTCCAAGATGTCATTGACCTGATCCTTGAGGATTTCTCCGGCCTTTTGAAGATTGACCTGATCTTCCTCCGACCAAAGCACGGTCTGCTTTAATAAATCCAAGTCCTCCAGACTGATGGGAGAAGACTCCAATCCTGATTTTCCGTAGTCGTATCCTTTGATGTGTTCCATGATTGTTTTGTTTTAGTGATTCTCAAATATAGTTAGGAATCCTAATTAAAAAAAATAAAGTAGGTTTTAATTCCGATAAAATTGTCGGAAAATAAATATTCCTTACATTTGTCATATAATCAGGTGACCAAAGTCAGTAAAATCAGCGGATGTTTTCAAAAGCATGTGAATACGGAATCAAGGCAATGCTTTATGTGGCAATACAATCACAGCAGGGGAAACGTGTAAAAACGGGTGAGATCGCTGAGAAAATCGGCACACCTGAAGCATTTACTGCCAAAATACTGGGGGAGCTGGTAAAGCATGAAGTGGTAGAATCTCTCAAAGGACCTTACGGTGGATTTTACCTGGAGCCTTCCAAACAGGCTAAAGTTAAGATCAGCGAGATTGTCAATGCCATTGATGGAGATAGTATTTACAAGGGTTGTGGTCTTGGACTTTCGGCCTGCAATGCCTCAGAACCTTGTCCCATGCATGATAAGTTTGTTCTGATCCGATCGCAGTTAAAGTCCATGTTGGAGACTACCAGTATCAAAGATTTGGCTGAGGGTCTTGTGTCAGGCAAGGCTATATTATTGAGATAAAAAAAATTTGAATTTATTTCCGATAAAAATATCGGAAATAAAAATATTATACTAAAGAACAGGTATGGAATTGATATTACAACATCTATGCGTCTTAGGGCAGGTAAAAGCATTCATGCTTCAGTTTATCATTTTGAATTCTTCCAGAGATCAGCTTTGGAGTAGTCCGGGAGTAATTGGTACTTTGTTTTTGATAGCCATAGTGCTGTTTATTGCGGTAGTCATTGTGGTTTTCCGGCTTTCTTCATTTTTTGACAGACTACAGAAAAGGTCAGAAAGGAGTACCCAACGTGAACTCAAACAACAAATCATCAATCTGGAGGATGCAGATGTTGATGATATTCTGGAAAGTAGGAAAGCAGCTCGCAGGAACCAATTGAAAGGGGATGAATTGGGGAGCAGAGGTGAAATCAGAGACGAGAAAGGATTGGTGGACTACCTCACTGAGGATCCTGAAAATCCCATTGTGGATGAAAAGAAAAAATCACCCTTGAAAATGGAGGTGGACCCTGCGCTGAAACAAATCGTTGTTTGGTATTTGGCTGCCGGGGTATTCTGGCTGGTTTTCGGAACTCTTATAGGGCAATATCTCGGGATGAAGTTTATCTGGCCTGAAATGGATTCAGCGAAATTTTTATCCTTTGGGAGGTTGAGGCCTGTACATACTAATGTGGTTTTTTGGGGATGGGCTTCGATGGCAATGATTGGCTTGGGCTATTTCGTCGTAGTCAGGACATCTAACAATAAAATCTTTCGTCCCAATTTGGCGAAGATTGCCTGGGTACTGATGAACATGGCAGTATTATGCGGAACGGTTTGCCTCATGTCCGGGATCAACAATGGAGGAGGAGAATACCGTGAATTTATTTGGCCGGTTGCAGCGCTTTTTGCAGGAGGTCTGATTTTGACTTTCTATAATTTTTACCGAACAGTAGCTACCCGTAAGATTTCGGAAATCTATATCTCCAATTGGTATCTTTTGGGCGGATTGGTTTGGACGATAGTCCTGGTCGTTATAGGATATTTGCCTCAATTTCAAGATGGCCTTGGCGAGACGGTAATTCAGGGATATTACATGCACCAAGGTGTAGGGATGTGGTTCATGACTTTTACCCTTGGTTTGATTTATTATTACCTTCCGGCATCTCTCAATAAACCCATTTACTCTTATTCTTTGGGCGTATTGGCATTTTGGACGCAGATGTTGTTCTATACGCTTATTGGCACCCATCACTTTGTATTCAGTCCATTACCGTGGTGGCTACAGACTGTGGCAATAGTATTCAGTGCAGGAATGTTTATACCAGTAGTAGCCGGTACCACAAACTTTCTTTTGACTATGCGTGGTAGCTGGAGTGATATCAACAAGAGCTATGTGCTTCCTTTTTTTCTGGTGGGCGTGGTCTTTTATTTTGTGGGGTCAACCCAAGGGAGTTTCCAGGCCTTCCGGTTCACCAATTTTATCTGGCACTTTACAGACTTCAATGTGGCCCACTCTCACATGACGATGTATGGCATCATCACTTTTATCCTTTGGGCATGCTTTTATGCTATTCTTCCCAAGTTGACCGGGCACGAACCTCCCCAGCTTAATGTTGGAATTCATTTCTGGCTCGCATTTATTGGGCTCTTTGCCTATATGATTTCACTGATGGCAGGAGGAACACTCAGAGGGCTCAGCTGGATGGATAATAATCCATTTATCGATTCAGTGATTTTAATGCGTCCTTACTGGGTTTGGCGGGCTATCGGGGGTTCTCTGATGTTCGTGTCCCATCTGATGTTTGCTTATAATTTTTGGGTTATGGTAAAATCTGATCCGAACACGAAAGCCAAGCATACCCAATCTCTGGAAATTGTACAGTCCTAATTTTATAGACGATGAACTTTCATAAAGACCATAAGCTTCTGGTAGGCACTTCATTTTTGGGATTTCTTTTTTTAAGTATCCTGATAGCTGTGCTGCCTGCCATTCAATTGCAACAGGTAGAACCTTTACCCGCCATGCAGCCACTTTCGGCATTGGAAAGAGAAGGTCTGCGTATCTACGTGGAGGAAAACTGTATGGCTTGCCATACCCAGCAAGTGCGCAATATTGAGATGGACAAAGCTTGGGGCAGTCGTCCTTCCCTGGCTTCCGATTATTATTTCAGCAAAGTGAGGATGGATGCTTGGCGGCAATCTCCTTCATTACTTGGTAGTGAACGGACCGGGCCAGATCTTACCAACGCAGGTCTCAGGCAGCCTGGTAAGGAATGGCACCTGCTCCACCTCTTTAATCCCCGTACCGTAGTCAAGGAGTCCATCATGCCTTCTTATCCCTGGCTATTTGAAATTAAAAAAACAGAAGCTGTACTTAGCTCGGATACCAAGGTAGCGGTGCCCGAGGAATATCTGCCCAAGCCGGGACACACAGTAGTGGCCTCAGAAAAGGCCTTGGCCTTGGTGGCCTATCTGCAATCTTTGAAGCAAGCTGAGTTGCCGGGACCTGCAGACCGGGAGTTTATTCCTTCCTCAAGGAAAACCAAAACTTCAGAAGACAGTGGGAACTTGGGCTTGGATGGGCAGACGCTCTACATGCAAAATTGTGCAGCATGTCATCAATCAGATGGAAGTGGGTTGACAGGGGCCTTCCCGCCTTTGGCAGGTAGCGCAATAGTGAAAAATGATGATCCATCCCTTTTAATCCAGATCATCCTGGAAGGGTTTGATGCACGGACCGAATATGGGGTAATGCAGGGATTCGGGGATATTCTCTCTGACGAAGAAATCGCCGCCATTGCCAATCACGAACGGAAAAGCTGGGGAAATAATGCAAAACCTGTCAGTATAGAAGAAGTTCGGAATATCAGAGAATATGTAAAACAATTATTGGAAGTAAGAAAATGAAAAGATTTGCTTTTAAAATTATAATCTACTTGCCATTGACACTCTTTTTCCTACAGGGGAGTGTATTGGCCTGTGAAGTATGTAGAAGAAATCAGCCTGAAATTTTACAGGATATTTCTCACGGTGTGGGCCCGCTTCAGTTTTGGGACAATATGATAGTAGGGGGAGCTACCATTTTGGTAGTGATTGTGCTCTTTTACAGTGCTAAGCTTTTGTGGAAACCCGGAGAGCAGCATTCTTCCCATATCAAGAACCTAGTAAAAGATTTTTAATATGGAAGACAATAGAATAATTAAGGTTTACCTAGATGATGATCCTCAGCCATTTGTGGAATTTGCTCCGCCTACCAAGTTTGTCTTGGATACAAGCAAGATTCCCGATGGCAAGCATGAATTGAAAATTGTTGCGCGATCATCTTCCGGAAAAGAAGGGATCAGGACACTCCCTTTTGAAGTCAGGAATGGACCTTCCATTGCTGTGGTAGGACTAAAAGATGGCGAAGTGGTGAATGAAAAAGTCCCCATTACCATCAATTCCTATGGAAGCGAAAAGAATGATTTCTTTTTGATACGTGGATCAGAGACACCTAAAGGTATTCCGGCGTGGGTTTGGGCATTGGTGATCGGATTTGTGGGGTTTGCGATGTTTTATTTGATCATGTACTGGGATCCCCAGTTTTATAAATCATTCTTTTAATGATGCGAGTTAAGATAGAAAGCAGAAAAGAAATCGAACAATTGGTGGACAGCTTCTACAGCAAAGTTCGCAAGGACGAATTGTTAGGAGAGATATTTGAACAAATTATTCAGGACAAGTGGCCAGAGCATCTGGATAAGATGTACAGGTTTTGGGAAACCGTGCTGTTAGAAGACCACACCTATTTCGGAAGTCCATTTACACCTCATGCCCATATGCCTGTGGAAGAAAGACATTTTAAAAGGTGGGTATCATTATTCAATGAAACTGTGGATGAACTTTTTGAGGGAGAAAAAGCTGAAAGAGCCAAATGGCAGGGTGGGAGAATGGCAGAGATGTTTCTTATAAAGATCAATTATTTTCGGGAGAGTGGTAGGAGTCCCATAACTTAATTATCAACGCAATATGGAAAAGCCAAAACCTATCAAATGGGTTTTTCGGGATTTGCAATACCGAACTAAAGATAAACAGGAATTGCAACCCAACTTATTTCATATAAGGCTTAAAGGTTCGGAAGGGCAATTAAAATTTCCTTTTTTCAGTACCCCGGATTTACAATTTTCGAGGAGCTAGGATGTTGATTCAGACTTTCCCAAAACCAATGCTGACACCTAGCCAAAACATTTCAGTTGACTTTGGATTAGCGGCATTAGAATTATTCTGGAACTTTTCTTCGAAATCAATTCCTACAAGATAGTATGCGAGATCAAGGCTGGAAAAATGGGTTCTGTATTCATCCCGAACTTCTTCGGATTCTCGAAGACAAAGATTGCCCGTGGGCTTGTTGTCAGGCAGGTAAACTAGGTCTAGTTTTTGTTGTATGGAATTGATCATCTCCTGAAATTTCCCGGCCTGAATTTTTTGAAGTACTTTTTGAAGTTCTGAGGGACCAGTCATTTGCTTAAAGTTCAGTCAGATTGGATTTCTTTTTCCAAAAATAGAATATCTGAATTGTCATCAGTGTGGAAGAGCCCTTGAAGTATACCTATTGTACTTAAACCCAAAAAGCCTCCAAAAAAAGACCATGCATTATCCTTTGGGTTGTGCCTAGTCTCCATATATACAATATATCGGGCTTTTTGTAGTGACTCCTTCAACTTTTTCTTTTTCATAGCTGCAAAAATAGCCAAATTGCCTTATGTCATCATTTGAACCATTTCAGATTTTCCAAAAAGTTCAAAAACAAACCTATAAAATGTCACTAAAGCATGAACGGACTTAGTAAAGACCATCATCAGAGACTATCACTTGGTTAATTTTACGTTCTATGGCTCTATACGATTTCTATTTTCAACAATTCAATGAGAAGGTTCCACTCACAAAAGAGGAACAAGAGCAGATTCAATCATATTTTACGCTCAAGAAACTCAGGAGAAAACAATACTTTCTTCAAGAGGGAGAGGTTTGCAAAAGTTATGCTTTTGTGAATAAGGGCTCCTTAAGAAAGTATTCTATTGAAAATGGAAATGAGCACTACCGCAAAAAGTCCTGCAATCTCCAAGCTTGTATATGCCTGATGCCTTGATTTGATGGTAATGTCATATCATCCAGTGATACAACAAAATTTTCGTCCATACTCGAAAATTTTTATTCGATTACATAAATCTCCGAATATACTCGAAAAATTTTAGGGGCTTCAATCCTGCTGCCTTGGTACATCCCTCCTATTTGGTAATTGCCATCCCGAACCCCGGAAAATGTGGATTTGCGGTCCTCCTATTCCGAACCATTTGAAAATTGAAATTCCCCTTCCAGTCTCCTGAGTTTTTTTATATTTATAGTATGAACCGGACATTTAACCCAAGCTTACTCCAAACCTCCCTGGAAAAAATGGTGGACAGTAAGTCCATTTTTAGTGTGGCCATGAAAGTGGAAAGTGGAGATGCTTCCTTATCCTGGTCAGGTGCTACCGGTAGCATGCAAGTGGAAGACAAGTATTTCATAGCATCTGTGACCAAAATGTATATCACAGTACTTGTAATGAAGCTGATAGATGAGGGGAAGCTAAGCCTAGAAGATAAAATCAGTAAATATTTGCCGAGCGATTTCTGCTCTGCGCTTCATGTTTTCAAAGGTGTGGATTACTCGGATCAATTGATCATCAAGCATTTGATTACCAACACCTCCGGGATTCCGGATTATTTTTTTCACAAACAGGAAAATGGGCGGGCGGCAGCAGATGATTTGCTGGAAGGGAAGGATGGTTCCTGGCCATTGGAAAGGACGATTGAACTGATCAAAGGATTAAAACCCAAATTCAAACCGGGGTCAAAAGCAGCTTACTCCGATTCGAATTATCAGCTTTTAGGAAGAATTATTGAGGAAGTTTCAGGGCTATCCATTCCGGAGATCATGAAGACGTATATTTTCGATCCCTTGGGGCTCAAAAACACCTATGTGTACCAAGATACCTTGGATAACAATCCTGTTCCTTTTTATTATGGTGCCAAAAAGTTATGGTTGCCCAATTACATAGCCTCTGTTGGACCGGAGGGAGGAATTGTATCTACTGTAGATGAGGTGATGGTTTTTCTGAAAGCTTTTTTCGGAGGGATATTTTTCTCCAAAGAAAAAATTGAATCCCTTAAGGAATGGAAAATGATTTTTCCTCCTCCCGGATTTTTCCATTTTGGGATTGGCCTCGAAAAATTGTGGATTCCAAGAATTCTGTTTCCCTTCAAATACCCTGGGGAAATACTTGGATTCTGGGGACAGACAGGCACTTTTGCTTTTTACAACCCTAAAACAGACTTGTATTTCTGTGGCGCTACCAATCAGGTCAATGGTAAGGGACACCGAAAAGCCACAGGGCTGATGATAGACACCATAAAAAGCATGCTTTGAAACTGAATTTTGGACAAAAATCAATTGAATTATGAAAAAGCTTGTTCCATTATTTCTGCTTCCTCTTTTCTGGAGCCAATCGTTCGCTCAGTCCCATCAGGTATTAACTTCAGATGGCGAATTGCTCCACATTACGGTTAAAGGCAATGGGATACCATGTTTGTATTTGCATGGTGGACCTGGAAGTGGAAGTTGGTGGCTGGAAAAATTTATGGGTGAGGAATTGTCGAACTTTTAACCAATATGGGCGAGGAATTTCACATACCAACCTATAAAGAGTTTAATGACTACTATGCCGCAGCTAAAACTCCTCTGAGGTCAAAGCATCATGAATTTAATGTCTTGAGATTTTGTGATCTTGGTGAAGCCCTGGTTCCTAGAATGGGACCATTCAGTATAACTTATTTTCAGGTTGCGATTGGCAGTGACCTGAAAGCAGCGGTGGGGGTTTTTGATATCCGTGAAGAAATTGAAGAATATACCATGGTCATTTACCTACCCGGACAGATTTTGTCCTGGGAGAAAACGGGCAATTGGGATGGCTATGTGGCCAATTTCAAGGAATCTTTCCTGAACCTAGAAAGTATGCCACAGCAAATGAACAGCTTTGGTTTTCTCCATAGTGTGCAACCTTTGGTGGTCCCGCTTAGCAAAAAGGAATATAAGCTGCTAAGTCAGTTTTTCGAAGTGATGTTGCTGGAACAAGAGGAATTGGAAGAAGAAAACATCCTCGTGATCCGAAACCTGCTACAGGTCATGATTGTATATATCAATCGCATTGTTACAAAGGTAAAAAGTGATGGAAGATTTGTAGCGCTTCAGTACCAAAGGATAGCCACTAAGTTTAGGGGTTTGGTCTTGGAATATTTCCTACAGGATCGATCAGTAGCTTTCTATGCCACACTTTTGGAAATCAGTCCAGCCTACCTGTCAGATGCTGTTAAAAAAGTATTTCAGACCACACCCAAAAACATCATCAACGAAGTCACCTATTTACATGCCAAAACCCTTTTGTCTTCCACAGATATGGGCATAAAAGAGCTTGCCTGGAAGTTGAGCTTTGATGATTACAGCCATTTTGTCAAATTCTTCAAAAAAATGAGCGGGTTAACCCCTGCAGCTTACAGGAAAACCTTGAAAAAAGAAGGGTAGCGATCTTCCTGTATTTTTTTACCACAGCATAAGGTAAACCCTACCTGATTTTTTACCAAAATCCCACCCTGTTTTTCCCATTAAATGTAGCTGTATTTATTGAAATTTACAGTAAATCAATGAGTTGAACACTTAAACCCCACTACGATGAAAGCGCAAACGATAAACAACCCGACAGTAAAAAGTACCACTCCAGCGGTGCCCAAACACAATAAGCCTTTGGTCGGGAGGATGAAGTTCTACTACAAAAATCCGATTGTAGATGCCTACTTTTCTTACCTACTTGCTTTTGGTGCAAGAGGAGGAGCGGATGTAGGTGAAGCATTTGCCGCCGTCAGCAATGTCAGTCAATACGATACGGAAGCTTGGGTACGGGAACTGACCAAAGTGGCAGACCTCGCAGAAAAGGACGCAGAAAGAAGCTTCTCCCGTGGACATTTTATCACGGCCAGAGAAACTTTCCTAAGGGTGTATTACCTCAACAGGGCCGCCCTGTTTAACCTTAGTCCTGTCAAAGAAACCAAGCGTTATAGTGAGATTCTGGACCATGCAGTCGCAAATTTCAGAAAGGCTGCTGCCTTATTCAACCCTCCTATAGAACCCATTGAAATTGATTTCGAAGGAAAGAAGTTGAAGGGTTATTTTATGAAACCTGACAACAGCAATGTCAAAAGGCCTACCATTTACAATGTAGGAGGAGGAGAGTCCTTTAGTGAGGACATGTGTTTCCTTTTTGGGATTGGAGATCAGGAGCGTGGTTACAATGTCATCACGGTAGACCTTCCCGGGATGGGCAATACAGCCATTCAAGGAATGAAAATGGAGCCTACCATGGAAAAGCCCGTCAGTAAAGTCATTGATTACTTAGAAAGCCGACCTGATGTGGATATGGATAAATTGGCAGTCTTTGGCCCAAGTTTGGGAGGATATACTGTGGCTAGGGCAGCAGCCCATGATAAGCGTATCAAAGCCATGATTGCCAACAGCATCATTTTGAACCAATATGAGTATTTGGTTCAGGCCAAGGAGCTGAAGGTTTTGGCCAAATATGAAAACTTCCCCCTATTTAAAATGATTACCAGGCTATTTGGTTCCTGGTTGGCCGGTCTGTTTAATTTCATGGACATTTACAAATGGAGATGGCAGGTAAATACGATTCAGGAATGGTTGGATGCCTGTAAGGAATTTACGGTAGACCCTTCGGATATTTGCTGCCCCAGTCTTTTATTGGTAGGTGAGGATGAGTTGGCCTACTCGGCTACCGATGGATTTATAGCAGATGCCATGCAAAAGATCAAAAACGCCAAAGTGGATTTGGTGATCGGCAAAGGTGATCAAGGCGCTTCAGGCAAAAACATGCTACCCAATGTTACCCTGATACGCCATACAGTTTTTGATTGGTTGGATGAAGTTTTCCAAAAAAATGAAGAAAAGGAAGTTGAGAAAAAAGCCAAGGTGAAATTGGAAGATCGTGTTAAACTAAGAATGAATAATAAAGAATCGGCAAGCCTTTAACAGGAAATTTCCATTTATGAACCTCACTTTGGTTAAATCAAGCTTGCCCTATTTGATTGTATTGATGGGAGTTTTTGGAGCTGTGAATAATCTAACCGCCCAAAAACTCCCTTCTGGCTATCAATCGGAGCATCAAAAGGTACAAGTAGTGGTCAGCCCACAAGTGGAGTTGATTTCCGTTATCCAAGCTATTGGAAATTATAGGGATATATTGCCGTTTTTGATCTCGGATCTGGAGTTTTCCTATAAGGAACATGTTTTGGAGCATTTTAGCCCTTTCGGTGGGCATGCAGCAGTAAAGATGTTTGACCGCCTTAGTGCACAGCCACGAAAACTCAATTTCAGTGCACCCTCCAATATCATGCTCTTTACCGACCTGGAGTTACAATTGAGGAAAGATATTGAGCTGGATGAATTTGTAGTAAATCGTATAGATGGAAAGGATTCTTTGGAGGTCTTCTTGGGTTTGCTCAGGGATTTTGTGGAAGTTTCAGACATTGGGTCTTTTTTCCAAAAACATGAACCTTACTACCAGTCCATTATTAACTCCTCAATTTCTCAAATAGGAAGCCTAAACTACATTCAGGAATTGGAGGATTTTTATGGTGTCTCCCAACATGCTTATCATATCGTTCTGGTTTCCTTATATCCCTCACTGGGTTTCGGAAACTCACTCTTAAGGTTAAACGGGAAAAGGGAAATTTACAATGTGATGGGTGCTGGGAGTTTGGAGGAGGGTGTTCCTTTTTTTGGGGATGAAAAATACTTCAAATATATGATCCGCCACGAGTTCAGCCATCCTTTTGTCAATCCACTCACTGAAATGCATCGAGACATGATTATGCCCTATTCCGAAAATTTCGAGTCTTTACCTGAAAATGCCCGACAGGGTGTTTGCGGGGAATGGGAAGAATGCATCAATGAGTTTATCATCCGGGCCATTACAACCTGGCTGGCCCAACAGGAAAGTGAAACCTTAGGAGACTGGGCGTACGAAAAGGAAAAAAGCAGAGGTGTGGTATATTTAGATAAACTGCTGGAAAAAATCGAAGCCTATCAAAACAACAGAATACAGTATCCCACACTTAAAGACTACTATCCCAAATTGTTAAAAGTATTTATGGATTCAAATCATTGAATTTAGTTAAATTAAAATCCCATTATGGTTTGGGTTAACCACCATGAACAATGACCGAAATTTTGATGAGAGAATTCGGCCTGTATAAGTCAGTTTTTTTTACACCAATTTGAAAGAAATGGAAACCAAAAAAATTGTTAAATGGATCTTAAGGTTCCTTTTGCTATTGATGCTGTATTTCCCAATTTGGATTTTGGGAACAATTGTGATGGGGGACTTGATGCCTGATCAGCCATCAGAACCCGGATTGATGGATGAAGGCATTGCATTGCTCTTGTTGGGGATCGTAAATACAGGCTTGATTATCGGGTTAATCATGACTTCCCGTTGGAATGGTTGGCGATTGGCCTTAGTTCTGGGACTGGCCTATTATGGTTCATTTACTTTCCTTACTCAAATAGAGTCCTGGTATTTTTTAAGCGAAACATCCGTGCCTCCTCCACTGCTTCCCCGTTTGTTTCTGATGGGCTTATCTATTCCATTGATTTATATACCACTTGCCATATTGATTTGTGGCAAATGGAAAAAAAGGGAAGACTTCAATGACCAATCGAATGGTCCAAGCTTACCAATCAAGGAGTTGCTTTTGAAATTGGGCATTATCGCTGTGATTTATTTGATCGTTTATTGGCTGGCAGGATATTTCATTGCCTGGCAAAACCCTGAGCTAAGGGAGTTTTATGGCAGCCCAGGGGAAATCAAACCATTTTTTTCACATACCATTGATACATTTATCAACACGACAAGTTTGTTACTGTTGCAACTGTTTAGGGGGGTGATTTTCGCTCTAATTGCTTTGCTGATCTTAAGAGGTTCGAAAGTAAGGCTTTGGCAAACAGCCCTTCTCGTGGGGTTACTGTATGGCATACCACATTTGGTGCATATCCTTCCCAATCCTCTGATGTCTTTGGCAAGTGTCAGGTTCAGCCACATGGTTGAAACTGCCTCTTCCTCATTTATTTTCGGATGGATTGTGGTTTGGATATTCCGGGGCTATCATTTTGATAGGAAAGATTAATTTTAACTCTACCGTTATTATGATGGACAGCATTCAACTAGAATACAGTATTACGGGAAGAGAAAACCTAGACACCATTCTTTTTGTACATGGGGCAGGGGGAAGCATTATCCAATTTCAGCAACAACAGGAATTTTTCTCGGAACAATACAAGGTAGTGTTGATTTCCCTTAGGGGACATGGGAATTCTCCAAAACCCTTACCAAATACCACTGATCAATATGCCTTAACCCTTTTGGCTACGGATATCATCCAATTGATCAAAGACCTGGATTTGGAGCGCATCCATTTTGTCGGTAATTCTGCCGGAGGAGTCCTTGGCTATGAAGTAGTCGGTCAAGTTCCGGAAAAATTCCTAAGCTTAACCACTTTTGGTACTACCGGACAAATGAAATTTCCCAAATTTTTGGCTCCGGTATTCAGAGGTTTCGATGCCTTGATGCTCCGTTACTTTAAAAATTGGTACCTGAATCTGATGGCTGACCAAACCGCTATGAATGCATCCGCAAAAGAAGTATGCTTACAAATGTTTGTAAAGGCCGTGGCTGCCATTCCCCATTTCAGATATAATTTGGTAAATTATGACTATACAGAATTTATTGCCCAATGTCATGTCCCCTACACCCTGATCAGGTGTGAATTTGACAAAGGGATCAACGGCATGTTAAAGTCAACGCTAAAGGCTATCGGGGCCAATCCATCAGCAAAAGTGATTGACTTAAAAGGGGTGGGCCATGTGGGGAACCTCGACGATCCAGTGGCTTTCAATACTTGCTTAAAGGACATCTTAAACAAGCTAACATGAAGAAAGGAATCATTTCAAGCGCTAACGGAGACATCCATTATGAACTGTCAGGTAAAGACTCTGGTCCTGCTTTGGTGTTTATTCATGGGGTAGGGATGGATCATTTGACTTTTCAAGAACAGCTTGCACCCTTAGAGCAGCATTACAAGGTTTTAGTTTGGGATTTACCGGGCCATGGCACTTCCTCCTTGGAAAATTACCACAAGCGCTTCACTGAATTGTCTGCAGAATGTTTGAATGAGCTGATGGAGTCCTTACAAATTTCCGAGGCAGTTTTGGTAGCTCAGTCCCTGGGCAGTATGGTTGCCCAGCATTTCCAACTCAACTATCCCGAAAAAGTGATGGCTGTGGTACATGCCCCAGGAATTGAGCTGAAATCCCATGTGGGGAATTGGGCTAAACCGCTTGTTCCCGTTTTTATCTTTTTGATGGGCTTGATACCGGAGAGAATGTTCTGCAACTCTTTTGGGAAACATAGGGCAGTAAAAAAGGAAGTTCAGGACTATTTAGCCAGAAGTATCGGGAAAATCGGTAAGAAGTTAGCATTGAAAATCACCGCTGACATGTGCTATGATTTGATCGACCCTTCGCCCCAACCCACCAAAGTTCCCCTCTTGATGCTTTATGGGGAAAAAGACTTGGGCTTTATCAAAAACGCTTCCAAAGCTTGGCATAAAAAGGAACCCGCCAGCCAATGTGTTGAAATCCCCAATGCCAACCATATTGCCAATCAGGATAATCCTGTGGACTTTAACCGTGCATTGAAAGCTTTTTTGGAAGGTTTATAAGTTTAAAACAGACCTGTCAGGTTTTAAAAACCTGACAGGTTTCCCGTACTATCCACAAATAATATCTATCAGTATCCAATATCAATCAATATCAATTAATTTCTATCAATATCTTCAATTCCCCAGCATCCATGAAATCAAAAAAGTTTTATCTCGGGCTAAGTTTATTCTTCCTTGGCCTATTGGGCATGTTGTCCATGTTGACTGTGGATTTTCCATTGCCTGAGGAAATGCAATCTATTTTGGAGGAACAGTTTACTCCATCCCAAATCCAATGGCTGATCTTGATCAATCCTACGATCATTATGTTGATAGCGGTGATTGTGGGAACCCTCCTCTACGAAAAGGTTAACCTGAGTGTTCCCATCCTCGAAAAGATGGTCGGCCTAAAAGAAGATTCCCCACAAACCCGCGAAATACTAATCTATGGGATTCTCGGAGGATTACTTACAGGAATTGTATTGGGATTACTTGGGCTAATTGGTAGAGGATTGGTACCTTCCGAATTTGAACAACTCACCGCAAACATTCAACTTACTTTAGCCGCCAGGTTCCTATATGGTGGCATCACGGAAGAAATCCTAATGCGTTTTGGATTGATGACTTTGCTGGTCTGGATAGCGGCAAAGATTTTTAAGGGGACTAAACCTATGGCTTATTGGATAGGAATCACCTTGGCAGCGCTCCTCTTCGCCCTAGGCCATTTCCCTATAGTTTTTCAGTCAGTAGATCATCCTAGCAATATCATGCTTACTTATGTTCTTCTCGGCAATTCGCTAGGGGGTCTTGTATTCGGGTGGCTGTACTGGAAAAAAGGGCTGGAAAGTGCTTTTTTGGCACATATTTTCGCGCATGTGGGCATGGTTATACTTGAAAAAATATTCCTATGAGTCCAGAAGTATCAAACAATAAATCCATCCCTATTAGGTTCTTTGTAGTTGCCTTTTTATGGTCATGGCTTCTTTGGTTACCCTTTGTTATGGGTGGATTGGGTATATGGGACTGGGACGAAAACCTTAGAAGTATTTTGAGTATGCCTACAATCATTTTGGGGGCATTTGGTCCTGGCATCGCAGCGGTTTATTCTATCAGGACCCTCCAAGGGAAGTCAGCAGTTAAACCCTTTCTTCGGTCATTTCTCTCTTTCAAATTTGGTTGGAAAGTATGGCTGATCATTTTTGGGGCTATGGGACTGGCCAATTTCCTGGCTTGGTACCTTCCTGGATTCTTCGGCTATGAGCGCTTGCCCATGCTATTGCCCACCATTTTTGTTTTCCCGATTTACTGGCTGGTCATGGTCTTTTTTGGTGGAGGCCAAGAGGAGATAGGTTGGCGTGGCTACATCATGCCTTACTTGGAATCCAGGTATGGCATTTTGCTGGGAAATACCATCCTGGGAATTATTTGGGCCTTGTGGCATGCCCCCTTATGGTTAATACCGGATTCCTTTCAGGTCTTTATGCCTTTTCCTGCCTTTCTGATCGGATGTATCGGCTTGTCCTTTTTCTTTTCCTGGGTAGTAAAAGCCTCAAATAACAAGCCCTTATCTGCCTTGATAGCCCATGGCACCTCCAATGCCATGTTACCCGTTTTTCCCAGCTTGATCCTGGCTTCAGGAGTTTTCCAGTTCCATTTTTGGATCCTGGAGATTTTGTATTTAATTATCGGTATAGTTGCCTTGTTATCTCTAAAAAAACAATGAAACCATGCTCCTTTATATCAAATTCAGCCTGCTCTTTTTTATCGCCCACTTTGTTTCCTATATCATTGCCGGCGTGATAGACTTACAGTTGGCAAAAAAGATGTACAAGGGAAAGGACCGATTGTATAAGGGTTTTTTTAGGGATATGGACAACCAAGAGGAGTCCATGCGTGTGGCCAAGCTCCTCATTCCTTCCCAGTTTGTCAGGGCCATCCTGATGTCTGTCGTTCTCTATCCGATTTTACCTTTCTTACAGACATTTTCTTTTTGGCAGCAATTCCTTTTTATGGGCAGTTTGGTATTTATTTATGCTGACCTTTCCAGTGCTGTCCCATTTTCCAATACCATCGAGGGATTGGTTTACCTCAAAAAAGAATTTGTAGAAAAGAGGGTTTTCTGGACCATACAGTTCGAAGCCATTTTGTACAGCCTGCTATTCGGTTTGCTTTCTGCCTGGTTATTATTTTAATTGTGAAAGATTTGCTTCTTTTCCATCATGCAGTCCAACTGGTTAAAAAAAGAAATCCCCCAAAACTTTTTACTACAAAAGCCCTGGGCCGCTTTTGCGGCGGTTACTGTTTTTGGTTTGTTGTTCATGATCATTTACAGTCCATTTGCCAGTGGACAGGAAGCGGAAGGAAGAATGGTTGGAAAATTGATGGTATATGGCTTATTGGTTGGTGCTTCCGCTTTTTTGGCAACCTGGGCAATTGTGCACCCATTGCGCTCCAAAAAAGGAAGCTTTTGGAATATTGGCAAAGAACTCTTGGCTTTTGCAGTGGTTTTGTTGGCCATGGGCCTGACCATCTATTTTGCTGCCTTTTTGCTGGAGCCCTCAGCCGATCGCTGGAACTTGCCCACATTCCTTGACTCCATAAAATATGCTGTTTTCATTTGTTTTCTGCCTTATGTCTTTTTCAGCCTGATCCATTTCCCTTTTTGGTTCAGTAATCTGCCTGTGCAGGAAGAATTTTTCAAACGCCTCCCCATGGAAAGGGCCGAACATGAACCCCTGATCAATATCAGCTCCAAACTCAAAAAAGAATCCCTGGATTTTTACCTTTCCGAACTCCTTTGTATCAGCTCTGAAGGGAACTATGTGGTTTTCTATTTGCAAATAGCGGATAAACTGCAGAAAAAAATCATCCGAAACAGCATGAATGAAGTTGAAGCACAACTTCAAGGTCACGCTTGTCTGTTAAGGGTACACCGGGCTTTTTTAGTCAATCTCAAAAAAATCACCCATAAAAAGGGAAATGCATTGGGTTACCGGCTGAGATTGCATGGACTGGATATGGAAGTTCCCGTTTCACGTAATAAAGTCAAGGATTTTGAGGAAAAATTGGCTGAATTTCATTAATCCATTCATCCCAAAATTTTGCTTTTGGTAACAAGCCCTTCAATTTTTTTGTCCTTCAACCCAAAAACTTGGTGTCTGTACCAGTAATTCGGCGATGTCAAAAGCCTTCTTTTCCTTTGTTCTGTACAACCAAAGGACCAAAGGGCCATGAAATCATTTCCCAACTTCCACAAAAGGTTTGCGTTCGCCCTGATGGCTTTCGCGCTGACAGTTTCCTTTCTGTCAAATGCCCAATCTACCGAAAAACTCACAGGTACTTTGCTCCACGCACAGACTGAAGCTCCAGTGGCTTATGCCAATGTGGTCATGTACCAGCTTCCTGACTCCCTATTCATTGCCGGGGCCAATACCAATATGGAAGGTGTTTTTGAACTGTCTTATTTAGTGGGAAAGTCATTCTTTCTACGCTTCAGTTATATGGGTTTTGAGAGTTTTACCTTGTCTTCTGAAGAGTTGCAAGGGAACGCCTTGGGTACTTTGTATTTCCAGGAATCTGAAAGCTTGTTGGAAGCAGTACTCATTGAAGGAGAAAAAGTAAAAGGAATAACGGAGGGCGAAAAGGCTGTTTTTATGATTAATAAGCAGCATGTGGGAGCGTCCAATACCGGAATGGACATCCTCAACCTGATTCCTGGGGTTTTTGTAGATTTCAATCAAAACATCCGTATCAGTGGAAAAAATAAGGTATTGATCTTTGTCAACGGTGCAGAAAGGGACCACCGCTTTGTACAACAGCTGAGGGCAGAGCAAATTGATCAGGTAGAGGTGATTTTGAATCCTTCTGCCAGATTTGCAGCAGAAGCAGATGCAGTTATTCATATCCTCCTGGCAGAAAGAGAAAGTGGTTTTTCAGGAATGGTCTATGGAGAAATGCCCATTTCCAGGAATGAAGTGTACAGCTTTCCAAGCGCCAGTATGTCCTTTTACACCCCAAAATTTCACGCCTACACCAGCTACAATGGCGCATTCAGCATATTTGATGTGGTGCAGGCATATGAGCGGAATACCACAGAGGGAACCCAAATCCAGATGGAACAAAAAACCCGTCAAAGAAGCATTTCCAATACAATCCATCAAGGACTCGAGTATGCCCTTTCTTCCAATACCTTGTTGCATGGATACATTGCAGGAAGTTGGTTTTCAGAAACCCATAATGGGAGCATTGAACTTCAAAGCAACCAAGGGGACACTTGGACTGCCAAGAGGGAAGAGGAAGACCGTAACAGATCTTTGACAACAGCACTGTATTTCCAACATCGGTTTCATGGTGAAAAAGAAAGCAGTATAACGGTCGATTGGACCCAAAGCCGCTTACGTGGAGAAAATCAATTGCGCTTTTTGCAGGAAGAGGAGCGCTTCATCAACTATATCCGTCCCAGCCAACAGGTTTCCAACCTGCGCACCGATTACAGCACCCAATTGAATCCCAATTGGCGTTTGATAACAGGTTTTCAGTTGCAACGCCAGCATTTTGCTAATGGTCATGAAAATGATTTCGACTTCAGAAGCCAGGTCCGCGCGCTATATGGCTCCTTCAATTGGAAAGGGGAAGACTGGGATGCGGAATTTGGGATGAGGGTGGAAGAAATACAGCTTAGAACCCTCAGCCAGGAGGGCAAAAAAAACCATTTGTTCTTTCTTCCCAATGCCCGATTGGGACATGTTTGGAATGAAAAACATTCCACCAGGTTTTTCTTTCGGTCAGCCATGGTTTATCCCTTATTTCACCAATTGAATAACTTTGAGGCCTTCTTAGATCCATTTACCCTGTCTTTTGGTAATCAGGACCTTCAGCCCTATACTTTCCATCAGGCCAATGTGGAACATACCTGGAATACCGGTAATCTCATGTTGATGAATGCGGTATTCTTTGAAAAAAGGAGCCAAATGATCAATGAGCTGTATGCACTCAATTCCGAAGGACTGATGGAGGTGACCTTTGCCAACTTGGGTGATTTGTTCCAGACCGGGATTCAATCCAGTGGAGCGATGCGCTTGAGTAAACAATTTTCGATCAACCACATGCTGAGGGTATTCCATAGCAGGGGTATAGGGAATGATCGGGAGCAGTTTCCTGTAAGGGACCGAGTGGCCATAGAAACCGGTTTTTCAGGAGTGCTTGCCTTGGAAAAGGATATCTTCCTCACTCTCCGCTTCCGATACCTTTCTCCGGTCAATGATATACAATCAGATTTTTTCAGCGGCCCCCTTTATTTTCTGGCCGCTGAGAAAAAACTCGGGGACCAATGGAAGTTGGGAATCACTTCAGCCCTTCCCTTTTCCCGAAGGTTTACCTATTATGGATTGGAAACCCGGGGAAAAGATTTTCAACAACGCAGCACAGGTCAGATCCACATGTCAAGGATTCCTCTCTGGTTCACCCTGAGCTACTCCTTCCAAAAAGGAAAGTCTGTGCAAAAAGAAAAGAAGGAAGTCTCCAGTGGCTTGCACATCAATAAAAAAGGTTTCTGAGCTGACCTGACAGATGTCATGTTTTTCTGAATGTATTATACCTAACTTTGAAGTCTAAACCCATAGCAATGAAAAGATGGCTTTTTTTGTTGTCCTTCGTACTGGTGCAGGTAGCTGTATTTGCCCAGGACAAGCAACGTGCCCTTTTTTGGAATGCAGGCACCCATAATACTTGGGAAAGGGATTTTGCCTATTCGCCCTTGTTGTATCAGGGAGCTTCCTTCGGTTTTACCTTGGGCTATGCCAGTGTAGGGGAAAAGAAAACCGATGAGGTTTACTTACATTTTAGCAGAATCCCCATGCAAAATGCCTTTGAGGCAAGCATGATTGGTACCCATGCCCAAGTGATGACCTATACCTTCTACAAAGCGGCCTGGTTGCCTGAAAAATTTACCCTGGGTTGGTCCAATAACAATGCCCTGAGCTTACGCAATTTCCAAGATGCCCAGAATTTCAATCCCAGGTTTGACTTTCATACCTCTTTTGGTCCGGCAGCACGCTATCAAACTTTTTTTGGAAAAGCAGAACAGTGGAGGTTTTCCTCCCAGGCCCATTGGCAGGTGATCGGTTTCCTGTTCTCAGCCTCTTATGTGACCAGTCCGCCGGATCCATTTTTGCACGAACAGTCTACCTTCAATGCTTTTTGGCAATCCATACGTTTGTTTCAACCTTTTCAGCAACAGGATTTGGGCATCCTGAACCAGCTATTCTACCAATTATCCAATGGCAATGAAATCGGTGTAGGTTACCGTTTCAATTACACCAATTTGGAAAACGCACAGCGTTCCCAGCGTTCCATAGGTCATTATTTCTTCCAATTAAATTTTCAGCTATGAGACAGCAGGCAGTTTTAAGCAGATTAGTAGGGGTGTTATTGGCCGTATGGACCATGTCCTGTGAAGAAATCATTGCCCTTAGGGCGCCGGAGGCCAGTCCAAGGGCGGTATTTGAACATTTATGGAATGATGTCAATAACCGGTACAGTTTTTTTGATGAGAAGCAGATCGATTGGGAAGCGGTGAGACAGCAATACAGTCCCTTGATCCATGAAAACATGGCTCCGGATGCGCTTTTTGATGTATTGGGGGATATGCTTGGAGAACTGGAGGACGGCCATGTCAATTTATTGAGCACCTTTAACCGTTCCCGCAATTGGAGCTGGTTTGAAGGCTTTCCTTTGTTTTATGACCAGCAGCTGATTGAGGATGTTTACCTTGGCACGACTTTCAGGATTATAGGTCCCTTGCATGCGCAGACCGTAGACAACATGCTGTATGTCAATTACAGGACCTTTGAACGGACCATAACCGCACAGCACATGGATGAGATCGTCCGCTTGATGCAGTTTCACGAGGGCTTGATCATAGATGTGCGAAGTAATGGGGGTGGCAATTTGCAAAATGCACTCAATATTGCTTCCCGGCTTATTGAGGAGGAAGTGACCTATGCCCGTCAGCGCTTTAAAACAGGATCTGGAAGGGAGGATTTTACTCCATGGGCAGACATGCGGATCTTTCCCCATTCGGGAGAAAAGTATCTCGGTAAGGTAGCTGTCCTGACCAACCGACGTTCATTCAGCACCACCACTTTTTTTGCACAGATGATGCGGACCTTGCCACAGGCACGTTTGTTTGGCGATCAGACAGGTGGCGGGGGAGGTATTCCGGTCTACGCAGAGCTACCGAATGGCTGGACTTACCGTTTTTCGGGCAGTCAGACCATAGATATGGAGGGCACACAGCTGGAATTTGGCGTGTCCGTAGATCAGGTACTGGATAATCCCATGAGCATAGTGGAGGGTAAAGACAGAGTCATTGAAGAGGCCATTGAATGGTTGAAGGAGGATAACTAGGCTTTTTCATTAAAACTAAGATCAAATCTCACTCAAGCGAGTTTTTAAATTCAAGGCACTTTAAAAACCTATCGAATAGGCATAGTAAACTGTTTTGAAAAAAATGACAATTTTATATGACAATATGTAAAGTTTATTTTACATTTGGTAAAAATAACTTTACAGCTATGAAAAATGAAAACATCATCAAAGTCCCTCTTTTTGGGACTGCTTGGAAAAAAGTGGCATATCTATTTTTTCCATTACCAATTTTATTGATCGCGCTGCTTGTCATCTCTGATATAGTTTCAAAAGGGGAGGTATCCATTCATGGGGCAATGGTAGCTGATGTTTGGTATGCATGTTGGGCTATAGGATTGATTATTCTGATCAATACCAAAGAGAAGGAAGAAGACGAAATGATCAATACGATTAGGCTTCAATCCTTTCAGACAGGGTTCTTTTGGTTAATGTGGGGTTTAGGGGTCATAATATTGATTCATTTTATTGGGAATTTTGGCATAAACCTGATTTCAGGGCCACCTATCTCCGCAGCATTGGTGATGTTTTTATTAAGTGGCTACATTTACGCTGCTTTCAGATATCAACTGTGGAAAGTTTCTAAACAATGAAGAACAGTATTAAAGTGGAGCGTGCCAAACTAGATATGACCCAACAAGATTTGGCCGAAAAGATTGGGGTTTCCCGACAAACCATCAATTCTATTGAAGCGGGGAAATATGTGCCATCCACGGTTTTGGCCTTAAAAATCTGCAAAGTCTTCCAAGTCAATTTGGAATCAATTTTTGAGTTGGAAGAAGGGGATTAGATTCAATAAGGATTTGTTCCAGAGGATAAATCCTTTGTTGGTTCTGTGGTTAGGAGTTTTTCAGAAATACTTTAGAAAAAATAACAAAGCATGATTTATTTATCGTTCTCTTTATCGAATATTTAAGTTCACGATATTTAATGATTCAGTTTTGTGAAAGTCATTATTGGTTTTTCCCTGTTATTAGCCCATGAAATATTTAAAATTTGCAGTTGGATTAATATTTTTTTTAAGTGGCTGCACTTCAGAAAGGACATCCAGTGATTTTTCAAGGTCTTTCTCTTGGGTGTTCCAGGATTCTATCCAAGTAGCTTACATGGGGGAGTTATTTTTATTAGATTATGACCCTAAAGAAGAACTGTACCTAGGAAGGTGGAATGCACAGGAGGAATACGTAGTTTTTGATGAATCTGGACAAATTAAACATACCTTCAAATTAAGCGAAGATGGACCGAATACAATTGGATGGGTCCAAGGGTTGAATTTTTTAGAAGAAAGCATTGCTGTGATGGATCAAAGTAAGGGCTTGCATTATTTTTCCCCAAGTGGGGTTTTTCAAAAAAAACAGGAAATCCCAGCGGGTTATTTTTTTATCAATGGGCTGAACTTCGCTGCTTATCCAGTCTCAGAAGAGTTAGCATATATTCGGCCGGAACGCGGAGAAAGTATTTTGAATTATCCATCAATGATGCAAAATGTGTATGCATCAGATATTTTGGAAGTTTTGAATCCAACAACTGGAGAAACCCGAACGACGATGCCTTTCCCCTCCAATACGGTTTATAGCTCCGGTAATTTTTACAATTGGACTTTTCCTAACATTCTCAAACATGATAATGAGTGGATTTTATGGATGTTGGCCGAACAAAAATATTTTGTCTACAAAGAGGAAGAGGGTGAAATTCTGCTATCAAAAGTAGTAGACCTCAACTTGAAAGATGCGATTCCAATGCCAGGTATTTCCATGAACCAGTACAATGATTGGTATGAGCAATACGGCAATGTTATTTTTGGAAGGATCGAACAAATTTATAGAAGAGATGATGATGTGGTGGTTATCTATACCAAAGGTGTGAGTGAGGAAATTGCCAATCAATACAGTCGTGATAACTGGGAGGAGTGGATGGCTTTTCTGGAAAGTATTCCACGCTATGCTGCCATTTTTGATACCCATCATGAATTGATTCAGAAGGATTTGCTTGTGCCAAAAGGGATAAGACTGTCATCTGTAGTAAATAATAATGGCGCCATTATCGCCCAAAAAAACCAGGAGTTTTTTGGTGTAGAAGAAGATGTCCTGACTTTTTATGAGTTAGAATTTAGGGGAGAAAAGGAATGACACATAGGCCCATAAACTCAATACATAATGTGGGTAAATAAATGAGACCCTATCTCTTCCTTCATAGGGGAAAAAGTAAAATTCATGATTTGTCTAATTTTCAGCTAACGATAAATTAGGATAGGTTAGATAAATCTGATTGAACAGTTCTTTAATTTCCCTTCTAAATTGGTTAGGAATTAATTTATTGTTGAATTTATGAAAAGAACGGACCTCCATTTCTGCCAATTTTATGGCATTATCTGTTCTGTACAAGGTATACCTCAAAAATAAGGAATGATCTGTCTCATATCCTCGAAAGGTAAAATCACTATAATAATCGTTTGTGAGCGGGTTCCACCTTTCCACTTTGATGTAGCCGTCATGAAATAGCTCTCTTCTTACAAGCGTAATATCCAACAAATAATAAACACCTAAATTATCATATAGCCTTCTGATATTTCTATCAAGCGAATAATCTCTTACGCCGGCGGCAATTAATTCCAGTTCATGCTCAGCCGAATCCCATACTTCTCTAAATCCTAATTCTTTAAGTGTAGTAGGGTAAACATCAGCCATCAGATTGAATTCCAAAGGATCTCTCATTCTGGGTATTTGTACCAAAATTTTTTCACTGTTATCTACCCAGGTGAAAGGTTCGACTTCAACTTTATAAACTTGGATTGGGAGTTGGCTACTCATGCATCCACCCATCAAAAGGGGAATTAGGAATATGAAGCATCTCATTACAAAAACCTTTTAAGGTTTTTACTTCAAATTGTGCTTTTTTGTTGTCAATATTTTATTGATAAAAGAATAAAATATTGAGAAAATGGGAATTTGAATTAAATAGTATTCATTAAGAAATAGATATTTCAGGTACAAACCAAACACTCCCGATGTTTTTTGGTATTATTGGGGAAGGAGTTTAATTTTTCAAATAAAAAGAGGAATTCTTATCATTCTAAAGACCAGCATGTCCAAAACATACGATTATATAGTAGCCGGTTCGGGATTGGCCGGATTGAGTTTTCTATACCGACTATTAAAAGAAGAAAGCTTACAGCATAAAAATATTCTGGTCATCGATGCTGCCCAAAAAAGCCAAAATGACCGTACCTGGTGCTTTTGGGAAAAGGGAGATGGGCCCTTTGAATCCCTTGTATGCCACCAATGGGAAACCTTGCAGTTTTTCTCCCCTCAGGTTTCCAAGGAATTTAAAATGAAGGCATACCGCTACAAAATGATCCAATCCGGTGATTTTTACAGCCATGTGCTGGAATTTATCCAAGGTTTTTCCAGTGTCAGTTTTGTTCAGGAACAAATCCTGGAGATTGTGGAAGTAGGAAATAATGCTATGGTCAAAACCGACAAGGGCAACTACTCAGCGGAGTATGTATTCAACTCCACCTCCCTGTTTTATCCCAAAATGACGGAGGAAAATACCTTACTGCAGCATTTTCTGGGTTGGTACATCCAAACAGAAGCGCCTATTTTTAATCCAAAAGTGGGGACACTGATGGACTTTACTTTGCCTCAGACGCATGGAACAACTTTTATGTATGTGTTGCCAACGGCTGAAAATGTAGCCTTGGTGGAATACACCTTGTTTACAGAGCGCATCCTCAAAGAGGAAGAATATGAAGTTGCGCTCAAGGGATATATCAAAGAAAAATTGGGTATAGATAACTATCAAATTACCCATACCGAATTTGGGGTGATTCCCATGTCTTTGGCCAAGTTTCCTGCCTACCTAGGCAAAAACAAACGTATCGTCAACATTGGAACAGCTGGTGGCTACACCAAGCCCAGTACAGGTTACACCTTCCAGTTTGTACAGAAGCATATTGGCCTGATACTGGCGCAACTCAAGGAAAACCAATCCCCTATTGTGACCCTTTCTTTTAGGGAAAAAATGTTTGAATGGTATGATAGGACATTATTGGATGTACTTTTGACCAAAAGCCTGAGCGGGGAACAGATATTTTCCAGTCTTTTCAAACGGGTGGACCCTGAGCGGATTTTGGCCTTTTTGGCTAATGAAAGTGGGTTTTGGGAGGAATTTAACATCCGGAACAGTGTTCCCCAGTTTCCCTTTGTCTTTTCGGGAATGAAACAGTTGATGGGTTAAGGCAAAGAGTAGATTAAGGTCGGGTATTCTTTAATTTTGCTGATTCAGCCAAAGGAAGTGTAAAATAAAAACAGGACCCTTTCCCTTTTTCAGAAGTTGCCCAAATCTTTCCCCCGTGCCTCTCTACAATTCTTTGGCAATTGGCCAAGCCTATCCCGGTTCCCTCAAGTTTTGAATGTTATAAATTAACTTCGTTACAAGTACCTACTTAAAATAACGCTCTTTTAATAGATTACAGTGTGATTCGGCAATCGGTTTTTCCCAGTAATCCAAGACATTGGAATACTCTTTTGCCTTAAGTTTATCCGCTTTGCTAATGGAAGAGCTTACCATAATGACTTGGATGTTTTCGTTTAACTCCATTTGATGAATGGCCTCTAGCAATTCCCAACCGCTCATTTGTGGCATGTTGATGTCCAAAAAAATCAAAAGCTTTAGCTGTTTATGGCCCCTGATATAATCCAAAGCTTTTTTGGGATTGGAGAAAAGCTTAGGGTTTTCAACAATGCACTCCTCCACAAGCATCAACTCATGTAGAAAAAGGATGCTGGGATTATCATCGACAACCAATACCTCATCAAACATCATTCTTTTCCAAATTTTCCGATTTCTCATTCATTTCTCTCACCACTTCATCCAGCTCCTCTAAAGCCTTGCTGATTCTATCGTAAATTTCTTGCTTTGATTTTTTTATATAGGAGTAATTATCAAACTTAATCAGGAGCTTGGTCAGACCCATTGCTTCTGTCAAAGGCCCCCTGATCATATGTGATTGTTGCCAATTGATTTCTTTTAGCGCTTGGTTTTTCCGCTCTATTTCTAAAAGCGAGTTTTTTAAACTTTTGTTTGCCTCACTAAGCTCTTTAGACCTGATCGCTACCATGTATTCCAACTTTTTACCTAATTTTTTTTCAAGCGTAAATCGATAAATAAAGGCCCCTAAGAAAATAAAAAAGAAGGTCAACAAGATTTTGAAAGCCCATGTTTGATAAAAGAAAGGAACAACTTTGATATTCAATTCATGCGTTTTTTCCTGATTGCCGAATGAAAGGGAACGCACTTCCAAGGTGTAATTTCCCGGTTTTAAATTGCTAAATAAAAGTTCTCTTTTTTGCCCTACAAACACCCAATCTTCTTTTAAGCCGTTCAACCTGTAGTAAAACACCGTCTGATCAGGGTTCAGGTAATCGATATGGGAAAAGTTAATGATAAACCAGTTGTTTCCTGCTGGAACTTCTATATCACCCGAAATATCCAACATGGCATCTCCATACCGGATTATGTCCCATTGAAAATGTTCATAACTTCTGTTGGCAAATTCCTTGGAAGGATCAACTATACTTATACCTCGAATGGTTGGGTACCAAATTTGTCCTTCTGCGTCTACCGCCACATTAGGAAAAATATAGCTGTTGGTTTCTTCATTCCCCATTCCCTGGGTTTCATCAAAAATGGTAGCGTTTAGGTAAAAATCAGAGGAAGGGTTTGCTTTAAAGCGTTTCAATTCTGATTCAGGAATCCTTTGCAAACCAAAGTTACTGCTAATCCAAACATGCTTATAATTATCCCGAATAATAGAGAAAATGCCATTGGCGATCAGACCATGGCTTCGGTTCAACACCTGCCAAACACCATCCTTTAGTAAAAGCAAACCACCCTGCGTTCCCAGCCAAAGATCTCCGTCTCTATCCTGTGTAATGGTATATACCACCTGTTCGCCAGGTAGAAGTGGCAATTGAAGCTGCTCTTGAAAAATACCGTCTTTAAAAATAACCAGCCCTTGATCAATGGCCCCAAAATATAATAAGCCATTTTCACCTTCATATATACTTATAAAACTACTTGTGGTCAAATGTTCAGGCATTGTAGGTTGTTGAATATTACCCTTTTCATCAAAGTAATAAATGCCCCGCCCAGCCAAGGTAAACCAAAGTTTGTCATCCCTGGATAGATGGAGGGTGTAAACCACTTCCATGGGAAAATCATCTTTTGGCAGGTATTTTTTTTTGACCACATTGGCTTTTGGGTCGATGATATGCAAGCCTGCTCTGGTACCTACATAAATTTCATCTTTCCATTCGGCCAAACTAACAATATTTTCATTGTTTAATCCCTCAGGTTTTCTAAACCCGATGGCGCTATTTTCACTTACTTTAAAAACTCCTTTAGAAGCTGTTCCTATCCATTTGTTACCCCTGCTATCAATTAAAATTGGGCGGATATTTTGGGTAGAAAGTGCATGATCCTTAAACTGCTTAATCTCTGCTTGATGAATAACTGCCAGACCCAAACCTACTGTACCAATGAAAAGGTGATGCTCATCAGCCAAGATATTTCGTACATTAAAATCCTCTATTTCTTTGAATTTCCACTCTCGCACCTTTTCTGGACCGACTTCAAAAATTTCACCGTTATTGGACCCTATCAGTACCCGCTCTTCATGACTAATTGAAAGACTACCATAATTCAGATCAGGTAATTCCGAATCCGACAATAACAATTGAAGGTCAAAGAACGCATCCATGAGATAAATTCCAGATCCATGGACACCAACAAGTATATGATCTTTGTACTTTTTCAACCTGACGATATCAAAGGTATCTTCAGTAATTCTTTCTGCTGTATCCTTTTGATCTAGAGGCAATTTGTAAAGACCTTTATTGGTGGCTATAAGCAAATTCCCCTGATCTATGACCATGTCATTAATCAATGGACTCTTCTCACCATTGAGTGTTAAAGTTTCTTCAACCTTTCCGTTCTTAAATTTATAAATGGAACCATGCCGGGTTCCTATCCATAAATTGCCATTATTGTCTTCTGTCAAAGAAGCTAAGGAGGTATTTTCAAAGATGTCAAAAAAGTCGAACACCTGGTAAACATTTTTTTGAAGGAAAACCAAACTGTAATCTCCTGCTGCCCAAATACCTTTTCTTGTAGATGGAAATAGACGGTAATAGGAATTCTCTTTAAGTGCTTCGGTATTTTCCTTGGTATAAACCTTTGTTTCCATACCATCAAACCTTACCAATCCTTCTTCAGTAGCCAACCAAACAAACCCAAACTCATCCTTTTCCATGGCATAAATGGTGTTGTGCGGAAGACCATTGGTATTGTTCCAAAATTGAATAACATAATCTGTTTTGCCAGAACTCAGCTTCTGTGAAAAATTAAAAAAACCATCCGATGCACTCACAAAAAAGGTAAATCCGAGTTGAGTGATAAGAAATAATAACAAATTAAGGAAATGAGGTGATTTTTTCAAGAGAGCAAAGACTTAATACGTCTGAAATTCAAATCAATAATGTACAAAATCGGGTACAAGAAAAGGGTTTATATTTTAGCAAACAAGTTTCCACTTTGTGAAAAATAACCTTCGTGAAAAGAGGCTTTTACTTGCCTGTGAACGGTAAAAAAGTGAGGTTGAAGCTGGGCCCAAAAAGGAGGCAAAATGGCCTGCGATAATGATGTTCACATAAGAATCAAACCTGGGAGAAATATCCTTGTTCAAGGGGAGTACCTTAACTTAAAAAAGTTAAATTGCTTATCTTTTGAACACAATTACTACCATAAAAATTTGAAAGTACTTCACATGAAATTATTGATTGCCATTCTTATACTTGTTTTACCGGTTTTTGCTTATTCCATGCAGTCTCAACAGGAACCAGCCATCATGTCTTGGGAACTGCCAATGAGCGAAATAGATCACCTGCAATTCAAAACTGCTGGATTAAGCCTAAATTTCTCCGCTTGGGATGAAAATCGGATAGTGATTGAGGTGATGGCCCAAAGAGGCAATGAAATGCTAAAAAAGGAAGACGCCCAACTCCAAAAAAAATTGGAATTGTATGAATTTGACCTTAAGGAAGAGGATAAAAATATATTTTTTGAAGTACTCACAGAAAAACCGTCCAGGTTACGCCGAAATAGAGATAATATCATTCTATTTGTCAGGGTTCAAGGTCCTGCCCAATTGAATTCATTGGTCAAATCTGAGTCAGGTTCCATTACCTTATCTGGCATGCATGGAAGACAGGAACTTCGAAGTGAAGGTGGAAGTATCAGGGCGATCAACTGTACAGGTGAGTTAGTAGCCAATAGTGCTGGGGGAAGTTTTTTTGTAGACACCTTTCAAGGAAAATTGTCCATTAACGCAGCAGAAGGTTCGGTAAGAATAGAAAACTTTAATGGAGAGTTACTTGCTAAATCAATGGGAGGAAGTATGTCCTTGTTTGACATCAGCGGAAAAGTTACAGCAGAAAGCGATGGTGGTAGTATCAGAGCGAATTTTATTGAATTGGAAGACAACCTATTGCTCAAATCCACTGGAGGGAGTATTGATGCCGTGTTACCCAGAGATTTGCCCATGACGGTCAACTTCAGTGGTAGCATTGTGACCAGTCAACCTCCGAATTTTCAAGGAGAAAGTAAAAAGACACAGGTAAAGGGAACCATCAATGGCGGAGGCATACCTATACACATTGGAACCTCAGGGGCTAATGTAAGGGTAGATTTTAGATAGGGCCTGCTGAAAAACATAAAACAGTTTTTTGGTGTGTATTTACGACAAAGGAATTATAGTAATGATCCATAATTTAAAGTAAAAAAATGCCCTTGGAGTGTATTGGAGTAGTTTTATTAGCCAGATTTACGCAATCTACTTTGTTGGCTTCAGTTCGCAGTATAATGATACAGCTTCACTTCCCCAACTCGTATCTTATTCAAATCTGACTTTTTCAGCAGACCCTAAATAGGGAGATAAAACACCGATTTTGATGTTTTATCACCTTCTTCTCCTTAAGCCCAAATTCTACTTCACAAATAATAATCCTATTCCAGCCTCCTGCAACATACGATTATAGGCAGGAATGGCTGTATTCATTAAGCGATCTCCTTCTGTCTTCAACACTGCCCACTGTTGGCTAAGTTCGGCAAAGCGTTCCCTTGAACCCTGATTGACCCGAGGAATCTGACTTTCTGTTTGATTGATAAGGAAGAGGTAATTGGCTGTAAATTTATTTGGAAAGTTTTCCACATCATCATAGGCTTTTGACTTACGTTGCACCATGTCTTCATCCCAAGATTGCATAGTAAGCAGCAGCTTTTGACCTTCCTCATAAAGCGGCTTCCTACTGTTGTCAGATTGGATACGGTCTAGAAATGCCTTCAATTGATTTTGATAATCCATCAAAGTATTAACCATGTTATGCATTTGAATGAGTTCAGTTTCCATGACCTGCATAAAATCATGGTAGGCTTGGTATTGCTCAATAGAAATTTCAAATAACGGATTATCTAAAACTTTGGCCTTAGCCTCACTTTCTCCTAAGCTGCTTTTTAAGTGCAGGGTATACGTTCCCGGGACCACCTTATGTCCTCTATAACTCCCTTCAATAAATACCTGAGGAATACCAGGCATGGTAGGGTACCTCATATCCCATACAAAGCGGTTTAATCCTTTTCTTACACTCAAAACAGGTTCAGGAGATGGCCCTCCATCATAGGAAATGAATTCCGGATTAGCTTTGTTGCTGAAAGACCGGACCACATTTCCCTGAGCATCTTTGATCTCTAAGCTTAATTCCAAGCCTTCCTCCATATTTTCAGGCAAATGGTAATAAATGACAACTCCATTGGCAGGATTAACCCCTTCAAAAAGGTCCATTCCAGTTGGGTTGCTACCGTTCATTGCCGAATACCAATGTCCGATAATGGCATCATCAGGGTTATAGACATGGGGTTTGTCTACCTTAGTTTTCATTTCTCTGACCACATTGAGGTCATCCAAAATCCAATAGGACCTTCCGGCAGTAGCTACTACCAGGTCATTGTGGGCAATTTTCAAATCCGTAATGGGGGTGATGGGCATATTCAATTGGAAAGATTGCCAACTTTCACCATCATTTCTTGAAATGTAAAGACCTGTTTCTGTTCCTGCATAAAGTAATCCCTTCACTTCCGTATCCTCCCTGACTACCCTGGTAAAGGCACCATAAGGAATGCCTTTGCTGATGTTGGTCCAAGTCCTTCCATAATCCTTGGTTTTGTAAATGGCAGGAGTGTAATCATTGAACTTGTACCTTGTCGTAGCAATATATGCAGTGGCAGGGTCATGAGGGGAAACTTCAATGGCATTGACCAAGGTCTCCGGCATCCCTTTAGGCGTTACATTGGCCCAAGAAGCCCCTCCATCCCTTGTCAGATGGACCAGGCCATCATCGCTTCCTGCCCATAAAACCCCCTTTTCATGGGGTGATTCAATCAGGTAGGCGATGGTGCCATAATTTTCAGCCCCTACTGCTTCATTGGTATAAGGGCCACCTCCTTTGCCCTGCTTTTCTTTTTCATCCCGGGAAAGATCTGGAGATACTACTTCCCAGGAATTGCCCATATCCCTTGTCCTCAATACATATTGCGCGGCATGGTAAAAAGTCCCTGGCTCATGCTGCGACCAAATGATTGGGGCATTCCAATTAAAGCGGTACCGCATATCACTGGCATCCCTGCCCAAATATTGGATAGGAGCAATCATGATATTGGTAGAAGCTTGAGATTTACTGTCCAATACTTCAATGGTTCCCAAATAGCTTCCCCCTAATACATAGCGGGGATCATTAGGATCAAAAGCCAAAAAAGCAGATTCCCCACCTGCTGAATAATTCCAATGCTCTTGTGTAATGCCTCCTCTGCCTAAGGCCAAACTATTGATCACTAAAGAGGTGTTATCCTGTTGGCCTCCGTAGATACGGTAAGGAAACTGGTTATCCGTATTGATACGGTACATCTGTGCGGTAGGCATATTGTCCTGTCTGGACCAATTTTGGGCAAAATCAAAACTGATGGCTGCTCCACCATCATCTGCAATGACCAGGTTTTTGGAGTTCTTTGGATTGATCCACATGTCATGGTAATCCCCGTGGGCATAAGGCAACACTTCCCAGGTTTTCCCCCCATCAATAGAACGCAGGGCAGGAGCACTGAGGACATAAACTGTATTTTCAGCATTTGGATCTGGGAAAACTTCAATGTAATACCATGCGCGCTGCACCAAACGATTGTCTCCACTGACCTTACTCCATGAATTACCCCCATTCTCGGAGACAAAAAGCCCACCCATGCCTTTGTCTGAGTCACTTTCAATTAAAGCATACACTTTATCCGAATTGGCACGGGACACGGCAATGGCCATTTTGCCCATTTCCTTAGGTAGCCCATTTTCCAGTTTTTGCCAAGTTTCACCCCCATCCGTGGACTTATACAACCCGCTTCCATCACCGCCACTGATTACTTTCCAAGGCAAGCGTTGGTGTTCCCACATGGCTGCATACAGGACATCGGGGAAATTCATGTCCATGGATAATTCAGAGGCACCTGTCAAAGTGTTCACAAAAAGTACTCGCTTCCAGGTTTCCCCTCCATCAGTAGATTTGTAAATCCCTCTTTCTTCATTGGGACCATGCAATGCCCCTTGGGCGGCCACATAAACAATGTCCGGATTATCCGGATGAATGATAATGCGGGAGATATGCTGGGTTTTTTCCAATCCCATTTTTCTCCAGGTTTTCCCGGCATCCGTAGATTTATATACACCATCACCATAAGAAGTCATCACCCCACGCGGGGCATGCTCTCCCATGCCGACAAAAACAATCCTGGGATGGCTTTCAGATACTGCTATTGCACCTACCGAACCCGTAGTAAAAAATCCATCCGAAATATTTTCCCAACGCTGACCCGCATCTGAGGTCTTCCATACTCCTCCACCGGTTTTTCCCATATAATAAGTCAGTGGATCGCCCAGTACGCCACTGACGGCTACTGATCTTCCACCCCGAAATGGGCCAATATTGCGGTATTTCATCGGATTGGAGGCTTCATAAAGATCCTGTGCCATTACCTGAAATCCGATTAGGATCAGGAATAGGCTGAGCGCTTTTTTCATTTTCTTGATGGTTTTTTAATGGATCAATTTAAGCAACAGAAACTATAATTACTTACTGCTATACCAAATTTTGTTTGCTCCAATTAAATCTTCCATTGGTATAGCGCTCAGTGGGGATATTTTGGACCCACTTGCTTTTTTTGCCTCTGTTTGAAACTGTTTTTCAATTGCCCGGAATAGCACAAGGACTGTGCTTTGGTCTTTATTGGATGTGCAATTAAATCGTATGTTAACCAGTTTTTATTTTCCCATTTCTTAGTTTGACAAATTTTGTCTAAATTTATTAAAATAAGCTTTCTTATGGAGAACTTTGGAGAACAAATACGGGAATTAAGAAAAGGCAGGAAACTTTCATTGAAGCAAGTTTCCGAATTTTTGGAAATCGACCAAGGGCTGTTGAGTAAAATAGAACGAGGAAAAAGAAACGCCACCAAGTCCCAGGTCAGTAAGCTGGCTTCATTTTTTAATGTGTCCGAATCTGACTTATTGGTAAAATGGATGTCTGATAAGTTGCTGTATCAGGTCAATAGAGAAGAGTTGGGGCGAGAAGCACTCGCTGTTGCGGAGGAAAAGGCAGCTTATATTTCGCCTGCCTATTACGATAAGAAAGAAGTGGAAGAAACGATTTGCAAAGAGCTTCTTAATTTTCATAAAGTAAAAAAAGCCTGGATTTTTGGTTCTTTTGCTCGCGAGGATAAACTCCCTCCAAACGATTTAGACCTAGCCATTGAAGCAGAGGAGAATATTTCCTATTTTGATTTGGCCGAAATCAAATTCGTATTAGAGGGACTTTTGCAAATACCTGTTGATATTGGCTTCTATGATGCGATAGATTCAGTCGCTTCCCAAAAGATTAAAAAAGATTTGCGGTTGATTTATGAAAGATAAAAGGCTGAAAAGTAAGGCTAGGCTTATCCACATCCAAAAAGCCATCAAATCCATTCAAAGATTTACCAAAGATCTGGATAAAGCATCCTTTGAAAAGCAGGAGTTGGTGCATCAAGCAGTTTTAATGCAGTTTATTGTTATTGGAGAGGCTATCAATCATGTAGATGATGAAATCCTTAACCGCTATGCCTACCCTTGGTACAAGGTTAAATCCTTCCGAAACTTCATTGCCCACGAATATTTTAATCTCAAGCTAAGTGCTGTTTGGGAAATTATTTCACAAGAGCTTGAAGCTTTATCCCAGATAATCGAGGACATGATCAGCACTGAGTTCACTTAATGATTTGGTTATTTTTTAAACCATCCTAAGAATTTTTTCGTGATAGAAAATACCACACTAAACTTTAGGCTAGTATGAGACAAATCTTTTTGCTTTTATTCCTAGGTTTTCTGCCCCAATTTCATTTACAAGCGCAGCAAGAAGAGGAATTTGCTCCTCCAATGGAAGTGGCCTTTGACAAAGTCTATCTGCATACAGACAGACCCCATTATTTTTTGAAGGATACCATATGGGTGAAGGCCTATGCCTGGTCAGCTGTAGCCGGGGAAGGATTAAGACCTTCCAACAGCAGAACCTTGTATATGGCACTGAAGAATCAAGAAACTGGTGAAAGCATGTTTCAAACCCCTGTTTTGTTGGATGAAGGAATGGGCATGGCCCAGCTTGCCTTAAGTGATATTCCTGCCGGTGATTATGTGTTACTGGCCCAAAGTAAGGCCATGGCCGATTGGGATTCAGCCTATGTCTTTCAACGACCCATCAGGGTTTCTGAGGTTGGTGCAGTGGCTCTTGTTAGGTCTTCCGATTCCATGCAAAAACCCCTTCCATATCAAAATGGATTACGCATTGGATTAAACCTTACAGAGGGAAAATATCAGTTGATCATTGATCGATCCACAGAGCAAGCAGATAGCGTTTTCCAGCTCCTGGGCCTACAGCATGGGAATCCTTTGTACGAGCAAATTCTATCTTTACATGAAGGTAAAAATATTTACACGCTTGATCCGGAAAGCTTTTTGCCTGGATTGGCAGATTTTGCCTTGGTCAATGAGCTTGGAGAGATAGTCGCTGAAAGGCCTGTCTATTTCCACCCCCAAGCCATTCCCACCCTAAAGATTTCTACTAATCAGCAAGCCTACCGGCCACGCGAGCGTGTACAAGTCCTTTTGAATGTATTGGATGAATTTGGAGAAGGGCTGGAAGCTGATTTTTCAGTATCAGTAGTCGATTCCAAACAAGTGAGTTGGCCAGCCGATATGAGCAACATTGTGACCGAAATGGAGTTAGGTGCTGCCTTGGGGAGGGATTTCGATTTTACCAAGTTACTATTTGGGCAGGAAAATTCGGCAAAGGAAATCAACGATATTTTGGCTAATGAGAAAAGTCGCTCTGCCTTGTCAAATTTTAATCAGCAGACAGAAAAGTTTTTGTGGAGCGGTACAGGCTTCAAGCTCAAAGGAAAAGCCATGGACAAAGAGGGCAAGCCTATGAGTGCCGGCGTGGAATTGGAGTTTCTAATGTATCCTGAGCAAGGGCTGCCAATCATGGCTTCTGCTACAGTCGGAGAAAATGGGACTTTTGAACTGGAGGACCTTTTTTTCCAAGGTACTGCATCTATAGTGGCAAGGAAAATTGAAAACAAAAGAAAACGTACCTTCTCAGAAGTCTTAGAAAGCCATCAGCTCACGTTTGAGCCCCTGGATTTACCTAAACCTTCGCTGAACGCTCGTTTTGAGGCTTCGAATGTGGAAGATAGTCTTGATGATATCAGACGATATGCAGTCATACGCAATAACCGATTGGATCAGAGGGTTGTGGAGCTGGATACTTTTACGGTACAACGGCAACCTTGGACCTTTGGTAGAGCTAGGGATACCAATGAACTTACCTCATGGGCAAATGTGGTGCTGGATGTAGAAGAAGGAATGTTTGATCACTTCAATGTATTTCAATACATACAAGGCAGAGTTCCAGGTATGATTATCCAAGGAAATATAAATGATTTTGCTAATCCTCCGGCCGTTTTCTTTAGAGCTAGCCATTTAAAGTTAATCAGTCGGAATCAGGGTCAGGAAGAGATAGCATCTTCTGGTGCAGGACAGACAGAAAATATGGGGGGAGGAGCAGTCTTTTTATTGGATGGGGTCTTAGTTGATCCGAAATTGGTAGCCACTATTCAAATGACGCAAGTGAAACGAATAGAAGTTTTCAACAATGTAGCAGGAGCTAGCGCGGTTGCAGGAATGAGGGGAGGTATGGGCGCTGTGAACATTGTTTCCAGGCAAATAGACCCCAACCAAGCCAGGTTTGAACAGAACAATGTCGCCTATGCACAGGGCTATAATCAATCTATTCCCTTTCCAAAACTTGAGTCGGGGGACTTGGAAAAGGATCTTTTCAAAACCAATTGGAGTGGGACCGTTTACTGGAATCCCTATTTGGGGACAGATTTCGAAGGCAAAGGAAACTTTGAGTTTGTCTTAAATGATTTACAATCTGAAATGAAAATCATTGTGGAAGGAATGAGTAAAACGGGTCAACCCATATTTGGAATTCATACCATCCTCGTAGAAGAATGATTAGATTCATAATTTGGATAGTCATTTTCAGTTTTTGTTCCTCCATGGCTCAGGCGCAAGGACAAATAAGAGGGACCCTCTTAGATGGTGAGACGAGGGCTCCACTTCCTTTTGCCACAGTCTTCCTTGCCAATACCACCCTTGGTGCTGTAACTGATACAGAGGGGACATTTAACATCACGAATATTCCTATAGGTGAATATGAGATCATCGTGAGTTTTATGGGCTACTATCCCCTGCAACAGCAAGTGGTGGTGGAAGGAGGAAAAATTTTACAGATAGAACTTGTGATGACCCCCCAAGTAATAGATTTGAAGGAAAGTTTAGTCGAAGATATAAGAGATAAATCCTGGTATGCAAACTTGAAAATATTCGAAGAGTATTTTTTAGGTACAAGCATGAATGCCAAGAGAAGCAAGATCCTCAACCCTAAAGTATTGATTATGGATGATCAACAAAAGCCAGGACACCTTATAGTTTCTGCTAGGGAACCTATATTGATTGAAAATCCTAATCTCGGTTATCAGATTCGATTTGTATTACAATCCTTTGAGTGCAACCCAGAAGACAGGCGATGGAGCTATTATGGTTATCCTTTTTTCGAGGAGCTGGAAGTCCCTGCCCGTCGGATGAATCGGATTTCCAAAAATAGAGATAGGGCATACTTCGGCAGCTTGACGCATTTTTTGCAAGCAGTTTATCAAGATAAATTGGAGGATGAGGGTTTTGAGGTGTATTTGGTCAATCGGTTGAAACGCGAAGATCAACTTTATGAAGAAGTGCCTTCAGAGGTAGCGGTAAGTGCTACAGAAATGGTACTACGTAATGAAGAAGGCAATGCATACTTTCATTACAGAAAACCCATTTTCGTTCAATACAATCATGAATCAGAAGAGACCGCATTCAGTATGCGTTTCAATAAAAGAAAAAGCTTCTATCAAACCAGCAAATTTATCTTGAGGGTGCATAGAATCAGATTGGAACAGGATGGAAGATACTTTCCAGCATCAGGGATTTATACGGAAGGATATATGGGTTGGGAGCGCATAGGTGATTTGATGCCCTTTGGGTATGTTCCACAAGGGGAAACTACGTTACAAATTAAAAGCCCTGAAAATTAATTTTTCAGGGCTTTTAAAATTACTCTTCTCAATCTTATCTCCTATTCCGAGCCCGTCTCATTGGATTGTCTCCAGTTGATACGCCTCTGGCACCTGTCGCTCCCTTAAACAATTCAAACCTGCTTGGCACAAATTGTCTTGGCCAGTAGTTGTTGCCTTCATCAATATCTGCAGTCTCCCTGTAAGGATCCAAGATAATGCTGGCCACTTCTTTTTTCTTGGCAAACACCTTGGTCACCTCCCATTCGTTGAGTCTCCAAATCTCAGCAGGGATTCTTTCCACTTCTGAGGTTCCATCCGTATAGTTAAACTGAATGATCAGTGGCATTACCAACCCTCCCACATTTCTGAAACGCATCTCATAGAAATTCAATCCGCTGTTCATCAGCTCCTTTTCCTTTGGAGTAAGCGAAGCCATAAAGTTTTTGTAGGCCTGCTCATCTTCAGGGGTTACTGTGAAGGGATTGTAGGAGTTGTAGAAATCCCTAGTGGCCGGATCGGCTTCAACCACCGTCTGTGGAATATCTTTTTTGTTATAATCCATAGAGATATGGTAAGCTTCTCTATCAGCTGCCTTTTTCTGGTCTGCCTTCTTCTCTGCAGGTGTACGGTTATCCAGCTTGTACCATTTTACTTCTTCCAATGAAATATCCACTGGATCGGTGCCAAAGAACCAGCCTCTCCAGAACCAGTCCAAATCAATACCCGAAGCATCTTCCATGGTCCTGAAGAAATCCTCAGGGGTAGGGTGCTTAAACATCCATCTTAGAGAATACTCCTTGAAGGCATAATCAAAAAGTTCACGACCCATGATGGTTTCGCGAAGGATATTCAAGGCCGTGGCCGGCTTGGCATAGGCATTGGGTCCAAACTGAATGATATTTTCCGAATTGGTCATAATGGGCTCCAGCAAATGTCTTTCACTGGCCATGTAAGGAGCTATCTTATGGGCAGGACCTCTTCTGGATGGGTAATTCCTGTCCCACTCCTGCTCTGCCAGATATTGAAGGAAGGTGTTTAAGCCTTCATCCATCCAGGACCACTGACGTTCATCAGAGTTGACAATCATAGGAAAAAAGTTGTGTCCTACCTCATGGATGATCACGGAAATCATACCATACTTAATCGCATCCGAATAAGTCCCGTCTTCATCAGGTCTTCCATAATTGAAACAAATCATCGGATATTCCATCCCATTGCTTGCCTCTACAGAGATAGCTACCGGATAAGGGTAGTCAAAAGTTCTCGCTGCATAAGATTTTACCGTATGTGCTACTACGCGGGTGGAATATTGTTCCCAAAGCGGGTTTCCTTCTTTTGCATAGTAAGACATGGCCATGACATCATTGCCTCCCTGCTTGACCGCCATGGCATCCCAGATGAATTTTCTGGAAGAGGTCCAGGCAAAATCTCTTACATTTTCTGCGTGAAACTCCCAGGTTTTTTTGTCTCTGGCTTTTTGTTTTTCCAGTCTTTCTGCCTCAGCCTGTGTACGGATAATCACGGGCTTGTCATAAGACTTCTGGGCTTGTTCCCAGCGCTGTAATTCTGTGCTGCTTAAAACTGCTTCCGGGTTTTGTAAAACACCGGTGGATCCCACCATATGGTCTGCAGGGACTGTAATTTTTACTTTATAATCTCCAAAAGTCAGGGCAAATTCACCACGTCCTACGAATTGCTTATGCTGCCAGCCCTCAAAATCGGAGTAAACCGCCATTCTTGGGAACCACTCCGCCATGGTATATAAGTAGTTTCCATCTTTTGGAAAATATTCATATCCAGGCCTACCGCCAATGAAGCTCATCCTGTCATGAATATTAAAGGTCCAGTCCATGGTAAACTCAGTCTGTTGACCTGGCATCAAAGGCTCTGGTAAATCCACACGCATCATGGTTTGGACGATGGTAACCGGGATGTCATTCCCTGCCATATCTTTGACACTAAGGATTTTATAACCTAGATCCAAGTCATGCCATAGAATGCCTTCGATTTGACGCAGGCTCATTCTTGGGTTGATTCTGCTTTCTGCAATCTTTGGGGTATTGGAATCGGCAGCCCTTTCATTTTGGTCCAGCTGGATCCACAGGTATTTCAAAGGGTCCGGGGAATTGTTGTAGTAGGTGATTTTTTGCCAACCTTTGATAGATTGGTTCTCATCATTAAGCTCCACTTCTATCTCATGATCGGCTTTTTGCTGCCAATACATATGTCCGGGAGCGCCTGAGGCCGTCCTGTACACATTGGGTGAGCGGAGCATAGGCCCCAATTGTTCGAATCGCTCAGCGTGGTTCTGCTCTGACCATTGTGCCTGTGAAGGCATGGCAAAAAGCATCACACAGAGCATTGCAGTTAGGGTAAATAAATGTTTCATAAGTTGTAGGTTGCTGTGCCTTTTAATTTAATTATAAATTTTTTATTACCAGTATTTTGTTTCCAACATCATCATCATGGACATGCCCAAGACAATTGCTGAGATAATCAAGGCCCAATCGCGGCGATTGACTCCTAAAATCCCATTCAAGATTCCTCCTGCCACCATGAAAATGGCCACAATAACCAACTGACCCACTTCCAATCCAATGTTGAATGCCAGTAAAGGCTCAAAAATGGAGGCTTCTTTTCCCAAAAGGGAGCGTAGGTAATTGGAAAAGCCCAAACCATGGATCAAACCAAAGAACAAGGCAAAGAGATAATTGATATGAATCCCTCTACTCGTACTTGGCTTGGGTTTAAAGATGTTGCTCAAGGCGGTAATGGCAATTGTCACCGGAATAAGAAATTCCACCAAATCAGTATTGACCCTTACCAAGTTTAGGGTGGCCAAAGCCAAAGTCAAGGAATGCCCCACAGTGAAAGCCGTTACCAAAATGATGATCTTCTTCCAGTCCCTCAATACATAAATTGCACAGAGGGCTACCACGAAGAGGATATGATCAAAACCGTCAAGATCCAGAATATGTTGGATACCTAATTGAAAATACAGTTGAAACTGTCCCATTTACACGCTTTAATTTTATTTCCTGAATCTTTTTCAGGTATGTACATTAAATCTCTAATTTGCAAAGAAAATAAAATAAGCGTTTCGAATGCAATTCAATTACATATTCCTGCTCTTTTTGGGATGGAAGGTGTTTTTTCACCCCTTCTACATCAGCCTTACGGAGATTAGATACAATGCCGGCAATAAGAGTTTGGAAATCGCCCAAAAGATCTTTTGGGACGACCTAGAAGTGGCTTTGGGAGATATTCATCAGACCAAGGTGGATTTTTTGAATCCGGCGGACCGCAAAGCCTTGGAGGAAATGGCCAAAGCCTACCTGTTGGAAAAAAATGAAATCCGCATAAATGGGCAGAAAGTAAAGTTGAGTTATCTGGGTTTTGAAATTGAAGAAGAGGCAGCCTGGTTTTATCTAGAAGCGGAAAAAGTACCCCTCCCAAAGACAGTGGAGATTTATAGTTCCGTCTTGATCCAGCATTTTGACGGACAACAGAATATTGTGAATTTTTATATGGACCGTAAACCTAAAAGCCTGATTTTATATAAGGGTAAGGAAAGAGGGGAATTGAGGTTTTGAAAGGGAGCTTTTGAAGTGAGAGGTCTAAAGTGGGGTTCTCTGAACCATTAAGTTTAGAAATTAAGGGGTTCATTAAGAAAATAGCATTTCAGAAGATCAGACTTATAAAACTAGCTTTTGAACCGCAACAGTAACAAAAGAAAACAAAAGTCTCCACACTTTCTTTCAGATGAAAGCCTTGCTATCATCCCAATAAAACACTAAATTTCAGTCAGTTAAATCCAGCTCTATGAAAAGGTTACTAGCAATAGTCATGATGCTAGCGTTCAGCTGCTCTGAAAAAGAAGAGATGTTGAATTCCAGGATATTTGGCACTTGGGAAGCTGCCTATTTTGCTGAAGACCTTGGCTTTGAATCTGTCAACAGGTATATTTTTCTCCCTGACGGGACCTATTTCTACGAATGGGGATACCGGGTTTTAGGGGAAACTGACATGACAGGTTACCATAACATTTGGAATGGCAATTACCTGACTGCTGGAGACCATCTTACCTTACAGACCCTCCGGGTTTTTACTCCCCCTAGCCATGTGACCCGCCCTCCCTTTGTGCCCAAAGACCAAATGGAAGAAAAACCGGTTTCCCCGGCTGAAACCAATAGATTCCAATTCCTGCTAAACTCCGATCGCTCTACATTGACCATCCGTACCCCTCAAATGAATATTGAAGGAGCTACTTTTATTAAGGTCAATTAAATCTCAGTTTCTAATTTCGGCTTTTGGCGATCCAAAATTGGTGCGCCTGTCAAATAATTTTTCTAAAAAAATTAATTAAACTAAAACCCTATTACAAAAACTCCGTTGAAAAAATTAAATTTTAACTTAGTCCGGATTTACCATGAAAAAGTTTTATTCATTCTTTATTCCTTGCATCCTTATTTTATTTTCAGCCTGTTAGGAAAAAGAAGATCCTTTCAACAATAACCTCATTGGAACCTGGGAAATTGCCAATTATGATAGCTTAAATGAGTGGGAATCAGTCATCAGCTATACCTTTCGATCCAATGGCACTTATGATTTTGAATTATTTTCTAGGGATCCGGAAAGTGGTGAAAACCTGAGTTTCATTTTGATTTGGAAAGGTGAATTCAGGTCAACACTGGATCAACTTACATTGATGCCCCAAGAAACATTCTATCCACCAATAGCCAATAATGGTGTTCCTGTACAGGTGGACAGGGAAGGAATGGTGAAAAGGGATTTTACTCCAGGACAAAAAACCTCCTATCGTTATGATATTCTCCAGGAAGGCAAGGAACTTCTTATCTATGCCCTTCCACCGGCCGATTCTTCTACTGCCCCTAGTGAAGACCTGCTTTTCAAAAAAGTAAAATAACCCGTCCTGTTTGGGACATGTCATTGGGTTATTGCGTCAAGGGTTAAAAAGAAAATCTTTGACCTATGAAGAAGTTAATACTCCTTCTTTCTATGTTTTTCATCTTTTCTTCTTGCGGTTTAAAAAGCCCCCAAACCCACTTTATAAATCTTCACAAAATCCTCTTCTTCTTCCAAGTTTACAGGAGCCAAAAACCACAAATACCCATCTCGATACAGCCACTGCCTATCGCTTAACTCCTGGGGCAGTGCAAACTCTTTCAAAAAACTTCCCTCCAGGTCCAATACCATCAATCGGGGCGGGTAAGCTTTCCGGACTTTGGCTTGAAATTCCGGCCAAGTTGAGTTTTCAAACTTAGCCCGGTCTGCTTCAGGCACACCAGAGAAAAAAGAAATCAGGATAAACTGCTCCGTGACTTTGATGTTTTCCATAAAACCTGAAAAGGAATCCGGGTTAATCATCCTAGGGTCCGCCTTATTGAAATCCATCCCTTCATTGAAAGTATAATCCGGAATCTCTAATGCCACCCTTCTGATCTGTTCATAAGGCGGTTTAAGCTCGTGGATAGCTAAAACAGGTTCCACCCCATGAACCCAGTAAATCCTCTCCTGATTTACGGCCAACTTAGGCGTCATGTGAGACAGGTCATGGGCTTTCCCATTGCGAAACACACTGTTTTCATCCAGAGGCATAAATTGCTCCACCTGCCTTTCCAGCGTATCAAACCAAACCAAGGCCCGGTAATGCTCATAAAAATCATTGGTATTATTGGGATAGGCTCCCCTTCCATGTCCTACGGAAAGAATTTTGTCACCAACCCAGAAAAATTCCATATCTGCAGCCATCCTTCCCGAAAAGGCCGGAAGTTGACTGACTTGATGCCTGCCTCCATGCACTAGATTACCTTCTAAGTCATAGGAATAAACCCCCTGATTGGAAATGATGGTGAATGTCTTCCCATCCTTTGAAAACTTCCCGGCACCCAAGGGAAATGAGCCATAACTATCGGGCCCGCCTTGTTTGCTGAATTCCTGCTCCACTTTGCCTTCATTGTTGGCCAATACAAAAAGGCTTTTCTGCATATTGAACAAAAGCAGTTTGCCGCTGCCAGGATGTACATCCATCAGGTTGAGCAAACCCAAATAATCCACCTGAATGGAATCTACCTTTACCAAATTCAAATCCTCGGCAGAAATCTCTTGTTTTCGGGCACTTTCTGAACAGGAAATGAAAAAAATGAACAGGGCTAAAAGACTAATACTGCTTCTCATATTCGGATAGTTTTTTCTAAACTAACTATTCCGTAATTAAAAAGCAAGTCAATTAAACTCCCCGTACTCCATATACCTGGCTGTTTTTTGTTTTTCGGCTTCGCCAAAGTATTTTTCCACCACATATAGGGAAAGGTCAATGCCTGCGGCCACACCTGCTGCAGTCATGAATTTGCCATTGTCCACAAAGCGGGCGGTAGGATCCGGAATCGCCGTTGGTTCCAAAGACAACACGGATTCAAAAACCTCATGATGGGTGGTAAATTTCTGATGGGCCAAATGTCCCAACTTGGCCAAAATACGGGCTCCGCTACATACCGAAAAGACTGTTTTTGCCTTTTGGGTCATCATGGCTATCCAAGCCATCAGATCCTTGTCCTGAATGACCGCCTTGCTCCCATCTCCCCCGGGAATTACCAGTATATCCACCGCGTCCAATGCTTCCATACTTATATCAGGCATCACTTTTAACCCATTCTTGGCACGTACTAATTGATGCTTTTTACCCACAGTAATCACTTCCAGACACTGGTAACCTGAGAGTTGGGCGGTGACAGAAAAGACCTCAAAGGGTCCTGCAAAATCCAGCACCTCCACTTCATCAAATAACAATATGGCAATCTTCAACTTAGTCATAAGCGTGTTATTTAGGTAGAAAGAATGTTTATTTGATCTGCCGGGTAATAATAAATGGACTTCAGGGTTTTTCTTTCTCCTAAGCGATATACCATGTAAAGTGTATTCACCTGTTCATAAAAATATTCCTCTCCCTGACTTTGGTAAGGGGTGAGGGTAGGCTGGACTTCCTCTTCTGTCTTACTAGCTTGGCTTAAATTAGAATGCTGCACTTCCTCAAACAGGGATTTGAATTGATCAGCCAGTCCAAACTCCAACACTGTACCTGCCAAAACATACCGAATATCAAAAAGCGCGTCAGCAATTTCCACCTTATCTCCATTTTGGATGCCAACCACTAATTCCTTAAGCTCCTCTGCGAAAAGGGAAACCCTTAATTCACGTTTTTTACTATTCGGGACCTCCGGTTCAGGAAAGATGGTATGTTGAAAAGTTTTGTGAAATTCAGCCACTGAAGTAAGACTTTTGGTTTCTTGCACAGAATAATTCGTGAAGATATTGATCAATATAAATAAAATCAACAAAAACGAAAAGCCCCGCATCGCTGCGAGGCTTCTGTACCAGGAGCGGGAATCGAACCCGCACGGCCTAATGGCCACAAGATTTTAAGTCTTGCGTGTCTACCAGTTCCACCATCCCGGCTTACTCTATCGCTAGAGAAAGATCTAAAACAAGAAAGCCCTTTTTCAAGGGCCTTTTCGAGCGAGAGACGAGATTCGAACTCGCGACCCCAACCTTGGCAAGGTTGTGCTCTACCAACTGAGCTACTCTCGCTTGTTTAAACACTTCTACTTTGACCTTCTGCCTCCGTGATTTGTGTGTGCAAAGGTATATCAGTTTTCTAAATATGCAAAATGCACTTTCAAATTTTTTTCCTGTATACGCCGAAAAAATTGCTGAATTTTGAAAATCAACGGTTTAATTTATCCCATTTGACATCAATGTTTTCAAAACCTCCAATGTATTTTTAGCCTTCAGTTTTTTCATTATATTTTTTCTGTGGGTAAATACTGTATTTCTTGAAATAAAGAGTTTATCAGCAATTTCCTGCGAATCAAAACCTTGCACCATCAAGGCCGCAATTTCTTTTTCTTTATTGGTTAAAGGGAAGCCATTGGATTTAATATCGTGTTTTTTAAAAACCACTTTTTCTCCATTCTCTTTGGTGTAAGAAAAGCTCCAATCATATCCTGTCAAGTGATCGTGGTTATTGATTTGAAAACCGATGTGAAGATCATAAATAAAGTTGCCATATTCATCGATCAAATAAGGTTTGGCTTTTGTAAAAAACCAAATTTCTCTACCATCATCTTTGTGTAACCACCTTAAGGTGTAAGAAAGCTCAAAAGTTTTCTTTTCTGAAAGGCTTGCATGATTAAAAACTTCCAAAACTTTATTATTAAAGGATACGTGCTCCATGGCATCTTCGGGATGAAGGGCAGAAATCACACCCGCCATTCCATGATCTTTAAAGAATTGGGGAGAATATCCGCTGATATCCTCTATGTTTTCCGTAAAAAAGGCCAAACTTAAATCCCTGTAATCAAAGCAACCGATGATAATGCCCTCTTTCATTGCAAGACTTTGGCTCATAACCTTCAAATCTTCCAATAATTCTCTTTCCTCAGGGTAGTTTACAGTCCTTTTTCCTTTCCAATACGAAAAAAAGTCAGAGATTTTGTTCTGCTTTTTTAATTCTTCTATTAAGCTCAAGTCCATACGTTAACGCCACAATAACAATGCAATGGTACAACAATGTTTAAAAAAACGAAAAATTCATGATTCAAGTTTCTTTTTTATTTCATTCAATTTGATCAAAGCCTCTACAGGAGAAATGGTGTTGATATCAATTTTCTCAATCATTTCCTGCGCCTCTTTGAACTTGGGATCTATATCAAATAGACTGAGTTGAAAGTTATTTTTGGGCATTTCCTTCAGGTTGTTTTTAGAGGCATGCATGGCTTTGTCCTTCTCCAAGTGACTCATAATTTCAGCAGCGCGGAGCACCACTGGGTTTGGCATGCCAGCCATTTGGGCCACATGAATCCCAAAACTATGTTCACTGCCTCCAGCTTTAAGTTTCCGCATAAAAATTACCTTATTCCCCACCTCTTTTACAGAAACATTATAGTTCTTAATCTTTGGGAAGTCATCAGCCAATTGGTTTAATTCGTGATAATGGGTGGCAAAAAGCGTCTTGGCTTTGGATTTGGGATGATTATGCAAAAACTCCACAATAGACCAGGCAATTGAAATGCCATCATAGGTAGAAGTTCCACGGCCAATTTCATCCATCAGGACCAAACTTCGATCCGAAAGGTTATTTAAAATGCTTGCGGTCTCTGTCATTTCCACCATAAAAGTAGATTCCCCTCTGGAAAGGTTATCTGAGGCACCTACCCGGGTAAACACCTTATCAATTATTCCTATTCTTGCATAGGAGGCAGGAACAAAACTGCCCATTTGTGCCATAAGGACGATCAAAGCAGTCTGCCTAAGCAGAGCAGACTTACCCGCCATATTGGGTCCGGTAATGATGATGATCTGTTGGTTCTCATTGTCCAAATAAATATCATTGGGCACATATTCCTCTCCAGCTTGAAGTTGTTTTTCGATAACCGGATGCCTTCCATCTTTGATTTCTAAGGCATCTGTATCGGAAATTTTGGGTTGGCTGTAATTATTTTTCCTTGCCACCTCTGCAAAGGACAAAAGGCAATCTACTGTAGCCAAGATCCTGGCATTTTGCTGGATTTGGGTGACATACTCAGCGGCATCAAGTACCAAAGCCTGGAAGTATTTTTGTTCAATAGCAATCATCCTTTCCTCTGCATTGAGGATTTTTTCCTCATACTCTTTGAGTTCGGGAGTAATGTACCTTTCGGCATTGACAAGGGTTTGTTTCCTGATCCATTCCTGAGGGACCTTGTCCTTGTGGGCATTGGTCACTTCCAAGTAATAGCCAAAGACTTTGTTATAAGCCACCTTCAAAGAGCTTATGCCTGTTTTATGCAGTTCCCTTTGCTGTAAGGCAATGAGGTAATCCTTTCCTGATTTAGCCAGGCTTCTGTATTCATCCAACTGGGCATCCACCCCTTCCTTGATGATACCCCCTTGATGAACCAACATAGGCGCATCTTCTTGGAGTTGATTCTCTATTTTCTCCAATAAGAAGCTGCAAGTATTAATCTGATCAGCCAATTTCTTAAGGGAAGGATTAGCCGAAGATTTCATCAGGTCCCTTATGGGTAAGGTATTTTTAAGGGCTTTTTTGAGCTGGTTCATCTCCCGAGGATTAATCCTCCCCACAGCCACTTTAGAAATCAAACGCTCAAGGTCACCGATTTGCTTCAGGTGCTGTAGCACCTGTTCTCCCAACGCTCTGTTTTCAAAAAGATAGGCAACAACCTTCAGCCGTTCATCAATGGGCTCCTTTTCTTTCAAAGGCAAAACCATCCATTTTTTCATCATCCGCGATCCCATTGGCGTAACCGTCTGATCCAAAATCTGAATCAGAGGAACCCCCCCGTCTTGCTGAGGATATATCAACTCTAAATTCCTTATAGTGAATTTGTCCAGCCATACATATTTTTCTTCAGCAATCCTGGATATGCTGGCAATATGTTTGACCTCCTTATGCTCTGTCTCTTCTAAGTAATACAATACAGCCCCAGATGCAATGATCCCCAATTCAAGGCTTTCAATTCCATAACCCTTAAGGCTATTGGTTGCAAAATGATTAGTGAGCTTTTCATAAGTATAATCATACTGATAGACCCAGTCTTCACAATGAAAAGTAGTAAACTGATCTTTTAGCATGTCATTTGCCTTTTGCTTGAAGGCTTTTGAAAAAATTAGCTCTGAGGGGCTGAAGCTCTGCAATAATTTTTCAATGTAGCTTTGGCTGCCCTCTGCACACATAAATTCCCCTGTGGAAAGGTCCAAAAAAGCAATACCAATAGCGTCCTTGCTAAAGTGCAGGGAGGCCAGGTAATTGTTACGGCGCTTATCCAGTACATTGTCATTAAAGGAAAGGCCAGGAGTGACCAATTCCGTAACTCCCCGCTTTACAATACCTTTGACATCCTTTGGATCTTCCAACTGATCGCAAATGGCCACCCTATTTCCAGCCCTGACCAATTTAGGCAAATAAGAATCCAAAGAATGATGGGGAAACCCGGCCAATTCGATATGCGAGGCAGCACCATTGGCCCTTTTGGTAAGCACGATATCCAACACCTTGGAAGCTACAATGGCATCTTCTCCAAAGGTTTCGTAAAAGTCCCCCACTCTAAAAAGCAACAAGGCCCCAGGGTGCTTGGCTTTAATAGCATTGTACTGTTTCATCAAAGGGGTTTCTTTACCATCCTTTTGTTTTGCCTTGGCCATATACTCCTAGGATTAAATCTTTATGCTAATTTTGACACGGTTCAAACCCTGAAATTAAAAGATATCAAAAGGTAAACAAAACCTCATGAAAAAATTAAGCATGGAAGAACTCAACCGACTCTCGGTAGAGGAATACAAAAGAAAAGACAAATCCCCTATTGTCATTGTATTGGATAATGTAAGGAGCTTAAACAATGTTGGGTCCGCATTTCGAACCTCTGATGCCTTTTTGATAAAAAAAATCTACTTGTGTGGCATAACCGGTAAACCTCCACACAGAGAGATCCAAAAAACCGCTTTAGGAGCCACTGAATCAGTAGACTGGGAATATTTTGATTCTACTTTAGTTGCCATCAAAAAACTGAAAGAAGATGGTTACAAAATTTGTTCCCTTGAGCAAACAGACCAATCTGTACCACTCCATACCTTTAACCCCCAACAGGAGGATAAATATGCCTTAATTTTTGGGAATGAGGTTTTCGGTGTAGAGGAAAAATTAATAAAAGAAAGTGATTATGTTATTGAAATCCCTCAGTTGGGCACCAAACACTCCTTGAATATATCAGTCAGTCTAGGGATAGCCATATGGGATTTTACTTTTAAACTAGGAAACCTTGACAGTGAGCCATAAAAAAAAGAGATCACCTGATCTCTTTTTTTATTTTGGATTTATTGGTATTTGCATTTAATCCTCTCTGAATTTGTCTACAATGTATAAAAATAAGTTAAAGGATAAAGTAGACATGCCCTCCTTTCGGGTATCCTTTTCTCCACCTTGCCTGTAAATGGGGTTTTCCCGTCTTACTGTATTTTGAGGCGTCTGTAATTTGTTTTCAGTGGACTTTACAGAATTTAATCTATTATTTTCTAGCCTCCAATCAGTTTGAGTGGATTCAGGGCTTTCAAACTGACCCAAATCATCATTATTTCGAGGAAAATCCTGCATCCCCTTTTCTTTTTCACCTTGGGCCAAGGCATTGTAACTGAACAATACGCAGAAACCTATTCCTAAAAAGAAATATTTCAATCCTCTATGGGAATTATTGTTCGTTGATGTCATTTGTAAAGGAGGTTTGGGTAATTTTAACTCTTTAATTTATCTTATGTTTCAAAATTAATAAAAATATTTCTCAATGCAAACGATTGACTTTTGTGATTTTCAAAGAATTGACCTGAGAGCAGGCACAATTATTAAGGTAGAAAATTTTGAAAAAGCCAAAAAACCAGCATATAAACTTTGGATTGATTTGGGAGAATTGGGTATTAAAAAATCATCTGCGCAAATCACAACGAATTATCTGCCTGAAAATCTGATCGGAAGGCAGGTTTTATGTGTCTGCAATTTTTCCCCCAAACAAATCGCAAATTTTATTTCAGAAGTTTTGGTCACTGGCTTTGAAGATGAAAATGGCGGTATTATTCTCTCCACTATTGAAAAAAAAGTACCGAATGGTGCAAAATTATTTTAAGTGTCTAAAGTAATTTTCAAGCCATCCCCAGTGATTTCGGTCTTGTAAATTTTAAGATCCGGGCAATTGGAATGGCTGCAGATGCCAGTTTGGAGATTGAACCGGTATTCATGGAGGGGGCATATAATTTCCTCGAATTTGTTGATAAAACCTTGACCTAAATCTGCTTTTCTATGGGGACATGCCCGCTCAAAAGCAAAGTAACTTTCACCTTTCCTACTCAAGCAAATTTTTTCCTCTCCTAGCCTTACCGTCTTAATTTGATTTTCGGGAACCAACCTTTCCACCTCTTCTTTCGTCCTTCCAAGTATAAACGTTTTCATTGACAGTCTTCATATGTTATATTGAACTGATAAACTATAAACAATAATCCATTTATGAAAAAGATACTAGTGCTACCACTGCTTTTTTTAGCAGGAATCTTGCAAGCCCAGGTCTTAGAAGGTGCTTGGAAAATGACCCATCAGGATGGCAAAGAAATGAGTGATAAGGAATTCATTAAAATTTATCAGGATGGATACTTCGCTTTTGGCGCCAAGGAATTGGGCTCCAACAAATTTGTAGGAGCTGGAGGAGGTGAATTTACTTTGGAAGGCAATATATACCAGGAATCCTTGGATTTCTTCACCATGTCTCCCGAAAAGGTTGGGTCAACAACCACCTACAACTTGGACCGTACGGGAGATAAAATTGTAATTTCTGCTGAGATAGATGGAAAAACCCTGGTGGAAATCTGGGAAAAAGTCGGTGATAAAAAAGATGATTTGACCAGAAACTGGGTTTTCACAGGAAGAAAAGCTGATGGAGAAATTTCCAGATATACGCCAGGAGCTAGAAGAACGGTAAAGATTTTAAGTGGAGGGAGATTTCAATGGATCGCATTTAACTCTGAGACTAAGGAATTTATGGGAACAGGGGGTGGAACATACACTGCTGAAAACGGGAAGTATACTGAAAACATTACGTTTTTCTCCAGAGACGACTCCAGAGTTGGTGCAAGCCTAAGCTTTGATTACGAAGTTAAAGAAGGGGAGTGGCACCATAGTGGTTTAAGCTCGACAGGAAACCCAATTTATGAAGTTTGGAGCAAGTATGCAGATGCCTATAAACCAAAAGATTAAGGCTTTAACATTGAAACTAATTCAGATTCTGTAAAATAAAAAGATCCCGGTCAGAAACCGGGATTTTTGATTCAATCAACCAACCCAATCTATTATGAAAATTTTTTTACTTATCTATTTTGGCTTTTCCTCTATTGGGACCATGTCTATGTTGGAATCCTTCTGAGGATCTATCCTTGTAATTTCGGCCTCCTCTTCTGATTTCACCACCTCTATTTCCTCTTGGCCCTTGTGGGCTGATAGCTCCCCTTTGACGGTTAGTTTCTCTCACTTCAGACCATTTTTCAATTTGTTCAGGACTTAATACGGCCTCAACCTCCTGGATTTGGGATTGCATTTGTGTCTGTCTACTTTGCCTTCTTTGTTCTGCCTCGGCCCTTCTTGCTTCCATCTCAGCCTGTCTTGACTGTGCATTTTTGAGATTAATTTCATAAACCTTATTTTTCTGTTCTTCAGAAAGCTCCAATTGTTCGGCCATTCTGTTGGTCATTCTTTCAGCCCTTTGTTCGGGGCTTGGCATTTCTCTTGGTCCTCCTTCTCTTTGGGCATAAACGCCTAAGGAAAACGCAAACATCAGGGCAATCAATAATATCTTTTTCATGGCTTTGTCATTTAAAATGTAAGAATCTATTTCAGTCGGCTATGGGACGTCCCCGGGATTTTGCGTCTTTTTGTTGACTGATTTCGGTAGTTAGACCAGAACTTCCCACCATGGTTTAAAATAGGTTGGTGATTAATTTGTTAACAAATCTTAAATTGCTGCATGGACAAATTTTATTATTTCGGATATGCCAGTAACCTGGACGTGGAAACATTGAAAGGACGATTGAAATCCGATCCGGTAAATTTAGGAATAGCGGCCCTCCCCCATTTTGGCTTTAGGTTCAACTTCCCCAATCCTGATGGTACAGCACGGGCCAACATCATTCCAAGTGAAAATGAAACGGTTTATGGTTTACTTTTTGAAGTAGAGGAAAGTGACATGGAGTTCTTTCGGACTTCAGAGCCAGGTTACGATTTAGTCGAAAAGGAGGTGTTCACTTCCCGTGGGAAGCAAAGGGCTTATACTTTTATTTCCAAAAAAAATAAGTCTGGAATATTTCCCTCAGATACCTACTGGAAGACCATTATCAAAGGCGGAAAAGCCAATGGACTCCCCAACTCCTACCTTTCACAATTATTAAATAGAGCAGGCGCTAATCCTCTGATCGGTTAAACCTACAACTCATAATCCCTTTCCTCAATCAGCCATTCTCTTTTAGAGGGCTTTACATACCTCGGACGGATCAATAACCTCAGGCTTGGATCAAATGCCAAATATTTCCATGCCCACGTAATAAAAATCTGTAGCTTATTCTTTACCCCCAAAATGGCCATCAAGTGAACAAAGAGCCAAACAAACCAGGCAAAAAATCCCCTAAAGCTAATAAACGGAAGATCAGCTACAGCCATTTTCTTGCCCACAGTGGCCATTGAACCTAAGTCTTTGTAATGAAATGCCCTCCAACTTTTGTCATTTAGGTCTCCCTTCAAGTTCTTCGCAAGGTTGACTGCTTGTTGGATCGCTACTTGGGCTACTTGGGGATGTCCATTCGGAAACTTTTCCTCTTTCAAAAGACATTGGTCACCCAACACAAATATATGTTCCTCTCCTAAAAGCCTGTTGTATTCATCTACCAGCATCCTGCCATTTGGTGCCATTTGAGCAGCATCTATTCCTTTCATAAAGTTTGCCTTTACACCTGCTGCCCAAAGCAAAGTAATGGTCTCAATGGATGGGTTGTCTTTTAATTTTACAGTAAACCCATCGTAATCCTCCACCATGGTGTTCAACATCACCTCCACCCCTAATCGCTTCAGGTATTCCAATGCTTTTGCTCTGGATTTTTCCGAAAGTCCGCTGAGCAAAGAGCTTCCTGCTTCGATCAAAATTACCCGCATATTCTTAAAACTCAGCTGGGGGTAATCCTTGGGAAAAACATTATTTCTCAGCTCAGCAATAGAACCTGCCAACTCCACTCCCGTAGCACCTCCTCCCACAATGACCACATTCATGATTGGTTTTCTTTCTTTTTCATCTGCGATATTGACCGCACGCTCATAATTGGAAATGATTTTATTCCTGATGTACAATGCTTCAGAGGTGGTTTTCATCGGAGCGGAATACTTATGGATGTTTTCATTGCCAAAATAGTTGGTGTTCGCTCCTTGTGACAAGACCAAAATATCATAATCAATGGTGCCCAGATTGGTATATACCCTTTTCTTTTCCCTGTCAATTTTCCTGACTACTGCCATCCTAAAGAGTACATTGGAAGAACTGTGAAAGATCCTCCTTAAAGGAAAAGAAACTGCATTGGGAGGAAGGGCTGCTGTGGCCACCTGATAGAGCAAAGGCTGAAACATGTGGTAATTATTTTTATCCAAAAGCACTACCTGATATTCCGATCCGGCTAAATTTCTGGCAAGTTTGAGCCCTGCAAATCCTGCCCCAACAATGACAACCCGTTTTTTATCATTTTGAGGAATATTGGGAATCTGTATATCAGGGGTTTGGTTTTCAGTGGTCATGAGATCAAAGTTTAAAAGTTACTGTCCTATGCTTATTGCAAGATTATTAAAGACCGATTTGCCTCTGCTTTGAGGAATAGGCTTCGAAACATATTTAAGTTTTTAAAAATAAGGATTTATTACAAGAGGACAGCAAGACTAATCATTCTAATTGGATTAAAATGTTAGCAGGATCAGTATATTAATTTTTAAGAATGAAGGCAATATAGTATGGGCCATAGAAGGGAATAGAAAAGATTTGTTAATTTTACCGAGCTTTTAAAATCTGTCAAGAAATGGGAAGAGCATTTGAATTCCGAAAAGAAAGAAAATTCAAAAGATGGAGTAAAATGTCCAAGGTTTTTACGCGCTTGGGCAAAGAAATTGTAATGGCCGTAAAAGCTGGAGGACCTGATCCGATCAATAATTCCAAGCTCAGGACAGTTATCCAAAATGCCAAGGGTGCTGCCATGCCTAAAGACCGAATTGAGGCAGCCATCAAAAGAGCATCTAACAAAGACGAAAAAAACTATGAAGAAATTGTCTATGAGGGTTATGGCCCCTATGGTGTGGCTGTCATAGTAGAGACTTCCACAGATAATACCAACAGGACAGTAGCCAATGTAAGACATTACTTCACCAAATCAGGCGGCTCTCTGGGCACCTCGGGTTCAGTAAGCTTTATGTTCAGTAAAAAAGCAGTATTCCGGTTTGCCCAAAATGAGCTGGATATGGAAGAATTAGAGCTTGAGCTAATAGATTTTGGTCTGGAAGAAATTGCTGAGAACGAGGGGGAAATTTTCGTATACACTGCATTTGAGGATTTTGGGAAAATGCAAAAAGCCTTGGAAGATAGAAATATTGAAATTATCAATGCTGATTTCCAGTGGTTTCCATCCACTACTGTTGAACTGACAGAAGAGCAAGAAGAGGAAATAAATAAAATGATAGAACGATTGGAAGAGGATGATGATGTGAATCAGGTCTTTACCAACGTCGCCTAAATGAAATTGACTGTGGGTAAAAAATCCACAGTTTTTCTTTTTTTTTAAACAGAGAGAATGAATTTTCCTAAAAGACGAAATATCCAAGAAGACCTGCGACAGAAATTAATTATTGTGGGCAGCAAAAACCCAGTTAAAATTTCTTGTACGGAGGCAGCTTTTCATCAGGCATTCCAAGGATCTTTTTTGGTTGAAGGGTTGAATGTAAGTTCAGATGTTGCTGACCAACCCTTTGGTGATGAAGAAACTTACCAAGGTGCTTACAATCGGGCAAAGAATTCCAAAAATGTTTTTCCTGAGGCCGACTTTTGGGTTGGTATAGAAGGAGGTGTGGATTTGATAGACGGTGAAATGCAGGCCTTTGCCTGGGTGGTCATTCTAGATGCCAATGACAAAATCGGCAAAGCCAAAACATCCACGTTTTTTCTACCTAAGGCCATTGTTGAATTGGTAGAAGCTGGAATGGAATTAGGACAAGCTGATGATAAGGTTTTTGAAAGAAGCAATTCCAAACAGGAAAACGGAGCGGTGGGAATACTAACCAATGGTGCTATTGACCGAAAAGAATATTACCAGCAAGCTGTGGTCCTCGCATTGATACCCTTCCTTAAAAAAGAGCTATTTGCCGTTTGATCTATATGACATAGATAAATTCTATTGGCTATTGAGACCAATAGGTATTAATTTTGCACCTCGAATTAAAAATCAGCTTTATGTTACAGGAATTAAATACAGATACTTTACAAGAAATAGTCGACAATAACGATAAAGTAATTGTTCAATATGGCGCGACTTGGTGCGGAAGTTGCCGAATCATGAAACCAAAAATGAAAAGGCTTTCAGGAGAATATGAAGGTATCTCTTTCGTCTATGTAGATGCGGAGAAGCTTCCTGAATCAAGAAAATTAGCTCAGGTCAGCAATTTACCTACATTTGCCGCGTTCAAATCCGGAAAACTTGTAAATCAAGCCCAAACCAATAAAGAAGAGGTACTTAAATCATTGATCGATGAGATTGCCGATAATTAAGCACGTATTAGGTTTTATTGAAAACAATGACGAAGATTGGGTTCATGAAACCATAGAACTGCTGGAAAACATGACTGAGATCCCGTCCTTAAAGGATGAAGAAATCGAGGTGATGGGGGAATTATTATCAAACCTTTATGGCAGTTTGGAGGTTAATCAGATGGTTAAGGGGGGAATGGATAAAAAGGAGGCCATGAATGCCTTTATGAAAAGGGTAACTGGCGCCATTGATAAATAAAGCCTAAAGTTGTTTGATCACCCATTGAACGCATTGAAGCTTATTAAGGGACCTTTCTGGTCCCTTATTTTATTTGAAGATTTTTCAAAAAACCAGTGAGTGCTTTTCTCCAATCAGGATCTGCATCCCAAACTGGACCAATATACAATTCATCTCTAACAATCAGCCGAATATAGTACTTCACCACTATTCTGGTTTTTTCTTCAGGGTTTTCTACCGGAAGCCCCATGGATTGCATCAAGTCTCCTTCTTTCCCTTCAAGCCTCATAAGGACAAACTGTATTCTCTCCCTAACCAATTCTGCATCTCCCCGAGGATTGGTTAGAAATTCATATTGAAATGGATAATGGGCCTCAAAAAGTTGTTCTAAACCTGATTTTTCAGCTAGTTGCTCAGCGATCACGGCTTGCTCACTTTTCCCAAGTAGGTCATAGCGATACCCCATCAATAATCCAGCATCCCCTGCCGCACCGGAAAGAGGAATACCTAATTTGAATGCATCAAGGTTCAAAGGATTTCTTGCAAAAAACCTTCTTGAGCTCTCCAAACCTGCTTCGGAATTGGGAAACTCAGGAACCTCTAATACCAAGAAATTTCTGCTTTTTACCTGCTGACCAATGGTTTGTAAAGATTGCATAAGACTTCCCAAATTATCGGCCTCTAAACCCCATATTCCTGATGCTGGAACAATGGCTGCATTTCCGGTATAGGGAGCTATATGTATGGCTACTTGACCATTGGATTTCCTGGTAATCAAAACAATGGCGCTGATCAATCTCTTGGAAAAGGCTGAGGCGTAGCCTGCCTGTACTTCTTGGGACAGGGCAATATCCTCGAGTTCATAATAACCTACCGGATCTCCGCCAATGGCCAACAAGCCTTCATGAATATCGGTGGCAATGTCATGCCATTGCATGGATGGCCTTGCCTGTGGAGAGGAAGAAATAAGAATGACAGATTTTCCCTCTAAAAAATAATCCGGAACGGCTTCCTGAGCAAAGGAGATGGTAAGTTGAAAGAAAATTAAAAGCAATGCAGAAATATATTTCATAAGAATTTAAATCCTTGACTAATTTTACGAATATACATAACGACAAAAAATATACCTCAATATGAAAAATATAATGAGAATTTTAGGGACGGTTTTTTTTCTATTGCCATTTTTTGGTCTTGCCCAAAAAATAGATGCAGATCAATTATTAAAAGACATTGCTTATTTGGCCTCAGATGAACTTGAAGGAAGAAAACCGGTTTCCGAAGGAAGCTTAAAGGCAAGGGCACTTTTTACCGAGAGGTTCAAGTCATTGGGATTAACATCCCAATTCAGAGATTATACCCAATATTTTGATTTTAGAAACAGGAGAGATGGTCAATTGTACGAAAAAGCAGCTAATATTGTAGGTTTTGTTCCTGGAGAAATAACGGAAAACCTGATAGTAATAATGGCTCATTATGACCATTTGGGCAGACAGGGAGATAAAATCTTCAACGGGGCAGATGACAATGCCTCAGGGGCAGCAGCTGTCTTGGCATTTGCTCAGTACTTTTCAGAAAACAGACCACAGCATTCCATGATGTTTGTGGCATTAGATGCAGAAGAAATGGGTCATCAGGGAGCAAAAGCCTTGGTAGAAGATTTTCCATTTCCAATAGAACAAGTGATTTTGAATATCAATATGGATATGATCAGCCGAAATGACGACAATGAACTCTATGCGGCAGGTACATATCATTACCCACACCTTAAACCGATTATCAGCAGGGTGGCGGGAGGAAGAACGCCAATCCTTCGCTTTGGGCACGATGAACCTGAAATGGGCAGAGATGACTGGACTTTAGCCTCTGACCATGCCCAATTCCACCTAAAGGGGATTCCATTTATCTATTTTGGCGTAGAAGACCATGATGATTACCATAAAGAAACAGATACATTTGAAAATATCCACCCAGAATTTTATATAAATGCAGCCAATCTCATTCTTGACATTATCATTTCCCTCGATAAAGAATTATTACAGTAAGTAGCTCTCTATTTCATTTTTCATTGGAATTCCCAAAAACATAACTATACGAATATTTTATTAAATATTATTTAGCAATATTACCCTTGATAACATTTGTGATCAAGGGTAATGATATATTGGGTTCTCTATTGAAATCAATAGGTATAAATTTCATGGAAAGTGAATTCTATATTATTTGTAAATTAGATAAAACCAAGAAAAGTCAGTTTGAAATTTTATTTGGCAGCAATAATTTATCCACTTTTCAAATCTATCATTTTTTTGTAAAAAACTCATTTACAGAAAGATATCCACAAAATCCTATTTAGAAAATTAATCATAAAATATTGATAATCAATATTTTAAATTGATTTTTGATAGAGGTGTGGATAAGTGTTAATAATTGTGGATAAAAAAAGATGAAAAAACTTGACCATTGATTTTGAGCCTTTTGAGGGCTTTTTGATGAACGGCGGAACATCAACTCCAAATTATCGTTTATGACCATGTTAGGGGTTTGAGTTAAAAAATCAAAATAATATTCTAAGGTATCTGTTTCCACAATTCGAACTAAAAGTGAGGAACAGACCAACTATAAACCACTGAAATGATAAAGTTATATTGATAATTCGTTTTATTATATTTAAAATCAGCTAGTTCAAATGTATGTCAAAATAAATTTATCTACGTTTTTATTGATGAGCTTACTTCTATGGACAAAATTTGACCAAGGAAGTTCCTCAGAGCCCAAGTTTGCCATCATTGATTTTCCAGCCTTTGAAAAGATGATCATGGAACCATCTGAAAAACTCAGGGTTTACAATTTTTGGGCAACTTGGTGTGCTCCTTGTGTCAAAGAAATGCCCTATTTTCAGCAAGTACAACAAGAAGATAAAGATCTAGACCTGATTTTTATCTCTATGGATGATGGTAGAAAGCCTGAGCGTGTTACAAATTTTATGGAGAGGAGAAATATTACCTCCCCTGTATACTTACTTAATGATGTAGATTATAACAAATGGATAGATAAAGTAAGTCCGGATTGGTCAGGTGCCATACCGGCGACTTTATTTATCCGTAAAGATGGGCAAAGGTCTTTTCACGAAGGAGAAGTTACCTATAACGAACTCAAATCAATGATCAATCAATTAAAATAAAGTACCATGAAAAAAAACAGTATGTTATTATTTGTTGCTTTGATGGGCATGGTTTTTTCCACTGCTTGGGCACAAGACAGTCAAGGATACAATATTGGCGATAAGGCCAGCGATTTCAAATTGGAAAGTGTAGATGGTTCCTGGGTTTCCTTAGCAGGATTGAAAAATGCCAAAGGGGCAATAGTAATATTCTCCTGCAATACCTGTCCATATGTGGTGGCATATGAAGATCGGATGATAGACCTACATAATAAATATGCTGCTATGGGCTATCCTGTAATTGCCATCAACCCAAATGATGATCAGATCAGTCCAGGTGATAGCTTTGAAAAGATGAAGGAGCGTTCAAAAGATAAAAACTTCCCTTTTGCTTATGTTTATGATAGGACTCAGGAGGTTATCAAGGCTTATGGTGGAACACGTACCCCTCATGTTTACATTTTAAACAAAGAAGGAGATGACTTCATTGTGAAATACATTGGCGCCATTGACAATAATTACCAAGACGCCTCTGCGGTAACAGAAAAGTATGTAGAAGAGGCTATGGACGCCATTATGAACGGAAGAACTGTGGCCACCGAGACGACCAAGGCCATAGGCTGCACCATTAAATGGAGCAAAAAAGCGGAATAAAGTATTTAACACCTATCATAAAAAACCCTTGAATGAAATTAAATTTCCAGTTCAAGGGTTTTTGCTTTTTTGACTTGGTCAATCCTAATCAACTATACTGCCTTCGCCTTATCTAAACGGTCAATAATATCCGCATAATCCAGCTTATTCCAATTTTGGGTAATCAAAGGATTAGCCATTACCCCATCCATGATGGATTGCTGCAGTTTTCCAATGGCATATGCTTCGGAATAAGGCATATCCGAGAAAGTCACCATGGTATACAAAGGAATCCAATCATTGGGATACAACTCATGTAGGCGTGCTTCAATGCTTTTTCTGATCAGAAACTTTGGATCGGCTACATCTGCTTTCATTTCCTCAAAATTCTCCATGGCCAATCGACAAATGGCATCTGTATCAGGCTTCCTGGACTTTTGAAACTTTGCAAAAATCAATTCCCAGGCATTAGATCCCAGTTTTTCTATCAGATTATCCAGAATCAAACAGTCTTCAAAACCAGAATTCATTCCTTGACCATAAAATGGCACCATGGCATGGGAAGCATCTCCAATCAGTAAAGCTTTATTTAACATCCAAGGATAACACTCTATATTGATCAATGAGGCCGTTGGATTTTGGAAATACTCCGTCAACAAATTTGGCATCATTTGATAGGCATCATCAAAATAGGTTTGAAATACCCCTTCCACATCATGCTCATCCCTAATATTTTCAAAGGACACCCTTTCTCCTTCAAATGGAAGAAAAAGGGTACATGTAAAGGATTTGTCAGGGTTGGGAAGTGCAATCAGCATAAAAGAACCCCTGGGCCAAATGTGCAGTGCATTGGGATCCATCGCAAAGTCTCCTTCTTTGGTAGGAGGAATACTCAATTCTTTGTACCCATGCGAAATATATTCCTGTTTGTAATTGAAACGAACCTGCTTCAACATCGCAGTCCTTAAAGAGGAATACGCACCATCTGCCCCGAGTATTACTTCTGAAAGGATTTTTTCCCTGCTACCGTCTTTGCTTTGTATATGCAGTTCGTTGGTCCTAAGGTCAACATCTTCAATTTTACTTTCAAAATGAACAGCTACACCTTCTTTCTCGGCTTCGTCCATCAACATTTGATTGAATCTTCCCCTTGAAATAGAAAATATTGCCTGTCCTTCTTTACCATAAGGAATAAAGGTAGTGTCTCCATGTTCATTGTGAACCTGCCTTCCGTACATGGGTATGGTCAAAGGAAGGACTCTTTCCTTTAATCCGGCCTTTTCCAGGGCACGCCATCCCCTGTCACTTAGCGCCATGTTAATAGAACGACCCTCCTCTTTATAGGTTCCGGCCCTATTGTCCGCTCTTTTTTCGTAAACATGAACATCCATTCCCCTTTTTTTGAGATAGATGCTCAGCAAAGATCCTATAAGGCCAGCGCCTAGGATACTTACTTCATTTTTTTTCATGGTTTGAGAGATTAATCCCTAAGCTATTAAGCAAATTTCTGAAGGGATTGTTCTAATATTTTTGCGAATTGATATATATCTATAAAGCTGTTATACAAGGGAGTAGGTGCCAGCCTAATGACATTAGGATTTCTCCAATCCCCAACTACCCCGTGTTTGTAGAATTCGTCGAAGACACTTTTGCCTCCTTTATGGATCAAAAGGGATAACTGACACCCTCTTTCATTTGGAATTTTGGGTGTTATTATTTCCAGAATGCCACTATCTCCACTGATTTTCTCAATTAAGAACTCAAGATAACCAGTCAAAAGTTCACTTTTGGCACGAAGCCTATCCATACCCGCCTCTTCGAAAATATCCAATGAAGCTTGGTGGGCCGCTAAGGCAAGTACATTGGAGTTGGCCAATTGCCAACCATCTGCCCCATACATGGGCTTAAATCCCTTTTCCATTCTAAACCTTTCCCCCTCATCATGTCCCCACCAACCCGCAAATCTGGGAAGATCCTGATTTTCTGCATGCCGCTCGTGAACAAAGATTCCTGAAATATTCCCTGGACCGGAATTAAGGTATTTATAACTGCACCAAGTAGCAAAATCCACGCCCCAATCATGCAATTCAAGTTTGGCGTTACCCACTGCGTGGGCGAGGTCAAATCCTGCCCTTGCACCCACTTGATGCGCTGCAGCCGTAATGGCTTTCATATCAAAAACCTGGCCAGTGTAATATTGAAGTCCTGCCATCATGACCAATGCAAGATTCTCCTTATGCGCTTCTATTGCCTTTAATATGTCCTCTGTCCTCAAAGTATGTTCTCCTGCCCTTGGGGAAATTTCTACTAAGCACTTATCAGGATCCAAACCATGAAACTTGACTTGGGTCTCTAACATGTACATGTCTGAAGGGAAAGCACCAGCTTCTGTAATGATTTTGTAACGTGTCTGATCAGGACGGTAAAATGAAACCATTAAAAAATGAAGATTGGAAGTCAGGTTATTCATGGCCACCACCTCATGTTCATGTGCCCCAACAATAGCTGAAAGAGCCGGCTTGGATTTTTTGCGCACATGATACCAAGCATCCTCTCCGTAAAAATGCCCATCTACGCCTAGCTTTGCCCAGTTTTCCAATTCTTTTTGAATATAGGAAGCCACCGTCTTGGGCTGAAGACCTAAACTATTCCCGCAGAAGTATATGGCTTCTTTTCCATTGACCTGAGGAAAATGAAACTTGTCTCTAAAACCACTTAAGGAATCCTGGGCATCCATTTTCTGGGCAAAGGATTCAGAAAACTCATATTGGATCGAACTCATATGCGCTTTAGATTAAATTGCTGCTATATAGCCGGAGAAATTCCAAGCCTGACAGATCAACAAACTTACCACATTTCTGCATCGAAAAAAACGCTTTAGGTTTCGGTGGTTGATTGATGAATTTTTAATTTGCGGAAAATATTTAACCCATGAGCAAGCAAATTATATTCTCTGAAGAAGCTCCTGCACCTATTGGGCCTTATAGTCAGGCTGTAAAAGCAGGTAACACCTTATATGTGTCCGGCCAAATCCCCTTGGATGCAGCATCAGGTGAATTGATCAATGAAAATATTACCGAAGAAACCCATGCAGTTATGAAAAATCTGGAAGCGGTTTTGAGAGCTGCTGGTTTTGGATTTGAGGATGTAGTCAAATGCACCATCTTTATCAAAGACATGGGACAGTTTGGCACCATCAACGAAGCCTATGGACAGTATTTTAAATCCAATCCTCCTGCAAGAGAAACCGTAGAAGTAAGCCGCTTGCCAAAAGATGTCAATGTGGAAATTTCCTGTGTTGCAGTAAAAGCCTAAAAACCATCAAGGGCTAAAACCGAAAAGCGTTTTAGCCCCAATTTTAAGCTATCAACTTGCAATTTTTTTGGCCATTTGATAAAAAATAAATTAGTGGAATATGCCATTTTTCCCCAAACATAGTGAGGTACTGGTTTCTGCGCTTAAAAAAGAAGAGGTGCTGGAAAGGCTGGACGTGGTTACCAGGGATCCCAATTTTCTGGATTATGAATCCAGAAATGAAAGTGGCTATCAGTTTAACGGCACATTGGGAAAAGAAAGCTTTAGAATTTCTCTTGTCATTACCAAAGCCGACAGTTTCTTGCCCCTGATCAAAGGGAAATTAGAAGACACTCCATCTGGCAGCATCTTATTTTTGGACTATATCCTTTTTCCAGGATCTGTGTTCTTCTTGGGATTTTGGTCATCAGTAACCATCCTCCTCTTTTTCTTTTTTGGCTTTATGGCGGACAAACCTGGCTTTGCACTGATCAGTCTTTTTGTTGGAATAGGAAACTATGTCTTTGCTTGGAAACATTTCATGAGGAAAATCAAAGCCTCTCAAAAAATCTTCCATGAACTACTAAACCTCTAAGATCAAAGGCTCCAGACATTTCCAATTTCTGACAAAGGGACACATCCTCTATATTCTCCTGGTACAGGGTCATAATTGAGATGGTTAAGGCCTATTTCCTCGGAAGAAAAATACCCCCAAAGGACCATAGACTTCAGGTTGCGATAAAAACCAACAGGTTGCTGATCCCCTACGGCAGAGCCCCAGACTTTTGGATTGAACTTTGGAGAAGCTGCTTCCATTTTTTTAAGGAAAGCATTCCTATCCTCTTGCCCCAAGTCGGCAAAGACTTTGCCCTGACTTTTTTTGCAATCTTCATTGAACTTTTCCATTTCATCAACCAATTTTTGCTGCGTTGAAGCATTATAGGTCTTGGCGAAAATCAGGTCTAAAAAGATATCTGTTTTGACATCCAAACCACCAGGGGTAGCTGTCCTTGGAAGCAAAGTATCCACAAAAGCAGAAATAAACTTAGCTTGTTCTTCATTGAGGAAAAGCGGTGCCCATTCCAATCGGCTTTGTTGCTTACAAGATTGGAGCAATGAAAAAAGTGAGGGAACCCCTAGTGCGGAACCAGTAAGGATTGCGGTTTTCTTTAATGCATTTCTTCTGTTCATAATCTCAAAGATTCATTTTTTTCAATTCAGATACAGCATGGTCGGCAGCCCTCGCAGTAAGTGCCATGTAAGTGAGAGATGGATTGACACAGGAAGAAGAGGTCATACATGCCCCATCCGTTACAAATACATTTTTACAGGCATGAACCTGATTGGTACCATTCAAGACAGAAGTTTTAGGATCTCTGCCCATTCTTGCGGTACCCATTTCATGAATACCAAAACCCGGTTCATGCTCATTGTCAAAATCCACGATATCCTTTAATCCAGCCTTTTCCAACATAACCTTGGCATCTTCCCTGATCTGTCTGTTCATGGCCTTTTCATTTTCCTTGAACTCACAATCAATGGAAAGTGTGGGCTGACCCCATTTATCCAAGACCTCATGATTGAGGTATACTTTGTTTTCATGGTAAGGAAGACATTCTGCAAAACCGGTGATAAAAAATTCCCAAGGGCCTGGTTTCATTAAACCATCCTTGAATGCACCACCAAAATCCTCCAAGTTTGCTCCAGCTCCCCAACTACTTCTACCCCCTCCACCTTGGAACCCAAATCCCCTAAGAAATTTATCTGATTTGGAATTTTCATCAAGGTTTACATAACGGGGAATATAAATGCCATTGGGTCTCCTTCCACTGTAATACTGGTCCTCAAAACCATCTACTTTCCCCATTGCTCCAATTCTGTAAGTATGATCCATGAGGTTATGCCCCAATTCACCACTGTCATTGCCCAGACCATTGGGAAAACGATCGGAAGTGGAATTCAATAAAATCTGCGTAGAACTCAATGCCGAAGCGTTACAGAAAATAATCTTACTGTAATACTCCATGACCTCGTGGGTCTCCGCATCTATGATCCTGACACCAGTTGCCTTACCTTTTTCCTCATCGTAGATAATGGACTGCACAATAGAAAAAGGCCTTATCGTTAGGTTTCCTGTAGCATTGGCTGCAGGTAAAGTCACGGCATTACTACTAAAATAGGCCCCATAAGGACAGCCACGGTCACAACGGTTACGATATTGGCACTTGCCCCTGCCATTAAGAGGAACTGTCAGGTGGGCAGCCCTACCGATAATCAGGTGCCTGCCAGGAAAATCTTTCTCAATCCGGCTTTTCACATGCTTTTCCACACAATTCAGCTCCATCGGGGGCAGAAAATGACTGTCCGGCAAATGAGGTAAGCCCAAAGGTTCACCACTGATACCTGCAAATTTCTCCACATAAGTATACCAAGGGGCGAGTTCATTATAGCGGATAGGCCAATCCACACCATAACCATCTTTGGCGTTGGCTTCAAAATCCAGATCTGACCAACGGTAGCACTGCTTTCCCCAAAGAATGGACCTGCCGCCCATCTGATGGGCCCGTACCCACATAAAAGGTTTGATTTCTGTGTAAGGGTTTTCCAGGTCATTGGCATGAAAGTGCTCATTGGTCTGCCCAATAAAACCTGACCTTCCTCCCTTATAGTGCTTCTCCTGTAAATCAGGTGTCAATGAACCCCTATACTCCATATCCCAGGGATCAAGGTTCATGGTCGGGTAATCCTTCACATGCTCCACCAATCTGCCTCTTTCCAACACCAAGGTCTTGAGCCCCTTTTCACACAATTCCTTTGCCGCCCAGCCTCCACTGATACCTGAACCAATGACAATGGCGTCATAAGTCATGTTTTGTTTTGCATCAATATTAAAATTGGCCATTTTATTTTTTTAATTTGAATCCTGAATTTAATGAAATTTGGCGATTGAAAAATATGCCTTCCCAGGATTTTATTAAGCAATGAGAGATCCAATGAACTTAAATCGCGATGATGCCAAAGAAAACCCCTTCCCCATGAAAAAAGAAATAGAAAAAAAATCTTCCGGCAATAGGCGGGAGTTTATGATTCAACTGGGCACCACAGTTTTAGGAACTGGCTTTTTGTGGAGTCTACCAAATATGGGGCTGGCCTTCCCAAAAAGGAAGGAGCTGACTGTCAAAGAAGCCATAGACATTATCATAAAGGATATCCCGGGAGCACCATTTGAACGCACGGTAGACCAATTGAGGTCCGGCAGCATGGACCAAAAGGTCACAGGAATTGTCTGTACCATGTTCCCCACCTTAACGGTGATAGAGCAAGCAAAAAAAATCGGTGCGAATATGATCGTAGCCCATGAGACACTTTACTATAACCACCAGGATGAAACAGATTGGCTGGAGGGGGATGAAGTATTCCAATATAAAAGAAAATTGTTGGAGGAGCATCAAATAGCCATCTGGCGTTTCCATGATTACTGGCACCGCAGAAAACCTGATGGTATAGCAGAGGGCAATCTCAAAAAATTAGGCTGGTATCCGTATTACAACCCCAGCAACCCAAGACTTCTCACCTTACCGGAAGCCCAATCCCTGAAGTCTATCATGGATCATATCAAAGTACATTTTGACATTCCCAAATTGCGCTTGGTTGGGGATTTGGACCAACCCTGTAAAAGCATTTATCTGGCCTTTGGAGCCATTGACAGCCGAATGATTATAGCTGCCATTCAGGAATTGGAGCCGGATTTGATCTTATGTGGAGAAACAAGGGAATGGGAAACAGTAGAAAGGGTAAGGGATGGAAGGCTAATGGGGAAAAATACGGCTTTGGCCATTCTCGGGCATGAACTCAGTGAGGCCTCAGGAATGGAGTTTGCGGCAGAATGGATACAAGAAAAAATCCCTGATATTCCTGTTAACTATATCGCCTCCGGTGATCCTTTTTTATTCTATTGAAAGTCTGAAGATTGCTACCAATTTTCCTTCTGGCTTTACTCTCAAAGGTAACCTCATCAAGGAATTGAAACTATTTTTTAGGATTTAGCATTGTTTGGATCAAGAACTTTAAGTCTCATTTGAATCATGGAAAGACCAGATTTTAATATTGAAGAAGTCAACAAAATAATCCGAGGCCGCCGGTCCATGTTTGTCGCCCAATTCAAAGAAAATGACCCTGTAGATGATGAAATCATCGAAGAAATTTTAGAAAATGCCAACTGGGCGCCTACCCATAAACTCACAGAACCTTGGAGATTTACCGTTTTCACAGGTGAAGGATTGAAAAAATTCGCCGATTTTCAAGCTGGACTTTATAAAGAACGGGCTACAAAAAACGGGAATTATATGGAAGCCACTTACCAAAAACTCAGTGAAAACCCGCTGAAGGCTTCTCATATCATTGCCGTTCAAATGAAGCGTGATCTTCGGGCCAATCTTCCGGTGATGGAAGAAATTGCCGCGGTGGCCATGGCGGTTCAAAACATGTACCTGACTGCAGCGGCCCATGGTTTGGCAGCCTACTGGGGTACTGGTGGTCCAACTTTTTGGCCTGAGGCTAAAGAATGGTTTGGGTTGGAAGAAGAGGACATGCTTATGGGCTTTTTTTATGTCGCCAAACCCGCCACAGACAGATGGCCTATAGGAAAAAGAAAGCCGATTGCAGAAAAAGTGAATTGGGTAAGGTAAATTTGATCTGAAAATAACCTGTTCATGTCCTTCCGGTATTTTATCATTTACAAACCTTACGGTATTTTGAGCCAGTTCAGCGGTGATCAGGATACCTTACGCGAATTATGGGATTTCCCTAAAGAGGTTTATCCTGTGGGGCGCTTGGACAAGGACAGCGAGGGACTTTTACTCATCACTGATGATAAGGCCCTGAATAACTACCTATTGCATCCCTCTTTTGGGCATAAGCGAACTTACTTAGCTCAAGTGGAAGGAAGTCCCCAAGCAGAGTCCATGAAAGAATTGGAGCAGGGTGTAATCATCAATGTAGATGGGAAAATGTACCGAACAAAGAGGGCTTTTGCTAAAATATTGGAGGAAGCCCCCCCATTACCGGAGCGAAATCCTCCCATCAGGTTTCGAAAGAGCGTTCCCGATGCCTGGATTTCTCTTTCCCTGATTGAAGGAAAAAACCGCCAGGTCCGTAAGATGACTGCTGCTGTAGGCCATCCCACGCTGAGATTGGTCAGGTGGTCTATGGAGAATCTGAGTATCGAAGGTTTTGCGGTAGGTGAAGTTCGGGAAATGACCCAGGAAGAGGTCTATCAACTACTGAATGTAACGGACCGTAAAATCCAGAACACCAAAAGGCAAGGAACTCAGGCGGCAAGGCCTCCTTCTTCGGTAAGAAAAAAGCGTTAATTTGTTAAAAAACCTTACCGTTTGTAAAGTAGCAAATGGGGAAATTGGCATAAAGCCGATTTTCTCCTAATTTAGGCGATTGACAAAAACGGACATGCAATGTCCGTAATTTAAAGTCAGACATTAATTTGAAAATTTCATGCATCAGGAAAAAATACAACAGGTAATTGAAGAAGTAAAGAAGGTAGTGGTAGGCCAAGACAGGATGATCAACCGCTTGTTGGTCGGTTTATTTACCAATGGGCATATTTTATTGGAAGGTGTACCTGGTCTGGCGAAAACCTTGACGGTAAATACCTTGGCCAAAGTACTGCATCTTGATTTCAAAAGAATTCAATTTACCCCTGATCTTTTACCTTCCGACCTGATTGGTACCATGATTTACAATCAGCAAGAGGCCAATTTTGAGGTAAAAAAGGGACCCATTTTTGCCAATATCATCCTAGCGGATGAAGTCAACCGTTCACCTGCAAAAGTACAGTCCGCCTTATTGGAGGCCATGCAGGAAAAGCAGGTAACCATCGGGGAAACTACATTCCAACTTGACAGGCCTTTCTTGGTTTTGGCCACCCAAAACCCGGTAGATCAAGAGGGAACCTATCCACTGCCTGAAGCGCAGGTGGACAGATTTATGATGAAAGTACATATTGATTACCCGTCTAAGGAAGATGAAATGGAAGTCATGCGCCGCATGGCCAATATGCAGTTCAGCTCAGAAGTCAATGCCATTCTTTCCAAGGAAGATATTTTTGCGATTCGTTCCGCCATTAATGAGGTAAAAATTGCAGAGCCTTTGGAAAACTATATCATCGAATTGGTTTTTGCCACCCGTTTTCCTGAAAAATACGGGCTCAAAGACGAAGCCAAGTACATTCAATTTGGCGTATCACCCCGTGCAAGTATCAACTTGAACCTTGCTTCAAGAGCTATGGCTTATATGGACGGCAGAGATTATGTCTTACCTGAAGACATTAAGGCCGTGGCAGAAGATGTGCTGAACCACCGTATCATCCTCAACTATGAGGCAGAAGCGGACAATATCAGTACGCGGGACTTGGTCCGTATATTTTTGGACAAAATCCCTATTAACAAATCCGTAACATTAAAATAATTCGAATAACACCAATTTCGGCCTTTTTTCTATTTGAAAGGAGTTCGTTTACAGCAGGGGGCCATTTCAATATTAAAATATTGTGATGGTCCTTTGATTTTTTGTCCTTCAGATTAATGAAATCATAATTTTTCATACCCGCTCAATTAACATTCAGTGTTGAATTTTGTGCAGTTCAAAATATGCTGTACAAAATCAATATTTATGAAATTGAAAATCTTCTTAACCGCCTTCACTTTACTTATAGTGAATTTGGTTTGGGCCCAGTCGGGAAGTATACGGGGAGTCGTCAGTGACTCAAAAACAGGAGAAACCATCATTGGTGCCAACGTTAGGATTGAAGGAACAACTATCGGAGTGGCTACTGGTTTGGATGGAGACTTTGAAATTTCCCGGGTAGAACCTGGTACTTATACCCTTATTGTTTCTTTTATTTCTTACAAAACCTTACGATTTGAAGATGTATTGGTCGTTGCTGAAAAAGCCACTGTTCTGAATGTCAACCTTGAAGAAGATCTTGGGGACCTGGGCGAAGTAGTTGTAGTGGCTACCAGAGAGACAGGCAGCAACATGGCCATTGTTTCTGAAATCAGAAAGTCTTTACAGGTAGTCAGCGGTATTTCTTCCGAGCAAATCCGCTTATCCCAAGATGGAAATGCCGCCCAAGTAATGAAGCGGGTTTCTGGGGTAAGTATTGTAGATAATAAGTTTGTGAGAGTGCGTGGTGTAGATGACCGTTACAATGTAGTAATGATCAATAATTCCATTGCGCCAACAACCCAAGTTGATAAAAGAACCTTTTCATTTGACTTAATCCCTAGCGAAAACTTGGACAGAATGCTAATCTACAAGTCAGCTTCTCCAGAAGTTCCCGGTGATTTTGCAGGGGGTATGATTAAAGTGTTTACAAAAAACGCTCCTGATGAAGACTTCATCAATGTGGGCTTTGGTGTAGGAATCAGACAAAATACTACCTTCAATAAATACAGTCAGACCAGAGGATCGAGTACAGATTGGCTGGGTTTTGATTCTAGCAGGGGTTTGCCTGAAGGTTTCCCTACAACGAATGAATTATTAAGTTCTGGTACTGGAAATCCTATTCGTGCTACGGCTGGTCAACTATTAGACAACAATTTTCGAATGGATACTACCACGGCGATGCCAGATGGCAGCTTTGGCATCGCATTTGGGAAAAACTGGATGTTAGGTAGAAAAAGGCTATCTACTGTGACCAGTGCAACCATTTCCCAAGGTTACCAATACTTCTTGGCCGATAGGAGCAGGTACTTTTTCCCTGAACCAGGAAGACCAACGGAAAAAAGAGACGAGTACTTCGACAATACTTACATCAAGGAAAATGAGTTGGGTGTCATGTCCAACTGGTTATTGAGACTTAACTCGGACAATAAAATTGAGTTCCGAAACCTTTTCAATCAATCCGGTATGAACGAAACCGTGGTAAGAACAGGTAAGGATTTTATTCAGCGACCTTTTGGCGCCCAGGATTATTCTTTCAGGTACGAGGCCAGAAGACTGTACTCGGGACAGTTGGAAGGTACCCATTTGTTTAACAATGAGAGTACCAAACTGAATTGGGTATTGGGTGGAAATTACTTGTACCATGAAGAGCCTGACTTCCGAAGGTTAAGAACTTTCTTTAGCACAGATGCTTCAGAGGGTGAGTTTGTTATCATTGCACCTCCAAGTTCCAGCCCTCAAGATTTGGGAAGGTACTACGGTTATATGAATGAAAGAGGAGCTGTAAACGGCGTCAACTTTGAGAAGAAATTTACCGGTGTAGAGAAAGACAGGCCAAGAATTTTTAGAGCAGGCTATTTAGTGGACTACAAATGGAGAGACTTTGAAGCCAGATACCTTACGACATTCTTCCCTGGATTCCACAATCAGGAAATTGGAGAGCAATTATTGAGAAAACCAATATATGAGGCTTTTGCTCCTGAAAATTACAGACAGGGTGATGGATGGTTGTTACAGGAGGGAACCAGACCAAGTGATGCTTATGATGCTTCCACCTTTGTTGGTGCAGGCTATGTGGGAGGCGTTTACCCTGTGGGAGATTTCAACCTTTCCGGTGGACTTAGAACCGAATACAGTGTCCAAAACCTCAACACTGCTACTGATGCCGGTCTTATTAATGTAGAAAACGTTGAATTGGCATATCTCCCTTCTTTAAATGTGGACTACAATTTTAGCAGAAGGTCATTGGTTAGAGCCAGTTATGGTAAAACCCTTAACCGTCCAGAATTCAGAGAATTTGCTCCTTTCCTTTATTATAGTTTTGAATTTATTGCAGGCTTTTTCGGAAACCCCGATCTCCAAATGGCCAGAATAGATAATGTTGACTTGAGATATGAATTTTATCCGAATGAGGGAGAGACTTTCAGTGTTGGAGCATTTTACAAATTTTTTAAAGACCCAATAGAATTGATACAACAGAATGTTACCGAAAACCTACAGTTTAGTTACGGTAATGCAGTGGATGCAACAGTCTATGGGATAGAAGTAGAAGGAAGGAAGGCTTTGAGCACGGTCACTTCTGCTCCCTTCATCAGAAATTTATCCTTCAATGTCAATGCCTCTTTGGTATGGTCAGAAGTATTCTTAGGGGAAGATGTGGCTTTTGAAGCCAACAGAAGGGCACTTCAAGGACAGTCTCCTTACATGGTCAATGCGGCCATTTACTACATCGATCCTATTTCCAATTTCCAAACCAGCTTGGCATATAACGTCCAAGGACCTAGGATTTTTGTCGCTGGAAATACCAACTTCCCTTCAATTTATGAACTGGAGAGACATGTGGTAGACTTGACCGTCAGCAAAACATTTAAAGACAGAACTACCTTAAAATTTGGTATCCAAGATCTTTTCAATTACCAGTTCAGATTCTACCAGGATTCCAATTTTGACAGGAGAATAGACAGAGATATCGATGATCCCATGTATCTGTGGAGAAGAGGTTCACTGTACTCTTTCTCTGTTAATTATCGCATCAAGTAATGACTAAACTTTATATACCAATTAATTACAAATTTATGAACCAAATTAAAAACCTCATGAAATGGGCTACCATTCTATCAGTAGCCTTCCTTCTGTTCTCCTGCGGGGATGATGATCCAGAACCTGCAGTAAGATTTACCTTGTCAACAGTAGCCTTACCTTCCCAAGGAGGTTCTGTTTCTCCTGCTACAGGACAGCATGCTCAGAATGCCAGTGTACAGGTAACTGCCACTGCGACTGCCGGTTGGCAGTTTGTAAGATGGGAAGGTGATGCTTCTGGTACTACCAATCCCATTACCATCAACATGACTGCTGACAAAGCAGTAGTAGCGGTATTTGAGCAAGTAAGTAACATCGAGGAGATCGAAGGCACTTTGACCTCAAGAACCCTTACCAATGATAAACAATATTTACTGAAAGGTCAGGTTTTTGTTCCAAATGGCGTCACGCTGACGATTGAGCCAGGAACCATCATTTATGGTGAAAAGAGATCCAGAGCTACCTTGATTATTGACAGGGGTGGAAAACTGGTTGCAAAAGGCACCAAAGAACAGCCGATCATCATGACATCCGCTCAAGAGCCAGGTGAAAGAGACCGCGGTGACTGGGGTGGTTTGGTTATCCTAGGAAGAGCTAGAACCAACCAAATTGATCCAAATATCGAGGGTATCGATCCTCCTGTAATTTTTGGTGGTACAGATGATGACGACAGCTCAGGTGAAATGGAATATATGAGAGTGGAATACGCAGGTATCGAATTGACACCAAACAACGAAACCAACTCTATCACCATGGGTGGTGTAGGAAGAGGAACAAAAATGGACTACTTGATGGTATCATTCGGTGGTGATGATGGTTTTGAGTGGTTTGGAGGTTCTGTAAACCACAAATACTTGATCTCTCATTCTACTTGGGATGATGACCTGGATGTGGACTTTGGATACTCTGGTAACGTACAGTTTGCTTTGGTAGTAAGAAACCCATTCTTTGCTGACCAGTCTCAATCCAATGCATTTGAGTGTGACAATGGACCAAATGACAATGATGTTCAGCCTTATACTACAGGAACTTTCTCCAATGTGACTGTTTATGGTCCAAGAGATCGTGTTGGAAGATCCATCTCAGGTAATAACTTTCATTCTATTGACTTAAGAAGAAGAACTGCTGTTTCCATCTTCAACACAATAGTAACTGGCTTCCCAACAGGTTTGAGATTCAATACTGCTTCTGTAACTCAGCAATATGACAACGGTGTAGGGGTGTTAGCGAATAACATCATGATCAACCCGAACGCAAACTTCGCTGCTGGTGGTGGTGCTAATGTGGAAGATGTAGAAAGAATTTGGAGTGCTAGAAATACCACTGTTGCATTACCTGCGGCAGATCAGCCTTGGGAAGATTTCTACAGGGGTTACGGTTTGAAGCCAGAAAACTTCTTCGCGAGGTATACATTGCTTACCTATCCATCAAACCCGGACTTCTCTTTATTGGCTAATGGTAGCTTGTTTACCGGTGCTGACTTCTCCAATGCCAAATTCTCTGAAGCTTTGAGAGCGGATCAATTTGACAAAACTGTTGAATTCATCGGAGCATTCGGTACAGAAGACTGGACTGATGTTTGGGCCGAATTCAATCCAATCAATATTGATTATATAAACAAGTAACTTAAAATTACCTATAGAAAGACTTGACACTATCCTCGGATAGGTCAGGTCTTTCTTTCAATTAAAAGCAAGGTATTATCATGAAGCTATACTTCAATCTTTTTTTAATCTTATTACTTATCCTTTATTCCTGCGGCAACTCCCAGGAAAAGTATGATCCAAACAAAAAATTAAATGATCGGGAGCAAAGACAGTTACTCTTGACCAGCATACGCTATATGGGGCATTTGCCCAAAAAAGGTACACATGAAAACAAGTTTGATGCTGTTTATGATGAATACTACAGCAAGCTGGCATTAGATTATACGGTGGAAGCGTACCACCAAAAAGATGGCTATGAATACTTCTTGGCAAGTAGAATTGCCCCTTCATTAAAAGTAAAAAAAGTAGCTGTTGGAGTGAAGATGAAAAGAAATGAGGATGGTCAATTGGAGCATTACGAGGAAATTTTCAGAACATGGCGATTTGAAGTCCCTGAAATGTTGGAAAAAGGATTGATGCTATTTGATAAAATGGTAAAGGGAGAGGACCTAAGTCCTTATTATCCGCAGAACTCTGGTAAAGAAGAATATATTGAGTTTCCTGATGAAAAAGTATTTTTTGATACTGTGGATAGAAGGTGGAAAGTAAAAAGCACAGGAACACAGCTTATCAAAGAAATCATATAATTTCAAGAAAAAATATAATACTCAAACCCAAAAAATACCCTGTACAGGGTATTTTTTGGGTTTATTATTTATCCTAATTTTGATCTGGGTGATTAAGCAATTTTTTTGTTCACGGTTTTCTAACCTTAAGGGATAAAGCGAAAGGGGCTTTGTCCCTATTTTTTTTAATACCTAAAACCTAGCTTTATCCCTCCATACCAATTTCTCCCAGGGGCTGGTTGAAAAAACCTATTGGCAAAGGCATTTAAGTCATTGCCCAAGCTGTAAGTTTCATCCAAGAGATTATCCACCCCGCCATACACTTCAAAATCCCATCGTCCCGACCACACTGTTCTCCAACCCAAACGTCCTCCCAACAAATTATATGCATCTTGAAAAACTGTATTGGCATCATCCAAAGGGATTTCATCTACAAATTGATGAGTAAAATTCAAGTAGATTCCCGATTTAGTACGAATATCTAAGAGATTGACCAAAGTATTGGGAGATACGCCTGTCAATTGGTTTCCGGAGAAATCATTGCCTCTGCTGGCATATTCAGCAAACTTAAAGTAATGTCCGGTAAAGGCATGATTAATTTTTATCTCCTGAATGGTGCTTAATTGGTTTTTGTACAAAGTATAATCAAAACTAGCTTCTATGCCCCTTTGGTCTGTGGCTCCTGCATTCTGAAAAAGCACTACTCCTTGGTCATTGGTGAATGTGGTTATGGTCTGGTCTAATTTGAAGTAGAAGGCCGTAAGGTCTACGTTAAAAATACCGAATGTCCCTCTGTAACCTATTTCATAATTGGTTCCACGCTCTGCTTCAAGATCCAAATTAATACTTCCTTCATTGGTCCGAACTTCTGCAATGGTGGGAGGAGAAAATCCGGAACTGATACTGGCATGAAGCCCGGATTGAGGACTTAGCTTATAGACCAAAGCCAATCTCGGAATAAGAATCGGGTCGAAAGTTCTGGAATTGGCTATGGGATCATTGGGGCCAGCATCTATTTGACGGTCTATGTCATAACGCGCATAATTGTTACTCAACCCAAAGGTCATCAATATTTTAGGAGTCCATTCAATTTCAAACTGCTGGAACAAAAAGGCCTGGGCGGTAATCAGGTCATCACTAAATCGGATGGTATCCGCCACCCCATTCCTGTTCCCAAAATTCTGGGCCAGGGTTTTGCCATATTGGTATTCCCCACCAGCAATGATTTTGACCGGAAAACTTCCCCAGATGTCCTCATAGGAAAATTTGGTCCGTCCTCCATAGCTAAAAGCGGTTTCCCTTTTGTAATCAAGGATAAAAGGATTTTCAAACTCCGTGGTATTGGCATAAAGCGCCGTATTGTTCCTGATTTTATGATGAAATTTCAATTCATGGGACAAGGTCCCGTACAGGGTCTTTTGGGCAATAGAACTGTTCTGTTCCACTGAACCTGGCCGGGCCTGCCTTCTGGTTTCTTCCAGCTGTGTGCCTGTCAAGGCTCCCGGTATCTGATAATTCAAATCTGAGTATAGTACCTGTGCGTTCAATGTTTGCTTCTCTGATGGCTGGGTGTTGAGAGCCAATTGGAAGACTTTTCTGTCCACGGCACTATGTTCCCGGTAACCCTCTGAAGTTTGATGCACGTAAGAAGCACTGACTCCACCATTCCCGATTTGCTGGTCAATTCCAATTCTAAATCGATGTAAGCCAAAATCCCCAATCCCGTAATCTGCCGAAAAATAATTTTCAGTAACCTGCTTTCTGCTTTCAAAGCTGATCACTCCACCATTCCCGGCACCATAAATACTCCCGGCAGGTCCTTTGATGACCTCTGAGTTTTGGATATTGGACAAATCCAAAATATTCAACGCCGTAGTGCCATCAGGCGAGGTAAAAGGAATATCATTCCAATATACCTTGACATTGCGCACCCCAAAAGGAGAGCGTAAAGAACTTCCTCGAATGGATATCCGATAACTCGCCGGTGCCCTTTGTTCTATCCTAATACCGGGTTTGGTATTGAACGCACTGAGTATGGAATTCTCATTAAAGCGGTACAACTCATTTTCTAAAACCTTAGAAATGGCTCCTGCTTGATGGACTAATGGTCGCTCCGATTCAAAACCGGTCACCACCACCTCTCCTAGAGATTGGGCCCTTGGAGCCAAAAAAATTGTGGTTTCCTCTCCTGGGCTAACTTGGATGCCCGAAGACTCATAGGCAATATGGGAAAATGAGATAAAAGTGGCTTTAGATAGCGGAAAATCAACAGCACCATTCATATCAGAAATTTGATTCTCCTGACCCGGAATTTTCAAGATGACACCCACTACTGGATCTTCTGTATTTCTATCCAAAAAAACCAGCTTGGTTTGGGCTACTAATCCAAAAAGGGGAAGGGTAAACAGGACAAGAAAGAGAGAGGAGAATTTCATGGTTTCTAATTTGCTAGAAAACTAACAAAAAAGCGGGTTGTTTGGTGAAAATTTCGTGCATCCATCGAACTGAAAGAAAAATATGGAGAATTCTATTTTTAAAACATTTTCCCAGGCTGAAAAGAAAAAACGGGGAATTTTCCCCGTTTTGATTAACCCTTGGTGAGGGTCTCGTATCGTTTTTCTACTTCCGACCAGTTGACTACATTCCAGAATGCGGAAACATAATCAGGCCTTCTATTTTGGTAATTCAGGTAGTAGGCGTGCTCCCATACATCAATTCCCAGTAAAGGAATTCCTTGGAAATCAGAAATGTCCATTAATGGGTTGTCCTGATTAGGAGTAGAGCCAATTTTTAACAAATTGTTTGCATCCAATACCAGCCAGCCCCATCCCGAGCCGAAGCGTCCTTTGGCGGCATCTTCAAACTGCTTTTGGAATTCCTCAAAGCTTCCAAATCCACCGTTAATAGCTTCAGCCAAGTCGCCTCCAGGTTGTCCGCCTCCATTGGGAGACATAGTTTTCCAGAAAAGCTCATGGTTATAATGACCTCCCCCGTTATTTCTCATTTTCGTGGAATATTGGGAGATATTCATCATCACCTCTTCCAGTGGTCTGCTGACATCCACACCTTCATCTGAAGCAGCTTCTGCTAAATTGTTCGCATAAGCTGCAGCATGCTTGGTATAGTGGATTTCCATGGTCAAAGCATCAATATGCGGTTCCAAGGCGTCATAAGCATAAGCCAGGGGAGTTTGCTCGAAACCGGTGCTTAGGAGAATCTTTGCTTCATCTCCACCTTCACTTGAATCTCCACCACCACAGGCGGTGAGAAAGGCAGAACCAATTACACTGCTTCCAATTCCCAATGCCAGGGTGGCTTTAGAGCTATGCCCAAGGAATTTTCTTCTGGAAACATCAAAAGTTGTCTTTTTCATAGGGTTGTTGATTTCCGTTTTATGTTGGTTGATCCATCACAAGAACCACCAAGATAACCAATTCATACTGATTATAAAACCGAAAATCAGACAATAAGTCTGAATTCCTGACAAGATGGTTATGTTTGCAAAACGATAAAAACTTGGTTTGGTTTTTGAATCGCAGTAAAATACCTAAACTCTCTAAAGCGAAAATGGAAATAATCTTTTACAAATATCAGGGAACAGGCAATGACTTTGTCATGATAGATGACCGGTCAGAAGCATTTCCAGAGGATAATTTAGATTTGGTACAAAAGCTTTGCGACCGCAAATTTGGCATCGGGGCAGATGGCCTTATTTTGATCCGCAGCAAAAAAGGATATGACTTTGAGATGATTTACTATAATGCTGATGGATCACAAAGTATGTGTGGCAATGGAGCCCGTTGTGCAGTAGCCTTTTCCAAATATTTGGGAATTATCTCCGATGAGACCCATTTTTTGGCTATCGATGGTCCGCATGAGGCCAAGGTAACAGGACAAGAAATTGAGTTGGGCATGAGTCCCGTATCCAGTCTGGCCAATGCAGGGCAGGATTTCTTTGTCAATACGGGTTCACCCCATCATGTGCGCTTTGTATCAGATGTGACTTCCTATCCTGTAGTGAAGGAAGGAGCGGCAATTCGGTATTCAGAAACCTATGCACCGAAAGGAACCAATGTCAACTTTGTTACTCCGCTTGCCACTGATGAGATTCATGTCAGGACCTATGAACGTGGCGTGGAAAATGAAACCCTTTCCTGTGGTACCGGTGTAACGGCCTGTGCGTTGGTCTATGGTTACCAAAATGAATTGCATGAGGTCAAAATTAAAACCCCTGGGGGTAACCTCAAGGTACGTTTTTCCGAAAATGCATCAGGAAGTTTTCAAAACATCCATTTGATCGGTCCTGCTGAACAGGTGTATGAGGGAAAAATCAGGCTAAACCTTGGATAGCACGGACCAGTTGGTGGAATATTAGTACCTAAGATCCGTCTTATCGCTTTACGAATTACTAAAATTGACAAAAAGGGCGTAATTTTAAGGCCCATTATTGAATTAGAGATATGTTAGAATTTATCGCCAAAGGACTGGCAAAAGTTTTTGGAACAAAATCAGATAGAGATATAAAGGAGTTGGCACCTAAAGTTCCGCTCATCAATGAGGCTTTCAATAAGCTTAAAGGACTCAGTGATGAGGAGCTGCGGGCCAAAACCGAAGCCATTAAGGCTATCATCAACGCTGACCTGAAATCATTTGATGATAATATCCTTGAGCTCCGTGGGCAAATTGAAGCAATGGCACCGGACAAAGTGCATGAAAAAGATGCCCTTTTCAATGAAATAGAAAAAATCGAGAAGTCCAGGGATGAGGCTTTGGAGGTTGTTTTGGACAAGGTAATGGTGGATGCTTTTGCTGTGGTGAAGGAAACGGCCCGAAGATTTAAAGAAAACGGCAAATTGGTAGTTGAGGCTACACTTTGGGACAGAGAATTAGCAGCCCAGAAACCGAATGTTGAAATCCAAGGTGACCAGGCCATTTGGCATAACCGATGGATGGCTGCCGGCAATGAAGTGGTATGGGACATGGTGCATTATGATGTGCAGCTGATCGGAGGTATGGTGCTTCACAAAGGAAAGATTGCCGAAATGGCCACCGGTGAAGGTAAAACTTTGGTTTCTACCCTTCCCGCTTTCCTTAATGCCCTTTCTGGAAGGGGAGTACACTTGGTAACGGTCAACGATTACCTGGCCAAGAGGGATTCCGAATGGAATGCCCCACTTTTTGAATTCCATGGATTGAAAGTGGATTGTATTGATAAATACCCACCCAATTCTGACCAAAGAAGAAAGGCCTATGCAGCCGATATCGTCTATGGTACCAATAATGAATTTGGTTTTGATTACCTCAGGGATAACATGGCCAGAGATGCCAATGACCTGGTGCAGGGCAAGCACCATTTTGCAATGATAGATGAGGTCGACTCGGTGCTGATTGACGATGCCAGAACCCCTTTGATCATTTCAGGACCTGTGCCAAGGGGTGACCAACATGAATTCATGGAGATGAAGCCGAGGGTATCTACCCTCGTGGATGAACAAAGGAAATTGATCCAAGGCTATTTGGCCACTGCCAAAAAGTTGATTTCAGAAGGAAATGAAAAAGAAGGAGGTTTGGCGCTTTTCAGGGCTTACAGAGGGATGCCTAAATACAAGCCTTTGATCAAATACCTTTCCGAACCGGGTATCCGTGTGGTCCTGCAAAAAACGGAGAATTATTACCTACAGGACAATAAGCGGAATATGCCGGAGGCAGATGAGCCCTTATTGTTTACCATTGAAGAAAAAACCAATGCGGTAGAATTGACAGACAATGGTATTGAAGTCATTACGCAAAAAAATGAAGATCCTTCTTTCTTCATCCTTCCGGACATCGGTATGGCCATTGCTGAGATGGAGAAAAATCCTGATTTGGATGACAAAGAAAAATTGATCCGCAAGGAGGAAATCATCAAGGATTATGGGGTGAAGGCCCAGCGTATCCACACAGTCAATCAATTGCTGAAAGCATACTGCATGTTTGAAAAAGATACCGAGTACATCATTGTAGATGGGAAAGTGAAGATTGTAGATGAGCAGACAGGCCGTGTGATGGAGGGCAGAAGGTATTCCGATGGTTTGCACCAGGCGATTGAAGCCAAGGAAAATGTAAAAGTGGAGGATGCTACTCAGACTTATGCGACCATTACGCTACAGAACTATTTCAGGATGTACCATAAACTGGCCGGTATGACAGGTACGGCAGAAACCGAAGCAGGAGAGTTCTGGCAGATTTACAAATTGGATGTCGTTGTTATCCCTACCAATAAGCCTATTATAAGGGATGACCGGGAAGATAAAGTATATAAAACCGTCAGAGAGAAATTCAATGCGGTAGCAGATGAGATTGTAGAGTTGACCAATGCCGGAAGACCGGTCTTGGTGGGTACCACCTCTGTGGAGATTTCTGAAGTACTTAGCCGAATGCTAACCATCAGAAAAATCAAGCACCAGGTTTTGAATGCCAAGCAACATGCCAGAGAAGCAGATGTGGTGGCCGAAGCAGGAAAGCCAGGTACAGTGACCATTGCGACAAACATGGCCGGTCGGGGTACGGATATCAAGTTGACACCGGAATCGAGGTCAGCAGGAGGGTTGGCCATTATTGGTACCGAGCGTCATGAGTCCAGAAGGGTGGACAGGCAGTTGAGGGGTCGTTCAGGCCGTCAGGGAGACGTAGGTTCTTCTCAGTTCTTTGTTTCCTTGGAAGACAACTTGATGCGTCTCTTTGGTTCCGACAGGATTGCCAAACTGATGGACAGAATGGGCTTGGAAGAAGGAGAAGTGATTCAGCACTCCATGATTACCAAGTCCATAGAGCGGGCACAAAGAAAGGTAGAAGAAAACAACTTTGGCGTAAGGAAGCGACTTCTGGAATATGATGACGTGATGAACTCCCAAAGGGAAGTAGTTTATAAAAGACGTAAGAATGCCCTCAAAGGAGAGCGTCTGGAACTCGACATCCTCAATGTGATGTACGATGTCTGTGAAGGATTGGTAGAAGTAGGCAAATCCACAGAAGACTTGGACAACTTAAGGATGAACATCTACAGTTCCTTAGGCATTGACCACCAGTTTTCTTCTGACGACCTCAAGACCAAAGAATCCTATGTGTTGACGCAGGAATTATTCGATGCGGCTTATAAGAACTATGTCAGCAAAAATGAGCGTATTTTGAACAAGGCTTTGCCCATCCTGAAAGATGTCTATGCACAGCGAGGTGCGACTGTCAAGGAAATCATGGTACCTATTACCGATAGCATCAAGCAAATCGGCGTGGTGATCAATTTGGAATCTACCGTGAAGCATGAAGGTAGGGATTTGATTAGAGCCATTGAAAAGAATGTCACCTTAGCCATTATTGACCAGAATTGGAAAGAGCATTTGAGAGATATGGATGATCTGAAGCAGTCTGTTCAAAATGCGGTATATGAACAAAAAGACCCATTGTTGATTTATAAGTTTGAGGCCTTTGAGATGTTCAAACGCTTTGTAGGAAGACTGAATGAAGATACCATTTCTTTCCTTGCCAAGGCTGAACTTCCCACACAGGACCCAAGCCAAGTGAGGGCAGCTCAAGCACCAAGAAGAGAGGAAGCAAATGTCAGGGCCTCCAAGGAAGAAGTCAGCAGCTCCCTGAACCCAGGAGCAGGAAGGCAAGCTGCAGCAGCGGTAGCCAATAGGACTGCAACCCCTCAGGTCGTCGCTCCAAGGAAGTCAGAAAAAACTTACGGTAGAAACGACAGAGTTTCGGTTCAATATGCTGATGGTAAGTTGGTCAAAGATGTAAAATACAAGAGTGTAGAAAGGGATGTGGAAGAAGGAAAATGTGTCATCATAGAACATGCTTAAAAAATGAAAAAATCATTCGTAGGTTACCTTGTATTGGCAATCCTATTTAGCGCTTGTGCCTCCCTCAAAAAGGGAGACAAGAGTGCTGAAGCTTTTGCCAATTATCGGGAAGACCTCAGCGGAACCATCATTACTTTTCCTGACCTTGCCGAAGCAGTTATGGCTGCGGAAGCAGACGCGCCTTCCGCTGGAGAGATGGCTGTTGATAGAGACTTAGTGGCTTCTTTGAATAAATTCAGGGATAGAAATCGGTCTGATAGAAACTGGAGTGGTTTCACTGTTTTGGTCTACAGTGGGGTGGACAGGGAATCGGCTTTCAAAACCAGAGATGATTTGTACACCAATTATGAAGGAATGAAAGTGGAAATGCAATTTCAGCAACCACGATATTTGGTGAAAGTGGGTAGATTTATCAACCGTATTGAAGCCCAGGCTTATTTCCACAAGTTAAGAGAAGAGTTCCCTGCGGCAAGGATCGTTCCCGATAGGTTCCAAAGAGAGGGATATGTAAATCCAGACCCCATTCAGGATGCTGAAAGATAAAATCAGGGCTTTGGCCCAACAAAATAAATCAGAAACCATAGGAATCAGGAGGCATCTTCATGCCCATCCAGAGCTTTCTTTTCTGGAATTTGAGACCGTAGCTTTTGTGGAAGAAAAACTCAGAAGCTTTGGGATTGATAAAATCGAAAAGAAAGCCAACACGGGTTTGGTTGCCCTGATTGAAGGCAAAAATCCAGGGAATAAAACCGTTGCCCTCCGCGGGGATATGGATGCCCTACCCATCATAGAACAAAACGAAGTTTCATACAAATCCACCAAACCAGGTATCATGCATGCCTGTGGGCATGATGTGCATACGGCTTCTCTTTTGGGGGCAGCCAAAATCCTCCATGAAATCAGAGATGGTTTTGAAGGAACCGTTAAATTGATTTTTCAGCCGGGTGAAGAACTGATTCCCGGAGGTGCTTCCTTGATGATTAAGGACAAAGCCCTAGAAAATCCCAAGCCGTCCGGCATCATTGGGCAGCATGTGATGCCGTTGATTCCAGTAGGTAAGGTAGGTTTTCGAAAAGGCATGTATATGGCCAGTGCAGATGAATTGTACATCACTGTCAAAGGGAAAGGAGGGCATGGGGCCATGCCAGAAACGTTGATAGATCCTGTATTGATTGCCTCCCATATGATCGTGGCCTTGCAGCAGGTAATCAGTAGGAATGCTTCCCCAAAAATCCCATCTGTACTTTCTTTTGGCCGGGTGGAAGCGCTTGGAGCTACCAACATTATCCCAAATGAAGTCAAGATTCAGGGAACCTTTAGGACTCTGAATGAGGAATGGCGAGCCAAAGCCCATCAACACATGGTCCAAATCGCCAAAGGTATCGCCGAAGGTATGGGGGGAGAAGTGGATTTTGAAGTAAGAAAGGGCTATCCTTTTCTGAAAAATGCAGAGGAATTGACCACAAGGGCCCAAGATGCCGCAGTGGATTACCTTGGACAAGAAAATGTGGTGGACCTGGATATATGGATGGCTGCTGAGGATTTTTCTTACTATACCCAGGAAATTGATGGCTGTTTTTACCGACTCGGAACGAGAAATGAAGCCAAGGGAATCATATCTGGAGTACATACCCCGACTTTTGATATAGATGAAGACGCTTTGGAAATAGGTGCCGGTTTGATGGCATATATTGCCGTGAACGAATTAAGATATGAATGAAATATACTTATGTGAAACAATGTGGAAATATGCTAAAGCGAAATAATAGGGGATAGTACCTATTTCAATCCTATTTCTACAATGTTTCAATTTATTTCTACTGTACTTCAAGCTTATATCAATCAAAATATGAAAACAACCAAACAATTGACTTTGGCCATTCTTTTGGTCTTTAGTATCAATACCAGCTCATTTGCCTGGGGTGCCATTGGGCATTATGTCATTGGCAAACTGGCAGAATGGCAAATGAAACCTCAGACGGTTCAGCGGGTGGAGGCCATTTTACACAATGAATCCATCTCTGGTGTTGGTGTTTGGATGGACAATATCCGTTCTGACAAGAAATATGAGTATACCTACACTTGGCATTGGGTAACCACGGCAGATGGAGAATATGATCCGAGCATTCAGGAGCCTACCGGAGATGCCTATGCCGCTTTTCTTCAAATCAAGGAAAACTTGAAAAAAGGTGGACTAAGCCCTGAAGAAGAAAGAGACCAATTGCGAATGTTGATCCATATCGTAGGAGATTTGCACCAACCTTTCCATGTAGGAAAACCAGGTGATAGAGGAGGAAATGATGTGAAAGTGAGTTTTTTTAATAAGGAGACCAATATCCATGCGGTTTGGGATTCCGACTTAATTGAAGGGAAAAAAATGAGCTATTCTGAAATTGCGTCGGAACTTCAAAAAAGGATCAATCCTGATCTAATTCAGCAATATACTTCCAAAACCCCTGCAGACTGGTTGAGGGAAGCGGCAGCTATCAGGCCAGCCATGTACGATATCCCTGAAAATAATAGAATAGGGTATGAGTACATTTATAAGCATTACCACCATGTGGAAGAGCGGTTGACTGCTGCCGGGATCCGCCTCGCACAGGTTTTGGAAGAAATCTACGGATAAGGAGCCCAAATATTTTGGGAGATCCTTCTCCGAATTGGAAAAGTGACTTATAAAACAACTTGTCCCATGAATTGGGGATAAGTTGGCGATACCAAGCTTTTATTAAAACCAGAAAGTTGGCTCTTAGAAAATTATATGTACTATGTTTGGGGTTGAAAAAATCCACCACATAGGAGCACCATAGAAAACATAGCAGGGCAGTAGTAAACCTTTATTTTTAAAATCTCAGGGTGACGAGTCCGGTAATCTATCATTCGTAGTCTTGGACATTTGCCAAATTAAGGCCGATACACTTTAGTATCGGCTTTTTATTTGTATACCCTTGTAAAACCAAAATATTTTCTGTAAGTAAGGGAAAGCGAAGAATATTTAAATTCTTATAATTATCTTTTTGGTACTTATGGGACAATATGCACTTATTACCGGAGCGAGGCAGGGCTTGGGGAAAGGTTTTGCCATAGAACTCACCAAAATGAATAGTGGAATTAACCAGCAGGTATTTTTAGCAAATTGCAATCAAAAGGGTTAATTTTAATGCATATAACCTTAAATCATTTTTATGTCATGGACCAATTACCATAGCCATTACAAATATTGTGACGGGGTCGATGATATCGACCACCATGTCCAAAAGGCCATGGAACTCAGGCTAAAAAGTTTTGGCTTTTCTTCCCATTCCCCAGTTCATTTTGAGAACAAATGGTCAATGGATAGTAAGGATTTGTCTACTTATCTAGAGGAGATCGACCATGTCAAAACCCAATATGCGGGACAAATTGAAATCTATAAAAGTTTGGAAATTGATTATTTCCCGGAAAAATCAGGGCTTATTCAGAATTTTCAGCGCGACCTCCATTTGGATTACACGCTGGGATCTATACATTTTGTAGATGTTTTTGAAGACGGACAGCCTTGGGAGATAGATGGCCCTCAATTGGTTTTTGAAAAAGGGCTTCAGGAAATTTTTGGCAATGACATTGAAAAGGCTCTGAGAAGGTATTTTGAAATTACCATTCACATGTTGGAGCATGATTGTCCTACTATTTTAGGTCATGTGGACAAAATCAAAATGCAAAACCACAACAAATTCTTCTTTGATGAGCAGTCCTCTTGGTATAAGGATTACTTATCCCAAGCATTGGAAGTTGCAGCCCAGGCTGGAACAATTGTGGAGGTGAATACCCGAGGACTTTACAAGAAAAGGGCTTCTGAAACCTACCCAGGAAAGTTTGGGTTACAACGCCTAAAGGAATTGAAAGTCCCTATTTGTCTCAATTCCGATAGCCACCATCCGAGAGAGATAATCGGAGAATATGAAAATACGGCGCTACTCCTGAAGGAGCTGGGCTTTAGAGAACTGATGGTGTTAAAGGATAATGTTTGGATAGCCAGACCTTTTGGAGAAAAAGGGGTTTCTTGGAAATAAAGGAAAATTTGATTTTTGACAAAATTGTTCAAATTAAAATCCTTCAAAAAACCAATTGAAAGTTCGAAATTACTTATCTTACGCTGAAAAGCTGACTAGTGGATAGCTTAGGGCAACATATCAGAAAACTGCGGGAAGAAAGAAAACTACCGCTCAGGACAGTTGCTGCATTTCTTGATATTGACCAGGCCATTTTAAGCAAGATTGAAAGAGGAAAGCGAAAAGCGAATCGTGAGCAGGTACTAAAACTTGCCCAATTTTTTGATGAGAAAGCAACTGATTTGCTCGTTTTATGGCTTTCTGATAAATTATTGTACGAAGTTGCCGATGAAGATATGGCCTTAGAAGCGATAAAAGCTGCCGAGGAACAGGTCGGATATAAAGCTTTTCCCAAAATGAATTTATCTGAACTTAAAAACACTGTCAAAAACATCCTTAAAACGGATGGAAGAGTAGCTGCTGCATGGCTATTTGGCTCAATTGTGACGAAAGAGGCTGACACCAATAGCGATCTTGATATCATCGTTGAATTAAAGGAAGAGAAGAACTATTCCATGTTTGATTTGTTGGATATAGCTTTCAAAATTGAAAGATCAATTGACAGAAAAGTTGATTTGGTTGAAAAAGGTCAGCTGAAGGATTTTGCATTAAATACTGCGGAAAAGCATCTACTAAAAATCTATGGCTAAACCCACCCCTAAAGAAAGAATTGAGCATGTACTCCATGCAATTCAGCTAATTAAGGACTTTGTTTCAGGGGTAGATGAAAAAAAGTTTTTAGATGACATAAAAATGCAAAGTGCTGTTCAGTATCAATTTTTGATTATTGGGGAAGCGATTCGTCACATTGACGAAAGGATTTTATCCAAGTATGATTACCCTTGGCATATACCACGTTCTTTTAGAAACTTCATCATTCACGCGTATCATGGGGTTAAATTGGAAAGAATCTATTATGCTGCGCAAGACTTAGAGGAATTAGAAAAACAAATCATTGCTATACTTGGTAACGAGTTCTAAAAACTGAAATCAAAATAATTAATCTTGGAAGAAAGGCCGATAATGAGCAATTACTGAAATTAATATTTCCCCTTTCCCTATGCTTGGACTGATTAAAACTTACCTGAATGTTGAGGTTCTCAATTTCAAAAAGCTGAATGGTTACGACAATGCCAACTACCTAATCGATACCAAGGAGGGGAAGTTGATTTTCAAAACCTATCCGTATTCAGAAAAGACCTTTGATCTGCTTCAAGCAGAAACTGATATCCTGCACAGCTTACAACATCAATTCAAAGGTAGAACCCCAAATCCTGTACCTTTTGAAGATGGCTTGTATGTGAAATTGATGGAATGGGATGGACAAAAGCTCATCGGAAGATTGCTGACTTTTTTGGAAGGGGAGTTTTTTGGAAACCTTCATCCCGTAGCTTCAGATTTTCAGGGTCTGGGTAGATTTCTAGCGGAATTGGATATTGAATTGGGCAAAAAAAGCAGTTATGTCCTCGAATCCAGAAAGTGGGAATGGGACCTACAATACTTGGAATTGATCCAAAAATACCTGGATGACATTCCCTCTGCCAAAGAGCGAAATATAGTAAAGTTCTTTTTACAGCAATATGAAGAAGTGGTAAGACCACTGCTGCCCCATTTACGGAGATCCATCATTTACAATGACGCCAATGAATGGAATATCCTTGTAAATAAGGATCAGCAAATTTCCCTGATTGACTTTGGTGACTTGGCTTTTAGCCCTCTGATCCATGAATTGGCAGTAGCCTTAACCTATGCTGCCTATGATAAAGAAGCATATTTACCTCCCTGTATAGCCCTATTGGAGGGATATCATGAGGTCTTGCCTCTGGAAGAAAAAGAATTAGCCCTACTCTATTACCTCATTGCCGCTCGCTTATGTATCAGTGTGTGCAATTCGGCCCATGCCCGGAAAATTGATCCGGAAAACAGTTATACGTCAATCAGCGAAAACAATGCCTGGAAAATGCTGTATGCTTGGTTGAAATTCAACCCAAAATTAGTGGAGAACAGCTTTAGGGAAGCTGTAGGTTTTCCTACAAAACCTATCACCACCTTGGAAGAAAGCCTTTACTACCGACAAAAATACCTCAGTAAGATTTTGTCTGTCAGCTATTCCCAACCCATTCACATGGAAAGGGCTGCTTTCCAGTACATGTATGATGCTTATGGCCATACCTTTTTGGATGCTTATAACAATATCCCCCATGTGGGGCATTCCCATCCAAAAGTGGTGGAGGCAGGGCAAAGGCAAATGGCCAAACTGAATACCAATACCCGCTACCTCTACGACTTATTGCCACAATATTCAGAGAAACTGTTGGCTAAATTCCCATCTTCCTTAAACCGGGTATTTTTTTTGAATTCAGGTAGTGCGGCTTCTGACCTTGCTATCCGCATGGCCAAGTGGCATACGAAAAGAGAAGGTATTGCAGTGGTAGAACATGGTTACCATGGCAATACACAGATTTCCATTGACATTTCCGATTATAAATTCAGCAACCCCAAAGGACAGGGACAAAAGGATTACATTCTGAAAGTCCCGATTCCGGATGCTTACCGTGGGAAACATGCAGGATTAGAAATTCCCGGAAAGGAATATGCCAAAGAAGCCCAGGCCTTAATGGACCACTTTCATTGGCCGCTTGCGGCATTTATCGCTGAGCCCATCGTGGGCTGCGGAGGGCAGGTACCTTTGGCGGAAGGGTATCTTCAGGAACTCTATCCGGCAGTTCGGGCACAAGGAGGCCTTTGTATTTCTGATGAAGTGCAGACAGGTTTTGGCAGGGTCGGAGCGCATTTTTGGGGTTTTGAGCAGCATGGAGTAGTCCCGGACATGGTAATATTAGGGAAGCCTATGGGTAATGGACATCCCATGGGTGCGGTGGTATGTACGAAGGAAGTGGCGGAATCTTTTGAAAGGGGCGTGGAGTTTTTCAGTTCTTTTGGGGGAAATCCTGTCTCTTGTGCCATTGGTTTAGCGGTCTTGGAGGTTATAGAGGAAGAAGGTTTGCAGGAAAATGCCAAAGCTGTAGGCAATTATTACAAATCCCTTTTTGAGCAATTGAAGCAGCAATATGCCTTTATAGGAGATGTCAGGGGTTCGGGCTTGTTCTTGGGTGTGGATTTGGTCAAACCTGGAACAAAGGAAGAGGATGAACAGGTGGCCAAATTGATAAAAAACCAACTCAGAGAAAAATATATCTTGATCAGTACAGATGGCCCCAAGGACAGTGTGTTGAAGACCAAACCCCCTTTGATTTTCACTAGGGAAAATGCTTTGCAAGTGGTAGAGGAGATGGAGTCAATTTTAAAAAATAGTAGGTCATGATTTTAAATAAAATCAAAATACCAAATACATTAGAAGAAAGCCCTTTAGTAAGAACCTTTGTTGACTACTTGGAAGCAAAAAAAGAAGGAAGACAAATTCCTGTTAAATTGAAGACCTGATGTTTTTTTTACATCATCAGGTATTGGGAACATTAACCTCTTAAATAAAGTAGACTACTTTGTATATCTCTCTGTGAGGATTATTTTGCATAAAATAAAACTCATAACTCCTTGTCCGGTTTTTTTGATACCAAAATTGATTACCTCCGTGGTGTAGGTCCCCAGAAAGCAGCACTTATCAACAAGGAGCTGAATATTTTTACTTATGGGGAACTGTTACAGCATTATCCCTTCCGCTACGAGGACAGGACCAAGTTTTATAAAATCCGGGAAATCACGGAAGATCTTGAAAATGTGCAGGTAATCGCCAAAATCCGATCTATAGAAACCATAGGCGAAGGAAGGAGAAAAAGGCTGGTGGCCCATATTTTTGATGATACCGGAGAGATGGAGCTTACTTGGTTCAAAGGCCTGCAATGGGTGGCCAAAAAACTGGTGATAGGAGTGCCTTTTGTTTTTTATGGCAAACCCAACCGCTATGGGCGGAAATTCAGTATTGCTCATCCGGAGATGGAACCCCTTTCCCAGGTGCAGGAAGAAAAAAGCTTTTTTCAACCGGTCTATTCCACCACAGAAAAGTTAAGGGCAAGGTATCTGGATTCCAAAGGCATTTCCAAAATCATGGAGGGCTTGGTTCAGGTGGCTTTTCCACAGATTCAGGAAACCTTACCAGTGGACATTTTGCATCGCTTCAACCTGATTCCTAAACGGGATGCCCTCAAACAGATCCATTTTCCTGACAATCCTGACATACTCAAAAGGGCCAGGTTCAGGTTGAAATTTGAGGAGTTTTTCTTTGTACAGCTCAGGCTGTTGAAACTCAAGCTTACCCGTACGGAAAAGTCCCATGGGCAGGTGTTGAATCAGACAGAACTTTTGACCAAGTTTTACAAGGATCATTTGCCATTTCAGCTTACGGAGGCCCAAAAGCGGGTAGTCCGGGAAGCCTATGGGGATATGAAGTCTGGCAAACAGATGAACAGGCTGATCCAGGGAGATGTGGGAAGCGGAAAGACCATGGTAGCTTTTATCTGTATTTTGATTGCTATCAGTTCGGGTGCCCAGGCTTGCCTCATGGCACCTACTGAAATTCTTGCCAATCAACACTATGAAGGATTGAAGGAATATGCAGACCTGATGGGACTCAACATCGCTTTGTTGACAGGCTCTACCAAGAAATCCGCCCGGAAAGTGATCCATGAAATGCTGCTTTCAGGGGATTTGCACATCATTTTAGGTACACATGCTCTTTTGGAAGATGTGGTACAATTTAGGAATCTGGGTTTGGCTATTGTAGATGAACAGCATCGCTTTGGTGTCGCCCAGCGTGCCAAACTCTGGGCAAAAAATGAGCATTTTTATCCGCATGTCTTGGTCATGACTGCTACGCCGATTCCAAGGACTTTGGCTATGACTTTTTATGGAGACTTGGACATTTCGGTAATTGATGAACTTCCTGCCGGACGTAAGCCTATTCAAACTGTTCACCGCTATGATAAGGACAGGCTGAAAGTTTTTGGCTTTATGCGCAAGCAGATTTTGGAAGGGCGACAGGTCTATGTGGTATATCCTTTGATCCAGGAGTCGGAAACATTGGATTTAAAGAATCTGATGGATGGCTATGAAAGCATTTGTCGGGCTTTTCCTGAGTTTCCGGTAAGCATTGTCCACGGGGATATGAAGCCAGCAGACAAGGACTTTGAGATGCAGCGCTTTTTCAAGGGGGAAACCAAAATCATGGTAGCCACGACGGTGATTGAAGTAGGGGTGAATGTGCCCAATGCCTCAGTGATGATCGTGGAAAATGCGGAAAGGTTTGGATTGTCCCAGTTGCATCAATTACGGGGAAGGGTAGGCCGGGGTGCAGATCAGTCCTATTGCATTTTGATGACCAAGTACGAATTGTCCAAAGACAGCAGGGTCAGGTTGGATACCATGGTAAGGACCAACAATGGTTTTGAAATAGCAGATGTGGATCTGAAATTAAGGGGTCCAGGAGACTTGATGGGTACCCAGCAGAGTGGCATTGCTGACCTTATGATTGCCGATTTGAGCAAGGATGCTCCCATTCTCACTTTGGCAAGAGATGCAGCAGAACAATTACTCCAAGAGGATCCTGAGCTTGTCCGGCCCGAAAATGCCATGGTGCTAAGACAGATCAAGGCACAGAAAAAACATGAAATCAATTGGAGCAGGATATCTTAAAACTGGAGACCTAACAGTTTAATGAAAGCGGTCAGGTCTGTTTTCTTAAATGAATACCCGCTGACCTGTTTCCGCAGATTCCAATATGGCCTCCACAATACGGATATCCCTTAGCCCTTCTTCTCCGGGAACAAGCAGGGGCTGCCTATTCATAATAGCAAGCGCATCCTGATCCATTTGGTTGGCCTGCTGCCAAGGAACTTCATAGGGGAAGTTGATTTCTCCTAGCGGACTTTTTCCCTTATTTCCGGCATAGGCCTGAAAAGGAGCCATTTCAATTATCCCATCTTCACAGGAAATGTTCAAATAGTTGATGTTCTCGTAAAAACTTGTTTTGATATGGCCAATGACACCCTCTGGGAACTCCAAAACGGCTTCGACCACTTCGCCCAATCCATCTTTGTAAATTTCAGGACGCTCTGCATAAACCTTGGCTGATAAAATGGCTACAGGTTCCATATTGGTACCTAATCGGGCGCCTTGTATAGAATAGACTCCCATATCATAAATCACCCCTCCGCCCATTTCTCTTTTTTGTTTCCAGTGGTCGGTACGGTTTTCCCTATAGCCGGCAGCGCAGTCCACCCCTAGCACTTTACCCAGCTTTTCATTTTTTACGATATCTTGAAAAGCCTGTGTATTGGGTTCATGTTGGCAGCGATAACCGATTGAAAGGGTTACGTTGTTGGCATTGCAGGCATCAATCATGGCTTGACATTCTTCCACAGTGACGGCCATAGGCTTTTCGCACCATACATGCTTGCCTGCATTGGCGGCCCTAATGGTATATTCCATATGCATGGAAGGAGGGAGCACTACATAGACCACATCGATATCAGGGTTATCTTTGATGGTATCGAAGTTCTCATAGTTATACATATTTTTGTCTGGAATGTTGTATTTCTTTTTCCATGCCTCAGCCTTTGCCGGAGTACCGGTCACAATACCTGCCAGATAACAATGCTTGGTTTGTTCCAAAGCCGGTGCCAAAAGGTCCGTGCTATAATAACCCAATCCTACCAAAGCCACGCCCAGCTTTTCTTTTTCTGTTTTTTTGCTGCATGCCATCATGGCAAAAGGTGATAATAGGCTCAGTCCCGTACCCAAAGTAAGGGTTTTTAACGTATCTCTTCTATTGATTTTTTTCATGGAATAAGGGGGTTAAATGCCGCTATTGGTTTGATGATTATGGTATCAATTTAAGCTTTTTTGTTTATGCCTTCAAAAAAAATAGTTAAATTGGATGAATACCCCTAAATGCACCTTTTACCAATCCATCTACAAGAAAAAAAATTATTTGTCCTGATTTTCAAAGATGGGGTTTGTATTGGTGCCATTGGGATTTCAGGTGTAAGCTCTGACCAAGATGGCATCTTGCAGAGGCCGGCTTGAAGGCCTTATAAGCCATATGTACCACATTAGTAATAAAAATTCAGGACAAATGCTTATTAAATTGTCCTATGTCCAAATAACAATCAATAAAACAATATCCTTTTTAATTTATGAGTAAAGAAAAATTAACCATCGAGCAAGTTTTAAGCTTAGACTTACCGAATATCATTCTTTTTGCCGCCCCGATTATGATAGGACTGGTTGCCCTAGAGTGGTTTTTGTCATATAGACAAAAAAAGGATTACTACGATAGCAAGGATACATTGGCTGCCACCTTTATAGGATTGGTCAATGTAGCCATGAGTGCTGCCATCAAGGTAGTTACCTTTGGCATCATTTTGTACTTCTACAATTTGGTTCCTTGGTCTATTCCGCATACCTGGTGGGCCTATGTCCTCTGCTTTGTATGGATTGATTTTTGGAGATATTGGGCACATAGGATTGCCCATGAAAACCGTTTTTGGTGGGCTACTCATGTCACCCACCACAATTCAGAAAAATACAACTGGTCGGTATCTTTCCGCTTGAGTTGGACACAGCACATCAAAATTATATTCTTTATCCCGGTGGCGCTGGCAGGTTTCCATCCGGTTGTGTTTTTCATCTGTCACCAAATTGCAGTGCTCTACCAATTTTGGATTCACACAGAATATATCAATAAGTTGCCTGCTGTCATTGAATACTTCTTCACTACACCTTCACATCATAGGGTACATCATGCGAGCAACGAGAAATACCTGGATAAAAACTATGGTTCAACTTTTATCATCTGGGACAGAATGTTTGGCACCTTTATGCCAGAGGAAGAGCGCCCAGACTATGGACTGACCAAGCAAATTAAGTCTTATAATCCCATTACCCTGAATTTTCATGAATGGGCAGATATTGTCCGGGATGTAAAAAATTCCAAATCTTTGAAAGAAGCCTATGCCATGGTATTTACAAGACCCAGTGAGCTAGAAAGTGTAAAGGCACAGTTTAGAGAAAAGGAAAAGGTAAAAGTTTAAAGCTTTAAATAGATATGAGAAAAGCCTTGCTCCTGTGCTATTTGGGTTTCCTGTTTTTTTCGTGTGAAAGAAAAGAAATTAACCAAGAACCTGTCGGTGTAGAAGGGTATGTTGAGGTTTTGGGCGGCAAAATTTGGTATGAAATTTTTGGTTCTGGACCAAATCCGGCAGTACTCTTACTTCATGGGGGGCCTGGGGGTACCAGTTTGGGTTTTGAGCCTTTGAAGAAAATGGGTTATGATGGTCCCCTTATTTTTTGGGACCAATTGGGTTCTGGGAGATCCGATGCCCTGCTTGACACCACCTTGATGACCATAGAGAATTATGTAGATCAAGTAGAAAGGTTGAGAAAACACCTGAACCTTCAGGACTTTGTACTCTATGGGCATTCCTGGGGAACCATGCTGGGTATGGATTATTATCTCAGTTACCCCGATGAAGTGAAGGCCATCATTTTCAGTAGCCCCTTGTTCAGTACAGATCTTTGGATCGCGGATGCAGATACGCTGATTGCTACGCTTCCAGATTCAGTGCAACAATTGATCCGCTACCACGAAGCTGAAGGCAGTTATGAACATCCCGATTATCAGGAGGCGACGCAATTGTATTACAGTCTTTATGTCACCCGTAAGGAAAGGCCCAAAGTGGACAGGAACCATCTTAACTTGGTTTCGGGAGCCAATGTTTATCTCTATATGTGGGGGCCAAGTGAGTTTACTTCTACAGGAACCTTAAGGAATTTTGACCGGTTGGAATATTTACCTACGATAAACGTTCCTGTGTTGATGATGACCGGTGAATTCGATGAAGCCAGGCCCAGCACGGTAAAATATTATGCCAGTTTAGTTCCTAAGGCCAATTTTGAGGTCATTTCTGACGCGGCACACAGCACACTGAATGACAACAAGGAGGCTACTTTGAAAGTGGTCAAGGAGTTTTTAGAGAAAATTTCTGAATAACCTCAAACTTATTGTTCGATCCAATCAAGATAATTTTGCTTATCCACCAAGTGCCATTGGGCATCCGGATAGGCTTTTGAGAAAGCAACGGGAATTTTCGCTTTTTTGTGTCCCCATTTACACTCAAAAGCGGTGAGTTCCTGCCTGCTGTTAAACTCCAATAAATCGATTTCTTGTCCATCATAGGTTCTCCAAAAAAAGTATTGGGGGAAATAGGACTTTGAAGCATTCCTTTTGATCCTTTCTGTGATGATAAACTGTTCCCAAAGTAAACCTAGGTCATTTCTTAGTTCTATTGGGCTAAAATTATTGATCAAGGCATTCCTGATGCCATTATCATAAAAATACCACTTTTTACTTTTGGTAACCTCTTTTCGGAGATTCTGACTATAGCCGCTAAGTGGGAAAATGATAAAAACTTTGGAAAGCAAATCCAAATACCGCTCCACAGTATCCTTACTGATCTGCAGGCTGTTTCCCAGTTCTACTGTGCTTACCTGGGAGCCAACCTGCCATGCCAATAACTTCAACAATTTGAAAATTATATCTGCTCCTTTCACATTACTGTAAGCCAACAAATCTTTTAACAAATAACTGTTAACCAGTGATTTTAGATAATCTTCTTTTTCCTCCAAGGATGTTAGATGTATCAGTTCAGGATAGTTTCCATAGACAAGTCTTTGGTTTAATTGCTGTAAAGAGGAAATTCTGTTTTCTACCTTGGCATACTCTATTTGTCCTAAGGGAAAAAGTTTAAATTCTTTGTTTCTTCCCACTAATGGTTCACCTGTGTCATTTATCAAATCGAAGCTACTGCTTCCCGTTGCAACGATCGTAATTCCTTTAATAGTGTCTATCATTAATTTCAGGATTTTTACAACATTCGGAATTGCCTGAGCTTCATCAATGATAACCAATTTCTTCTCCCCAATGATCTGTTTATAATTCGTTACGGTTCTTGTCTGAAGGAGATTGGCAATCTGTATATCTTCTCCCAGTAGCATAAGTGTAGAGTTGGAATATTTCTGATAGATATTTTCAATCAAGGTAGTCTTTCCTGTCCTCCTGCTTCCATATAGCATCAGTACTTTTTGCTTTCCTATATGCCTTTCAAGGTTCTCTTGAATGTATCTTGGAATTTCCATTTTGCTTATGATTGATAATTATCTTGCGCAATTTATATAAATTAAGCTAATTAACTAGCGCAATTTATATAAATTAGGCTAATCAATTAGCGCAATTAACAAAAAATGGGGTGGAGACCACCCCAAAAAAAATTCTATAAGGGTTAAACTTTATTTTTTTTCATTGCCATAGAACCTGTCGTGAAACCTATAGCGTGCATCATTCGGGGCTTTTATGACTTTTGATACAGTATCAATGCGCATCACAGGAGGCATATCATCATCTCGGCTGACTTTTGGCCAGTCTGGCAATCCTTCTTCATTAGGGTTGCCTGTTTTGATGAAATTGGCAAAGAATTTAAACATGGTCTGAGAAGTTTTATAATCATCAGTTGTCCATGCAAATTCCTTGATCCGGTCCAAATTACCCATTGCATATTCTATTTCTGCTGCATGAGGTGCACCAAGATCTTTGGGCCTGGGAGGGGCATCACTTGTCCTTCTGGAGGTACCTCCAGCCAATCCTGCTTCCAAGGTTTCATCCACCAAAGGGGGTCTTAATTTGGCATACAGGTAGCGATATACCGGTTGATCTGAATTTTGACGATGCAAGTCAAACCATTTCCAAGTACTGTAAGAAATAAATCGGTCTCCTGCCAGGTCCATGGCAGAATAGGCTACTTGATCTGCCGTTTCATGAGGGTATAAATTCAAGACCTCTTGATAATCATCGGGATAAGCTTCTTTTACCTTTTTGATAAAGTTTGCTTTGGTAAATTCCAAACCCTGCATAAAGGCAGCAGCAGGGTTTTCCTGTGTATTCCAGCCCAATAATAAGGGTACCTGGGCCTGTTCACCTGCATTGAAAATTTCGGTTAAGCTTTTGGGCAATAAATAACCATCCAGTACGACGGGAAATCCAAACCTGCCCATCTCGTTATACATTTCATAAATGTCACGGGTGGGGAGTTTTCTGGCCTCTGCAATACTCTTGATTCCAAATTTTTCTAAAAATTCTACCCCTGCTTTTTCGGCATCTTCCAAACTTACCGGCGAAAGCGCAGTTATACCGGCACCACTCTCCCCTATGGCTCCAGCAATAAGGTCCCTGGACAAGGGAGAACCCATCTGATAACTCACAGAAATTGAACCTGCAGACTCTCCTGCAATGGTAACTTTCTTGGGGTCTCCACCAAATGCGGCAATATTGTCATGTACCCATTGTAAACCCAATGCTTGATCCAAAAGACCATAATTTCCTGAAGCTTTGTACTCCGCCTCGGCACTCAGATCGGGATGGGCCAAGAACCCAAAAACATTCAATCTGTAATTGACGGTAACTACTACAATGCCTTCTTTGGCCATGTTTTCTCCATCATATCTTGGCTCGGAACCATCTCCGGCCACGAATCCGCCACCAAAGAAATACACCAATACCGGAAGTCCTTGGGTGTTTCGGGAGGCAGGAGTCCATACATTCAGGTACAGACAATCCTCATTGACCCCACGGCTACGGGAGTTCATATCACCCCAAATCAACTTTTGAACCGGCCTTGGTCCAAATATTTTGGTCTCTTTCACTCCGGACCAATTTTCAATGGGTTGGGGTGCCCTCCAGCGCAAATCTCCTATTGGAGGTTTGGCAAAAGGAATTCCAAAATATTTTTGAATACCTGTCCTGGTATCATAGTTTCCCTCAATTGTTCCATTTTTAATGGTAACTTGAACTGGAAAACCATCCTGACCCTGTGCATAGAGGAGACTGATGGAGATCATAAACAAACTGAGCAAAAGAATGGGTTTTGACATAGAAGTACTGGGTTAAGCATCTTCGTGTATTAATCACATAATGATACATACTTTTCCTGACTTTCAGGATCTTTTTGATTAAATTTTTCAATAGCAAATAGCAGAAAATTAAAAAGCAGCCCAAAGGGGCTGCTTTTTAATTATTTACATGGAATAAGGCTTTCAATGCCTTTCCGGGGCCAAGCCGATTTGCTCCGGTGATCTCCACAAGGAAGAAAGCAGTAACTCTCTCATAAACAGGAATTCTTTAGGGATCTTGTCATAAGCTTGCTCAAAGAGTTCTGAATGACCCAAAAGCTCTTTCTTCCATGGTTCTCTTTCAATGACCATGATGCTGTCGAATTCAGCTTTATTAAAATCTTCCAAACCATTCCAATCCATGTCTTTATAACGCGGCCTCCATCCTATAGGGCATTCCACTGCGGAAATTTTACCCTTGCACCGACCAATGATCCATTTCAAGACACGCATGTTATCCCCAAAACCTGGCCAAATGAAATTGCCGTCTTTGTCTTTTCTAAACCAGTTGACTCCGAAAATCCGAGGAGCATTCTGTAAATCACGGCCAAACTGCAGCCAATGGTTGAAATAGTCGCCCATGTGGTAGCCTAAGAAGGGCAGCATGGCAAATGGGTCTCTTCTGACCTTTCCGACTTCACCAAAGGCTGCGGCAGTCATTTCTGATCCCATGGTCGCTGCCATATAGACCCCAAAGTTCCAATTGAATGCTTGGTATACCAAAGGTACCGCCGTACTCCGTCTACCGCCAAAGATGAAAGCTGTGATAGGTACACCAGCAGGATTTTCCCATTCAGCATCAATCACCGGGTTTTGTATGGCAGGGGCAGTAAACCTGGAATTTGGGTGGGCGGCAGGCTTTCCGGAATTTTGATCATATGGTTTACCATGCCAGTCCGTCAACCCATCAGGCACTTCTTTGCTCATTCCTTCCCACCATACATCCCCATCTTTGGTAATGGCCACATTAGTAAATATGGTGTTGGATTTAATGCTTTCCATGGCACTTGGATTGGTCTTGTAATTCGTACCAGGGGCTACGCCAAAATACCCAGCTTCAGGATTGATGGCATGTAGGCGGCCATCCTCTCCTTTATGAATCCAGGCAATATCATCTCCCACAGTAGTGATTTTCCATCCTTCCAGTTGGTCCGGAGGGATCATCATGGCAAAGTTGGTTTTTCCACAAGCACTGGGGAAGGCTGCGGCCACATAACTTTTTTCCTGCTGGGGAGATTCTACCCCCATAATCAGCATATGTTCAGCCAACCAGCCTTCTTCTCTACCCATGGTGGAGGCTATTCTAAGAGCAAAGCATTTTTTACCCAATAAGGCATTTCCCCCATATCCACTGCCATAGGAAATGATCAACTTCTCTTCAGGAAAATGGGAGATGTATTTTACACTTGGGTTGCAAGGCCACTTGACATCTTCCTGTCCAGCTTCCAAAGGGGCACCCAAGGTATGCACACATTTCACAAAATTCTCATCGATATGGGGCATGACTTGTTCGCCCATTCGGGTCATGATGCGCATATTGATGACTACATATTCACTATCCGTAATCTGTACACCATAGCGGGAAAGAGGGGAACCAAGTGGTCCCATGCAAAAAGGAATCACGTACATGGTCCTGCCTTTCATGCTTCCCTTGGTCAGGTCATCCAAAATGGTCTTCATCTCATTGGGAGCCATCCAATTGTTGGTCGGTCCTGCATCTTCTTTTCTTCTACTGCATATGTAAGTCCTGTCTTCCACCCTTGCTACATCACTTGGATCGGAGAAGCAGGCAAAGCTATTTGGTCTTTTTTCTGGGTTGAGCCTGATGAAAGTGCCTTTTTCCACCAACATTTCGCATAGGGTGTCATACTCTCCTTGCGAACCATCGCACCAATGGATTTTTTCGGGAGCAAAATGCTTGCCCATACTATCCACCCAAGTTTTCAGTTCTGTTTTGATTGAAGCAATCATGGTTTTGTGTTTTAGTTAAAAATTATTGAGAAAAGACCTAATTTGATCAATTTTAATAAGATACCGAATTTAGCTGAAATGAAGGAGATCGAGACTGATAAAAACCATTCAAATTTATGATAAAAATCATAAAAGGCTTCTTCTTGATTATTCTTGCCTACAGAATAGAAAAAAACCGGAGTCTATCCTATAAAGATACATGTTAATTCATATTTAAATCGTTGGATTATATGCTTAGTACTTTTAGTCCATTTATTCTTAAAAAGTGCTTTGTCTTGATTGTTAGATCTTTCAACAAAAAAATTATATTTTACTAAAACAAAAATTAACAAAATTATAAATTTTATAAAAAATTTGATTTTAATCTTCGCAAAGAATTAAATATGATAAAAAATACAAAATAAAATATATGATTTTTTTAATAAAAGTATAACGTAATAAAATTTTGATTTATTCATTTTTTTCAATTAATTTTCAAAAAGGATTTGAAAATTAGATTATTCTGTCCAATTAAATCAATAACATTTAAACCCATTAAACCTATGAAAAGACAATTATGGAATTTAAAATTCCTTTTGCTTTTCCTGTTAGCCTTTGGATCTTGGAGTTTAGCACTAGCACAACAAGGTCAAATTACGGGAAAAGTTACTGATTCAGACACTGGTGAAGGAATTCCTGGTGTCAGTGTCTTGGTTAAAGGAACCACAAGAGGTTCTATTACTGATATTGATGGTTTTTTTTCCATCATGGCTTCACCGGATGAAATTTTGATGGTTTCATTCATTGGTTACACTACAATCGAAGAAATAGTTGGTAACCGTTCTACCGTTAATATTTTACTATCTCAATCCGAACAGGCACTTACTGAAGTAATTGTTGTAGGTTATGGTACGCAAGAGAGAAAAGAAATCACCAGTGCTGTAACCAGTGTGAAAGCTGAAAATTTCAACCAGGGAACTGTAAATGACCCGAGGCAATTGCTTCAAGGAAAAGTAGCCGGATTGAATATTGCCCGGCCTGGCGGTAATCCTAATGGAGGCTTTGCCATGCGTCTAAGAGGTATATCAACTGTTGGTGAAAACGCGGAGCCATTGATCGTGATTGATGGAGTTATCGGAGGTGACTTGGCAACTGTTGACCCCAATGACATTGAATCAATGGATGTTTTAAAAGACGGATCTGCAGCGGCTATTTACGGCACAAGGGGTTCTGCCGGGGTAATTTTGGTAACCACAAAAACAGGAAGAACTGGAAGGGTTGTGGTTGACTTTAATACCAGTATGGCCGTTGAGAATGTAGCAAGGACCATACCAGTGATGTCTGCTGATGAATACCGGCAAGTTCCTAATATGGTAGATTTAGGAGGGAATACTAATTGGTTGGACGAGGTTACCCGCACAGCATTTACCCATGTTCATAATTTATCTTTAGGTGGAGGGTCTGAGTCCACCACATATCGTGTTTCGGTCAACTCCCGTAATGCCCAAGGAGTTGGTATCAATTCAGGATTTAACCAGTTGAATGCCAGATTAAATTTAACCCAAAGAGCATTAAAGAACAAAGCGGTTTTTACCACCAATATTGCAGCAACCACCATAGATAGAGAATTTGGAAACGAAAACTCTTTCAGGTATGCCATAGTTAGTAACCCCACTGTTCCGGTAAGAAGTTCTTTGCCTCAGGATGTTCAGTTTGGGGGTTACACAGAGAGAGATATATTCGATTGGTTCAATCCAGTATCTATAGCAGAACAGAATATCGCTGATGGTAGAGACAGTCGGATTTTAGCGAGTATAAGAGGAGAGTACAATTTTACTTCTAATTTTTCAGCAGCTGTATTTTATGCAACTCAGAGAGAAACTGATTGGAGAGGATCATATTCACCCAAGACAGCAAAATTTGGAGGAGGCTTTGGTAGAAATGGTCTAGCTAGGATTCAAAATGATGAAAGGTTAAATGAACTATTTGAAACTACCCTGAACTACAATACCGATTTGGGGAGAGTGAATATGGCCTTATTGGGAGGGTATTCTTTTCAGGAATTCTTCAATCAGGGTAATTTTATGGAAGCTGGAGATTTTCTCACAGATGCCTTTACTTATAACAACATGGGAGCTGCTTTGGATTTTGCTAATGGTTTGGCTTCAGTTGGAAGCTATGCGGATAAGAATAGACTAGTTGCTTTCTTTGGCCGGGCCAATTTTAACTTTGAAGACACATATCTTTTATCCGTAAGTGCCAGGTACGAAGGTTCTTCACGTTTTGGCGCAGATAATAAATGGGGACTTTTCCCAGCCATAAGTGCGGGTGTTAATATTGCAAATTTGGTTGATATTACTGGGGTAAGTGCCATGAAATTCAGAGCCAGTTACGGAAGAACAGGTACACAACCTAACCAGTCTTACCTTTCCTTATTGAGATTTGGCCGACAAGGAAACTTCTTTTATAATGGACAGTTTGTTCCCTCTTTTGGTCCCATTTCCAACCCTAACCCTGGATTGTCTTGGGAAACAAAAGATGAATATAACGTGGGTTTAGATTTTGTTGTTTTCAACAATAAACTTGACGGAGCTATTGATTATTATACTAGGGTAACCACTGGAATGCTGCTGCCGATCAATGTTCCTGTTCCACCAAATTTGTTTCCCCAGACTATTTTAAATATTGGAGAAATACAAAACTCTGGACTTGAGGTAATGTTAAACTATAATGCTATCCAAAAGTCAAATTTCAGGTGGACCACTGGTGTAAATTTTTCCACCCTTTCAACTAATCTTAGAAGCCTATCTGCGGGAGAATTGAGCTTTGGAGAGGTGAATTACCGTTCCAACTTTGGTTCTCCAGGGCAAAACCTTACTCAATTAATAAGGATCCAGGAAGGAGGTCCTTTGGGCCAAATTTGGGGACCCATTTTTGATGGAGTTAATGAGGATGGAAGTCCACGAATGAAGGATTTGAACGGCAGTGGAGATTATTGTAATTGTAATGAGGACAGGGCTCAATTAGGTACTGCCTATCCTACCTTCAATTTTGGGATTAACAACACTTTTAACTATAAGCAATGGGATTTTAATTTCTTCTTTAGAGGTTCAATAGGCCATTACCTTATCAATAGTTATAGAGGATTCTATGAAAATCTTGAGGGAACTACGGTTCAGAATTACAATATCGTAAATACAAAGTATTATGACCCAAGGATAACCAAAGCTGAATACAATAGCAGCCATGTTGAAAAAGCAGATTTTGTTGTTTTGGACAATGCAACTTTGGGTTATAACTTCTTCATTGGACCTGGTAAGAATGTAACAAGACTAAGGGCTTTCCTATCTGTGCAAAACCCATTCATGTTTACAGGATATACAGGAGTTGATCCAGAAGTAAGGTATGTAGACTCTGAAACTCAAGACCCATTGGCACCTGGAATTGAAAGGAGAGCAACTTACTTCACGACTACGATAACTACACTTGGTGTTAATGTAAGTTTCTAAGTAAAATAATAGACATCATGAAAAAAATATTAAATATAAAATACATCTTGATAGGCTTAGGATTAAGTTGTTTTTCAACCATATCCTGTGTTGATCTGGAAGAAGAGGTATTCAGCCAAGTTACAGCTGATAACTTTTTCCAAACTGATGAGGAATTTATTTCGGCTCTTGGAGCAGCATACAGCTCTCTTGGTGGCCTGGGTAATCATTCTGGCTTATGGTCTATAAATGAATTGGCAGGTGATGCAATTGTGATTTCTACCAAAGGAGGTGACTGGTTTGATGGTGGGGTGCTTTTACAATTGCATCAACATGAATTCTTACCGGATAACCCATTCTTTCAAAACAGCTGGAATTTCCTGTTCGGAGGGATAAACACCTGTAACCGGTTGATTTTCTCATTCGAACAGTTGGATAATCCCAATTCTGCTGCCTTTATTGGAGAATTAAGAGCCTTAAGAGCCTTGTTTTATTATTGGGCCTTAGACGCATTTGGTAATGTTCCACTAGTAACCGATTTCACGGCCACGGAATCCCCTGATACAAAGTCAAGGCAAGAAGTTTACAATTTTGTACTTGCTGAATTGAATGAAGTAATTCCATTATTGCCTACAGCTAAAGATGCTACTACCTATGGTAGAATGACACGTTGGGCGGCATTGACTATTAGAATGAAATTGTATTTGAATGCCGAGGTTTATGTGGGAACTCCGCAGTGGGCATTAGCAGCAGCAGATGCGGAAGAGATTATTAATTTAGGTCCATATAGCCTTATGCCTTCCTATCGAGACAACTTTGTGATCAATAATGCAGGTTCTTCTGAAAATATATTTGTCTATCCTTATGATAAAGTATTTGCAGGAGGGTTTAACTGGGTGATGATGACTTTGCATATCGCCAGCCAATCTACCTTTAACTTGACCCAACAACCCTGGAATGGCTATCAAACAGTGGAAGAATTCTATAATTCCTATGTAGACCCTGAAATCAACCCTGGCGTTCAGGGCCCAGTTTGGAAAGGTTTGGCTTTAGAGCAGACTGAAGGTACTATTGATGGCAGGTTAAGCAATTTCTTGGTAGGGCCACAATTCAGGGCTGATGGTACTCGATTGGAAGACCCTGGAGTTGAACCTTTTGATGCGACAGGAAGAAATGGTGATCCAGATGGTCCGCCTATTACCTTTATGCCTTATTTGAATGAAATTTGGCCACAGGGTTTGAGACAAGCAGGGGCTAGAATTGGTAAATATGAATTTGAAATGGGAGGTACCAATAACATGAGCAATGACTTTGTCATATTCAGATTATCAGACGTCATCCTTTCATTGGCTGAGGCAAAATTCAGATTAGGAAATACTTCCGAAGCTTTGGCATTGGTGAATCAAATAAGGTCTAGAGCAGGGAACCTGGATCCATTCACTACTTTAACAGAAGAGAATCTTCTGGCAGAAAGAGGTAGAGAAATGTTTGTAGAGATGACCAGAAGACAGGATCTTATCCGATTTAAGAAGTATGGGGATGCTTGGTGGCCATTCCAAGGTATGAATAGGCCCAAAAGAGTACACCAACCGGGAAGCCATCTGGAATTATTTCCGATTCCAGAGCCACAATTGCTTGCTAATCCTAGATTGAGACAGAATCCTGGATATAATTAAAATATGGATTAATTACATGTGGCAGGTTCCTGCATAAAGTAGGGGCCTGCTTTTCTTTTTTATTATATCAATAGTTTGTTACATTCATTTGAAAATTGCAATATTTATCAAAAACAATTTGGACCAGAACAATTAATTATTTCCCAAGCTCTATGAAAAGATTGAGTTTCATTACATGGATTATAGTAATTTTCTTCACCTTGTCATGTAATTATTTGGAAAAAGGCCCTTCAGAAAAAGAACAGATATTTTTTGATTTTTACCTTGGCATGAAGCAAAAAGATTTTTTTGACCAATGCACGGAATTGAACAAGCAAGAAATCATCACGCAGGGTCCAGGAGGCACCACAAGCGTGGAGCATAGGATTAGAGATAAGTTCTCCAGTGAGGTAAGCATGCGTTTTTTTCCAACTTTTATTGATTACAAAATTTTTGAAATGCCGGTCACGTATTCATTCGTATCCTGGGCTCCATGGAACAGACAATATTGGGCAGAAAATCTTCTGGAGGAAGTGTTGGAGGACTACAAAAAAGTTTATGGAGATGAATTCAAGTTACTCAATCACCCAACACAAGGAAAAGTGTATTATAAAATTGACGGAATACGTAGGATAAATCTTTTTGTTAAAGATGAGCAATTTGTACAAGCTGTTTTTACGGACCTGAAGGTGGAGAAAAGACTAAAGGAAGAGTTTGAAAAAAGCAATAAGCCCGAATACAATCCAAACTAAAAAACCACTGTATGAATGTTTGATGGATTTCTAATGATAATGAGATACCTTTTGTTATTGTTATTTTTGGCTTCCTGTTCGCGCCAAAACCACGAAGATTCTCACGATCTACTTTTTCAGGCGGTTCCAAGTGAAGTTTCCGGGATAACATTCTCCAATCAATTGATAGAGAATGAAGATTTTAACATCATAGAGTACCTCTATTTTTACAATGGTGGTGGAGTAGCAGTAGGGGATATCAATAATGATGGACTTTTGGATATATATTTTTCTTCCAATCAACATGGCAACAAACTCTATCTCAATAAAGGGAATATGCAGTTTGAGGATATCACCCAAAATGCTGGAGTAGCTTCCTTTGGTCCTTGGAAAACAGGTGTAAGTATGGTGGACATCAATGGAGATGGCTTATTGGATATTTATGTTTGTAGGGTCAGTGGATATAAGGGGTTGGAAGGTAAAAATGAACTTTATATCAACAATGGCGACCTTACCTTTACTGAAAGTGCTGCTTTATATGGATTAGATTTTCAAGGCTTCAGTACCCATGCTGCTTTTTTTGATTACGATGGGGATGGTGACCTTGATTTGTATCTATTGAATCATGCCGTCCACACAGAAAGAAGCTATGGGCGAGCCTCATTAAGACATATAGATGATGGATTGGCAGGGGATAAACTATACAGAAATAATCTCAATAAAGGTGAAAAAAGATTCACGTCTGTAACCAATGAAGCCGGTATTTTTTCAAGTCAGGTGGGTTATGGCCTTGGGGTAGGTATAGCCGATGTAAACAATGATGGCTGGCCGGATATATACATTTCGAATGATTTCAATGAGAATGATTACTTATACATCAACCAAGGAGATGGCACTTTTGTGGAGTCAATTCAAAGAGCCCTGGCTTATTCAAGCCGCTTTTCAATGGGGAATGACCTTGCAGATATCAATAATGATGGTTGGATAGATATCATGACATTGGACATGTTGCCTGAAGATGAGAAGACCCAAAAAAAGTCCTTTGGAGAGGATCCCTATGAAATATATAAATTGAAGCTTAATTTCGGTTATGAAAGACAAGCCAGCCGGAATATGCTTCAATTGAATCAAGGTGACGGTACTTTTTCTGAAATCGCCCAATTGACTGGAGTACATGCTACAGATTGGAGTTGGGCGGTTTTGTTGGCTGATTTTGATAATGATGGTTATAAGGACATCTTTGTTTCAAATGGAATAGTTAGAAGACCCAATGATATTGATTATATCAATTTCATTACCGAGTCTAAATCTTTGGATCAAATCAAAAATCTTGAATTGGCGCAAAAAATGCCTGAAGGGGCCGTCCCTAACTATTTTTTCAAAAATAAAGGAGCGTATTTTTTTGAAAACATGACAGACCAATGGATCGGCTTGGATAAAACCTTTTCCAATGGCGCCGTCTATGCTGATTTGGACAATGATGGAGATTTGGATTTGATCATCAACCATATTAATGAAAAGGCTAGAATTTTTAAGAACCAAACCATTGAAAGAGAGGGTAGTGAAGGGAATAGTTTTTTGAATCTTCAATTCAAAGGGGAAGGCCTCAATTCATTTGGTCTTGGCGCAAAGGTTATAGCCTACTTCAAGGGGCAGCAGGTCATTCAGGAAAATTTCACCAGTCGTGGATTTCAGTCAAGTGTTGCACCACAGGTTCATCTAGGACTTGGCAATGTCAGTAGGTTAGACTCCCTGATAGTGATCTGGCCTGACCAGTCTTTTCAAAAATTCATTGATTTGGCTACCAATCAAAGCTTCGTTGTAGACCAGACAGAATCAGGGGGAACATATAAATATTCAAATCTTTCCAAACCCATTTCTTTGAAAAATATTGATACTTCAATTTCTGGAATTGACTTTGTACACGAAGAAGATGAATATAATGATTTCAACCTGGAGCCACTCATACCCCATAAGTTATCCAGAGAAGGTCCTGCTGCGATGGTATTGGATTTTAATGGTGATGGCTTGGAAGATCTTTTTTTTGGAGGCGCTCATGGACAAGCAGCAGTAGTATACCTTCAACAATCAAATGGAAGCTTCAAATCAATAAATATAGAAGCCTTTGCAGAAGATGCTGAACTGGAAGATGTCACTGCTCTTTGGGAGGATATTGATCTTGATGGTTTACCTGATTTAATTATCGGACGGGGTGGAAATATTCCAAAGCCGTCCTCCCTAACTTCAGATTCCAAATTCTATAAAAATTTAGGAAATGGAAAGCTTGCTCCAGGGATAAGTTTGCCCATTGATCCTTTGGTACAGGTTTCTGCTTTGGTTCTAATGGATGGGAAGCATGAGGATGAAAACTTACTCTTTGTAGGAGGTAGAAATTTGGCAGGGAGCTATGGTGAAATACCCAGAAGTTACCTTTTGCAATATCTGGAAAATGGTCAATTTAAGGATGTAACCACTGTAGTGGCGCCAGAACTTCAATTTTGTGGAAAAGTAAAAGTAGCTGCCTTAGCTGATTTGAATAAAGATGGGAATCAAGAACTTATTGTTACAGGAGAATGGATGCCCATCAAAGTTTTTGGATTTCAAGAGGGCGCCTTGGTAGATAAAACAGAAATTTTTGGCTTGGCAAATACCTCCGGATGGTGGAACACGCTCTTGGTTGAAGATTTGAACGAAAACGGTTATCCTGATCTGATTTTGGGTAACCTGGGTGAAAACACCAGAATTAAAGCAAGAGAATCCCAACCATTTAAAATGTGGGTAAAGGATTTAGATGACAATGGGAATGCCGAACAGATATTGTCATATGCTGTGGGTAATCAGTATTTTCCATTGGCCAACAGGGATGAACTTACTAAAAAATTACCCACTTTGAAAAAGCGGTTTATTCGGAATGCAGATTTTGCAGGAAAAACACTCCCTGAAATCTTTATGAGCTATAATTTGGATCAAGGGGAATGGTTTGAGGCCAAGAGTTTTACTTCCAAAGTTTTTATGAATAATCAAGGGAGTTTCGACAAGGGAATTGATTTACCGAAAGAAGCCCAATTTGCTCCCATCCAGGCCATGCATCTTGAGGACTTGGATAATGATGGGATGCTGGATTTGATGATTGGGGGAAACTTAATAGAATCTGCACCTTATTTTGGAGCTTATTTGGGAAGTTGGGGACATATTTTTAAAGGCGACGGCAAGGGAAATTTTCTTCCTTTCAAGATGGGCTCTTTAGGAATACAAGGCCAAATCCAAAGTATTTTTACACTTCAGGTAAAGGATGAAAAATGGCATATTTTCGTAAAAAATGATGATGCTGTTCAAGTTGTAAAATTTCAGATTGTCCCCTGATTTCTCTGCCAAGAAAAGGCCTTGAGGTCGGTTTTGGTATTTTTCCCTAATAAAAGATCCGAAATACCTTCCCCCAGTCCTGCCGAATGCTTAAAGCCATGACCACTACAGGCAGATGCGATCAACACCTCAGGAAAATCTGGCAACTCATCTATCACAAAATATGAGTCTGGGGTAACAGTATAGATACAAACTTTTGATTGAAGCACCTGTTTATCCAAAAGGTTGAATCGCCCTGCAATCTTTTCCTCTATAAAAGCCATTTGCTCTTCCTCAGTAACTTCTCTGGATAAAGTATCAGGATGATTTCTTTCCACAAAGGATTCTGAGGCCATTTTGACCATTTTCCCATCCAGGGAAGGAAAACCATAAATAAAATCCTCTGCACCAGGACCAAAACCCCACATATACACCGGAGTTTTTCCCAGCTTAAATCCATCATCCTTTACAGGAAGCCAATGCAAAATCTGCCGGCAAATTTTAAAATGGGACTTCTCCTGAGGGGGTAAAAAATCTTTGACCCAAGCCCCTGCACTGATGACAGCCCGACCTGCTTCAAATTCCCCCTGATTGGTTTTGATCAGCACCCCTCCGCTGGGAAGCGGAGAAATTCCCAAAACTTTGGTATGGGTTTTTATACTGGCACCATTTTGTTCGGCCAGTTGGAGTTGGGTGGATATGGCCAGTTCAGGCCTCAGGAATCCCGCACTAGGTTCATAGTAAACCATTCCACTTTCTTCTAAATTGAATTCAGGATGCCTTTTTCTAAGGGCCTTGGCATCAAAAACCTCGTATGGAATTCCTGCCTCTTGGGCAAAATGGACCGTTCTTTTGAAAAAACCTTCTGACCCATGCTTAGACCAACTTTTTCCCCCTGAGTCAAAGAGCAAGCCTCCTGTGGAAGTCATGATTTCCTTCCCGCTTATTTTTTCTATCTCCCTCCAAATTTCATGAGAGCGCATGACAATAGGGACAAAGTCCATTCCTTCACCTACCGCCAAGCGGGTAATCCGGCTTTCCCCATGGGAGGAACCCATGGTATGGGGTGGAGAGAACTGGTCAATGCCCAGCACTTTCTTTCCCGATTTACTCAAATGCCATAAGGTAGATGCCCCAATGGCTCCCAATCCTATCACAGCAATATCGAAAACATTTCTATTCATCCTTCCACCCGTTTAGATAGACAAATTAATTCTTAATTCTAGCTTTACCTATCTGGATAGCAAAGTAAGTTTCTTCATCGACCAAGCATGATCTCCTTTAGACTCAGCTTCTATTTTTAGAAATGATGATTTACCAGTTGGTTTCCACGCCACTGTATTGAGCCCAGGATCCCCTTTAGCTTGCGCTACTTTGGTCCAGGATTTTCCATCATCAGAGACCGAAACAGCATATTGCTCTGGAAATTCATCCTTTCCGGAATCAAAATGAATTTCAGTTAATAGTTGTGGATTGGGGAGTTGAACCATAAACCACATTCCAGGCTCTTGGGCGGTTTCTGTTTTCCAACCTTTGTAGGAAAAGGCATAGCTTGGGTCCTTGACCGACCCTACACCCTGCCATGCCGTGCTGCTTGCTGTTACTTTCCAATTGTCCTGAAAAGTCAAGGCCTTAGGAATTTCTCCCACCAGTTCATCAAAGGTGTACACAGCATTTCTCAATTCCGTTTCCTTTCTGATTTTGCCCACATAGTCCGGTGTAATGAAGGTTCCGGTGTTTCCTAAATCATTCCGGATATAAGAGAGTACGGAAGCAATGTACTCGTCATCATTGCCATTCATCGGAATCATAATACCTTCATATTCCTGAGCATCTAATGTGCCTTGTAAGCCATGCAGCATGACCTTGACCAAATATTCTGGATGTCCAAGAACTCTTGGGGAACCTGAAAAGGCAGGAGCAATCAAACGGCCTTCTCCGGCAGGGGATCCCAAGCCTTTTGGACCATGGCAGGTGGAACAATAGCTGTCAAAAATAGATTTTCCCTTTACGAAAAGCGCCATCTCTTTTTCTTCAAATTTTTTGGAGGATGCTTCTTTGGCTTCTTCCAGCTTTTCTAACAATTGACTGCTAATTACCTGAATACCATGGGATGGATTTTTCTTCATGGTATCCATGATCAGTTGTTCTACCTGATCTATTTTCAATACATGGGCACTGAGCAATGCCTGTAAGGCCACTTCCGGGTTGCTGTCAGCAGCAGCTGTAGAATAAATCTCAGTAATGCTTTTTTCTCCGTATTTATAAAGGGTTTCAGCAGCCCGCAGACCTTGAATTCTTATCCTTGGGTTAGGGTCTTGGGTGAATTTTTTTACCAGATCAGACTTCAGTTCCGCAAGCCCTTCAAGCGTCCATAGGGCATGTATTCTCGCCAATTCATTGGAAGAGTTGCTTGCCATTTTAATTAAATCCGGTACGATGGTTTTGTCCTGATTGAGTATCAGTGTCTGCTGAGCCATATCCCTCCACCATCCATTGGGGTGTTCCAAGTGCTTTATCAGTTCCTGGGCAGATTCTTCATACATTCTAGGTTTTGTGGTATTTCGGGGCATCCCCTCATAGGATAGCCTCCAAATTCTACCATTTCCTACGATGTCATCCAATTGGTATTGTTGGATTTTTGTTCTGAGATAGCTTCCTTCCTGCGTCCAATTTCCCTGTTGTATGATTCCTCTATACATATCCACAATATAGAGTGTGCCATCCGGTGCAGTAGCCATATCCACGGGCCTGAACAATGGATCAGTAGATTGGATAAATTCAGAGCCTTCACTGATATACTTATTTTGAAGGTAGGACAAACCGTCCACTTTTTCAGTCACCACCCTCCGAACAATTCTGCCAACGGGCTCACCATAGATATAATCTCCCACCAAGTCCTTGGGCAAGCGGTCTCCTCTGAACACATCATTTCCTGCTGCTCCAGTGACATTGGACAGAGAACCATCAGGTTTCGCCTCTTGCATGCCGGGTTGGAAGTCTGCTAATTTCACTAGGCTGTAGGGAACCCGAAAACCCTCTTTCAGTGCGTCTTTGACCTGAAAATTGCCATAAACGATGGGAAACTGGAAACCTTGAGGTACACCACCCGCACCATCTTGGAAAAACACTGTGCCATAATTGTCTTGGGTGACACCCCATTGACCCCAGGGATTTCCACTTTCTTCCTGAATGACACCTGAGGGGGTCCAGCGAATCCGCTTGTTGTTATAAGTACTGTACATCCAATTGTCCAAGGCCCAAGTGAGGAAACTGGTTTGGTGCTCCACATTTCCGGATCTTCCAAGACCTGAAGCAAACAGCTCCTTCTTATCTGCCTTTCCATCACCATTGGTGTCTGTATACCGATAGACATGGTCTTCATTGGATTCCATGGATAAAATACTGTTTGGCCCAAATGGGACCACATACCGGGGAAATACCAAGTTGTCTAAGAATACCGTACCTGTTTCATAGATGCCGTCACCATCCAAATCTTCCCAACGGGATATCCTTGAAGTAGGCAGTAGCTCCCCTGTAGCATCCAAATCCTGCATATAGGTACGAAGTTCAAGTACATACATGCGTCCATTTCCATCAAACCTAATCGCAGCTGGTTCCCGGATTTGTGGTTCGGAAAGGATAGGTTCCATGGTAAATCCAGGTTTCAGTACAAAAGATTTCCTTTGCTCATTGGCAGAAACAGGAATAATGGGAGCCTTAGGACTTAGATCGATGCCCTTCCATATATTTGATTCCAGATCAGCACCCTCTGGAATGCTGATAGATGGATAAGGTGCTTCAAGGCGTTTGGGATCCATCGATTCTGCAGGGGATATATCAAAGGGAGACCGCTCGGGTGACTGGCAGGCCAATAAAATACAAAGTGAAAAACCAAAGGTGTAGATTGCTGCTTTAGAAGAGCTCATAAATGCGATTATGATAATTAATTTAATCCAAGGAAGTTCCTATAGAAGTGGAGGAGAGAAGCCCCGAATTGGAGGCAGCTCCTGTTATGAGTCATAGCCAACAGAAGCTGTTGATTTTTAGGACTCAATAAGCCGATCTCTCAAATGTTAAAAATATTGGTTTTTTCGATATTTTGTATTTTTTTTAAAAAGTATTTGCAATTCCATTAAAATTTTAAACAAGAGAATGTACACCATGCCATACAAATTACAGTTCCGCCTTTTGGCTTTTATTTGTATTATTTTTTTGATAGCCTGTCATCCAGAACCTGCCGATAATCAGCAAAAACCGGTCATAATGGCCTATTACGTAGCAGAAAGGGATTATCAGCCAGAGAAAATCCCAGTTGAAAAACTCAGTCATATCATTTATTCCTTTACTGTAGTCATTGAAGGGGAGATGAGATTTAGAAATCCTGATGAGGCAGGCCCGAAGTTGGAGGCATTGGTCAGGCAGAAGTCAAGAAATCCAAATTTGAAGGTAATGATTGCCTGTGGAGGCTGGGGTGCAGACGGATTTTCAGATATGGCCCTTACAGAAGAGGGTAGGGCAAAATTCATCGAAAGTGCCAGGAGTTTTATAGCGCAATATGAATTGGATGGCATGGATATGGACTGGGAATACCCCGGAATTTCTGGAGCAGGTACCATGGCCAGACCAGAAGATACGGAGAATTTTACTGCTTTGATGAAAGGACTTAGGGAGATGTTGGATACTTTCGATAGTCCGAAAATCCTGACCTTTGCTTCCGCGGGTTGGAAAAGATATTATGACTTTATCGAAGTGGACGAAGTCATGAAATATGCAGATTATATGAATGTGATGACTTATGACCAAGTTTCCGGGGAATCCATTTATACTGGTCACCATACACCCCTAGGGTATGTGGCCAATCAGGACATTGAGGGTACTCCCTTTCAAGCCCATCTGGATAGCCTCTATGCGGCTGGTGCTGCTCCTGACAATGATCCTGAATCTGTTGAAAAAATTGTAGACTTTCTTATCAATATAGGTGTAAATCCTGCTCAAATTGTAATTGGATCGGCATTTTATGGTAGGGTCTGGAAAGGAGTTCCGCCTGCCAACCAAGGTTTGTATCAGCGGAGCAGGGATATCCACATCGGTTGGTTGGGCTATCAGCAGATCCGCGATCGATACGAAACTGACAGCAATTTTGTGAGGCATTGGGACGAAAAAGCCAAAGCTCCCTTTATGTATGAAGCAAAAGATAGCTTATTGGTTTCCTATGATGATACAGTTTCTGTGGCATTGAAGACGCGATATGCCATCGACAAGCAATTGGCTGGAATTATGTTTTGGCAATTAGGCAACGATACCAAAGAATCAGGAAGTCTTTTGGATGCTATATACAAAGAAGCCCAGAGATAGGGTATTGCCATTCCTGAAAAGAAATTTGAAATCTCTTTTCAGGAATGGCAAGAGGACCATAGAGGGAATTCCACATTCAAAATTTTTACGTTTCCGATCCGCATTTATTCTGTCCAAGACTTTCCTACATCACTGTAGTCAATGCAGCCTTTGAAAGGACCTGGAACAGGATCGTAGGCCAGATATTCCATTCCGATTTGCTCCGAATGAAAATAGCCCAAAAGCGCCAGTTCCTTCATCATCCGGTAAAAGGGAAAGGCATCTCCTTCAGCAAAGTTATACGCCCAAAGTGCTCCCGGTAGGGGTCCGGATTTTTCTTCAAAATCCCTGATGACCTCATCTTTTTTACCGTCCTCCAATTTGACAAAGTCTTTTCCTTGCATGGACTTGGCTGTTGCATTGAATGCTTCGAGACCTGCGGTAAAGCCTTTTTGAATTTTCTCAGGAAAGGCAGAAACAAGGATTTTATCGATGAACTCATCGGTTCCCACATCTAGTGCTCCAGGCGTATCCGTACGGGGAAGAATTCTATCTACTAAAGCAGCGAGTATTTTAGCCTGATCCTGACTAAGTAGTTGTGGTGTCCAGGAAAGTTTTTCTCCCGTTCCACAGGATTGCATCAAGGTTGTTACCGTAGAACCGGTAATCGCATAACCCAAAATCATAGCGGTGCTTTTTAAGGCGTCTCTTCTGTTCATGGTTTTGATGGTTTATAGGTTTCCACGGTTGATTTCTTTCATGGCATGATCCACCGCTCTGGCGGTCAAAGCCATGTAAGTAATGGATGGATTTTGGGTGCCTGAAGAGGTCATGCAGGCGCCGTCTGTTACAAAGACATTCTTCACAGCATGCACCTGATTGAAAGCATTGAGTACAGAAGTTTTGGGATCACCCCCCATCCTGGCTGTACCCATTTCATGAACACCTATTCCCAAAGCACCGCCACCATCAAAGGTCTGCACGTTCTTGATCCCAGCGGCGTCCAACATTTCCGCGGCATCTGACATGATGTATTTCCTCATGGTAAGCTCATTTTCCTTGTATCCTGCATCGAAGACCATTTTTGGAATACCCCATTCGTCTTTTTCAGTAGCATGTAAGTACATCCTGTTTTCATGATAAGGGAGCACTTCACCAAAGCCTCCGATTCTGAAGGTCCATTCTCCGGCCTGCATCATGCTGTCTTTGAAATCCGCTCCAAAATCTTTGCTATTGGCGCCTCTTCCCCAATTGCTGCGGGTAGCCCCACCTTGGTAACCGTAGCCACGAAGGAAGGCATCGGTTTTGGTTTGCTCATTGATATTTCGAAACCTTGGGATATAAATGCCATTTGGTCTTCGGCCTTTGTAATATTTATCCTCCATTCCATCAAAAGTCCCTATTGCACCCAAGCGGTAATGATGGTCCATGATATTATGTCCCAATTCCCCTGAGTCATTTCCCAATCCATTGGGAAACCTATCGGATGTGGAATTGAGCATAATGGCTGCTGTAGCAGGTGCTGAGGCATTTAAGAAAATGATCCGGGCATAAAACTCAATCATTTCTTTACTCTCACGATCTACTACTCTGACACCAGTGGCTTTTCCACTTTGGATATCATATATCACAGAATGTACTACAGAGTTGGGTCTTAGGGTGAGATTTCCAGTCTTGGCAGCATCTGGTAAAGCCACAGATACCGAACTATAATAGGCACTGTATGGGCATCCTCTGTGGCATCGGTTCCGAGATTGGCAGGCACCTCTTCCATTGTGCTCAACTGTAAGGTTTGCTACCCTTCCTATGGTCATGTACCGGAAAGGGAATTTGGATTCGATTTCTTTTTTGACATGCTTTTCCAGGCAGTTCATTTCCATGGGAGGTAAAAACTGGCCATCTGGGAGATGAGGTAGTCCCATTTTTTCACCTGAAACCCCGACATATCTTTCAGCATAATCATACCAAGAAGCAATATCCCTGTATCGGATGGGCCAATCAATTCCAATGCCTTCCTTGGCGTTGGCTTCAAAATCAAGATCAGACCAACGATAGCACTGCCTGCCCCAAAGCAAAGAACGGCCACCGGTTACATCTGCCCGGATCCAATCAAACTGTTGCTCTTCGATATAGGGATCTGCTTTATCGTTATGGTAAAAATGTTTATTGTCTTCATTAACAAATCCTGAACGCCCCTGCACATAAAAATCTTCCCGCTCGGAATGGGTCAGTTTTCCTCGGTTTTCAAAATCCCAAGGATCCATGTTCATGGTGGGGTAGTCCTGAATGTGGGTGACCAATCGGCCACGCTCCAGGACTAGGGTCTTGAGGCCTTTTTGACAGAGTTCCTTAGCGGCAAAGCCTCCGGAAATCCCTGAACCGACCACAATGGCATCATAGGTGTTTTCTGCCACCGCTTTGATGTTGAGGTTACTCATTGAAATTGGGTTTAATATAGGTTAATTGATGATTTTGAACCTATAAGGTAATGAAAAAGCCAATCCAAAAAAAGTGGAAAAGGATGGAGGGAATAAACTAAAAAAGAAACCTAGAAGGGAAAATAATTTATTCCCTGGCTGCGCCTCCATCAATGACCAGGCATGTGCCATTCACATATCGCGCCTCGTCAGTAGCCAGGTAAAGGTACCCATAGGCAATGTCCATGGGTTCACCCCAAAAACCTACCGGAATTAATGGCAGCATCTGCTGCTTGACCTGCTCTGGTATGGCATTGGTCATTTCAGTTTCTATAAAACCCGGTGCAACACTGTTACAGGTTATGCCATATTTGCCCAATTCGAGCGCCCAGACTTTCGTCATCCCAATTACAGCTGATTTGGTAGCCACATAATTGGTCTGTCCAAAATTTCCCCTTAATCCCACATTGGATGCGGCAGTAACTATTCTGCCATACCTATTTTCTTTCATCACCTCTGATACGGCTTGCGTGCAATTGAATACCCCAGTTTGATTGACATCTATGACTGCATTCCAATCCTCGAGTGACATTTTGGCCAAGGTCTTGTCCCGGGTAATGCCGGCATTGTTGATAAGGATATCTATTCTTCCGAATTTTTCTTTGACTCCTTGCACCGCGTGAAAAACAGCTTCCCGATCTGCGACGGATAGTTTTCTGAATTCCACCTGATGACCTTTTTCTGTTAGCTCCTCTGCCAATTCCCTGCCTTTTTCAGACATATCCCAAAGGCTGATTTTGGCTCCTTCCTTGGCAAAAAGACGAACAGTTGCCTCTCCTATTCCGTTGGCTCCTCCCGTGATGATGGCAACTTTATTTTCTAAACGCATATTGGGTTTGTTTTCTGATTGAACTTAATACTTATGGTTTCCAAATAACCACCCCGACCATGGAATCGGCAGTACCATAATACAAATACCATTGATTTTCGAAAAAAACCAATCCTTCTACGAATGTGGTACCATCCACATATTGCCCTGATTTCTCAAAAGGTAATTCCGGTTTTAGGAATGGATTATCCGTACGGTCCAAAAGCTTCCAAGGCTCCTCTTTACTGTAAAGGGCCTGTCCCGCGGTATAAAGTCTGTTTCCTAAATCTTTTACCCCGATATGCTGCTGATTCCCGGCATTATACAACACCACTATTCCATCATCAGTCAACAAAGGCGGAGGCCCTGCTTCAACCAACCAAGAATCAAAATAACCTGGTCGGGGGCTCAGTACAGGAGCAAGATTCCCATCGATGGTTTCTATGGGTTCCCAGTGGATGAGGTCATCCGAAGTAGCCAACCAGATATGTGGCACACCAAAATACATCCAGTACTTGTCATGGAGCTTGGCTGCCACCAGTTTACCATCTCTCAATTCTGTCAATATAGCTCCTGATTTGGTTTCCTGATTATGGTATTTTCCATCTTTAAAATCCTTAAAAATGGGCCCATGCTTTTCCCAATTTTTCAGGTCACGGGAGGTGGCGACAGCCAGCCGGGGATATTCCCTGTTCCATTGCGTATAGGTCAGCACATACAAACCATCGGCAGTTTCCACGATCCTTGGGTCTTCTGTCCCTCCTGTCCACTCAAACTCTTTTTGATTGTCGTGATCAGGGAAAAATATGGGTTCTGTAAGCCGCTGATAAGTTTTCCCGTCTTCTGAGATGGCCAAACCCAAGCGGGAGGTATGCCCTCCGATCTCCTTTTCGCCCAGTTTTTCTTCGGCCCGATATAGCACATGGATTTTTCCATCCTTGACAATGGCCGCCGGATTGAAGGTAGCCATGGACTCCCAAAAGACGGTTCTTCCACTCATGGGGTCATCCCAAGAAGTTTGATCCGTTGGAGAAATGATAGGTTTTGCATCAATCGGTCTCTCAAAAGGCCCCATCATCCAAGGCTTATGTTGGGCTAAGGATGGCAGGCTAAGAATAAAAAGTAGGGAAGTAAGGATTTTATTCATTTGGATTTTCTCTTTTGATTGCTTTTAGTAAAGTCTCAAGTTCATCTTGCACAATAGTCCACAAAATCAAGTAATCGACACCAAAGTATTCATGGATCAATCTGTTACGAAACCCTTTAAGTCTATTCCAAGGGATGCTGTTTTTTGATTGTTTATAACTATCACTAAGCCTTGAAGAAGCTTCACCAATAATTTCAAAATTCCTTACTACGGCATCAATCGTTTTATCATCCATTATGAAAGTATCATAATTCATTCCCTGAGTATACTTCAAAATTTTGGTAACTGCCTCCAAGATATCTCCAAGGAGAAGGCTGTCATCTCTGCTAGACATAGGCCAACTCATCTTTGATGGCTAAAAAATATTTTTCTTTTATCCCATTTTTTGAAACAAGATCAACCTTGATGCCAAGACAATCTTCTAATTCGTCAGCTAAATCTATAAACTTGCTTCCAATAGGTGCATTAAATTCTACAAGAAGGTCAACGTCACTTAAAGGAGTTTGCTCATTTCTGGCAAAAGAGCCAAAAATCCCCAAGCTTTTAATTGGATACTTTTTGAAAAGTAAGGTTTTCTCTTTTTCTAAAATGTGTTTTATCTCCTGAAGCGTTTTCATACCTTAAATTTAATGAAAATATCAAAACCTCACCATAGAGATCATTTCGGCCACACATACGGGTTTGTTACTGGCATCCGATTCCATTTCGGCCTCGATATACAACTTAAGGCTGCCGTCCGGGTTTTCTTCCAAATTGGTCAAGCGGGCTTTCAGCCTTACCTGATCACCTGAAAAAACCGGAGCCGGAAAACGTACTTTGTTGACCCCATAATTCAAGGCCATTTGCACCCCTTCCAAGGGCAAAATTTCATACAGGAGTTTAGGCGCCAAAGACAAGGTCAAATACCCATGGGCCAGGTTTTTTCCGCCTGGTATCAGGGCCTTGGCCTTTTCAGTGTCCACATGGATCCACTGGAAATCCTCTGTGGTCTCTGCAAATTTTTGGATCACCTCCTGACTGACCCTAGTCCAGGAACTCGTTCCCAAACGCTTCCCTACAAACCCCTTCAAATCCTCCACTGACCTAAATACCATTTTTCCACTTTCACCTTCATTCCGAAATCCACCCTCAGTAATCTCACTTTCTTGATTCTTGGTTCTTACCTCTTGGTTCTCTAAGGCTTCTCGCTTCTCCTTCACAACTACTACCGCTTTCCCTACCACTTTCCTTTCCATCATATCTTTCAAGGCCTGCGGAGCTTCTTCCAGACTGTAGGTTTTATAGATGTGTTGCTTGATTTTTCCCGCCTGTATCATGCCCACCAATTCCATCAGGTTTTGTTGACTTTGTTTAGGTTCTTCAGAAGAAAACCTGCCCCAAAATACACCCATCACCGCACAACCTTTCAACAGGGCCAAGTTGAAGGGCAATTTGGGGATTTCCCCCGCCGCAAAGCCGACCACCAGGTAGCGCCCTTTCCAGGCCATACTTCTCAGGGCGGGATCGGCATATTTATCGCCTACCACATCTAGTACCACATCCACGCCTTTGCCCGCAGTGATTTCTTTGATTTTCTCTTTGAGGTCTTCTGTTTCATAATTGATAAGGTGTTCAGCCCCTTTTTCTTGACAGATAGCCAGTTTTTCAGCAGTGGAGGCTGCAGCGATCACTTTGGCCCTCATGACTTTTCCAAGTTCTACAGCCGCAAGTCCTACGCCGCCGGAAGCGCCCAGGACCAAGAGGGTTTCACCTGCTTTGAGTGCTGCTCGGTCTTTAAGGGCATGGTATGCCGTTCCAAAGGTATATAGGGTGGATGCGGCGGTAATGTCATCCATAAATGAGGGAACAGGAAACACCCGATCAGCGGATACTTTCACTTTTTCGGCAAATCCTCCCCAACCACAAAGTGCTAAAACGCGTTGTCCTATCTGAAGATGCTTTACCCCAGGGCCAACTGAGGTAATCACCCCGGCTACTTCACCTCCAGGGGAGAAAGGGAGTTCGGGTTTGAACTGGTATTTGTTCTGAATAATGAGCACATCAGGGAAGTTGACGGCACAGGCCGCCACTTCGATGAGCACCTCTTTTTCCCCAAGGGAGGGATCTTCGGTTTCGGTATATTTGAGGAGTTCAGGGCCTCCGTATTCGGTACAAAGAATAGCTTTCATGGATAAAAGTTAATGGAAAATTAAAAAATTATAAATATAAACTCGAAATAACGATTAGAAATTGCTGCTAACCTGAATATCTAATGAGCTTGGAATTAAATTGAAGCTTGAACTTTGTCAAAAATTTTAACAATGTTCAAAAAATACTATCATTTACTAAAAAATTTATACAATATACGAAAAAGTATGTAAAAACTGAAATTATGGATTTTTTACTTTATTAAAATTTCTTTTATAAAGAATTCGTATAAGCGATGTTAAACTTGGGAAAAAAATAGCATTAACGAATATCTTTTTGAATTCGGCTCCATCAACTTCCGAAATCATGATAACTCTTGAAAACAAAAATCTCTGGACAAAATGATAAATATGATCTATCAAATTATTTAATATAAAAAATATAAAAGAAAATCTTGTATATATTGAACTATTCAATGTTTATTTTTTTAACATTGTTCAATAAATTAAACTAAATGCTAAAATAATTATAAATCATTCAAAAAAATGTATCTAAATCAAAAAAATATAAAAAAGGTGATTGAAGCCATAACATTTCTTTTTTCCAAAGGATTCTAATAATTTCAAACGAAAATTAAGTGGTAAAAGTCCTGTCTTGTTAAATTGAAAGTGTAATACCCTATCATTTAGAGATTTAACCTATTAACTATAGTTCATCTTAATGTAAATTTTAAACCCTTAGAAGATGTCAATCAAAAACTACATACAAAACAATCAGGAAAAATTCCTGAACGAACTTTTTGACTTGTTGCGCATCCCTTCTGTCAGTGCGGACCCCAAATTCAAAAACGATGTTTTCGCTGCTGCGGACTTTGTCAAGGAAAGCCTCGAAAAGGCCGGTGCAGATCAAGTGGAGCTTTGCCAGACAGCTGGATATCCCATTGTTTACGGTGAAAAAATCATTGACCCATCTCTTCCGACCATTCTCGTTTATGGGCACTATGATGTGCAGCCTGCAGATCCTTATGAGCTTTGGGATTCTCCTCCATTTGAACCAGTGATCAAAAAGACCCCAAGACATCCTGAAGGGGCCATTTTTGCCCGCGGTTCTGCTGATGACAAAGGGCAGTTTTATATGCATGTAAAGGCTTTTGAAGCCATGATGGCCGAGAATGCCATGCCCTGCAACGTAAAATTCATGATTGAAGGGGAAGAGGAAGTAGGTTCTGCCAACCTGGACATCTTCGTCAAAGAAAACAAGGAAAAACTGAAGGCAGATGTGGTGGTGGTTTCCGATACCCATATGATTTCCTTAGAGCATCCTTCGGTGACCGTTGGCCTTAGAGGCTTGGCTTATATGGAGGTGGAAATAACAGGACCAAATAGGGACCTGCATTCCGGCACCTACGGTGGTGCGGTAGCCAATCCCATCAATATCCTCTGCAAGATGATTGCCTCCTTGCAGGATGAAAACAACCACATCACTATTCCTGGGTTTTATGATAGAGTGGAGGAATACTCCAAAGCATACAGGGAAGACCTGAATAAGGCACCATTTGACTTGGAGGCCTACAAAAAAGAATTGGATATTGAAGCTGTACATGGAGAAGCTGGTTATACTACCATTGAAAGGGTAGGTATCCGACCAACTTTGGATGTCAACGGTATCTGGGGAGGTTACACCGGTGAAGGAGCCAAAACGGTTTTGCCTTCCAAAGCCTATGCTAAAATTTCCATGAGACTGGTGCCTAATCAGGACCATAAAGAAATCGCCAAGCTATTCGAGGAGCATTTCAAGGCAATTGCACCAGAATCCGTGAAGGTGAAAGTGACCTCACACCACGGTGGTGCAGCGGCGGTTGTTTCCACGGATACGCCAGGTTATAGGGCTGCTGACCTTGCCATTCAGGAAGCTTTTGGCAAAAAAGCCATCCCCACCAGAGAGGGTGGTTCCATTCCGATCTGTGCCTTGTTTCAGCAGGAATTGGGACTGGACCCAATCTTATTGGGTTTTGGACTGGATACAGATGCGCTCCACTCCCCAAATGAACACTATGGCGTGAAAAACTACCTGATGGGCATTGAAACCATCGCTTTGTTTTTCAAGCATTTCAAAAACGAAGGAAGCAAATAGTAGCCCAAAAAAGGTCCATAAAGCAAAAGAGTGATTTTATGGACCTGCTTCGGCTTATGTAAGACATATTACTGAACTATTTTTCCCAAACTCCCATTATTACAGATTAGTCAAGCTTAACACCGAGATGTCAAAATACTTCAAAATCAGCATCCTTCTTTCACTGTTCCTGCTTTTTGCAAATTTGGGTTATTCTCAGATCATTGCACCACCAAGATGGACCATCCAATTGTCTGAAAAAGACCTGAAAGTTGGGGATGAAGTTAAAATTGTTTTTAAGGCCCAAGTACCAAGAGATTGGTACATTTATTCCAATGATTTCGATCCGGACCTGGGACCCATGTTGACAGAATTGGAGTTGAGCCAATCCCAAGGCTTTTCATTAGTAGGAGGGTTGAAAGCCATAAATCCCAAAAAGAAATACGATGAAATCTGGGAAGGGGAAGTCACCTATTTTGAAGGAACAGGTACCTTTGAGCAGACCGTCAAAATTACCGGTACCAACATCAAGGCAGAGGGTTTTATAGGTTACCAAATGTGTACAGATGTTACCGGTCAGTGCATTCCGTTTGAGGAAGATTTTACCTTAACTGCCCAAGCCACCCCATCTGTCAGCAGCAGTACTGCAGTAACTACTGAGGTGGAGGAAATGGCGGAAACTGAAGAAATAACCACTTCAACCGACGAAGAAAGTACTTCAACCGAAGAGCTAACACCATCTACAAAACAAGAACGGAGTTTTATCAGTTTGGATGATGAAGAAGAGCAGGGAGGATTGATTGGCTTTATGATCATTGCTTTTTTGGCAGGCTTGGCTGCACTTCTGACGCCTTGTGTATTTCCCATGATCCCCATGACGGTTACCTTTTTTACCGGTAGGGCCAAGTCAAGGATCGGGGGCATCAGAAATGCCTCTATTTATGGATTTTCCATCATTGCCATATATACAGTTGCAGGTACTGCTGTTGCGGCTATTCAGGGACCGGAATTTGCCAATTGGCTTTCGACTCACTGGATTCCTAATGTGTTTTTCTTCCTGGTGTTTATCTTTTTTGCCTTTGCCTTCTTAGGAATGTTTGAATTGACTTTGCCGAGTAGTTTTGTCAATAAGATGGATGCTAAAGCCGATAAAGGTGGCCTAACAGGCATTTTCTTTATGGCCTTTACATTGGTTTTGGTCTCCTTTTCCTGTACTGGTCCAATTGTAGGATCCATTTTGATCAGTTCAGCCGGAGGAGCCTTATTAAAGCCCATTTTGGGAATGTTTGCCTTTTCTTTGGCATTTGCTATACCTTTCACCTTATTTGCGATTTTCCCTGAGTGGCTTAACTCCTTGCCCAAGTCCGGTGGTTGGTTGAATTCCGTCAAGGTGGTTTTAGGTTTCCTGGAATTGGCACTGGCTTTCAAATTCCTTTCTATCGCCGATCAGGTGTACCATTGGGGTATCTTGGACAGAGATATTTACCTTGCGATTTGGATTGTGATATTTGCCTTGTTAGGATTCTACCTGCTTGGAAAAATCAAGTTGCCACATGACTCCCCACTGGACTTTATCAGTGTACCAAGATTGATGTTGGCCATTACTACTTTTGTATTTGTGGTCTATCTGATCCCAGGCTTATGGGGTGCACCGCTAAAAGCACTCAGTGGCTACTTGCCTCCAATGGCAACCCATGATTTCAATCTTTTTGAAAACAGGTACGCGGCCATCGCTCCGGAAAACCAATTGGATGATGTGCCCAAATATGCCGATTTGCTTCATTTACCCCATGGTATTCAAGGTTACTTTGATTATGAGCAGGCCTTGGCAGCAGCAAGAAGAACTGGTAAACCGCTTTTCATTGATTTTACGGGACATGGTTGTGTGAATTGTAGAGAAATGGAGGCCAGGGTTTGGTCAGACCCACAAGTACTCAAAAGATTGAAAGAGGATTTTGTGATTGTGGCTTTATATATCGATGAGCGCTACGAGCTGCCAGAGTCTGATTGGTATATATCTGATTACGATGGGAAAGAGAAAAAAACCATCGGTAAACAAAATGCTGATTTCCAAATCACCCGGTTCAACAACAATGCGCAACCTTATTATGTGATTTTAGATCACAATGAGGAGTTATTGGTCAGGCCCAAAGCCTATGATACCAATATTCAGAACTTTGTGAATTTTCTGGAAGAAGCCAAGGAAGAGTTTGGGAGAAGGTAAGTTTAGGTAAGACATTCAGGTTCACGAGCCTATTGGCAATAGGCAATGACAGAAATGTACGTCACTCAGAGAATTCAACATTTAGGAAAATGTTCAGAAAAAGAAATGACAGTCATTGAAGCTTCATCCCTCTCTACCGCAGAGGGACATTTGTGGCAGATTTTTTTTTAACCACATAGGAGAAGATAGCACACATAGCTTCCCTGTATCAACCGGTTGATTTTAAAAACAAAGGTTTGCTGCTGTCCTGCTATGTATACTATGTTTCTATCCCGCATGCAGGACAAGTTGTGGCAAATAAAAAAGGATTTTTGTGGAGGTTCAGGTTGTTTTTTGGACAACATAGTAACATAGCCAACATAGTTAGGCTGTCGCTGCCGTGGTTTTTGGTATTGGAACGGCCTGGCTCTGATGACCGTATTATTTGCCGGATTTTTGCTATGTATTCTATGTCGCTCCTATCTGTCAATTACATGTCCTGTAAGGCCTTCAATAGTACCATCTGATTCTTGGCCCGGTGAAGGTTTTGTTTCTCATAGTGGATGGTATAATAGACGTTGCCATTGAGGTAATCTGCCAGGAATCGAAAGCCCATGATACAGGTCATCATTTGGCCGCCAAAAGGCAAGGACTGCATTTCTTCTTCGGTAAAAATGCCTTCACCTACCTCACGAAACCCCTGTAGCAATGCCTCATATTTTGCCTTATCCACTTTGATATTTTCCCAATTTTGGGAGGATTCTCCTTCTGTACAGGCCACTGTCCTGACCAAGTCTCCAAAATCATAATACACATAGCCGGCCATGATGGTATCCAAATCGATTACGGCATTAACTTTTGAAAAATCATTGGCGTAAATCAGGTTATTGATTTTCGTATCGCTATGCGTCATCCTTAATGGAAGCCGCTGCTTCCAAAAATTATATTCCTCTACCAGTTTTCTTTGATGCAGGTAAAAGCCCACCAATGCTTCTAATTCACCTTCCACTTTCCTATCGGTGGCATGAAGTGCCTGATTCAATTGCTGATAGCGAAGCTCAAGATCGTGAAAACCAGGAATAGATTCCTGAAAGGAACTTGCCGGAATATGGATACCTGCCAAAATAAATTCAGCAAAAGCCTTTGCAGCCAAATAAGCTTGATGGGGAGATGTCACCTCATTGACGCATTTACCAGCCACGAAAGGAGAAAGTCTGAAATAGTAACCATCGACCAATGAAAACAAGGCTCCCTGCAGATTGGGTATAGGGAGTGGCAATTTGAAAGGCAATGCTTCCTGCTTGATTTGATCAAGCAGGATTTTATGGTTATGGGAAATGCGTTCAGGGTATTTAAATACCTGTTGATTGAATTGTTGCAGGATCCATTTTTCATTTCCCCTATCAATCAAATATGTCTTGTGTATATGGCCATCCCCAAAAGGGCGAACCTGTTCTGCTTGGATTTGAAGCTGATAAAGCTGATTGATGGGATCTATCCAAAAAAGTTTTTGCATGGGGAGTAAGATTTTGTTCTAAAGCTAATATATTCTTCCTTTAAGAAAATATATTTTGGCCAAGTTCCATCGGGCAATCCTGTCAAATTGAATTTTTTAGGTTTTGCAATTCCTGATTTTCTATTTACATTAGAAAAATTTATTGAACAAGTGTTTCTCTATAAATAAAAAAATTTAAAAACTCCATCCTAAATTTAATCCAAAGCACCTATGAACATATCCATAATCGACTGGGCCATTATCCTGGCATTCTTTGTGATTTCCATGCTGATTGGGGTATTGACCTCTAGAAAAGCAGGTTCATCAGCTAAAGAATTCTTCCTTTCCGGTAGAAATATGCCCTGGTGGTTATTGGGTGTTTCCATGGTGGCAACCACTTTTTCGGCAGATACACCAAATTTGGTTACAGACATTGTAAGAAAGGATGGAGTCTCCGGCAACTGGGTTTGGTGGGCCTTTCTTTTGACAGGCATGTTGACCGTCTTTGTTTATGCCAAATTGTGGAGACGCTCAGAAGTAACCACAGACCTGGAGTTTTATGAGCTGCGCTATGGGGGCAAACCTGCGGCCTTTCTAAGGGCTTTTCGTGCCTTATACCTTGGGGTATTTTTCAATGTGGTCATCATGGCCACCGTATCTTTGGCAGCCATCAAAATTGGTGGTGTGATGTTGGGGCTTTCACCTCTGGAAACCTTGCTTTTGGCTTCGGTGGTGACAGTCATCTACAGTTCCCTTGGGGGATTGAAGGGGGTTTTGTTGACCGATTTTTTCCAGTTCTTCATTGCCATGGCAGGTGCTATCGGAGCAGCTTTTTATGTCTTAGATCTGCCTGAAATTGGTTCCCTGAATAATTTATTAAGCCATCCCAATGTATCGGATAAGCTTAACATATTACCTGATTTTAATGATTGGAATTTAGTCATTCCTTTACTGATTATGCCATTGGCTATCCAATGGTGGGCTACCTGGTATCCTGGTGCTGAACCAGGAGGAGGGGGTTACATTGCCCAAAGGATGCTTTCAGCAAAGGATGAAAAAAATGCCATGGGAGCAACCTTATTCTTCAACATTGCCCATTATGCCTTAAGACCATGGCCATGGATTATTATTGCCCTTTCTTCTTTGATCATATTCCCGCAAGTTTCCGACATGCAGGAGGCATTTCCCCATATTCCGGTAGATAAGTTGGGGAATGATTTGGCTTACTCTGCCATGCTGACATTCTTGCCAACAGGTCTTATCGGAGTGGTGCTTGCTTCCTTGATCGCAGCAGTTATGTCTACCCTATCTACTCACCTCAACTGGGGTTCATCCTATGTGGTGAATGATTTTTATCAAAGGTTTCTCAGGCCGGAAGCCAGTGACAAGGAATTGGTAGCCGTCGGAAGGATTTCCACAGTTTTGTTGATGGTTTTGGCTGCCTTTTTGGCTTTGGCACTTTCTTCTGCCTTGGAAGCATTTGAAGTACTCTTGCAAATTGGAGCCGGAACTGGCCTGATCTTTATCTTACGCTGGTTTTGGTGGAGAATCAATGCCTACACTGAAATTTCGGCAATGATTATATCCTTTTTAGTGGCCATTTTCTTCCAATTCATCAATCCCAGATTGGGCATTATTGAAATTCCAGCGCATCAGGCATACCTGAAATTATTGTATGGCGTCGGTATCACTACTTTGGGCTGGGTTTTGGTTACCCTATTTACCAAACCTGAAAAAGAAGAGGTGCTTTTAAGTTTTTACAGAAAAGTAAAGCCAGCGGCTTTTGGCTGGAAAAACCTGTTGAATAAGTACCCGGAAGAGCGACAGGAACAAGGTCAATTGCCTATGGAAATTGGGTTGATGCTGACGGGGTCCATCATGGTTTATGCGGCTTTATTTTCCGTGGGTTTTTGGATTTATGGAAATGTACTCGCTGCTTCTATTGCTACCATAGTAGCTCTTGTAGGAGGTGTAATTATCATTACCAAGTGGAAAAAGATCAAGTTCTCTTGATCTATTTTCCTAATCGATTATTGCTTAAACTCCAAGGTATTTATCAGGTGGGCCATGTCCACCTTGATGTATTCAATAACCGGGGCTAAGGAATCATTTTTCATGGCTGTTTCAAAATAGAGGGCAGCCCGTAAAAAGTTTCTGGTAGAATCTGTAACAAAGAACTGAAACTGCGTAGGAACTTCCCCAGTAAGTTCAGCAACTACTCCGGTATAACCTTGGGGAGTAAGCAGGACAGATTCTTCTATCCCATAGGCTTTTATTTGATGCTTTGCTGTCAAGTTGATTGCATCGTTGACCACAGTTTTGATATCTTTTCCCTTGGTATCCAGTTCCAGATAGGTAAAGTGTACTTTCCCACCCAGTTCCTTGTAATTCAGATTAATCCAAGCAGTTTCCTGTAAATTAAAAGAATCCACTTCCACTAAGGCGTGCACCGAATGCTGAAAGGTGTAGGGACGTCCATTTTCCAAAGGGACAAAGGCCCTTTCAGGAAGATCAATTCTGTTGTAGCCCATGGGTTTGGGGAGGTAATCTTCACTGCATCCAGCAAAAATGAACAATAAGGATATTAGCAGGTTAAGGTTCTTTGACATGGTTTCAAATTTATCAAAATCGTTTGATTTGAAGTCAAACCATCGGATATTTATATAATAAACAAAAAACCAAAAAAGGATGAAAAATCTAAAAAATTCATTGACCATTGGCTTAAGCTTTGTGCTATTGCTAATCGTTCAAGGTTTTGTGCATGCGCAAACTACCATTGAGGAGTTTGCTGCAAAATGGGAAAACAGCAAGCAGTTTACACTGGAAGTAGTGGATAAAATGCCAGATGATTTAATGAATTACAAACCGCATGAATCCGCCATGAGTTTTGCTGAGCAAATTATACACTTATCCTCAGCCGCAGCAGGGATCAGTCAAAGATTTCTTAATGGAGCTGCACCAAGTTTTGATCTTGGGGCTAAGCCATCCAATAAGGCAGACATGAAAGCGTTCGTCACTGCTTGTTTTGATTATGCCAAAGCTACTGTAGGTGCCTTGTCGGCGGAACAATTGGCTGAAAGTGTAGAAATCTTCGGAAGCACAGGTACCCGAAGACAAGTGGTGGCCTTGATTGATGATCACACCACACACCACAGAGGGGCTGCCATTGCTTATATTAGGGCCAATGGTATCGAGCCACCTAGGTTTAGGGCTATGTAAAAAACAAAAAGGGTTTGATGCTTTAGATTGAGGCATCAAACCCTTTGTTAAATTTTTTCTTCCATCAACTCCCGCATCCGATACAGTCAAAATGGCTATCCATTGGCTTGACTCCTTTTAATTGCATCTCTAAATTATGGATCCTGTCCCTTGTATCCATATCCTGAAACATATCTCCGGTCAGGGTAGCCCTTAACTTTTCAATTTCCTCTTCGATTGCTGATTTTTGTTCTGTTGTCATTTTCAAATGGTTTTAATGGTTAGCAGCAATCAATATAAAAAAGTTCTATAAACTTTTTAGACCACTGGCTTTCAATGGCATAATTTTTTCGGGAAATATTTATTAAAAGAGCCATGCTTTGCCTGTGAAACCCTTAATTTCAGGATTTAAAAGTCAATTGCTCATTCCTTTAACCAAAATCTTCCCCCATGGATGCCTCCCGTATCAAACAATTATCCGCTTTCAGAAGAACACTTCATCAATACCCTGAGCTTTCAGGAGAGGAAAAAGAAACTGCTAATCGGGTTTTGGAATTTTTTGAACCATTAAATCCAGACAAGACCTTTCAAGGATTGGGGGGCAATGGACTTGCTTTTGTTTTTGAAGGGAAAGAAAAAGGTCCGGTGTCCTTGTTTAGGTGTGAGCTCGATGCCCTTCCCATCACAGAGGAAAATGATATCAAACACTTGAGCAAAGTTCCCCATAAATCCCATGTATGCGGTCACGACGGGCATATGGCCATTATTTCCGGATTAGGTTTTGAGCTGGCGGAAAACCGCCCTAGGAAAGGAAAAGTTATCTTGCTTTTTCAGCCTGCTGAGGAAACAGGTGAAGGGGCCGAAGCGGTCATTAAGGACCCGAAATTCAAGGAAATCCGACCGGATTATGCTTTTGCTTTGCACAACCTTCCCGGTTTTGAATCCCATCAAATTGTGATCAAGAAAGGCGCTTTTGCAGCAGCCTCTATCGGTATGATTATCCGATTCAAAGGAAGAAACAGTCATTCAGCGCATCCAGAAGCGGGCAATTCTCCGGCAGAAGCCATGGCAAAAACCATAGTGGCCTTGGAGAAACTTCCGGATGCCATGAAAAAATTCACGCTCGTTACCGTAATCCATGCTAAATTAGGAGAGGTAGCTTTTGGTACCACGCCAGGTGAAGCTACTGTTATGGCCACATTACGGGCTCATGAAAACGAAACCAGAGATCTATTGGTGGTATATGCAGAGAAACTTTGTGCACACATTGCCAAAGAATATGGTTTAGAGGTAGGTTTTGATTATACAGAAATATTTGCAGCCACCCACAATGACCCAGAAGCGTGGGAATTAGGGAATCAGGCAGCTAAAAACCTTGCCCTAAAGACCAAACATATCCGTATTCCTTTCCGATGGTCTGAAGATTTTGGACTGTTTTCCAGTCATACCAAAACTTTACTGTTTGGTCTTGGCTCAGGAAAAAAACAGCCGCAGCTCCATGAACCCAATTTCGACTTTCCGGATGCACTGATTCCTACTGGCGTAGCCATGTTCAAAGAGATTATGCATCAACTTCATGATTAAGCTTTAGAAATTTTCCATAAAGCCTCGATCAACCTGTCCAAATCAGAAATTTTTGTGTAAACATGGGGGGAAACCCGCACACAATGAATGTTTTCAATGGAAATAGAAGTCGTGTGAATCTTGTATTTTCCCATTAGGCTAGCGCTAAGTTCTCCAGGACTCATTCCTTCTATGGACACTCCCGCTAAAGCACAGCTGTACGCAGGTTTAAGAGAAGTGTGAATCTGGACTCTTGGGATTTCCATGGCCTGCTGTGCCCAATAATTTTTTAAATACCTGATTCTTTCTTCCTTTCTTTTGGTACCAATGGCATTATGAAAATTTAAGGCCTCTCCAATGCCCTGTTCTATGGGAAAACTTCTTGTTCCAAGATTTTCAAACTTCCTAATATCATCACTTTTAGGGTCTCCTGCACATATTAGAGGCCATAGGTTGCTGATTTTTTCTTTTTTTACCCACAACATCCCACTTCCTATTGGCGCTGAAAGGTATTTATGAAGACTAGTACCAAAATAATCTCCACCCAGCTCTGGGATGCTGAAATCCAACAGTCCGAAGGAGTGGGCACCATCGATTATGACCTCTAATCCGTGCTCTTTTGCCATATGAGAGATTTTTTTGACAGGCATGATCTGTCCATTCCAATTGACCACATGGGTAAGGTGAATAATCTTTGTTTTGGGAGTGATAGCAGCTTTGTATTTTTCTACGATTTCTTCATCGTTTTCAATTGGGAAATCAAACGTCAGCTGCTTGTAAACAATTCCGTCCCTTAGTGCTCTTTGTTTCCAGGCCTGCATCATATTTGGATAATCCTGGGTACTTCCTATAACCTCATCTCCGCTTTTCAAATCCAAGCCATAAATGATGGTTACCAATGCCTCTGTAGCATTCCTGTTGATGGAGATTTCCTCTGGAGAACAAGCACCTAATTTGGCCAAACCCTCCCGAAGGTTTTCCCTTCCTTGATCCAGGATTTGCCACATGTAATAAGACGGCCCCTGATTGCTCAGCTCGTTAAAGCGCTCAACAGCCTTTTGAACTACAATCGGACTGGGAGATACCCCGCCGTTATTGAGAATAATTACCGGGGAGGAACTAGCGGAGTAACCTTGTTGGATAACCGACCAATAGTCTTCGTTACTTGCCATATCATTAGCCGTCCAATTTTGAAAAGCTGCTCCAGCTGCCTGCCAGTCTTCGGCATGAAGCTGATTGAAATAGCTTTGAACGGAAAAAGCGCCGATCAAGGCCCCTGCTTTTTTGATAAAAGCCCTTCGATTGTGGGAATTGTTCATACAATTGCTGGATGATTGGCTTTAATTTGCAAAAAAAATGGCAATAAAAAAAGGAGCCCTTTTGGAACTCCTCTCTTTATTCAAATGGATAAAAGTAATTATTTTCCTTGCTGACCAATGGCTATCATGGCACATCTGAAGCCAATGTGATTGGTAGCGGAATCCTGATGCATAAATCTTCTTGTACCTGGAGCTAGCCAGTAAGTCACGTCTCTCCAAGAACCCCCCTTGTACACCCTATACTCATCGGTAATAAGGGTTGTGGCATAGTTATCCTCCTCATCAAAAATTCCATCTTTTCTTAATGGGTTGAGATCATCAAAATCTTGATAGGAAAGTGGCCGGTAAACATCGTTTACCCATTCATTAACATTACCTGACATGTTATATAATCCAAAGTCATTTGGCGGGTAGTCATACACGTTAGCAGGGATGATATCTCCATCATTGGAAACAGATCCAGCGATACCGGCATAGTCACCGCGACCCCTTTTGAAATTGGCCAAGAAATCACCTTGTCTTCCCTTTCTTTTAACATTGTATGGATTTCTTACGCCCCGACCATCCCAAGGATAAATCCTTCCTTGTTCCTGATTTTCATCCATGTATTGGGTTCCGATCATAGCCTTTGCGGCATATTCCCACTCTGCTTCTGATGGTAACCTGTATTCTGGCAAGCTGACACCTCTTTCAATCAGTTGATTTTTATTGAGAGCAGAATCAATTTTATTTTTTTCCCGCATCAATTCACTCACATATTCTGTTCTCCATTTAGAATAAGCGGTGGCCTGAGACCAGGTTACCCCGACTACAGGATAGAAATTGAATCCAGGAAATCTGTAATAGTAGGTATCATACACATCGTTGTATGATAGTGATCCAGCCCATACCCTTTCCGAAGGTTCAAGCTTTTGCACAGAGTCAGCACTGACCTTCTTTCTCATATTAAAAATAAATTCCCGATAATCATTATTGGAAATTTCAGTCTCATCCATGTAGAATGAAGCTATTGTAACTGTCCTTTCCACATTATCCCTAAAAGCCATGACATCCTGCTCTTGGGAACCTAAAACGGCTCTACCACCTTGGATATATTTTAAGTTTGGCCCCACAATCTGTTTGGCCACTCTTGTTACCCTAAAGCTGGTGGTGTCTTTGTCGTTAAAACTAAAAGCTGCTCCAGTTGTAGGACTCACCTTGCCGGGCTTTGCAGCGGTCCTCCTACCATAACTGGACTGATTACTACAGGATGAAAGGATGGCTCCGCCAACAATCAGCACACAGGCTGCGATCAATCCCATTTTTCCTTTTCTAAAAACCATTGAACAATACTGTTTTTTGTGCACGTTTAAAACGCTAATATATATGCAATAATATCTTTTTTCCAATAAAATTTTTCAGGCCTGCATGTAATCAAGAGACTTGAAATAACAAAATCACTATAATTCTACAATTATTTTAAGAGGAAAAGCAAATATCACGCCATTAATTTTTTTTAAAATTTTATGAATTTTTTATATCCTGAAGCCATTTTTTCGCCTTTTGCACAGTTTTTACTCCGGACACATTCAAAATCAGCCTTCCTTTAACCTCTTTGATTTTGCAATATTTTGGTTGGGTTTGTATATAACGCAAGATCTTTCCAAAAGAATCTGACTTGTAGTAGCTTTCTTTGGAGGAAGGTACGAAATAACATTTCATCAGCTCATTTTTCAAAGCCAATTTTTCAAAACCCAATTGCTCAGCCAACCACCTCAACCTTACTGTTTCAAAAAGATCATTGACAACATCAGGTACCGGCCCAAACCTGTCCTCTATGGAAGTGGCATATTGCTGCAGCTCTTCTTCCTTTTTGATGTTGTCCAATTTGGAGTACAGGTTTAACCTTTCAGAGATATTGGATACATATGTTTCCGGAATTAAAAGCTCAAAATCCGTTTCTATGACACAATCCTGCACCAATACTTCCACTTTCTCTTTCAGGTCAACTTCAAAAAGTGCCGCAAACTCATTTTCTTTCAATTCCTGAACCGCCTCATCCAAGATCTTATGGTACATGTCAAAACCCAGGTCGGTAATAAATCCGCTTTGCTCGGCACCCAACAAATTACCGGCACCTCTGATGTCCAGGTCCCTCATGGCCACTTTAAAACCATCTCCCAAGTCTGAAAACTCCTCCAGGGTCTGCAGCCTTTTTCTGGCTTCCGCGGTAAGCCCTGAGGTCGGAGTCGTCAAAAGATAACAAAAAGCCTTTTTATTACTTCTGCCAACTCTGCCCCTCATCTGATGCAGATCGCTGAGTCCAAACATATGGGCCCTGTTGATAATGATGGTATTGGCATTGGGAATATCCAACCCAGATTCAATGATGTTGGTAGAAACTAAGACATCATATTCACCTTCAATAAACTTGACCATGATTTTCTCCAGCTTTTTCCCGTCCATCTGTCCATGGGCTCCGGCTACACGGGCATCGGGAACCAGCCGCATGATGAGGTTGGCAATAGAGTCAATCTCACCAACCCGGTTGTGCACAAAGAAAACCTGCCCTCCCCTCCGCAATTCAAATGCCACCGCATCCCGAATGACCTCCTCATTGAAAGTATGGATTTCAGTCGTTACCGGTTGCCTGTTAGGCGGTGGTGTGGCAATGACAGAAAGGTCCCTAGCACCCATAAGGGAGAAGTGTAACGTTCTTGGAATAGGAGTGGCAGTCAATGTCAGCACATCTACATTGACTTTCAACTCTTTGAGCTGATCTTTGACTTTCACCCCAAACTTTTGTTCCTCATCTATGACCAATAAACCCAGATCCTTGAATTTGATGTCCTTATTGACGATGCGGTGGGTGCCTACCAAAATATCTATTTCTCCGGAACTTACCTGTTTGGTGATTTCTTTGATCTCCTTGGCGGTTCTAAAGCGATTGATGTACGCTACCTTTACAGGGAAATCTTTCAACCTTTCTTTGAATGTCTGATAATGCTGCATGGCCAAAATGGTCGTAGGAACCAAAATGGCCACCTGCTTTCTGTCATTCAGCGCTTTGAATGCCGCACGGATGGCGACTTCTGTTTTTCCAAAACCCACATCTCCACAGACCAAACGGTCCATAGGATAGGGTTTCTCCATATCTATTTTGACATCCGAAGTGGCCGTAGCCTGGTCAGGAGTATCCTCAAAAACAAAAGAGCTTTCGAGTTCTACCTGTAGGACGGAATCCCGAGAAAAAGCGAATCCAGGGGCACTTCTCCTTTTTGCATACAGGGATATCAGTTCTTTGGCTATGTCTTTGACCTTGCTTTTTACTTTTTTCTTCTTGTTCTCCCATTCCGGTGAGCCCAGTTTGGACATGGAAGGTGCCGTACCCTCCTGACCGGAATACTTGGAGATTTTATGCAAAGCGTGGATGTTGACATAAAGGAGGTCATCATCTCTAAATACCAACCTCACCGCCTCCTGCATTTTACCGCTTACATCAACTTTTTCAAGACCGGCAAACCTACCGACCCCATAATCCACGTGTACCACATAATCCCCAGGATTAAGGGTTTTCAGTTCGCGTAAGGTGAGGGCCTTGCTTTTGCTGGCCCGTTGTTTGGTTTTGTACCTATGAAAACGTTCAAAAATCTGATGGTCTGTGTAGCAGGCCAACTGCAGGTTCTTATCCACAAACCCCTCACGCAATCCAATCAGCATAGACTGCACCTTCAGGGTAGGGTCCAGTTCCTGAAAGATATTTTCCAGGCGGTTGATCTGCTTATCACTTTCAGAACAAATGATATTCAACCAACCGTTTTTCTCATTTTGCACCAGGTTTTCAACCAACAATTCAAAGTTTTTATTGAAGGAAGGCTGGGGCTGGGACTCAAACACAAAAGTCTGACAATCGTTAAAGTAAAATTTATGACCAAACTCTATCAAGGGATAGGTTTTGATCATTTCCCCAAACTTTTCTGCATTATCAAATAGGTCTTTTGGCTTGATAAGCAGTTTTTCATTTTCTGTGGTTTTGACGATCTGATAGAATTGCTTTTCTGCTTTGAGAAAGCTCTCTTCCAGGCTGTCTAACGTATATTGGTAATCCTTGAACCATATATGGGTTTGCTCTGGCAAAAACTCCAAGAAGGATTGCCTTACTTCTTGAAGGAGTTTGGTCTGCACATTGGGAATGATGCTTATTTGATCAATGCTTTCAATAGAGAGTTGGGATTCGGGATCAAAAGTTCGGATGCTCTCTATTTCTTTACCGAAAAGCTCTAAACGATAAGGAAGCTCATTGGCATAGGAAAAAATATCCACAATGCCACCCCGTATCGAAAACTGCCCTGGCTCATATACAAAATCCGTTTTTTCGAAATCATAGGTAGAAAGTAACTCCGCGATAAACTCCAGATCAACTTTTTCACCAACCTGGGCTTTGAAGGTATTGTCCTTGAGTGCCCGCTTGTTAATAACCTTTTCGTACAATGCCTCAGCATAGGTGACAATGATTTCATTGCCTCTTTCTTTGGCGAGTATTTTGTTAAGTATTTCAGCCCGCATCAATACATTGGCATTTTCTACTTCGTCATATTGATAGGGCCTTTTGTAAGAGGAGGGGAAAAATAGAATTTCCTGATTGTGAGAGAGAAGCTCCTGTAGGTCATTGCTCAAATAAGCAGCCTCTTCTTTATCATGGGCAATGATCAGGTGATACCCCCCTGTCTGCTGGAATACCGAGGTGAAAAGCACCATATCCAAACTCCCCGAAAGTCCTTTGACCTGAAATTTGTTTTTATCGGAGTGCTGCAGATTTTCGGCTAAATTCTTTACAAAAGGATCGTTGGCGTAAAGGGATAAGAAACTGGATTTGTCCAAAGCTCTTGTATTGATAGGTGTTTGAAGTGTAAAGGTAGGAAAATGATTTTGTTTCCTTGTTTTGGTAATGAATTAGAAAATCTATGACCTAATCCTGAACCTACCGGCCTCAAAAATGTTTTATCTTCACAGGATTAAAGTAGTATGGAAAAACCAAAAGAAACCTGGTTTCAAAAAATTGAAAATATGCATCCCTACCAGACCCTGATGTATTTGGGGATGTTTGGAAGCGGCCTGATCTTTTTGTTTATGACGGTAGCTTTTTTAGCCTCAGCTACCGGGAATACGGAGGGCTTGGGCTTCAAGATGCCAAAGTCATTTATCTTAAGCACTTTTGTTATTATTTTCAGTGGCTATACGGTATCCAAAATGCTCTTGCATTTCAAGGAGGAATCCTTATTGAAGCTCAAAAATAGCCTCTTGTTGACCTTTATGCTCGGCTTAGCTTTTACAATTCTGCAGTTCGTTGGTTGGAAAGAACTGGCTTTGCTTGGGATCGATTTCGCTGGCATTCCCAGTGGTAGCTTTTTATATGTCTTAAGTGGCATCCATGTATTTCACCTTTTAGGCGCCATGGTTTTTGCCATCATCATGTTGGTCAAATACAACCGCACTGAAAAAGACGAAATCAAGCACTTGGTTTTATTGACCAACCCTTACGAAAAGATGCAGATTCAGCTCTTCACGACCTATTGGCATTTTATGGATGTGGTATGGTTGCTGCTTTTTATGATTTTTGTACTAACCTTCTGAGCTTTCATTCGTACATTAAGGTCTGAAAATTTTAACGCTATAAATCCAACTCATGTCAGATAACAAATACGAGATTAATATTGACCCAGACTGGTTCAAAAGATATGCCGCACGGATTATCGTCGGCTTCCTGGTCTTGGCAGCATTGGTTACCGGCGTCAAAACCGTTGGTCCGGAAGAAGAGGGGGTTGTGATACAGCTCGGAAAATATAACCGAACCGTACAGCCCGGATTGAATTTCATCATTCCATTTGGCTTTGAGTCCATGTACAAAATCCCTGTTCAAAGACAATTGAAGCAGGAATTTGGTTTCAGGACCAGAAGTTCAGGGGCCCAATCCGAATATGCGAAAAGTTCCTACGGAGATGAAAGTATGATGCTTACAGGTGATTTGAACCTGACCGATGTGGAATGGGTCGTACAGTATAGGATTGTGGATTCTTACCGCTACCTGTTCAGGGTAAGAAATGCTGAAAAAACCTTGCGTGACATGTCCGAGGCCGCCATGAGAAAAATCGTAGGGGACAGGACAGTCAATGAGGTACTGACGGTCGGCAGGCAGGAAGTGGCCAGTTCGGTGGAGGTCCTGCTGCAGCAGATGTGTGATGAATATGAAAATGGTATCCGAATCGATCAGGTGGTTTTGCAGGATGTCAATCCACCTGAGCCGGTTAAACCTTCTTTCAATGCGGTGAATGAGGCCCAGCAGGAAAGGGAAACTTTGACCAATCAGGCAGAGGCTGAGTACAACCGTGTTATCCCTAGAGCCCGTGGTGAGGCTGAAGAAACCATCCAATTGGCAGAAGCCTATGCGCTTAACCGAGTCAACAGGGCCAAGGGTGAGGCTGAGCGTTTTACTGCTTTATTTGAGTCTTATGTTAAAGCACCGGAAGTTACCAAGCAAAGGATTTATTTGGAGACCATGGAAAGGGTATTGCCAAAAATTGGCAATAAAATTATCGTGGATGAGAAAGGAAATAATGTCCTTCCTCTTTTGAATATTGACAAAGCAAAAATCAACACGCCATGAAAGCGAAAAACACTATATTGATCATCATTGGGGCTATAGCAGCGATTTTATTGCTGAATGGGGTGTATATTTTGGATGAAACCAAACAGGCCATAGTCACCCAGTTCGGTAAACCTGTAGGTGAACCAAGGACAACCCCAGGACTTAATTTCAAAGTACCTTTCCTGCATAAAGTCCAATTCTTTGACAAAAGATACCTGGAATGGGACGGAGATAGAAACCAGGTACCCACCAAAGACAAGAAGTTTATCTTCGTAGACTCTTATGCCAGATGGGAAATCACCAATCCTCTGCAGTTCTTTATCCGACTGAGGGATGAGCGCTCGGCACAGTCCAGGTTGGACGATATCCTTGACGGAGAGACCAGGAATGCAGTGGCCAGTCATGACCTGTTAGATTTGGTCCGTTCTACCAACAGGGATCCTGAAATCACAGAAGACTTTATGGAAGAAATTGAAATCTTAGAAGACATTTCCGTTGGTAGGGCCAGAATTGAAAAAATCATTTTGGAAAAAGCTAACGAAAGGACTTCTGACCTTGGAGTAAGGATTCTGGATTTCCGTTTCAAAAGAATGAATTACGTGGATGAGGTGAGGGACCGTGTATATGACAGGATGATTTCTGAAAGGATGCGGATTGCTGACCAATTCAGGTCTGAAGGACAGGGTGAGGCACGAAAAATTGAAGGTAATAAAGAGCGTGATTTGGCCCAAATACAGTCAGAGGCTTTCAAATTGGCAGAGGAAATCAAAGGTAGGGCAGATGCAGAGGCTACAGACATTTATGCTTCAGCCTATAACCGTAACAGACAGTCTGTCGACTTATACAAATTCCTCCGTTCTATGGAGAGTTTTGAAAAGTCATTGGATGAAAACACCAGCTTGATTCTTTCCTCTGACAGTGAGTTTTTCAGGTATTTGAGGAGATTGAATTGAGATTTGTAGGACAAAATGCTTTGAACCTTTTTATGGAGATGAGATAAAAAAAGCGGTGGAGAGATCCACCGCTTTTTTTTTACATTTTCGCCGAATAGTTGGGCGCTTCACGGGTAATGCTGACGTCATGTGGGTGGGATTCCTTCACCCCGGCAGCGGTGATTTTCACAAACTTGCCATTACGCTGCAGATCATCTACGGTTTTTGTGCCACAATATCCCATCCCTGCCTGCAAGCCACCTACCAACTGGTATAGCACTTCGGCCACCAATCCTTTGTAGGCAACCCTTCCGACAATACCTTCCGGTACTAGTTTTTTGATGTTGTCCTCTGCATCCTGGAAATAACGGTCCTTAGAACCGGATTCCATGGCTTCCAAAGAACCCATACCCCTATAGGTTTTGAATTTTCTTCCTTCGTAAATGATCATTTCTCCAGGAGCTTCCTCTGTCCCTGCCAACAAAGAGCCGATCATAATAGAGCTGGCTCCAGCAGCGATAGCCTTCACCAGATCCCCGGAATATCGGATCCCTCCATCAGCAATAACCGGCACATTTTTTCCTTTAAGGGCTTCAGCGCATTCAAATACCGCAGAAAGCTGTGGTACTCCTACGCCTGCAATTACCCTTGTGGTACAAATACTGCCAGGTCCTACCCCTACTTTCACTGCATCAGCACCTGCTTCTGCTAAGGCCAAGGCTGCTTCTGGTGTGGCGATATTTCCTACAATCACATCCAGGTCAGGAAAGGCATCTTTTATTTTTCTACAGGTATCAATCACTCCTTTAGAATGCCCATGCGCCGTGTCAATGGATACCACATCTACCCCTGCATTTTTTAAGGCTTCCACCCGCTCCACAATATCAGCGGTCACCCCAACTGCGGCACCTACCCTTAACCTGCCATATTCGTCTTTGCAGGCATGGGGTTTGTCTTTTCTTTTTAAAATGTCCTTATAAGTGATGAGTCCTGTAAGCTTATTTTCCTCATCTACAATCGGCAATTTCTCAATTTTATATTCCTGAAGGATCTCTTCCGCTTGTTCAAGAGAAACCCCTGCTTTGGCAGTGATCAATCCCTCAACCGTCATGATGTCTTTGATCATGACATTTTGGTCTTTGATAAAGCGTAGGTCCCTATTGGTGATGATACCTTTCAGCACCCTCTTCTCGTCTACTACCGGAATTCCACCGATATGAAATTCGCGCATGATGGCCTCTGCATCTTTTACCCTGGCATTGATATCCAAAGTGATGGGATCCAAAATCATCCCTGCCTGGGATCTTTTCACCTTTCTTACCTGTGCAGCCTGCTTTTCAATGGACATGTTTTTGTGGATGAAACCCACCCCACCTTCCAAAGCAATGGCAATGGCCAAATCAGCTTCAGTAACCGTATCCATGGCAGCGGAAACCAAAGGAATGTTCAGTCTGATGTTTTTCGTAAGTTGAGTAGAGGTGTCTGTATCCCTTGGAAGGACTTCTGAGTAGCCTGGGACGAGAAGCACATCATCATAGGTGAGTGCTTCGAAGAGGAATTTATCTGTATTTCTGTTCATGGCAAATAATGGTTATAGGTAACCCTATTTGCCCGTCAAAGATACAAACATTTTCACTTGCCAATCAAACCCGTTTCAAAATTAATTTCAGTTTTTTTGAAGATTCATAGCACATAACGAATTTTATTCGGCTTTGTCATTTTAAAAAAGTACCGTCCAGAGTGTACTTGATGCCAAAACCAGGTAGAATATTGAAAAAGTAAGGACTAAGGTTGGTTGATGCTTTGCAAAAAACCAAGCAAACAAAGGGATGACCTGTAAAGCATGAAGCCCAATGAAATGGAAAATTCTTAGGTCAATAAAACCTTTTGCCCAATTAAGAAAAAATATACCTTCCTGACCGTCTGACGCTCCCAGCGTATGACCTAAGTTGGCCGCCATCACATAACCTTGAAGACTGGCAATACAGAAAATGCCCATCCCCCAGATCAGTCCCGATCGATAACCATTAGGCAATTTGATGTTTTTTCTGATGAGCAATAAAGCCCAAAATACCATAAGGGTATTAACAAAAATGGCTATCCCCATGATATTGAAAAGTGCAAGGTTGAAGGCAGAACTGATGTTGAAGTGGGACAATTCTCCCCTTGAAGCTTGGCCAATGATGATAACTTGCTCTATCGTCATCATTAAAACAATGGTCCATTGGATTTTTTTGACCTTGCTTGGGTCAGAGATGTAATCTAAAAACCAGGCCATTGTCCAAGAAAAAATGCCAATAGACAGGGCAAATTTCATGGGTTTGTGCCAAATATTGGCTCCCAGCAAGATGCGATCATCCCAGAAGGAGAATACCAACAAAATGAGAAATGCCGTGAAATTCAAGAGGCCAAATAAGCCCAATACCTTGTTTCTTTTAAAGATTTCACGGATGATTTCCATCAATGATAAGGACTTTGGTTCAGTGTCTTAGTCTTGATGCCTCTTACTACAAAATAGATCAACAATCCAACAGGGCCCATCATAAAGGTAAAGAGTAAACAAGGCAACACTACCCATCTGCTGATATCCTTTTCCCAAGCATCCTTGGCGATCCACATACCTACAAATAAGTCAAAAGCCAAATAATGGATCCATCCGGCCAGCAAGGCTTCATCGGATTGGAAAATGGCCCTTACCTTGGCCAAACTGTCAAAGTTGAAATCAGCCGGACTGCCAAAAGCATAAAAAATATAATACAGGTAAGTGATTCCCAGCGCTATCAAAGTTCCGGAAAATAGGGTCTGATAAATCCATTTCCGTGGATAGAAGATAAATAGGGCAATCCATGAAAATATAGCAAGCAAGCTTGCCATACCAAAAACAGCTTCTAATGTAGTCATAGTCCTAGCGGGTTGAGTGCATAGAAATTTACACAAAAATTTCAGTACAAGACCACAAACCTGAAGAAAATACAGGATTCATTATACAGATAAGCCTGTTAATCAGCCTTTTTTTTCAGCTTGGCAATGTAAAAGCCATCAAAACCGCTTTCTTGGGCCAAAACTTTTTGGTCCTCAATCAGCTCAAAACCTTTTCCTTTTTCAGATGCCAGGAATTTTTCCACTTGCTGCTGGTTTTCGGAGGGTAAGATGCTACAGGTCGCATATACCAATAAGCCTCCTGGCTTTACCATAGAAGCGTAATTTTGTAGGATTTCTTGCTGTATGCCCTGTACTTTCTCTATGGATTCAGGACTCAATTTCCATTTGGTGTCAGGATTTCTTTTGAGCACTCCTAATCCGGAACATGGCACATCCAATAACACCCTATCTGCGGATTCCTTTAAGCGCTTGATGGTTTTGTTTCCTTCGATCACACGGGGTTCAATGATACTGACCCCATTTCTTCTTGCCCTCAACTTGGTGTTCTGCAATTTCCATCCCTCCACGTCCATAGACAAAATACGTCCTTTATTTTCCATCAATGCGGCCAAATGTAAAGACTTCCCTCCAGCACCGGCACAGGCATCAATGACACGCATGCCGGGTTCTACCTCCAAGGCTGTCGCTACCAATTGAGAAGAGGCATCCTGTACCTCAAAGAGCCCCTCTTTAAAAGCCGGGTGCTTAAAAATGTTTTGCCTCTTGGCCAAGACCAAGGCATCTTTATAGCCTTTGGGTGCGTAGGTTTCAATGCCATCTTGTGCCAGCCTGTTCATCAGGTCCTCTCTTGAAATTTTCAGGGTATTCACCCTGATTACCACTAAAGCCTGTTGGTTAAGGGTATCTATTTCTTCATCCCATTTGTCTCCGAGGAGTTCTTCGCCCATTTGATCCAACCAGTCCGGAATGGATTGTTTGAGTGCCCGGATATCCTTAACCTGCTCATATTTGGCTTTGATTTTTTTGGGATCCAATCCTTGGAATTCCCTCCATTCCGGTAATTTATTTCCCTGCAGTAACCAATAGGTCCCAAAAAGATGGTAAAGGTCTTTACTTGGACTCACTTCATTGATCAATCTCCACCAGCGTACCATTTCGTAAATGGACTCAGCAACAAAGCCCCTGTCCCTCGCTCCCCATTTAGGATTGGATTTAAGGATTTTTTCGATGACTTTGTCCGCGTAGCGGTTTTGGTTGAAAATTTCGTCTATGGCCTGAACGACCCCTCTGACGGTGTTGGGAAATAATTTCATGGTACAAAGATAGGTATTCCTTTCCTCATTGGACTGTAAAATGGGCAATTTGGGAATCCTTTGTTATTTTTGGGCATGGGACAAAAGAAATGCCCCCATTGTGGGGAATGGTCCAGCTGGACTACTAACATGAATGATGTGTGCGACCACTGTGGCAAACCCTTGGGTGGAAGGGACCTTGAATACCATGAAATCAGAGAAAGGGACAAGCAAGCCAATAAAGAGCAGTGGATCTTCAATATCAGGGAGGATGATTCTGAATTAATGAAAGTGCTCAAAAAGGTGGGGAATTTCTTTTACACTGTTTACATGGCTATTTTGACTTTTTTGGCCTGGTTGATTGCAGCTTTGCCAGGATGAGATGCGCGTACTGAAAAATCCGGTTTTTTTGATAGCCTGCCTGTTGTTTTGGATCAATCAATACCTGGAAAAAGTAAAGGGCATTTTTATTCCCTTTGCCCATGCCTATTTGGATGACCTACTGGCCATGCCTGTCGTTTTGGGCATTACCCTCCAGGTTTTCCAATGGATTCATCCATTGAAAGCATCTTTCAGGTTTACGAAAGTACAGGTACTCGTGGGATGGCTCTACTTTTCCCTGCTTTTTGAAGTTTTATTGCCCAGGTGGTCAGCGCAATATGTGGCCGATCCATGGGATGTCTTGGCATATGGTGTAGGAGCGGTTTTATTTTATCGATTTATCAACAAATGAGGGATCTATGATCAATTTACGAAGTCTATTTTCGGAATATAAAGGTCAATTGACAGCCATTTACCCAGAACAGGAAGCAGAAAGTTTAGTATACTGGCTTTTTGAAGTGTTCTTGGGTAAGAAAAGGTTGGATATCATTCAGGATAAAGCGCTCCTTGAGATTCCCTTGTCACTTCAAGAGGCTTTGGGACAGTTGCTACAGGGCAAACCCATTCAATACATTATAGGAAGCGCCCCTTTTTATGGAAGGGATTTTGAAGTTGGGCCGGAGGTGCTGATCCCAAGGAATGAAACCGAGGAATTGGTACACCTTATCATAAAGGAAAACCCACAAGAAGGTTTGAAAATCCTGGATATAGGCACTGGTTCGGGCTGTATTCCGGTGACATTGGCATTGGAAATGAATAGGCCAGAAGTTTTTGCCTTTGATGTCAGTGAAGCCGCCTTGGATATGGCCAAAAGAAATGCAGAAAGGCTCTTGGCCTCCGTGGTTTTTCAACAATTGGATATTTTGGAAGAAAAAATCCCCTATGAACAACTGGACGTTATTGTGAGCAATCCCCCCTATGTACGGTATTCAGAAAAGGAAAGGATGCATCAGAATGTCTTGGCTTATGAACCCCACCTGGCACTCTTTGTTTTTGATGAAGACCCTTTGCTTTTTTATAGGGTTATTGCAGAAAAGGCAAAGCAAAGTCTAAAATCAGGAGGTAAACTCTATTTTGAGATCAATGAGGCCCTAGGGGAGGATACCAAAAACCTGATGGAAGCTTGGGGCTATTCGCAGGTTAACATTTTAAAGGACTTGAACGGTAAAGACAGAATACTTTTTGCTTTGAATCCTTAGCGCTTTTGTTTTATAATAGGGATAGGGAAAATTTTTCAAGATTTTTTTTGAAAAAGAGGAATCTTCATTTTCTCTTCATTTATCTATCCTTCCTTTGTCGAAGTAACTTATAGTAAAATGATATGAAAAAGTTAATGCTTATTCCCGCTTTCGTGTTTTTCACAGGTTATTCCTATGCACAGACCGAAGATAAGAAAGATCCGGTAAGACCTGTCAATACTGAAATCAATGAAAATGCAGCTAAAGGAAAAGAGATTAGCAATATGGCAACTACACTTGAAGGTGGTAAAGAAAAAGGGATGAGCATCTCCGGTGCTGCCAGAAGAAGCACTTTAATGAGAGAAAGGGCATCAGGCGGTGCTGAAAATGCAACAGCTGGAAGAGAAAGAGCCGCAACGGGTGCTGAAAATGCAGCTGCCGGAAGAGAAAGGGCTGCTTTAGGGGCAGAGAACGCTCAGAGAGGCAGGGGAAATTCTAATCAAATGAGGCCTGAAGTTCCAGCCCAAGCAAGACCTAATATAGCTGTTCCACAGTCCAGACCTAATGCGCCGGTGGTAAGACCAAATACACCGGCGCCCAACAGGCCAAAACCAGCCATACCTCCTGCTGGAAGACCTGGCGGCTTACCTGGTGGTGGAGTTTAATTTTCCAAAATACCCGGTCTATGTCGCTGCCCTTGCTGCATCATTGCAATAAGTCAGCTTTTTTAGACAGAAATCAAGCCCCAAGATATCAGCTCATTATGAAATTGAAAAAACTACTTTTCACATTGGTTTTGCTGGGCACTTTCGCTTTTGGTAAAGCGCAGGATGCCGACACGCTCAAAAGAAGTGATGAAGAAGCAGTTTATGATTTTATAATTCTTAATTCAAGGTATCAAAATGCCTTCACTTTTTTAGGTCGGGATTTTGGGCTAATTATTCCTATGGTTTCTACCGATGTTATGTACTTCTTCAACTCAGGCTTATATTTTAATGCCAGCGGTATTAAGTTTTTTCAAACCGGTGTTCCTTGGCAATATGCCCTTACCGGTGGTTATGCTAAAGATGTTTCTGATAAAACAGACATTAATCTGAGCTATTCCCAGTTTATCGTTGTAGATGAAAGTGCCGTTACAGGCATACAAAACCTTGCGTTTCTGCAAGGTACCTTTGGTTGGGAATGGGGTCCAATTTACAGCACTTTTCAAGGACAGTTTTTATTCAATGAAGATTTGGACTATTTCATCAGCTCCCACCATTCCAGGTATTTTGAATTTGATCAAAAACTTTTCAAAACTTTTACAGTATCCTTTGAGCCCAGGTTTTCTATAATGGCCGGAACCAGCAGGTTTTACCTGATGGGGCAATATGAGTTTACCCCCAATGAATTAGATGACCTCGATAAATTCAGGTTACAGAGTTGGGAGTTGATGCTTCCGCTCACATTCAATGTGGGTTATTTTGATTTTGAATTCCAGGCAAGGTATGTCAAGCCGTTGAATGTACCGGATTTTGATCTATCTTCCGGAAGGTTCGTATTTGGCGGACAACTTTCCTATGCCATTCCTGTCAAAAGAAAAAAGAAACCATGAGAATCCTGTTAGTAGAAGATGAGCAAAGCCTGGCTTTGGAGATAAAGGGCTTTATGGAATCAGAAGGTGATATTTGTGATATTTCAGGTTCCCTGAGAGATGCTTCTGAAAATCTGGCTGTCAATCCCTATGATTTTGTTTTGCTTGATCTGGGACTACCAGATGGAGACGGATTGGATTTAATGAAAGAAATTTCCGAGTATCAGGACCGTACTTCTGTGATTATCCTGACCGCAAGATCGGAGGTAGATGATAAGGTAAAAGGACTTCAGTTAGGGGCAGATGATTACCTGGCCAAACCCTTTTCTTTGGTAGAACTAAAGGCACGAATGCATGCCATTCTGAGAAGAAAAAGTGGTTGGAATAAGGATTTGGTGTCAATAGGAGAATTTGAGATGGACCTAGACAGCAAAATTATTTCCTACCAAAAAGAGGAAATTAACCTAACAAAAAAAGAATTTACCCTTTTACATTTCATGGTAATCAATAAAAATAGGGTCTTAAGTAGGTTTCAGCTTGCTGAGCATCTTTGGGGGGATCATTTGGAAGATGACTACCAATCGAATTATATTGATGTACACATCAAAAATATCAGAAAGAAACTAGGACAACATGCACCTACTGATTGGCTGGAGACAGTCCGTGGAATAGGATATAAAATCAGAGCTTAAACAAGATGCGGCTTTCGACCAAATTTTTATTATTTAATTTTTTGGCCAAAGGAATTATTCTCCTGGTTTTTCTGGCCGCAAGTCCCTTTGTGCTCAGGTATTTTGCCATTAAAAGTACTGATAGACAACTCTTCGAAAAAAAAGAGGAAGTAATGGCTATCATTGATGCTGAAGGCATGGAAAATTTTATTTCCCAGGAAAATCCCGAGCTGGGATTTGGCTCATACAATATTCTAAAGGAAGAATACATCCTGCTGGAACAGGTTCCCCAACTATACGATGCCGATCTGATCTTTGTAGAAGATAGAATTCTGGACGATGAATCTGTTACTTATAGGGTATATTCTTATGCTTTTGAATGGGGAGGGGCATTCTATCTGTTGGAAATCGGTAGGAGTCTGCAAACCATCCAAGAAATTGAATCTATCATATTCAGAATTCTATTGGGTACTGTCTTCTTATTTTTCTTCTTGTCTTTTTTCCTTGACAATGCTTTCAACAAAAGCATACTCAGGCCATTTGCACAAATTATTGACAAAAAGCTTTCCCACATTAAAGAACCCCAGCAGTTTTCTTACAAGGCCATTGAAACCAGCACAGAGGAATTTGTTCTTTTAGACGAATCACTTTCAGAAATGATGCGGAGAATACAGAAAGCATTCAATCAGGAAAGAATTTTTATCTCTCATGCTTCCCATGAGCTAAAAACTCCGATTTCGGTATTGCAGACCAAAGTAGAAACCTTATTTGCCCAAGAAGGGCTTAGCGAGGAGCAAATGGATAAATTGATGGACATGCAGCAGACCATTCAAAAAATGAAGAAAACGGTAAATGCGCTGTTGTTGATTTCGAAAGTCAACAATGCCCAGTTTATCAAAACAGAGGAAGTCCCTGTTCATGAAGTACTGGAAGAGCTGGTAGAGGACTGGGAAGCCATGGCTGCTGAAAAAAACATCCAACTGAACTTCAAAGGGGCAGAAAATTATATCTTGAAGGATAGCAATAGATCCCTTTGTCTGATGATGTTGCGTAACGCCCTTGTAAATGCCATCAAATATACCCCTCAATATGGTAAGATTGATATTGAAGGAAGACGGATCAATAAACATTATCGGATTTCAATTCATGACAATGGACCCGGAATAGCTGAAAGGCTATTACAACAAGTCGAGGAGGGCACTGTGTTTCTCAAGGATGTGGATAAAGATAAATCCGGCTTTGGTTTACAAATCCTTTACAAAGTGGCTTTGTACTTAGGTGTGAAAGTTGAGATCAAAAGCAACAGTTCAGGAACTGTGGTCAATTTTGAAATTAATTATTAGATAAGAACTCGCCAATCCAAAAGATTCTTTTAGCTGCAAACTCCGAGGTACCTTCGGGCAGGTCTAATAAGGTACTGTGCCGAATTTCAAAGATTTGAGTTCCATCCGAATTTTTGACTTCTATCAAAGTGCCTTCAGGGGCGTGCAGATGTACAGCACACGGGGCAAACCATTTCCTAAAGTGCCCGGTTTTGATGGGGAAATACCGAATCGGCCCATCCCAAACGACCAAGTCCAATAAATCCAGTTTAGGCTCCAAATCAAATGCTTTTTGATGAGCATACCCGATAATATTGGCTGCCCCATGCTTGGTAGCCACAAGGTATTGCAAAGCTTCTTCCAGGTAATTCCCATTCTGCACCCCTAAGAACCTGACCGGATATTGCTCTTCCAGCAGATTAAAATGGCTTTTTTGAAATGCAAGATCCGCCAATATAATGTCAATTTTGATCCCCCAGGAAATCACTGTGTAAACCTCTTCCTGAGTAACCATTACTGTGGGTACCCACTCCAGAAGTGGCGCTATTTGCTCAAATTGGATGCCTTTGGTATCCAAGATGATAAGGGCCGGTTCCTGCTGTTCTTTGACAAAGTGATGGGAAGACATAATTTTAAGTATTTACTGTTTACTGCCTCCATATCTTGGAGAAAAACCTTTGCCCATTTTTGTAGGCCAACTTTTCCAATTGGTTTACACTGAGATTTTCAGATAGTTTTTCCAATATGCTGGGATATTTTGAAGCATTTTCTACCAAAGGGAAGTAAAAGGGATGCCTGGACTTATCGGGGAAATCCTTCGTGTAAAAGAAGTCTGCTCCAAAACACATCTGGTCTACTGCTCCGATTTCAAAGCCATGAAGGATATGCTCGAAAACCCGCTCTGGGTTTTTATCATCCAAGAATGCCCGCAGAAAATTAACGCCAATAAGTCCTTCTCTTCGGATTACTTCCTGTGCAAATTCATGACTGAGGTTGCGCTTGTGGTCCCAGACCGTTCTAAAATTAGAGTGGCTGGCCATCACGGGGATTTCTAACTTTTGGGTATCAATATGGGTCAGAATTCCTTCGGCCAAAAGGTCAGAGGTATGGGAAAGGTCTATGGCAATTTTTTTGCCTGAAATATAATCCAGCAATAACTGTCCGTCTTTTTTAAGGCCTATTCCAGTGGTATAATTGCCTCCACCAAACCTGTTTTCGGTGTGATGGGTCAAGCTGATATAGGCAATGCGTCCGGTTAATTTGATCAATTGGTCGAGTTGGGCAAAAGCCTCTTTGATGGGGACAGTTTCTTCAGCCAAGCCCGCAGCATTTTCTATGGCGGCTACCAGGCCAATCTTAGACTTCAGGTCAAGTGAAGCCAAAAATTCGGCATCTGCCTGCATTACCTTATCGGCATAAGTCATGAGCATTTCCCGGTATTTATAGGCCTGTTTGGTAGCCAAGGCCATACTTCCGGGCTTTACATCGGTATAGATGGCACAGACCTGCATTTTGACATTTCCCTGCTGCAACAAAGGAAGGGCACAGGCAATTTCCTCTGCACGGTCCGGTCTGGCATTAGGGATTTTGGCCAAATAGGATAAAATGTCGCAATGGGTATCAATGATGGGTATTTGCATGACTTTCACTTTGATTCACCAAATAAACCAAAATTTGCTGTTTTTTTGGTTATTTTAGTGGTCCTAAAAATCTAAATGAATAATAAATATGCCTATCGCCCAACCCATCAACTTTCATCAATGGATTGAAGAAAACCGTCATTTGCTGAAGCCGCCTATAGGCAATCAGGTAATGTACAAGGGAAATGATGACTTCATTGTAATGGTGGTAGGGGGACCCAATTCCCGTAAGGATTTTCATTTCAATGAAGGGGAGGAATTTTTCTATCAAGTGGAGGGGGAGATCGTTTTGAAGGTAGTGGACGAAGGTGAGGTCAAAGATATCCACATCAAGGAAGGAGAGATGTTTTTATTGCCAGCCCGCACGCCTCATTCGCCCAGAAGACCGGCCAATACCATAGGCTTGGTCATGGAGCGCTACCGAAAACCGGGGGAGAAGGATGGCTTTATCTGGCATTGCGAAAACTGTGGAAACAAGTTGTATGAAGAGTATCATGAAATTACTGATATTGTGAACCAGTTACCACCGATAATGGAGCGGTTTTGGAAAAATCCCGACAACACCAAATGCAAAAAATGTGGAACGGTGATGAAACCGTGAAAGAAGAAGCGAGAGGGAAGAATTTCTTTAATCAAACACGGACGAAAGGGATGAATGATGATGTTGCTGCGGGAACCATTTGTTACAGCAAAGGTCGCAAGGGTTTTTCGCTAAGAAGCCCAGCTTTGGTCACAAACATCTATATGCCTGAGTAGCTATGCTATTACCGTATTAAGGATTAAAATCGTAATCTGTGATCCTTTGAAATGTGTAACTAAATGGAATGACCTCAACCATAACCAATTCTTCTTCATTTAGCCCTTCTGCATCATAACCTGCAAAAGCCATAACCAATACCTCCCTATTGTTTTCAAAAGCAAATGCCATTTTTTTGTCAGCGCGTTTTATTCTGCTGTCTTTTTCAATCATGGCGTCAGGATTGGGATTGAATTTATTTTCAGGATAAAAAAAACCTTCTGTTGGATAAAAATAAAATCCCATCCCTGATACTAAAGTTTCCTGTGACATATTCATCAATACCTAGATACTTTTCTTCTTCGATTTCTGTAATTATAAAATAACTTTCAAATGTTCCATTGGGATGAAATTTGAACAAGTAATCGAAAGTAATGTCTTCTTCTACCGTTTTACTTACCCACATCCCCTCCATTAGCTGGGTGGAAAGGCTTTCTTCTGAATCCATGCAGGAAAATAACAGGAGAAATGGAGCCAGGAAAAGCAATGACTTTTTCATAATACAAAAGTTGATAAAGCAAAATAAACATTTTATTTAAAAAATTAGTTTTAGCAAGGCCGAATTTTCCATCATTTCAAGAAATTCTTAAAGCGGTTAATGGTAATTAAACCAAAGAAGAGGTGGCATGAACAGGGTTCAAGGTGCTTGAAATCATTCATTTTTAACCAGAAAGAGTGCAAGGGTTTTTTGCAAAGGAGGGTGCTCAGTTATCCATAATTGATCTCAATGCCTTCGAGCCTATTTTAATATGAACCACAAAAGGAACAAAGTTAGCAAAAGAAGATTAAAGAATTCCTTGTGTCTTTGCGTCTCTGCGCGAACCCATTTTTGACTATAATTCTCTGTTTATTACTGTCTTTGTAACCCATACAAAGTTTATTTAATGCTTGATTTGAAATTATCCGGAAAAGCTTATTTTTATCCGAAAGATTCACCCTACCAGCACATGAAAAATTTCCGCCTGATTGGAGTCCTGCTCTTCATTTTGATGATGGGTAATTCCTGTAAAACTTATAAAGACCTGGATCGGGTAGAACCAAGGGCTGCTGATGTCCCCATTTCCGAACAGGTTGAAAAGTTAAAAAGGGGTGATGCCATCAAGGTCTATGAAAAAATAAGCGGCAGGGCCACGGATTTGGAGTTTGTGATTGTGGAGGATGGGATTTTAAGAGGCTTTCAGGCCGGGGGGAGCAAATCTGATCTGATGTCGATCAGGCTGGAAAACATTGGGAAGATTGAAGTCAAAAAATTCAATGTGGGCAGGACCGGTCTGGCCATCGGAGCAGTGTACGCAGTAGCGTTATTGGTAGGATTAACGGCTTATTTACTGTCGATTGGAGATTGATTATTGGTGGGCTTTTTAAAAACAGGATTGGTGAGCTTTTGAGTAGGATTTTCCTCGGTTTGTAAGTACCTTAAAGGAAGTGCTTTCTTTTTTTGCGACAATTGATGACATTAATTTTTTTAAACAGGTGCATTTTGGGAATTTACTTTGAATTGAAATTAAGGTTCATTTTTTAAAGGGTTTGATTTACTAAAAAACTATTAACCTATTAAATATTTAGATCACTTAACTTCTAAAATAATGATGAATATGACTTGGAATTGAAGAGTTTTACTGATTTAGTATGGAATTGTGGGCATAATGGATGAAAAATCACCTGTATAGGGGATTTTATTTTAAACTAAATTTTCGGTAATTGTTGGAAAGTTAGATTTGTCATATTGAGAGAACCAAAGAGTTTGAAAAAAATAATGAAATATTTAGAATGGAACAACATCATAGCTTTACACTTTTTTAATCCTTCCAATGCAGGAAAGGAAATTCATTTGTATCTAACCAAGAATGATATTATTAGTTTAGCAAGGCAAAATTTCAGCGAAGAAACAGAAGAGGAAATTTGGACTGATTTTATCAATTCTATTAAACGTGGCATTCCGGGTTCAAATGGTAATATTATCTCGAAAGCAAAATATGCTCATTCTAAACATAACCTTGTTGGCAAAAAAAAAGCAGACGGAAATTTTGCTACAATAGATGATGTTCCAGTTATATATCCGCCCTATTTAGCTTATTTAGTTTTTTTCGTATTGCCATTAGTCGAGAATACCGATAGCAGCTACAACACCAATAATTATTATCCCAGATTATGTAGTTATTTCAAATTAAAAAATAATGAAATAGGAATACCATTTAATGAAAATAACAATATAAATGACCTTTGGATTAGCCTACAGTTTTGGGCTAATGTTGAAAAAAATGGAGAATATGGTGTTTTTAATCTTAATTCTTTTGATAGTAATCATTATAAGTATGTAGGCAAAATGTTTTCCCAATGCGTTTTACCTCACAAATTTATAAACCGTTTACCGGAATTATTTGAATCTATTGGTTTAGTGCCGGAAACGTTTTACGATGACAAGTTTTTACAAGAAAAAATCAAAAACAGTAGAACAGATTTAATTCCGAAAAGCACGTTAGATTTTTTGAAAAAAGATGATGAGTTATCCAATTCAATTATTCAAACAATCCAACGTCAATACAAAAAATGGTCAGGCGAAACACACGAAGAAATTGAAGAAGGAACAAGAAAGAAAAGAAATTACACCGTTGCACCTTTGTTTCTTCAATTTAAAGTAAACACAAACGATGAAGTTATTTGGTTCTCTTACAGAATGTATTCTTCAAATGATTATCCTGAAGATTTGAAATTTGGTGAACACGAAAACTTGTATGAAATCAACGGTTGGTCTAAAACACTACCGCTTGAATTTAGCGAAGGACTTGAACTGAAAGACAATTTTAACAAATGGATTGCGAAATTCCCATTCCGTGATGTAAGATTATTTGTAAGTGCAGGAACATTTCAGTTGAGTAATGATTTTTGGATTGAAACGGACATTCTTTCAAAAACAGAACGAATGTATTTGCTATGCAAAAACGATAAACAAGAACAAATTAAAGATTGGGGCAAAACATTTGGTAACGGAAATTTTAAACAAGAAGATTTTGTCGGCTTACCTGAAAACTATTCTTTGTTTTGGTTTCGCAATCCAACACAGGGACTTTCAGATATTCCAATTCTTACACTTTACACAGAAAAACATATTGAATTAGTTGGTGGGTTAAAAATAAATTTCAGAACCTATTCAAATGAATTTTTACCGGAAGTTGAAATTGTAAATTCACACGGAAACGAAAATGTGTATTTGCAATACAAAAACTCAGACGAAAAAATATTCCTTTCAAAAAAAACATCGCTCAACAACCGTTGGGTATTACCCGAAAAAACAGCAATAAACACCGATTTTTACATTAAAATTGAAGATGAAACATTTTCAGGGAATGCACTTGCATACAATCTTGTTTCTTCAGATAATACAGCAATAAAAGTAGACGGCTTAAACTTACCGAAACGAGATTCATATGGACGAGTTGTTATAACAGATGCAGAACAATTTTGTTTGGGAATTAACATTGTTAATCCAAATAAATCAAGCCAAAGATATTTTTCTACTTATAGCTTATTGTTTACATCTACATTTCAAGATACCCAAACAAATATTACAACTGCAACTTTTAATAATCACAACGGTAATAATCTTAGCAATTTTCTGTCCTTGAAAAGCGAACTTACAACCGAAGATTTTTTCAAAGCTTTTGAATTTTTCTATTCAAAAGAATTTCCTGAACATCAAACAAGCACAAACTACAATCTTACAAAACTCAAAAGAGCGTCATTGAATTTTTACGATTACATAGGAATTCTTGACTACGATTATGAAACAAAAAAGATTGTTTTGAATCCACCACAATTTATTTTCATACCGACAGAAAAAGGGAGAAAGGTTTTACTGATTGTGGCAAGAGATACTGCATTAATTGAAAACATCATATCCGCTGCACTAAAACACAAGTTGCAAGTAGAAATTACCAAGCAGTTTTCTTCAAACGAAAGATTGCTTTTGCCTGATGTAATTATCATAAGAGCTTTTCAACAAACAAATGATTACTATGGCGAAAACAGTATAATAGCATTTGCAAACGAATTGAATATAAAATTGACAACCCATTATTTTCCTCAAGTTGCAATGCAAGATTTTTCTGCAACAATAGTGGACTACGAAAAGACTTTACAAGAAACTGATGAAAATGATTACGATTGGGCGAGATATATTTTCAACCCTGAAACATTAGATTTTGACAAAAATGAATCGCCCACTTTTGACAAATCATTTTCATTACTTAGATACAAATTGAATGAATATACTTATGAACACAAATTTTGGAAAAACAACAAATGCTATCAAGTTGATTTGAATTGGGGAAGATTCATTGCATTAAAACATTTTCAAAAAGAAGTTATTTTGTTTGACAACACAAGCAATAAAGTTGCAATTCCTATTTCAACACCTTTGCCAAGACTATTGTCGGAAGCAATTATGTTGTTAAGCGGAAAAGTCCCTGACTTCAAAGAGATTGACGGTAAAAAGTATAGAGTTTATGAAAATGTAGTTGGCATTTTTACCCAAAATTTATTCAGATTAAAATTAGGTCAAACAGCTATAAACAAGACACTATGAAAGACCCAATAGGTTCGTTTGAAACCATAAAAGAAAATTTTATACGCTACGTAAAAACAGCTTTCAGAACAAAATTTGAAGGCGTAGAAAAAGAGCGTTACTATTTATTGAATTATGACAAAGTACTTTATCGTAAGCCTTGGATTGAGCCATTACCCGACTATGTTTCAAGTGGTAAAAAAATAAATGACTTAACTGCCGAAGATTTAGGTAATGCTTTGAACGAAGGAGAAGTCGAAACATTCAAAGGACTTGTAAATACCGGACTTGTAGGGAATTTTCCTTTGCATTCGCACCAAGCGGAAATGTTGAAACAAGCATTGCTTGGAAACAATTGTATTATCACTTCCGGTACAGGTTCAGGAAAAACAGAATCATTTTTGCTTCCGTTGTTTGCTCAACTTTCAAAAGAACTTGCAAATTGGACAGCACCCAATCAACAATCTACAAGCATAAATACTTGGTGGCGTGAAAATGGTGGACTTTCTGCAAGGCAAATTGTCAATACTTCAAATTTCACGTTAAGCAACGATGTAAGACAACGCAATCACGAAACACGAAAAGCCGCTGTAAGAGCTTTGATTCTCTATCCGATGAACGCTTTGGTGGAAGACCAAATGAGCCGTTTGCGTAAAGCGTTAGATTCTGACGACACGAGAAATTGGTTGAGCAAAAACACAAACGGAAATAAAATTTATTTTGGAAGATACAATGGAAGTTCGCCTGTTGCCGGTGAGTTGAAGAAAATAAAAGATGACGATACTTTTGCAATCAACACCAACAAAGTAAATCAACTCAAAGAACAGTTACAACAAATTGAAACGGATTCAAACCGTGTTGCACAATACATTCAACAAACAGGAAAAACAGGAAACGATGAAAAAGATTTAAAATCATTCTTCCAACGCTTAGACGGTGCAGAAATGAGAAGTCGTTTTGATATGCAAGTTGCACCTCCCGACATTATGATTACAAACTACTCAATGTTGAGCATAATGTTAATGCGTGATATTGACAAAGGAATTTTTAATGAAACAAAACAATGGTTAGAAGAAAGCAAAAACAATATTTTTCACTTAATCATTGACGAGTTGCACTTATATAGAGGAACGCAAGGAACAGAAGTTGCATATTTGCTCAAACTTGTTCTTAATCGTTTAGGGTTAAATCCTAATCACCCACAATTGCGAATTCTTGCTTCAAGTGCTTCGTTGGAAGCAAAAGAAGAAACGAAAGAAGGAAAGGAAAGCAAGCAGTTTTTGAAGGACTTTTTTGGTACAGAAAGACCCTTCAAAATTATTGAAGGGAAAAATAATCCGATTACTGCGTTCCCTGAAAATGGAATAAAACTTCCAATAAATCCTTTCAAAGAAATTGCGAATAAATTTTCGGAAGTAAAAGGAAATATTTCTGACGTAAATTTCATTTCAACTTGTGAAGCAAGTGCAACACAACTTGCAACAGCGTTTAATTTATCACAAGACGGAAACGGAATTTCAAAATTAATTTCAGTAATAATCAATCCAAGCTTTCAATTAAAAGAACGTTTGTTTTCGCCTTGTCAAGATTACAAAGCAGTTTGTTCAATCCAAGCAAACGGTGATGATGATAACGGAAAGTATTTTGCTGAAACAATTTTTGAAAGAACATCCAATAAAGAAGATTTAGAAAATGCTTTGCGTGGTTTGTTGATTGTAAGAGCGATGTTAGATGAAAAAGAATTTGAAGACATTGCAAAAACAATTCCTGACGATAGGAAATTACCACGTTTTAGATTTCACTATTTCTTTAGAAACATTGAAGGAATTTGGGCATCTGTTAAACCAGACGAAATTGACCAGAAATATTCAGACGGAGGAAGGACTGTTGGTAAACTTTATTCAACTACACGAATAAATTCAGAAAAAGGAAACCGTGTTTTAGAATTACTCTATTGTGATAATTGCGGAACAACCTTATTTGGTGGTAGCCGATTGATAACAAGAAATGAATCGGGAAACAACTTTTTTGAAATGCTTCCGATTAGCCCTAACATTGAAGGTATTCCTGAAAAAACGCCTGCAAAATTAGTTGAAAGGCGAAGCTACCAAGAATACGCTGTATTTTGGGCTTGCGGAAATCAACAATACACCCCACACGATGCCGAAGCAGGTATTCCGCAAGTTGGTTGGCGACAACCAACTATGAACGGTTTTAATCAAACTGATTTTCTTGCAGATTGGATTCCTGCTTCACTAAATTGTATTTCGGGCGACATTGATAATTCACATAACAAGGCGGACGAAAAACCTGAACAATGGATAAAAGGATATTATTTCATTATTACAAACAATTCAAATCGTGACATTGCTTTGCCTGATGCAAATGGAAACATTTCTACGATTGAAACACACAAAGCATTACCAAGCGTTTGTCCAAGCTGTGGCGTAAATCATCAAAAAAGACGGAAAGATTGGAATAAAAGTAAAACCTCTTCCATTCGTGGTTTCAGAACCGGTTTCGCCAAAACAACACAAATGTTTGCAAAAGAAATGATGTATCAACTTCCGAGTAACGAAGCCGAAAGAAAATTAGTCGTTTTTTCTGATAGTCGAGAAGATGCGGCACAAATTGCAAACGGAATTGAACGAAATCACTTTTCTGATTTAATGCGTGAAGTTTTAGTGAATGAATTACATTCAAATTTAATATTGCGTTTTAAAATCCTGAGTGCTTTTGATAACAATAACGAAGAAGAAAAGGAAAAATTTTCAAATGATAATAGAACTATTTTTGATGAAATAAACACTCTAGTTTATCATTCTAATTCACCAAACAGACAAGATAAGGAAAACGCATTAAGGCAACTACGCGAAATACGTTCTCTTACTCTTAATGTAAGAAGTTTGGTTGATATTACTAATACCTTAAATCTTGCACCGCTCATTAAACACTTTGTTAGTTTAGGAATAAATCCGGGGGGCAATGATATCTCACTTCAAACAAGGCTATTAAGTGGAAATTTTGTTCCTTGGTATGACCTTATTAATTTTTTAAATTTAGAATGGGCAAATGGAGCAGACCCAACATATATTGCCGATTTGAAAGAAGGTTCTTTTGACGGACTTGCTTCTATGTTCTTCGGTTCGCTGTTTTATTCGTTTGAATCTTCTGCATTGGGTTATGTTTGTATAAATCCTGAATTACAGGTTATCACAGACCAAGCAAGAACTGTTGCTTTAGCAAAAGATGATTTTTTACAAATCGTAAATTCCACAATCCGGATTTTAGGTGATAAATACAAACACAACAAAGTTGAAGACGCAAGTCCATTTAACTTTACGCAATACAACGATTTTCCCGGACAAGTCAAAAAATACATTCGTGCAGTTGAAACAAGGTATTCAAAAAATCAAAACGAAATTGGCGATGCCGTTTTTAATACTCTTTCAACAAGTAGTTTATTGAGAGGCGACACAGGCATTCAAATTGAAAATCTTTTTATCAAAGTGGCACGTTCAACGGATTCAATTTGGACAAGTCAAAGAGGAAGCCGACCACACTTGCATTTTAGCGGTGGAATTTGCACTCATTCTTGTACTGAATTACAACAACAAGCAGATAAAATTTGTGATGATGTTTGGGAAGAAAATTATCTTTCTTACAACGCCATTAAGCAACAACGTGAACCAATCCGTTTGCATTGCGAAGAACTCACCGGACAAACAGATGACCAATTTGAAAGACAAAGACATTTTAGAAATGTGATTTTGCCAACAGAAAACAACGGCAATTCCTCAAATTTTGAATTATTCAAAAAAGCTAAGACTATTGACTTATTGAGCGTAACAACAACACTTGAAGTTGGTGTTGATATTGGTGCATTACAAGCCGTGATGTTGGGAAATATGCCACCGCAACGTTTCAACTATCAACAAAGAGTTGGTCGTGCTGGACGTAAAGGGCAAGCATATTCGGTTATCTTGACTTTTTGCAGAGGTAGAAGTCACGATGAATTCTACTTCGCTAATCCGCAAAAAATTACAGGCGATGCTCCACCAACACCTTTCTTGACAATGGGGCAAGAAAGGATTTTCAAACGTTTGCTTGCAAAAGAAATTTTTCGCAGAGCATACGTTGAAAAAGAAATTGACATTACTTCCGATGATAAATCAAGTGTTCACGGAGAATTTGGTTCAGTTGATAGTTGGACTATTTACAAACCTAAAATTTCTAATTGGATAAATGAAAACAGAACTGTCATCGAACAAACAGTTGATGCATTACTAACTCCACAGCTAAAAGACAAAAAAGATGAATTTGTAAATTGGGTTGCAGATACAACAACGCCAAATGGTTTAATTGAAAAAGCAGAAAGCATTATTAAGAATGAAGAAATTGCAAGTAATGATATTTCTGAAAAATTTGCCGAAGGTGGGATTTTGCCAATGTTTGGAATGCCTACTACAGTCAAAAACTTGTATCATGGCATCAAAAGCTTTCACGGCAATCTTGAATCTCTTTCTATAGACAGAGCACAAGCAATGGCAATTTATGAATTTGCTCCGGGTGCACAGAAAACAAAAGACAAAGCAATTCATCAAGTAATTGGTTTTACAAGCGATTTTATCAAAGTTTACAATGGAATTAAAAACGCTAACACAGCCAATCAACTTCCCTTTTCACTTAACCGTTGGTTTGTGCGCTGTAGGGCTTGCGGATTTTTTGAAACTTATAAAGATGATAAAAAATTAGAATTAGAAAATCAAGATTACTTCGTAGTCTGCCCTAATTGCGGAGAAGATAATCTCAATAAGTATCAACCGCCTTATATGCTAAAATCGCCAAGAGCATACAGGACTAGTCTTTCTGCCGGAAGTGATACAAAAGACGATTCTGAATTTTTGCTTTCACGACCACCAATTTTTGCAGAAAAAATCGGTTCAGTAAGCATAGTAACAATAAATAACGCTTCGATTTCTATTTCTGACAATGATGTGACTTGGCGTGTAAATACAAATTCGGACAGATTTTTCAAAGGCCGTCTATACAATACTAACAATCGTTTTCCTTTTAACTCCAAAGGATATTGGTTCAATAACCAATGGTTATTAAATGACTTTGCAACAAATGTCCCTGATGAAAATGGCTATTCTATGCTTGTTCAACAAATCGCAACAAGTGCAGACGAGCAAATTGCTTTAGCAAGCAATAAAAACACTGAAATTTTCCGAATTGCACCAACAAACGTTCCGTATGAACTTGACTTGAATATGTTTTTTAGCGAAACAGATTTGCCACACGTCAAAGCTCAAAGTAACGGAGTGCGTTCCGGTTATTATTCTGCAGCATTTTTACTTCAAAGAATTTTAGCAGACAAACTTGACGTTGACCCAACAGAAATAGAAATTGCTGATATTTCAATGAAAGAGCTTGAAGACGGAAGAAGAATTGCCGAAATTATCTTGACTGATGAATTACCAAACGGTTCGGGCTTCGTAAGATATTTATACAACAACCTTGCAAACATTCTTTCAGAATCCATAAATCCAAGCAATGCGAATAGTTATTTAGGTAAAATTCATTCGCATACTCATCAAGGAAAATGTGATGATGCTTGTTATGATTGTTTGAAAGTGTTCCGAAATATGAATTATCATAGTTTGCTTGATTGGCGTTTAGGTATATCAATGCTTCGTGTAATGAATGATTCAACTTTTGTTTGCGGTGCGGACGGAAATTTCAACTTTGTTGAATTGCAGAATTGGTTTGCATTTGCAACGGAATTAAGAAATGCTTTTGCTCAAAGTTTTGGTTTCTCAAATACAGCCGAGATAAATGGTTTGCCAATTATCAAATTTGGAAGAAATCAAAGAAACGTGATAATGATTGTTCACCCATTTTGGAATATGAGAAATTTCACGGAAGCAAATTGGTTGGCGGAAATTTACAATGAAATAAAAGAACATACAGAAAGTAATGGTGGAAAAATTAGCATAATTGACACATTTAACTTGCATCGCAGACCAGGTTGGTGTTATGAAAAATTGATTGAGAGATGATGAATAAAATTGGAGAAACAAATTTTAAGGAAATCAAACGTATTTCGCCAAGCCAATTTTATTCAATGAAAAATTGTGCTTACAAATCATTATTGGCAGAAGCTTTTGACAAGAAGCCTTTACTTCCACTTTCGCCAAATGCGTATTTTGGAACAGTTTTGCACAAAATGCTTGAGCTGATTGCAAAAGGAATTGTGAAAAGTGAAGATGATTTTAATACGGAATTTGACAAGCAAGTGAAAGCACTTGAAGAAGATTTGAAACAAAAAGGTTTTGGCTTTTTTGTTCCGTTAAAAATTAAGTTAAGAAATTTTGGATTGAAAAAAATTCAACTAAAAAAGCATTTACGAAGCGAATCCGAAAAAATTTCAAGTTTGGGTAACATCAGATTTCATTCTGAAAAATGGTTTGAATCAAACGACAAATTGATTGGCGGAAAAGTTGATTTAGTGATTGAAAACGGAAACGAAATTGAAATAATTGACTTTAAAACCGGAGCAATTACACAAGATTGTTTAGATGATGAAGGCGAAATTTATTCAGATGTAAAAAATGAATACAAAGAACAACTTAAACTTTATGCTTACTTGTATTTTCAAAACACAAACAAGTTTCCAACGGACTTGAGTTTGGTTGATTTAGCTAAACAGAAATTTCCGGTTGAGTTTTCACAACAAGAATGTAAATCGCTTTTTGATGAAGCGAAAAGCCTTTTAAAATCTACTAATGATAGCATAAAAACAAAATCATTTTCAGCAAATCCAAAACAAGAAAATTGCAAGTATTGCCTTTACAGACCGGCTTGTTCTTTCTTTCATAAGAAACTTGAAACAGATTTTTCTTTCAACGATGTGTTGGGTGAAATTAAAGACGTGAAGAAATTTCAGAATGGAAATGTGAGTTTATTTTTACAAGATGGAAAAAAGAATTTAACCATTAAAAATTTTTCTGTCGAAGAATTTGACAAGCTAAATAATCACAAGAACAAACAAATTAGAATTTATAATTTGAGAAAGGAAGCAGCCGAATTTGTTTATTCTGTGACCGACACAACAATGATTTATGAATAAGAGTAAAGAACATAAAATTCCGATACTTTCTTTTTTTTCCGGAGGAGGTTTTATGGATATGGGCTTTGAACAAGTCGGTTTTGAAGTAATTTGGACAAATGAATTTGATGAAACTTTCGCCAAACTTCACGCTGCCGGTATGACTTCGTGGAGAAAATCGCAGGGCAACGGAATAAAAGCAGAAATATTCAATACGAAATCAATCACAGAAGTAAAATCAGAAGAAATTGTTTCAGAAGCGTTTCCAAACGGAAAACCCGAACACTTTGGAATGATTGGAGGACCGCCTTGTCAGGACTTTAGTATGAATGGTTCATTAAAAGGTTTTGGCGGAGAAAGAGGAAAACTTACAATTGTTTACTTTGATAAAATCTTGGAATTAAAACCAACGTTTTTCGTTATGGAAAATGTAACCGGTTTAACAAAAAGAAAAGACACAAAAGAGTATTTACAAACGTTGTTGAAGCGAGTTGAAAAAGAATATTACGTTGACCACGAAAAACTAAATTCACTGAATTATGGGCTCCCTCAACACCGAGAGCGTGTGTTTTTTGTTGGAATCAGAAAAGATTGCATTAATAAAAATGCCATTGATAAAATTCATTTCGCTAAATGGTTTCCTTTCCCATTAAACGAAAAATATCACAATGCAGCTACTAAATATAACTGGAGCAAACAAGTTCCGTTTGGTGATCAACCCAAGAAGCCTGAAGACATCCCATTAGAATTGTGCGTTGAAAGTTGTTTAGTTCCAAATAGTGAAATTGATATAATTCCGAATGCCAATGAGATTTTTACCTTGCACAAGCCTATAACAGAATTAAATAATATTGCTGAAGGAGAAACAAATAGACCATCGTTTAAACGACTACACCGTTATAAATACAGCCCAACAGCTTGTTATGGAAATAATGAGGTTCATTTACATCCTTACTTAAATAGACGTTTATCTGCGAGGGAGGCTCTAAGAATACAAGGTGTACCAGATGAATATGTCCTTCCGTCTGAAATTTCATTATCGAAGAAATTTAAAATGATCGGTAATGGTGTTCCTGTTCCATTAGCTAAAGCAGTAGCAGATGCTCTAAAAGATTTTTTGATAATAAATAATATAATTTAAACAAATTAAATCAGTAACCAGGCCAATGCAAAATAATGAAACCAGAAAATCCTCAAACCTATGACCCGAAGAAATTGGACGCATGAAGAATTGATGCTTGCATTAAATTTGTATTTAAAATTGCCTTTTGGAAAGATGCATTCTAGGACACCTGAGGTAATTCATTTATCGAAAATTATTAAAAGAACACCTGGTTCAATAGCTATGCGATTAGTAAATTTCGCAAGCGTAGATCCATACCATAAAAACAGAGGAGTTGGAGGCTTGCCTGGTGGTAAAAAACAAGTAGAGCCTATTTGGCAAGAGTTTTTAGAGAATAAAGATGAATTCATTTTTCAAAGTGAAAAATTACTTGCGAAAAAAGAATCAAAAACAATTGACTATAAATATGGTGATATCCTAACTGGTACAGAAAATCTTTTAGGAGACTCTAGGATAAGGGAAGTAAAACTTCGTGTGAATCAAAATGTGTTTCGTCAAATTGTTCTAGCAAATTATTCAAGTAAATGTGCGATCTCAGGAATTGATATACCAGAATTGTTAGTGGCTAGCCATATTGTGCCTTGGTCAAAGAATGAAACTGAAAGGCTGAACCCTGAAAATGGCATTTGTTTGTCTTCATTGTATGACAAGGCGTTTGATAAAGGGTTGATTGGATTGAATTTTGATTATTCGATTATAATCTCAGAAAGAATTAAAGAGAACTCATTAAAACCTTATTATCAACAATATTTTGCTCATTTAGTGAATAAAAAAATATCTCTTCCTCCAAAATATTATCCTAAAAAAGATTTTATTCAATTTCATTTAGATACGATCTTCCAAAGATAAGACCCTTAAGGTTAACTTTTAATTAATGGAAGGTGGAATTTAAAAATCAACCAACTCCCCAATCTGAACCCCCATCGCCTCCGCCAACTTCTCCATCACCTCCAAAGAAACATTTCGCTTTCCTTTTTCAATGGCAGAAATATAAGGTCGATTCAGACCGGATTTTAAGGCCAGTTCCTCTTGGGACAGGCCTTTTTCTTTTCTAAGGGTCCTAAGTCTGATGCCAAACTTTTCTTTGATGTCCATAAAATATTTTTGTTTACGATAGTAAACAATTTGAATTTTTTGATTATATTAAGATAGTCGGTTTTGTTAACCTAATAAACAAAATGTCTATGTATAAAGCATTCTTTCCCCAAGCAATTTGTGCAAACTGGATCATCTCAGATAATGATCCGGATAACAAGTATATAGAACTTTTAGGATTTAACGGTGAGTATTTAATCTCTATTAGCTATGAAGTGGATGAAAATGAGGCAAATCCCTATTTCCTCAATTTCCAGCAGATGAAAGGATCATTTCTTAGATATGATTACACCAGTTTTGGAATGAAAACATGGTATGTCTCCCCCAAAGCTGCTGTCGCTGCAGCGATTGAACTAATGGCGATTGTAGGGGAGCTTTATCCAAACTTCCTACCTGTTAGCCATGAAATGTACGTAGGCCTTGGACCTTCCTCTCAGCTAGAACAAATCCAAAGGTCATTAGGGGGCGTGTTGATGGTTTCCGATGCCTTCGGACAAGAATTGGTTTTCAAACAAGTGCTATTTATGCCCCAGGATCATGATTTATTTGTTACAGCCGGAAAGATTATAAAGTCTTATACCACCTCTTTTCAGATAAATGAGGCGGATTTTATAGGGGGTACACTATGTAATGAAGACGGAAAATACTTGGGAAAATTAGATTTTCATGGCAACCCATTGAATGAAACTATTTATCATCATCACTAAAAGCGGGGGCAACGCTTTAAATGCTGCGATTATATTTATGAGGCCAAACAAAGTAGGACAAGTGGTCAGGTTTCATACTCCTTATCCTGATGAAGACCCGAATATGATTTATCATTTGCTGGATTTTGATGACAGTGGGCGCTTTCCAACCCCACCAGCAGATATTAGACCGATTATTTGGGATTACACGTTTGTACCCATCAATAGGGTAAGGCTTGAAGATTTGGAAGTAGTGGAATTTGATTTGATGGATCTTCTAGGATATCCAGTTTGGATAATAAGGGAAGATGACACTGAAGTTTCAGGCGTCGTAACTGAGATTTTCCAAGAAAAAATTGCTCCTGAACTGCATGTGAAAAGAGGAAAAGGAGTTGAAACTAATGTGAAGATAAGCATAAAAGATGCCTTGGGATCTGTTCATACAGGGATGCTTTTCGTCACTCCTGAATTAAAGCTAGGAAAGTTAAGAACCAAATTATGATTACACAAATAAAATCTATTTACGATGTACAGGCTTTTTTTAAGCATTTGCTTGATAATGAAAGTCTGAATTTTCATCCAGATGAAGACTTTAGGAATTTTATCCATTTGGAAACCAAACTTCCTTCCTATTCAATAAAAGAGGCCGAGTTAAGAAATAAACTCATTCAGGATTGTTTTAATGTCTGTGAATGGGATGGCACCGATATCTATGAAATAGGATCACTTCAATTATTCAATAAATTAAACTTCTAAGACCATGAAAAAAATAAAAATCAAATCGCTCATTAAATACTTAAAGGATTCCTAAAAAAGAGGAGGAAAAATCGTTCTTTACGAAGGTATGGATAATACGGTTTGATTTGTGCCACCCATTTCGGTGTAACTGTGCCACCTATTTCGGTTCAAACTGTGCCAGTTTTCTGAACCAAAATTTTCTCTTCCTACCGGGACATTTTATATCCGAATTTCGTCTCTATTGGGTAAATGATAAGACATTGAAAAAAATCATTATTGGGCTGATATTTGGACTGTTAGGGGCCTTATCCGCTTGCAATTCTGTTGATAATGAGTTCCCCAATTTATTGGAGGGACGGTTTATAGGAACCTTTGAGAGGACCGATAAGGGGATATCCCTGGGCATTGCAGAGGTTTCCTTGATTCTTGAGGATAATAGGTTTGGGGGTTCAGGCGGGCCTAACCGCTATCCAACCATCTGTCAGGGGACCTTTACCCTGTCCAGAAATACCATCACTTTTAATAATACCTGCTTTTTTACAGCTGATTTTGATTGGAGCCTGATTTTGGGCGGCACCTATCAAATCAGTCAGGAGGGGGAAGAATTGGTTTTCCGAAGGTCCATGGGAGACTTGATCGACACTTATCGCCTCCGAAGAGTGGAAGTTTTAAGACAATAGGAAATGGTCCAGCCAAGCATTTACTAATTTGCAGGCATATCCTTGGAAAGCGCGTCAATCATTGAGGGCATCCACCACCCGCTTCACACAGCTCCCCAATTCTTTCTTGACCTCAAAATCCCAGAACCTCAGTACAATCCAGCCTTTGGATTGGTAATAATCGTTGATTTTCCTGTCTTGCTGCCTGTTTCGTTCGATTTCCAAAAGTCACGCTTGGGTTTGATGCTGGACACAAACCATATGTCCATTTTTTTTAATAAAATGGACATATGGTTGAAATATGTCCAGCAAATGTATCTTATCAAACTCATTTGCTCTGACATTCTGGTTCAAATCAAGGATGGCAGAGAGGTGTATTATATCAATCGAGATTTGGTTAAAATTCTGGAGGGATAAGGCCGATCCAATTACTCATTTACTTAATTCATCCACCACCCTTTTCACACACATCCCCAATTCTTTCTTCACTTCAAAATCCCAAAACCTCAGCACGGTCCAGCCTTTAGAATGGTAATAGTGGTTGATTTCCCGGTCACGCTGCCTGTTTCTTTCGATCTTGGGAATCCAAAAGTCACGGTTGGATTTGATGGTCTCCTTCCTGTTTTCCCAATCATATCCATGCCAGAAGGAACCGTCCACAAAAATCACCAACTTGTATTTGATCAGGCTGATGTCAGGTTTGCCGGGAAGTTTTTGTTTGTTGCTTCTGTACCTGACTCCCGCATGCCAAAGTGCCTTTTTGAGCAGTTTTTCCGGTTGGGTATTCTTGCCCTTGATCCTGGACATATTAAAGGACCGCTGCGGCGTGGTATAAAAGCCCTCTTCCTCCGAAAAGCGGGGAACTGAAATTTTTGGTTCGCTATAGGGTTTGGGCTTTTTGGACAAAATTTGAGGTATTTGTTCAAATTTAGCGAATAATCAGCGTTTTTAGGAAGCTGATTTCCTCATCTTATTATTCTTGATCGGTACACTATTTAATGTAGGATTGGTATGACCCCTTTGGGGTCAAATATTTATAGGATCCTTTGAAGGCTATAAACATACGACCCTATCGGGGTCGAACGTCATGGAATTAGGTAGTATGCCTGGATTCATCAATTATTTTGTATTTCTAAAATCTTTCATAAAACAAGCTGAGATCAAATTGATGTTTTTCAGTATATTGTTTATCTCAAATCATATTTTAACAAATAATTGTCCGATTTAGAACAAAATAAGATTTTGTACCCTAAAAAACCCACAGCTTATGAAAAAATATCCTATCCTTTTGATGGTAGCCTTTTTGGGAGGCTTTTTATTTTCTTGCGAAGTCAAAGATTCCCGCTCCAGTGGGGAACAGGTGGAAGAGGAAAGAACTTTGCAGCCCTTTTCCAGAATAAAGGTTTCCGGCATCATCAACCTCAATCTTTCCCAGGGAGACTCGGAATGGATGCGGGTAGAAGGAGATTCGAAATGGGTAGAACAATTGAAAGTTGAGCAACGGGGAGATTTGTTAACCATTAGTCTGAAAGAGGGACAAAAATCTTGGGGCAAAAATGAAAAAATGGAAGTTTTCCTTCAGTTGAAAACGCTGAAGGAATTGGCATTTGAAGGGGCAGGACAGATCAAAACTTCCTCTATGCTGGATTTGGATGAACTCTTTATTTCCGGCAAAGGGGTGGGCAATATTGTATTGGAATTGGAAGCAGAGATGGTGGAAGCGGAGTTGAATTTTGTTGGCAATATGGAGTTGAAGGGTTTTGCCCGGGAATTCCGCTTGGAAAATGAGGGGGTGGGTAATATCGACGCCTCTAAGTTGATTTCCCAAAGGGTGGAATTGGCGAGTTCTGGCATAGGCAAGATTGCAGTGCATGCCGAAGAGGAACTGCTGATGAATGTTTCGGGTATTGGTTCGGTCAGCTATACCGGCAATCCCAAGCAGGTGACGGAGAATGTGAGTGGATTGGGGAAGGTGAATCGGAATTAAAAAGGAGAGATTAGACTTGCCTGATGCAAGCAGGAGCGAGAAGCGAGAGATAAGAAACAAGAAACAAGAAACAAGAAACAAGAGGCAAGAGACAAGAAGCAAGTAATTTCAGGACGGGACAAATCGGAGATTTTTGAAACATTAAGAAGTTAAGACTTTTAAGGATTTCATTAAGAGGATAATACAGAGCCAAGTAAAAAGGCAAAAGGGTTGGAGCTTGGAAAGTTTGGGAGGTTAGTTCTTTATGGAATCAGAACGCAATAAGCGTTCAATACCGAAGGTTAGGAGTGGCAAATCGGGGAAATGGTGGTCAAATCCTCGGTCCGCCCAACTCCGGGAGGAGAATTTAACTTTGATTGTTGTAATTTTTTTATCCACAGCATTTAACTCACGGGAAATGAGAAATACTTATTGTATTGCCGTCACATTCGTGTCATCCTAATAATTCCTGCCATGGGCAAGCGGGCGTGGACAAAAGTTTTTAACTGGAAAATGGTTATTAACTCCTTCCAAAAGCAGGCAGGCGTGGACAAAAATCAAAAAATGCACCCAAAAGGTACATATAGTACCTGATGGATGCGGGGTCAGAAAAAATTTCAATTACACAGGAACTTGCTGTCGGGAAGCTTGTAGAAGCTTTTCCCATTTTTTAATCAGAAGGGGTTCACCGTCCATAGCGGAAAACTTTTCTGCATCATAAAACTCCAATTGAATAGAAGACCTGTCAGCAATCATCAAAACAAGATCCAAGCGGTCCAGCACTTTTCTTTTGTCCTTGGCATTGCCAAACTCGTGGAATTTCTCTTCTAATTTAATTTTCTGTACCGTTGTCATGTCCAGTACCAAAGGAGGGTTTTGATGGATGTCTGCAGCATATAGAAGTACTTTTTGCTCAGGGTCAAGACCAATGAAGTATTGGTTGTTCCAACAATCCTTTTCCTGTAGATTGAGTTTCAGGTTTTTGGATACCTCATGGATATGAGACATTGCCTTTTTTAATTTTTGGGCAGACTTTCTATGATTCCAGTAGAAAGGGGCAGCAAAGGCGGCCATGCATACCGCCGCTATGCTTAAGGTAAGATAATCGATGTCAAACATGGATAGTGAATTTTGGCCTTTTGAGAAAGACCATTGTTAAGAATTGGTAAAAGGTTCTGTTTTCCTTCCAAGGGAATCATTGATTCCAAAAGGACCTTGGCTTTGTGGATGACTGCCTTAAAAGCAGGTCAGCAGAAAGCCACTCCACTGATTTCAGTGAATTGTCGGGAAGGAGAAGCTTAGGGTTTTTACCAAAAAAAAAGGGCAGGAAACTTTAACTTTCTAATGCTAAGGTTGGGGTCTACTTTTTGGAGAATCCCAAAAAGACGCTGGCTCTTAAGCGCTATGAAGCATTCGAAGTCAAAGCTTCTTGAAAGAAGTGCTTCCCAGAGGGGAGACAGGTAATTGAAAGGAATAGACGGTGGGACTATCCTAGCTTCTTGTAGAGAAAATTCAGGTGCGCAGGAAGCTAAATCCAGGTATTCCAGTGCATCTGCATCCTGGTCTGATATTTCTTGGCTCTCTGGGGACAAAAAAGATAATGAGACGGTTAAAAATACCGTCCAAATGCCCAATGAGAGGGAAAATAAGCCTTTGATTTTATCCTTTTTCATCAGCGACTAGCTAGACATTAAGCTGTCAAAATCTGTACCAGAAAAATCATGGATCAACCCAGGTTATGTGCAGTAAAAGACTTAGTCATACCCAGCATTTTTTCTTTGTAGATGTTGGCTCCCGGGAAAAGTTGTTTCATTTCGGCATGATTGATCAATCGGATTTCATCCATCTATTTTAAAGCGGGTTTGGCAGATGTAGGGCGTTTCAATGGTAAGTTGGAATAAGAATTTAGTAATTAAGTCAAAATAAATGGTTCAAACCAATTTCACTTAAGCAAACTTTGTTAATTTTGCATTACCTGAAGAAAGGGTGCTTGATTATTTATATTAAATATTTCAAGTTATAGACCCAATCTTCGTAATTTTATTTGAGTGTATTGTTAAAGTTTTTATGAAGAAACGTTTTGACAAGGTTTTTCCATGGTTATTCGTGATAGGAGACCTGGCAGCAGTCACAATTTCCATTATTCTTGTTTCTTATTTGTTGGGTGATTTTGGAAGCTATCATGGACCTGAAATGAAGATTTTCATTATTTTCATGATGGTATGGATGGTGATCACTATTCTAAGGAAGGATTACAGATGGGAAAGAACGTCTCAGATAGATAATTTATTTAGCAAGTTAGTAGTATCACTGCTTTGGTTTCTTGTAATTATAGCCATCTTGTGGATGCCTGTTATTGAGGAGTTCAATAGCCTTTTATTCTTTTCTGTCCTTTCTTTGGTTTTATTTTTGTTTTTATCATTATATAGGGTTGGGACATATTTGGTGGTCCGAAAATACCGTTCAAAAGGATTTAATTTCCGTAATGCTGTAATTTTAGGTAATGGTCAAAATGGAGAAAAGTTGGCTAAGGTACTAAAAAAGCGGAAGGATTTTGGCATCCGATATATGGGGAATTATGATTTCAGTCCCGAGATAACACAGGACAAAAATCAACTTAAATTATTTTTTGAAGAGGCTGTCGCCAAGCAGATTGATATTATCTATATTCAAGAACTAAGGGATGAAAAGGTAGTTAAAAAGCTGATTGATTTTGCGGATGAACATTACATCAAAGTAAAGGTCATTCCGGGAAATGCTTTGCAACTGGAAAAACAGCTTTCTTTTTCTCGTTATGGTGATCTTTTTGTTATTAATGTGAATGAAATTCCATTAGATAATATGGTAAATAAGTTCATGAAGAGGGGTTTTGATATACTATTTTCCCTTATGGTAACAGTTTTTATACTTAGTTGGCTTATTCCACTGGTGGGGTTATTAATCAAAATTGAGTCCAAAGGACCTGTCTTTTTTATTCAGGAGCGTAATGGATTTAACAATAGGATTTTTCATTGTCTTAAGTTTCGTTCCATGACCCCCAATGACTACGCTGATGAGGTGCAGGCCACAAAAAGTGATCCAAGGGTAACCCGGATCGGAGCATTTTTGAGAAGAACCTCCCTGGATGAAATGCCACAGTTTTTAAATGTATTAATGGGAGACATGTCTATTGTAGGCCCTAGGCCCCATACCTTACCCATGAACAAAGAATTCAAAACCAAAATCGAAAAGTATAATTCAAGACATATGATCAAGCCGGGTATTACAGGTCTTGCCCAGGTCAAAGGTTTCAGGGGAGAAATTGAAAACCCTTACCAGATAAGATCTCGGTTTAAGCTTGATTATTTTTATATAAAGAATTGGTCTATGTGGCTGGACTTGAAAATTTGTTTTCAAACCTGCAATGAATTGATTTACAATCGAGAGAATGTTTATTGATCTAAAATCTATTTCCAAAAATTTTTGAGCTAATGAAGGACAGTACCGGGAAGTGTTCGGTAGTCCTTGAAATTTCCCTTCTAAAAAATGAGTAAAGATTTCTGCAGTAAAAAAGCCCTGTTGGACTTTGAACAGGGCTTTCAAGAAGAAGTAACCATCTAAATTATTCTGGGAAAGTTAAATGCGCATTAAGGCGTCAAGAAAGCTCATATTTTCTCCTTTCTTTTTAAAAATCAAGGTAGGCACTTCGTTATTCACATTGACCAGTTTTTCGGCAATACTGCCCAAAAGGACTGCTGCTGAGGCTGATCGGCCACGGCTTCCCATCAAGATCATATCCGCTTGATTTTCTTTGGCAACCTTGATGATAAAACGTCCCTCATTACCTTCTTCTTTAAGTAAGAAAAGACAATTGTATTCCGGGAGTTTATGCTTCTGCAGGAATTTTTTATAGTCTTTGATGGCCAGGTCTTTCATGATCATATCAAATTCTGCATGACTTTTTCCAGTCTTATAATACCCTAAGGGGATGGTATATACGTGCATGCCTAAAACTTCTGCACCAATTTCTCCGGCCAAGCGATCTGCAAATGCTAATGTCATTACAGAGTGGTCAGAAAAATCCATCGGAACCAACAGCTTTTTGGGTGTTTTTACCGGACTTTTTTCTGTAAAGAAAAGTACAGAACATGGTGCACGGTGCGCCATAGTTTTTGCTAAAGAACCACTCCCCTCTAATTCCTCCTTACGGCCCATTATGAGCACATCGGTATCCTTGATTTTGGCCCATCGAAGAACGGTTTCCATAGGTTTACCTTCTTCAACAATCACCTCAATATCTGTATTTTTTGGAAAATCATGTGACCTGATCAAGGCATTGATTTCCGCTTTAAGGGTTTCATCTGTAGGGACAACAAGATCCGGATACTTTTCTCGAAGCTCCTCAGGCACAGAAAGATCTTTAGCTACATGAATAAAGTAAAGTTTTTCAATTCCTAATAGCTCTGTAAGATTAGCCACTTTCTGTACTAAAATATCATCCATTTTGCTGAAATCCAGCCCGACCATTGCCTTATTAAAATGCTTCATAGTTAGGTGCTCTGTTATATGTTTTAATTTACACTTTTAAAATAAGCTTTGGAAAATTATAGCTGTAATTTAAGTGAAAGCTGGCTGAAAAAAAGCCAAAAGGACTTGAAATAAGATATATTTGTGTTAAATGGCGACCCGAGTAGCAAAATATTTTATCGCACTTGTGCCCGAAGGGGCTTTACAGGAAGATGCTACTGCATTTAAAGAGGAAATGAGGGATTTGTTCAATATAAAGTATGCCCTAAAATCACCCGCGCATATTACCCTGAAAATGCCTTTTTCCTATAATGAGTTGAAAGAAGAGCGGCTGGTTTCCAAGCTTGAAAAATTCTTTGCATCCTATTCCCCTTTTACATTGGAGTTGAAGGGTTTTGATCATTTTGGAAAGCGAGTGATATTTATTGCCTTGAGACCTTCTGATATTTTAAATAGTCTTCAGGAAGCCTTAGGCAATTTTTGTAAGTTAGAACTTAAGCTGGTCAAGGAGTTGAGCGATCGAGCTTTCCACCCTCACATGACCATAGCCTTCAAGGATATTAAAGCCAAAAATTTTGACCAGTACTGGGCTTGTTTTAAAAATAAACGGTTTCAAGCGCATTACCCTGTAAATGATACAGCCCTTCTCAAAAGAGTAGAAGGACGTTGGGTAATAGTCCACCGATTTATTCTGAAAGGATGAGCTTTGCTTTTTTCTTACTTTCTTTTAATGCTTCAAATACCTGTAAATATTGGTCAGTTACAACATCCCAGTGATAACGTTCAATTAAGCCTTCTCTTGCAGTTTCTCTTAAAAATCGCATAGATTCAGGCTGTTGTTCGGCTTTTTCCACACAGGCGGTTACTGCTTTTGCCTCTTTTTTAAAGAACCATCCGTGTTTGCCATCCTGAAGCATTTCCCTATTGAAGACTGTGTCTAAGGCCAAGATGGCACAGCCATAACCCAAAGCTTTTAGCATAGCTGGATTGGTTCCTCCGTATTCATGGCCGTGGAAATATGCATATGAGAAGATATATAAGGATTTGAGTTCTTCCGGGTCTGTAACATAACCTGTAAAAAGAAGGCGGTCGTCAGGAATTTTTTTCAGTTTGGACTCAAAATTATCCTTGTATGGAACATCTCCTACAATAACCAATTTTCTTTTGGCTCCTGATTTTATAAAACCCTCTACTAATAAATCAGCATTATTATCAGGAACCATTCTACCAACGATCAAATAATAATTGCCTTTTTCCAAACCCCATTTTTCTATTTTTTCAAGATTGCCTCTTTCGGAAGGATTGGCTCCATAGGCAATTACCGTAGAATTTATATCAAACTTTTCTTTATAAATGCGTTGCATTTCATAGGAATCATTGATGATATGGTCATAATGCTTGGTGGCCATTCTTGAAGACCAAATAAAATACTTAGCACCGAATCCTCTCCACTTTGGACGTAACCACTCTAGTCCATCTACATTGATTGCTGTAGGCTTTCTGAAAAATCTTGATATTAAGCCGAAGGGGCCATTTCCACTATTGACCACAAAGATCACATCTACATCTGATAGGCAGGCATGAAGCATGGAAACAAAAGAGTGGGTTAACTGTGTCAAACTTTTGGTTTCAATTGCGGGGGTATAAATTAGTTTGATACCATTAACAATCGGGGGTTTTTCTTTAAAAAGTGCCCGATGGCAGTAAACCCTTAGGTCAACGCCTCTTTTTTGCAATCTTTCTCCCAATTCTTTGACTAAAGTCTCGTAGCCTCCATAAACGTAGGGATATCCTTTTGTTCCAAGGATAGCTACTTTTAATTTCTCGTTTCCGGGAATATCTTGCATATATATTCTTCCATTTTTTGAGCAAACTGCTCGTAACTAAATTTGTTTAATACTCGGTCTCTTCCTTTTTTACCCATAATTCTGGCAGATTCAGGGTTTGAAAGTAAATAACTTATACGTTCACTGCCCAGGGTGTAATCATCCATGTCAATCAAAAACCCTGTTTGTCCTTCTTCCAACATTTCCACTGCCCCTCCGGATTTGGTAGCTACTACCGGCAAAGCAGAAGCCATAGCTTCCAAAACAACCGTTGGAAAAGAATCCGGTAATACAGATGGCAAAACAAAAACATCGGTGCACTTTAGAATCTCGGGAATATCTGATCTAAAACCTAAATCCATTACGTGTTTTCCCATACTATTGTCCTGGATAAAATCACCAATTTCTTCCAATAAATACTCATAACCTGGATAGGGATCACCCACCAACACAAATATAGTATCGGGATGTATTTTGATTACCTCTTTGGCCATTTTCAAAAAAGACAACTGTCCTTTTCCCGGATTGACCCTGCCGATCATTGTCACTATCTTTTTGTCATTGGGTAATCCAGTCGTGGCATGCACATCTTTTTTGCCGTTTAAAAATGGCTCATAGTCAATACCATTATGGATTACTTCTGGCTGTACGTTTAACAAGCCTTTCCAATGATTAGCAACTGATTCTGAAACCACAACAGGTCTTGTTTGAACCCCGTTAATTTGTCTCGCCAAAAACCTTACCAAAAACTTCGGCGAGTTGATGATTTCATGAATATGCCAAATATGGTTGATTTTATTTCTCTTGGCAAAAATTGCACCAACTATTACTGCCAAAGTATTGGAATAAACCAATTTAATGGGTTCTTCCTTATTAAGTTTGTTTAAAAAGCGGTACGCCTTGATAAATTTACTACCACGATTGAAAATTCCCGAGGGATGGAAATACTTTCTCCTTAAAATCCCGAGGTTGACAATTGCTACCTCTATTCCCCTTTTTTCAACTTCTACGCGAAAGGGGCCTTCTCCTGGAAGGATAAGCAAGGTGGAATAACCCAATTTCCTGAAAATTTCAATAACGTAAATCAGGATTTTGGAGGCTCCATAGAGCTCCGAAGAACTATGTAAAAAAATAACTCTCCCTTTATGACTCATCCTTTATAAAATATAACCTAACTATCCCTGTTTTCCGAAAAGGCAAGGCAAAAACTTCCAGCAACAAAGATATTGGTAAAACTGCCATTATACCTAAAAGTAGCAGTGGTTTTTTCCTGTTTTTCAGGTCATAAATGATATTCCCAGTGTATCCGAATTTTCCTATCAAGGCCCTTAAACTACCTAAAACACCCAAATGTAATGAAAAGTATTGTCCTTTGACCTTTTTAAAGCCCAGAGCTTCAACCTTGTTCACCAATAACTTTTCATTCCAATGGCTCAGGTGTTTTGGAATGTCCAAATGCATCCATTGATCAGCTGCTAATTTGTGTTGCCAACTGTCAATATTGGGAACTTCAATGACTAAAATCCCCCCTTTTCTAAGATTATTTTCACAGAGGTTGTTTAACAATTCCAAAGGTGATGGAAGGTGTTCCAAAACATGAAATAAAGTAATGACATCATAATTTCCTGTATCAATTTTACCAAATTGATACTTCTCTTCGATGACAGAAACACCATATTTTTCTTGGGCAAAGGTAGCACGCTGGGGGGCGGTCTCGATTCCTATAGCCTCCCATCCAGCGGATTGGGCCTGATATAAAAACTGTCCCTTTCCAGAACCAAAGTCTAAACACCGGATAGCAGTTTTACCCTTAAATAGGGATTCTACACTTTGAATTACATTTTTTGCTTCCTGGAAAATAATTTTTTCAAAAATAGAGTTCCTATTGTCTACCACAGCATAGACTTCATCTTCATACAAAGCAGCTGTATTTATATCAGATTGAATCAATGTCCAGTAAACCCCACATTCTTCACAGGATTTTAGTGAAAAATTCTTGCCAATTTTACTATCCACAGTACCACAGACAGGGCATTGTTGTTGCCTCATGATTCATTCAAATAATTCAGAAAATTAATAGTTTAATGCCAATAATCTAAATTATAAAAGCAGTAAAAACCGATAATTAAAAAACAGCTTTTTTGTTGTAATGAAATACAAATTTAAGTATCTGAATAGATGAGGCATGTAGGTTGTCTGGAGTTGAACTGCTTGGTTTTCTTTATATCCTCTTAAACAAATCCTCAAAGTTCCTCAAAAATGATGAACGGTTAAAATCCAAACATCTTTTATTCCCTTTCTCAATCAACTCAGTAATTAGATATTCATTCTCGATCAATGAGCACATTTTTTCTGACAATGCAATGGTATTTCCAATTTCGTGGATAAGGGCAGCTTCACCAGCTATTTCCAAAAGGGCTTCTTGATTGGAAATAATAACAGGGATTTTGTTGGCCATTGCTTCAATGATGGGAATGCCGAAACCTTCGTTGGAAGATGGAAACACGTAGGCAAAAGCATTTAGGTAAAGTAGCTTGACCTCTTCGTCAGAAAGGAATCCGGTGACTTTCACTTGCTGTCCAATATTTTTCTCATTTATCGTCTGTATAACATTATCATAATCATCTAGTCCCTTGCTCAACCCACGCTCTCCCACTAATAAAAGAGAAAATCTTCCTTGATATTTTTTCTCAATAATAGAAAAGGCAGTTACGAGTGTGGGGATCATTTTTCTTTTATCAAAACTGCCCACATGAAGAAAATAGGATTTTGGAGCAATACCGTACTTATCCGCAAGCTTTCCAAAGGCTTGTTTTGCTTCAGGGAGAAGTTTTGGACATTGATAGATCACTTCAATGATTTGTTTTAACTTGGTATGTTTTTCCAATGCCTTTTTGGAACTGATTGATGTGGTGACCACGATACTTTGGCCCCTTAATCCGGCATAAATGAGAGGGATAAAGTAGGCCCTCCAGAATCTGTTGTAGTTTTTTGGCATTTGCCAAAAAAAGGCATCATGTATCACCACAAGTTTTTTTGCTGATAAAGGCCAGGCTGGAGCGATAAAATCAAAACAGAGAAGTATATCAGCTCCGGATTGTTTAAATTTTATCGGCAGGATGATTTGTTTCCACATAAAATAGTGGATATGATAAAGCAACTTTTTCCAGTAAGCTACATTTCCTCTATAGAAATTGCTTCTCATCTGCTTTTCCGGATCATGAGAGAAAATGTAGGATATCTCATCCGATGGATTTTCTTTCACTGCTTCACAAAATTCAGTCATATAAGTCTTTATGCCAGTCAGCGCAGTATTTAAATAAAAAAGATCTACAAATACCGATTTCTTTTTCATGCCAAGGAGGATTTAGTTGTAGTATGCCTGATTCTTTGATAGGCAAATATACTGTAACCTATCATCCACCAACTGACCCAAGAAACGTAGGTATAGACCTCTGCATTGGCTGTAAATAGGGGAAGCAACAAACCAAATTTTACTGATGCCGCCACAAATGCTATCCTTGCGGTCATCAGGTTATCAGTTTGGTTAAATACCTTAAGAGCGGTTTTTATACCAAAATAAATGATGAAGATGTATAGGAGCATCCCTAACCAGCCCAGCTGTACACCATAGACCAGAAACTGGTTTTCACCACCTACGCGGAGATCGTCTTCCACGCTGCCCACATTACCACTCATTGCCAGGCCAATACCCAATGGATTGGCAATCATGGAATCAAGAGCCAAGAGCCACTCCACCAAATGCCCTAAACTGGAGGTGTTCTCAAAAGTAATCGTGTCTAAAACGAAAAAGTAAAAATCCTCAGAAGCAAAGAAAAGCAGGTAGATAATAAAGAACAGGAACAATAAGAAACCTGAAAGGATCAGTTTATAGAGTTTAAAGATGACTGCCACAAAGAAGATCATCATAAAAAATGCCAAGAAAGCAGCACGGGAAGCTGAAAAAAATAAACTTCCCATGGCGCAAAGCATTACAATGACAAACAAAAGGGTATGTTCGCGCTTGCTGGTCAAGAACCAGATCAATCCGGCTGAAAAACCTAAGAGCACAGAACTGGCAAGTTCTAAGGGATCTGAAAAAAATGAAGCCAAACGTTTGGTTACTGCTTGGGTTTCAAAGGTCCAGGTCAAACCAAAGTTCCCTGTTGGATCAATTTCATTGATGTCTTGGTTGAATAAGGCATATCCTGTCAATGATTGTAAATGGATGTCTGCAACCTTTTCAATCAAATTGACCAATAAAGCCAGAATGGCAATGAAAAATATTCCTTGGAAGAGCTGATTTGCCTCCTTTTTATCAAAATGTGTATTTCTGCCAAGAAAGTAGACCAAACCTGGCAAGAGCATGTTTTTAAAGTATAGTACTTTATTTCCAATACTTGCCTCACCTAATGGAAGAAACATATAAAAAAATCCTAAGGTTAAGAATGAAAGGAATAAATAGTCAACTATATGTAGTCTAAATGGATAAATAAATAAGTTTCTTTGATAAAAAATAAAGGAGAGCACAGCGGAAAGGACTACAATTTCTTTAAGGATTTGAAATATACTCACCACCAAGGTTGAGTTGGTGGATAAATAAGCCAAACTAAGAATAGTAATGTAAAATGGCAGAAATAAGACTAAAAAAAAGATAGCATATTCCCATTTACCATGGATCAAGATGCTTTTTAGTACCCAAAAAAGAAGTACTAATACTGAAATGGCGATGATGGAAAAGAAAATCAAGGACATAGAGGTTCATCTTGGCTATGGTCCAGTAGAATGCCGTGGTAGATACCTTTTGCGACGGCTTTCATTTTTTTTATTCTGCCTCTCAAGCAAAAATAAGACATCCACCCAAAATACTTCATAAGATGGAAGGGCCACGATGTAAAAACGAGTATTCCTTTACAATGTCTTCTTAATAGAAATAATTGATTTCTGGCATGGAGGTAAAACACAGCAGCACTCAAAGTGCCTTCATCATGAGGTTTTTTTGAAGAAGCACTTCCTTCATGATAAATGATACTATCTGGGGCCAGGTAAATCTGATATCCTGCTTCTCTGACTCTAAGCGACCAGTCTACATCCTCAAAATAAGCAAAAAAAGCAGATTCCAAAGATCCAACTTTTTTGATGACCTCACTGGAAATTAATATACAACAGCCAGTAGCCCAATCTAACTCTTTAACTTTCAATGGGTAGTTATGTATAGCTTTGCGGTCTCCCAATGTTTTGGACATGCCCAATACTTTATGAAATTTTCCTCCGGCACTCCAAATGATATTTGGGCTTTCATGAAAAAGAATAAGCGGTTGGACCATGCCGACATTTTTTTCCATAAGCTCAATTTTCAATAATTCATCAATGAAATCAGGAGTTACTACTGTATCATTATTCAGCAATAAGACATGGTCAAAGCCTTTTTCCAAAGCATATACAATTCCAGTGTTATTACCTCCTGTAAATCCAAGATTTTTAAAATTTTTCAGAAATATCGGAAAAGAGAATTCGGACTTTAACTTTTCAAAGGAACCATCTTCAGAGCCATTGTCCACTACAATTACCGAAAAATTATCAAAGCTTACTTTTTCCAATGAAAGTAGGCACCTTTGGGTAAGTAAATAACCATTCCAATTAACCAGAATGACTGCTACCGAAGAAGGAGTTTTTGAATCCATGGAAAAGGGATTTTTCGTTGGAATAAATAAGAAAGGTGCTGATAATGAAAATGACCACTTCCGTGGAAATAAGAGCAAAGCAAAGGCCTATGGCCCCATAATTTGTGGTCAAAATTAAAGAGGCGCTGACCATAAATATACACATAAGCCAAGAAGCTCTGAATAATTCCTTTTTTCTGTTAGTAACCAAAAATATAAGTACGTTGGCTATATTTAAACAGGCCAAGAGGGGGACAAATGCAAGAATTTTCAGGTAAACAATAGCATCCTCTAGTCTGCTTTTGGCTAAAACTCCAACAATTAGCGGTGCTGAAAAATAAGTAAAAACAGAAAGACATAGGCCTAGAAATAACCCGTTCAGATATGCTCTTTTGAGGAATTTTAAAAAATCTTTTCTGTTTTTTTCATATTGTTTGGATGCATGGGGAAAGATGGCCTGGATCACAAGAGCAGGAAGCATCCTTAGTACCATAGTGATTTTCTCTGCCAAGCTGAACATCCCAAGGGTTTCTGCAGTGGCAAAAAAACTCAAAATAATTAATCCCCCATTCACCGATATATGAGAGGCAATATTTGAAAAAAACAAGAGTATATTGTCTTTGAGGGATTGAAAAATCTGTTTTAAATCCGGCCTAAAGAGATGTATCTCAAGTTCATAATGAACATATAAAATGACCAATAAATTTGTTAATAATCCTGAACCACCTAGAATAAAATTTACCCATTTTGCCTGGTGAGGTTGGTGAATAAACAATATGATTCCGCATAGATAAAGTAATCTGCTGAAAACATTTGCAATAGATATTAACTTCATTTTTTCCAAACCTTGAAAAAACCACAATGGGAGTGTGGCTTCCGAAAAAAGAAGCAACATAGAGAAAACCAAAATTACCTGATACTCTTTGAATAAATTAAAACCGAATACGGCAATCAAAATAATCAAAGCTGAAGTACCCGCCAATAATGATTTGCTTGAAATGATATTGGAGACCAACTTGGAAAGGACTTTTGTGTTTTGCTGATTAATGGCAACTTCACGGGGTGCACTAAGGTTATATCCAAAACCAACCAATATATTCAGTAACATAATTACAGATAATGACAGGTTGACAAGACCAAATTGGTCCAGCCCGATTGAGTTGATCAATAAAGGCATGGAAACCAATGAAATAAGAATATTTGAAGATTGAATTATTCCTAAAAAAAGAAAATTCTGGATGGATTTACTCTTGATCAGACCGACATAGGAGGAAGAAAGAATTTTTTCAAACATGAGCGAAAAGGCTATGCCTAGGAATTATTGACGTTCAGTTGATATAACTGCCTCAAATAAAGCCAAATAAAGGTCATGAGTCCACAAATCAAAGCTCCTAAAAACATTCCTTTTACAAGCCTTAATTCAGATCTCCTCAATGGAAATCTCGGAGAATCTATGATCTGAATCAAAGGGGAATTGTTGCGGTGATTGACTTTGGCTATTTCCAGATTTTTTACAATCTCCGAATACACAGCGGTGGAAGCTTGCACATCTACTTGTCGCTTTCTCGCCTCTACAGTAGCTGTTTGCAAGATAGGATTGGGATTGGGTACCCGGTCTGTACTGCTGGCATAAGCAAGAATACTTTCATCCAATATGGCCCTGACGCTGTCCGCCTGGGATTGCAAAATTGACACATTTTCAAAGGTCTTTTTTGTCTTTGTTTCGAAATAAAAGGAATTGACATTCTCAACCAAGGTCTCATTAAATACTTTGGCAAAGGGTTCATCTTTAGAGGAGATATTAACTTGTATAATGGTCAGCTTCCTATCCGGCTTTCTAACAGAAAGGTGTTTTTCCCTGATCAACTTTGAAACTTCTTTTACCACGGAATCCTGTTTGACAGAAAATTGCTCCCTTGGCATGGAGAAATCCATTTCGGTCAGGTCTACCTTCCTTTTCCACTTTTTGTCAAGTTTATTGAATTGAATAAACCTATCAATAAGGAGCTTGGAGTCATCAAAAGAACTTAAGAGGGTTTTGGCCAACATGTTATCAGATCGGTAGAGTTCCATAATGTTGTCTCCTTGAAACAGTCCGCTTGATGAACCTAATGAGCCAAGATTTACCCCCACCAAAGAAGCCAAACCGGACATTTGACCCAATCCGGCCATATCATTTTCTTCCAGCACAAAGGTAGTCTCGGCATGAAAAACCGGCTTTTTTATAAAGGATGCCAATGCCCCCAACACAACTCCCAAAAGCGCACCCATCAATAGAAGCTTCCATTTCCCAATGAAAAACTTTACCCAGTACATTAATCGCTGTACAAGTTCTTTCAAAGTGATTTTATCGTCAATGATATGTTTCTGCTCTGCCATTATGGGTTGTTATTGATTTGAGTGACGACAAGAACCAAAGTGGCCAAACCTGTGGCCAAACCTACCAATTCACCTGGACGAATAGGGATTCTTGGGCCTTTGGTGGGAACAATCACTTCAGAGCCAGGCCTTACCGATGGATAGCTTCTCAGTCCCAATATGCTTTTGGTGCGCGCAACTTCTCCATTGGCATAGACAATATAAGTTCTTTTTCTGTTAGCCCTGATATCAAAACCACCTGCCCTGTTTATATAATACTTCATTCCTCTTTCTTTTTCAAACCTCACCGTCGCTGGATAAACCACATCTCCTCTCAATCTTACCGTCTGCAACTGTCGTGGAATGGAAATGATATCACCTTCCTCCAAAATCATGTCCAGATCCGAACCAGGATTTCTGATTATGGCTTCCAGGTCAATGGCTACCGCTTCGGTTTGCCTGATTTTTACAGGGGCTATGTCTGCTTTGGTTTCTGTAATACCAGTAAGTACCTCCCTTTTGCTGGCAGCTGCTTCCAATCCTTCCCCAATAACTTCAGGATCATTTCCCAAATCCCTGAATAACCTTTCCAATAAGAGCTCCTGGGCTTCAGTATTATTTGGATCCATCAAAAGTTTTTGCTGCAAATCCAAGAGGTTTCGCTGTCTTCTTAATTGTTCAGATTCGGTCTCGTAAAATTCGGTCCTTCGGATTAATGTAGCCCCTTGTGGATAAGCAAAAGCAGTAAGTCCACCTGCCCTTTTGATGACATCTGAGATCCTTTCTTCAGCATTTTTTATAGGGAAAATCCCAGGGGAATTGACCTGACCTTCTACCTTGATCAACTTGTCCAGGTTAAAGTTGGACTTCCTTCTTACCACCACCATGTCAAATGGTGTCAAGATGGCTGACTGAGCATCTGGTATAAGATTGGCATTCAGGTTTACAGGAATAATGTCTGAAAAATTTCCCTCTGCTGTGCTGGCTGATCTTCTTGCAATTTCCACATCCTGAATGTTGGCGGCTTCACGAAGGCCTCCTGCCATGATAATCAGTTCCTCTACGGCCATATTTTTGGAAAAAGGATAAGTACCCGGATTTCTTACCTCTCCATTAATCTGCACATAATATTCTTCCTGCAGGTCATAAATACTGGATATCCTGACCACATCTTCCCTTTGTAGACTAATGTCCGATGCCCGTCCATCCATAATGTCCTTCAGGTTCACAGTCAAGACCTCTGTACTCAGATCATCAAAGGTCCTAAGGATGCTTGCCCTTTCCATATAAGCGTCCCCTCTAAGTCCCTCAGCATTTCGAATTAACTGTCTCAAACCCATGCCTTCACTTAAGGCATAGTTGCCTTCACGGAAAACAGCCCCTTTGACCTGAACCCTATTGGTAAACCTGTTCAATACACGTCCGACCTGGAACTCATCCCCTCCTTTGACTAAGAAGAGGCCAAATTGATTATTGAAAATATCGGAAACTGCCCGCTCTTTTCCCGTAATTCTGGTGACATTGATACGGTCTTTAAAAGCCTCATCGGTAAATCCACCTGCATATCGTAATAGGTCTTCAAAGGAGTCTCCTTCTTTGATTTCAAATATTTTGGGGCGTTTGACTTCTCCTTTTACCGTGGCACGGGCGAGAAATGGCTCAACCAAAATCAGGTCCTGGTCCTGCAGCTTAAGGTCTAGATTGGCCTTTCCTTCAACCAAGAAGTCGTAGACGTCGACAGTGGCTACTGCTTTGCCGTTACGGATTACTTTGATATTTCGCATGGAGCCGTTTTCATTGGGTCCTCCTGCGGCATACAGTGCATTGAATACGGTACTGAAGGCGCTTAAAGTGAACGTGCCGGGAAGTCTTACTTCCCCCACCAAGTGGACCTGTATGGTGCGGACATTACCCAAGGTCACTTGAACAAAAGTGCTGGGGTTGTTACCCCGTATGCCAGGGTAATAGGTGGCCAGTCGGTTTCTGATGATTCCTGTGGCTTCTTCAATGGATTTACCGGAGACACTTATGGGTCCCACATTGTCCAGAATTAAAAAACCATCCGGATTGATATTGGCCTCATAATACTGCTCAGATTCTCCATAGATGTCTACATAGACCATGTCGCCTGGTCCAAGAATATAGTTTTTCGGGGTGGCGATATTCAGATTGGGTTCAAAACTCAATCTGCGGTTTTTGTTGAAAAATAGATCTGCGCCAAAAATATTTGAACTTTTATCATTTACCCCATCAAATTCTCCCTGTACCTTAATTAAACCTTGGCTGATTTCGTTAAAATCCACTTGTCTGCGGGGTTCCCTTTTGGAAGCGGTGGTTCTGCTTCTTCGGCCCGCTGTGGCCATTTCCAGTTGCTCGATTCTTTCCTGCAACTTTTCGGCCTCTCTTGCGGGGAGCCCTCTTAATCTTGCCATTTGGATCAGCTCCATTTCATTGATTCCGGCATCAGAAGCCCTTCTGATCAATTCTCTAATCTGATCATCGGTTAGTTCATCGACATTGATGGTGGCGATATCCGGCAAGGATTGACCCGCTGCCTGCTGTGGCAATTGGATAAATAAAAGTAAGCCTAGCACAAGGCAGACCATGTAATACAACAAATTGGGCGTCGGTCTTTGGGTTTTGGAAGAATGGTTTTTCATATAATTTTCACCGCCTTTTCTTCAACGATTTAAACGCCAGCAAAAAGGGTTTTTGGCATTTTTTCCAATTAAACAGAATAAAATCAGCGTAAAGATAAGTATTCCCAGCAGGAAAGAAATATTCCTTAAATTAAAATGCAATAAGGGAGTTTTACTCAGAACAGTTTTTGCAAATTTCAATCTGTTTACGGTCTTCCAAAAGTTGGGTTCTAAAGGCAGTGTATTTTTTGTTTTTCCAAATGCTTTTGATAGGTTCAATTGCTACCTTTCCCATGACATGGGAGCCATCTTTATCAAAGCAACAAGGCACCAACCTACCATCCCAGGTAATGACTGCTCCCTGCCACATCCTCCAGCATTTATTTTCAATTTCTTTTTTCAACTTCCATTTTCCCTGCCCATCCGGAATGTACCTGGAATAGTCCGTGTTTGTGGGAATGAGCTCAGAGCCATTTTCATAATCATAGATTTGGGTAGTTTTTAACTGTAGCTCATCAACTCCTATTGTTTTTGCCCATTGTTTCAATGTTGGGATCTGATGTTCATTTTTTCCGGTTACTAAAAATTGAAGAATCACTCTTGGATATAGCATACGGCGTTCTTTTCTTTCTTGAAGCAATTGCCGCAAGCCTGTCTGTACTTTGGAAAGCTTACCTCCGACCCGGTAATCCTCATAGACGGCTTGAGTAATTCCGTCCATGGATACAATGAGCTGCTTCAAACCTGATTTCAAGGTCTTGTCGACATTTTTTTTATTCAGATAATGGGCATTGGTAGAGGTGGAGGTATAGATGCCCTCCTTATTGGCCAAGGCAATCAGTTCAGTGAATTGGGGGTGAAGGAAGGGTTCTCCCTGAAAATATAAATGCAAATAAGTGAGGTAGCCTTTGGTCTCTTGGATAACTTTAAGGTAAAGCTCCTCCGACAGCATCCCAGTAGGCCGGCTGAAACTTCTCAGACCACTGGGGCATTCGGGGCAGCGGAGATTACAGCTGGTGGTAGGTTCTATGGATAAAGTTGTTGGATAACCCCAGATTATCGGTTTTTTGATGGTTCTGCTGATTAAAAATGAAGAATACAACAGGAAAAAGTTATAAACTTTTTTCATGTTGAGGTGCTGAAAGTAAGCCAAAATGGTTATCCACTTGTTTTTCACAGCTTGAAGTAATTAAATTCATGTTAAAATAAAAAGAGGCTTGACAATTTTGCCAAGCCTCTACCAAAATTAAACTTAATCAATTATTCAGGTAACAATACACTATCAATAACGTGAATGACACCATTGGTTGCATGAATGTTTAACATATCCGCTACCAATCCGGATTCATTGATTTGCAATGCAGACAAATTAACAGTTAATGTAGCATCTTCTAATAATGTCGGCAATTCAGCGCCTTCTCTCAAATCTTGAGAAAATGCTCTAGCAGGAACTACGTGATAAAGAAGCACATCTGTCAAGGTCTCTAATGGAATTTCATCAACTCCTCCAACACCAAGAGCAGTATATAATTCCCCAAAAGCTGCGTCAGTTGGAGCAAAAACGGTGAAGTTGTCCTCGAAACCGCCCGTAAAAGTACCGGCAAGCTCTGCTCTAACCAAAGCAGCCACCAATTGTGTGAATTCAGGTGTTTCTGCTTCTGTTGCAGCTATGGCAATTTCAGCAATATTCTGAGTAGGAGGTGTAATTACGTTATCTAATACATGAATGATACCATTGGAAGCGTTGATATCTGTATCAATAATCCTGGTATTCCCGTTGATCCAAAGGTTTCCATTTGGAGCCTCACTGATGAAAAACGGTATATCTGCAACAGTATTCACGCTACCAGGCCCTACAGCAGAAGAAGGAACGGAGGCACCAACCACATGATAAGTAAGTATAGTTCCCAAATTCGGATTAGCTAGTAATTGATCTGCTGTTAGGTCATTCTCAGTTAAAAATGTCCCAAAAGCATCATTTGTAGGAGCGAAAACAGTAAAAGGACCTGGACTTGAAAGGGTCTCAATTAATCCAGCTGTTTGTACAGCAGCAACTAAAGTAGAGAATTGAGGTGTCGCATCCGCAATTTCTACGATGTTCGGTGTGGGAATATCAGGTGCACGATCATCATCGTCTGAACATGAGGAGAATCCAAAAGCAAGAAATATCCCCATCAAAGGAATAGTTAAAACTGAGTTGAAAATGCTTTTCTTTTTCATAATATTTGTTGGTTTAGTGATAAATACACCTTATTCTAACTTAATTCATCAGGCAAGGTTTCGTGATTTTGGGTTTATCTGGTCAAGAATGTTGTGAATGACATTATATAGAAAATGAACGGTAGGAAATCGTAAAAAAAATAAATGTATAAACATACATATCCATTGCTGTTTGCTTGTTTTTGTCAGAATCAACCCTTAGACGATGATAAATTTGAGATCCTTTAAAAAAGATTGGTTTAATTTGTGGTCAGCTGGAAATCGAATGGTCAAGTATATGCGAAAAATTATCAATCCTTTTTCTTTACTCTTGTTTGTATTATTGTTTTCCTGTAAAAAGGAAGGCCAGGAATGTGTGTTGGACAATGAGGTGTTGGGTATACAGATAGATTTTGAATTAGAAAGATTGGAGGACCAGTTTTTTGAAGCAAGGACCAAGGAGGATTTTTCTTATTTGTTGGATGCACATCCACTTTTTGCTCAAAATTACCTTCAGATGGGCACTTATTCTGAAAGAGATGACCTAATTGAAGAGCTCCTATGGGCAAATAAGGACACTTTATTGATAGACCTTTACCAAGAAGTAAGGACTTATTTTGCGGATATCAGTGAATTGGAATTGGAATTGAGAACAGCCTTTAAACACATCAAGTACCATTACCCTGAGTTTAAAGTTCCAAAGGTTTATACTGTTGTCACAGGTTTTGGATCAGATATTTATTTGGACAAGGACATCCTCGTTATCGGTTTGGATTATTATTTGCCTTTTGAGCATCGTTTTCAGCCACCGGACCTTCCTTTATATATCACCAAGCGCTATCAGCGAGAATACCTTGTACCCATGGTGGTCAAAGCCATCAGTACACAGTTTAATCGAACAGACATGTCTCAGAATACACTTTTGGCAGAGATGATTTATTATGGGAAATCTTATCATTTTACCAAGAGTATACTCCCTTGTACACCTGACGAGTATATTATTGGATATACTGCCGATGAAGTAGCGGCCTGTTTTGCGAATGAGGTAATGATTTGGTCGCATTTTGTGGAAAATGACCTGCTTTTTACCACCAATCCTTTTGAAATAAGAAAATACGTCGGTGAAGCACCTTATACCGATGCTATAAGCCCTGATGCTCCAGGAAGAATTGGCCGTTGGTTGGGATGGAATATTGTAGATGATTATCGATTTAACAATAAATTTTCTTTGCAGGAAATGATGTTGGAATCAGACACAGAAAAAATCTTCAGGCAGTCAGGATATAAACCTCGTCCCTAGTTTCTCCTCCGAATTTCTCCGGGTATATAACCATAAGTAGCTTCTTTATGGCAATTTCTTTGGTAAAAAACCTATCGGAAAGGGTTTTAGCGTTTTGTTGAATTTTTTCCATTTTAGATGGGTTTTCGTGAAGTTTGGTCAATATTTTAAGTCCTTCTTCTGGATTTGAAGGATGAAAGTAGAAACCAATCTCATATTGTTTGACCAGATCATAAATCCAACCTTTGTGATTAACCAGTATCACTTTTCCTGCTGCAATGGCATCAAAAAATTTATTTGGGCTATTAGTTCTCAAAATGGGTAGCTGATCAAATGATATAAATGCCACATCTGATTGGTTCAATACCTCTGCTACCTCTTTTTTTGATCCAAATGGAATGAGGTGGAAATTTTCAAGGTTTTGGCTTTTGGCTTTCTCCAGCAAATCTGGAAGTTTTGAGCCCCTTCCCATGACTAAAAATTGAAAAGGTAATTTTTGTTTTTTTGATAAATGAGCCAGCTTTAAAATTTCATCCACTACATTTACCTGACCAATAGCCCCAGTATATGAAATTGTAAGGGTGTTTTTAAGTCCAAATTTTTTAAGTAAAGTTGCTGATTTTTCCTCTTTTTTGAATATTTCCGCATCTGCAAAATTTGGAATGATATGCAGGTTAGCCTGAGGGCATTTTTTTCTGATGTTGGAGGCAATACCCGGGGACAAGGCAACAATTTTTATAGCTTGTTGATAAATTCTTTTTTCCAAAGCATAAAGTAGTTTTTTGATCAAAGGGTTTCTAATCGCACCAACCTGAATGGGTGCATCTGGCCAAAGATCCCTTACTTCGAAAATATAAGGCAAGGCAAATTTTCTTTTGGCCCAAAGCCCTATCAAGCCTGTGGTCAACGGTGTGGAGGTGATGTATAAGTAATCTGGTCTCGGTAATTTCTTGATCCAACTTTTGGCAGAGCGTGTAAACCTATAAAATGCCCAAATTCGCTTTAAAAAACCAAAACGCTGATCATAGGGTATGGGAAGGTAATGCACCCTTATGCCATCTATGATTTTCAAATCATAAAAAGCTTGATTGTGTGTGCTGATCATGTCCACTTCGATTCCCTGTTCAACCAATCCTTTGGCAAGGTGGTAGGACCTGGTAGCCCCCCCTTCTTTTGGGGTTAAAAAATACTGATGGATATAAATGATTCTCATAATTTTTGTTGCTCCAACCATGAAGCCAATAGAAATAGATTCCAAATTTGAAGGAATTGTCTTCCTTTTGCCTTATGAGGCGCAGTAGCTAATGTACGCATTTCCTCCGGGAAATGAGTGCCCCAATCCTTTGCCATTTGATTTATGGGAGGGAAAACCCAGTTTTGAAATGCTTTATCTGACATCCACTCTGCCAAGGGCAGGCCAAAGCCCAATTTTTTTCTTTTGGAAATAAAACGAAGTCCCCTTTCATTCAGTGCCGCTTTGATCCATTTTTTTCCCAATTGCTCCAGGTGCTGGGTTTCGGTCATGCTTTGGAATATTGCAATCATTTCATGATCCAAGAAGGGCGCTCTCCCCTCTATACCATGTGCCATACAGGCATTGTCATGAATTTTCAAGACATCATTCACCAGGTACCAGGTCCGGTCCCATTCCAAGGCCCGCTTCAATTCACCTTGAGACTTGGGATAGTGCTGTTTCAGCTCATGAAGAAGGATTGAAGGTAGTTTTTCCAAAGCAGCCATCTGTATGAAGGTCGCTGAAGGGTCTTCGGAAAGGCTTTGCATGAATTTGAAAGCAGAAGTAGGAAGAAATTGATGCAATCCTAATTTTCTAAGATTTAGCCATAGCTGAGGATTTTTGAGGTAAGTAGCAAAGGCACTGTGTCTGTTATAGCCAGCAAAAAGTTCATCAGCCCCGGCCCCTGAAATCAAAACCTTGATGTCTTTGGCAGCTTCTTTGGCCAGCATCCATGTCAAGAAACCAGCGCTGTCTCCTATAGGTTGATCCACACTTTTGATGTACTCAACCCAATTGCCCTGAACTTTTTCCAAGGTGATTTCTATTGGTCGGTGAAGCAGGGGATAATGCCTGTTGAGCTTCCTGACAAAATCTGGATCTCTGTATTTATTTTTGAAATTTTTTGGGAATGTAATGGTATAAGCGGGGAGCGGCTCTCCTGTTTCTTCATACCATAAAGCATATATCAAGCTTGAATCAGCACCCCCTGAGAGCATCATTCCTACAGGTCTTTCAGCATGAAAGTTTTTCAAAACTGCATCTTTTAGGTTTTCTGTCAAAGCATCTACACTTGGCTCAACTCCTTCAATAATATGAGGAGTCCATGGAGAGGTAATTTTTTCCCCGTTTTCCAGGTTGATGACCCAACTTGTTCCTATTGGGAATTGCTGAATCCTTTCAAAAAAAGTTTTTTCAGGATGGGCATGTCTGAGGAAGAAATAATAGGGGAATTGCTGTGTGTTGATTTCAGAGATATTGCTCAATACCTGCCGAATTGCTTTTGCTTCAGAGGAAAAGTACCAATTTCCATTGGCTTGGGCAAAATAAAGCGGTTTTTCCCCAGAGGGATCTCTGGCGATCAATAGTTCTTTTTGCGCAAGATCAGCAAAGGCCAGTGAAAACATGCCTTTCAAGGAGGAAATTCCATTGACTCCATGAAGCTTCAACCAATAAAGTAAAACTTCTGAATCAGAATTGCTGGTGAACTGATGACCCAGCTCCAACAGTTTATTCCTAAGGTCCTGATAATTGTACAATGCCCCGTTCCATACCAGAACAGCATCTTTTTCCTTAGTCCAGAGTGGTTGATTGGCCATTTCACTCAGGTCAAGGATTTTCAACCGGTTTCCAGCCATGAATAAGTTGTCACTTACCTGGCAAAAATCAGAATGATCAGGTCCTCGGTGAATGGTGGCCTGCATCATGGATTGGATGGCTCTTTGCTCAGCTGTCCCTATGATCACATTGATGCCGCACATATCAGTTTTTTGAAAGGGGACTGCTGTTTTCCTGTTCTATGATTTGGGTTTTATTTTTTTCAAAAAACCTGCAAAAATGGGTAATGGGGCATTCCAGACATTTAGGTTTTCTGGCCAGGCAAATGTATCTACCATGAAGGATCAACCAATGATGGGCAATATGGATGTGTTTTTTGGGGATGTGTTTGACCAGTTGCTTCTCTACCTCCAATGGGGTTTTTGCATTTTGAGGAACCAATCCTAACTTTTTAGAAACCCGAAAAACATGGGTATCCACTGCCATATTGGGTTGATTCCAAACGACGGAAGTAATCACATTGGCCGTTTTTCTTCCTACTCCCGGTAATTTGATCAGGTCTTCTACCGTAGATGGAATTTCACTGTTGAATTCTTCCACCAATTTTTTCCCTAAGCCCAGCAGGTGCTTGGTCTTGTTGTTGGGATAGGAAATTGACTTGATATAGGGAAAGAGTTCGTCAAAGTTGGAGGCTGCCAGGTGTTCGGGCGTAGGGAAATCCCTAAAGATGGCAGGGGTATGCATGTTTACCCTTTTATCGGTACATTGTGCCGACAGGACTACGGCTATAAGCAATTGAAAGGGGTTTTCATAGAAGAGTTCTGTTTCGGCCACAGGCATGTGGTTCGAAAAATAATCAATAAATGCAGTGTACCTTTCTTTTTTAAGCATGATAATTGAGGGCTTCGGTATTACAATTTTAAAGAATTAAAGTTTAACCCAATACTTAATAACAAGTATTTGCAATAAACGTTTGTTTGATTATGCGGATCGATAGGCTCAAGAATTCCTTTTTACTACGAAAATTTAACTTTTGGAATTGGCTTTTTATAGTAATTGTGGTTTTGGTATCCTCCTGTCAGGATGAAAAGGCCCCTGGAATCGATGCTGATCCCAGTTTGCCTTTGGAAATGGTGAATGTCTCCTACGGCAGCTTTGAGCGTCAAAAAATGGATGTATATCTTCCGGCCAATCGTACAAGAGAAAATACCCGTGTTTTAATTTGGATTCATGGCGGTGCTTGGGTGGATGGAGACAAATCTGAGTTTAGAAATTTCAAACCTTGGTTTGAAGCTGTACAAAATGATTACGCTTACATTTCGCTGAATTACCGGCTCTTTGATTTATTGACCGGCACGAATAGGTTTCCAAATCAGGAGGAAGACATTCAAAAAGCCATGAACTATATTCGGTCAAAGTTGAGGGAGTGGCATATTTCCGATCAGGTGATTTTGGCCGGGGGAAGTGCTGGCGGCCATTTGAGTTTGCTGCAGAGCTATAAGCACAATGATGGTCTGGTGAAACTGGCGGTGGCCATTTTTCCTCCAACCGACTTATTGACTTTGGGGAATGGCAATAACCTGATTGAATTTTTGCTTTCCAGATTAGTGGGCGATCCCCAGCGTGACAGGGATAAATATTTGAACGCTTCTCCCATAAATTTTATAAGACCGGGGACTGTTCCCACCGCCTTTTTTCATGGAGACCAAGACGATATTGTGCCGATAGAGCAAAGTTTCAAATTGGAAAAAGCGCTTAGGGAAAACGGTGTGCCAAAGTTGTACGAATATTATCCGGGCCAAGGACATGGCTTTACAGAACAGATTTACAGAGAGATGATCCAAAAGATAGAGGACTTCATCAATCAGCACCTATAAAAAAACCTGAAAGTTATACTTCCAGGTTTACCGCTTTTCTAAAACGATTTGATTTTTTCGAGTCCGGTAGAATTGGCTTTTTTCTTTATGCCCTTTACTACTTTATCAGAGGGGTGGAGGATGAGTTGATCCAGTTGATCTATCGTGCTCAGCAGTTCTAAATATTCTTGCATCAAAGTTCCGTTTTCACGCAAGGCCTGCACTAATTGTTCATGCTCCCCCTCATTCATTTCCTGATAGACGTATCGTAACAGGTCATTTGGGGTAAAAGGTTTTGTCATAGGCAAAATTTAGTTGTTTCATTTTTTTTCTCATATTGATCAACGCATACCGCATCCTTCCTAAGGCCGTGTTGATACTTACACCGGTTTGCTCAGCGATTTCCTGGAAACTCAGATCCATGTAATGCCGCATGATCAAAACCTGCTTTTGCGTTTCTGGTAATTCATCAATCAGTTTGCGGATCAAGTCCAAGGTATCTTCCTTGACTTTCTGATCCTCAATGTTGTTTTCGGCAAACTTCAGGGTATTGAAAACACTGGCTCCATCTTCCATGATAATGGTCGGATACCTTTTTGTTTTCCTGAAATAATCAATCGCAAGGTTATGTGCAATACGCATCAACCATGGCTGAAATTTACCCTCTTCGTTATACCCATCGGCGTTGAGTTTATGGATTACCTTGACAAAAACGTCCTGAAGTAAATCCTCTGCCACGCCTTGATCTTTTACGATCAGATAGATGGTGGTATAAACCCTTGATTTATACCGGTCTACCAATGTTTCAAATGCTGCTTCGTTGCCACTTCTGTACTGTGAAATCAATTCAGCGTCTCTAGGACCTAACTTTTTACTCATACTAATAGACTGTTAAATAACGTAGAGGTTTATGCCATAGTATATGATTAGGGGTGAAACAATAAAATTTTGCTGTTACCAAATGTATTCATTCCCATAGAGACATGCAATAAACAATTTGATTTTTTTAAAAAAATTATGGAGTAAGGCAGTAATTATGAAACCTAATTGCACTTAAACATTGAAAAATAAAATAAAATTTTGTGTTAACCGTCTTTTTCAGGTACTTGTAAAACAAAAATTAGTGCAGAAAACTTAACGTAAATAATCGCATTAATTGTGCCATAAGACAAAAAACCATAAATTTTTTTCTGTGGTTTTTTTAAACATCTATCAATAAGGCATTTTCTTGGCAATTCCTTACCTTCGTTTTTAAAGTAAATGAAATGTTATGGAAATTAGTGGAAAAGTCATTCAGGTAATGCCTGAAATCAATGGTACAGGAAAAAACGGGCAGTGGAGAAAGCAAGAATATATTCTGGAAACCGCCGGAAATTACCCAAAAAAAGTTTGTGTGGTCGTATGGGGAGACAATATTGACCAGTTCGGTATCAGCCAAGGTGACCAGGTCAATGCTTCCATAGATATTGAAAGCAGGGAATACAATGGACGTTGGTATACTGATGTAAAGGCTTGGAAAATGGAGAAGGCTGGCACTGGCTCGGGTGGTTCCTCCCAAGTTCAAGCCTCAGGACAAATGCCTGATGTAACAAGTTTTTCTGATGATAGTGCTGATGACATTTTACCCTTTTAATAAACTCCCTGACCAAGAGGTCAGGGTTTTTTTATGGGTTACTGCCACCAAACTGCCTTTCGCCAAAAGCAAAACCCAAATAAGCTCCGGCAATCATTAGGACAAGTGCAATGCCACCCAACAAAAGCAATACGCCTAATGGCATCTCCCAATCTTCCGACCCTATTTTGAATTTTACAATTTTTTTCAAATCCATTGAAATCTTTTCTTAAAACGATAAAAGCGGGCCTTTTAGGGACCCGCCAACCAATCAATCTAGTAAACTTTCTACAAATGTCTATTCACCTAACGTAGCCCTCCAACCTTTTGTTTCAATTTCTTTTGCAGATTTTTCGACTTTTTCTTTCAGCCCATTTTTATATTTCTCCAAATTTTCACCCACTTGGGTGTCAAAAGCACCTATCATGGATGCTGCCAGGATACCTGCATTTTTTGCTCCGTTTAAGGCCACAGTGGCTACTGGAATTCCTCCAGGCATCTGTAAAATGGACAAAACACTGTCCCATCCGTCTATAGAATTGGAGGATTTGATGGGTACACCGATCACGGGTAAAGAAGTCATAGAGGCTACCATACCAGGCAAATGAGCAGCACCACCAGCCCCCGCGATTATCACTTTTAAACCTCTCGTTTTGGCATTTTTGGCATAATCTACCATTCTTTCCGGTGTGCGATGGGCCGAAACAACGGTTAATTCATAAGTCACGCCCAGCTCCTCCAAAACCAAGGCTGCTTCTGACATTATAGGCAGATCAGATTGGCTGCCCATGATAATTCCTACTTGTACGCTCATGGTATTTAGGCTTTAACTTTTATGATATTTTTGATTTTCATTGCCCTGGTCTTCAGGTCTTCAATGTTTTCATCCAAAATGGTCACATGTCCCATTTTCCTAAATGGTTTCGTTATTTTTTTACCATAAAGATGAATGTATACTCCTTTTTCCTGCAAGGCCTCGTCCATTCCTTCCACATAGGCCTCCCCTTGAAAGCCGTCCTCTCCCAAAACATTGACCATGGCTGCCGGAATCCTCAAGGTGGTATCCCCAAGGGGCATGTTCATTACTGCTCTTAGGTGCTGCTCAAATTGGGAGGTGAAATTTGCCTCAATGCTGTGGTGCCCAGAGTTATGTGGTCTGGGAGCGATTTCATTGACCAAAACTTCACCGGATTTGGTGACAAACATTTCTACCGCTAGAATCCCGATCAGCCCAAGTTCCTGAATTACTTTTTTGGCAATTTCCTGTGCTTTGATTTCAATGCTTTCTGCAATCTCTGCAGGGGCAAATAAGAACTCCACCAAGTTGGCTGTAGGATGGAAAGCGCATTCTACTGAGGGATAGCTGATTATTTCACCTCTTTCATTTTTTGCGACGATTACAGCAATTTCTTTGTCAAAGTCTATGAGTTTTTCTAAAAGACCTGGTTTGTCAAAGGCCTTGTCCAAATCTTCCTCCCTCCTTAAGATTTGTACACCTCTGCCATCATAACCTTCTCTGCCCAATTTATTGACGGCAGGGAGGAATGCCGCCTGCTTTTTGACAGCTTCCAGGTTATCGGTCAAAATAAACTCAGCTGTTGGAATTCCTTTTTCTTTATAAAAGGTTTTTTGAAGTCTTTTGTCCTGAATCAATCGAATAAGATGGGGTTGGGGGAAAACTTCCTTCCCCTCATCTGCCAATTTTTCAAGGGCTTCTGTATTGACATTTTCAATCTCGATGGTGATAATATCGCAGTTTTTGCCAAAAGCATAGACTGTATCAAAATCAGTAAGACTACCATGGGTAAATTTCTGGCAAATCGTTTTACAGGGAGCCTCAGGATCGGGATCCAGAATGTGTATATCAATGTTGTAGTTGATGGCGGATTGAATAACCATGCGGCCAAGCTGTCCACCGCCTAAGATGCCCAAGGTTTTTTGCTGGTAGTTTTTTTGCACTGCTGAGAGCGTTGTTTGCCCAAAAATAAGAGAAAAATACAGCATGTAGAAACTTTGGAGTGAATATGAAAAAAACCCTCGTGAAAGGGTTTGATTATAGGATAACGATAGAACGTAGCTTACTACACAGGTCTTCCTCCAATAAGTCTGAGTAATACGGAAATGACTGCCAATACCAATAATATATGGATTAGCCCACCCACACTGTATACAAAGAATCCGAAAATCCAGCCTACGATAAGAATCAAGGCAATTAGATATAATAAAGAGCTCATGATAGTTAGGGTTTGGTTAAATAATTGATTTATAATCATTTTAGTGCAATGATTATGCCAAAGGGCTGATATTATTTAAACCTTACCCCCATCAATTCCATGAGTTTGTGCGCATTGAAACTTGGACAAGGCCCAGTTTTAAGCTTATAATCAAAGTGAATTACTTGCTCTGCTATTTCACTGTGAAAACTGTAATTGATCAAGTAGGGGAGTGATTTTTCCAGATCGCTTAACTCGATATCATGTGTGGAAATAATGCCTTTGGCTTTTGATTCAGCAAGTTGTTGGATAAGCGCCTCGCTACCGAGAATACGGTCCTTGGTATTTGTTCCCTTTAGGATTTCATCCATGAGGAAAAAGATACTTTCTCCTCTTTCGGCAGCTTCAAGTATTTGCCGGATTCTGAAAAGCTCTGCATAAAAGGAGCTGACACTTTCCCCCAGGTTGTCGGTATTTCGCATAGAGGTGTACAAGAGGAAATTTCCTAAAGAGATACATTCGGCCATGGGCCGGAGACCTAAGTTTGCCATTACCATATTGATGCCAAGCGTACGCATAAAGGTGGTCTTTCCAGACATATTGGCTCCTGTCAAGAGTATAATCTGTTGATTCTGAAGTAAAAGGAAATCATTACCTACGGCTAGGTGGGGCTTAAGGAGAGGGTGCTTGATGTTTTTACATTCCATTTGATCTGTATCTGTCCATTCAACTTTTCCAACCAAGGCTTCGGCATTGGAAAATGCAGCTAATGAGACGAGCACTTGCCACTGATCGAAGGTTTTTTCAATGTCAGAAAGGTCAGTACCGTATTTATTTTTCCAGTTTCTCAATTGCCATAAAAGAAAAAAGTCCAGCCAGAATAGAAAGTTTAGGATGATGTAGACCAAGTTCATTCGGTTTTGTACTAAAAAAGAAATCTGTTCTAGAGAGCCTAATGCTTTGGAGAATTGGCCATTAGCAAAATGGCGGTGAATTTCTTTTAAATGGGAATCGGCAAAAGTTTCTTTTTCCAAAAATTCTGACCAAATACGGAAGGTTTTGATATCTCCCGACCCAGGCCATATTTTAGTGGCTTTGTTTAAATTTTGATACACCATACCAAGCAAGACGGTTCCAATCAAAACCCAAAGCCCAATCCATGCAGCAGGCCAAGCTCCTATAATAGTTCCGATTAAAAGAACTAATCCGCCCAAAGGTCCCAAAAGCATGAATACCATAAAGAAGGGATGCCAAAGTTCTTTATTTTTAAGCCACAAGTAAAAGTCCTTTTTATTCCTTTCATCTTTATAAAAAGCCCTTCCTGCGGCTTGAAAATGTTGCAAAAAGGTTGAGCTTTTCCGTAAAGCTTCAATGGCTCCATAAGTTATTTTAGCCTGCTTGGCATCCATTTGGGCTTTCATCTTTTCCGCCAATAAAGTTTTCCCAGAGGCAGATACCGTGCGGTTTATAAGTTGAAATAGGGAATGCTGGCCAAATAGGTCTAAGTCATTGCAAAAGGGATGGTTTTTCTCCAAAAACTCCGAACCTGGATCAAAATCATTGAGCTCCCTGTTTTTTAATTTAATTTCTTCAACTTCCATTGCCTGCAGCTCTCCTATGAAGGCTTTTAAGTCTTTGTAATGGTTGAACCGGTTGATTAAAACGGCAAAAATGAGAACTAAAAAAGGTATGGGAATTAGGTATAATGGGTTGTCAGAAAGGCCAATTGTTAACAATGCAATCAGGCAGAAAAAGAGCAAAAGTCTGGTAGTCGCAATCGTGGCCGATTTTTTTCTTATAGATTGTAAAGTTTCAGGCAGTGGATATAAGATTTTGGGAAGTTTCATGTTTTAAATATATGCAAGATGTATTGTCTTGAAAGAATTATTTATGCAATAGAGTTGCATTTAGCTTAAAAATTTTAGTACCTTTGAACCATATCATTCATATAGTGTTCTCTTCAATTGAATGATAGTCTTTGCCCGTAGACTCCGGAATTTATTCCGGGGTCTTGTGGTTTTATAAAATAATGATGAGAAAAATCGTATTAGGTTGCCTAGCGGTATTGCTTTTGGCTAGTTCTTTTTCTTTGAGAGAGGACAACATGTGGGCTTTATTTGCCAAAACCAGATTTGTCGAAAAGCTGAACAGGGAGTTTGGCATGTATTTCTTATATCCCAAATTTCCGGATGAATTGAAGGCTTTTGAGGGGAAATTGGTAACAATGTCAGGCTTTTATATCCCGTTGGATATGAATACTAGTGAAATAGCTGTGGTATCCAAGTTCCCTAATGCTGAATGTTTTTTTTGTGGAGGGGCGGGACCTGAAAGTATTGTGGTGGGCTATTTAAAAAAGAAACCTAGCAGAAGGGTGAAGATGGATGAAATCGTCAAAATTAAAGGGAGGTTGAAGCTAAACGAAGAAGACATTGAAGAACTCAATTTCATTTTGTTGGATGCCGAATTGATTTTAGATAAATAGATGAAAAAACGAAAGACTTCTAAAATCGAAAAAGAGCAAGCTGAAGAATGGGACCTCAGTGAAGGTTTCGGAGGATTGCCTGAAGATATTGACCTGAAGCACAACCTTGGTTGTGTTTCTGATAGAAAGAAGAAAGACAGTAAATCAAAAACCGTTAATGGAAATAATAACCTATGAAAAAAAGCCGGCAAACGCCGGCCTTTTTTATTGTAAGCTAGTGGTTTATTTTTTTCCTTCCGGATAATAGTGGTTCACATCTCTTTGAGGGAATGGTACCTCAATTTCATTGGCCTCAAAGGCTTCTTTAATGGCTTCCATACTATCCCAATATACTGGCCAAAGATCAGCTGCATCTGTCCAGCAGCGTATGGTTAGGTCCAGAGAACTGTCTCCAAAATTTCCGAAATACACGACTGGTGCTGGGTCTTCGTGTACTCTTTCATCTTTGTTAAGGATATCTAAAATTACCTTTCTTGTTTTCTTAAGGTCTGTACCGTAAGCCACACCTACTTTCATGTCAACCCTACGGGTAGGTTTCAGAGAAAAGTTGGTGATTGAATTATTGGCCAATGCCCCATTGGGGATGGTTACTACCTTATTGTCAAAATTTCTGATTTTGGTATAAAGGATATCTATACTTTCGACAGCTCCCAAGGTGCCTTGCGCTTCAACGGTATCTCCTACTCTAAATGGTTTGAAAACCAAAATCAACACCCCTCCAGCAAAGTTGGATAAAGAGCCCTGAAGTGCCAGGCCCACTGCCAAACCCGCTGCACCCAACATGGCAATGAAGGAGGTCATTTGCATACCTAAGGTGGTGGCAACAGAGATAATTAACAACACCCAAAGCAGGGCAGACAAGAAGCTTTTAAAGAAAGTGGACAAAGAGGCATCCACTTCATATTTATTTAATGCATTGTTAAGTAATTTGATGATTAGCCTGATTACAAACCTACCCACTAAGAGCAGGATAATGGCCTTCAGCAAAACTGGGCCAAACTCAAAGGCCATATCAATTGCCTTTTCCTGAATTTTGGAAAAGTCTTTAATGTTTAATTCTTCCATGGTTTAATGGTTATAATTAATAAGAAAATTCATTTTTTTGAAGAAAATGCGATGACTCTCCATCGAAAAGCCCATTTCCATTGAATGTCAAAACTATGGAATCCTGCAGTTTTAATCAAATGACGCAGTTCATTTCTGCGGAAACTCCTTAATACAGACAGGGGGCCATCGTTTTTTACCATAGGGGATCTGGAAAACCATTGGGTGAGTAATTTAATGCTGTAGTAGGCCAATGGATGCCTGTGTAAGTCATTGATTACTAGGCTTAAATAGGATTTTTTTCTGAAATTTTTGAAAAGCAATGCCAACTCTTCATCGGTAAAATGATGGGTAAAAAGTGTACAGGTAATGATGTCTACTTTTTCACCTAAAAAGGTATCATCAAACACATTTTGACAGGCAAAGTCCACATTGAGAAGATCCTTAAGGTTATCCTGGGCTGTCCGGATGATATTTGGATTGGCGTCAATTCCGATAAAACGACATGCTAAGCCGTGTTTTTGTGCCCATTCAGCCATAATTCGGATCATATCTCCTCCGCCACATCCAATGTCGGCTATGGTGTAATGGCTTTTGGGATAATGTTCAACGATTTTTTGCAAAGCAGAAGTAGTCACATGATTTCCACCCAGTAGTTTATTGATTGTTTTCAATTCTTTTAGGGTTTGCTCTAAAACCTCGCCCTCTGCCCCGAGGTCATCCATCCATTCTTTTTGATAACTTCTATGTAAGAATGGCTTCATCATTTTTCCAATAGCATAGTTTCCAATGTCAGACCGGGACCAAAACCCATGGCCAGGATCGGCCCGGATGCTTCATCCGCCTCCAGCCATTTTTTCAGTACAAAAAGGATGGTTGCAGAGGACATATTGCCATAACTTTTCAAAATATCATGGGAGAAGCTGTTATTATCCCATTGGATGCCAAAGGCTTCTTCCACCTTTTGTAGGATTTGTTTTCCTCCAGGGTGAATGGCAAAATTGCGGATTTCAGAGAGCTGAAAAATCCTTTCCAGATGGTTTTCGATCTGGTTCAAGCCTTTATGGAGCAATTCAGGCACGTATTTACTTAATCGCATTTCAAATCCAAAATCTCCAATGGACCAAGCCATGTCCTGTTCACCATTTTTAAACACTTGGGAGTCATATTTTTTGATCCGAAGACCAGTTGGAGCTTTGGTAACCAAAGCGGCCGCTGCCCCATCTCCAAAAATGGCATTGGCCAACAAATTATCTTCGGTATAATCTTTTTGGAAATGAATGGTGCATAACTCCACAGAAACCACGAGTACCTTGGCTTGGGGACTTGCTGTACAAATTTTGTCTGCCAATTTTAAGGCATTGAATGCCGCATAACATCCCATGAAGTGAATGGCATACCGTTCAATGTCAGTAGGGAACCCCATTTCGTGTATAATCCTAAGTTCAAGCCCGGGTGCAAACATGCCTGTGCAGGAAACCAAAATCAAATGGGTGATTTCATTGGGGTATGCCGAGCCATTTTTCAAACATTCCGTGATGGCATTTTTTGCCAAATCAAAGCCATGAGTCTGAAAAACCTCCATTCTGCGCTTGGTACTAGGGAAGGGGTGCAACTCCTTGTTTTTGGGGAAAAAGACAAAATTTTGTGGATCATTATGTTTGAAATCCTCCAAAACACTGTAACGTTTCACTATACCGGATTGCTTGTATACAAAATTAAGTACCCTAGACTCCCTTTCGTCCAAGCCATGCGCAATCTTCATAAAATCGCTGATGGTCATTTGAGGAATACCCTGTCCTGGATTGGAAGTACCGATGCTTACTAAATGGTTGTTCATTGAATCAAGTTAAAACTTATTTTTCTAAATTGGGAAGCTTAGGTAAAACATCCGCAGCTAACAAAAGTTAAAAAATAAAATTTTCATATATGTTCAAATGGTCTAATTGGTTGCATTTAAGAATTCCTTTTTCCTTCTACCTGATGCCGGTTTTCTTTTTTGCCCTTGCCTTGACTCCCAACCACAATCCAGAGCGGCTAATATTAGTTTTCCTGGCTTTACATTTATTTTTATACCCTTCCAGTAATGGATACAATAGTTATTTCGATAAGGATGAAAAAAGTATTGGGGGTTTGAGGACCCCACCAAAGGTCTCGCTTGGACTATATTACCTGTCTCTTTTATTTTTTGCCATAGCCATTGGTTTGGGTTGGCTCATCAATTGGCAGTTTGCCAGCATGCTATTGGTTTATGGTTTGGTTTCTATGGCTTACAGTCATCCCATTGTGAGGTTGAAAAAATACGCTTATGGGAGTTGGATCATTGCTGGGTTTTTTCAGGGTTGTTTCACCTTTTGTATGGCTTATGCTGGTCTGAGTGATTTTGGCTGGGATGTCATGTTTAAATCGCACGTGTTTATCCCAGGATTGCTGACCTCTCTGATGTTATGGGGTTCCTATCCTTTGACACAGGTGTACCAGCATGAAGAAGATGCCAAAAGGGGAGATAATACCTTGAGTTTGAAGCTGGGAGTCAGGGGGACATTTTCTTTTTCAGCCATATGGTTTTTGGTGGCCGGTCTGGGTTTTGCCTGGTATTTTTCTTCCAAGGGGCAAATGGATGCCTTCTATGCCTTTTTATTGGCCATGTTGCCAGTGGTCTTGTATTTCAGCCTCTGGTTTACCTTTGTGAGGAAAGACGAAAAAAGGTTTGCCAATTATTCCTGGGCCATGTGGATGAACAGGATTTCAGGGCTTGCGTTGAATGCCTTTTTTATTTGGTATTTTCTGGAAAACACACAGATCCTGCAAGTATTTTGATCAGATTATAGGAGTACCGTGAGTATTCTCCATGATTTTATTAGCTAAAAACCTGGAATGGCGCATCAAATGTACTGAAAAGTTGGAGACGGCCTGTGAACCAAATAGCCACTGTACCCTCCTGCCAACCCATAATCTTGCGCTGAAATGATGGGCCCATGCTTTTGCATAGACGTTTTCTATCGCTAACCTATTTTGATTTTGAATGATGGCATCGGCAGCTAACTTTCCGGAATGAATGGCTATGGCCATACCATTGCCGCATAAAGGTGTGATCAAGCCCGCTGCATCTCCCAACATCAGGATATGGTTTTCGACGGGACTTTTGGGAGAAAAGTTGATTTCATTGATGACTTCAGGTTTTTCGAAGAGAAAATCCGCTTCCTCAAAAATTTTTCTTAAATGCGGATTCTTGTATAGTACCTGTTTTTCCATTTCCGGAATACTTCCAAATGCTCTCAGTTGCACCCTGGAACCTAAATAGCAAAGGTTGAATTTCCCGTCTTCTATGCGGTTGATACCGCAGTATCCCCCTTCAAAGTTATGTAGTGCCACAACATCTGGCTCATAATCGATTTGAACGTGGTACTTGACACCTATATAGGGAGATTTCTCTTTCATGAAGTCCCTGTCCAAGGATTTATCTATTTTGGATCTTTTGCCAAATGCTCCTAAAACGTATTTGGCATACAAGATGCCTCCGTCCTGAACTTTAACCTCGAAATGGTTTTCTTGGCTATTGAAATGAACAGATTCTACCTGCGTTTGAAGTAAGCTTTCCGCGCCGGCTGACATGGCCCTTTGAAAGAGAAATTCATCCAAATAATACCGGCTGATCCCAAATCCACCTAAATCCAGCGCCATCTCAGCACATTGCCCATCAACGGAAGTCAAGCGGAATTTGGTAATTTCAGCAGGTTCAATGTCAGTGGGAAATAAACTTTCCTGTTTTAAAAACCCACGTACTTCATTGGAGATGTATTCTCCGCAGACCCGATGGAAAGGATATGTTTTTTTCTCTATCAGGAGTACTTCCCTGCCCGCCTTAGCCAATTGCTGCGCGGCAATGAGACCGGCAAGTCCACCTCCAATGACTATAATATCCCATTCATTTTTACTCATGTCTGCCTTTTATTGGTGAGATAAGCCGTTTATCAAATTTGCTTGCCTTTTTTTAAGAAGAAGCGATTTTGAGGAGTTATTTTCAAAAGTTTAATAAATAGTCAACTGTTAATTTATGAAGAAGTTTACCCAAATAAGACAGAGAGTGGGAATTCTTTTTCTTTTGTTGCTCGGCATGGTCTTGACCACTGAAGATGCCCTGGCCCAAAGGAAAAAGAGGAAAGACCAAAAAAACCAACCTGCTGCAGCAGCACAAGCAAGTCCGCCTGCAGCCAGGCCAGCGGCTTCCAGAAATGGCATCAAACCATACCAGGAAGTCATCACTGCAAAAGCCAAATCAAAAGAGGGCCTTTTTAAGGTTCATGAAATTGAAGGAAAATATTTTTACGAAATTCCTGACAGCCTATTAGGAAGGGAAATGTTGATCGTTACCACCATCGCCAAAACTGCTGATGGCATTGGATACGGTGGGGAGCGGACCAATACCCTTTTGGTTAGATGGGACAGAAATGAGGACAATATCCTGCTTAGGGTAGTTTCCTACAGCAATACAGCTGCAGACTCCTTGCCAATTTTTACGGCAGTAAGAAGTTCCAATTTGGAGCCTATTTTGCAAAAGTTTGATGTGAAGGCCAAATCCAAAAATGAGGATGGTGTAGTCATAGAAGTTACGGATTTGTACAGCAAGGATGTTCAGGCCTTAGGTTTGCCAAGAAACAGGAGAACACAGTTCAAAGTAACCCGATTGGATAATGAGCGCTCTTACATTGATAGGATCAGTCCTTATCCGATCAATATTGAGGCCAGATATGTGATGACCTATGCTGCTACCGAGCCACCCTCAAATGGCAGTACAGGTTTAATTACCGTGGAGATGAACTCTTCTATGGTATTGCTTCCAGAAGAGCCCATGATGCAGCGTTTGGCTGATAGAAGGGTAGGTTGGTTTACCCGTTCTGTCATTGACTATGGCTTGGATGTTCAGAAAGCGAGCCGCCGCACGTACCTCAACCGCTGGAGATTAGAAGTAAAGGAGGAAGATTACGAGAAGTTCAGAAACGGGGAGTTGGTAGAGCCGAAGAAGCCAATTGTGTTTTACATAGACCCTGCCACTCCGGAAAAATGGAGACCTTATTTGAAGCAAGGGGTGGAAGACTGGAAGGTAGCTTTTGAGGAAGCAGGCTTTAAAAATGCCATTATTGCCAAAGATCCTCCATCCCCTGAGGAAGATCCGGGATGGAGCCCAGAAGATGCCCGATATTCCGTCATCAGATACTTTGCATCAGATATTCAGAATGCCTACGGACCTCATGTGTCTGATCCTAGATCAGGTGAAATCATTGAGGCAGATATTGGCTGGTACCATAATGTGATGAATTTGTTGAGGAACTGGTTTTTCATTCAAACAGCTGCTGTTAACCCTGAAGCCAGGGGAGTGAATTTTCGTGATGAAGTGATGGGCAGGTTGATCCGATTTGTTTCTGCCCATGAAGTGGGACACACGCTGGGTTTGCCTCACAACTTTGCCTCTTCCCATGCTTATCCGGTGGATTCTTTGCGTTCCGCTAGCTTTACCCATAAGTTTGGTACTGCACCCTCCATTATGGATTATGCCCGCTTTAATTACATTGCACAACCGGGAGATGAGGGAGTGTCTTTAATGCCTGATGTAGGGCCATACGACAAGTACTCTATTATGTGGGGGTACAGGCCGATTTTGGACGCCAAAACCCCTGAAGAGGAGCAGCCTATTTTGAACGATTGGATATTAGCCAAACAAGATGATCCTATTTACAGGTTTGGCCGACAGGGCAATCCTTATGATCCAAGTGCCCAGAGTGAAGATTTGGGCGATGATGCCATGAAGGCTTCTGATTATGGTATTAAGAACCTAAAAGTGATTCTCCCGAATTTGATGGAGTGGACGGCAGAAGCCGACAAGCCTTACAAGGATTACAGTGATTTGAATGAAATGTATGGGCAGGTAATTGGCCAGTACAACCGGTACATGGGCCATGTCAGGACCAATGTGGGCGGGGTCTATGAGTTGTTCAAATCAGCTGGACAGGGTGAGCCGGTTTACGTCCACGTGAATAAATCCACCCAAAAAAGGGCCGTTCAATTCATGAACAAAGAATTATTTGCTACACCTACTTGGTTGATGGATGAGGAAATCATAAGCAGGATTGGGGACTTCGGACATCTTGAAAGGATCAGAGGCGTACAGGTAACCAGCTTGAATGGTATTTTGGAGTGGGGAAGGTTAGGGCGAATGATAGAGAATGAAACCATTAACGGAAACAAAGCCTATTCCATGTTGGAGCTTTTTGATGATTTAAGAGCAGGAATTTGGACGGAGTTGGCTTCTGGAAGAAAAATTGATGTGCATAGGAGAAGCTTGCAGCGAGCACATATTGAAAGGTTAGAACTATTGTTGACCGGGGATGAACCCAATGTGCCGGCCCAGTTCAGGTCAAGGGTGGGCCCACAAATCAATGCTTCTCAATCTGATATCCGTCCTATGGCCAGGGCAGAACTGAAGACTTTGCAGCGCCAGATTTCAGCGGCTATTCCAAGAACCAATGACAGGGTATCAAAGATACACCTGGAAGATAGTTTGGAGAGAATAAAAACTATCTTGGAGCCTTAAGGATATTTCTTCCGCCTGGTTGAAAATTTTCCGGTAGTTGGGATTTTTGTTCTAATTTAAAGAATGGACCCAATTACCGGATTTTGCATTAAGGTACAGTTATCACTTTCTTTCCTAAATGAAAAATATCCCTATTTTTACGCTTGAGTCAAATTCATTTTAAAATGGTCCAAAATCCCACGAAAATTCTCAAAGACCATCAGCTGAGGATTACCAGTTGCCGCAAAGAAGTTCTACGGACATTTATTGAAAAAAAATCTGCTTTGTCTCATTCGGACTTAGAGGACATTCTTAAAGAAGCTTTCGATAGGGTGACGATTTACAGAACATTAAAAACTTTTTTAGAAACTGACCTTATCCATAAAGTTTTGGATGACAGTGGGGCTACCAAGTATGCCTTGTGTACCCATGGGCATAAAGGTACCCATTCCCATGATCACGAACACGTACATTTTAAATGCGAGTCCTGTGGTCGCACGATTTGTATTGATGAAGTAAGCTTACCTAAAATAAAGCTACCCGATGGTTATGTAAATAAGGAAGTGAATTTGTTGGTGACAGGAATTTGCAGTCAATGCAGCTAGACCTCAGCGGGTTCCGTAGGGGTTTTACTTTTAGGGGCATCTGATGGCCAGATTACGCCAGGAGGTAAATCGATTTTAGGGGGAGAGAAATCCTCAACGCCACCATCTCCATCATCGTTGTTACTGTCTTTTCTTGAAATTTTTGATTTTGTCATGGTAGCCACAAAGTAGATTAACACCACGTAGGCGAAACCACACAAAACCAAATCTATTACCAGGCTACTCATAATTCGTGAAATTTGTCCTTAAGTTAATACATTTGTACTTAGAAGTCAATCTCTTAACCAAATAGATCCAATTTTGATTAGAGAAATGAGATTTTTTTTGAAGCATTTCTGCTGAACTTGTGAAATAATGGATATAATGAGATATTTGCGGACGCAATAAAAAACAGTAATGATAGTAAAAACGAAGAAATATCAGCTAGAGACTGGAAAGTATATCAAATTAGGCTTGACCAATATTTTGAAAGAACAATGGTGGGTAGCATTGATTGCGATAGCCATTGCTTGTGGATACTTTTGGATTCCATCTTGGTGGTGGATCAGTATGGCCATTTTAGCTTATGCCTTGTATTGGTTGTTTTGGGTAATTCAATTTGCCGGTGTAACACAAATGGAACAGAATAAAGTGATTTTTGAGAAAATGGCCTATGAGATTGACAGCCGTCAGATTTTGATGAAATTGAATACCAAACAGGGAATGCCGATCAAGTGGGACATGATCAAAAAAGCAGAAATGACCAAAGATGCTTTTGTTTTGACAATGTCAAAAGCGCAGTTCATTCATTTGCCTTTTAAGATCTTCAATACTGATAATGAAAAAAAATTCGTGGAGACCATTCTGAAAAGAAAAGAGTTGATAAAATAAAAAAAGAGCCTGGTCAATTGTCCAGGCTCTTTCATTATTTGAACACAGTTATTATTTACATTGGAGGGAGAATTACCGAGTCTATGACATGAACAACACCATTAGACGCTTCAATATCCGCGGCTGCTACGGTAGCATCATTCACCATAGCTTTTCCATCTTTTAATGTAATGGTGATTTCTGCACCTTGGGCAGTTTTGGCTTTCATGCCATCCTTTAGGTCTTTAGAGTAGACTTTTCCAGGAACTACATGATATGTAAGTACTGCGACAAGCATTTGTTTGTTTTCTGGCTTTAAAAGCTCTTCCACTGTTCCGGCAGGTAACTTTGCAAAGGCTTCATTGGTGGGAGCAAAAACGGTGAAAGGACCATCTCCTTTAAGAACATCCACTAGGTCCCCTGCTTGCACGGCAGCAACTAAAGTGGATAAGAAATCAGTTTGAACCGCTAAGTCTACAATGTCATTTTCATTGTACACAGAAGCATTTTTGTTTACGGTAAAGGCAGAGGTTACAAAAAAAGTAACCAACATTGCGAAGCTCAATAATTTTTTCATTTGAATAATAGTTTTGGTTAGTATATCATTCAAATCAATAAATGTATCTCATTGTTTTTCAAGTGCTTAAAATTTTCATTGCATTTTCCGTTTGGATACTTTCACATGTAGTTTATTTACGAATTTCTAACAGTAAGCCAGAAAAATTTTATAAGTGGTAAAGGCTGTCTGTACTTTTGTAAACAGAATTTCATGTAAGTCCCTAACTTTATGGGATGCAGATCAAACTTTTAGCCATTGGCAAGACAGACCATACCGCCATTCAGCAGATGATGGATGAATACGGCAAGCGACTTGGCCATTATATCCGATTTGATCTGGAGATTCTTCCCGATATCAAAAACGCTAAAAATCTTACAGAAGCTGTTCAGAAGGAAAAGGAGGGGCAATTAATTTTAAAAAAGCTACTTCCTTCGGATGATCTTGTTCTATTGGATGAAAATGGAAAATCCTATAGTTCAGTTGACTTTTCTGCTTTTCTCCAAAAAAAAATGAATGCTGGTCTTAAGCAACTGGTTTTTGTTATTGGAGGACCTTATGGATTTTCAGATGCTGTTTATCAAAGGGCTAACGGTAAGTTGTCTCTGTCCAAAATGACCTTTTCCCACCAAATGGTAAGGATATTTTTTATAGAACAATTGTACAGGGCATTTACCATCCTTAGAAATGAGCCCTATCACCATCAATAGCTCCATAATCTGTTGGCCAGCAGATTTTGTGGTTTTTTCAGTTTAAGTGGACATAAGTTTATTCTCTAATGTTAACTTAATGTTAACAAAATAGCTAAAAATCTTTCACAATGTTATTTTATTGTTAACTTTATGTAAACTTACCATTAATGTCTAAAAGTCTGTCTAATGTCCAGGGTCTTGTTAATAGGAGCAATTCTCATGCTTTGGAGCCAAATCTCCACCGCCCAGGATAATTATGTCAGTTTTGAACTTAATGTTTTCGATCATCCAAAAGAGAAGGAATATATCCAAAAATATGAGGAAGCACCATTTTTACTGCTCCAAGCGCTTGAGCCTATTGAAGCCAAATCTTTCAAAAAGTGGGACAGGTTATTAAAAAGATTAGATAAACGTTTCAAAAAACATGCTGGAGAGGTCCGTTTGCTGTCGGATATTTTTTATATCACCCATCAGTTGATGTTGAGCAGGTATGAAACACATGCCAATTTTTCTTCCACATTAACTGATGGGATTTACGATTGTGTGACAGGTACAGGCATGTATGCCATATTGCTGGAGCGCTTTAAAGTTCCCTACATCATTATCGAAACCGATGAGCATGTTTACCTAAAGGGAGAATTTGAAGGAGTTCCCTTCATTATGGAAAGTACATTTCCATTGGAAGGTCTAATTGTTGGGTTGGAGGATGTATTGGATTTTGAAAAGAAGTTTATTGGTGATTCCGATCCCAAGGAAGCCATTCGGTTGCCTAATGTGTTGGGGGCCATGTCTACTGCTGTAAAGCCTTCCTCTGTTTTTAATAAAATTGGTATCAAAGAACTGGCTGGACTGCAATATTACAATGATGCAGTCTTAAAGTTTAATGAAAAGGCCTATCAGAATGCCTATATTCAGTTGATTAAAGCAGCCTACCTGTATCCATCACCGCGGATTACAGATTTAAAAGAAAAAATGGAAATGCTGTTAGGAGTTGTCGTGGTGGAAGATGTAAGATAGCGTAGTGCCTGTTTCAGGGGAAACTTAGTTCATCCAAATTGATAGATGCTGTTTTAATTAGTTTGGCTTCTTCACTGTCATCAGTCCAAGCCAACCATAATTTGTTTGCTGTCTTTTTTAATTGTGGAAATCCACTGGATCGATTTTCTGAACTTTTGGCAATTTCCAAGGGCCGTCCTAATTTTCCCGAAGTACTCACTGTCCTTCCCAAGATCCGTTGATCTTCCATCCATACCAGAAAAGCCACTTCCTCATTGAGCATTTCTATGGCTACCCGACCTATTGGATTGCCCAAATCACAAAGAACGGGTGCTGACATGGTTTTTCCCTGATCTTCAGAAAATATGACCTTTACTTCAGCTTGTCCTTTTGCTGCAGTGAACCAGGCAATGGCTAAGTGCTGCTTATAGGTAGAAATTCTTGGTCCATTTACAGGACAGGCAGCAATTTCCCAAAGATCCATATAGACTGGTTGCGAAGGACTCCATTGGTCTTCTTCCCAGCGCTGAAATCCGATGTCCCTAATTTCATTTTCTGACCTGTCCCTAAAAATTACTACTGGCCCAAGGTCTGTAATAGCTGAAGCTGTCTGACAGCAATCGCATACACGGTCATCCAAAAGCCATTCGTTCAGTTTTTCCCCGGTATTATTGACAAGGGCTGCCCTTAAAGTCATTTGACCCTGATGCTGATGTGTGTGGTGATTATGCGATGAATGGCTGACTGTATACCGACCATCAAGCCAAGTAACAAGCATGTTTTCTTTCCAAGGGCTCATGGAGACAAATCCATGTTCAGTTTGGGTTTGGTCATCATGTAATACCTTAGGTTCGGTCCAATTTCCCTGATCTTGCCTGACAGCATACCAGATGTCATAAGAAAAAGTGCCTGGGCCGCTTTTCTTAAGATAAGTGGCCATTAGACTGCCATCTTTGAAGGCATTGACCTGAGGGTAATCTGCCCAATTGACAAACCAATTCTCTCCTTCAGCAATCAGTTCTTTTTCACCCAAGCTTTGTTCTTCTAAACTGCTCCAGTAAAATTGGTGGTAGCCTTGCTCACTTTCTATCCAAGAAATGTACATTTTGTCTTGAGATACAAAAAGGTAGGGTAAATGTACCTCAGCCGAAGTGGACTTAAATTCTGGCCCGCTAGTAATAATTGAGCGTTCAGCTTGCTCAGCTTTCTCCTTTCCTGAACATGAAAAAAAACCAATACTTAAGGTAAGTAGCAATAGCCCAATTCGTTTAAAAAGAAGAGTCCGTCTTTTCATTCTGAAACCACCAATTTAAAACCTTCCCCATGAACAGTGATGATCTGAACTTTTGGGTCTTCTTTAAGGATTTTTCTGATCTTACTTAAGTATACATCCATGCTTCTGGCATTGAAGTATGAATCATCACCCCAAATCTGCTTCAAGGCATGGCTTCTATTGACAAGTTTATTTAATTCCGAAGCCAATAATCTCAAAAGTTCATTTTCTTTGGAGGTAAGTTTATGAATACCGGATGGGCTTTTGATATACTGTTGGTCATAGTGTAATTCAAAATCTCCAAAATTATAAACTTTGAGACCCTGTACTTCGCTACTTTTTTGAGTCCTTCTTAGAATAGCGGCTATCCTTAGCAATAGCTCTTCCATGCTGAAGGGTTTGGTTATATAGTCATCCGCACCGATTCTAAGGCCCTCTATGATATCATCTTTAAGATTTTTGGCCGTGAGGTAAATAATGGGCAAGTCTTCCTGAACTTTTTTGATTTCTTTCCCTAGGGTGAACCCATCCTTTTTGGGCATCATTATGTCTAAAATGACAAGGTCAAATTTATCTTTTTTGAATTTTGACCAGCCTTCTTCTCCATCACGGCATAAGGTAGTATCATAACCTTTCATGCTGAGGTATTCCTGAAGGATATCCCCTAAATTGGGATCATCTTCCACTACTAAAAGTCTTGATTTGCTCATTGCTTTTTGGGGAGTTTAATGGTAAATGTACTGCCTTTTCCAAGTTCACTATTGACCTGTATTTCACCGTGATGTGCTTCCAGCATGGTTTTGACATAAGCTAATCCCAGGCCAAAACCTTTCACATCATGGACATTTCCAGTAGGAACCCTATAAAACTTATCAAATATTTTCCTAACAGCCTCTTTAGACATGCCAATACCGTTATCCTTAACGGATATCATGATAAAACCGTTATCCTCCCATGCATTCAGCCTGATCAATGGTTCGGAATTACAATACTTTATGGCATTATCCAGTAGATTGTTGAGTATATGTGCCAAATGAAATGCATCAGCTTCCAAATATGGGTCAGATAATTTGGTGTCTAAGATGATCTCTCCCCCTTTATTTTCTACTTGGAGCAGAATATGTGCTTTTACTGCCTCTAGAATGTCTTGGATGTTCAGCAACTCCATGTTCAGTTTGAAATCCTTTTTTTCTAAAGTCGCTGCCTGAAGCACTTTTTCCACCTGGCTACCTAGCCTTTTGTTTTCATCTTTTATGATTCCAATATATCGGTTTCTAAAGGTATCCTGATTCACCAGATCAGGATCCTGTAAAGCTTCCACTGCAAGACTTACCGTGGCAATCGGGGTCTTGAATTCATGGGTCATGTTATTTATAAAATCATTTTTTATCTCGGAAAGGTTTTTTTGTTTGATGATTACCTTGATGGCATAGATAAAACAGAAAATCACTATGCCGATAAACAGCATGGAGCTAAGGACCGGGAGCCAAATTTGTTGAAGGATAAAGAGCCGTTTTTTGGGAAAATGGATCAAGACTGTATTTTCTTTTCCCAAAAGATCACTGGGGAAAAGCCGGGCTTGAATTCCGGCGACCATTCTATCTGGATTTTGGATTGGGCCGATGGCGATCAGCTGGTTTTGGTCATTGAGAATGGCCAATTCAAAAGGTTGATCTATACCTTTTTCTTTTAAGTGGTTTTTGACAAGTGGCTTGATTTGGGTTGTGTCTACCCTATCTAAAATATTTTTTTGGCCTTCCAATAATTCCTCCCAAGCCTGGTTCATGGCTTCGATTTTCATATTGGCCCGCCGTATTTTTTCTAAGGCATCACGGGGCACATTGTATACCTCTTCAAATTCAGGCTCAAATCCAAACCTACCGCTCGTATTTCCAAGCCCCTCCATCTGATTGAAAAATTGTGATTGCCTTTCAAGTTCCTGTAATAGGATTTCCATTTCATCCGGAGTAAAAATGGAAGAAGCAATCTGAGGAGTAAGATAGGTGAAGAAATTCTCCAAATCAGAGAATAGAGAAAGGTCATATCCACGGGATTCCACTAACCTTCTAAACCTTTGGCTTACCGAGGGCATGGGTTGTTGCATGATGGTATCTGTCACAGAAGGCCTCCTTCTGTTGATAGGACGCTGCCTCACCATCACCTCAATAGGTTCAATTTTTTGGAACAGAATTTTTTGGGCCAGTGTGTCTTGGGCCAAATAAGACAGAAAAATATCGCTGGTCTCCCCTTTTTCCAATTGAGTCATTGCTGAAGAAAGTGCCTGATATACGTTCTGTTCAAAGTTTTCTTCATTGATGCGCAAGGCATTATTTACCCAATAGTATTGAAATCCTATCAGTCCAATGCTGGCAATGGACATGAGTAGGATAATTAATTTCATTTGGGATTTAGACATGATACAAATTTACAGGATAATCACCGACTGCTTCGAGGCTTAACAATTTTTAACAGGGTAGGTGCAAACAGCAGGATAAGTTAAAGCGTAGAAGAGGGTGATTTCAATGTTGGAATTGTTTCTTAAATTAGCAAAAGTAAAGCAAAAGCAAAAAGGGGGGATCGACATCTCCCTTTTTTATTGCCCTGCTATCCTTATCTTTGCGGTCTAAATTACATTTCATGGAAATCAGAGAAAAGCAATATCAAATTCAAGGAATTGCACTTACCTCACTGGCCAAGGATTATGGCACACCTTTATATGTTTATGATGGCGATAAGATTCTACATCAGGTCAAGCAGCTACAGGATGCTTTTTCAACCGTGAACCTGAAAATCAAATATGCAACCAAGGCGCTATCCAATATCAACATTTTGAAATTGATGAAAAAAGCAGGAACAGGTGTGGATGCGGTGTCTATTGAGGAGGTAAAACTTTGTCTTCATGCTGGTTTTGAACCCCATGAAATCATGTATACGCCTAATAGCGTTTCTTTTGATGAGTTTCAGGAAGCTGTTGATTTAGGGGTGATGATCAATATAGACAACATTCCTATGCTGGAACATTTTGGCACTTATTATGGGAATCAGGTACCAATCTGTATCCGCTTGAACCCCCATATCCTAGCCGGTGGAAATGCCAAAATTTCTGTTGGCCATATTGATAGCAAATTTGGGATTTCTATCCTTCAGCTCAAGCATGTGCTTAAAGTAGTGGAAGCTTATAACCTAAATATTGTTGGGTTACATGTGCATACCGGATCAGATATTTTGGATGCTGAGGTCTTTTTAAAAGGCGCCGAGATTCTTTTTGATGCGGCAAGAGAATTTCGAGGATTGAAATTTTTGGATTTTGGTGGTGGATTCAAGGTGGCTTACAAGCCGGGAGATATTGCCACGGACATTCAGGATGTGGGTAAGAAAGTGTCAAAAGCTTTTAGAGAGTTTTGCCAGGAATATGGTTCAGATCTTGAAATTTGGTTTGAGCCTGGGAAGTTTCTTGTATCTGAAGCAGGTAATTTGTTAGTTAAAGTAAACGTCATTAAATCTACGCCCGCTTCTACATTTGTCGGGGTGGATTCGGGGTTGAATCACCTGATTAGGCCGATGATGTATGATGCTTATCATGGTGTGGTAAATATTTCGAGACTTGAAGGACCTGAGAGGGTGTATACAATAGTAGGTTACATTTGTGAGACGGATACGATTGCTGCGGATAGAAAATTAAGAGAGGTACAGGAGGGAGATTTTCTTGCTATTAAAAATGCCGGAGCTTATGGATTCAGTATGGCCTCTAATTACAACTCTAGGTTGAAGCCTGCAGAGGTTTTATTGCTCAATGGAAAGCCTTACATGATCAGGGAGAGGGAAACTTTTGAGGATATTCTCAAACATCAAATTGATATTGGTTTGTAATCCCAACCAGATGGATGGATGACCGGAAAAGCTCCTTTTCCGGTTTTTTTATGCCTTTTGGTTCCAGCACCCTCAAAAAAAGCTCGTTTTTTTATTTTTTTTCAGACGACCATTTTTTTAGCCAATGCATTTCAAATCTGAAAAAAAGTAGGAGACTTATTAATATTTGGATATTGTATAATATTGAGAAAAATTAAACTTTTTTAAGAATATTTTCATTTTAGCACCTAGCCTTGAAATCTTGCTTTTTCAATATTTTATTTTATAAATTATTGAAAGATAAAAATTGTTAGATATATCTTTTTGTTTTATTCAAAAAGCATAAAATTTTATTTTAAAAATTGAAATGCAGATTCATTGTTCTGAAAGACAATTTTTGGATCGCTAAACAATGTAGTCAAAGTTTGTCAAATGTTAGCTAATTGGAAAATACTGGTTTTGTTTCTGATGCTCTTTTCCCAACAGCATTTGACAGCCATGTCTTTTCCCATTGGAACTTGGGGTTATGACCTTAAGGCACGTGGTCTGGGATTCATGGTAGATGGTGAAGAATCCGGTCCAATAGAAGTGAAGGTTTCCGGAAAGCTAGCACTTTGCCATCATATGGACAGGGGACATATTATCCTTGAAGTTTCAGGAGGCACACCCCCTTATGATTTTACTTGGAATAACCACGATAAGACTCAAAATAGGTACAACCTTTTCTCAGGTACCTATACTGTATTTATTAAAGATGCCAATGGGCAAAGACATGAAGAGCGAATAGTCATTCAGCCGCCATTCCCTTTGATTATTGAAATGGATGAGATCGGACCTGCCTCCTGTTCTGGGACAGCAGATGGCAAAGCAAAGCTTAACATTCGATTTGGAGGGGGAGAATCATATAAAATTATTTGGAGTCATGGTTTGGAAGATGAACTGGAAGCCACAGAACTATTGCCTGGAGACTATACTGTTCGGGTCATTAACATACATAACTGCGAAGCTACCTTAAGTTTTGAGATTAAATCCAATGCAGAATCCTTTGAGGTGAAGGAAGAAATCAGTCCTATCAGCTGTAAAGATGGAGTACTGGGGTCTATTGTTTTGGATGTGTCCGGTGGTGCTGCTCCTTACACTTTCATATGGTCTAATGGTCAAAGCACCAAAGATCTTCATGATTTGGAGCAGGGGGTTTATGAAGTGATGATTAAGGATCAGCTTGGATGTACATTCACCAAATCATTTGAAATTCAATCTCCTGAAGCGGTGGAAGTAACTGTTGCAAGGGTTCAACATAACCAGTGCTTCGGAGCGGATGAGGGAGAAATCGATATTGAGGTTAAAGGTGGAGTACCTCCCTATACCTTTTTATGGAGTAATGGTGCCCAAACACAGCAGCTCAGAGGACTCAAAGAAGGTATTTACACTTTAGAGGTAAGGGATGCTTTAGGTTGTACGATTGAAAGCAAAATTGAAATCGAGCAACCTGAGGCTTTTTCAGCAAGGATTGAAACAGCATTGGATCTGGACTGTGAATCTGGAGAGGCCATTGGTTTTGCTTGGGTAAGTATTCAAGGGGGAAATGCCCCCTACACCATACATTGGGGCAATGGAGAAGAAGGAAAGCAAGAAATCGAGTTCAGGGAGTCCGGAGAGATCACTGTGGAGATTTTTGATAATACAGGATGCAAGGTGAGTGAGAAAGTCAGGGTATCCTTTCCATTTGACCATAGCATAGCCAACCGCCTTGATTTCAATGTAAAGAAGCTTTCCATCTCCTCAGAAAAGGAAGTACATGTGCTGGAGCCTTTGGTTTTCGAAAGCGAGATTGCAGAGGACTTCATAGCATGGGAATGGGATTTTGGGGACGGTTCCAAAACCATGGAAAAAGATCCTGTGCATGTATTTAAAAATTCAGGAGCGTATTTCGTCACCCTTAGGGCTTATGATATCTACGGTTGTTCTTCCTTGCAGAGCAGGACAGTTACCGTGCTGGAGCAGGAAGAATGGGTCACCGTACCCAATGCATTCACCCCCAACGGAGATGGATTGAATGATGTTTTCCAACCTGTAGTCAAAGGTTTGACCCATTTTGAAATGGATATTTTCAATCATTGGGGAGAGCATTTGTTTGCCTCCAAAGGCCTGGAGATTTCAGGTTGGGATGGAACCTTTAAAGGTAGCCTTCTACCTAGGGGAAATTATGTCTACAAAATTCAATATTCGACCATCAGTGGAGAGACAGTACAGAAGACAGGTACCATTACCTTAGTGCGTTAAATTATGAGAAAATTATTTTTGATATTGATCTTTTTCGTTTCAGGCAACCTAGTGAAAGCACAGGATATTCAGTTTTCCCAATTCTATGCTGCGCCAATTTTTCTGAATCCTGCTTTTGCCGGTTCTTCGGAAATGACCCGTTTTGGTGTCAATTACAGAAATCAATGGCCAGGCTTGGATCATAGTCTGAACGCATATTCTGCGTATTTTGACCATTATTTTTTTAACCTCAACTCCGGAGTAGGTCTGATTCTCAACAGTATGAATGAAACCATGGCTGGCCTTAGTACTTCTGAAGTCGGCTTGGCCTATGCTTATCGGTTACAGTTAGGTTTCAATACTTTCCTTCGTTTAGGTGGTCAGGCTAGCTATTTTTCTAGGGATGCAAATTTCAATCAATTGGTGTTTGAAAGTCAGGTGAATAGGGGGACGGGAGCTATCGGGGATTTTAGTGGGGAGTTGCTTGGCAGTGATAGTAGACATCGGTATTTCGATTATCATTTTGGCATGCTATTGAATAATAAGTTTGGCTGGCTGGGTGTATCAGCACATCATATTACGCAACCTAATATTTCATTTATAGATGATCAGATTTCGGAATGGCCAATGAAGCTGTCGATTCATGGGGGCTGGACATTCAATCTATCTAATTGGTTAGGCGGTAATTTGATGAGCGATAGCCAAAATCAAAGAGAATTAACTTTTGCTTTTAATTATAAGCGTCAAGAGCCATTTAGTCAATTTGATATAGGAGCACAACTACATTTGCAACCTATGGTTATTGGTTTATGGTATAGAGGGTTACCAACTATCGGGAAGGAATTGCCAAATAATGAAGCAATAATAGGACTCTTAGGTGTATCCATTGGCAATGGCTTATATCTTGGTTATAGTTATGATTTTACTTTATCCCAATTGGGACAAGCCAATACAGGAGGTGCCCATGAAGTTTCCATGAGACTTTCTTTCTTGGCTGGTGACGCCAAGCAATCCGGCAGGAAGGCGAGCATTTTGCCTTGTTTTAAATATTGATCTCTTGGGGAATAATCTGCATTTTTTTAAACAATAAACATTAAAAGGGATTATTTGGAAATAGCCCCTTTTATTATGCCCAAGATTTTGAGATTGGTTTTAGGCGACCAGCTGAATAGTCAGCACAGTTGGTTCCGGCAAAAAAACGACAAGGTATTGTACTTACTGATGGAAATGCGGCAAGAAACTGATTATGTACAGCATCATATCCAAAAAGTTGTCGCATTTTTTCTTGCCATGCGCAATTTTTCGGCCTGGTTGACTTCAGAAGGGCACCGTGTTTTGTATTTGACATTAGATCATTCGGATAACAGACAAAGTCTGGAGGCTAATCTTTCCCGCATCATTCAGGATCATGACATTGACTTGTTTGAATATCAATTGCCTGATGAATACCGCTTAGATGAGCAGCTTAGTAATTTTTCAGCCCAAGCTTCCTGTCAGGTGCGGGTGTATGATTCAGAACACTTTTTGTGT